>Ga0310835_100013_pt1 | contig 550303 bp, 509 predicted proteins | sample SM_ome_3_FD_201308 | JGI IMG/M metagenome (GOLD analysis project Ga0310835, IMG submission 201308) | Sorghum-adapted microbial communities enriched on stacked mutant (SM) sorghum from Joint BioEnergy Institute, Emeryville, California... ...
TTATTGCACTGTTACCGATTTTGTTGTGTGGGCGGAAAAGCGAGATGTAAATATATAGCATTCCAATTTCGTTCTGTGATGTGAACCTCAATTTGGAATTCGTGTTAACTTTGATGCAACGCTAGTGTTCTAATGGTCATGCGTGTCCGATATTCAGGCGAAATTGCGACAAAAACGTGTTTAACGGACATCCGTGTCCGATCAAGAGAAGTGATCACAGGCTGGGGCACTAGGAATCAGAATGCGTGCCTGTCTGTTGCAATATGGTTACCTGCCTCCCAAAACCATTCGGAAACAACGTTGTTGAATACGGTATGGGTGTGAAAAATCGCACCTCAACCGGTCAAACGGTAAATTTCGCAATGAATCACCGTTTCAGCAGAGGGCTTGAGCCAGGTAGATTCGCATGGTTTGCCGTTCTGATCGACAAACAAGAAATCTTCCGCAGTTGACCAGGATTTGTCCTTGCCGCTGGTTGTGATCGCAAAATGAAAATGAACCGGCGCAAAATCGCCTATGCGCATGGACATGTTCCCGCTCGTACCGGCAAACCAGCCCCGCGCGGCAAATTCGCTTTTCAGTTCGGACAACTCCCGGATGACGCGTTGCTTGGCTACCAGCGGTATGTCCGCAAACCGGTTCATGATTTTCCTCCCCGCTCCAAATTTTCAACAATGTCATGGAACGTCTCGAACGGCATATGCGGCAGGCCCAATTCCCGGCATCTGACCGTCAGCTGCGCGCGGGAAAACACCAGGTCGACCAACCTGGCTCCAGCAAAATCCGTAATGCTGTCACCGATCAATATGCGGAAAAAACGATCCTGCGGAAATCTGCGAATGATCGTGGTCTTGCACATCCCGCAATCGTTGTCGCAGTGCGCGTCACAGGGGTGCGGCCAGATGATGCGGATTCGTTCACCGGAAAAATCGCTGCGGTTGCAAAAAATGTGATCTTTCGGAATATCGAACGGAGCCAGCAGCGGATAAAGAAAGAAATCGATGCCGCCGCTCGTGACATAAAACGGGGTGCCGGTACGTTTGCACCAGGCCAGCAGTTCGGCAAAACCCGGCCGGATGCGGGCAGATTCCAGCACAAACCGCTTGATTTCATCGTGCAGCGATGCCGGCAGCCGTTGAAACAATTCTCCGACACCCTGGCGGATCGATTTGCGTTTGGCATAAATGTCGTGCAAAATGTCCTCTGCTCCGGGCGGGTTGAAATGTTTCATGATTGCAACGATATTGTCGCTCATCGTAATCGTCCCGTCAAAATCGCAAAATACCACTGGTTGTCGTGGGAACGCCTGATCGGCGGATGAGTGACTCAAGCTGTACGTACCCCCCAACGTTCAATCGCGGTTTTAAGTTCCGGATGGGATGCCGCATGTGTTTCCAGCGGAATGCCGGCTTGGGACGCTTCGATTGCCTGCCGGAATGCCCGTCCTCCCGCCGCGGCTCCCCCAGGATGATCATGGACACCACCGCCGGCCCGCAGCGCTTGATCACGAAGGCCAAAGGTCGGTCCGGTCAGGTTGGCGAAATAAATCAGCTTCTGGCCGGTTTCGGCTTCCGCCTGGCGGGCGGCTTCCATGCAGGCGGGAACCCGTTTGCCGATGGGGTTGAGCGGATTTTCGAACAGGATTTCATCATCCTTGATCAAATCGACGCCGCCGAGCGCCTGTTGCAAAAACTGTTCCCGCAAATGGTCCAGATCATAGCCGGTGGCCGATTTGAAGATGCTCATCAGCAGGGTGCGATCATGTACGCCCCACAAATCGCGCACGCCGGATGTGCCGAATTTCGGCCCCGGCAGTGCGGCGAGAAAATCGGATGACGGTTGCAAATCGAGCAGTTTGATTTTGCCGTCCATCGACAGTTTGCCGAAAGTCGTGACAAGCAACGCAGCCAGATCCTGGCTGAAGTTGGCATCCGGATAGGCGATCGTAATATCCGCGTAACGCGTGCCGGACGCGCCGTCCGGCTGTTCATGCACCTGGACCGAGACGACCTGGCCGAGATGGGGTTTCATCTGCTGTTTGGCCACTTCGGGCAAGTCGGTCCAACTGCCGACGGTCAAGCCGATAGCGATGTTTTCCGCCTAGCGGTGAAAATCCGCCTTGTCGTCAAACAGCCGATAAGTTGCCGTACTGTAGGCACCGGTCAATTCGATCCCTGCTTTCCTGTTTCATTGCCGGATGACGGAAAAGCAGCGGCTTCCCGTTGAATCGCTTCTCCCATTTCGCGTGCGCGCGCGGCGCATTTCAGGATGGCTTCCAGCATTGCTTCCTGGAAGCGATAGCGCTCCAGCGTTTCAATCGCCGCCTGGGTCGTACCGCCTGGCGATGTGACCTTGCGGCGCAGTTCCGCAGGCGCTTCGCCGGTTTGGCGCACCATTTCGGCCGCACCGAGGACGGTTTGCACCGTCAATTCGCGGGCGGATTTCTCGCTTAAGCCAAGCTGTTTTCCGGCAGCCATCATCGCTTCCATCAGATAATAGACGTAGGCCGGACCGCTGCCTGACACCCCGTTAACCGCTTCGATGAGCGGCTCTTCCACGACGGAGGTGATGCCGACAGCCCGGAACATGGCCAGTGTCATTTCCTGCTGCCGGACCGAAACGGCAGGCGAGAAGCAGATGCCCGTCGCCCCCAGGCCGATGGTACTCGACGTGTTGGGCATCGTGCGTGCGATGGCCCGTCCTTCGCCCAGCAGCGCTTCCATCGTGCCGATGGACAGGCCGGCGATGACGGAAATGATCAATTGCGTTTGCCGCAACACCGGTGCCAGCTTACACAAAGCGTCGGCCGCGTCTTTCGGTTTCATGCCGAGCACGATGATGTCGGCGCTGGCCAGCGCTTCCAGTCTGGCTGCTTCGCCCTCCACGGGAATGACGCCATATTGTTGTTCCAGTGCCCGCAAACGTTCGCTGTTCTGGCGGTTGGTGACCGTTATTTTTTTCGGGTTGGCGCTGCGGGATTCGATCAGTCCCCGGAGGATCGCTTCCGCCATCGATCCGGCGCCGTAAAAGCAAATCTGCGCCTGGCCAAGCGGCGCATTCGCATATTCATTCATGGTTTGGTGGCTCCTTTGCAGCAAAAGGATGATTATTGACGGATTTGGCCGTTTCCTATGATACGGAATTTGGTTGAAGTCAATGCAGGCAATCCCATCGGTCCGCGGACATGGAGCTTTTGCGTGCTGATGCCGATTTCGGCGCCATAACCGAACTCGAATCCGTCCGTAAACCGGGTGGAAGCGTTGTGATAGACGGCAGCGGCATCCACTTCGTTCATAAAACGGTCTGCATTGGCCTGATTTTCAGTAACGATGCATTCGGAATGCATCGTACCGAATTGGCGGATGTGGGCCAGCGCTTCATCCAGGTTGGCCACCACTTTCACATTCAAAATATAATCATTGTATTCAGTCGCGAAGTCTGCTTCGGTTGCCGCAATGGTGACATCGCTTGACAATTGGCGGGTCCGTTCGTCACCTTTCAGTTCCACGCCGGCTTCGCGGAAACGTGCCATCAGATGTGCCAGGTGCGCTTTGGCAAATTCTTCGTGCACCAGCAACGTTTCCATTGAATTGCAGACGGAGGGCCGCTGTACTTTGGCATTGAGGGCGATCGCTTCCGCCATGTGCGGGTCGGCTGATTCATCAATAAAGGTATGGCAAATGCCGGCTCCCGTTTCGATGACCGGTACGGTGGCATTCTGGACGACATTCTGGATCAGGGATGCGCCGCCACGCGGAATGACGACATCAAGCAGTCCGTTCAGTTTCAGCATTTCGTCTACCGATGAGCGATTCGGATCTTCAATCAGCTGGATCGCATCTTGCGGAATTTCCGTGTGCGCAAGCGCGTCCTTCAGCAGGCGCACAATTGCGCGGTTGGATTGCAGGGCGGAAGAGCCGCCACGCAGCACGACCGCATTGCCCGTTTTGAGGCACAGGGCGGCGGCATCTACGGTAACGTTGGGGCGTGATTCATAAATGATGCCGATGACGCCGATCGGCACACGCCATTTCTGGATGTGCAAGCCGTTCGGGCGGGTAGCCGTTTCCAGCACTTCACCGATCGGATCGGGCAGTTCGATCACTTGCCGCAAGCTTTCGGCGATACCCGCGATCCGCGACTCGTTCAGCTTGAGCCGGTCCAGCAGGGAATCAGACGTACCCAGAGCTTTGCCGCGCGCAAGGTCTTCTTCGTTGGCCGCGATGATTTCCGCGGCATGGGCTTGCAACGCCTGGGCCATTGCGGCCAGCGCTTCGTTTTTGGCCGCCGTCGACAATCCGGCCAGCCGGACTGTTGTTTCTTTTGCGGCACGCGCTTTGCGAATGACTTCACTCATGGTTGGATGCCTCCTTCAAAATCGGGGTTGCGACCCATTCGTCGCGATGGATGACTTCCGCTCGCGCAGTGTCAACCCGTTTTTGCGCTTCCTCGCTGCCAAGACCTGCGACGGCGGTAATTTGCCAGGACTCATAGTTGGTGATGCCGCGACCGATCGTGCGGCCGTCCGGTCCCGCGACTTCGACTACATCACCGGGATGGAATTCACCTTCCACCGACAAAATGCCTGCCGGAAGCAGGCTTTTGCCGCCATGCAGCAAGGCATGCTCGGCACCGGCATCGACCAGGATGCGGCCTTTGGGAACCGAGAGAAATCCGATCCATTGCTTTTTGGCCGGCAATGCCTGCAGGGACGATGTGAAATAGGTGCCATTGCCCGTTCCTCCGACAGCGCGGCCAAGATCTCCGTCTTCCGCGACCTGGCCGATGAACGTGGGCACACCGCCTTGCATGGCGATGCGGGCGGCTTCAATCTTGGACCGCATGCCGCCAGTGCCGACAGCGGTTCCCGCACCGCTCGCAATGCGGAACAAATCTTCCGTGATCGCATCCACGCGCGGAATTTTGACGGCATCCGGCGATTTTCGCGGATCGGCGGTGTAGAGGCCGTCCATGTCCGTCAAAATGTACAATCCGTCGGCTTTGACCAAATTGGCGACGAGTGCGGACAGGGTGTCATTTTCACCGAACTTCAATTCGTCAACGGCGACGGTGTCATTTTCATTGATGATGGGCAGCACCCGTTGTTTTAACAGTTCCTCGATTGTACGCGAAGCGTTCAGGGCCCGTCCCCGGTTACCGAAGTCCGGCCGGGTCAGCAAAATTTGCGCCACTTTGATGCCATGCCGGCCAAAGGCTTCGTGATAGGCTTGCATGAGCAGCGTCTGCCCGACGGCCGCCGCTGCCTGTTTTTCGTAGACATGTTTGGGCCGGGAGGCGTATCCGATATGGCGAAAACCGGCTGCAATCGCACCCGAAGTGACGAGCAGCACTTCATGTCCGGCTGCATGCAGGGCTGACAATTCATGGGCCAGAAAACGAACCTTGTCTTCATTCAGTCCGCCTTCCGCACTTGTCAGGGAACTGCTTCCGATTTTGATGACGATTCGTTGCTTCATCCGATGACGCTTCCTTTCCTCAAATCCAAGCAATGGGGCCGACTGGCCAGTCGGCCGAAAAATGCAAAAAACTCCCGTCCGCTAAAGGACGGAAGTTGATATTCCGCGGTACCACCTTCATTGACGGCATGAATGGCATGCATTCCGGCCGTCCACTTGCATCCCGGTAACAGTGGGCACTGTCCGACTTCATTCGCCGGCCGCTCGGGGGTGGGGGAGGCGGGGGTACAGGTAAATTTTCTCAGCCAACGAAATTTACTCTCTGATCCGTCCCGATTCCGCAACTCGGTTCCCGTCAATGCGTTTCTATCAGCATATCATTTGGCGTCCTGCTTGTAAAGCAGGCGTCAAACCCTGGTCCAGCATCACCTCATTTTGAAAACAGGCCCAGCCGTCCGATCCGTTCGATGGCTTCAACCAGCCGTTCTTCCGGGGCAAGCAACCCGAGACGGATGAAGCCTTCGCCGCTTTTGCCGAATCCATTTCCTGGCGCCACGACAACGTCCGCCTCTTCCAGCAGGAAGTCGGCAAAGGTCATGGATGTAAATCCTTGCGGCACGGGGAGCCAGCAAAAGAAGGAACCTGCAGGTTTGTCGGCTTTCCAGCCGATCCGTTCCAGGGCGTCGAACAGCACGTTCCGGCGGCGCTCGTAGACGCCCGCAAGTTCCCGGACTGATTGCTGGGAGCCGGTCAATGCCGCCGCCGCTGCTTCCTGGATACCCCCGAAAAGGCTGCAATAATAGTGATCCTGGATCAAATTGAGCATCTCGATGATCTCGGCGTTGCCGAGCGCAAAACCGACTCGCCAGCCCGCCATGTTGTAAGACTTGGACATCGTGTAAAATTCAACGCCCACTTCCTTGGCCCCGGGGGTTTCCAGAAAGCTGACGGGCCGTTTGCCGTCAAAACCGATGGCGCCATAGGCAAAATCGCTGGCGACGGCAAAACCGTATTTTTTGGCCAGGGCGACGGTCTCTTCGTAAAAGGATGGCGTCGCAACTGCAGCAGTCGGATTGTTCGGATAGTTCAGAAACATCAATTTTGCCCGCTGCAACGTTTCAGGAGCGAGCTGGCTGTAATCCGGCAAATAGGCATTCTCGCGCCTGAGCGGCATGAACGCCATTACTGCTTCGGCCAGCGCAATGCCCGACCAATAATCGGGATAGCCGGGATCGGGCACCAGACAGACATCACCGGGATTCAGCAAGCATTGGCTGATTTCCACCAGTCCGGTCTTGCCGCCGAAGAGGATCGCCACTTCCGTGTTCGGGTCCAGCCGGACGCCGTAATCTTCCAAATAACGTGCAGCAATGGCTTCTTTCAGAAACGGATAGCCGCGAAACGGGGGATATTTGTGATGCTGCGGATTGAGCGCAGCCTGCCGCAGTGCTTCGACGATCGGGGCAGGCGTCGGCAAATCGGGATTGCCCTGGCCCAGATTGATGACGTCCCGTCCCAAGGCAATTCGGGCATTCGCCTTGGCGACCAGCGAGGCAAAAAATTGTTCGGGCAATTTGCGCAGACGATCCGCCGCAATAAACTTTGATGCCATCGGGCACGTTCACACTCCATTCTGAAATTGCTAGGTTGAATGTAGCACAAAGCCGGATGAGCGGCAACGCATCATGCAGTCCGGCAGATTGCCGAAATGCGGTGCGATCGGTTACGATGGAAGCATTGCAAGCGCTTCGCACCTGACAGGAGGAAGATGACAATGAACAACAAATTGCGGTTGGCGCTCATCCAGATGCATGTTGAAGCGGGGAACCCGGATGCGAATTTCGAAGCTGCCGCGCATTGGCTGGCGCAGGTGGTTTCCGCTCCGTCCAAGCCGGATCTGATCATGTTGCCCGAAATGTGGAACACCGGCTATGCGTGGGATCGGATCGGTGACATTGCGGACCCGGCCGGCAGCAGAACCAGCGCATTCATGGCGGATTTTTGCCGCAAACACCAGGTGACCGTACTGGCGGGGTCAATTGCCGAAAAACATCCGGACGGCAAGGTCACAAATACGATCCATGTATTCGGTCCGGACGGCAAAGAATGCGCCTCCTATTCCAAAATCCATCTGTTCCGGCTGATGAATGAACATTTGCATCTTAAGGCGGGAGAGAAAACGGGGCAATTCGAACTGTCGGATATTCCGGCGGCCGCGATGATCTGCTACGACATCCGTTTTCCGGAACTGGCCCGGAAACTGGCGCTGGCGGGCGCACGCATCCTGTTTGTTCCCGCGCAATGGCCGAATCCGCGCATGCACCACTGGAGAACGCTGCTGCAGGCGAGGGCGATTGAAAACCAGATGTTCGTCGCAGCCTGCAATACGGTCGGGGAGAGCGGCGGCACATCGTTTTTTGGCCATTCAATGATCATTGATCCTTGGGGCGAGGTGCTGGCGGAAGCCGGCGAAGAAGAAACGGTGCTTTCGGCCGAAATCGATTTGTCGCTCGTCACTGAGGTACGCGGCCGCATTCCGGTGTTCGAGGATCGTCGTCCCCATTTGTACGTGTAATTCATCCGGCCATTGACCGGTGCAAGGATGCCGGGGTTCATCGTGAAGGTTACATGCGCAAGTATATCACGAATGATTAAAAGGAAGTCGATTCCGATCGGCCATGGAACGCCCGCATCGTCTGTTTGAATGTCGCGATGAACGCTTCGGCTGCGTTGGAAAGGTAGCGTCCTTTGCGATAAGCGATCACGAGCGTGCGGGTCGGCCGGTTTTCCAAAGGAAGATACACGGGGGCCCGATCGGGCCAATCTTTGCGGATGACCATGTGCGGGACGAAGGAAATGCCCATGCCCGCCGCAACCAATGCTTGTACGGTATCAATATTGCCGCTTTCAAAAACGATCCGGGGTTCGAACCCCGCCTGTGCGCACAACTGATGCGCAATGGCCCGGAATCCTTGGCCTTTTTTGAGCAGGATGAACGGTTCGTTGCGCAGCCGTTTGAGCGGCACCGTTTTCTTCCCAGCGGAGGCAGATGACAGCGGATGTTCCGGAGGAACGGCCAGGCAGATTTCCTCTTCGAGCACCGGAAAATAGGCAAGCGCGGGTTCGTTGATCGGCAATGACAGCAGGCAGAGGTCCGTATTGCCGCTGATGGTCAATTCTTCGAGCCTTTTGCTGGTTTCCTCGATAAGCACCACTTCGATATCCGGATATGCGGCGCGGAACGCGGGCAAAACGCTGGGCAGCAAATGCGCGCCGGTGACAGGTACGCTGCCGACAACGACCCGTCCTTTGCGGAGCTCGGCCAAATCTTCCATTTCACGGCGCAATTGTTCGGCCATGTCGACGATTTGCCTTGCCCGGTTGACGAATACCGTGCCGGCATGCGTCAGCTCTACGGTATTCGTGCTTCTTTTGAACAGCAGCACACCCAGCTCCTTTTCCAGCTTGGACAATTGCTGGCTGAGCGAAGGCTGGGCGATATGCAGCTTCTCTGCTGCCCGGGAGAAGCTTCGCTCGGCCGCAATCTGAATGGCATATTGCATTTGGCGGATTTCCACGTCTACAGGCCTCCTGTTCTGAAATGGCGCAACGCGTGCGCAGCGGCATAGCCAGCCGGATTGGCGTTTGCTTGAATATCCGGATCGGTATTTGCAAAATTTAATAGTTGATAACTATCAAGCTTATAGTTATTATATCTTAGAACAATCAACGAATACATGCTATGATAAAGATAAATTTATCGGACTTCTTAGCCAGGGGGAGCTAGTATGGGAAAACTGACGATGTTTGAAAAGATCTGGAACAGCCATGAAATTGTCGCTGAACCAGGCAAACCGAGTATTCTGTATATCGACCTGCATTTGGTGCACGAGGTGACATCGCCGCAGGCGTTCGAAGGATTGCGTTTGAGCGGTCGCAAAGTACGCCGTCCGGACCTGACTTTCGCCACGATGGACCATAACGTGCCGACGAAAGACCGCTTCAACATCACCGACCCGATTTCCAAGCAGCAGGTCGATACGCTGACCCGCAATGCCAAGGAATTCGGAATCAAGCTGTACGACCTCAATTCGATCGACCAGGGCGTGGTCCACGTCATGGGACCGGAGCTTGGTTTGACGCATCCGGGCAAAACGATCGTCTGCGGCGACAGCCACACGTCCACCCACGGCGCATTTGGTGCGCTTGCGTTTGGCATCGGCACAAGCGAAGTGGAGCACGTGCTTGCAACACAATGTCTGCAGCAATCCAAACCGAAGACGATGGAAGTCCGCTTCATTGGCAAACGCCAACCGGGCGTAACGGCCAAGGACCTGATTCTCGGCCTGATCGCCAAATACGGTACCGATTTCGGTACCGGATACGTCATCGAGTATACGGGTGAAGCGATCCGCAGCCTGTCGATGGAAGAACGGATGACTGTTTGCAACATGTCGATTGAGGCGGGCGCCCGTGCCGGCATGATTGCACCGGACGAAACGACGTTCAACTATTTGCGTGGACGTGAATATGTGCCGAAGGGCGAAGAATTTGACAAAGCCGTCGAGCGCTGGAAACAGCTTTGCACCGATGAAGGCGCCGTTTTCGACAAAGTCGTGGAGTTCGACGTCGAATCGCTGATTCCGCAAGTGACCTGGGGCACAAGTCCGGGCATGGGGACCGACATTACTTCCTGCGTACCGCATCCGGATCAGTTCCCGACCGAAAATGAACGCAAGGCCGCCGCAGCGGCATTGGAATACATGGGACTGAAGCCGGGCACGCCGATGACGGAAATTCCGATCGACTATGTCTTCATCGGCTCCTGCACGAACGGCCGGATCGAAGACCTGCGGGCTGCGGCCAGAGTGGCCAAGGGCTACAAAGTGCACAGCAACGTCACCGCCATTGTCGTTCCGGGTTCCGGACGCGTCAAATTGCAGGCGGAAAAAGAAGGACTGGACAAAATTTTCAAAGAAGCCGGTTTTGAATGGCGCGATGCCGGTTGCAGCATGTGCCTGGCGATGAATCCGGACGTGCTTCAGCCGGGTCAACGCTGCGCTTCGACGTCGAACCGCAACTTCGAAGGCCGCCAGGGACGCGGTGGCCGCACGCATCTGGTATCGCCCGAAATGGCGGCAGCAGCGGCAATTGCCGGCCATTTCGTGGACGTTCGCAATTGGGAATTCAAGTCGGAAGTTACGGTGTGAGAAAGGAGAAGTTCACGATATGCAACCATTTACGAAAATGACGGGTTTGGTCGCGCCGGTCGATCGGGTGAACGTCGATACCGACGCCATCATTCCCAAGCAGTTTCTGAAACGGATTGAACGCAGCGGTTTTGGCCAATTTCTGTTCTACGAATGGCGTTTTGACGAAGCGGGAAATCCCAATCCCGATTTCAGCCTGAACCAGGAGCGTTACCAAGGCGCTTCCGTGCTGATTTCCCGTGCCAACTTCGGTTGCGGTTCTTCCCGTGAGCATGCGCCCTGGGCGATTCTGGACTATGGGTTCCGCTGTGTTATCGCTCCGTCGTTTGCCGACATTTTCTACAACAACTGTTTCAAGAACGGCATCCTGCCGATCAAGCTGAGCGAGGAGCAGGTGGATGATCTGTTCCGCCGCACCGAAGCGACGCCCGGTTACCAATTGACCATCGACCTTGAAAACAAGGTCATCACGGATGATTCCGGTTTGCGCATCGAATTCGATCTGGACGAACATCGCCGCCAATTCTTGCTCCAGGGACTTGACGATATCGGCCTGACGCTGCAGCATGAGGCAGCGATCGCCGCTTATGAAGAAAAACGGAGAGCGGCTGGTTACTGATCGGCGCGCATCGAAAATCGGGCCTTTTGTACCGAAACGCCAATTTTCGGTACAAAAGGCCTTTTTTCACGCCTGATCGCAACTTTTGATGGCGCTTTACGTCTAATTTTGACGTGGAGAGGCCAAGCGGTTGAAGCTTGCGGATCGGCTTGGCCAAACAGGATGAAGTACCGGGGTGGAGCATGAAAAAGTGGATTTTCTTGTTGGTTGTCGCTGCTTTCATGCTGATCGGGCATGCAGGCTGGGCCAGTGCAGACGCAAAATCGGAGAAGTCGGTGCCGGCATCGGTGCCCAAGTTGTACCTGAACGGAAAAGAACTTTCGTCCGATGTACCGCCCGAACTCGTCAATCAATCGGTTTTGGTGCCGGTGAGGACGATCACGGAAAATTTGGGTTATACCGTCAAATATGACCAGAAAGCCAAACGGATTACCATCAACGACGGCAATTTGCTGATCAATATGACGCTGAACGATCCCTATGCGACCGTCAATGGCGAGCGGGTCAAGCTCGTCGAACCGCCAACGCTCAGGTCCGACCGGGCCCTCATTCCCCTCAGATTCGTTGGCGAAACGTTTGGATTGGAAGTGTATTGGGATCATCCGACCAAATCGGTATTTTTATATTCGAATGACCGGGAAAACGGCAAGGATGAACAACCTGCGGATCCCCCGGCCGACTCCGACGACTCCTCCAGTGTGACGGACGGGACGGAAAACAAGCCGGAAGAGGTTGCCGCTGACCCGGCAAAGCTGCTGGAACTGCGCTATCAGCCGAACTATTTGGTCATTACATATGAAGGACAATTAAGCCCGGTTGTCAACCGGGTGGGCAGCCCGGAACGGATTGTAATCGATTTGCCGAATACGGAATACGCCGAAACGTTTACTTCGGGGTTTTCCTCCGGCATGGCATCCGACTACAAGGCAATGCACGTCGGACCGCCAGCGCCCGGAATCGTCCCCGAACTACTCGTCATCGGCCATGAAGCGCTTGCCAAAATCCGTTATTCCAAGTTTTCCGATTCACCCAAATCCGCACGCATCGTGCTCGATTTGAGCCAGCCCTGGGGCTATGACGTCATACACAACGAAACTTCCGGCCAGTTGCTGGTCCGGCTGAACGATGCGAATGCCATTGCGGTACCGGGAAAAACGGGGTATACAGTCATCCTTGACGCGGGACATGGCGGCAGCGATCCCGGTGCCCAAAGTTTGTCTGGCAAATGGGAGAAGGATTTTAACCTGTCGATGGTGAAGAAGATCAAGGAGAAATTGGCAAATACGTCCGACATCAACCTGGTGTTGACACGTGAAGACGATTCGTATCCGACGCTGGATGACCGGGTCAACCTGGCCAATGCGTTGCAGGCGGATCTGTTCGTATCCATTCACGGGAACAGTTTCAAGCCCGAGATTAACGGTACGGAAACGTATTACAACCGGGAAGACAGTCTGGCGTTTGCCAAACTGGTTCACAAAAAGCTGGTTGCCGCAACCGGGTTCAAGGACAACGGCGTCCGGCAAGCCGAGTTCCGGGTCATCAAATACACGACGATGCCCGCCGTATTGCTGGAAATCGGCTATTTGTCCAATGAATCCAATGAGCGTGCCATGTTCGATGAAGCGTTCCAGAATCGTGTTGCGTCTGCGATTGCCGAATCGATCAAGCAATATTTCCAGTTGAACTAGCATGCATCCGGGCACAGGGGTGCCTTGGAACGCGGATACCGGGGGAGAGGGATGTCTATGTCGAAGCGGATGACAATCAAGCAACGTTGGAAAAAGTGGGTGTCTGTATCTGCACTGGCAGCGCTCGTATGGACGGGGGTCGCCTGGCCGGGCGGTCCTGTCGCGGCGGCTGCCAATCCTTTTAACGATGTGGTGCAGGGCCATTGGGCGGAGAAACACATCGTGAAGCTCTATTTGCAAAATATCATTTCGGGAAAGGGTGAAGGCATTTTCGATCCCGGCGGCAACATCCGCCGCGAAGATGCCGTCATCATGGCGCTCCGGTTCATGGGATTGGCGGACAGCGTCAATCCATCCGGTTCCTTTGCCTTCCCGAGCACATTCCAGGTGGATGACTACGCCAAACCTTATGTTTATGAAGCGTTTAACCGCAATATTTTGTCCCGTGAAGAAGAATTTGATCTGGCGAGCAAAGAGCCGAACAAACATTGGGGCAAGGAAGCGGCGACCCGGGAATGGGTGGCCAAGCTGATCGTCCGCGCCATCGGCAAGGAATCGGAAGCGGTGGCGAATGCGGGACAAGCCACGGCGTTTTCGGACGATGCGCGCATCGATCCTTCATTGCGGCCCTATGTGGTAACGGCGGTCAATCAGGGTCTCGTATCGGGTGTGACGCCGACGACGTTTGATCCGAAATCACCGATCAACCGGGCTTCGATGGCCACTTTGTTCAGCAAGGCCCAATCCAAAGTGAGCGTCGTCTATTCAGGTCAGGTTTCCGGCATTGTGCTGGATATCAAGGACACGAGCCTGACGCTGTTGCACGACAACGGCACAACCAAAGATTACCCGTTGTCTTCCAATACGATGTTTGCCCGTTACGATTCCGACAAGCCGGCATCCAGCTCCGACATCAAACGGTATGGCAGAGCCATCCTGATTCATGATGCAAATGGCGCCATCGGTTATGTCGAAACCATTGACGACAACGAATATATCACGACGGTTCAAGGCAAATTCAGCCGTTACGTACCGGAAGACAACCGGATTTGGCTGTCGCTCGACAACGGTTACCAATCTTATGTCATCGATTCGTCCATTGCGCCCGCCATTTCCGACATCGATGGCCGCAACCTGACCCTGAACGATATTCCGGAAGGGGCAAACGTCACCATCAAGGCCGATCTGGTTCGAACGGAGCCGCGCGTATTCGCCATCCAGGTTAACCAGTCGGTCATCAACAAATCAGGCAGCGGCACGGTCGTATCCTGGGATGAGGCAACTGGCACGCTGGTCGTGGCCGATCCGGCCACCGGGTCGTCGGAGACGCTGACGGCATCGCCGCAGACGGTGTTCAAACTGGTGGATACACCGGTGACGTCCAGTCAACTGCTCGTCGGTGATTCCATCAGCTATGAAGTGAAGGCGAATGTGTTGACCAGCGTTACGATCGCCAAACGATTGTTTACAACCGTGGACGGATTGTTTGTGAACGTGGACCAAGCCGCAAAGATTGTCAATATTCTGGTTGAAGGCAAGCCTCATGCTTACTTCATTTCGGATTCGCCAACCATCGTGATCAGCGGACTGGACAATGCCGGATTACAAGATTTGCAGAAAAACGACAATGTCACGATTACGTTGAATGACAAGGAACTGGTAACCAAAATTGTCGTCAATGGCCGGAATGTCCAATACCATACCGCGGCGACAATCGCCTCCTATACGGCGCTGACGAAAAACCTGAATTTGTCCTTGAGCGACGGCCGTTCCGTCAACTACACGCTCGATACAAACATCCGTTATGATTTGAACGGTGTTGCCATTTCGATGGATGAGGCATTGACCAGATTGACCGTTGGCCGCAAAATCACCGTCGCCTATAGCGGTGAAAAAGCCATCGCCATCTATTTTGTGGCCAAATATACGGGAACGGTCGTGGAAAACAACACGACTTCCAAAATATTGAAATTGCGATTGAATAATAATAGTACCATCACTCTGAATTATTCGTATCCTTACATTGATGCTTACGGTTTGAGCAGTGGCAGCTTTGCCGACATCAAGGTCGGCGATTATGTGACAGCGGTACTGAATGACACCCAGGATCAGATCACCACGATTCAGGTGCGCAAAAATGCGCAGCTGGAAATTGTTTCTGTTGACGTGAGCGCGTCCAAGGTTCGTGTTCGCAAGCCGGGTACATCAACGGTTGAAGATTGGACAGTATCTTCCGCAGTGGCATTGCAAAACGAGAATGGCGCTACAATTACACTGTCCGCATTGCAACCGAACATGGTGGCTAACTTTACATTTGAAGGCCGTCTGAACCTCACCAAAATCAAACTGGTGACTTCCGTTTATGGTCAGGTCAAATCGGTCAACACGACATCAAGCACCATCCAATTGGGACTTGCCGATGGTACGACCGTGACGAAATCGGTCGGTTTGACGCCAACCGTCATTCGCAATGGCGCAACCACCAATACGCTGGCGACCGTTCAAGTCGGTGACCGGATTGAACTCAGAACGGCAGAAGACGATTCATCGGTCATTGAAGTCATCACGCCAATCAAGAAACGGTTCTGGAAATATGACGCTGCGGCAAAATCCATTACGGTATACCGCTCCAATTTGAGTGAAAACAATGTATACAAACTGGACGGTGATACCCTCATTACCAGCGGCGGCACCAAAATCAATGTCACCCAACTGAAGGACAACGACAACATTTCGATTTATATCCTCAGGGGCAAAGTGGTGGAAGTCGCGAAAAATTGATGCCGGTCAATCGTGACGCTGTCTGGCATGCTCCCCTGACGGTTGCAGATGAATGCATCTCCTGCAACCGCAGGGGAGTTTTGTCCATGGGGAACTGCCGGATGAAGCCAGACGACGGGGTCCCCCGTTAAGTTGAAGAAGAAGCGCCATACAGGGCGCTTTTTTCATGTTTTTGCATGCAGGGACGATGCTTTTTCGGATGACCATTTTATGCAGGCATATTGCCGGACCCGCAAAGATTCGGTACACTTGGGAAGGAATTTCGAGAATGGGAGAGCTGCAGTGATGAACGCTGCCAGGATGAGGCAAGTGCTGGACACGATCGCGGAAATGTTTCCGGATGCCAGGTGCGAACTGAATCACCGCAATCCGTTTGAGCTGCTCATCGCCGTTGTGCTGTCAGCGCAATGCACCGACGAGACGGTCAACAAAGTGACAGCGACATTGTTTGAAAAATACAAATCACCGCAGGATTATATCCAGGTGCCGCTGGAAGAACTCGAAAATGACATCCGCCGGATCGGCCTGTTCCGCAACAAGGCCGCGAATATCCAGAAGTTGTGCCGGATATTGCTGGAGCAGCATCAGGGAGAAGTGCCGCGTACGCACGAAGCCCTGACCGCCTTGCCGGGTGTCGGCCGCAAGACGGCCAACGTGGTGGTGTCCAATGCGTTCAATGTGCCTGCAATCGCGGTGGATACCCATGTGGAACGTGTCTCCAAGCGATTGGGGGTGGCCAAGCCGGACGATTCCGTGCTTGAGGTCGAAAAAAAACTGATGAAGCTGGTCCCCCGCGAGGAATGGACGATGACGCACCATCGACTTATCTTTTTTGGTCGCTACCACTGCAAGGCGCAAAATCCGAAGTGTGATGTTTGTCCATTGCTCGATCAGTGCAAAGAAGGGAAAAGCCGGATGAAAGCGGCGCTCCGCAAAACGCCGGCAAGCAAAAACAGGAAAGGGAGCGCTGTCCAGTGAATGGAACCGACACCAAGAATCCACTTCATCATGAGGCGCAAAAAACGTTGCAGCCGCTGCAAACCGCATTGCGGCAAATGGCCTCGCTTGTTCGGGAATCAGGCGAATCCGGACTGGCCGAAAAATTCGGGGAATTGGCCGACAAACTGGCGAAAGATTGTTTGACCGTCGCTTTTTGCGGTCATTTTTCGGCGGGCAAATCAACATTGATCAATACGCTATGCGGGGCCCCATTGCTACCCTCCTCGCCGATACCGACAAGCGCCAACGTTGTTACGATTCAAGGCGGACAACCTGCCGCCAGGGTACGTTACCGGGACCGGGACAGCGGTGTTGTGCAGGATCGAAGCATTTCCATCCGTGAATTGGGTGATTTTGCCATTGACGGAGAAGGTGTGGCGTCGATCAGTGTCACCTACCCGATTCCGCTGCTCGGTGATCATATGGCGATCGTCGACACACCGGGCGTCGATTCGACGGACGGTGCACATCGCGCTGCCACCGAATCCGCCCTGCATCTGGCCGATGTCGTCTGCTATGTGACGGATTACAACCACGTTCTGGCGGATGTCAATTTCCGTTTTTTGCGTTCATTGGCCGAGTGGGGCAAACCGACATACGTCATCGTGAATCAAATCGACAAGCACCGGGAATCCGAAGTGCCTTTCCATCAATTTCGCAAAGGCATTTGCGAAGCGTTTGCCGAATGGGGAATCGCGCCTGCCGGATTGCTCTTTTTGTCATTGCGGCAGCCGGATCATCCCTATTCGCAATGGGAAGAATTGCTGTCCATCCTGCAGCGGCTCCAGCCGATTCGCAGTGAATTGTCGATCCGTGCGGTGGACCGTTCCGCGAGATTTCTGGCTGATTCGTACCGGGCAACGCTGCATGCGCGCAACCGGGAAGAGCGGGAGCGGCTGCTCGCTGTGCTGGGCGAAGAGGACGAAATGGCTGCAATCGAAACGTTGGCTTCAGAGCGGATGCGCCTGACTGCCGAACTGGAACGGGTGCGAAATGCCAGGGATACGGACAGGCAGACGCTTGCTGCCGCACTGGATAAGCTGCTTGCGAACGCCAATCTGACGCCTGCGGAGCTCCGGGAGAAGGCATCCGCAGTGCTGGCCAGCATGCAACCGGGGTTCAAGATCGGCTGGTTTTCCAGCGCGGCCAAAACCGAAGCGGAACGCGAGCGTCGACTGAACATGCTGGCGGAAGATTTCAATCGGCAAGTGGCCGCCAACCTGAATGGCCATGTGCGGGATTTGCTGCGTCAGGAAGCACGGGCAGCCGGATGGACCGGGGCGGATATGGAAAGTTCGCTGGAAGCGGCCTTTGCGCCGGTGACACCGGAATGGCTGCGCAGCAAGGTGAAGCCGGGCATGGGCGCAGACGGACAGGCAACCCTGCACTATGCGGCGGAAGTGGCCGCCGACATTCGCGCACAGTATCGCAAGCAGGCCCTGATATGGTGGGAACAGGTCGATGCATTGCGTGCGCCGCAGCGGGAGGCAGAAGCAAACCGCCTGACAGCGGCGCTTGCCGCCCTGGCCGAACGCGAAGCGGCCGCCGCCGCACTCGCGGCGCTTTCCGGCGCCGAGCAGGAAGCGCTGCACCGGTTGCTTGCCCATTTGCCCGATGGTTTGGCGGAGCTGGAAGTGTCCTTGCCAACGCCACAGTCTGTCGAAGTGCCGGAGTCGACAACCGGCCACATCGGAACCGGGGAAGCGAAGGAAGCTTCGTTGGTGTCCATAGCCGCAGAAGAAAGACGTACCGGCGATCATGGCGGCCCATCGGCGGAAATTGCGGCTACGTCATTTCCGCTAGGAGCGCCTTCGGGCATTGTCGAACAATTGGAACGGGCTGCCGAATTGCTCAAGCCGATCCCGGCGCTTGCCGGCGCGGCGCGTGACTTGTCTTCCAGGGCGATGCGGTTGCGCGATCGCCAATTTACCATTGCGCTGTTTGGCGCCTTCAGTGCAGGGAAATCTTCGTTTGCAAATGCGCTGGTTGGCCGTCCTGCCTTGCCGGTGTCGCCCAATCCGACGACAGCCACCATCAATCGCATTGTAGCGCCGACGGAACAAATCCCGGACGGTCAAGCCTGGATTACGATGAAACCGGTCGAGGCCATGCTGGCGGATATCCGTCATTCCCTGACCAGATTGGGCGTGCCTGCGGCTGAAATCGCACAGGCAGGCGAATCGCATGAACAATTGCTGGCCATTGCCCAGCGAATGAAAGCGGAAGACGTGCATCCAAGAGGCAAGCCGCATTTGGCATTTCTCCGCGCCGCGGCTGCGGGATGGGCCACATTCGGTCCACAGCTCGGCACTTCCTTTGTGGCCGATGGTGACATGTATCGCCGATATGCCGCTGACGAGCGCGCGTCCTGTTTTGTGTCGCAAATCGATCTGGCGGTGGATTCGCCGCTTACACGCAGCGGCGCCGTGCTTGTCGACACGCCGGGTGCGGACTCCATCAATGCACGCCATACAGGGGTCGCTTTTGAATATATCAAAAATGCTGATGCGGTATTGTTCGTCACTTATTACAATCATGCCTTTACCGAAGCGGATCGCATGTTTTTGAATCAGCTCGGCAGCGTCAAAGACGTATTTGAACTGGACAAAATGTTTTTCCTGATCAATGCAGCCGATCTGGCAGCCAATGACCAGGAACGGAAAGCCGTCATGGACCATGTGGCTGCCCAGTTGCTCAAACATGGCATCCGCAACCCGCGGCTGCTGGCGGTATCCAGCCTGAACGGGCTGCAAGCGCGCTCCAATGGAGACCGGGCCGGATGGGAAGCTTCCGGCATGGCTGCTTTTGAGGCTGCGTTCCGCGAATTTGCCGCATCCGAATTGGGTGAACTGGCCGCTGCTTCGTCGCGCAATGCGTTGGAGCGCGCGGACAGACAATTGCAAAGCTGGCTGCAAGCCGCTTCGGCGGATGAAGCGAGCCGGGAAGCCGAAGCCCGGAAAAGGCTGGAGCAGGCACAGCTCTGGCGCAAGCGGGCGACGGACGACGTGCCCGCAGCCGTTGTGCAGCCATTGCGGCAAGAAATCGAAGCGCAGCTGTATCATTTGCGCCAGCGTGTCTATTATCGGTTTGGCGAACATTTTCAGGCATCGTTCCATCCTTCCGTGCTACAGGACGACGGACGTGATCTCAAGAAGCTGCTGGTCGCCTGCGGAGATGACTTGCAGCGGCTTGTGGCCGAAGATTTGCAGCAGGAATTGCGTGCAGCCAGCTTGCGGATCGAAACCGCATTTCGCCGACAACTGGAATCGCAATTGGCCGATGCGGCGGAATCGCTCATCCGGGACGGGTTTACCACACCTGCCTTTACCGAGACAGCCTTGTCGCTGCCCACGGATGAACCATTCCCGTCAGGCGGATGGATTGATGCGCGCAAATTGTGGCAAGCGTTCAAATCGCCCAAACATTTCTTTGAAAATGAAGGCAAAAAAGCGTTGCAGGAACAGGCAGCTGTCGCGTTGTTCCAGGTGGCGGATGGATGGCTTGCCGAAATGCAATCGCGTTGGCTGGATATCGTAAATGACACGTACAGCCAAGCGCTTCAGGAAGCTTACGTCCATTGGGCCAACGAATTGTCGGCCTATGCGCAATCGCTTGGCGAATCGCTGCGGCAGCCGGAGCGGGCGGCGGCGCTCGCGCGTTTGCGCGAGCAGTGGCAGCAATTGATGGCGGAAAAAATGACCGTGAATCGCTAACCGTCAGGCTTTCGGCTTGGACTTCTGTTCGGCCGGAAGCTTTTTTGCTTGCACGATCTCAGCAATAACCGTTTTCCGGTTGGATTGCAAATGTGGTTTGAAAAAAATGCGCCAAAACGTTATCGTTTAAAATAGTGTGGAATCTGGCCGGAAGCGGGGGGAGCAGGCGTGCGTCGCACGGGGAAGTGGTTGTGGCCGATACTCGGATCGGCGGCATTGGGATGTTTGGTACTGCTGTTGGTTGGATTTGGATGGGCGCTGAAAGACCACTGGTGGCCATCCGGAGGTCTCACCATTGCCGAAACGCCGTCTCCGCCGCAAGCGAGTGCAGGCAGCCTGGCCGACAAGCCGGAATGGAAAATTGCCGCATTGGGTGATTCACTGACGGTCGGGACCGGCGACTCGACGGGACAAGGTTATGTCCGGCGGGCGGCGGAAGCGATGGACAGGCAATACGGCAAGTCTGTACGCATTGTGGGCAATCTGGCGGTGGGAGGAATGCGGGCCGACCAGTTGCTTGCCCAGTTGGGCAATACCGGTTATATTCATGCCATTTCACAAGCAGACATTGTCATGCTGACGATCGGCGGCAATGATTTGTTCCAGATGGCTTCTGCAGGCGGTTCCATGGTGCAGGGCGGTGACATCTCGCCCGAAGAGCTGGCCCTGGAGTTGCCGATCGGGCAGGAGCGTCTCCGGGAAGTGCTGGCCGAAATCCGCAAGCTGAACGGCAATGCCCGCATCGTGTACGTCGGTCTCTACAATCCCTTTTATGATTTGCCTTCATTGCGGGAGACGGCCAGTGAAGTTGTGCGCAAATGGAACGATTTTGCCCATGCACTTGCCGTTGCGGATGGCAATATGACGGTTGTGCCGACGTATGATCTGTTTGAATTTTCGATTGCGTCACATTTGTCCGCAGATCATTTCCATCCGAACGATACCGGTTACGCGCGAATTGCGGAACGGATCGTACAAGCGGTTCAATAGCGGACGGGGGTGGTCAGGAATGAACAAATCAGCGCAAGATGGCGATATTGTCCTGTCCGTGCAAAACCTGCACAAAAAAATCGGGCGCAAGGAAATCATCCGGGATGTCAGTTTTGACGTGCGGGCAGGCGAAATTTTCGGTTTTCTCGGTCCGAACGGCTCCGGCAAAACGACGACGATCCGGATGCTGGTCGATTTGATCAAGCCGACGAGCGGAAAGGTGCTCATTTGCGGAGAAGATGTCAACCGGCACCCGGAGCGGGCCCTTCGCCATGTGGGCTGCATCGTTGAAAATCCCGAATTGTACAGTTTCATGACCGGATGGGAGAATCTCGAACATTTTGCCCGGATGCAAGATGGCATCACGACCGAACGGATTGCGGAAGTGGTCGAAATCGTCGGCATGGACCAGCGCATCCACGACAAAGTCAAGACCTATTCGCTCGGCATGCGCCAACGGCTTGGCATCGCCCAGGCGTTGCTTGGCAAGCCCAGGCTGCTCATTCTCGACGAGCCGACCAACGGACTGGATCCGCTTGGCATCAAGGAACTGCGCGAATTTATCCGCAGACTGGCGAATGACGGCCTCAGCCTGTTTATTTCCAGCCATCTGCTCAGCGAAATCCAGCTCATGTGCGACCGGGTCGCGATCATTGCCAAGGGCAGGGTCATTGCCGTTGATGACGTGAACCGCCTGGTCACACAAGCAGATACATATACGTTGTGGCAATTGGACAATCCGGAAGCGGGTTGCCGATTGCTGGAATCGGAAACCGGTGTGCGCATTATCAGGGACAACGAGCATCGTATCGATGCATCCCTGATCGCCGGATTGCCCGGCGCCATCGTGACCGTCATGGATGAATCGCGGATTCCCGATATGGTCGCACGGTTTGTGGCGGCGGGAATCGGCATACGGGCGGTGCAACGGGTCTCTCCGACGCTGGAGGAACTATTTCTGAAGCTGACGGAGGGTGAGACAATTGGATAATCTGCTTGCACTTGTGCAGAACGAAGTGGTCAAAATCTGGAAAAAGCGGCGGTTTGCTGTCATTGTCCTGATCTTGCTCATCCTGATACCGGTGTTCGTGTATGCCCAAATGAAAGTCGTCCAAAACAGCCTGGACAAATTCAAGAGTGATTGGCGCGCGGAATTGCAGACCCGCATTACGGACAATACGCGTTCCCTGGGCAGCGACCGGATTCCGGAGGAATGGAAACAATGGCGTCGGGCGCTCGTGCAGCAGTTGCAATATTATCTGGATCACGATATCAATCCGAATACGCCGGATGCGGTTACGTTTACGCGCGGATTCATGGACAATGCCGTGGCGATGTTCATTCCGCTCATGGTGCTGGCGGTCGCGTCCGATCTGGTGTCGGGCGAAAGATCGACCGGCACCATCAAGATGCTATTGACCCGCCCGGTACGCAGGTGGCGCATTTTGCTGGCCAAATGGATTGCGCTCATGTTGTACGTTTCGCTCATTATCGTCGTGACGACGGTGCTGTGCTATTTGATTTCCGGACTGGCATTCGGTTATCAGGGCTGGGGTTCCCCGATCTTTGTCGGATTTGAAGTCCGGGGAGACCATGTGGACACGTCGACGGTTCATGCGGTGACGCAGGCCGAATATTTGCTCATGCAAACCGGGCTGATCTGGTTTGCGTGCATGACGGTTGCCAATCTGGCGCTGATGGTTTCCGTGCTGGTCAGAAGTACGGCGGCAAGTTTCGTCACGATGATGGCGGCCGTCATTGCAGGAGCGATTTTGACCAATATGGCGTCTTCATGGAAGTCGGCCAAATATCTGTTCAACGTCAATCTCCAACTGACAACCTATTTGCAGGGGACGCCGCCGCCCATCGAGGGAATGACCCTCGGATTTTCCCTTGCCGTGCTGGGCATCTGGGGACTGGCCGGATTGGTTGTATCGTTTGTCGTCTTTACGAGGCAAGATATCGTAAATTAAAATAGGTCGCAGGTGCTTTGAGCGCCAGAAAGTGGGTAAGGAGGTCCATCAGTGACCGAACAATTGGAACTGTTCGCGGATGGCGCGGACCGGGATGCGAAAGAATACGGTGCAGACGACATTCAAATTCTGGAAGGCTTGGTGGCCGTACGCAAACGGCCAGGCATGTATATTGGCAGCACGTCATCTTCCGGTTTGCACCATCTGCTTTGGGAAATCGTGGATAATGCGGTGGACGAGCATCTGGCCAAATTTTGCTCGCGGATCGACGTCACGATTCATGAAGACAATTCCGTAACGGTTCAGGATAATGGACGCGGCATTCCGACGGCAATGCACAAGTCGGGTGTGCCCACGCCGCAGGTCGTGTTTACGATTTTGCACGCGGGCGGCAAATTCGGCGGCGGCGGCTACAAGAAATCGGGTGGCTTGCATGGTGTCGGCGCTTCCGTGACCAATGCTTTGTCCGAGTGGCTGGAAGTGGAAATCTGCAGGGAAGGGAAAATCCACCGGATGCGGTTCGAAACGTGGACGGATGCAGACGGAAGGGAACATGTCGGCGAACCCGTCAGCGGCCTTGAAGTGATCGGGCAGACGAACCGTACCGGGACGAAGGTGACATTCAAGCCGGACCCCAAAGTGTTTCACGGGCACGTCCACCTGAACTACGACACGGTGGCGGAAAGGCTGCAGGAAATTGCGTTTCTCAATTCCGGCCTCAAAGTGACGCTGACGGACAAGCGGACAGGCAAAGCGGATGTATTTCACTATGAGGGCGGCGCCAAACAGTTCGTGCAGTTTTTGAACGAAGACAAGACGGTGCTGCACGACGTCATCCACTTTGTTGCGGAAAAGGACGATATCGAAGTCGAAGTCGCCTTGCAATACAACGACGGGTATACGGAAACGATCGCTTCGTTCGTCAATGCCATACCGACCCGCGGCGGCGGAACGCACGAGACCGGCTTCAAGGCTGCGTATACGCGCGTCATGAACGAATATGCCCGCAAAACAGGCCAACTGAAGGAAAAGGACAAAAACCTGGAAGGCAACGATTTGCGCGAAGGCATGATGGCGGTCATCAATGTCAAGATGGCCGACGTCGAGTTTGTCGGGCAGACGAAAGACCAGCTCGGGAGCGCATCGGCGCGAAGTGCGGTCGATGCCGTCGTATCAGCGATGCTGGCCGAATTTCTGGAGGAAAATCCGCAGGTAGGCAGCATGCTCATCCGCAAGGCCATCCAGGCATCCAAAGCGCGTGAAGCGGCGCGCAAAGCGCGGGAAGAAGTCCGCAGCGGCAAAAAACGCAGTGACTCTCCCAGCCTGGGCGGCAAGCTGACGCCCGCACAGTCAAAAGACTATACGAAAAACGAGTTGTTTATCGTGGAAGGGGACTCGGCCGGCGGTTCCGCCAAGCAGGGACGCGATTCCAGGCATCAGGCGATTTTGCCGCTCAGGGGCAAGCCGATGAACCCGGAAAAAGCCAAGTTGTCCGATATCATGAAAAACGAGGAGTACCGCTCCATCATCAATGCGATTGGCGCAGGCATCGGTTCGGAGTTCGACGTCAACGAAAGCAATTACGCCAAAATCATCATCATGACCGATGCGGACATGGACGGCGCGCATATTCAGGTGTTGCTGTTGACGTTTTTCTATCGGTACATGAAACCGTTGATCGAAGCCGGTCGCGTCTTTATCGCCCAGCCGCCGCTTTACAAGATTACCCGGAAATCCGGCAAGCTGGAAACCGTGCGTTATGCCTGGTCGGACGAGCAATTGCAGATTTATTTGAAAGAGTTCGGCAAAAACGCCGAAGTGCAGCGGTACAAAGGGCTTGGCGAAATGAATCCGGAACAATTGTGGGAGACGACGATGAACTACGATACGCGGACACTGCTCCAAGTGCAGATCGAAGATGCCGCCAAGGCGGAACGCCGCGTTTCCACGCTGATGGGAGACAAGGTTGATCCGCGCAAGCGCTGGATCATCGAAAACGTGGATTTTACGGAATACGAATAAGTTTCGCCAACCTCTTGACTTCCCCTTCCCATAGAAGGGGGGCCCCGAGGGGAAAGGCACCAGGGGCCAGGGGCAGATCCTGGCGCATGGTATCCGCATAGTGGTGAGGTTGAGGAAGGGGAAAGGCGATGTGAGCATTTTGGAAAACTTTTTGCCGGCGTACCTGGAAGAAGTGGTGGGCGACCGATTTGGACGCTATTCCAAATACATTATCCAGGATCGGGCGATTCCGGATGTGCGAGACGGTCTGAAGCCGGTTCAACGCCGGATTTTGTATGCCATGTACGATGCCGGCAATACGCCTGACAAGCCGTACCGCAAATCGGCAAAAACCGTTGGCGACGTCATGGGCAACTATCATCCGCATGGCGATTCATCCATCTATGAAGGCATGGTACGGATGGCGCAGCCATGGAAAATGGCCCATCCGCTCATCGATGGACATGGCAACTGGGGATCGATGGACGACGACCCGGCCGCTGCGATGCGTTATACCGAGGCCCGGCTGTCTCCCATTGCGATGGAGCTGTTGCGGGATATCGAAAAGCGGACGGTGCTGTTCAAGGACAATTTCGACAATACGAACAAAGAACCCGTCGTATTGCCGGCCCGATTCCCCAACTTGCTTGTCAACGGCGTCAGCGGCATCTCTTCCGGTTTTGCCACTGAAATTCCGACCCACAACCTGCGGGAAATCATCGACGCCTGCATTGCGCTCATGAACAATCCCAAATTGGGCGTGGCCGAGCTGATGCAGATCGTGAAAGGGCCGGATTTCCCGACAGGCGGCATCATCATGGGGGAAGAAGGCATCCGGGAAGCATACGAGACAGGCAAGGGCCGGATTTACATCCGCGCCAAAACGTCCATCGAGGATTTGCGCGGCGGCCGTCAGCAGATCATCATTACGGAAATTCCGTATCAGGTCGTCAAATCAAAGCTGGTGCTGGCAATTGAAAATCTGCGTCTGGAAAAAAAGGTGGAAGGCATTTCGGAAGTGCGAGATGAGAGCGGCCGCGACGGCTTGCGGATCGTGATCGAGCTGAAAAAGGATGCGGACGCCGAAGGGATTTTGGCCTATCTGTTTAAAAAGACGGATTTGCAGATCGCCTACAGCTTCAACATGGTCGCGATCGTAAACAAGGCGCCCCGCCAGCTTGGCATCATTCCGATGCTTGAGGCGTACATTGCCCACCAGAAGGAAGTGGTCACCCACCGGACGCAATACGATCTGGAAAAAGCGCAGGACCGCGCGCATGTGCTGGAAGGACTCGTCAAGGCACTGAACATTCTGGATGACGTCATCGTCACGATCCGCGAATCGAAAAACCGCCAGGACGCCCAGGAGAACCTGGTGGGCAAGTTCGGCTTTACCGAACGGCAAGCCGATGCCATCCTGACGCTGCAATTGTATCGGCTGACCAATCTGGAAATCCATCAACTGCAAAAGGAACTGGACGAAACCAACAAAAAAATATCGCAGCTGCAAGCCATTCTGGACAATCCGCGCAAGCTGCTGAAGGTGATCCAGGATGAATTGCTCGAGATCCGGGATCGTTATGGTATCGATCGGCGTTCCGCCATCCAGGGCGAAGTGGACGAGATCAAAGTCAATCTGGAAGTGACGGTACCGGCGGAAGATGTCATCGTGACGTTGAGCCGTGGCGGTTATATCAAGCGTACCAGTTTGCTTTCGTTTACCCGCTCCGGCGGCGAAATCGAAAGTGCGGGCGTCAAGGAAGGCGACAAAATCCGTTGGAGCCTTGGCGTGAGCACCGTGGATCCGTTGCTGCTGTTTACGCAGAAAGGGCAATATTTTCTGCTGCCGGTTCATCAGATTCCCGAGTTCAAATGGAAGGACGTCGGCACGGCGCTGGTTAATGTCATTCCGCTTGCCAAAGACGACCGCATCGTTTCGGTTATTCCCGTCAAGCAGCAGGAACTGTCACCGGTGGATGGCGGCCAGTTGCCGAATGGCCCTGCGCTTGTGTTCGTAACGAAGCGAGGACAGGTCAAACGAACATGGCTTGGCGAATATGCGACCAACCGGAATATGGCCATCGTTGCTTGCAAATTGGCCGAAGGTGACGAAATAGTTGCCGTATTCAGGTCGGATACGCCGGAAGACCTGTTGCTGGTAACCGAGCAGGGCATGTGCATACGCTTTGCCGAAAGCGATGTTTCACTGCAGGGGCGGGTAGCCGGAGGCGTTCGCGGCATCCAGCTGAAAGAAGGCGACGCGCTGGCAAGTGCGATTCCGGTTGCGGGAGACGAAGGGGAAGTGCTTGTCATTACCGATTACGGCTATGCCAAACGTTCGCTTTTGCTGGACTATCCGTTGCAGGGTCGCGGCGGCAAAGGCATCCAGACGTTTGAATTCAAGGAAGGCAAGCGGGTTCGCCCGAATGGTACCCGAATCGTTGCTGCATTTCATGTGAAAGAAGCGTTTGATATTGTGACAATTACGTCCGGAATGGCCACAGCCGAATTCTCGACGGAAGCGGCCCCCATTGACGATCGCAGATCGACAGGCAAAGCCGTCGTTCAGGCGGATCGTTCCGAACCGATCATCGAAGCTTTCCTGAAGCCGTTGCCGGTCGTCGAACGCTAAGATTAATCAAAAGGTTCGTTAGGCCGATCGATTCGGTCGATCGAGCGAAGCAGCAAATCGAGGACAACCCACAGGGGGACCGGTTCATTCAGCCGGTCAAGCCACTGTGGGTTTTCCAGCAATCCGGCATCCAGCGCCATTTGGCCAATCATTTTGATCCGTTCTTCCGACATATCCATCAACCTCTTTTCCGGAAAAAATTCCAACATGATTTTCACCATTATATGTTGTAGGCTGTCGCCTTGTTCTATATTCAAGCGATTCGTGTCGTAAATATTTAATTGTATTAAACTATCTTTCGACATTGCGGCTGCGTATAATAAAAGATAAGGCATGGAACGGGTGGAAGGAGACGATTCGGTGGATACAACGGCGGAATTTGTGAAAATCTGGATGAAGCTTACGAAAGATTGGAACGCGCAACTGGAAGAAGCGCTTGCGCCGCAACTGACTGCCGGACAATTGGAAGTGCTGGAGTTGCTGCAGCAAAAGGAACCGATGAAGCCGTCCGAATTGTTGCCCTATCTGGAAACGACGCCTGCGGCGATCACCACTTTGCTGGATCGCATGGAGCGGGCAGGACTTGTAGAGCGCAAAAGGGATGAGCAGGATCGGAGAATGGTCTGGATATACCGGACGGAGCTGGGTCGTTCGGAAGTGGAGCGGGGACTGCGCATTCGGGCGGAAGTCGCCAATCGGTCGCTGGAGCGGATTTCTGCACACAATCGCCAGTTGCTCGTCTATTTAATCGGCAAAGTGGCCGGCATCAGGGAAAACGCATCCCCGGCAATTGCCGCTTCCGGGTCGCAGCGAAGCGAAGGTCAGGGCATGGGTGCATAGGGTGCCGGCCGGATATGGATGCCTGGGATGAAGGACCATCCATGGCAGCATATGCTGATGATGGCAAAAGGACCACACGGGGTTCGTTGGGAAACCGTGCGGTCCTTATTGTTTATTCAGGCTGATACGTATGCAACAGTTTTTCGACGCCGGCCAGCAACGTCTCCATTTTGCGAAAATCAGCTTCCGACCATCGCGGGTTGGCACGAGCGGCCAAAGTTTCACGCAGAGGGACGATCGTATAGACATTTTTGTTCTTTTGCTTGCCGATGTGCACCCACGTCGGTTTCAAATCAATCCGATTCCAAGTCGTTGTTGACGTACCGTCCGGATAGACGGTTTTTTCCAATTCCACGCCGAAAATCAATCCGACATCTTTCCAGTCGCCTTGCTGATTGGAGATAAAATTGCCCAGCGAATAGATGACGACTCCCCGGCGGTTTTCATTCAATACGCTTTCTTCTGCCGGCACTTCCACAATATCGTAGGGTTGGACCACGTGCGGATGCGAACCGAGAATGATGTCGGCACCTGCGCCGATTGCCTGCCGGACGAGCGCAATCTGCGATTCATTGGGCTGTCGCTGGTATTCCGTTCCGAAATGCAGGGAAACCGTAACCGCATCCACCTTGGCTTCCCTTAATCGGGCAATGTCCGCGGCCATTCGGTCCGGATCGATCAACGAGATTGCAAATGGTTTATCTTCCGGTATGGGGATGCCATTCGTTCCATAGGTATAAGCAAGAAATCCCATGCGGATGCCGTTGCGTTCCGCGATGACCAATTGTTGCGCTTCTTCTGCGGTAGCAGCGGTGCCATACGGGATGATGCCCGCTTCGCGGACGCGAGCAAGCGTACGTTCAATTCCGGCAAATCCCCGGTCCATTGAATGGTTGTTGGCGGTTGACACCAGATTGATGCCAGCCCCGCCTAGCGCTTCGGCCAGTTCGGGCGGGGAATTGAAGCGCGGATATCCGCTGTAGCCCAAATCACGCCCTGCAAGTGTCGTTTCCAGATTGCCGACGACCCAATCGCCTTCCCTCAGCAGCGGAGTGACTTCGGCAAACCATGGTGAAAAATCGTATCGGCCGCTGGCAGCGTCATAATAGGCAGACAATTGCGGCATGTGTACCATGATGTCGCCGACGGCCAGCAATTTTGCATGGTACGTTACCGGATTTGGTGGTTCTGGTGGATTGGTGGCATGTTCGGGGCTGTCCATTCCCTGGTTTGTTGACCGGGTCGGGTTTGGAGGGCTGGATGCCTTCGAATGGAAACAACCTGCCAATCCGAAGGCAAGCAAGGTGGCGATAAGCGTGATTGAAACGCAATTGCGCAAGGCAATCCGGCGACTCATGTACGGGTCCACCGTCCGAAAATGCCGCATGGCAGTGCCAGACCGCTGGATGAGATGGGCAACCCGATTTCACCGCATGTCAATGTACCGCCAAATTTGCGGCGAATGACCGAGTGCATCAGATTGTGCAGGACGGTCGGGGACAAGCCTGCCGTATAGGAATTGACAAGGACAAACAACGGTTGATCCGACAGGATGGACATGCAAGATTCCAAAAGCGGATACAGGCTGTTCTCCAGTTTCCACACTTCACCGTTGGGACCGCGTCCATAGGAAGGCGGGTCCATGACGATGGCTTCATATCGGCGGCCCCGCCGATTTTCCCGTTCCACGAATTTGAACACATCGTCCGTAATGTAGCGAATCGGCGCATTGCCAAGTCCCGACAGCACGGCGTTTTCTTTTGCCCATTGCACCATGCCCTTGGCCGCATCGACATGGCAGACTTCGGCACCGCCGGCCGCCGCTGCGAGTGTCGCTCCGCCAGTGTAGGCGAACAGATTGAGCAACCGGATCGGACGACCTGCTTGCCTGATCGTTTCCATGATCCAGCTCCAGTTGCAGGCTTGCTCGGGAAACAGGCCCGTATGCTTGAAATTGGTCGGACGAATATGGAATTTGAGCGGGCCGTATTGGATTTGCCAACGTTCGGGCAACTTCCGCCGAAATGTCCAGCTTCCGCCGCCAGACGAACTTCTCCGGTAATGGCCGTCAGCCTGTTTCCACAATTCGGTTTCACGGGCCAGCGGCCAGATGATTTGCGGATCAGGCCGCCGCAGGACGATCTGTCCCCAGCGCTCGAGTTTTTCGCCGCCTCCAGTGTCAATGAGTTCATAATCGGTCCATTCATTGGCAAGTAGAATCAATTTCATTCCGTCCCTTTGAATTCATAATCAATTTTCAATCAAACCCATTTGGTCAGGCAATAATCTAGGCGAAGATATCCGTCATGCTGTTTATTGCAGGCTTGGATACGGATCAGAAAATAATATTCGGGGATGATATCGATAGGTTGCATTCTGCACAGCAAGTCAATTCATTATAACGAAATCATTGATGGATAGGCAATTGCGTCATCTTCATGGCTTCATGGCGCAGTTGCTCGAGCAGATTGTGGTAACCGCAGAAATTTCCAATGCATGCGTGGTGATGCCGTTAGACGCTGCGATGCCAGGGCAATCAGGGGTTCGAAAAAATGGGTGGGTCCGGGAAAGGGGAACTCGATGCGGAACCGGCTTGGGGTGTGAAGATGGCCATATCGTCCATGAGAAGTGATGGATGAAAAGGCCGGAAAGCGGCAGCACATCTTAGGCAGGCTGCCGCGGACTTAAAAGCTTAAACTTTGCTTTGCGAAGAATCGCGTCCGATCAGGTTGCTCATGAGCTGGATGGATTGTTTGCGCTGTTCCGGGTCCATGTGCTGAAGCAATTTCCAGATTTCCGGATCAGGCGCTTCAGCGGGATTATTTCCTTTTTTGCAATCGGTACCCCCGATGATATAATCCAGCGAAACATCAAAAAATGCAGCAAGTTTGATCAGTGTTTCGTAGACCGGCTGCCGGTTATTGATTTCATAATGACTGTAAGCTGAACGGGTAATTCCGATTTGCCGGGCCACTTCTTCCTGCGAAATGTTGCGTGCCAGCCGCAGAGCTTTCAGTCGTTCTCCCATTTTCATGGACAAAACTCCTTGACACAAAAAATAAAGGCAAACCTATTTGTAATTTATGATACATTATGTATCATGTCAAGGTTTTCATTGCAATTGTGCAATCATTCTCTAAAGATCAGATATGGGCTACGGAATGTTGCTTTTATTGTATATAATACATGTATGACGTGAAATGAATGGGAGAGATTTCGTTGACGGTTGATTCCAAAGAAGCTTTGGCTGCATTGCAGCGAATAGGTCATATCGTGGCCGTTGTCCGCGAGGAAATGCTGCGCCGGGTTCGGGCTGGTGTGACAACTGCTGAACTGGATGAGATCGGAAAATCCGTCCTTGCCCGGTATGGAGCCACCTCTGCACCTTTTAAGGAATATGGATTTCCTGGCACGACATGCATCAGTCTGAACAACGTGGCAGCCCACGGCATTCCGGATGAAACGGTGCTCAAGCCGGGTGATATCGTCAACATAGATGTCTCCGCCGAATTGGACGGATATTATGCGGATACCGGGGCGACCACAGTAGTGCAACCGAACCGTTCGACCATCAAGGAGAAATTGATCCGGAGCTCGCGCCTGTCGCTCCAAAAAGCGATTGAACAAGCCAGATCCGGCGTAAAAATCAACCGGATCGGGGAGACGATTCACCGCCATGCCACCGCAGACGGGTTTAGCGTCATTCGCAATTTGTCTGGACACGGAATCGGCCGTGCGCTGCATGAGGAGCCGTCCAATATTTTGAATTACTGCATTCCGTCGGATCAGCGCCGTTTGAAGAAAGGAATGGTGCTGGCGGTAGAAACGTTTTTGACGACCGGCGCCGAATGGGTGTGGGAAGGGGATGACGGCTGGAGCCTCATTTGTCCGGACAACAGCTATGTCGCCCAGTTTGAACATACGATTGTCGTTACAGACGAACAACCCATCATATTGACTGCCGTTTAAAGGAGGCACCTCGCCATGAAATGGAAATTGTTGCATGCTGAATTGTCGTACCGCCCGCAGGAAGGTTACCTGGGACATGTTCATTTCGAAGTCGACGGGCATAAGCAACCGTATGAACTAACCCTGTTCAGCGAAGGCAATCTGGATGAATGGGACTATTCCCTGCATTTTTTGCGGGAGTCCGGCAGCGAGAAAGAAATTGAATTCGTCGAACAGGCGATTGAAGAAGATGACGATTTTTTTGACCAATTGGTGGAGGCTGCCAAAGCCCGATTGCGTTCAGCAGAGGAGTAACCCATTTTGTCAGCATAGTCGAGACGGAGGCCTCTGCACTGGAAATACGATTAACGAAGAAGACACGTTTGGCGGTTTGCCCGGAAACTGAATCGGTTGCGGTGTTCAGTGAACGAGTGCCGATTGGGGGATGTTCGTTCAGTGAGCGCAGAATGTGGAGACAGACGGCAAACCCCATCAACGGACACAAATGACCGTTAGCGGTGATTTTTGACCTTTTTTCATTTTTGATGGTCAAGAATGTCCATTAGCGCCTCAGTTAAACGAAAAAAGCACCAATTTGGCTTCTAACGGTCATGCGTGACCGTTCATTTGGCAAAAACGTGAATTTGATCCGTTTAACGGTCATGCGTGTCCGAAAGTGCATACGCTACCGAATCTATACATACGCAACCTAGTACTGCAAGCGCTATCGAGTCCAACAGGGCTAACAAACCCCACAAGAGCTAACAAATATCTTAACAGCAAACAAATGCCACAATAGCAAAAAAAACACAATCGCTGCTGGTCCTACAATCCCTACTCACAAGGTCGCATGGCACTCGTCTTACTGATGCTTGACTATATCCGCCCACTCTGATCCAAGGCTTTTCTCTTTCCTCATACTGTCCCGAAGTAACTGTTTCAAGTCTTTTCTCATAACGTCCCGAAGTACTGTTCCATGGCCTTTCTATCTGTCCCGTTGTTTTCCCCAGGCTATCGCATGGCAAAAGGAAAGCGGGCATTGCCATCCGGTAAGCAAATCGCTAGACTTGATTAGAGACAGAGAGATGCATGTACTTGGGAGGCAGAGAGATGCGCATCGGTGCCATTGAAGCGGGCGGAACGAAATTCGTCTGCGGTATCGGAAATGAACATGGAGAAATTGCGGAAAGAATCAGTTTTCCGACGAGAGGACCGGAAGAAACGATGGCGGATGTCATCGCGTTTTTTCGGGATAAACAGGTGGAAGCGATCGGGATCGGTTCTTTTGGGCCGATTGGACTGAACCCGTCCCAGCCCGATTACGGCTGCTTTACGACGACGCCCAAGCCGGGATGGGCCGGATACCCGATGCTGGCCGAAATGGGCCGGCACTTCAGCGTTCCGATGCGCTGGGACACAGACGTGAACGCGGCAGCCCTGGGTGAAGCCACCTGGGGTGCGGCCAAAGGTTTGGGCAGCTGCGTGTACTATACGATCGGGACGGGCGTTGGCGTCGGCGTGTACGTGGAAGGCAAGCCTGTGCACGGGCTTGTCCATCCGGAAGGAGGACATGTGCTCATCCGGCGCCATCCGGACGATACGTTTGCCGGCAATTGTCCCTATCATGGTGATTGTCTGGAAGGAATGGCAGCGGGACCGGCGCTGGAACGCAGATGGCAGATCAAGGGCAGCGACATTCCGGCGGATCACGAAGCCTGGACGCTGGAAGCCTATTACATCGGACAGGCGGTTGCGGGAACCATTTTGCTCCTGTCACCGGAAAAAGTCATTCTCGGAGGCGGTGTCATGCACCAGCGGCAGTTGTTTCCGCTCATCCGGGAGGAAGTTCGCCGGGCATTGAACGGTTACGTCAGCGCCGCAGCCGTGCAGGAAGGCATCGACGATTACATTGTCGCTCCCGGTCTGGGTGACAATGCGGGCTTGTGCGGCGCCGTTGCACTGGGACTAATGGCAATAAAAGGCTAAGCGGCGAACAATATGCGTTCGCGGCTGGGCCGGGGAGGCATGTGCTGATGCAACATGCGGCAGATGGTCGCAAACGATTCGAATTGCTGCTGCAACAAATGGAAATTCCGTCCGAATGGATGGAAGCCTATTTTTCGGATGGGTATATCCGTCAAGTGGAAGTGCATAAATCCCGCAAATTGTGGATCATCCACCTGGTGAAGTCGACGTTGCTGCCGGTTTCGGTATACGTGGATTTGACCGAAAGAATGAAACATAAACTCGGACATGTGGCTGAACTTGCGCTCCGCCTGGAATATGAACAGGTGGTGGAGACGCAGGACATCATCCGGCAGTATTGGCCGTTGTTCGTGGAGTGGATGCAACAGGAATTCGTGTCGGTCAACGGTTGGTTGGCCAAGGCGCAACTGGAAACCGAACATGATCTGGCCACGCTCTATTTGCTTGACGATATTTCCCTTGGACTGGCGAAGCGCAAATCGGTGGATCAATACGCAGTGCAATTTTTCGAGCAGCGATTTGGCCGGACATGCCGACTCAAGCTGGCTGTCGGCGAATCGAAGCAAGAGGTGTACGAGCAATTTACGCAAAAGATCGAGCAGGAATCCCGAGAAGCGATCCAGATGCTGATTGCCAGCAGCCGCGAGGAAGCGCCTGCTGCCGCCGAGGCGCCGCAGACGCTGCAATACGGCTATGAGATCAAGGATGAGCCTGTGCCGATCCAGCAAATCCGGGACGAAGAAAAAAAGGTGACCATCCAGGGAGTCGTCTTTGGTCTGGAAGTCAAGGAATTGCGGACCGGCAGCACGTTGTTCATGTTCAATGTGACCGACTTCACCGATTCGATTGCGGTCAAGGTGTTTGGCAAAACGAAAGAAGATGTCAAGACGCTGGGACTGATCGCAAACGGCAAATGGCTCAAATTGCGGGGACGCGTCGAATATGACCGTTTTTCCAATCCGCCCGAACTGGTAATGGCGCCAAACGACCTGAAGGAAATTGCCGCTCCGCCCGAAACGATGGACGATGCCGAGGAGAAACGGGTCGAATTCCATCTCCATACGACGATGAGCACGATGGATGCGGTGACACCGGTTGAAGCCTATATCAAGACAGCGGCCAGATGGGGTCACAAAGCGATCGCCGTCACCGATCACAGCAACGTGCAATGCTACCCGGATGCCGTCAAGGCGGCAAAAAAGCATGGCATCAAGGTTTTGTACGGCGTAGAGGCCAATGTGGTCAACGATGCGGTACCGATCGTGCTGTCGCCGAGAGAGGAAAGTTTGCCGGACGCAACCTACGTCGTATTCGATATCGAGACGACCGGATTGTCGATCACAAACAGCAAGATCATCGAAATGGCCGCCGTCAAAATGAAAAATGGCAAGATGATCGACCGGTTCGAGACGTTCGTGAATCCGCACGAACCGATTCCCTACAACATCCAGCAATTGACGAACATCACCGACGACATGGTCAGGGATGCGCCCGATCTGGAGCCCAAATTGAGGGAATTTCTCGCGTTTATCGGTGATGCCGTGCTCGTTGCCCACAATGCCGGTTTCGATATCGGTTTCATTCAGGCCGCTTGCAAAACTTACGGTTTCGAACGGATCACCAATCCGGTGCTCGACACGCTGGAACTGGCCCGCTTCCTGCATCCGAACATGAAAAATCATCGCCTGAATACGCTGGCCGAACTTTACAAAGTGCCGCTCGAAAACCACCATCGGGCCATCGACGACACGATTGCGCTTGGCGGCGTGCTGAACGGACTCCTCAAGGATGCGCAGGCGCGCGGCATTACGGAACTGCACCGGCTGAACGAAATCAACGGCGACAGCTGGAAGACGACCCGCCCGTTCCATTGCGGCATTTACGCGCTCAATGCGGTGGGCAAGAAAAATCTGTTCAAATTGATATCCATTTCCCACACCGACTATTTTCACAAGGTCGCATGCGTACCGAGAAGCAAATTGATCGAATTCCGCGAAGGGCTGCTCGTCATGTCCGGATGCGAAAAAGGGGAATTGTTCGAGACGGTCCTCAACAAATCGCTGGAAGAAGCCGAGGCGGTCGCCGAGTTTTACGACGTGCTTGAAATCCAGCCGCTGGACTTCTATTTGCATTTGCTGGACAAGGGACTTGTGCGGAGCCGCGCGGAACTGGAGGAAGCGCTGCGGAACATTTGCCGGATCGGGGAAAAATTGGGCAAACCGGTTGTCGCCACCGGCAACGTGCATTATTTGACGCCGCGCGAAAAACTGTTCCGGGATGTCACCATTCATGGCATTACCGGATTCAGTCCGCTGAAGGACCAGCGCAAGCCGGATGCGCATCTGCGCACGACCAAAGAAATGCTGGAGGCGTTTGCCTTTCTTGGTCCGGAGAAAGCGTATGAAGTGGTGGTGCGCAATCCTTCCGAACTTGCGGATCGGTTCGAACCGTTCGAAATGTTTCCGAAAAAGGGCGGTCCGACCGACAACGGATTGTTTTCACCGATCATCGAAGGCGCGGACGAGGAAATCCGCACCAAATGTTATGCAAAGGCCATCGAGATGTACGGCGATCCGCTCCCGGAAATCGTATCCGCCCGGCTGGAGAAAGAGCTGAAACCGATTATCCAGTACGGTTTTTCGGCGAACTATCTCATTTCCGAACGATTGGTCAAAAAATCGAACGAGGACGGCTATCTGGTCGGTTCCCGTGGTTCGGTCGGCTCGTCGGTGGTGGCTACGTTTCTCGGCATCTCCGAAGTCAACCCGCTGCCGGCGCATTATCTGTGCCGGAACCGGGATTGCCGCTACAGCGAATGGATCACGGACGGCAGCGTGCCCAGCGGGTTCGATCTGCCGGACAAGCCCTGCCCGAAATGCGGTACGATGATGCGCGGAGACGGACAGGACATTCCGTTTGAAACATTCCTCGGATTCAAGGGCGACAAGGTGCCTGATATCGATCTGAACTTTTCGGGCGAATACCAGCCGCACGCGCACAACTATACGAAAGTGCTGTTCGGTGAAAAGAACGTCTTCCGTGCCGGAACCATCGGCACCGTGGCGGAGAAAACCGGATACGGTTTCGCCAAAAAATATCAGGAAGATCATGGCTTGTCCTGGAGAAATGCGGAACTGACCCGCATCGCCATGGGCGTGACCGGCGTGAAACGTTCGACGGGCCAACATCCTGGCGGCATTGTCGTCGTTCCCGACTATATCGAGGTCGAAGATATTACGCCAGTGCAATATCCTGCTGACGATACGAGCTCCGAGTGGAAAACGACGCATTTTGACTACCACGCTTTCGACGAAAATCTGCTCAAGCTGGACATACTGGGGCACGACGATCCGACGATGATGCGGATGCTGCAGGATTTGACCGGCGTCGATCCCACGACGATCCCGATGAATGATCCGAAGGTCATGAGTCTTTTCAACTCGGTGGAAGCCCTTGGCGTGACGCCGGAGCAAATCCGCACCCCCGTCGCCACATACGGCGTGCCGGAAATGGGCACTAGGTTTGTCAGGCAGATGTTGGAAGAAACGAAGCCCTCCACATTTGCCGACCTGCTCCAGATTTCCGGGTTGTCGCATGGCACCGGCGTTTGGCTCGGCAATGCGCAGGAACTGATCCGCAACGGGACGTGCACGATCAAAACGGTGATCGGTTGCCGCGATGACATCATGCTCTATCTCATTTACAAAGGCGGCATGGACGCATCGCTGGCCTTCAAAATTACCGAGAGCGTCCGCAAGGGCAAAGGCCTGACGCCCGAGTGGATCGAGGAGATGAAGCGTTGCGGCGTACCACAATGGTACATCGATTCCTGCCTGCGCATCGAGTACATGTTTCCGAAGGCGCACGCCTCGGCCTATGTCATTTCCGCAGTGCGCACGGCCTATTTCAAGTTGTATTATCCGATTGAATTTTATGCGACCTATTACTCGGTTCGCGCAGCCGATTTCGATGTCGATTTGTTCTGCCAGGGTTACGATGCGATTTTGAAAACGCTGATCGAGATCGAAAACAAAGGATTCCAGGCGACGACAAAAGAAAAGAACATGATCTCCATCCTGGAAATGGGACTGGAGATGACGGCGCGTGGTTTCAAGTTCAAACCGATCGATCTGTATCGTTCGGATGCGACGCGGTTCATCATCGACGGCGACGCGCTGATCCCGCCGTTTTCGGCCATTGCCGGCATCGGGGAGAACGCTGCCCGCAACATTGCGGCTGCGCGCGAAGAAGGCGAGTTTTTGTCCATCGAAGATTTCCAGCAACGCGCCAAAGTCAGCAAGACGATCGTCGATCTGCTCGGATCGATGGGCTGTTTCCGCGGTTTGCCGGAAAGCAATCAATTGATGTTGTTCTGAAGTCTGTTCCGGTTTTTTTGAAGTAAAACGCGTGTTTGAGCCGCACCATGAGGCAAAAAAATTGTTGCCAATGGATACGGAATATGCTAATCTATTTTTGGTAATCATGTGGATATCACTGTCTGCAGAAGAGTGGGGAAACCCACTCTTTCCGTTTTGCCTAGGGCGATTTTGCATTGCAGCAAGCTTGAAGATCCTGTTGGAATGTGCGGGAGGTAGACTTTTTGGGCGCAACGAGCATTAAATCTATCGTTGAGCAGTTCGCTGCTCCATACTTGGAAGCGAACGGATTTGAACTGGTGGACGTTGCCTATGTGAAAGAGGGCAGTAGCCGGTTCCTGCGGGTGTTTGTCGACAAGGAAGGCGGCATTGATATCGAAGATTGCGGCCGCATTTCCGAATTTTTAAGCGCCAAGCTGGACGAACTGGATCCGATTCCGGAAGCCTATTTTCTGGAAGTCAGTTCGCCTGGCGCAGAACGTCCGCTGAAAACCGCCGAAGACGTGTCGAAGGCGGTGGGCAAACATGTATATGTGACGACTTACGAGCCCGTTGACGGTGCAAAGGAATTCGAAGGCAGGCTGGAAGGTTTTGATGGAGATACGTTGACCATCGCCATCGGCCGCAAACATGCATCAATTCCTTACAAAAAAGTGGCATCGGCACGTTTGGCCGTCGTATTCTGACCATTATCGTATTCTGAACATTATTTGATTATCCGAGGAGGGATCAATTCGTCATGAGCATGGAGTTTATCGAAGCGCTGTCCGAAATCGAGCGAGAGAAGGGCATCGCCAAAGATATCCTGATCGAAGCCATCGAAGCGGCACTCATCTCCAGCTACAAACGCAATTTCAATACTGCCCAGAACGTACGCGTCGACATCAACCGGACGACGGGACAGATCAAAGTTTACGCGCGCAAGACGATTGTGGAGGAAGTAAACGACCCGCGCCTGGAAATTTCCCTGGAAGCAGCACGCGCCATCAATCCGCATTACCAGCTCGAAGATATTGCGGAAATCGAGGTTACGCCGCGGGATTTCGGCAGAATTGCCGCCCAGACGGCCAAGCAGGTCGTGACACAGCGCATCCGTGAAGCGGAACGCGGGTTGATTTATCATGCATTCGTAGACAAGGAACAGGACATTGTTACCGGCATCATCCAACGCATGGACCAACGCAACCTTTATGTCGATCTCGGAAAAGTCGAGGCTGCATTGCCTTTGACCGAACTGATGCCGACAGACAAATTCAAGCAAGGTGACCGGGTCAAATCGTATATTACCAAGGTGGAAAATACAAGCAAGGGACCGCAGATCATCTTGTCCCGGACGCATCCGGGTTTGCTGAAACGATTGTTCGAACTCGAAGTGCCGGAAATCTATGACGGCATCGTTGAAATCCGGTCGGTCGCGCGCGAAGCCGGCTATCGTTCCAAAATTGCGGTATATTCGCGCAATCCGGAAGTCGACCCGGTCGGCTCCTGCGTCGGCCAGAAAGGTGTCCGGGTCCAGACGATCGTCAATGAACTGAAAGGCGAAAAAATCGATATCGTCTGCTGGTCGGATTCGGTGGAAGAGTATGTTGCCAATGCGCTAAGTCCTTCCAAAGTGCTGGAAGTGATCGTGTTCGAGGCGGAGAAGATGGCCCGCGTCATCGTGCCGGATTACCAGTTGTCGCTGGCCATCGGCATCAAAGGCCAAAATGCGCGTCTTGCCGCGAAGCTGACCGGATGGAAAATTGACATCAAGAGCGAAACGCAAGCCGAGCAGGAGTATGGACGGCCCAAATCCCAGGGTGCCGTCATGCATCAGGACAGCGTCTCGATTGATTGAGGCGACCGGACGGTTTGCGATCACCTCGTTTCACGGGAATGGGAGGAGGAGGTCACCTTGAAACCGCGAAAAATACCGCAACGCAAATGCGTCGCATGCCAGAACATGATGCCGAAAAAGGAATTGATTCGCATCGTCCGTTCGCCGCAGGGAGACATCCAGATCGACATCACCGGCAAAAAATCCGGTCGTGGCGCCTATTTGTGCGGTAAAGTCAGCTGTTTCAAACTGGCCAAAAAATCGAAGGCGTTCGAACGTGCGCTGAACGTACCGGTTGCGCCGGAAATCTATGACCGGCTGGAACAGGATTTCATAAAGGCGGAAGATGAATTTCACGCCAGCATGTCGCAATTGGAGGAAGAAGATGGGCGCGAATAGGGCGCTGTCGCGACTGGGGCTCGCCATGCGCGCGGGCAAACTCGTTACAGGCGACGAAGCGGTCATGAAAGCCGTTCGCAGCGGGGAAGCCAAACTTGTCGTACTGGCGCGCGATGCATCGGAAAACACGGGGAAAAAACTTGCGGACAAATGCAGGTCATACGGCGTTCCGCTGGTGGTCGGATTCAATCGTCAAGCGCTTGGTGCGGCAATCGGCAAACAGGAGCGTGTCGTACTCGCCGTGACGGACCAACGTTTTGCCGATATGATCGCGGACGATTGGGTTCAACATTCGGAGGTGGAGAATATTGAGTAAACAAGAAACGAACGATAGCAAGGATAAGCTTCGCGTTTATGAATATGCCAAATCGCTCAACATGAGCAGCAAGGAAATCATTACGATACTCAAACGGCAAAATATGCCGGTAAACAACCATATGAGCGTCATGGAGCCCGCCATGGTCGAAGCGGTGGAAAAGTTTTTTCATGACGTGAAGGCAAACGCCGCTGCCAAAATGGCGCAATCTGCCGCCAAGCAACAGCAAAAGTCGCAAGCTGCATCCGTGCAGGCTGCCCAAAGTGCGCGCAGTCCGGAAGACACCCAGGCCAAACCGGCTGTCTCGGTTGCCGAAAGCAGCGGCCGTCAGGAAGCCAAACCGCAAGGTCAGGGAGCCGGTGGGACCCGTTTGCAGTCCCACAACCCGGCTGTCAAACCGGCTGCGAACAAGGACGGAGGCCGACCGCAAGGCCAAGGGGAGCAAGGCGTCCAGCATGCCGGCAAACCGCAGGGCCAAGGCAACCAGGGCGGCCAATCGGGCAGCAGGCCGCAAGGCCAAGGCGGTCAGGCTGGCGGCAAAACGCATGGCCAGGGCAACCAGGCTGGCCAGGTCGCAAGCAGACCCCAGGGCCAAGGCGGTCATGCCGGCCAGGGGGGTGGAAGACCCCAGGGCGGCAACAGACCCCAGGGCAATCAAGGCGGCGGATTTGGCGGAGGCAGGAACCAGGGCCAGGGCGGCCCGGGCAGCGCTCGCATCGTGGTGCCGCCGATCGTCATTCCCCAAACCGCTTCGCGAGGCGGACGGTCCGGCGAAAACGGTCGACCGGGAACCCGCGGTGGCGAGTCCGGCAAAGGCCGCGACAATTACATGCGGGAAGGCAAACGCAAGGATCTGGATTACAGCAAACGGTTCGAAGACGGCCGCATCAATTTCAAAAACAAAATCAAAGGCGGCAAAAACGGCAAGGGCCGCAACAATCAGCCGCCGCGCGAAAAGATCGACAATACGCCCAAAAAAGTCATCGTCCGCGGCGAAATGACGGTTGGCGAACTGGCGAAATTGCTGCATAAAGATGCTTCCGAAGTCATCAAGAAGCTGATGATGATGGGCATGATGGTCACGATCAACCAGGATCTGGATCTGGATACTGTGTTGCTTGTCGCCAGTGAATTCGGCGTTGAGACGGAAGTCAAAATCGTCGTCGAGGACACGAATTTCGAGACGATGGAAGAAAACGACGATCCGGATCTGCTGGAACCGCGTGCTCCCGTAGTGACGATCATGGGCCATGTCGACCATGGCAAAACGACGCTGCTGGACGCCATTCGCGAATCGAAGGTGGCAATGGGCGAAGCTGGCGGCATTACGCAGCATATCGGCGCTTACCAGGTCGAAGTGAACGGCAAAAAGATCACCTTCCTGGATACGCCGGGCCATGAGGCGTTCACCGTCATGCGTTCCCGCGGTGCGCAGGTGACCGACATTACCATTTTGGTGGTCGCAGCCGACGACGGCGTGATGCCGACGACAGTCGAAGCGATCAACCATGCCAAGGCGGCCAATGTGCCGATCATCGTGGCGGTCAACAAAATCGACAAGCCGACCGCAAATCCGGATCGTGTCAAACAGGAGTTGATGGAATACGGGCTGGTGCCGGAAGCATGGGGCGGAGATACGATCTACGTGGAAATTTCCGCCAAGCAGCGCAAAAATCTGGATGAATTGCTGGAAATGATTCTGCTCGTGGCAGAGGTGAACGACTACCGGGCAGTCGTGGACAAACGCGCCCGCGGCACCGTCCTCGAAGCCGAGCTGGACAAAGGCAAGGGGCCGGTTGCACGCGTGCTGGTGCAGAACGGCACATTGAAAGTCGGAGACGCCTTCGTTGCGGGCGATTGCTTCGGCCGCATCCGGGCCATGACCAACGATCGCGGCCGCCGCATCAAGGAAGCCGGGCCTTCTACGCCGGTTGAAATCACCGGTTTGACGGAAGTTCCCCAGGCCGGCGATCCGTTCATGGTATTCGAGGATGAGCGCAAGGCACGCGAAATTGCCGAAAAACGTGCGATCAAGACGCGCCAGGAAATGATGAAGTCCCACAACAAGGTAACGCTTGATGATTTGTTCAACAAGATCAAGGAAGGCGAGATCAAAGATCTGAACGTCATCATCAAAGCCGACGTGCAAGGTTCTGTCGAAGCGCTCAGAGGCGCACTGGAAAAAATTGAAGTCGAAGGCGTACGCGTCAAGACGATCCATGCCGGCGTAGGGGCTATTACCGAATCCGATATTTTGCTGGCTTCCGCCTCTTCGGCCATCGTCATCGGCTTTAACGTTGTTGCGGACCCCCGCGCTGCCGCGACGGCTGAACAGGAGAAGGTCGATGTCCGGCTGCACCGCATCATTTACAAAGTAATCGAAGAGATCGAACAGTCGATGAAGGGCATGCTGGAACCGGTATACAAGGAAAAGGTCGTTGGACACGCGGAAATCCGCGAAACGTTCAAAGTCAGCAAAGTCGGCACAATTGCCGGTTGCCTGGTGACGGACGGCAAGATATTGCGCCAGGCGCAGGCGCGGCTCATTCGCGACGGCAAAATCATTTACGAAGGCAAAATCGATTCGCTGAAACGGTTCAAAGACGATGTCCGCGAAGTGACCGAAGGTTACGAATGCGGCATTACGCTGGAGAAGTTCAACGATTTGCAGCAAGGTGACGTGATTGAAGCGTTCATCATGGAATCGGAAGAAAGCTGATAGCGGGAATGAAGGCGGGGTGAAGCTCCAATGGCCAAATTTAGAACAGGCAGAGTCGGGGAACAGATCAAAAAGGAAATGAGCAACCTCATCCAGACCGAACTGAAGGATCCGCGAATCGGATTCGTTACCGTAACAGGCGTGGACGTGACCGGAGATCTGTCCGAAGCCCGTATCTATATCAGCATATTGGGCAACGAAGAACAAAAGGAAGAGACGCTTCATGCGATTGGCCGGGCCAAAGGTTTTCTGCGCTCCGAGCTCGGCAAACGCATTCGGCTTCGCCATACGCCAGAGATCGAATTCCGTTTTGACAGCTCCATTGAATATGGCAGCCGCATTGAAGCGTTGCTGCAGCAAATCAACCGGGAATCACGTCAGGAATGACGTGCCCGGTTTCTTTGCGAGCGATATCGTTGGCAGGAGGACAATCCATGTGGTCGGCGCAATTGGAACAAGCTGCGGCCTTCATACGGGCGCATGATGATTTTCTCGTCGTCTCCCATGTCCAGCCCGATGGCGATGCAATCAGTTCGACGGTAGCGGTCGGATGGCTGCTGGACAAGTTGGGAAAAACGTTTACTTTGATGAACGAAGGGCCGGTGCCGCGGCGGCTTCACTATCTATGGCGTTGCGGAGAGATTCGGGGATGCGAAAGTGCAGATTCGTCCGGGCGGCGATATCGGCACGTGATCGCGGTCGATTGTGCGGATTTCAGCCGCATGGGCCCGGCCCAGGCGTGGCTGGCTTCGGATTGTACGCTGCTCAATATTGACCATCATCCGACGAACAACGGGTTTGGCGCAGTCAACTTGCTTCGGTTTGATGCTGCGGCAACAGCCGAAATCTTGTATGAACTCATTCTCCATATGGGCATTCCTTTTGATCATGACATCGCCAATGCACTTTATACGGGCCTGATGACCGATACGGGCGGATTTCGCTATTCGAATACCAGTCCTTTCGTTCTGGAAGCGGCTTCGCAACTTGTCCGGGCGGGTGCAAACGGACCGGAATTGGCCGAACGTTTGCTGGAACGCATGTCGATGGGGCAAATGCGGTTGCTGCAGCGCGGTTTGTCCCGGCTTTCCTTTACGGAAGACCACAAAATCGCCTGGACGTGGGTCAAATCCGAAGATTTGGACGAAACCGGCGCTGCAAACGAAGATTTGGAAGGTCTTGTCAATTACCCGCGGAATATTGAAGGGGTCGAAGTCGGGATTCTCTTCAAGGAAAACGGCACCAAATCCGTGAAAGTCAGCATGCGTTCGGCAGGCCGGGTTGATGTCGCCAAAGTAGCGCAGCATTTTGGCGGAGGCGGGCATGTTCGTGCCGCTGGCGCACGTCTTACCGTGCCGCTGGCGGAAGCCATCGAACAAGTCATTGCACAATTACGGCTGGCGTTGGAGGAAGCATGAGCAGACAGTCGCAAAATTGGGATGGCGTGTTGGGCATATGGAAACCGGCGGGATGGACGTCGCATGACGTCGTGGCCAAAGTACGCAGATTGCTCGGCGTACGCCGGATTGGCCATACGGGAACGCTTGATCCGGCGGTTACCGGCGTGCTTCCGCTCTGCATCGGGCGGGCAACGCGATTTGTGGAATTTTTGCAGGAAATGCCCAAATCTTATGAAGCCGTCATGCGGTTCGGCATTGCAACGGATACCGAAGACGGAAGCGGCAACATCATTGCGGAAGCGGACGCTTCCCATCTGACCGAGAACCAGATGAAAGAGACCTTGCAATCATTCGTCGGTGAAATCGAGCAAGTTCCGCCGATGGTATCCGCCGTAAAAGTCAAGGGCAAGCGTCTGTATGAATATGCCAGGGAAGGCATCACCATTGAACGCAAGCCGCGGCTGGTCACGATTCATGCGCTGGAGATGCTGGAAATCCGGGCAGGTATTCCGCGCCCGGAAATCCGGTTCGCAGTGCGCTGTTCCAAGGGAACCTATATTCGCACGCTCTGTTCCGATATCGGCCAAAAACTCGGCGTACCGGCTGTCATGATGTCGCTGGTACGAACGGAAAGTGCGGGCTTGCGGCAATCCGACTGCGTCCGGATCGATGAAATTCCCGGATTGGCGGCATCGGGCGATTTGAGGGAAAAACTGGTAAGGGCGGATTTGTTGCTGAAGCATTTGCCACGCGTTTCAGTTTCGCCGGCCGAAGCGGTTGCGGCGGCGCAAGGCAAGCCGCTCCCCGCCAGGCGCATGACGCCGGTTCCGGATGCGCCCGGCACTTGGCTCGTTGATTGCATAGACGGCAGGTTTGTAGGCATATACAGTTTGCAAGAAGGGGCCGGCATGCTTCGTCCCGTAAAAGTGTTTGCAACGACGGATGGGGAATGACCGGCCATAAACAGGATTTTGATCAGGCCATCGGCCAGGTACTGGCAGGAGGACGCCATTGAAACAGTTTGAATTGACATCAGAAGCGGTAGGTAACATATTGCATTTGACGGAAGACGCCCGTCATCCCGGCGGGTTGTCTCTGGCAATCGGTTTTTTCGACGGTGTTCATTTGGGACATGCGGAAGTCATTCGCCGGGCAGTCTCGGAAGCTCGCAAGCGGGGACAATTGGCTGCTGTCATGACGTTCGATCCGCATCCCCGTGCGGTTCTGGGACAGGGCGGACATTACGAAAGCGTATTGACGCCGCTTGCGGACAAACTGGCGCTGTTTGCGGAACTGGGTGTTGAAGCAGCCTTTATCATCCGTTTTGACCAGGCATTTGCTTCCATGTCGGCGGAACGCTTCGTGCGGGAATTGCTGCTGCCGCTTGACGTGCGGACAGCTGTTGTCGGATTCGACTTTGCCTTTGGCAACAAGGGCAAAGGCGATGCCGAATTGTTGCGGCGGGAAGGGGCCGGGGCGATTGACGTGCTGGTCGCCGATCCGGTGGAACGCGACGGCGTGAAGATCAGCAGCACACGCGTCCGCGAACAGTTGGCCACGGGCGATTGCAGGATGGCGGCCCGGATGCTGGGCCGTAATTATGCGGTCAAAGGGACTGTCGTGCATGGGGACGCCAGAGGTCGGCAAATGGGTTATCCGACGGCCAATGTGCTTCCCGGCGCCCCCTATGTCATACCAAAAGTCGGCGTATATGCCATTACGGTAAATATTTTGGATGAAACGTCAGGTCATGTCCGGACCTATCATGCGGCATTGAATATCGGCTATCGTCCGACGGTTGATGTGCCCGGCGGCGAATTGAAGCTGGAAGCCCACCTGTTTGATTTTGACGGCGATTTGTACGGCAAAACGCTGGAACTAGTGTTCCACGAATTTATCAGGCCTGAACGCAAATTCCCTTCCCTGGACCATTTGATCCGGCAAATTGGCGAAGATTCGGCTCGTGCACGCGCCATCCTGGGCGCATTGCAAACGAAGTGACGCAAAAATGGCCATTGTATCCGGGATGCCAACTATGCTATAATTCCATCTGTTGCGTACTCGCGCAACTTCAACCTTGGCTTGGCTGTACGATCTCACCGTCGGCGGCGAGGCCAATGGCGATTATGAAGAAGGAGGTGAATCGGATGGCATTGACACAAGCGCGTAAACAAGAGTTGATCGAACAACATAAAACGCACGCGTCGGACACCGGCTCTCCGGAAGTCCAAGTCGCTATCCTCACGGAAAACATCAACAATTTGACGGCCCACCTACGGGAACACAAAAAAGACCATCACTCCCGCCGTGGATTGCTCAAGATGGTTGGTCAGCGCCGCAAGTTGCTGGCTTATCTGAAAAAGAAAGATGTAGACCGGTACAGTGCCCTGATCGAGAAACTGGGCCTGCGCCGCTAATTTCCGCGTGAGAGAGAAGCAACCTGGCTGCGTGGCTTGGGATGATGAAATCCCGACCGGGACCAGGTTGTTTTTTTTGCAGGAACCCTGTATCGATGGCAGTTTGATGCCTAGATCTCCGGGTGGCAGGAAATAATGGGAACAGTGTCGAATTTACATAAGTCGAACGTGACGGCTGAACGGCAACGTCAAATTCCGTTTTGCCCGAACGGATAGAGGAGGTTTATGCAAACATGGAAGAACACCGCGTGGAAATGCTGCTTGGTGGCCGTCCTTTCTCGCTCGAAACGGGCCGGTTGGCAAAACAGGCGAACGGAGCGGTTGTCGTCCGTTATGGAGATACGGTTGTATTGTCCACGGTAACGGCTTCCCCTGATCCGAAGGATCTGGATTTTTTTCCGTTGACCGTCAATTATGAAGAGCGTCTGTATGCGGTCGGGAAAATCCCCGGCGGGTTCATCAAGCGGGAAGGCAGACCCAGCGAAAAGGCGATTTTGGCCAGCCGACTGACGGATCGCCCGATTCGGCCGCTGTTTCCGGAAGGATTCCGGAACGAGGTGCAAATCGTCAATCTCGTCATGAGTGTCGATCAGGATTGCTCGCCTGAAATTGCCGCAATGATCGGTACATCGGCTGCGTTGTCCATTTCGAACGTGCCGTTCAACGGACCGATCGGCGGCGTCATCGTGGGCCGGGTTGACGGGCAATTCATCATCAATCCGACCGTGGAACAGGAAGAAAAAAGCGACATGTATGTCGTGGTGGCGGGAACGCGCGATGCGATCATGATGGTGGAAGCAGAAGCGGACGAAGTGCCTGAAGCCGACATGCTGGAGGCGATCATGTTCGGCCACAACGCCATCAAGGACATTGTCGACACGATCGAGGCACTCGTGGCCAAAGCCGGCGTCCCCAAAATGGAAGTGCAATTGCATACGGTCGATCCGGAAGTCGAGGCGGCCGTGGAAGCTTATGCAAAAGCAAGGCTTGTTGAGGCGGTTCGCATTCCCGAAAAACAGGCGCGCCAGGAAGCCATCGACGCTATCAACGAAGAGACGGTTGCGCATTTTCAGGAAATCTACGCCGAAACGCCGGAAAAGCTGGCTGATGTCAAGGAAGTGCTGCATGATATCGTCAAGAAAGAAGTACGCCGCCTGATTACCCATGAAAAAATCCGTCCGGACGGCCGCGCATTGAACGAAATCCGGCCAATCTCCAGCGAAGTCGGCATTTTGCCGAGGACTCACGGTTCCGGATTGTTTACACGCGGACAGACGCAAGCGCTGAGTGTTTGCACGCTGGGTGCATTGGGCGACGTGCAGATTTTGGATGGCATCGGACTGGAAGATTCCAAACGGTTCATGCACCATTACAACTTCCCGCCGTTTTCGGTTGGTGAAGCGCGTCCTTTGCGTCCGCCGGGACGTCGTGAAATCGGCCATGGTGCACTGGGTGAGCGTGCCCTGCTCAAAGTCATACCGCCGGAATCGGAATTCCCTTATACGATTCGTCTGGTGTCCGAAGTGTTGGAATCCAACGGTTCCACTTCACAGGCGAGCATTTGTGCAAGCACGCTTGCGCTGATGGATGCCGGTGTGCCGATCAAGGCGCCTGTGGCCGGTGTGGCCATGGGGTTGATCAAGGATGGCGACCATTTCTCCATTTTGACCGACATCCAGGGCATGGAAGACCACCTTGGCGACATGGATTTCAAGGTGGCAGGCACCGCGACCGGGGTAACGGCGATCCAGATGGACATCAAAATCGATGGCATCGACCGCGCGATTTTGTCCCAGGCGCTGGAACAGGCCAGAGAAGGGCGGTTGTTCATCCTGAACAAAATGCTGGAAACGCTGAAAGCGCCGCGTGAATCGCTCAGCCCGTACGCGCCCAAAATCCTTTCCATGAAGATTCATCCGGACAAAATCCGCGATGTCATTGGTTCCGGTGGCAAAATCATCAACAAGATCATCGAGGATACCGGCGTCAAAATCGATATTGAACAGGATGGCTCGGTGTATATTTCGTCAACCGACGAAGCGGCCAACCGCAAAGCCCAGAAAATCATCGAAGGCATCGTGAAGGAAGTGCAAGTCGGCGACATTTATACCGGCACGGTCAAGCGCATCGAGAAGTTTGGTGCATTTGTGGAAATTTTGCCGAACAAGGACGGTTTGATCCACATTTCGCAACTGGCCAACGAGCGTGTCGTCAAAGTCGAAGACGTCGTCAACATCGGCGATCAGGTCGTCGTCAAAGTAACGGAAATCGACAATATGGGACGCATCAACCTGTCCCGCAAAGCGCTACTGGGTACCGAGGAAGTATCCGTATAACCGGCATCCGCTCCTTGCTCGCATCCCATACGCAGCCAAAAGAGACTCCGAAGGTCTCTTTTTGTTTTGATTTGCATACGATAGGGCAAATCAAGGACAAGATGGGAGCGGTTGATTTGCGTTGGCATCGAGCGGCGAAACCGGTTGTCTTTCTGATTTGTCTGTTTGCGGTCTGGTCGGCTGGTTCACAGGGCCCGCTAGCGGCATATGTGCAAGAAGTAAAACGCAGCCAGCCGGCTGAAGCGATACAACCCCATCCGGTCACCGGATCGCCTTCCCTGCGGGCGTGGATTGAACTTGAAGCGCAGCGGCGCCGGATTGCGCCGGTCAATGCGATGATCGACAGGGTCTGGAAGGCGATTCCAGGTTACGATGGCCGGGAAGTGGATATCCAGGCCACTTATGACAAAGCGCGAATGCTTGGTGCCGTTCCGGATATGGACGGCTTTCCCTGGGTGTACCGGAGCGTACCGCCTGCCATCGGCTTGGACGAGTTGCCGCTAGCGCCGATCTATCGGGGCAATCCGTCCAAACCGATGGTAGCGCTGATGATCAATGTGGCGTGGGGGGAAGCGTATCTGCCCGCGATATTGGATACATTGGATGCCGAAAAGGTAAAAGCCACTTTCTTTCTGGATGGTAGCTGGCTATCCAAAAATGAATCAATGGCGAAATCGATTTTGGAACGGGGACATGAATTGTCCAATCACGCGTATTCCCATCCCCGAATGAGCCAATTGTCCATGGAACGGCAACGGGAAGAAATTAACCGCACCGAACAATTGCTCAAGCGGCTTGGCGTCCGGAACCGCTGGTTTGCGCCTCCTTCCGGCGACTTTGACGCGCGCACCGTGCAAGCGGCAGGTGAATCCGGACTGAGGACGGTATTATGGACACTGGATACGATCGATTGGAAAAATCCGCCTTCCGATGCGGTCGTAGCCAAAGTTTCGGCGAAAATCGGTCCGGGGCAATTGATATTGATGCATCCGACCGCAACGACAAAATCCGCTTTGCAGGGGATGATCCGGGCCATTCGGGCCAAAGGACTCCACCCCGGCACCGTGTCCGAAACACTGTCCTCCGCGCGCGTGGAGCCGTATCGATTGCCAAAGCAGACAGCGACACCGGCGGGTTGAAGGAGCCAGCCGAATTTGTTGAGGCGCATATCGGATTTTGGTATAGTGGATTCATGCCCATGAAAGGGAGTATTTCGGTGGACAAATATCATTTACACAACGGTTTGCGCGTTTTGGTCGAGCCCATCCCGACGTGCAGATCAGTATCATTCGGCATTTGGGTCAAGACGGGTTCACGCAACGAAACGCCGGAAATCAACGGCATATCCCATTTTGTTGAACATATGCTGTTCAAGGGGACGACCCGGCTTACCGCCAAGGATATCGCCGACAAATTTGATGGCATCGGCGGCAATGTGAACGCCTTTACCGCCAAGGAGTATACGTGTTACTACGCAAAAGTGCTGGATCAACATCTTCCGCTGGCGGTTGAAGTGCTTGCCGACATGTATTTTAATTCAACGCTGGATGATGGCGAGCTTGCCAAGGAAAAAAACGTCATTCTCGAAGAAATTTCGATGTACGAAGATACACCTGACGATACGGTTCACGATCTGGCCTCGCGGGCAGCCTTCGGCGATCATCCGCTCGGATTTTCCATATTGGGAACGGCGGATCGGCTGACGCCGATGACTTCGCAGGATTTGCGGGATTATATGGCCCAACGCTATCGGGCAGACAACACGGTCATCAGCATTGCCGGCAATGTCGGGCCGGAGGTGCTGGAACTCATCGAGCGCCATTTTGGCCATTTCGCCGTTCGAGGGACCGATGCCGGACTAGCACCGCCCATTTTTCGCTCCGGCAGTCTGTTTCATCGCAAGAAAACCGAGCAGAACCATTTATGTTTGACGTTCCCGGGCTGTTCGAACGCAGATCCCGATCTGTATGCGATGATATTGCTCAACAATGCCATCGGCGGCGGCATGAGTTCCCGGCTGTTCCAGGAAATCCGTGAAACGCGGGGCCTGGCCTATTCGGTCTATTCCTATCATACGGCCTATTCGGACAGCGGCGTGTTTACCGTCTATACGGGTACGGCCCCCAAACAGACGATGGATGTTTACAATCTGACGATGGAACTGTTGCAGGAAATCGCGGACAAGGGAATGACCGAAGAGGAATTGGCGCGCGGCAAAGAACAACTGAAGGGCAATTTGATCCTGAGCCTGGAGAGCACCAGCAGCCGCATGAATCGGCAGGGCAAAAATGAGTTGATGCTCGGCAAACATTATACGTTGGACGAAATGATCGAACGCATCGAACGGGTAACACTGAATGATGTTGGAAAAATGATGGATCGGATCATGAGTTCGCCTTGCGCCATTGCATTGGTCGGGGCAAGCGACAAATGGCTGTCCGGATTAGGGAGGGATTTTGTTGTTTCCAGTGCAATTGAAGCGGCTTCCGGGGAATGAGGATATTCCGTTGCCCAGACAGATGTCCGAATGGGCCGCCGGATTTGATGTTCATGCAGCCGTTGCGGAACCGCTTGTCCTGCAGCCGGGTCAACGTGCGCTTGTGCCAACGGGATTTGCAATGGCGATGCCGCGCGAGTTGGAAGCCCAGGTGCGACCGCGATCCGGCCTGGCGCTCAAGCACGGCATTACATGCCTGAACACGCCCGGCACGATTGATGCCGACTATCGTGGTGAAGTCAAGGTACTGCTGATCAATTTGGGCACTGAACCGTTTACGATTTCGCGTGGCGAACGCATCGCGCAGATCGTATTCCAGCGGTTGCCGCAAGTGACGCTTGCAGAAGTGGACGAATTGCCGGATACTGCGCGTGGTGAAGGCGGATTTGGCCATACCGGGCAATAGGCTGGCAAACGAAAGGTTGGTTCCTGGTCAATTGTTGATGCTTTGTTGCTGTACCTTTTTAAGTTGGATACCTATGTTCGTTGGACGTTTCATGATCATGGAAATGAAATGATCGCTGGAAACCGTTTCGGCTCGTTCTGAGTCGGGGCGGTTTTTTTGATTGGCCGTTTCATTCAGAAAACGATGCGAGTGAGGCGACGCTGTAGGCGGAAGACGAAACGCCCGGTGAGTGGCACCCGCATATCGGCATTTGCATACGATGTGCTATAGAAATGAAACGGAAGGAGGGAACGAACCCTCATGCTTACGGGCGTGCATGTCGTGCTCGCTGGCGGAGACGCCAGGCATCTGGAAGTAATCCGGCGTCTGACCGAATTGGACGCTTCAGTGAGCATCGTAGGCTATGACCGTCTCGACATGCCTTTTTCCGGTGTGAATAAAGCAGATTTGTCGCCAGAACTCTTGTCTTCCGCGGATGCGCTGCTATTGCCTGCGGTCGGAACGGAAGACGATGGGAGCATACCTGCTGTATTTACCGGGCGGGATCTGAAGCTGACGGAACAACTTGTTGCCGCTTTGCCCGTAACCAGCAAGATTTATACAGGCATTGCCAAACCTTATTTGCGTGACTTATGTCAAAAACAGAATCGGACACTGGTGGAACTGTTCGAACGTGATGATGTCGCCATCTACAATTCCATTCCGACTGCGGAAGGCGCAATCATGATGGCGATTCAGCATACCGACATCACCATCCATGGCTCGGTCTGCATGGTGCTGGGACTGGGGAGAACCGGAATGACGCTGGCCAGGACATTGCAGGGATTGGGTGCGCATGTCAAGGCAGGTGTTCGCCGCGAAGACACCTTTGCGCGAGCGTTCGAAATGGGGTTCGAACCGTTCTACATCTCAGATTTGGCGCGTCAATCCGGGAATATCGACTTGCTTTTTAATACAATTCCGACTATGATAGTCACAGCACAAGTGATCGCACAACTCCCTTTGCGCGCCTGTATTATCGATCTGGCTTCCAAGCCTGGCGGCACCGATTTCCGTTTTGCGGAGAAGCGCGGAATCAAGGCGCTACTGGCGCCCGGATTGCCAGGCATCGTGGCTCCCAAGACGGCAGGTCGCATCATCGCCAACAGTCTTATCCAAATTATCCTGGAAGACAGACGGCAACGGGGGAATGCGTCATGATATGGCAGGGTATAACCGTAGGTTATGCGGTATCCGGCTCTCATTGTACGTTACCGGAAGTGATCCCCCAGATCAAACGATTCGTTGATGCTGGTGCAAACGTCATACCTATCGTTTCGCCAACGATCATGTCGACGGATACGCGGTTTGGGACTTCCCAGCATTGGCAGGATCAATTTCGTGAAATCACCGGCAACGAATTGATAACGACGATCGTCGAAGCGGAGCCGCTCGGACCGTCCAAAAAAATAGATGTGTTAGCGATCGCACCTTGCACGGGCAATACACTCGGCAAGTTGGCCAACGCCATAACGGACAGTCCCGTGCTGATGGCGGCCAAAGCCCAGATGCGCAATGGCCGGCCGTTGGTACTGGCCATCTCCACCAATGACGGTCTTGGTCTGAACGCCGTCAATATCGCCAAATTGTTGATTACCAAACATATCTATTTTGTTCCGTTCGGTCAGGACAGCCCGGAGGGCAAGCCCAATTCCCTGGTCGCACGCATGGACCTCGTCATGGAAACGTGTGAAGCGGCATTGCAAGGCAAGCAGTTGCAGCCGATGATCATTGAACGTTTCCAATACGCATGACTGATTTCATCATTTGTGAATCTTGAAATGTATATAGAAGAAAGAGGGAAGTTCAATGTCGGATCAACCTTTATTCCACGTCGCTGTCGTCGGTGCCACGGGAGCCGTCGGCGAACAAATTCTAAAACTTCTCGCGGAGCGCAACTTCCCGATCAAGAGCCTGAAATTGTTGTCCTCGGCTCGTTCTGCCGGAACGAAGATCGTTTTCAAAGGCCAGGAATTGACCGTTGAAGAAGCTACGCCGGACAGTTTCAAGGGTGTCGATATTGCGCTGTTCAGTGCCGGCGGCGATGTGAGCCGCGCGCTTATTCCGCATGCCGTCGCGCATGGCGCCGTATGCATCGACAATACGAACGCTTACCGGATGGACCCGGACACGCCGCTCGTCGTGCCGGAAGTCAACCTGGATAAAATCAGCGAGCACAAAGGCATCATTGCGAATCCGAATTGTTCGACCATCCAGATGGTTACCGCACTCAAACCGCTGTACGACCGTTACGGCATCAAGCGTATCATCGTGTCGACCTACCAGGCCGTATCCGGTGCGGGGGCGCGGGCAATCGAAGAGATGCTTCGCCAAACCCGCGATGTGCTGGCAGGACAAGATGCCAATCCGGATATTCTGCCTGTTGCGTCGTTGCCGGTCAAACATCAGATTGCGTTTAACGTCATTCCCCAAATCGACAAGTTCCAGGACAACGGTTTTACGCTTGAAGAAATGAAGATGATCCGCGAAACCAAAAAAATCATGGGCGATGACGCCATTGAAGTCACGGCAACGTGTGTGAGGGTTCCGGTCGTTTATGGCCATTCCGAGTCGGTTTATGTGGAACTGGGCAACGACTTCGATCTGGGCGAAGTCAAATCGTTGCTGGCGGATGCGCCTGGCGTCACTGTCGTTGACGATCCGGCCAATCAGCAATATCCGCTGGCGACGGATGCCGCAGGCAAACCCGATGTATTTGTCGGGCGCATTCGCAGAGATTTGGCGAATCCCCGCGCATTGAATCTTTGGATTGTTTCGGATAATCTCCTGAAAGGCGCCGCATGGAATGCAGTTCAAATCGCGGAATATATTGCGATTCCCCAGGGGTGATTGACACAGGGGGCGTCCCATGAGGATCATCGTGCAAAAATTCGGAGGTACGTCGGTGTCGAGCGAATCCAGCAGGCAGGACGTCCTCCGTCATATTATTCGGGAAAGAACGAATGGCAGAAAAACGGTCGTCGTCGTTTCCGCCATGGGCAGACACGGCGACCCTTACGCAACCGATACCTTGCTCGAATTGATCCAACAAAGCGGCAACGCATTGCCCGAACGTGACAAAGATCTGTTGCTTTCTTGCGGAGAAATCATATCTGCAACGGTAATGACAAGTTCGTTGATCGCTGCCGGCATTCCGGCGGTGACTTTAACCGGCGGCCAGGCAGGCATTCAAACGACCGCCGATTTCGGTTCAGCGCGCATTGTGCATGTTGATCCGGCGGTCCTCCTTCAGCACCTGGAGGAGGACAAAGTGGTTGTCGTAGCCGGATTCCAGGGTCGCACCAAAGACGGAGAAACAACGACGCTTGGACGTGGGGGAAGTGATACGACCGCAGCGGCACTCGGTGCAGCATTGGGTGCCGAGGTCATTGACATATTTACCGACGTAGACGGTATTTTGACCGCAGATCCCCGGATCGTCAAGGGGGCCCGCCAAATACCGGTCGTCAGTTACGAAGAAATCAGCAATATGGCGCACAATGGCGCCAAAGTCATTCATCCTCGAGCCGTCGAAATTGCAATGAAGGCAGGTGTGCCGATCCGGGTGCGCTCGACGTTTTCCGATTCGGAAGGCACCTGGGTCACATTTAGCGAAGAAGCCAGAAAACGGCCGGGCTGGACGGATCGAACGGTTACGGGATTGGCACATTTTCGCGGTCTGACGCAATTCAGCGTACCCTCCGATCCTGATGGAAATGCATATGATGTCCAGCTTCGCGTATTTTCGGCCATGGCCAAAAACGGAATCAGCGTAGATTTGATCAACGTGCTGCCAAGCGGCATTCATTATACGGTGAAAGATGCTGATGCGGACAAGGCGTTGCGCTTGTTACGCGAATTGGGGTATGAACCCGCAATCCGGACTCGCTGCGCCAAACTGTCCATTATTGGTGGAGGCATGAACGACGAGCCGGGTGTCATGGCCCGGATTGTTGAGGCGCTAACCGCTCGCCAAATTACCATTTTGCAGTCGGCAGACTCCAATACGACGATCTGGATCCTGGTCGCCGATGATGAGATGGTTGAAGCGCTGGATGCGCTCCATACCGCATTTGGCCTTCACCTTGCGATTCATTAGGGAGGAAATGAAGAGATGAACTTCGGAGAACTCATTACAGCAATGGTTACGCCTTTTAATGAGAATCTTGAAATTGACTGGGAGACAACAGGCAAGCTCATCGACTATCTGATCGAAGTGCAGAAAACAGACGCCATCGTTGTTTCCGGTACAACCGGGGAATCACCAACTTTGACGGATGACGAAAAAGTAGAACTGTTTCGGTTTGCCATGAAACATGCGGCCGGAAGATGCAAAATTATTGCGGGTACCGGCAGCAACGAAACGGCACATTCCGTCCATCTGACTCAGGCAGCAGAGGAAGTTGGCGTCGACGGCGCCCTGCTGGTCGCTCCTTATTACAACAAACCTACCCAAGAAGGTCTGTTCCGCCATTTTCAAACCATAGCGGAAGCGACCAAGCTTCCCATCATGCTCTACAATGTACCTTCCCGAACGGTGACCAGTGTGTCGGTTGAAACAACACTGCGGCTGGCCCAAATCCCCAATATCGTGGCTACGAAAGAATGTGCTTCGATGGAACAACGGACCGAAATCGTCATGCATGCACCGGAAGGATTCCGGTTGTATTCCGGCGATGACAGTGTCACGCTCCCCACACTTGCCGTGGGCGGTCACGGCATCGTAAGCGTGGCCAGCCACATCGTTGGCGCCCGCATGAAAGATTTGATTGCGGCCTTCAAATCCGGAAAAGTCGAGGAAGCGATCCGGATCAATCAGGAACTGTTCCCGGTTTTCAAAGGGCTGTTCAATTGTCCGCATCCGGTACCGAATCCGGTTCCGGTCAAATATGCTTTAACCCTTAAAGGGATTCCTGTCGGAGGCGTGCGCCTCCCGCTGGTGGATTTGACGGATCAGGAAGCGGCGTTTGTGCGGCAATTGATCGGTTGATCGGATCAGCCCAACCCCTTCGTATCTTGCTGAATGCGCATGCGATCATGGCACCTGAGAAACGGCTGGGGAATCCCCGATAACGGATTCATCGGCCGTTTCTTTGTAGTTGAAACGCCAATTATGGGCATGATAGGGACAACCTGATTCAGCCTGGTCTGCCGGATTCCCGTCAGCTTGTATTTGGCAATTCCGATCATGTATAATTAACGCGAGTGATTGGGTCGGCCATATTTTGCAACTTGACAATTTCATAGCGGTAGGATTCGTCGAAATGATATGGAGGTACTAGAATTGTCCAAGAAGAACTACCAAGACAAATTATTGATTTATGCCCTGGGCGGCGTCGGCGAAATCGGAAAAAACATGTACTGCATCCAATATGGCAACGATATTGTCGTCGTGGATGCGGGCCTGAAATTTCCGGAAGAAGAAATGCTCGGCATCGATGTCGTCATTCCGGATATAACCCACCTGCTGGACAACCGGGATAAAGTCCGGGGGATTTTGGTCACGCACGGTCATGAAGATCACATCGGCGGCCTGCCTTATGTGTTGAAGCATCTGAATGTCCCGGTGTACGGAACGAAGCTGACGCTCGGATTGATCGAGAACAAGCTGAAAGAAGCGGGACTGCTCGGGGAAACGAAGCGTCATTTGATCACGGCGGATTCCGAGCTGACGCTTGGTTCGATCAAGGCCAGCTTCTTCCGCACGAACCACAGCATTCCGGATTCCGTCGGTATCTGCCTGGAAACGCCGGAAGGCATTGTCGTGCATACGGGTGATTTCAAATTTGACCATACGCCTGTCAATGGGCAGTATGCAGATCTGCAGCGGATGGCGGAAATCGGCAGCAGAGGCGTGCTTTGTCTGCTTTCGGATAGCACCAATGCGGAACGTCCGGGATTTACGCCTTCCGAAAGCAACATCGGCAAAGAATTTGAAGAAATTTTTCGTCGTGCCAAACAGCGGGTCGTGGTGGCGACATTCGCTTCCAACGTACACCGGATCCAGCAAGTCATCAATGCAGCCATGGAAACCCGGCGCAAGCTGGCGGTTATCGGCCGCAGCATGGTTAACGTTGTGACCATCGCGTCCGAACTGGGTTACCTGAACATTCCGGAAGGCATGCTGATTGAACCGGAAGAAGTCAGCAAACTGCCTGCCGATCGCGTCGTGATCCTGTCGACGGGAAGCCAGGGCGAGCCCATGTCCGCGTTGACAAGAATGGCACGGTCGACACATCGCAAGGTCGATATCCTGCCTGGCGACACGGTCGTGATTGCAGCAACCCCCATCCCCGGGAACGAACGTTACGTGGGCCGGACGGTCGACGAATTGATGAGGCTCGGAGCCCATGTCATTTACGGACCCGGATCGATCTCCGGCGTACACGTTTCGGGCCATGGCAGCCAGGAAGAATTGAAACTGATGCTGAACCTGATTCGTCCGGAATACTTTATACCGATTCACGGCGAATATCGCATGCTGCGGCATCATGGCATGCTGGCAGAAGCCGTGGGCATCGAGAAGGAGAAAATTTTCCTCGTCGATATCGGGGATACGGTGGAATTCCAGAACGGCATCGGCCGCAAAGCCGGCAAAGTTCCGTCGGGCAATGTCCTGATTGACGGATTGGGTGTAGGCGATGTAGGCAATATCGTGCTGCGGGACCGCAAATTGCTGTCCCAGGACGGCATTCTGGTCGTCGTCGTAACGCTCAGCAAGCAAGACGGCACGATTTTGTCCGGTCCGGACATCATCTCCCGCGGGTTCGTCTACGTGCGAGAGTCCGAAGGATTGCTGGAGGAAGCCAATCGGATCGTCACCGGCACCTTGCAAAAGCTGATGAATGAAAATGTTAACGAATGGGCTTCGCTGAAAACGAACGTGAAGGAAGCACTCGGACGCTTCCTGTATGAACAAACCAAGAGAAGGCCGATGATCCTGCCCATCATTATGGAAGTGTAAACCGGCCGGACCGGTTGCAAGAACCACCAACACTCGCCCGAAACCGTCTTTGCGCCAAGTTTGTTTGGCCCAAGACGGTTTTTTGTTGCCATATTAAATTCATTGCATAACATTAGCATGGTTGACTGGGAGTGTATTTCGTGAACAGAAATGGAAAATGGCAGTTACGGCCCGCTTCAGAACCGTTGATACGCGGCGGCGGGTTTCTGACGATTGCATTTGGTCTCGCGATTTCCATCATCTGGATGATGCCGGCGCCGATCTGGTTGTCGGCCGTATTCAGTTGGCTGCTCAGCGCTTGTTATTGGTGGGCTTCGTTGGGATGGAAAAAGCTGGCCAATCTGGCTGCCATCGCACATGCGATCATGTTGTCATTATTGTTGTGGACTGGCACAGCGATCTGCCTGATTCTGTTCGGATGGATGATGACGGGTGCCGCTTGGCAATTGGGCTTTCCCGTTCCGGAAAGTCATGCATGGATGGTTATTGTCTTTTCGGGTCTTGCGCTGTATGCTCTGGCAGGATTCGCGTTCTGGCTTTGGATGCTGGGGATGGTCATTGCAGGAAATCCGGCATCGGATACAGGCCAAAAGGCGCTCCGCAATGCGGCGCAACGCCTGCGGAGCGATTCCAGGCTGTGGATGGTGGGCATTGCCGCAACGGTGTGGGTGATTATGGCCTGCATCGTTGTGCAATTCATTCATTCCATCATGGGCATCATCCTCATCGGACTTGCCACGGGCTGGATACAGGCGAGATGTTTTCGCCAGCTCCGGCTGTTGCAGCAGTTTCGGGAATTGCCTGCATCCGATACGTTGGCCGCCCGCAGGAAACGCGGCAGACGCTGGTACTTGGCCGGAATTGCATTTGTCTATCTCCTGATGTTCGGTTATTATGCGGCATTACTCGGTTCAACGGATTCAATCCTGACGATAGGCGGATGGCGCATGCTGATCATCAGCCTCGCATCCGGAGCGTTGATCGCCTTCGTTGCCTGGCTGATTGCATATATCAAGCCATTGTATTGGCTTGTCCTGACCATTCTGTTTATTTTCGTCGCTGTATTGTTTGCCGGAAATGCGTGGCTCCTGATTACGACCGCTTAAAGCGGACGGTCTTGGTTCATACTAACGCTGTTTCGATTGTCCCGAACAAGGAGGGTCAACAGCGATGCAGCCCGCGACAGATTGGGGGCAAACGGCCGGGCCGAGTGCCGGCACGGAATCCAGCGAGCAGGGAAACACGCAAGCCGCGATTGATTCCGTCGTACAACTGGGCCAAACCGCCATGCCCACGGCGGAAAGCAACATCTTCTGCCTGACGATCATCGGCCAGATCGAAGGCCATTTGATGTTGCCGCCGCAAAACAAAACGACCAAATATGAACATGTGATCCCGCAATTAGTTGCAGCAGAACAAAATCCGAAAATCGAAGGGCTGCTCATCGTGTTGAACACCGTAGGCGGGGACGTGGAAGCGGGGCTTGCCATCGCGGAAATGATCGCGTCCATGTCCAAACCGAAAGTGGCCATCGTGCTGGGGGGCGGCCATTCCATCGGCGTACCGATTGCCGTCAGCGCGGACTATACCTTCATCGCCGAAACCGCCACGATGACGATTCATCCGATTCGTCTGAACGGATTGATCATCGGAGTTCCCCAAACGTTTGAATATCTAGAAAAAATGCAGGAGCGCGTCACCCGCTTCGTCAGCCGCCATTCCAAGATCAAGGACGAAAAGTTCAAGGAATTGATGTTCAAAACGGGTGAATTGACCCGGGACATCGGCACGACGATCATAGGTCAAGACGCCGTGAAATATGGATTGATCGATGAAGTGGGGGGCCTGGGCAGCGCGCTTCGGCAACTGAACCAATTGATAACCGAACACAGGAAGACGCGGGGGGTGGTGCAATGACGCTGTATACGTCCATGCCGCTGGAACTTGTCATGGATGGCTGGAATCGCAAACCGGGACCCTTTATCGACGTGACCGTCCGCGGCGTTACGATGCGCGTCTTGCCGGTTGCGCCGGGCATCGGCAAAATCGAACGGCTGCTCAGTGCGCCGCTTTCCTGCTATCTGCAAGCCGAATTTGCGCCGGGCCAGACGATTGCCTATGCGGAAGCGCCGGGGTCACCTTCCGACCAGCCGTTTCCGTCTCCTCCACAGGCGCCCGCCTGACAGTCGCCTGCCAACCTCCTGCCAACTGTGGTATAATATGCAGAGCGGGAGGTGGCAAATTTGGCCAAGCGCAAAAAGAAACGAGCATCATTTGCAGCCAGCCTGAAATATGAAATATACGGCATTCTGCTCATCACCCTCTCGGTCATTACGTGCTATGGAGAAGGACGCGGGGCATGGGCTTTGACAACCCTTGCGAGTCTGATATTGGGTAAATTTTATTTTTTGATGGCACTGGTGGGCATCTGGGTCGGCCTGTTTGTCATGATGAAGCGGCAATGGCCGCGGGGATGGACGCCCAGAAGGTCGGGTTTTTTGCTGTTTGCGCTTGCCTGTACGCTCATGAGCACCATCTCCTTTGCGGAAAGCCGGCTGGTCCCGATTGATGCGTTGAGTCCATCGCGTATTATCAGCGAAATGGGGAATGCGCTCAGGGACCAGGTGATATCACCGTCTGCATCAGTGCAGCAGGTAACTGAAACTGGCGGCGAAGGCACAGACGGCGTGATCGTCGGGCCGGAAGCGGCCAGCCGGAAAGCCTGGGAGAAAGATATTGGCGGCGGGATGGTTGGTGCCTTTCAGTATGCGATTTTTTACTGGATGTTTGGCAATTATGGCTCCAAGTTCATCATGTACATCCAATTTGCAATTGCGCTGTTGCTCATCATGAACCGTTCGTATGTGGAAATCGCCCAGTCGGTCCGCAAATTTGCGCTTCGTGTCATGCCGCTTCTGGCTGCCCGCCTGTCGGCGGGCCGCAAGCTGCTGTCGGCAAAAGTGGTTCCGGTGCAACAGGCGGGCAAACGAAAGGCGCGAACCGAACCGGAGACCTTTATTCCCGAGGATGATCCGCTTGAATTGGAGCCTTTGGAGGACAAACCGCGCAAGACGCCACTGTTTTTTCAGATATTCCACGGGAAACCGGAGCAGCCGGAAGGTGACGACGCCGGAATGGATGCATGGGATGAAGAGGAAGAAGCTGTGTGGAACCGGAAGCGCAACGGGACAAGCAACCCGCATTCGGACCTATCGGGGGACAGGCAGTCCGAACAGCCAGATGCGATTGCACCGCGGTTTACGGACTTTGCTTCCGCAGATGAAATGAGCGGGAGAGAACCGGGGGCCGAACAGGCACAGTGGCAATCGGAGGCTGAAGATGCCGAAACGGCGTTGCCGCCGGAGATGGCGGAAGACTCCGGGGATGCGGCACATGCGGATGCAACAATTGCAACGAAGCCGGCGGACGCCGAATCCGGATCGCAAGATGAGACGCAGGCGGCTGCCGTTCGAAAGAAACCCAGGCCGTACCGGCTGCCTCCATTGTCGTTGCTGAACAAGCCCTCTTCAGGAGGCAAAGCGCGCAACGCCAGCGACTACATAGATACGGCACGCAAGCTGGAGGCGACGCTTGAAAGCTTTGGCGTACGCGCCAAAGTGCTTGATGTCGCGAGGGGTCCGGCCGTTACCCGTTATGAATTGCAGCCCGATGTCGGCGTCAAGGTCAGCCGCATCGTCAGCCTGACCGATGACATTGCCCTTGCGCTGGCGGCCAAGGACATCCGGATGGAAGCCCCCATTCCGGGAAAATCGGCGATTGGCATCGAAGTGCCTAATAATGAAGTAAGCATTGTCACGCTTCGGGAGGTCGTCGAATCACAGGCATTCCAGGAAGCGGCCTCCAAATTGACCGTGGCGTTCGGGCGGGACATTTCCGGCCAGCCCATCGTGGGCAACCTGGCCAAAATGCCGCATCTGCTCGTTGCGGGCGCAACCGGTTCCGGCAAATCGGTGTGCATCAACGGCATCATCACGAGTATTCTGTACAAAGCAAAACCGGATGAAGTCAAGTTTTTGATGATCGATCCGAAAATGGTGGAATTGAACGTATACAACGGCATTCCGCATCTGCTCGCGCCAGTTGTGACGGATCCGCGCCGCGCCTCGCTGGCGCTCAAAAAAATCGTCGTCGAAATGGAAAGGCGCTACGAGAAGTTTTCCAAATCGGCCACACGCAACATCGAAGGCTACAACGCTCTGATGCTCAGCGGAGGCAATCCGGACGGAGTGTTGCCGTATATCGTCGTAATTGTCGATGAACTGGCGGATTTGATGATGGTTGCGGCCGGTGACGTCGAAGACGCGATCACCCGGCTGGCGCAAATGGCCCGTGCGGCCGGCATCCATCTGATCATCGCGACGCAGCGGCCGTCCGTAGATGTCATCACCGGCGTGATCAAGGCCAACATTCCCAGCCGGATTGCGTTTGGCGTGTCTTCGCAAGTAGACTCCAGGACGATTCTGGATATGGTCGGTGCGGAAAAATTGCTGGGCCGCGGAGATATGCTGTTCCTGCCGATGGGAGCGTCCAAACCGATTCGCGTCCAAGGGGCATTTTTGTCCGACAGTGAAGTCGAAGCGGTGGTTGCACATGCGCGCAGCCAGGCGGAGGCCCAGTACGACGATGATCTGGTTCCCGAAGTGGAAGAAACGGAAACGAAAGTGGAGGAAGAGCAGCTGGACGAATTGTTCGATCAGGCGGTGGCCATCGTCCTGGAAGCCAAACAGGCATCCGTTTCGCTTCTGCAACGGCGCATGAGAATCGGATATACGCGTGCAGCCCGGTTGATTGACACGATGGAAGCCAAGGGCATCGTCGGACCCTACGAGGGCAGCAAACCGCGTGAAGTATTGATGTCGCTCGAGCAATACCAGCAAAGAATTCCATCTTAAACCGGACATCTCCAATTAAAGGGTATAAGAGCTTGTCTCCTTTCTCATACTAACGTGCGACACACCAAGTATGGAGAAAGGCGTGGGCTCAACATGAGTTATCGTCTCGTGATAATAACTTGCTGCCTGGTTTTCGGTTTGCTCGGCTTGTACAGGCTGGAGCATGCCGGACCCAGTCGTGAAACGTTCGGGTCGGCAATTTTGAAGATGGGCTCGACAGGCAAAGACGTTACCGAATTGCAGGGCCGTTTGAAGTATCTGGGTTATTATGACGGCAAAATTGATGGTATCTTCGGCCCCAAAACGAAAAATGCGGTCACCTGGTTCCAATGGAAATTCGGATTGAAATCGGATGCGATCGTCGGTCCCAAAACCAAACTTGCATTATGGAAAGCAACGCAAAAATGGACGCCGGACATGACGAAGGACGATTCTTCCGGCCAAAGCGGCGGCAACGTGCATGAAGCCAGTCTGCCCGCGTCCAACAACTACGGATATACCGACAAAGATATCCGGATGATGGCCAATGCGGTATATGGCGAAGCGAGGGGGGAGCCGTACGAAGGGCAGGTGGCGGTGGCAGCCGTCATTTTGAACCGGGTGCGCTCCTCGCAGTTTCCGAACACGCCAACCGGCGTCATTTTCCAGCCCGGTGCCTTTACCGCCGTTTCGGATGGCCAAATCTGGCTGACACCAAACGAAAAGGCGCTCAAAGCCGTAAAGGACGCATTAAGCGGCTGGGACCCGACCGACGGTTGCCTGTATTATTTCAATCCCGAAACCGCAACGTCCAAATGGATCTGGACCCGTCCGCAATACAAAAAAATCGGCAAACACATTTTTTGCCGCTAACCGGCTCCGGGCGGCACATCTCCATTTGCTTCCGTTTTGTCCCATCAGGTAGAATGGGGCTAAATCGACGGAGCGTCATCTTTATTCCGCCGCAAAGGAGCTTGAGAAAATGGAAAAGTTTGATTGTGGCACGTCGGGGCGACTGCGCCTTCATGTGCTGCCTACGAAACGATTCAAAACGTTCGCGATTGCATTGTATGCGGGCGTTCCGCTGACGGAATCCGGGGTGACGCCAACTGCGCTCACCCCTTTTGTTCTCCGGAGGGGGACGCAAACCTACCCGGAAACGATCGCTTTCCGGGAGCGGCTTGACGAACTGTATGGCGCAGGTTTCGGATTTGATTTGACGAAAAGGGGCAACTACCAGATTGTTTCATTCCGGATGGATGTCATCAATGACCGCTTCGTTGCGACAGACGATTCGCTGCTGGCGGCAGCGTTGCGTTTTCTGGGGGAAGTGGTAACCAGGCCCGCGCTGGAAAATGGCGTTTTTCTCTCCCGATATGTCGATACGGAAAAGTCAACGTTGACCAACCGGATGGATGCCATCATCAATGACAAGATCCGCTATGCTTCGGAACGCTGTCTGGCTGAAATGTGCAAAGATGAACCATACCGTTTGCCGGCGGTTGGCCTCAAAAACGATTTGCCCCGGATCGATCCCGCTTCCCTGCATGCGCAATATCAGCGTTGGCTGGCCGAAGCTGCCCTCGATTTGTATGTGGTGGGGGATACGACGTTGGACGAAGTGCAGGCGCTTGTGGGGGAAGCATTCCATTTTCCGTCAGGTTCACCGGCTGCCTATGCCCGTGCCGAAATACGTCCGGCAGGCGGTGAAGTCCGGAGAATCGTGGAACGGCTGGATGTGAATCAGGGCAAGCTGAATATGGGACTGAGAACCGGCACGCCGTTTGGCAGCGCCAATTTCTTCCCGTTGTTGCTCTACAACGGTCTGCTGGGCGCCTATCCGCATTCCAAACTGTTCCGGAACGTGCGGGAAAAAGCAAGCCTGGCCTATTATGCCTCGTCGCGTCTGGACGCGCACAAAGGGATATTGACGATCCAGACCGGCATCGAGATTCCCAATTACGACAAGACCGTCGCCATTGTGCTGGAACAGCTTGAAGAGATGAAGCAGGGACAATTTGCCGCGGAAGATGTCGCCCGCACGAAGGCGATGCTTGCCAACCAGTTGACGGAAATCGGGGATACCGCTTTTGAGCGGATCGGTTTCGATTTCAACAATGTGCTGGCGGATGAAGCGCCCACCGTCGAGCAGTGGATTGAAGGCATCCATGCGGTGACGACCGATCAGATCGTGGAGGCGGCCAGCCGCATCCAGCTGGATACGATTTATTTCCTGCGTGACGGCAAAGACCGGGAAGGAGGCGTCTGACAGTGGAGCTTTTGACCTATCCGAAGCTGCAGGAGACGTTGTGGCACGAAAAACTGGAAAACGGCCTGGAAGTCTATTTGCTGCCCAAACCGGGGTTTACGAAAACGTATGCCACATTTGCAACCCGGTACGGTTCCATCGATTCCCGATTCCAGCCGCCGGGAAGGGAAGAAATCGAAGTGCCTGCCGGCATCGCCCACTTTTTGGAACATAAAATGTTTGAGGAACCGGAAGGCGACATCTTCAACCGGTTTGCCGCGCAGGGCGCTTCGGCGAACGCCTATACCAGTTTTGACCGGACGGTTTACCTGTTTTCGGCGACACGGCAAATCGAAGACAACTTGACCACACTGCTTGATTTTGTGCAGCATCCCTATTTTACCGATGAAAATGTGGAAAAGGAAAAAGGCATCATCATCCAGGAAATCGACATGTACAGGGACAATCCCGGTTGGCGTGTGTATTACGGATTGATCGAGGCGCTATACCAGGAGCATCCGGTGCGGATCGACATTGCCGGATCTGCAGATTCGGTTCGGTCGATTACGAAGGAAATGCTGTATGATTGCTACAATACGTTCTACCATCCGTCGAATATGACGCTGTTCGTCGTTGGCGGCATCGAGCCGGAACCGGTCATGGCGTTAATCCGTCAAAACCAGGCGGCCAAATCGTTTCCGCCCGCAGCAGCCATCAAGCGGTTCTATCCGTCCGAACCAGCCGGCGTTCGGGAGGCGGTCCGGGAAACGTTTTTGCCTGTCTCGCAACCCAGATGTTTGTTCGGGTTCAAGGATTTGCCGGGCAATGAAACGGATGAAGCCAGAATCAGGCGGGAACTGGCCAGCAAATTGATGCTGGAGGCGCTGCTGGGCGAAAGTTCTCCGCTTTATCAGCAACTGTATGAAGAACGTCTCATTGCTGACGGATTCAGCCATGAATACAATTCGGGAAACGGCTATGCCTATTCGGTGATCGGAGGCGAAAGCCGCGATCCGCATGCGTTGCAGGCCAAAGTATGCCAGGCGTTGTACGAGGCCGCAGAACGGGGGATCGACAGCGATGTATTCGAAAGAACCCGCCGCAAGCGGATCGGTTCGTTCCTTCGCATGATGAATAGTCCGGAAGCGATTGCGGGCGAATTTACGCGCGTCCGTTTCCTGGGGGGCGATCTGTTCCGGTATGTGGAAATCTATGAGTCGTTGACGCTGGATGAACTCAATGCCAGGTTGCGTGAACATGTGTCCCCGTCACGTTTGGCGCTTTCGATCGTCAGGAGTGGTCCGGCTTGAGCCGCATTGCGCTAATAACGGGCGCATCCCGCGGGATTGGCGCAGCCGTTGCGCAGCGTCTTGCAGCCGATGGCATCGACATTGTCGCGGTATATCTGGCATCGGATCAGGCGGCAATGCAGGTGGTCGATCGTTGCCGTCGTCTGGGTGTGCAAGCAGAAGCCTTCCGTGCGGATGTGCGGGACCAAAGATCGCTTGTCAACCTGAAAAAACGGCTTGAAACGTCGGCATTGAAGCCAGACATCCTGGTCCATTGCGCGGGCACCGCGCATTATGGATTGCTGCATGATTGTGATGATGGCGTCTGGGACGATTTGATGGACGTCCATCTGAAAGCCGCCTACCGGCTCACCAGCCTGTTTGCTTCCGATATGGTCTGGAAACGTTGGGGCAGGATCGTATATCTTTCCAGCATTTGGGGCGTCATCGGTGCGGCCGGAGAAGCCGCTTATGCAGCGGCCAAAGGCGGCTTGAACGCTTTTGCCAAATCGATGGCCCGCGAACTGTCGGCATCGGGTGTAACCGTAAATGCCGTTGCGCCGGGCGCGATCGATACGGATATGCTGTCGGATCTGGCGGCGGAAGAGCGAGAAGCGCTCATCGGGCAAATTCCGCTGGGCCGTCTGGGTCATCCGGAAGAAGTGGCTGAACTGGTTCGATTTGTCGTTTCGGAGCGTTCCGGTTACATGACGGGGCAAGTCATCGGGTTGAATGGTGGCTGGACGGCATAAGAAGGGACGTTTCGGGAGATATTATCGACGAAACTGATTTTTCGCAATCTGTTGCGAAAGATCGGGGACGCAATTTTCCGGAGGTGGGCCTACAAGCATGTCGACAGTGCTCAGTAATTTTGATACGTGGAAAAAGTTTTTGGGCGAACGCGTGCAAGCAGCCAAAAAGAACGGACTGGATGAATCAGCCATCACCAATCTGGCTTTTGAAATTGGCCAATTTCTGGACCAGAAAGTCGATCCCAAAAACAATGAAGAACGTGTGCTCAAAGAGTTGTGGGACGTCGGGGACGAGGCTGAGCGCAAAACGCTGGCACACCTGATGGTCAAACTGGCAGAAAAATCTTCGTGAGAAAACCGCACCTTCTGCCGGAAAGCAAACGAAGTTCGGAAAACCTCCCCGGGAGGTTTTCCGAACTTCCATGGGTATTTTCGACCCGATCTGACTTTCGGCGCAAACGCGTCGTTTTATTTTGCAGGAGAATGCTGAGCGTTGTAGAATAAAAGAATGAATGGCATTCAAAATGCAATTTCTTTCTGGACGGAAGTCGCGAGGTGCTCGATGGAGACAAAGCAGTGGTACCTGGAGTATCGCATACATAAAAATCGCCCCGGATTGCTGGGCGACATCGCTTCCCTGCTGGGGATGCTTGGCGTCAACATTCTTACGATCAATGGTGTTGAAGATCGGGCTCGTGGCATGCTGTTGCAAACGGAAGATGACGAAAAAATCGATCTGGTGGGCAAAATGCTGGCCAAAGTCGATAATATTACCGTCAACAAGCTCAGGCCGACCCGCTTGACGGATCGGTTGGCTGTCAGGCATGGCCGTTATATCGAACGGGATTCCGACGACCGCAAGACGTTTCGTTTTACCCGCGACGAATTGGGGCTGCTCGTTGATTTCCTGGGCGAATTGTTCAAGCGGGAAGGCAACCAGACGATCGGCTTGAGGGGGATGCCCCGCGTGGGCAAAACCGAATCGATCATTGCCGGAAGCGTTTGTGCCAACAAGCGCTGGACATTCGTATCCTCGACGTTGCTCCGGCAAACGGTAAGAAGCCAGTTGTCGGAAGAGGAAATGAACGAAAACAACGTATTTATCATTGACGGTATCGTCAGTACGATCCGTTCCAATGAACGACACTATCAGTTGCTGAAAAATATCATGGCGATGCCGACGACCAAAGTCATCGAGCATCCGGACATCTTCGTCCGGGAATCCGAGTATGATTACGATTTATTCGACTGCATTGTCGAATTGCGCAATACGCCGGATGAAGAAATCACCTACGAAAAATTTACAAATCTGGGCTACCAAGACGATTTCTGATGCGATTGTCATGAACGGAATATAAACGCGCGGAGGTGAAAGGCATGTCCGATCTGGGAGCCCTGCTGCGCAAGGCTCGTGAACAACGCGGTTATACACTGGACGATATCCAGGAAGCAACCAAAATCCGAAAACGATACCTGGAGGCCATTGAAAACGGTGATTACAAGGTGCTTCCCGGTTCCTTCTATGTAAGGGCATTCGTCAAAAATTACGCCGAAATGGTCGGTCTGGATGCCGAAGAAGTGCTGAGGCTGTATCAGAAGGAACTGCCCAAAGTCAACACGGACGATGCAATGCCTTCAGAACCCCTCATCAGAAAAAGGCGAAGATCCTTGCAGCACAAAGATCGCTGGGGCAAAGTGACGGTTACCTTGCTGATGTGGCTGTTTCCGATTCTGATCATTGTGATCGTCTATATCTATTTGCAGGAAAACTGGGTCAAAAACCCTGAAGAGGTCAAACGTAGTCCGCTTACGACGGAAACGTCAACCCCTTCCGCTTCCATTTCATCACCCGTTTCGAATTCACCTGTCGTCACACCGTCTTTACCCGCATCGCCTAGTACCGAACCCGTATCGCTGAGACTGGTGCAAACGAAACAATCCGTACAATACTATGAAGTGTCACCCGGAGGCCCGCACAAGCTGGAACTGGAAGTGACAGGGAAAGTCTGGATTGGCATCAACGAAAAAAACAGCTCCGGAAAATCGATATTTACCGGCAGTTTCGAAGACAAGGATGCGCCGCAGACACTTTCGTTCGATTTGAATGGACCATTGTATGTAAACGTCGGGCGTGCCGACAACGTCACCATTCGCATCGGCGGCACGCTGGTGGACGATGGCAATCGCGCCGGTTCGAGCAAATTCGTGTTTACACCGGTCGACGCACCTTGAACCCGAGCGATCTCCAACGTCACATATCGGGCTGCAGGGCAGGGAAGTTTCCGTACAGGACCGCTGGCGGGAATCTTCCCTGTTTTCGTGCTGCGGTTGATTTTGGCAAGTGGGTACGACATGATATAATGGACGATAATTGTGCATAAAGCATGGGGAAAGGAGATTCAATGACGTGGCATCGGAATATTCATTTGACATCGTATCCAAAGTGGATTTGCAGGAAGTGAACAACGCCGTCCAACAAGCCATGAAGGAAATCGAAACGCGATTTGACTTCAAGGGCAGCAAAAGCAGCATTGCGCTGGAAGGCGGCACGCTTGTCGTCGTGTCTGATGACGATTACAAATTAAAAAGCGTGCTCGATATTTTGCAATCGAAGCTGGTGAAACGCGGCGTGCCGATCCGCAATCTGGAATATGGCAAAATCGAGCCGGCGGCCGGCGGTACAGCCAAGATGTCGATCCGGCTGCGACAGGGGATCGAACAGGATCAGGCCAAAAAAATCAACACCCTGATCCGCGACTCCAAATTGAAAGTGAAAAGCCAAATCCAGGGCGATCAGATCCGGGTCAGCGGCAAAAGCAAAGATGATTTGCAAGCGGTTATGGCATTGTTGCGCAATGCGGACCTGCCGCTGGAATTGCAATTTGTCAATTATCGCTAAATCAAGAAATCCGGTGTAAAAGAACTGTGCGGTGTCGGATTTGTCCGGCGAATTCGTTTTTTGACACCGTATCGGGCTTGCTTTATACTGTTGGGGACAAAGTTAGGTCGAACGTTTGGGGGAAGTCATACATGCCGGAAAAAGTCAGCGTCGTCACACTCGGATGTGAAAAAAACCTGGTCGATTCGGAAATCATGTCGGGGTTGATCCATCAAAGAGGATATACTCTGGTGGACAAACCGGAAGACGCGACCGTTGTGATTGTGAATACGTGCGGGTTCATTGACGCTGCCAAGGAAGAATCGATCAATACGATTCTGGATCTCGCGGAATTGAAAAATACCGCAAAATTGAAGGCGCTTATCGTGTCCGGATGCCTGACCCAGCGCTACAAAGCGGAACTGATGGCCGAAATGCCGGAAATTGACGGGATCGTCGGCACGGGTGATTTCCATAAAATCAATACGATCATAGACGAAGCGCTTGGCGGCCGGAAGCCGATATATGTCGGAAACCCCGTATTTACTTATGAAGAACACATGCCCCGATTGCTGACGACACCGCGTCATACTGCCTATATCAAAATCGCGGAAGGCTGTGACAATGCCTGCACATTTTGCAGCATTCCGCTGATGCGCGGCAAGTTCCGCAGCAGATCGATCGAATCGATTGTAGCCGAGGCGCAGCGGATGGCCATGCAGGGGGTTAAAGAAGTCAGCCTGATCGCGCAGGACTCCACCCATTATGGCCGGGATTTATATGACAGCTTCAAGCTGCCGGAACTGCTGAATCGCGTCGCCGAAGTGGATGGCATCCAGTGGGTGCGTTTGCATTATGCATATCCGGGAACGTTTACGGACGAATTGATCGAGACGATTGCGGACAATCCGAAAATCTGCAAATATATCGACATGCCGTTGCAACATAGCGAGGACCGGATTTTGAAGATGATGCGGCGACCGGGACGCCAACGGGATGTACGGGAACTAGTCGCCAAGATTCGCGCACGTATTCCGGATGTGGCGCTGCGGACTTCGATGATCGTCGGATTTCCGGGCGAGACGGAAGAAGATTTTGAAAAACTGTGCGATTTTGTACGGGAAATGAAGTTTGACCGGTTGGGTGTATTTACTTATTCCATGGAAGAAGATACACCCGCGAGTCGATTGCCGAACCAGGTACCAGACGAGGTCAAGGAATTCCGGGCCAGCATGCTGATGGAAATCCAGAGCCAGGTAGCCAAAGAGAATGCGGCCAAATATATTGGCCGTACCCTTGATGTGCTCGTTGAGCGTTATGACGGTCGCAGTGACGTCTATGTCGGCCGCAGTCAATATGACGCGCCGGAGATTGACGGAGAAGTGTTCATTACCGGATGTCGTGCGGAAATCGGTGAAATTCGCCCCGTCCGGATCACCCATGCTTACGAATATGATTTGACTGGGGAGGGGATTTCGTGAATCTGCCGAACCGGATTACCCTTGCCCGCATTTTTTTCGTTCCGATCATCACATTTTTGCTGCTCGTCCGGATTGATTTGGGTTCATTGACGTTCGGTGAATATGCGATTTCCTACAATCAGGTTGTCGCCTTGTTGCTATTCATCATCGCGGCCAGTACAGACGGGCTGGACGGCTATATTGCCCGCAAACGCAAAATTGTCACGAACCTGGGCAAATTGCTGGATCCGCTGGCCGACAAGCTGCTTGTCGCCGCCTTGCTGATTTCGCTGGTGGAAATGGGCAAGCTGAGCGCCTGGGTTGCGATCATCATCATCGGTCGAGAGTGGGCCGTCACCGGTTTGCGCCAGGTCGCCTTGCTGGAAGGAAAGGTGCTGGCCGCAAGCAAATGGGGCAAATGGAAAACAGCCATCCAGATCGCGATGATCATCGTGCTTTTGATCAACAATTTTCCATTCAATTTCCTGGATTTGCGAATCGATCTGGTTGTCGTATGGGCTGCCGTGTTGATTACGGTGTATTCCGGCATTGATTATTTTGTGAAAAACAAGGATCTAATTCCGGTGACGGATTCGTCTGCCAAATCGGGCTGATATTCATCGTCATGCGGATCCGGATTATCGTGTGGCATGGTTGGCCGGTTTGCCGCAAGCTTGCGCGCAACCGGCCAATCGGCGGTCTGCTTGGTTGGCATCAAAGACTTGCATACTGACAGAAGAAGAGGTGCTTGAAACAGCATGAGAGCGGAAATCGTATCGGTCGGCACGGAATTGCTTCTTGGTCAAATTGTCAATACGAATGCCCAGTTTTTGTCACAAGCATTGGCGGAACTGGGCATTGACGTGTATTACCAGACCGTGGTGGGCGACAACATGAACCGGCTGCTGGAAACCATTGAACTGGCGAGGAAACGGGCCGACCTGATCGTATTTACGGGTGGTCTGGGGCCAACGATGGATGATTTGACACGAGATGCGGTCGCCAAATATCTGAATCGCGGTTTGACGGTGCATGAGCCGACGATGGCCAAATTGGAACGGACGTTTGCCGGCCGGGGCACAGCATTCGTGGAGAGCAACCGCAGGCAAGCGTTGCTGGTCGAAGGGGCGACGCCGCTGAATAATGAAACCGGGTTGGCGGTTGGCAGCGCCCTGACGGCCGATGGCACGCATTATTTGCTGCTGCCCGGTCCACCGCGCGAAATGAAGCCGATGTTTGTCAATGAAGCAACGGTTTGGTTGAATGGCTTGTTGGGGCAAGCGTCTACGTTGCATTCGGTCATGCTGAGGTTTGCGGGGATTGGCGAATCCGCTTTGGAGGATGTTTTGATTGATTTGATCCGCGAACAAACGGACCCGACCATCGCTCCGTATGCCAAGGAAGGGGAAGTGATCGTCCGGGTCTCGACCAAGGCCGATCATGCCGAACAGGCTGCCCGCAAAATGGAACCGGTGCTGGCTGAAATCCGGAAACGGACAGCCAATTATCTGTATGCGGAAGAGGATATCAGCATCGAAGAAGCGGTTGTTCGCCTGCTGTCCAGCCAGGGACGTACGCTGGCGGTTGCGGAAAGCTGCACAGGCGGCATGATTGCGGAAATGGTGACCAGTGTGCCGGGAAGTTCGGCGGTGTTCCTGGGCGGTGTCGTAAGTTATGTTAACGATGCGAAGATCAAATTGCTCGGTGTGCCGCAGGCGTTGCTGGCGGATGGGGGACCGGGTGCCATCAGCGGCGAGACGGCCGCTGTAATGGCAGATGGCGTCCGTGCGGCGCTGGATGCCGATTTTGGCGTATCCATCACGGGAAATGCCGGTCCTTCCGGTTCCGAAAACAAACCTGTCGGGCTCGTCCATATCGGCATAGCCGGACGCGGATTTCCGACCCGTACGCTGCAACTGCAATTTTCAGGAGACCGGGAAGGCATCCGCTTGCGCGCATCCAAACGTGCGCTTTACGCGCTGTGGCTGGCCATCACCGGACGGGATTCGTGAAAAAGTGACAAATTTTTGAATGCAGACAAAAAAAGATTGTCAACTTGACGCGGCTGTGGTAGAGTTTCATTGAAAGTTGCGGAAGAACCGTAGCGAAGTTTACTTTGCTGCGGTTCTTTTTTCGCTTTTTGGTCCTGATTGGGTAATGGCGGGTTTTTGATTTGTGCGGATTTGGTGCATTGTGTGGTTTTGATATTTTGTACGGCTTATGCACACGCTGTGCGGTAATGTTGTTTTTGGATGCCAATGTGAGGAAAGTCATTTGCCAGATGAATGAAATCGGTGTATAATAAGAACAAACGTTCTCAATCTGTACCAGCCATTGGCAACATGTTAATGAGGGAATGGAATTCGATTTTATTTTCAAATTGGGAGATAAGGATGTGGGTGTATTGTCGGATCGTCGCGCCGCTTTGGAAATGGCATTGCGCCAAATTGAAAAGCAATTCGGCAAAGGTTCGGTCATGAAGCTTGGGGAAAACGCGCAAATGCAGGTGGAAACCTGCTCAAGCGGATCGATCGCACTGGATATCGCGCTCGGCATTGGCGGATATCCGAGAGGCAGAATTATCGAAGTTTACGGTCCTGAATCATCGGGGAAGACAACGGTTGCCTTGCATGCAATTGCCGAAGTGCAACGCGCTGGCGGACAAGCCGCGTTTATCGACGCCGAACATGCGCTCGATCCGCTTTATGCCAGCAAGCTGGGGGTCAATATCGATGAATTGCTGCTCTCCCAGCCCGACACCGGGGAACAGGCGCTGGAAATTGCGGAAGCGCTCGTGCGCAGCGGAGCGATTGACATCATCGTCGTCGACTCTGTTGCAGCGCTCGTTCCGAAAGCGGAAATTGAAGGCGATATGGGCGATTCTTTTGTCGGATTGCAGGCACGACTCATGTCACAAGCAATGCGCAAATTGTCTGGGGCCATCAGCAAATCGAAAGCCATTGCCATTTTCATCAACCAGCTTCGCGAGAAAGTCGGCGTCATGTTCGGCAATCCGGAAACGACACCCGGCGGCCGCGCTCTGAAGTTCTACGCCAGTATCCGGCTGGATGTCCGTCGCGTCGAATCATTGAAACAAGGCAACGATGTCGTTGGCAATCGTACCCGGATCAAGGTCGTGAAAAACAAAGTTGCTCCTCCGTTCAAACAAGCCGAAGTCGATATCATGTACGGGGAAGGAATTTCCAAGGAAGGCAGCATCATTGACATCGGCGTTGAATTGGACATCGTTCAGAAGAGTGGAGCATGGTTTTCCTATGAAGGAGAGCGCCTGGGCCAGGGACGCGAAAATGCCAAGCAATATTTGAAGGATAATCCGGAAATTGCTGCCCAAATCGAGAAGAAAATTCGGGAACTGGCATTGAATTCGGCTGGCTTGGCCAAATCGGTCTCGTTCTCTGCAGACGACGATACGGAATTTGCAGTGGACGAATAACCGCATGCGTTTCACAAACGACCAATCAAGCAGCGGCACCGCGCACCTGGAGCTGCGTGCAGCGCGAAACAAGCGGCAGCCAATGGGCTGTCGCTGTTTCTTTTGTTGGACCAAAGCCGTTCATGCTTGGGCCTGGCAACAGACATCCACCGGGATCCACATCGGAGGTGAATGGGTGTGAAAGATCAACCTGAAAACCCGCAACAGATCGATTCCGATTCGAATGTTGCGGACCAACAGGAATCCGTTCAACAATATCCGGAAGCGGAAGTGATTGCGGTAGAGATGCATCCGAAGCTTGCGGACATGTACCGGGTCATCTTCCGCTTCCGGGACAGTTACGGCGAACCCTTGCCAGATGCCAGGTTGCCAATTTCTCTGGATGGGAACATATTGACAGTGCATGAGGATACATTGGTCGCCATGCGTTTGATCAAGGGGCGTCGCCTATCAGGTGAAGAGTGGCAAGTGCTGTTGCAGAAGCAATCCGGCGAGGAAGCCTATCAGGTGGCCCTGGCAATGTTGAACCGAAAGGCGCGGACAAGACGGGAACTGGCCGATGCCTTGAAGCGTAAAGGGTTTGAAACGGATGTGATCCAGGCATGTTTGGGGCGTTTGCAGAAACACCGATTGGTCGATGATGCTGCCTACGCCATACGTTTTGCCGAGCAGCGCACAGTCAGCCATCGCAAAGGCAGTCGTTTGATCCGGCAGGAACTGCTGCAACGCGGAATCGCCAAAAATGACGCGGAACAGGCGCTGGCGGCCATTGACCCGCATCTGGAACTGGAGGCTGCATACGCACTTGCCCGAAAAAAATGGCCCTTGCTCAAGGGCGACATGCGGACTCGCCAAATGAAACTGACGGGTTATCTGTTGCGGCGCGGGTATGCCGGAAGCGTCGTTCGCAAGGTATTGGAACGGGTTATCGAGGGGGTCCGGGAACAGAATTTCGACATTGCAGACGCTGAATCGGATCCATGGGAATGGGACATGTCCGATGCGGAGCCGGCCGATTTGCCTGATTAAGCCGGCCGGGGTGTTTGCTTGACAACTCATTTTCGCTAAAGATAAAATGATTCTGTATTCCATCTTCTCAGATCCGAACCTTTTTTCCTTCCAAAAAATGATTCGGAACGAGCAATTTCGACCCTAATTTTGCTATGTCAACATGGGAACGTAATCGGTGAAACGACCGGAAACCAATTGAATACGTATCCCAAGCGTTTGCCTTGGTGATGCAACGAGGAGGTGAGACCATGGATACCGTGATTTGGGTCTTGATCGTACTCGTTGTTGGCGCGCTTTTCTTTGGGATCGGTTATGTCGTGCGCAAATCCATTGCGGAAGCGAAAATTTCCAGTGCGAATGAAGAAGCCGTCCGGATTGTAGAAAATGCAAAAAAAGAGGCCGAAGCCATTCGGAAAGAAACGGTGCTGGAAGCCAAAGACGAGGTGCACAAGCTCCGTAACGAAGCGGAACGTGATATTCGCGAACGCCGCAACGAAATTCAACGCCAGGAAAGGCGGCTGTTACAGAAGGAAGAGTCGCTTGATCGCAAGCTAGAAGCGTTGGAACGCAAAGAGGAGCAAGTTGCCAACAAGGAAAAACGAGTCGAAGAAGCCCAGGAACAAATCGAAATTTTGTACAAGCGTCAAATCGCGGAACTCGAACGGATTTCCAATCTGACAACGGAAGAAGCCAAACAGTTGATTCTGACCACTGTCGAGCAGGAAGTTCGTTTGGAAACGGCGCAATTGATCAAAGATATTGAACAGGAAGCCAAACAGGAAGCCGACAAGAAGGCCCGCGACATCATTTCACTTGCGATCCAGCGTTGTGCTGCTGATCATGTGGCGGAAACCACGGTTTCTGTCGTGACATTGCCCAATGAAGAAATGAAGGGTCGCATCATCGGTCGCGAAGGCCGGAATATTCGTGCTTTGGAAACATTGACGGGGATTGACCTCATTATCGACGATACGCCGGAAGCGGTCATATTGTCGGGGTTTGATCCGATTCGCCGCGAAATTGCCAGAACGTCCCTGGAGAAGTTGGTCGCAGATGGGCGCATTCATCCTGCGCGCATCGAAGAGATGGTGGAGAAATCCCGGAGAGAAGTGGACGAAAGAATTCGGGAATACGGGGAACAAGCCACTTTTGAAGTTGGCGTACACGGTCTCCATCCGGATTTGATCAAAATTTTGGGTCGCTTGAAATTTCGGACGAGTTATGGTCAAAATGTGCTCAAGCACTCCATGGAAGTCGCTTATTTGGCCGGTTTGATGGCCGCGGAACTGGGAGAAGACGTATCGCTTGCCAAACGCGCCGGTTTGCTGCACGATATCGGCAAAGCGCTCGATCATGAAGTGGAAGGCTCGCATGTCGAGATCGGCGTTGAATTGGCCAAGAAATACAAGGAACATCCTGTCGTCATCAACAGTATTCATTCCCATCATGGCGATGTGGAAGCCACATCGGTCATTGCCATGCTGGTCGGGGCGGCCGATGCGCTCAGCGCTGCGCGTCCCGGAGCTCGTCGCGAGACACTCGAGACCTATATCAAACGGCTCGAGAAGCTTGAAGCGATTACTGAATCGTTTGAAGGTGTCGAGAAATCTTATGCGATTCAGGCAGGCCGGGAAGTACGCGTCATGGTACAACCCGACAAAATCGACGATACGGAAGCGTTCCGTTTGGCCCGGGACATTACAAAGAAGATCGAAAGCGAACTGGACTACCCTGGTCATATCAAAGTAACGGTAATCAGGGAAACTCGCGCTGTCGAGTACGCCAAATAATAACCCGGTTGTTCATGGGAAAACAGAGAAGTGGCTGCAGGAAGGCAGCCACTTCTCTGCGCATTGGAAGGAGACCAGCAAGATGCGTGTTGTGTTTATCGGTGATATCGTCGGCAGCCTTGGACGAGAAACGATCAAGCGTCTGATGCCGTGGATCGAAGAGAAATATCGCCCCCATTTCATTGTTGCAAATGGAGAAAATGCCGCTGGCGGCAGAGGGATCAACGCTGCCATTGCCAGAGATTTGTACAGTTGGGGCGTACACGGCATTACGATGGGCAACCATACGTGGGACAATCGGGAAATATTCGATTTTATCGATGAGGAACCCCGCCTGGTTCGTCCGGCCAATCTTCCGCCCGGAACACCGGGCAAAGGCGCAATGCTGCTCAAGGCAAACGGAAAACAGCTTGGTGTCGTGAACCTGATCGGACGAACGTTCCTGCCACCCGCCGATTGTCCGTTCCGCAAAGCGGATGAATGCCTGGAAGCATTGCGCAAACAAACGAAGAACATCCTGGTCGATTTCCATGCCGAAGCCACCAGCGAAAAAATCGCCATGGGCTGGTATTTGGACGGACGCGCATCTATTGTGCTGGGTACACACACCCACGTCCAGACGAATGATTTGCGCATTTTGCCTGGAGGTACCGCCTATATTACGGATGCCGGTATGACCGGTCCCCGCGATGGGGTTTTGGGGATGGCTACGGAGGGCGTACTGCACCGGTTTGTGACCGGCCTTCCGGCGCGGTTCAATGTTGCCGAAGGCAAATGGATGCTCAATGGTATTTTTGTGGAAATCGATGAATCGAGCGGTCATGCGACGCAAGTGCAACACATCAAAGTGGATGAGGATTCGTGGATTGCAAGCTAATTTTCAAAAAATTTGTTCAATTAAGCATGTACAACAATTCGTAAAGAAGGAATTTTCAATGCGTTCACCGAATATTATCGGTTAGTGAGCCTATCCGTTGCAGCCGGAATCGTCCAAATTGACGACAATCGGTTGTCCCAAGAGGAGGTACTGGACATGGACGTACTGAAAGTATCCGCAAAATCCAATCCAAACTCTGTTGCAGGCGCACTGGCTGGCGTATTGCGTGAACGCGGGAACGCCGAACTGCAGGCGATTGGTGCCGGCGCGCTCAATCAGGCAATCAAAGCAGTAGCCATTGCGCGTGGCTTTGTGGCGCCAAGCGGGGTTGACCTCATTTGCATTCCGGCGTTTACCGATATTGTCATTGATGGGGAAGATCGAACGGCCATCAAGCTCATCGTGGAACCTCGATAACGGAGAAAAAGGCGAGCATTCCAAATGACCTGCCGGCAATATGTACGATGGTGGGGCTGCCTGCTAATGGCAGACGCCGCACCATTGATGCATTTGTCCGGCTGTTTTTTTGTCTGTTTATCCTCCAATGGAGTACCCGAATGTGGCGGGCACAGCGACTTTGGCAGACATTGGCCATGCCATATACATGCATAAAATGGATAGGGAGGTTGCCCATGGAAGTCTTTGATTTGCATTGCGATGCCGTCTGCAAACTGCTGGCGAATCCCGGTCTCAAGTTTGACCGGCCGGATTCCCGGCTGGACGTCGATGCAACCGGCTTGCAATCAGGTGGAGTCGCCGTTCAGGTATTTGCCTTGTTTTTGCCGGAGACGATGCCGATGAACCCGGTTTCCTTGCTGCAGGCGGCAGAATGTTACCATGAAAGCATCGTTGCACATCCTGGCATGATGGCCATTACGGAAGCGGAAGATTTCGAACGTGTGCGCAAGTCCGGTAAAATCGGCGCCATATTGTCATTGGAAGGCGTTGATGGTTTGCAGGGGCAATTTTGGGCATTGCGATTGCTGCACAGGTTGGGACTGCGGTTGTTGGGGCCGACCTGGAATCATGCCAACTGGGCTTGTGACGGCGCAATGGAACCGCGTGGCGGCGGATTGACGAAACGTGGATTGGAATTGGTGGCGGAATGCGAATCCATGGGCATTTTGCTGGATGTATCCCACATGTCAGAGCGTGGTTTTTGGGATTTGGCGGATGCAGCAACCCGTCCCTTTTTTGCTTCTCACTCAAATGTACGCAAACTGATGCCGCATGCCCGCAATCTGACCGATGAGCAAATTCGTGCGCTCATTGCGGTAGACGGTCTGATCGGGATCACCTTCGTTCCCTGGTTTTTGACCGACAGGGAATCGGCAACCATCGATGATGTGCTGCGCCACGTCGAATACGTATGTGCATTGGGCGGACAATCCCACATCTCCTTCGGTTCCGATTTTGACGGCATCACCCGGCATGTCACCGGGTTGTCGCGCCCCGGCCATTATCCGCATTTGGTGGAAGCGTTGCTGCGCCAATATCCCGAATCGCTGGTGCGAAATTTTCTGGGCGGCAACGCCAAACGTTTTTTTCAAAAAAATCTCATTTCATGAATCGTTTTTCTGACATCATTCTCACGATGGCATCGGTACCATCGAAATAAACTATGTTTCCAATCCATGATTATGGCTTGCTTTTTATCTGAGTGAATTTTAAAATTTATATGGTTAATAAAACCTATTGATCAGAAAAATTCGAAATTTTGTCACATGAGCAACTTTCAGAGGAGATGGACACTGTGATCAGTCAACTGTCATGGAAAATTGGCGGCCAGCAAGGTGAAGGTGTGGAAAGTACGGATCGCATTTTCTCGACCGCACTCAACCGGTTGGGCTACTACCTGTACGGGTACCGTCATTTTTCCTCGCGGATCAAGGGTGGACACACGAACAACAAAATCCGGATCAGCACTTACCCGATCCGTGCGATTTCAGACGATCTGGACATCTTGGTTGCGTTCGACCAGGAAACGATCGACCTGAACGCGCGTGAACTGCGCTCTGGCGGCGTCATTGTCGCGGACGCGAAGTTTTCGCCAACCGTTCCGGAGGGCGTTGATGCGCAATTGTTTGCGGTACCGATCACGGCGATTGCCGAGGAACTTGGTACTTCGCTGATGAAAAACATGGTCGCATCCGGCGCATCCTGGGCGCTTCTCGGATTGCCGCTCGAAGTGTTCAGCAAAGCGGTGGAAGAAGAGTTTGGCCGCAAGGGACCAGCGATCGTCGAGAAAAACATTGAAGCGGTGCGGCGCGGAGCCGAGTTCATTCTGGAACAGGCCGGCGGACCGCTGGAGGCGTTCAGGCTGGAACCTGCCGATGGTGTCCAGAAACTGTTCATGATCGGCAACGAAGCGATGGGACTTGGCGCTATTGCAGCCGGATGCCGCCTGATGTCTGCATATCCGATTACCCCAGCCTCTGAAATCATGGAATATTTGATCAAAAAATTGCCGAAATTCGGCGGCACCGTCGTGCAAACGGAAGACGAGATTGCAGCAGTCACAATGGCGATCGGCGCCAACTACGGCGGCGTGCGTACGATGACGGCATCCGCAGGCCCCGGATTGTCGCTGATGATGGAAGCTATCGGTCTTTCCGGCATGACGGAAACACCGCTGGTCATCGTCGATACCCAGCGTGGCGGTCCTTCGACGGGTTTGCCGACGAAACAGGAACAATCGGACATCAATGCGCTGATCTACGGTACACATGGCGAGATTCCGAAGCTGATCATCGCGCCGAGTACGATTGAAGAGTGCTTCTACGACATGATCGAAGCGTTCAACAAAGCCGAAGAATACCAAATTCCGGTTATCGTAGCGACGGACCTGCAACTGTCCCTGGGCAAGCAATCCTGTGAAATGCTGGATTTCGATTCGATCAAGATCAATCGCGGCAAGCTGGTGGAAGGCGAACTGCCGCCGCTTGAGGAAAATCGGATGTTCAAACGTTACGCGTTTACGGAAGATGGCATTTCGCCGCGTTCGTTGCCCGGCATGAAAAACGGCATCCACCACGTGACAGGGGTAGAACACGACGAGGAAGGACGTCCTTCCGAAAATGCGGCGAATCGCCGCAAAATGATGGATAAACGCCTGAACAAAATTGCAAATCTCCGGATCACCAACGCCATCAAAGTTCATGCAGACGATCCGGATGCTGACGCCGTGATCGTATCGATGGGTTCCACGGGCGGAACGATCCAGGAAGCCCGCAAGAAGCTGGAGAACGAAGGTATCAAGATAAACCACATCACGGTTCGCCAGTTGTACCCGTTCCCGAGCGAAATGCTCCAGCCGCATCTGGAAAAAGTCCGCAAAATCATTGTCCTGGAAAACAATGCAACCGGCCAATTGGCGAATTTGATCAAACAGAACATCGGCTACCACGACAAGATTTCGAATGTGCTGAAATATGATGGCACGCCGTTCCTGCCTTCGGAAGTATACAAAGCCTGCAAGGAGCTGAACTAACAATGGCGACTTTCAAAGATTTCCGCAACAACATCAAACCAAACTGGTGTCCGGGTTGCGGAGACTTCTCCGTGCAAGCTGCAATCCAACGTGCCGCTGCAAACGTCGGACTTGAACCGGATCAACTGGCGGTCATTTCCGGCATTGGATGCTCCGGTCGGATTTCCGGATACATCAACGCGTATGGTTTGCACGGTATTCATGGCCGCGCGCTGCCGATCGCGCAAGGCGTCAAACTGGCCAACCGCGAATTGACCGTCATCGCTTCCGGCGGCGACGGAGACGGCTTCGCCATCGGTATGGCCCATACGATTCATGCGATTCGCCGGAATTTGAACATTACGTATATCGTCATGGATAACCAGATTTATGGCTTGACCAAAGGCCAGACGTCTCCACGCAGTGCCGAAGGCTTCAAGACGAAATCGACGCCCGAAGGTTCGATTGAAGTGGCGCTGTCGCCGCTTGAAATCGCATTGTCCGCAGGTGCGACGTTCGTAGCCCAATCGTTCTCCAGTGATCTGAAGCAATTGACAACCTTGATCGAAGAAGGGATCAAGCACGAAGGTTTTGCCTTGATCAACGTCTTCAGCCCTTGCGTCACCTTCAACAAGGTCAACACCTATGATTGGTTCAAGGAAAATATCGTCAATCTGGATCAGTTCCCGGATTACAACCCGCACGACCGGGTTGCGGCGATGAACAAAATCATGGAAACGAATGGTCTGTTGACCGGCCTGATTTATCAGAACAAATCTCGGCCGTCCTATGAAGATTTGGCGGTCGGCTTCAGGAAAGAAGCGCTTGCCAAACAGAAGCTGGAAATTACACGCGAAGATTTCGAAGAATTGCTGGCAGAATTCAAATAATGACAACATGGTCAACATGGCTGGGCGCACGGGTTTTGACCCGTGTGCCTCTTGCGTTATAATGGTGAAAAGCAAAAGTAGGAGTAAAGAATATAATGGAATTTATTCGTATCCCCATCGGCGTTTCCGCCAGACATATTCATCTGACGCAGGCGCATGTAGAAGCGCTGTTTGGCAAGGGGGCCCAGTTGACCCCATTGAAACCACTTTCCCAACCCGGACAATATGCAGCGGAAGAGACGGTCGCTGTATTCGGTCCCAAAGGTTCGTTTGCGAAAGTTCGCATTCTGGGGCCTGCCAGAAATTTGACGCAGCTTGAAATTTCGCGCACTGACGCATTTACGCTTGGCATCGATCCCCCGGTGCGTGAATCGGGTAACATCCAGGGAACGCCAGGCATACGCATCGTCGGACCGGCCGGAGAAGTGACCGTATCGGAAGGCGTTATCATCGCAGCCCGCCACATTCATTTCCATACGTCGGACGCGGAGCGATGGGGCATCCGGGACAAACAAATCTTGCAGGTGAAAGTCGGCGGGGAGCGCGGCGTCATTTTTGACAATGTGCTGGCGCGCGTCTCCGACCAGTATGCACTTGACATGCATATCGATACGGACGAAGGCAATGCTGCAGGGATCACCACGGGAGCCTGGGGCGAAATTGTCCGGTAGACTGCACCATGGCACGGCTGGCTGGTTCGTGCTATAATACGTGAGTTGGCGTGTCCTTATCCTGCATGCCATGCGATGAACAGGGGGGATGGTAGTGGCCAAATCGGACAAGGATTACAGCAAATATTTCGACTTTTCCGGTGCCAAGGTCATTTCCGTAAATGAAACCGGTCGAATCATCCGTCTGAACGGACGGGATATTCATATTGTTTCCGAGCCGGACTATCGTCAGGAGAAACAACGCGGTAAGGAACAAATCCAGATTCATTATGAAAATGCAGTGCCGGATGAGCTCAAGACGCTCGGCAAAGGCAAAAAATATCTGATTTATACGTACGGTTGCCAGATGAATGAGCACGACACCGAAGTGATGCGCGGCCTGTTCGAGGAAATGGGTTATACACCGACGCAAGAACGCACGGAAGCGGACGTCATTTTGCTGAATACGTGCGCCATTCGTGAAAATGCCGAAGACAAGGTGTTCGGTGAACTTGGGCATCTCAAATCGCTGAAAACGGAAAAGCCCGAGCTGATTCTCGGCGTTTGCGGCTGCATGTCGCAGGAAGCTTCCGTCGTCAATCGGATCATGCAAAAATATGCGTTTGTCGATCTGATTTTCGGCACGCATAATATCCACCGGCTTCCGCATTTGCTTCAAGAAGCGCATTTCGGCAAGGAAATGGTCATCGAGGTGTGGTCCAAAGAAGGCGACATCATCGAAAATTTGCCGAAAAAGCGGGAAGGGCTGCGTGCATGGGTCAACATCATGTACGGGTGCGACAAATTTTGCACGTACTGCATCGTTCCTTATACGCGCGGCAAGGAACGGAGCCGACTGCCCGAAGATGTCATTAACGAAGTCCGCGAGCTGGCCCGGCAAGGCTTCAAGGAAATTACGCTGCTTGGCCAGAACGTAAATGCCTACGGCAAAGATTTTACGGACCGGAACTACCGGTTTGCCGATCTGATGGAGGATATCCGCAAGATTGACATTCCGCGCGTCCGGTTCACGACTTCGCATCCGCGTGATTTTGACGATCATCTGATTGAAGTATTGGCACGCGGCGGCAATCTGGTCGAACACATCCATTTGCCTGTCCAATCGGGCAGCAACGAAATTTTGAAACGGATGAGCCGCAAATATACGCGCGAACATTTCCTGGAATTGGTGCGCAAGATTCGTGCGGCCATTCCGGATGTCGTGCTGACTACTGATATTATTGTCGGTTTCCCTGGGGAAACGGAAGCGCAGTTTGAAGAAACCTTGTCGCTGGTACGGGAAGCGAAATTTGCTTCTGCCTTTACGTTCATCTATTCTCCGCGTGAAGGAACGCCGGCAGCCGAAATGGCGGATGATGTGCCCTATGAAGTCAAACAGAAACGGTTGCTTCGGCTGAACGAGCTGATTGCCCAACTGGCACTGGAAAGCAATCAGGCGCTTGACGGACAGGAAGTCGAAGTGCTCGTTGAAGGCGAAAGCAAAACCAAGCCGGGCGTCTTGTCAGGCAGGACACGCACGAACAAGCTCATTCATTTTGAAGGACCAACCAGTTGGATCGGACAGTTCGTCCGGGTTCGCGTCACGGCGCCACAGACGTGGTATATTCGGGCAGAAGCGATCACGACGACGGAAAGTGCCGCCAGCGCCGGTTGATGGAAAGGGTGACGGATGTGAGCGCACACGCGCATGAGCATGATCACGCGCATGAACACGACGAGCATAAGGGCTGTGGAATTCCCAAGTATGACAATCGGGAATTGATTGTGCGCGAGGATATTCTGGCCAAGGCCAGAGAGCTGGCGGAAATGATCACTAAAACGGAAGAAGTCCAATTGTTCCAGCGGGCCGAAAAGCGGATTCAGGCCAACGAGAAAGTGCAGCAACTGATCGCCCTGATGAAAAAAAAGCAAAAGGAACTTGTCGCTTTTGAAACAACGTTTAAAAATCCGCAAATGGTCGACAAGATCCAGAAAGAAATCGATGCCTTGCAGGATGAACTGGACGAATTGCCGATCGTACAGCAATTTCAGCAAAGCCAGGTGGATGTCAATTACCTGCTGCAATCGATCGTCTCGATCATTCGGGATACCGTCGCCGAGAAAATCGACGTGGAAGCGGCCAAACCGATGGATACACCGCTGGACGGGTACGGGGACTGACCGCACTTGACGCCGTCGCAGCCCAGGCTGTGCCGGCGTCCATGTTTTTAGCCCAAGGGAGGATGCACGATGTCTTTTTCTGAATCGAACCTGAAAGACCGTTTGCATCGTCCGCTTCGGGATTTGCGAATATCCGTGACGGATCGATGCAATTTTCGCTGTACGTATTGCATGCCGGAAGAAGTGTTTGGTCCAGATTATCCTTTTTTGCGTCATGACCAATTGCTCAGTTTCGATGAAATTGCCAGACTCTCTCGCATATTTGTCTCTCTGGGTGTCCGGAAAATCCGTATTTCCGGTGGCGAACCACTCCTTCGGCCCGGATTGCCGGATCTGATCCGGATGCTGAAAGCGATCGTACCGGAAGTATCGTTGACGACCAATGGCGCCTTGCTGGCCAAAAATGCGGAAGCATTGCGGGGAGCAGGACTTGAGCGCATCAATGTGAGTCTGGATACGCTGGATGAAAACCGGTTCAAACGGATGAGCGGCGGTCGCGGCAGTGCCAGTGCGGTATTGCAGGGGATTGACTGTGCACGCAAGGCCGGTTTGCAAGTCAAAGTCAACATGGTTGTGCAAAAAGGGCTCAATGATCAGGATATATTGCCGATGGCCCGTTATTTTCGGGGAACCGGCATCATTTTGCGTTTTATCGAATTCATGGACGTCGGAAACAGCAATGGATGGAACATGACGAAGGTCGTATCCAAACAGGAAATCTTGTCAGCCATCCACGCCGAAATGCCGTTGGAACCGCTGGAAGCGCTTTATCCGGGGGAAGTCGCCACCCGTTATCGCTATGCGGGTTCTACCGATGAGATCGGCATCATCTCCTCGGTGACGGAAGCGTTTTGTTCAACGTGCAGCCGGGCGCGCATATCGGCCAACGGTCAATTGTACACCTGCCTTTTTGCAGCTGAGGGACTGGATTTGCTTTCACCGTTGCGGGCAAATGCGCCCGATGAAGCACTGGAAGAAATGATCGTGAACAGGTGGAAGGCACGAACCGATCGTTATTCCGAGGAACGGTTTCTCAAGACGGATCGTCCCAAATCCAAAAAAGTGGAAATGCATTTTATCGGGGGTTGAAGCGGCAACGCGCTGTGCCATTTGCGTTCCAGGCGGGAACGGATGGCATGGCGCGTTGCCGGTTGCGTTTATTGGCGGGTACGTGCAGGACGAATCTTGGCAATGTAAGGACGAATGGCGTCTACGACAAAAGCCGCGGCAATCGCTTTGATGAAATCAAACGGCAAAAACGGCAGCATGCCGACTTTGAATGCACCGGCCAAATCCAATGTTTCGGAAACGTAAGCCAGCCATGGAACGCCTGTTACATAAAGCAGCAGTACACCAAAGACAATCATGATCAGCATCAATTGCAAAAGACGAAGCAGACTCCTTCTGTTCGGATTGTGCTTGTACAAACGGTCGCAGGACCAGCCGATCAGCAGGGCCGAGACGGAAAACATCCAGATAAAGCCACCCGTCGGACCAAAGATTTGCGCCAACCCGCCAGGACCATTCATGACCGGAATGCCAATCGCCGTCAGTGCGACAACGAGAAAAATGCTCCAAAAGCCGTATGCTGCGCCAAGCAGACCGCCAGCGAGCATGATGGCAAACGACTGGAGCGAGAATGGAATTGAAGCACCGGGTGCGGATTTGACGAAGCTGGCACCGATAAACAGGGCGGCAAACAGGGCAACAAAGACGATTCCGCGAATCCAGCCGCGCGTGTCCGATGTCTGGACGGCGTCAGGTGTCAACAAAGCGGACGATTCCACAGATTTTTGCGGGGATGATGGGTTCTGTGATGATTGGGGCATTGTCAAAACTCCTCTCAAATGTTAACCTGAATATCGAAGTGAGGTTAACAATTGGAATTGTACATGAAATGGATGGCCAAGGGAAGAGGTATGATTGAATTTGTTGCGCCTTACCAATGTTTCCGTATTTGGAGATCATGATCCGGACAGCGCCAAACCGTTGCTGGACGGAGTGACACTGACCATATCGCCGGGGGAACGGCTTAATTTGGTTGGTGTAAACGGCAGCGGCAAGTCGACGTTGGCCCGCTTGATTGCTGGCATGTATGCCGGCTGGAAGGGAGGCGTCATGGAGCGTGGATTTGCCGGCCAGGCCGCTGCACCAATCGTGTTGCAACGGCCGGAATCCCAATTGTTTGGCGAAACCCCACGTGAAGAAGTGCAGTTTGCGCTCGAATGGCGGCAAGTGCCGCATGAACAGGTCGGTGCCCGGGTGAAACAGGCGCTGGAAGCCGTCGGTTTGTTGCCGTATGCGGATGCCGGCTGGGCATCGCTGTCCGGCGGGCAAAAGCAACTGGCTGCCATTGCGGCCGCGGTGGCCAGTGAAAGTCCGCTGATCGTGTTTGATGAAGCCACATCGATGCTGGACGAAATCAACCGGCTAAAAGTGCTGAAGCTGGCCGACACCTTGCAGCGCAAGGGAACTGCGGTCGTCTGGGTGACACAGCGGCTTGATGAACTGAAACCGGATGATCGGACGATTGCGCTGGCAGAAGGGAAGATCCGCTTTGACGGCGATGGACGTTCGTTTCTGTATGGCCAATATGGCGAAACATCACCATGCGAACTATGCGGATTGAGGTTGCCGTACATGGCAACGCTGGCATTGGCCTGGCGAAGCGCCGGCTTGCTATCGGACCCGCTGCCGGTAACCGATGAAGAATGGCAAGAGGTGTTGGGTGATGGGCAGCGTGCAGCTACATTCGGTTAAGGAAACATCCGGCAACACCGATTTGACGATTCAGGGCGTCCGGATACTTGGCAGCGATGAGAAGGAACGCCGGACATTGCAGTTGTTGCCGGGTACGATCACGGTGATCCTTGGACCCAACGGCGTCGGCAAATCGCATTTTCTGGAACAATTGGCCGGATTACGCAAGCCGGAACGGCTATCGATCCGTTATGGTGACCAACCGTTGTGGTTGCCGGGACGCATGACCGCTTCACGCCTCCGTCTGAATCCACAAGCGCTTCTGTATTACGGTTATGCCAGCCAGTTTCCGGAAGAAGGGCTGTTCCTGCGTTCGGTTGAAGAGGAAATCCGGTATTCGCAGCGGCCCTATGCCGCGGGAAATCCGGCAGGAGACATGAGCAGCACCCAAAGGGTGGACGCAGCGCTGGAAGCAGTAGGATGGGACCGCTCCTGGCTGGACAGGAATCCGCTGCGCATGAGTGGAGGAGAACGCAGACGGGTTGCGCTCGCCGCATTGTTTTCGACGCCTGCGGCATGGCTGCTGCTGGATGAGCCGACTGCGGGGCTTGATCGGGACGGCCATGACAGGCTGGCCTCGCACCTGGCAAAACTGAAACAATGCGGAACCGGCATCTTGATGATTTCCCACGAAGCGGATTGGGCGCTTCCGCTGGCGGATCGCGTATTGCTGTTTCATGCGGATGGCCGTCTGCGCGATTGCGATCCGCTGGCATTGATTGCCTATCCCCATTGGCTGTCGGAAGCGGGATTGACGGTTCCTATTTGGCTGACGGCCATTCGCAAGTCCGGTCTCGCCCACATCCAACCTGAGGCATGGCGGCATCCGCTGGCCGTCGCAGAAGCGCTGGTTCCGCATCTGAAACAGGGCCTCCCCGCCGATCCGGCAAGACCAGCCATTGGCCTGAAGCGGGCCAATGACAGCCTGTACGCATCGAATCCGCCTGCTTCCATGGCACGCAACGAACCGTCTGTCCGCCGGAGTTTGCTGAACCGGTTCGATCCACGGGCGATTTGGCTCGGATATGTCCTGCTGTCTGTCGGCCTTTTTTCGTTGTCATCCTGGGCGGGATTGGCTGCTGGCGCCGGCATTGTCATCCTGCTGCTGATGGCGGCCCGCATTCCGCTGGCCAGATGGCGAGGCATTTTGGGCGGATTTGCTGTGTTCGGAACCGCACTTTCTGCCGGGGCGGCCATCAGCCTATCTCCGCACGCGGCATTTCCGCTGACCTGGGAAACTTCCCGGTTTTTGGGCACGTTATTTCCGTTTGTCCGCACATTCATCGTCATGCTGATCGGCCTTGGTGTACCGATGGTCATGACGCCGCTGTCGCTTAGGCGTGCACTGGAACAACTGGTGCCCCGCAAACGCCGGGTGCCCGTAGTCTGGCAACAAATCGTGCTGACCATCACGTTGACGATCCGGTTCGTTCCGGTGCTTCTGAACGAGTGGGAGCGGTTCGGGCGGATTTTTCTGGCCCGCGGCAAAGAAATTCGATGGTCGCCTGGCGCTACGATTCGCCGCCTGAAAGGCATTGCGATGCCGCTGATATTGGCTTTGTTCCGTCTGGCGGATGAGGTGGCAATCGCACTCGAGAGCAGGGGGATTCGCAAAGACATCAGACCAACGCGAACCGAACGGCTGAAATGGGGATGGCCGGATACGATGATGACTGGCGGAGCGGCGCTGCTGGCGGCATTGCTCTGGCTGGCCGATTGAACGAAGTTGCCAGATGAATACGATTGACGTTTGGACAATTTGCACACACTGGAGGACGTTCATGCGGTAAATTCATACCGTCAAAAATCATTTGAAAAATAATTTGAACAAACTCCATCTCGAAAACAGGGTGCAATTGACGCGTTATGCCTATGAGCGAGGATGGATGAGCCCGCAATAACGGCTTTCCGATGCTGTAGTGCGATTTGCATGGCGTCAGGGCGCGAATCCGGCTTGGCCCACGAATAGCCGGTCCGGCGAAAAATGCGCCTGAAATTGTTCGGCAACCCGGACAAGGGCATCCGGATGATACCAATCGGCCAGACCGAGCTGATCATAGCGCGGCTGCAGGTTCAATCGTTCCGTCCGTTTGCCGCCGCTGCCGTCGCCCATGAAATAATCGTCCAGACATACACGATCGGCATATTGCCGCAACGTCTCCGCAAAGCGATCGCTGCAGGGCAACACGGGAGCCACGGCAACCTGCACAGGAATGCCGGCAGACGACAGCCGGAAAAGTGCGCGCAACCTTCCGGCAATCGGAGGGGAATACGGCGCAAACATCCTCCGGACGTCTTCCCGATCGGTTTCTATCGTCATGCTGACGCGGACGTTGTTTCCCAATTGCTGCAACAGGTCGATATCACGACACACAAGCGGACTGCGTGTCTGCACAAGCAAAAATGCCGGCGGGTCTGCCGCCAGTACCTCCAGCAGGGAACGGGTCACCCGTGCGCGGTACTCGGCAGGCTGGTAGGGATCCGTGCTGGAAGACATGAATATCGTGACCGGACCGCTGCGTTTGGCCAGGCGCAACTGTCGTCGCAACACGCTGGCTGCCTCCCGTTTGATTTCGACCCAGGTGCCCCACGATTTTCCCCGGAACAAGGCAACCGGCATCTGCCGCACATAGCAGTACGAACAACCGAAGGCGCATCCTCCATAGGGATTCAGCGTATGGCTGTAGCCGGACAAATAACCGCTACCTTTGTTCAGTACCGATTTGGGGATCTTTTCGGAAATTTCCACATTCGTTAACCTCATTAATTATCACTTCACTAGGAAAAAGATAGCTCAACCCGATGAAATCGCCTATAGTAATAATACAAGGTCAGAAGCAATCGGGGGAGTCACTTGAAATCTTTCAAAAAAGTGTACATCGAAATCACAAGTGTTTGCAATCTGGCTTGCGTGTTTTGTCCGCCGACGGAACGCAAGGCGAGTTTCATCAAGCCGGATGATTTCCGGCGGATTCTGAAGCAAATCAGACCACATACGCAACATATTTATTTGCATGTGAAGGGTGAACCGCTGCTCCATCCCAAAATCGGCGAGTTGCTCGACATCAGCGCCGAAGAAGGATTCAAAGTCAACATAACAACCAACGGCACCCTGATTCACAAGGCGGGGCCCAATCTGCTCGGAAAACCGGCGCTCAGGCAGATGAATTTTTCCCTGCACAGCTTTGATGGCCACCGGAGTTCGGAAGATCGTGAAGGCTATTTGCGGCAAATCCTTGCATTTGTGGAGCAGGCCGCTCCTTTCGGCGTCATTTTTTCGTTCCGGCTGTGGAACTTGCACCGGAAAGATATGACGAATCAGGAGCGTCGCCGCAACCGGGACACGCTTGCGATTCTGGAACGAGCGTTCAATCTGGATTACCAGATCGAAGAGCGGGTCATCCCGGGTGGCGGCATCCGGATAGGCGAACGGATTTACGTGCACCAGGACTATGAATTTCAATGGCCCAGCCTTGATGCACCGGAAGATGACGGTGCGGGATTTTGCCATGCGCTGCGCAGTCATGCGGCGATATTGGTTGACGGCACGGTCGTGCCCTGTTGTCTGGATGGGGAAGGCGTAATCCGCCTGGGCAACGTGCACCAATCGGCCTTCACCGACATCATTGAAGGGGAAAGGGCTAAAAAGTTGTATGACGGTTTTTCCCGCAGGCAAGCCGTAGAGGAATTGTGCCGCAAATGTGGCTATCGCAAACGGTTTGGCGGCAAGACCGGCAAATCGCCGTCAGGAGGGAGTTGATCGCCATGTTCGCCGAAATCGTTTCGCTGAACGTTGGTAAGCCGGTCCGGACGGCGTATGGGGGCAAAGAAGTGAAAACGGCGATATTCAAACAACCTGTGGCTGGTACTGTCCATCTGTCGACCCTGAATTTTGAAGGGGATGCACAGGGAGATACCGTCCATCATGGCGGACCCGACAAGGCGGTATGCGTCTATGCGGTCGAACACTATCCCCATTGGGAGCCATTGTTGGGGCGAAAATTTTTGCCCGGCGCATTCGGTGAAAACCTGACGACCAGGGGCATCGTCGAAGACCAGGTGTGCATCGGGGACATCTTCCGGTTGGGCGGGGCTGTCGTCCAGGTGAGCCAGCCGCGTCAACCCTGTTACAAGCTGTCGCTGCGCCATGGATGGAAAGAGCTGCCACGTTTGCTGGAGGAAACGGGTTATACGGGGTATTACTTGCGTGTATTGAAGGAAGGTACGGTTGCACCGGGAGACCGGCTCCTGCTGGAATCCCGCCATCCCCGGGCGTATACCGTTCAGGAAGCGAATCGGATCATGCACGGGGACAAGCACAATGCCGAAGCGATCCAATCGCTGATCGCGGTGGAGGCGTTGTCCGCCAACTGGCGGACTACGTTGCGCAAGCGGTTGGATCGGCTCGGCAATGGCCAATCGCCCATGGCGTAACTTGGCTTAGCGGTTTGCAGTTTCGGGCTGCAGCGCGCGCCGGTAGATGGCCAGCACATCCTCATACTGCAATCGCTTGAAATGACCGAAAGGTCCGTTCACCATCGTTTTTTCGGCCATCAATTCCAACTGGTCATCCCCGATGCCATAATCGGCCAATGAAGACGGGGCGCCGATGCTGTTCCAGAATTCGCGGAGCGCGCGAATGCCGGCCAAAGCCACTTCACGATCCGAACGGCCCGACGGATCGATGCGGAATACTTCGACAGCCAATTGCCTGAAGCGGTTAACGCCGGCATCGAGCACATGTTCCATCCAATGCGGGAACAGGATGGCCAGGCCGCCGCCATGCGGAATATCGTACACCGCACTTACGGCATGTTCGATGTTGTGCGTCGCCCAGTCGCCTTGCGTTCCCATCGACAGGGAACCGTTCAACGCGACCGTGCCGCTGTACAAAATCGTTTCCCGATATTCGTAATTGTGCAAATCGTTCACCAGTTTGGGCGCCGTATCGATGACAACGCGAAGCAGCGCTTCGCAAAACGCGTCCTGGACGGGGGAGTTCGGCGTATGGTGGAAATATTGCTCAAAAATGTGCGACATGATGTCCACAATGCCGTAAACTGTATGATCTTTGGGAACTGTAAACGTAAATGTCGGATCGAGAATGGAAAATTGCGGCGCGGAAGCGGGACAGCTCCAGCCGTATTTTTCTTTTGTTTCCCAATTCGTAATGACGGAGTTATAGTTCATTTCCGAGCCGGTGGCTGCAAGCGTCAATACGGCGCCAAACGGAATCGCCTCTGTCGGCTTGACCCCTTTGGCGATAAAATCCCAGGCATCACCCGCATAACGGGCACCCACCGCAATCGCCTTGACGCAATCCAGCACGCTGCCGCCGCCTGCTGCCAATACAAAGTCGATGTTGTGGGTACGGCACAATTCAATGCCTTTGTACACCGTCGTCAGCCGGGGATTCGGTTCGACACCGGCCAGCTCGAACACCGTCTTGCCCGCTTTTTTCAGTTGTGCCAATACACCGTCATATACCCCGTTGCGTTTGATGCTGCCACCGCCGTAGACAAGCAGCACATTGCTACCGTAGGCACGCAGCAGTCTGGACAGATGCAGGAGTGAATCTTTGCCAAAGATGAGCTGTGTCGGATTATGATAAGCAAATGAATTCAACGTACATGTCCCCTTTCCATAAATTAGCTTCATTATAATAATCAACCTGTTCAATCACAAGAGAGCCATCGGGAATGTCATTTGCGGTGCTTGTCCGACCGTGGTTTGTTACATGAAAAACGATGGTGGCTCATATGCTGGATTGTCCCTTTTTACGAATGGAAACGGGGGGAATCCCATGATTTTGGAAGTGATGTTCATGCGGGTACGGCCGGGGACCATCAACGATTTTGAACGTGATTTTCGCAAAGCGTCACCGATTTTGGCCGGTGTGCGGGGCTATATTTCCCATGAATTGCACAAATGCGTGGAAGTGGCGGATCAGTACATGCTGCTGGTCAAATGGGAGAATCTGTCCGATCACTTGGTCGGTTTCCTGCAATCGGATGCGCACGCGGCCTGGCAATCCATGCTGCAGCCTTACTTTGCGGCGCATCCGCAAGTCGCTCATTATTTGCAAATCAAGCTGTAGCGGGCATCCGTTTGCTTCACCATCCGGTATGCTATAATGGAATCAGAGGTGAATCGATATGACGGAACCGACTCAAAATCAGCTGGAACTGGCCACTTTTGCAGGAGGTTGCTTCTGGTGCATGGTCAAGCCGTTTGACGAACTGCCCGGCATCAAGCAAGTGGTATCCGGCTATACCGGCGGGCATACGGAGAATCCGACCTATGAGGAAGTTTGTTCGGAAACGACCGGTCATGCGGAAGCGGTGCAGATTACGTTTGATCCCGAAATTTTTCCCTACCGGAAGCTGCTGGACATCTATTGGCGGCAAATCGATCCGACAGACGGGGGCGGGCAGTTCCATGATCGCGGCTCTTCGTATCGTCCGGTCATCTTCTACCATAGCGAACAGCAACGGCTGGAAGCGGAAGCATCCAGACGGGAACTGGAACAAAGCGGCCGGTTTGACAAGCCAATTGCGGTAACGATTGAACCAGCCGGACCGTTTTATCCGGCGGAAGAGTACCACCAGCATTATTACAAGAAAAATCCGCTTCGCTACAAGTATTACAGCATCGGGTCGGGACGGGTGGATTTTATCGCACGCCATTGGCGGACGGACAAGGATCGTGCCAAGCTGCGCGAGAAACTGACGCCGCTCCAGTACGAGGTTACCCAGAACAATGCGACCGAGCCGCCTTTCCGGAACGAATTCTGGGATCATCATGAAGCGGGCATTTATGTTGACATTGTATCCGGGGAACCGCTCTTCAGTTCGCTGGACAAGTTCGATTCCGGCTGCGGCTGGCCCAGTTTTACGAAGCCGATTCATGAAGGCAGCATCGAGGAACGCGATGATTTTTCGCATGGCATGATTCGCACGGAAGTGCGCAGCCGACTGGCAGATTCGCATCTGGGGCACGTATTCCCGGACGGTCCGAAGGAGACCGGCGGTTTGCGCTATTGCATCAATTCGGCAGCGCTTCGCTTCATTCCCGTGGACCGGCTGGAAATCGAAGGTTATGGAGCGTACAAGAAACTGTTCGAAAATGGAAAGCGTTCGTTTCCGGATGCCTGACTTGATTCTATGGACAAGATGATTTATATTTAAGGCATAGACAGGACAAAATCATATTTGAAGGCAATGGCGCCTTGGTGACACAACGCGGTAATCCGTGTTGCGTACCTTGGCGCTTTTTTGTTTTCTGCCAAATTTGCGGACCGGAGATGAGCTTGTGAAACTGAAACCGATTCGTGCCGTTCCGCTGGCGGTTCGCATCATACCGAACGTGGATGCGGGACTGGCGAAACAATTGAACCTCGGCCCCGGCATCGGCAGTCTCGGGCTGATCACCTCCAGCATTGACGATGTCGGCTATACGGCAATCGATGAAGCGACGAAACAGGCAGCAGTAAAAGTGGTCTATGCCAGATCGTTTTATGCCGGGTCCGCACATGCGTCTGGACCGCTGTCGGGTGAATTTATCGGCATGCTGGCCGGCGCGACGCCGGCCGAAGTGAAAAGCGGTCTGGCTGCGGCTGTCGATCTGATGCGTAATGGCGCTTGCTTCTATGCATTGAACGAGGAAGCATCCCACGCCTATTACGCGCATGTCATATCGCGCACCGGCTCGTATCTGTCGCAGGTCGCAGGCATTCGCGAAGGCGAACCGCTTGCCTATCTGATTGCGCCACCGCTGGAAGCGATGGTCGGACTGGATGCGGCATTGAAGGCAGCCGATGTCCGGTTGTGCCAATTTTACGGGCCGCCTACCGAAACGAATTTTGCAGGCGGCTTGCTGACCGGCAGCCAGTCGGCTTGTGCGGCGGCAGCAGAAGCGTTTGCGGAAGCGGTGCGAGAAGTTTCGGCAACGCCGATTCAACCGGACATTTGAGAAAGGCGGATGAACGTTGATGAAAACCGGGCAAACCGCATTGGGCATGATAGAGACGTGGGGCGTTCCCGCATTGATCGCGGCAGCCGACGCAGCCGCAAAAGCAGCGGAGGTTCACGTTTCCGCCTATGAGAAGGTGGACGGTGGACTTGTAACCGTTTATATCTGGGGAGATGTCGCATCCGTCAAGGCTGCGGTTGATGCGGGCACGGCAGCTGCCCAACAGGTGGGCAAAGTGATCGGCGTCCATGTCATACCGCGGCCGGATGCGGACATCATCTCCATGTTGCGGAAAGCCGAAGTCGGTAAAGACAACAACCGGAAGGCAAAAGCATCACCGGAAACGGCGGGCGACGCCGCTTCGGCAACAGCGCCGCGCGAGCGCCGGAAACGGTAAGCGTCAACCCATTGAAGGAGGTGAAGAATGATGAAACTGGATGCGGATCTCCAATCGATCCAGGAAGTCCGCGATTTGCTGCATGAAGCCAAGGCAGCGCAACAGCAGTTGGAGCGGATGTCGCAGTCGCAAATCGACGCCATCGTGAAGGCGATGTCGGAGGCTGCGGTGGCCGAAGCGGCCCGTCTGGCCGCCATGGCGGTTGAGGAAACGGGATTCGGCAAAGTGGCTGACAAGACGGTCAAAAACCGGTTTGCGGCAATCAATGTATACGAAGCGATCAAAGAAATGCCGACGGTTGGTATCATCAGACGGGACGACCAGCGAAAAGTCTGGGAAGTGGCGCAGCCTTTCGGCGTCGTGGCGGCCATCATTCCGTCCACAAATCCGACGTCTACCGTCATTTTCAAATGCCTCGTCTCCATCAAGGCACGCAATGCAATCGTCATCAGCCCGCATCCTTCGGCTCTTCGCTGTACGCAGGAAGCCGCAAGCACGATGCGGCTGGCGGCAGAGAAGGCGGGAGCGCCGGCAGGGTTGATTCAATGCCTGAGCCGTCCGTCCATCGAAGCGAGCAACGAACTGATGAAACACAAGCTGACAGATGTCATATTGGCTACAGGCGGTTCAGCCATGGTCAAGGCGGCATACAGTTCAGGCAAGCCCGCTTTTGGTGTCGGGCCGGGCAACGTGCCCGTTTACATCCATCGCAGCGCAGACCTGGTGCGGGCGGCGCGGCAAATCTTGCAGAGCAAGACGTTTGACTGGGGCACGATCTGCGCATCGGAACAGGCGATTGTCGTCGATCAACCGGTAAAATCACAGCTCGTCGCGGAATTGAAGCGGCAAGGCGCGTATTTTGTCTCGGAAGCGGAAAAGCAACGCATTGCTTCCCACATCATGATCGGCAAAGGATTGAATCCGAAAATCGTCGGTCGTTCTCCGCAGGCAATCGCGGAAATGGCCGGCATCCAGGTTCCGGCCCAGGCACGTGCGCTCATTGCCGAGGAAACCGAAGTCGGACTGGCGCACCCATGGTCCGTGGAGAAGTTGAGTCCGCTGCTGGCGTTGTACACCGTCAAAGACTGGCAAGACGGCTGCCGCATCTGCAAGCAGCTGCTGGAACTTGGCGGACTGGGCCACACGGTGGGCATTCATTGCGAAGACATGCAAATCGTTGAAGCATTCGGGCTGGAAAAACCGGCTTCGCGTATCGTCGTCAATTCAGGCACAACGTTCGGCGGTATCGGCGCAACAACCGGCATTCAGCCATCGCTGACGCTCGGGTGCGGGTCACTGGGCAACAATGTCACCTCGGACAATATCGGTCCACAGCATTTGATGAACATCAAGCGGGTTGCCTTCGGCATCCGGGAAATGTTGCCGACGGATACGCAAGACGACGTCAGAACGGCGGCGACATTGGCTATTCAGGCATTGGAAGCACAAGGTGCAAGCGGCATTACCCGTGAAGACGTGCTGCAAATCGTCAAGAAAGTCATCGCCGAAATGCAGTCGCGTCCGCGGTCCAAATAAATGATTCAAATCATTGAGGAGGAATAACAAATGGCAGGAGAATTGGCAGCACTCGGCATGGTAGAAACGAAAGGTCTGGTCGGTTCGATTGAAGCGGCAGATGCGATGGTCAAAGCGGCAAACGTCAAGCTGATCGGCAAAGTGCATGTCGGTGGCGGACTGGTAACCGTCATGGTGCGTGGTGACGTAGGTGCGGTCAAGGCTGCTACCGATGCGGGCGCAGCAGCAGCGGAGAAAGTGGGAGAGCTGGTATCCGTTCATGTCATTCCGCGTCCGCACGGCGACATCGAATTCATTTTGCCGAAGCTTGAAGGTTAATCGCGCCAATGGCGCTCATCACAGAAACGCAACTACGCGCCAGGCTGGCGAAAGGCATCCCGAATCCGCTTGTCGTGGGACATGACGATCTGTTGACGCCGGCTGCGGCCGATTTTCTCAAAAGCCGCGGTATCGCCGTACAGCGCCGTTCGTCCGCGCCTTCGGATCTGCCGGGGACAGGACAGGGACAAGTTCCGGCCATTCCCGTCGGGGTGTCCAATCGCCACATTCATCTCTCCCCGTCGCATGTAGAAGCGTTGTTTGGAAAAAATTACGTGTTGACGCCATTGCGGGAACTTTCCCAAAAGGGCCAATTTGCAGCAAAAGAAACCGTCACCTTGATCGGTCCGAAGGGCAGCATCCCGAATGTTCGCATTCTCGGCCCGTCCCGAGGCGCGACGCAAGTCGAAATTTCGCGAACGGACGGTTATGTGCTCGGCGTACAGGCGCCCGTGCGGTTATCCGGGGACATCGGGGGCACACCGGGCATCACCATTGTCGGTGAGCGGGGAACCGTCGAACTGGAGCAAGGGGTTATCGTCGCCAAAAACCATGTGCACATGTCACCCGAAGACGCATTCCGCTATCAGGTGGCAAACGGTGACAGCCTGATTGTAAGGACGGCGGGAGAACGGCCGGTCTGGTTTGCCGATGTCATCGTCCGGGTCAGCCCGTCATTTTCGCTTGATTTGCACCTCGATACAGACGAAGCCAATGCGGCTGCGCTGAAAACGGGCGACCTGGTGCATGTCGTCGGCAAAAACGGCAAGATCGGGGCGGCTGCGGAGGGGGCAAGCACGAGATGGAAATAAAACAATGGGTCGAAACGATTGCGCGCGAAATCGTCAGCGCGATGTCACCAGAAGCGCTGACGGAATCCGCGAAGCAGCCCAGGGTGTTGTACGTGTTCAGCGACAGCACGCAGCATGAAGCTTATTCGGATCATTTTATCACATTAAATAATCATCAGATCGCATTCGATTTCATGTATTTGGACGGAGAGACGTCCGCCTGGCTCGGCAAGCATCGCATTGAAAGCGCCGGTCCGGGAAAAGTGATCGCACTGGACGAATATGCGCCGGCGCCCATTGAAGTACCGTTGGAATACGACGGCATCGTTATCCCCGAAATCGACCTGGATACGATTGGACGGGCAGCACTCGGCATTCGCGGCACGGTCCTATCCGAAGTCATTTTTGCCGCGCTGGTGACCGGCAAATTTGTCCTTGTCGGCGAAGATGTGTCCGGGTTGAAACGGGCGGACCGGCGTACGCTCAAGACGTTGACGATGCCCGAACCGTACCGCAAATTGTTCGACTATTACAAGCAGGAGCTGCAAATGTATGGCGCTTCGTTTGGCTTGCGGACCGAGCTCGCGGAAATGGCGGTCGCGCGTTGCCGCAGCGTGACTATGGCGCCGCGACATGCGGAGGCCGAACGCATGGAAGACAAACCGTCGGCCCAGGCCATGGCCGGTACGGTCACGCAACGATTTGACGGCACGCTTGTAACCGCGGAATGGGTGTCGCAGGCATGGAACCGCAAGCCGTTTTCGCGTCTAGTTGTCGCTTCCGGCACACGCCTGACGCCACTGGCGCTGGATGCGCTCAGGGCTCATGGTATTACCGTCGAACACGGGGAGTGAACGCGAAATGTTTTTGGGCAAAGTCATTGGCAGCGTATGGGCGACTCAAAAGGAATCAGGCATGGACAATCTGAAGTTGATGGTTGTGCAGCCGATCGATTTTCGCGATCGCGCGTCCGGCCAGACCGTCATTGCGGCTGACCGCATCGGCGCGGGAGTCGGCGAACGCGTCATCGTGTCAAGGGGAAGTCCCGCACGCATTTTGTTTACCGGCAAGCAGGTGCCCGTGGACGCCATGATCGTCGGCATCGTCGACAGCTTTGAAATCGAAACGGAAGCCGAATAAAAACGGCTGGGAAGGAGTGGACGCATGGATCGGCCCAAAGAGCGCGTCATCCAGGAATATGTGCCTGGCAAACAACTCACGCTGGCGCATGTTATCGCCAATCCCGATCCGGTGCTATATGCCAAGCTGGGCATCGAGGAAGCGAATGCGCTGGGCATCCTGACGTTGACGCCGACGGAAACGGCCATCATTGCGGCTGACATTGCGACCAAAGCTTCCGGTGTCAATATCGGCTATCTGGATCGCTTTACCGGTTCACTTGTCATCGTCGGAGAAGTATCCGCAGTGGAGATGGCCATCGCAGCAGTCAATTCGTTTTTGCAGGAAAAGCTGCATTTTGCGATCGCGCCCATCACGAGGTCTTGAACAGATGAAAAGAGCCATGGTGATCGGAGCGGTCGGTGCCGGCAAATCCACCCTGATCAAGGCGTTGTTCGGGGATGCCGGTCCGGCTGCCAAAACACAGAGTCTTGTTTTTCGCGACTGGCTGATCGATACGCCTGGAGAATACAGCGAAAATCCGATGTATTACCGTTCGCTGATGGTTACGGCCCATGAAGCGGCTGTCGTGCTCATGGTGCAAGATGCCGTGCGCAGGCGCAACTATTTTCCGCCGGGATTCGCACTTGGCTTCCCGGTTCCGGTCATCGGTGCCATTACGAAGATCGATCATCCGGATGCCGATGCCGGCAACGCCATTCGCCTGTTGCGGCAGTCGCTTCCGGAAGCCGATATCGTACTGACGTCGTCGGCCACCGGCGAAGGCATCGCGGCATTGCGCGACAAATTGCAGTCCCTGATCCATCAGCCGAAGAAACACAAGTAGAGCCGGACTGTTGCCGCACCATGATTTGTGGGAAAATGAGGGGGCCAGTCATCCCTTACCAGAAGGAGTAGAGGTCATGTCATCCATCCGGCAGCTATGTCTCTCTCAAACCATCCTGACTGAAGATGAGGCCCTCATCATCGAAGATCTGGCGCGCAATCTGCAATTTGTAGCTGATGTGACGCAATCGGACATGTTTATCGATTGTCCCACCGCCGACAAAAATGCGGCGCTCGTCGTGGCCCAGGCGCACCCATCGACGTTTCCCTCACTGTATCGCACGACGGTTGTCGGCCAACTTGCCTATGCGCGTAATGAACCCGCGGTGCTGTATACGCTTGTTTCCGGATATCCGGTCATGGGCTGGCGGGGCATCTCGCAGGAGCAGATCGCAATCCAGCAAAACGTGGTGCCCATCCGTTCCAGGCAGGGCAAAGTGATTGGCGCACTCATCATGGAGCATGACATCTCGGAAAAAATCGAGCAGGAGCAAAAGGTTGAGCGTCTCAAAGTCACAACCGAGCAACTGAGCCAGACGCTCCTGGAGGTGGCCATGTCGGAAGGCGGCATGCCTGCGATCATGCACGAAGGCATCGTGCTCCTGGATGATCGCCAGCTTGTCACGTATACGAACCCGCGTGCACTGGACATGCTGCGCAGCATCGGCAATCCCGATACGGTGGAAGGCCTGACGTTGTCGGAACTGTTTGGCGGACGGCTGACACTGGATGAATCGTCCAGCCGCAGCGGCATGTTCGAGAAAGAGTTGCAGTTTGGCAGCCTGGCTTTTGTCATCAAGGGAATTTCGGTCATCCGGGACCAGAAAACCGTCGGCGTGCTGTTGCTGTTGCGCGACGTTTCGGACCTGATGGAAAAGGATAAACAGTTGACTTTGCAATCAGCCGTCATCAAGGAAATCCACCATCGGGTCAAAAACAACCTGCAGACGGTTTCCAGCCTGCTCCGCTTGCAAATGCGGCGGACCCGGCTGCCGGAAGTGGAACAGGTCTACAGGGACAGCATCAATCGCATCAACAGCATCGCCGTCATCCACGAGATGCTGGCGTTTGAAGGAACCGATTCGATTCCGTTCCGCGATGTCGTCGACCGGATCGTCAAAAACGTCATCGCTTCAACGGCGCGTCCCGAACAGCAATTGCAGGCGCAGTTGATCGGCGACCCGGTCGACCTGCCTTCCGACAAGGCCACGACGATGGCGTTGATCGTCAATGAGCTGATCCAGAATGCGGTCATCCACGGTTTTGAAGGCTGCATGCAAGGCAAAATTACAATCGAATTTCACCGGAGTCCGACTGCGCTGCGCGTGACGGTCACGGACAACGGCAAAGGTTTTGACCCCGAAGCGATGCGAACCGATGGCGCACACAACCGGCTTGGTCTCAAAATCGTGGAAATGCTTGTGGGCGACAATTTGAATGGTCAACTGACCATTCATTCGAATGAATCGGGCAGCAGCCTGTCAATCGAATTTCCGCTTGCGTCCGACGTCCGGAAAGGAGATGGCGCGCCATGACGTTTTCGATCGTTGTGGTGGACGATGATCCGATCATCCGATTAGACATTCGCGAAATGCTGGAAGATGCCGGTTACCGCGTGACGGGTGAAGCGAGCAACGGCCAGGATGCGGTTGAAATCGTATCGCAACTGAGGCCGGACCTTGTGGTCATGGATGTCAAAATGCCCAAAATGAACGGAATCAAGGCAGCACACATCATTCGCAAGATGTTTCCGATTGATACCGCGATCCTGCTGCTGACGGCATACAGCGAACGCGAACTGGTGCGCGATGCGCGGGATGCCGGGGTAACCGCCTATCTCGTCAAGCCGGTGTCTGAGTCCGATTTGATTCCGGCCGTGGAAATTGCCCTCAGCCAACAGGAGAAGCTGGCATCGATGCAGCAAGATCTGGATGCGTTGAGACAAAAGATGGAAGACCGCAAGCGGATTGAAAAGGCCAAAGGGCTCATCATGCAGGAGTTGTCGCTGGATGAAGAGCAGGCGTACAACCGGATGCGGGCTGTCAGCATGGCAGAACGGATCCCGCTCGCCCAACTGGCAGCGCAAATCTTATCGGATGGAGTACAGCAATGGTCCGAAAAGCTGAAGCGGGAATAGTTCCGCACGAACGTGACGATTCGGCCTGGCTTACCAGCGTCGGGATCGACATAGGCACGAGTACGACGAAGATGATCATCAGCAAGCTGAAACTGGCGCGAACATCAGGCGCACTGAGTTTGCCGCGATACGAGATCACCGAGCGACGTGTTGTGTACGAAAGTCCCATCTTCAGTACGCCGTTGCGCAGTGCGGACGAAGTGGATGCCGAAAGCATCGGGCGGCTGATTGCAGAACAATACGCCCAGGCCGGCATCATGCCGTCCGAACTGAAAACAGGGGCAGTCATCATCACGGGCGAGACGGCCAACAAGAAAAACGCGCAACAAATGTTGCATCTGTTGGCCGAGCGTGCAGGCGATTTTGTCGTGGCCACCGCGGGAGCGGACCTCGAAGGTTTGCTGGCCGGCAGGGGAGCGGGAGCGGATGCGCGTTCCAGGGAATTGCGCAGCGCGATTGCCAACATCGACATCGGCGGCGGGACGGCCAATACAGCCTATTTCCGGCGCGGCAAGCCGGTCGGCACCGTAACTTTCCATGTCGGCGGGCGATTGATCCAGGTGGATGGAGCGGGAACGATCCAAGCCATTTCTCCTTCGATTCGACCCTGGCTCGATGCGGCCGGGTACCAGCTGTCGCCTGGCGATCGCACGACTTTGCCGCAGCTTTGGGACATCTGCATGGCGATGAGCCGGGATATGCTGGATTGCATCGCTGGCGTTGCTGACAATCACAAGCCTGCCGTTCGGGCATTGCTGCAAGGGATGCCCCTTGCAACAGTGCCGGAAATAGAAGCCTGGACGTTCTCCGGCGGCATTGGCCGACTGATGGCCGAACCGATGCCCGCCTCCTTGCAGGAAGCGGCCGTCCATGGCGACATCGGGCCAATATTGGCGCAGGCCGTCAAGCAGCAAGCAGCCCGATATCCGGACATCCGGCTGGAACAGCCGTTGCAGACCGTTCGCGCGACCGTCATCGGCGCCGGCATGCAAAGCACGGAAATCAGCGGCGCGACCGTACATCTGGACGCCACGCTTTTGCCGATGCGCAATTTGCCGGTATTGAAACTGGCGCTGGATTCGCTATGGCTGGACGATGCAGACCGATTGACACAGGCCGTTGCCGAAACGTTTCGTTACGGAGCCGAATTGTACGATCCGGGCGCTTCGCCGCCCTTTGCTCTGGCATTGTCCGGCATGCAAGGGGCCGGGTATGAACAATTGCAGCGATTGGCCGGTACATTGACGACCCAATACCAATCTTATTTTCCTGAAAGTGATTTGTTTGTAGCTATCTGCGAAAACGATATGGCCAAGGCGCTCGGACAATCGCTCGAAAGCCGGTTCGGCGGAAAGGCGAAAGTCGTTTGTATCGATCAGATACGGGTTGAACTGGGCGATTACGTCGATTTGGGCGAACCGATTTCGGGGACGATGATTCCCGTTGTCGTCAAAACGTTGGCATTCAACAAGTGAATGGGGATGAGGACGGTTGAAACTGACCGCGGCGGCATTCGGAAGAACATATACCTTTAAAGATCTCAAAGAAGTGATGGCGAAAGCCAATGAGGAAAAATCCGGCGACCAGCTCGCGGGCATCGCGGCGGCAGACGCCAAGGAGCGGATGGCCGCCAAGCTGGTGCTGGCCGATCTGACCCTGGCCGATATCCGCAATCATCCGCTGCTGCCCCCAGAGGTGGATGAAGTCTCCTGGGTCATTGAAGATACAGTCAACGAAAAGATTTATTCGGAAATTCGCAACTGGTCAGTTGCCGAATTGCGCGAGTATTTGCTTCGTTCAAGCACCGGCAATGACGAAATCCAGCGCATCAGCCGGGGATTGACGAGTGAAATGGTTGCGGCGGTGGCGAAATTGATGACCAACCTGGATCTGGTGCAGGCCGCATCCAAGATCGAAGTGACAACCCACTGCAACATCACGATCGGGCAACGCGGCGTATTGTCCGGCAGAGCGCAGCCCAACCATCCGACGGACAATATTCAGGGCATGAAGGCATCTTTGTATGAAGCGCTCAGCTATGGTGTCGGGGATGCCGTCATCGGCATCAATCCGGTCATCGATTCGGCCGACAGTGTCAAAGCGCTGCTGGAAGCGACCAAGGAAGTGATGACGCGCTGGGAGATTCCAACGCAAAACTGCGTACTCGCACACATCAAAACGCAAATGAAAGCCATTCGTGCGGGAGCGCCTGCGGACATGGTATTCCAGAGCCTGGCGGGAACGCAGGAAGGCAACAAGGCATTCGGCATTGACGTCATGCTGCTGGATGAAGCAGATGACCTGATTCGGCGGGATGGAACCGCCGCAGGACCCAATTTGTGGTACTTCGAAACGGGACAAGGTTCCGAATTGTCGGCCGAAGCGCATTTCGGCATCGATCAGGTGACACTGGAATCCAGATGTTACGGACTCGCCCGCAAGTATCGGCCTTTTATCGTCAATACGGTGGTCGGGTTTATCGGGCCGGAATATCTGTATGACAGCAAACAGGTCATCCGTGCCGGGCTCGAAGACCATTTCATGGGCAAACTGCATCAGTTGCCGATGGGCGTCGATGTCTGCTACACGAATCACATGAAGGCCGATCAGTACGATATGGACAACCTCGCGCTGCTGCTGGCGGCAGCGGGCGTCAACTACATCATTGGCGTGCCGATGGCGGACGACTGCATGCTGAATTACCAATCGACCAGCTATCATGATATCGCTACGTTGCGCGAAACGATGCGGCTGCGTCCGGCGCCGGCATTCGAACGGTGGCTGGAACGGATGGGCATTATGGAAGATGGCAGGCTGACGGAAATCGCAGGGGACCCGACCCTGTTTATGTAAAGGTAGAAAGGAGGAAACCGTCATGAATCCGGAATTGCCGATTGATCAGGTCGTCGATCAGGTGATGGCTGCACTGGCGCAAAAAATGGATGATGTTCGCACGAATGCCGATGGCGTCGCAGCAACTTCGGCGAAAACGGCGTCGCCTGCAGGGGAAAAGACGACTTTGCCGGAATCGATGCCCCAGGCGACCGCGCAAGCGGCTGCCCGGGACAGCCATGCGGCCGGTTCGTCCGTTCCGCATCCGAAATGGGAAGAAGGCATGGGCGAACTATTGGCTTCCACGCCTGCGCGTCTCGGTGTCTGGCGGGCCGGTACGCGTCCGTTGACGAAGGCGCTGCTCCGTTTTCGCTGCGATCATGCGGCGGCAATCGATTCGGTCTATGGCGAGGTCGATCCTTCGCTGCTCGAAGCATTTGACTTGTTTACCGTCGAGACCCGCTTCGGGAATACGGAAAACTATTTGAAACGTCCGGACATGGGACGCATTATCACCGATGAGGGCGTGGATCTCATTCGCAGCAAATGCCGGATGAAGCCGCAAGTCCAGATTGTCATCTCCGACGGTTTGAGCGCAAACGCCGTGGACGCCAACTTGCGCGACATCTATCCCGCGTTGCTGGATTCGCTCCGGTCTTACGGCCTGACGGCAGGTACAAGCTTTTTCGTCCGCGGCGGACGGGTGGCAGTCATGGATCATATCGGGGAAATCTTGCAGCCGGAAGTGCTCGTGCTGCTCATCGGCGAGCGTCCGGGGCTGGTATCCTCCAGTTCGATGAGCGCCTACATGTGCTATCGTCCGCGCAAGGGCACGGTGGAAAGCGATCGGACGGTAATCTCCAACATTCACCGGGGAGGCACGCCGCCCGTTGAAGCCGGTGCGTATATCGGTTCCGTGCTGAAAAAGATGATCGAACAGCAGACCAGTGGTGTCAATCTGGAAATGTAACAGCAATCAGGCAATCGGACGCTGAATCGGAAAATTTCACATGGAGAAGCCTAATGGCGGTGCCGGCAAAGGATAGCTGCACCGTCATTTTTGCGTTGTCTGCGTACGAGGGTCTGGCGTTTGATCAGGCGCTCGTTGCAAGCGCGAATCATGAAGAGGTACAATAATTGGGAATCGCTGTATGGGACCAAGAGGAGGCGCTTTCCGAATGAGCAGAATCGAAAAAGACTTTCTAGGGGAAAAGCAAGTACCTGAAGATGCCTATTACGGGATTCAGACGCTTCGGGCAGTCGAAAATTTTCCAATTACCGGTGTACCTGTACATGCATCCCTGATCGTGGCGCTGGCCCACGTCAAAAAAGCTGCTGCCCGGGCCAATGCCGAGCTGCGATTGTTGCCGCAACGGATCGCCGACGCCATCGTCCAGGCGGCCGAGGAAGTGGCGGCCGGCAAGTTTCAAAACCAGTTTTTGTCCGATTCGATCCAGGGCGGCGCAGGAACTTCGATCAACATGAACATGAACGAAGTGCTGGCCAACCGGGCACTCGAACTTTTGGGCTATCCCAAAGGTGATTATTTCCATTGCAGTCCGAACAACCATGTCAATATGGCCCAATCGACCAACGATGTCATCCCGACTGCGTTGCGCATCGCCGCTTACAGGCTGACCGGCCGGCTGCTGGAAGCCCTCCATGCTCTGATAGACGGATTCGCCCGCAAGGAACGGGAATTTGACGATGTCATCAAGATGGGGCGGACTCATTTGCAAGATGCCGTTCCGATTCGCCTGGGACAGGAATTTGGCGCATACCGCCGGGTGCTTGAGCGGGATGCAGAAAGAATATCCCGCAGCGCCGACAATCTGCTGACCGTCAATATGGGTGCGACAGCGGTCGGTACCGGCTTGAACGCCAAACCTGCCTACATATCGCGTGTCGTCGAGCTGTTGTCGGAAGATCTGGACATGCCGCTGCGCACGGCGGAAGATCTGGTCGACGCCACCCAAAACACGGACGCATATGCGGAATTGTCCGCATCGCTAAAAGTGTGCGCGGTGAATTTGTCCAAAATCTGCAACGACATCCGCCTGATGGCTTCCGGGCCGCGCACCGGATTGGCCGAGCTGAAGTTGCCGCCCCGGCAGCCGGGATCTTCGATCATGCCAGGGAAAGTCAACCCGGTCATGCCGGAGGTCGTCAATCAGGTCGCGTTCCAGGTCATGGGCAATGACCATACGATCGCCATGGCCTGTGCGGCGGGACAGTTCGAGTTGAACGTCATGGGGCCGGTCATCGCCTTCAACCTGCTCCAGTCCCTGGACATTTTGCGCAACGCTGCCGATGTATTTTTGCGTTTTGCGCTGGAAGGCATGGAAGCGAACCGGATACAGTGCCGCCATTATGTGGACAACAGCTTCGGCATCGTGACGGCACTCAATCCGCACCTGGGATATGAGGTCGCCGCGCGGCTGGTGAAAGAAGCGGAAGCGACAGGCGTTCCGATCCGGGCCTTGATCGAAGAGCGCAATCTGCTGTCTCCGGAAGAAATCGACGCCATTCTCGATCCGTTGCAGATGACGACACCGGGAATTGCCGGAGAATGGCTGCTCTCCGGAGATCGGGATTATCGGGGATGAACCGGATATTGGGGTTGACCTGGCACTGCCCGATGCTTGTTCGTAACGGACCGGACCCAACTTGGATGCAGGAGGATTCATCATTTGTCTATGACCCTGTTGCCGTTCAAACCGATGTCACCGATTGCGACGGACAAGCTGCCTGTCGGGGATGAATGGATTTACCAGCTCAAATGGGACGGCTATCGCCTGATCGCGTTCGCAGAAGCTGGACAAGTGGCGCTCCGTTCCAAAAACATGCTGCCGCTGGAAGGCAAATTTCCGGAAATCGCGGCAGCTTGTTCCCGCCTGCCCGGGACCGTGGTGCTGGACGGGGAGGCGGTCGTGCTGGACCCGCAAACGGGCAAACCCGATTTCCAGCGGCTGCAACGACGCGGCAGACTGCGGGATGCGGCACAGATCGAACGTGCCATTGGCACGTCTCCCGTATTGTATATTGTCTTTGATGTGCTGCAATTGGACGGATCGGATCTGCGCAGACTCCCATTCGAGGAACGGAACAAACGGCTTCGCGAGCTGTCGCACTCGTGGGCATCGCCTCTCCATCTGACCGATTGCTTCAGCGATGGTCATCGACTATGGGGCTGGGTTGTGGAAAACGGATGGGAAGGCGTCGTATGCAAGCGGAAATCTTCCCTGTACAAAGAGGGAAAAACGCACCGGGATTGGTACAAAGTCAAACGAGTGCTTGAATTTGAAGTGGACATCGCCGGAATCGTCTGGAAAAACGGACGGATCGCGGGACTGGTCATGCAGCGTGACGGTCAAGATTTCGGCAGGGTGTCATCCGGGTTGAACGAGAAAATGGCGCGGCAACTGGCCGCATTTGGCAGGCCGGAACGCCGGTTGGCATGGAACTTGGAGGAAATATGCCCGTTGCGCGTGCCGCTGCGGGCTGTCGTCGCGGGTACCGGGGTGACCGGGGACGGGTTGTTGCGACATCCGAGGCTCATTCGGTTGTCGTTTTGACAAATGTGAATTTTTTATGCGAAATGCTTCAATTTCATGCAATTTTCATCTTTATCCGTTAAAGTGGAGACAAGATTTGCAAATGGGAAGCAGGGGGGATCATGGGGAATTGGCTAAATGACTGGATCGGACAATGGATTGACCAGTTGGGCCTGACGGATGCCTGGATTTTGCTTGTCACGGTTCCGCTGTCATTGATTCAGGGATTTGTAGGCGCGTTTCCTTTTTCAACGATCATTTTCATCCATGTCGTCACATTGGGCGTCAGGGACGGTTTGCTGGCAAGCTGGATGTCCGGCACCCTGTCCGCCATCTTCGTTTTTTGGGTCTGCCGCTCTTTGTTCGGCGAACGATTCAACCGCAAATGGGGACACAAGCTGAACCGTTACGAAAAATGGCAATCCGCTTTCAACCGGTACGGCGTCTGGGCGATCATTTTTCTCCGTACGCTGCCGATCATGCCGAATAACCTGATTTCATTCATGTCTTCCATATCGCCAATCCGGATGACAACCTACATTTGGTCGTCAATCATCGGCAACTTGTCGCACATTTGGCTGTTTGGCATTTTGAGCGCTTCATTGATTTTTCCGGACACGCGGATTGATCTCCTGATTCGTTCCTATATCGGGTTTTGTCTCGTTCTGCTCGCCATTTTTTTCATTATCCGTTATCGGGATCATCGTTCTGGCAGGAAGAATACGGGGGATCGCCAGCCCCATGGTAAAAGGAGTGTATGAATGATGGAAAAAAGGGTGTTGGGAAGAACAGGTTTGTCCGTTACGGCTCTCGGTTTTGGCGCGATGGAAATTCGCGGGCCGCGCGTGTGGAGCGGCAGACCCGTCACCGACGAAGAAGCCGCGCGCATTCTGAATGCGGTATTGGACGCCGGTATTAACTTCATTGACACTTCTTACGATTATGGGCGCAGCGAAGAGTTGATCGGCAAATATATCAGCGGCAGACGCCAGGAATATTATTTGGCTACCAAGTGCGGATGCACACTGGTCGACTGCGGTGATCATGACGAAACACCGCATGTCTGGACAAGGGAAAACCTGCTTCACAACATCGATACCAGCCTGAAACGGATGAAAACCGACTATGTCGACGTATTGCAGTTGCATGGACCGACGGTGGCGCAGGCGGAAGAAGGCGCATTGGTCGATGTGCTGAAAGAAATCCAAAAATCGGGCAAAGCCCGCTGGATCGGTATTTCCTCCTATTTGCCCAATTTGCCGGCCTTTATCGCATCCGGTGATTTCGATACGTTCCAAATTCCGTATTCCGGCCTGGAAAGGGAACATGAGTCTTACATAACCGAAGCGGCCGAAAGCGGTGCGGGCGTCATTGTTCGCGGCGGCGTCGGACAGGGAGAGCCGGGAGTCGGACGCGGCAATGTCGACAGATGGGCTTTGTGGGAACGCGCCAAGCTGGACGAATTGCGCGAAGAAGGCGAAAGCCGCACGGCGTTTTTGTTGCGTTTTACCCTTAGCCATTCCGGACTTTCCACGACCATTGTCGGCACCAAGAACGTCGCCCACCTGGAAGAAAATGTGAAAGCGGCCCGCAGAGGGGCGCTGGCGCCGGATGTCTACGCCGAGGCCAAACGGCGTCTGGACGAAGCGGCAGGGGAGACGTCGACATTCGCATGATGAAAAAATCAGGATTATGGATACTTTGCCTTTTTGCCATCATGTTTCCGTTTCATTCCGATATTTCCCATGTTGAAGCCGCTGATGATGTCAGCAGTCGGCCGGACATTTTGGTGATCGGTTCCGAAATCGAAGGGATGTACCTGGCGCGTGCGGCCGCGGACGAAGGTTTGTCCGTTCTGGTCATTGATCCCCGGCCCCGTCCGGGGGGGCAATTGCTGGAGGGAGAAATGCTGTTTCTCGACGAACCGCTGGGCGACAATGGCCAGGTACTGTTGCAGGGACGCATCAAGACATTGTTTGACGAATACAAGCGCGGTACGATCCGCAAGATCGGGGAGTTCCGCAGCTATTTCCAGGAACTGACCAAGGGGATTCCGATCGAATCCGGCATATCCATTGAAGCCATCGATATTCGTCAGCAGCCGGATGCAACGGGGCGGTTTGTCGAATCGGTTGTATATCGGACGGCGGGCGGTCAAACGAAAACCGTTTATCCGGGATATGTCGTTGAAAACACCGATTTTGCCGCATTGACTTCCAGGCTTGGCTTGAATCGCATCCCGGGCATGGAGACCGTGTTTCCTACGCCGGATGGCTCCCGTGACTATATGGCTGCCACGCTGATCATGAAGTTCAAAAACGTCAACTGGCAAAAGTTTCAGCAGCAAGTCATGCGTCTGGACAAAGCGGAACGCGAACGGCTGTATGGCAGCGAAACAAACGTCAATTCGACGTTTACTTGGGGATTCGGCAAAATCGGTTCCTCATATGATTCCGGTTTGGATGAATGGTTTTTGCGCGGACTTAATATTGTAAACCAACGGGATGGCGAAGTGTTGATCAATGCCCTTCTTGTATATGGGGTTGATCCGTCAGACGATCAAAGTGTGCAAGCCGCGTTGGAAGAGGGCAAACGTCAGACAGACCGGGTGCTGGCGCATTTGCGGATGACGCTGCCCGGTTGGGAGCAGGCGGAAAGCAACGGTTACCCGGGCTATCTGTATATCCGGGATTTTGACCGATATGAGACGGAATACGTGTTGCAGGGCACGGATTTGATGAGCGGCAAGATGTTCTGGGACAATGTCAGCATCGGCGGCTATGAAATCGACCTGCAGGGAACCGTGCACAACAAATGGGGCATCCGCAAGGGAAATCCCGACAAATACGGCATGCCGCTGCGTTCCTTTCTCGCCAAAGGATACCGGAACGTGATCGTCGCGGGCAAAAATGTCGGTGCTTCAGCCGTTGCCTATGGCAGTGCGAGAATCCAGGCGCATACGGCGTTGGCTGCGGAAACAATCGGCATCATGCTCGGCCGGATCAATGGTGCGTATTCGCTGGCGGATATTACGCCGCAGCAGATGGCGGAGTTGCAGGACTATATTCGGACTGCCTATGGCATTACGCTGACGGGAGTGGCAGCCAAAAACAAGATCTCGCATTTGACCGAAGAACAGCGCGCACTATTCGATCAGGGCAAACTTGTCATACCCTAAACGACACCCAAACGACTGGGGAGATCACGGATGAGGATCATCGTCGTTTCCGACACGCATATGCCGCGAATGGCAAAAAAGCTACCTGTCCGGTTGGTGCAGGAATTGCGAAATGCCGATGTGATTTTGCATGCGGGAGACTGGACGGACATTGCTGTCTGGCATCAATTGTGCACGTTTGCGCCAGTCGTTGGCGTGGCCGGCAACAATGATGGCGACGAGCTGGTTTCACTGCTTGGTTACCGCAAAATCATCCGGCTTGGCGATTGCCATATCGGACTGGTTCACGGCCATGGCCCGAGCGGACGACACAAAACCGAAGATCAGGCCATGGCTGAATTTGCGCATGATTCGGTTGAGGCCATCGTGTTTGGTCACTCTCATGTGCCTGTGAGCCGGAAAACGGACAACGGCGTGCTTCTGTTCAATCCGGGCTCTCCGACAGACAAGCGCAGACAATCGCGATATTCTTTTGGTGTGCTGGAGATTGAAGGCCGCTCACTGCGGGCCAGGCATATTTATTATGAAGACAAGAATGGATAGGCGATGCAACGGACAAGGAATGCCAGGAGCCACGTGTTGAAACGCTGCAAGTGTTGGCCTTGAATGAAGTTGCGATGTAGCGTATACTGATATCGCCATAATTATGATAGAGGAGTTTGAATATGGAAAAAGTATTGGTTTTCGGCCACAAAAATCCGGATACGGATTCCATTTGTTCCGCAATCGCATATGCTGAATTGAAAAAAGCTTTGGGCGTCGATGCCGAACCGGTTCGTCTGGGGGAAGTGAACGGAGAAACGAAATATGCCCTGGATACGTTCGGTGTTGCAGCACCCCGTTTGATTCAGCATGCAGCCGATGAAGTGAAAAAGGTCATTCTGGTTGACCACAATGAACGTCAGCAGAGTGTTGCCGATCTCGATCAAGTTACCGTTACGGAAGTCATCGACCATCACCGCATCGCCAATTTTGAAACGGCGGGACCGTTGTACTACCGCGCTGAACCGGTTGGCTGCACGGCTACGATCATCAAAAAACTGTATGAGGAAAAAGGCGTGGCCATCCGCAAGGAAATTGCCGGACTGATGCTTTCCGCCATTATTTCCGATTCCCTGCTTTTCAAATCCCCGACTTGCACGGAGGAAGACGTTGCTGCTGCACGCAGTCTGGCCGAAATCGCAGGGGTGGATGCGGAAGCGTATGGATTGAAGATGCTGAAAGCCGGGGCCGACCTGAGCGACAAAACGGTTTCGCAACTGTTGACGCTGGATGCAAAGGAATTCCAAATGGGTAACGCCAAAGTGGAAATCGCCCAGGTAAACACCGTTGACGTTAACGATGTTTTGAACCGTCAGGCCGAACTGGAAGAAGCGATGAACAAAGTCATCGCCGAAAAGGGGCTGGATTTGTTCCTTTTCACGGTAACCGACATTTTGAACAACAACTCGATTGGCATCGCGTTGGGAGACAAGCGGGATGCGGTTGAACAAGCGTTCAACGTGAAACTGGAAAACAACAAAGCACTGCTTGAAGGGGTCGTTTCCCGCAAAGCGCAAGTGGTGCCGGTATTGACAGAAGCGTTCAACAAACGCTGATCGGATCATCCGCAAGCTGATCGGACAAGCCGCTTTCACAGGCATCACGGCATACGGACGCTTGAACAAATGCTACGGACATATGATCAAATGCCTTTCTGGTGATCCTGCTCTTCAGTCGCGCATTTGACTTCACACTTGACGAGCCCCAAAATGACCGCCTATCGGCGGTCATTGTTTGTGTAACAGCAACTTTTGTCATTGCAGCAGGCAATCCCGCTTCGCGCACTACAGTAGCAGCATTTTTTGTTCCTCCAGCCCGCACAAATCGGTCGAAACCGATGCTGCAATGCGAAAATGTTGAGGTACAAGGCACGAATTTTCCGCAATCGCCAAATTTTTGAGCAACTATCTGCCCCCAAGTAGCGTTTAACGATGTAACATCGAGATTGGAATGGAGGAAATGATGTTGTTCAAAAAAGGGATCGTGATCCTGGCGGCATTACTCATCTGCTTCAGTTTATGGCCGTCGGCCGGATCCGCGCAAGCAACCAATGAAATCCGCATCTATCTGGATGGTGAGCGCATTCGCAGCGATGATGCGGCACCATTTATTTTGCCGGGTGCGAATGTGACGATGGTGCCGGTTCGTGTGATCAGCCAGGGTTTGGGTGCCAGGGTGGATTGGTCGCAGGAGGAACAAACGGTTTTCATCTACCGTGGAGGCGTTCAAATGGCGCTGACGGTCGGGCAAAAGAACGCGGTTGTCGATGGGAAAGAGATTGTGCTGGACACGCCTCCGATCAATCGCAACAACCGGGTCATGGTCCCGTTGCGGTTTATTAGTGAAAACCTGGGGCTTGAAGTCAAATGGAATCCACAGACGCGACGGATACAATTGATTTCCCGTCCAGGGCATGAACTGAAAGGTGCGTGGATATCGACGGTCTACAATCTGGACTGGCCTTCCGCCCAGTCTTATGGTGCTGTTTCAACCCAGAAACAAGAATTCTCCTCGTTGCTGGATGAACTGCAGGCGATGGGACTGAACGCGGTTTTTGTTCAGGTCAGACCCAGCGCAGATGCGATATATCCGTCAAAATTGGTGCCCTGGTCGAAATATTTGACGGGAGTCGAAGGACGCAATCCCGGTTACGATCCGCTGGCGTACATGATTGAGGAAACGCATGCCAGGGGCATGGAGTTTCATGCCTGGTTCAATCCGTTTCGGGCCAGTGTAGGCGCTTCAACGGAGGGTCTCGCCGCCAATCATGTTGCCAAGCAGCATCCGGAATGGATCGTAAATGCGGGTGGCAAGCTGTACATCAATCCCGGCATACCGGCAGCCCGCCAACACATCATTGATGCCATTTTGGAAGTCGTTAACGGATACAGTATCGACGGCGTCCATCTGGATGATTATTTTTATCCCTCCCATACTGTTTTTGATGACGACGAAGCATTCAAAACGCATAATCCGGCAAAAATCAAAGAGAAAGACGCTTGGCGCCGGGAGAATATCAACACGTTTGTCAAGCAATTGGGCGAAGCCATTCGCGCGGCCAAGCCGCAAGTTGCGTACGGGATCAGTCCTTTTGGCGTATGGCGCAATCAGAAGGATGATCCGACCGGTTCGGATACGAGTGCTGGCGTATCAACATACGACGATATGCATGCGGATGTTAGAACATGGATCAGAAATGAATGGATTGACTACGTCATGCCGCAAATCTATTGGAGCCAAAGCCTGAAAGTGGCCAATTACAACACACTGGTCAAATGGTGGGCCAACGAAGTGGAAGGCACGCGGGTCAAACTGTATATCGGCCATGCGCCCTATAAACTTGGCACCCAGGAGGTAGGATGGCACACATCGGATGAGATTATTAACCAGCTTAAATACAATGAAAATTTCCCCCAAATTCGCGGAGATGTCTTTTTTAGCGCCAAAGATTTGCGCAAAAATCCGGATGATTTGGTAACGAAGCTGAGAGAATATTATAATCAGGATTGAATGAGAAAGATTCAGATTTGAAGAGGGAGAGTGGATTCATGGAAATTGTGTATCACGGGCATTCATGCGTGCAATTGATTACCGGAGGCAAGTCGATTCTGATCGATCCCTTTATTAGCGGCAATCCGCTGGCCAAAACGAAACCGCAAGAAGTAAAAACCGACTACATCCTGTTGACCCATGCACATACGGATCATATTCTCGATACCGAAGCGATTGCCAAAGCCAATGATGCGACGGTTGTGGCCTCATTTGAACTGGCTACCTATTACGGCGCAAAGCAATTGAAAACGATCGGCATGAACATCGGAGGTCAAGTCGATCTTGGATTTGCCAAGGCGAAAATGATCCACGCTTTTCACAGTTCCAGCATCATGCTGGAGGAAGGCAAAATCATTTACGGCGGCATGCCTGGCGGTTATATCATTCAAGCGGAAGGGCTGACGCTGCTGCATTCGGGGGATACCGGATTGTTTTCGGACATGCGCATGTTCGGCGAACGGTACAACATCGATGTAGCCTTTTTGCCGATTGGCGACCTGTTTACAATGGGGCCGGATGATGCATTGCAGGCTGCGGAATGGTTGAATGCCCGCATCGTTGTTCCCCTCCATTACAACACGTTTCCGCCCATTCGCAAAAACCCAAGCGATTTTGTGCGCAGACTGGAAGAGCAAGGTCGCATCGGCAAGGCGCTTGCCCCCGGCGAGAAATTTGAACTGTCCAAGCCATAAAAATGCGAAGAAGCCGTCCCCGAACCGGCATGTGCCGGGCAAAGGACGGCTTCGCTGTTGCGCTTCGTGCAGTTCCCCATCATTCAAACCGGTAACCGGCCATGCGTATGGCATTACGTATGCTTGGCCAAATATCTGCGCTTTCTCCTCCCATGTACCAGTACGCATAACCCGCAACGCCAACTTGTTCTCCCAGACGGATTTTGCCCGATAATGAACGTCCATCTTCCAGCCATATGTGCCGCGATTCACCGGCCAGCTGATCACTCGTCACATACTGGCCCAATGTTTCATCCCATCGGAGCGGCAGTTTGCGCTGGAGCACAAGCGCGTTCTGCTCTTGCAAACTCAAATAATCGCTGCGGAGTCCCTTCTGGCTGAGCCGCCACTCACGCGTATAGAATGGCAAGCCCAAAATGACCTTGTTGGCCGGTACAAGTTTGACCAGTTTGGCAAGGCCGCTCCGTATCCAGGGCAGTGAGGAAACCGACCCCATATTGCTGCCGCCCCAATGTTCGTCATACCCCATCAGCACGAGATAGTCTGCCAGCCGGCCCAATTCGGCATAGTCATAGGCTTGTGTCCAATCGGTTCCCATATCCGGAGACAAATCAATGGAGAGCACCGCACCTAACGGCCTTAGCGCGGTTGCCAGTTCGGCAATAAACCGGGTAAAGGCATTGCGGTCTTTTGGCGCAACATTTTCAAAATCGACATTGATGCCGTCAAGCTGGCTCGTTTTAACCTTTTCGGCCAATTGTGCAATGACCGATTGCCGTTGGGGATCATTGTTCAGAAAATGGTGCGTCATCGATTGATCCGCTCTGTTGCCGAACATGGCCCAGACGTGTTTGCCGCGTTCATGCGCCCAGGTGACCAGACTTTCGTCAAATCCGCTAGTGGCTAGCCCCTCCTGGTTGAGGTAAAACCAACGCGGAGACAGCGTATTAATGTCGGAACGCAAAATTTGCTGCTTGTAGATTGCCGTATTCGATAGATATTGCCAGCCCAGCTGGATGCCCATGCCGGTATCGGCCTTGATCCGGTCCGACCAGCCCGGTTTGTTGATAACCTGATGCATGAGGACGGCGGCTTCCTGACGGGACAAGGAATCTTTGGGCCGAAATGTGGTGCCGTCTCCACGCATCAAGCCAAGTTCATGCAAACGCATGACGGCCGCAATGGCGTAGTTCGCGATACGGCTTTGATCCTCGTAAATCTGGCGATTTTCAGTGGAAGTTGCGAGTTTTGCCGCGCGAACAACCATGACGGCTGTTTCTTCCCGGGTTACCGATTTGCCGGGGTCAAATCGGTTTGCCGCGGTCCCTTGTACAATGCCCGCTTGCAAAGCGGCCTGTACCCATGGGTAATACCAATTGTCACTTGCCATGTCCGAAAATGGCGAAATCGCCGCGGGGACGGGTTCGAGCCCGAACAGGCGGCAGATCAATACCGTCATCTCGGCCCTGGTAATCGCCCGGTGCGGTTCGAATTTGCTGTCTCCCGTACCGTTCAGCAATTGTTTCTCATATAAGGAAAGAATGGCAGGAACCGCGTAGCTGTCCGACAAATCCTGAAAAGGCAACCGGTTGTAATCTTGTGCCGCTGACTTGCCCGGCAAGCACAAAATCAAGCAAAGCATCAGCAAGGCGGGCCATTTTCTGCGATTTGCAGCCAATTCATCACCCGCTTTCAGTAAAATGCCACTTCTATCATTCTACTGAATTCCGCGGGCCGAACCTATCGGATAATTGCTGGAAATTAAGAATCAATAGCAAAAACGACGCCAAATCGGCCTTTGAAAACCGGTTCACCAAAATGGCCGGCCCAATCTTCCAGCAGTTTGGCGGAAACGTCGTGGCGGGCAATCACATAATCAGGCTGGTCCGCCGCGACAATTTCGGGCAAATATTCGCCGTATCCATACATGGAACGCTGAAAGGCGTTCCAGCCAAGAGCACCGATGGAATGATCGGTAATGAAAGGATCTTGCCGCCCGTCGCACAGTATGTCTCCGCCCCTGAACATGACATAACCAGATGCACCGTAAGGAGCCATCACTTTGGGACGATCCTGTTCCGCATGCCGCGCCAAAATGAAATTCATCTCTTCAACGGGATACGATTTGGCATCGACGGCAGGCGGGGATATGAACACAAGCGACGTGTTCAGGCACAAACCGGCAAGCAAACCGGCCATGACGGATCGTTTGAACCCGTTGGGATGCAAACGCTTCGCAAACCTTCTGCACAGGGGTAACTTGTCGGCAATTCGGCCGAAAATCGGCAACTGGTCGGGCACGGTTGCCAGAAAATAGGGGAGAAACAGCCAGAGATACAAGTTCATTTTGTAACTGGACACGCCCAAATAGAGCACGCCGAGCATCAGCATGTACCGGAATGGCTTGCGATGCAGGGAAAATGGCAGCGCGGCCGCAAAAACGAGCAAGGCCAGCATGATCGGCACATGATCCAATCGGGAAAAAGCGATCGGTTGCCATTCATTGATCAGCATGTTGTAGTTCTCTTGCGTAACCGTCAAAATAAACAGGATGCCTTTAAGGCCGGAAGGATTCAGCAAACCGGCAAATAGGATGAGCCCAAAAACAATCATGCGCTGCTGCGTCAACCGGTGTTCCGCCAACGCTTCCAGCAAGGCCATACCGGTAAAAACGGCAATGACAAGCCAGACCCCGGCGTGAAAATTGGCGATGGCAAGTGACAGCACGATCATGCCTGCTGCAAACCGGAGGTGGGGGCGGGATTGAAACTCGCGCAAAAACACGACAAACCAGACGATCATCCAAGCAGAAACCATTTGCGGCCGGGTGGTGAAATAGTTGTAATAGATCCAGGAAGCGGCTATCAGGACGACAAGCAGCAGCAGCGGATGCCGTTCCGGCAAACCGATTTCCCTGCGCGAGACCCGGGTCAGCCTGTCCAGCCCCATGATCAGCCCAAAAAGGCAGAGTGCTGTCAGCAGATAGGTGCCAGGCCAGCCGAAAATGCCGTACAAAGCCGCCAGTACAAGCTGAAAAGCGTACTCATGCGGAATATAAGGCAATTGATCGTGATAGAACGTATGAATCGCATGATGCAACACGGTTCGGTGATCCAGCATATAAAGTCCCGACTCGATATGCCAGAACGTGTCGGGATCATTGTAGGAAAAACGGGGAAACAGCAGTGTTACGGCAACTGCCGTCATTGCAACGACGAATGCAGTTGACTTTACGGGTGCAGTTGAATCGGGATTACGCAATGACCAATCACCCTTTATCCATGTTCGACTTTTATAGCTAGCATAACCGAAACGGAACCCCGCAAGCAAAGCGGCAAGAATCTCGTGGCGGAACACGGTTTCTTTTTGGTTATCCATCCAATTTTTAATATAATGGACACGAGGATGAGATCCCCAAAAGGAGTGGTTGGCGCAATGGAACGGAGACGTTACGGAAAAACGGACATGGACGTCAGTGTACTCGGATTCGGCGGTGCCGAAATCGGATTCCGGGGAGCCAGCACCGAACAGGTGGACAAGCTGCTTGGCAGCGCGCTGGATGCGGGATTGAACGTCATTGATACCGCGGAGTGCTATGCCATCAGCGAAGAATTGATCGGAAAGACCGTATCGCATCGCCGCGATGAATATTATCTGTTTTCCAAATGCGGCCATGCGGCAGGTCTGGATTTGCCGGACTGGCATCCGGCAATGCTGGAGCAAAGCATTGATCGCAGCTTGAAAAGGCTGAAAACCGACTATATCGATGTCATTCATTTGCACAGTTGTTCGGAAGAACTGCTCCGTCAAGGAGAAGTCATCGAAGTGCTCGAACGGGCCAAAGAAAAAGGAAAAACGCGTTATATCGGTTACAGCGGTGATCATAAAGCTGCGCTATACGCGGTGCAATGCGGCCGATTCGATTCCTTGATGATTTCGCTGAATGTTGCAGATCAGGAAGCGCTTGCCGAAACGATCCCGGAAGCAATGCGTCACGGCATCGGTGTCGTCATCAAACGTCCGGTGGCCAATATCGCCTGGCGGCACCTGTCCGAACCCGAACCGAGCGCATATGAACATGCCTATTGGCACAGATTGCAGCAATTGGCCTATCCGTTTCTGAAGCCAGATGACCCGGCAGCGGTCGGCACAGCGCTCCGGTTTGCGCTGTCAGCGCCAGGCGTACATACGGCGATTGTCGGTACCGCCAATCCGTCGCGCTGGCTGGAAAATGCCAAGCTGCTAGAAGCAGGGCCGCTGCCCGGGGAAACTTACCAGGCCATTCGGGACCGCTGGCAACAAGTCGCCAAGCCGGATTGGATCGGTCTCGAGTAAATGGCGGGAATCGATGCGATCCGGGCGCAAAAGGCGCAATCAGGCATGAAAGCGTTGAAAACCGGAATTTTTGATTATTTATCGAATTTTCAAACAATTTAAAAATGCGCTATACTGAATTCATCTCAAACGAAGCCTGTCGGCTCCGGTAAACGGATGCAGGGCAGTCGAGCTGGCAACGCATGCGATGCGATGCAGCCTGCCAACGACAAGCGGGATGCTTGAATAGGTGCAACAAGCACAGCGCATTGCGGGCCGAAGCGGCTGGCGACGTTTGGCACATGAAGGGGGATAGCGCAATCACATTGCCGGGTTTATCGAAATCGAATAAGCAAGAAAAAACATAAATCCCGTAGTCGTTCAAGAAACGATGACCGGGATTTATGCTTTTGTGCGCAAGTTTGTCAAAACTGGCCTCTGTCGCGTTGCTTCTGTATGATAGAGGGTAGGAACCCGACAGACCAGGAGGAGAAGATGATGACAACGGCGTCTGACCCGCAAGCCGGACTCGTGCTGGAAGGCGGAGGCATGCGGGCATTATATACGGCGGGCGTGCTGGAATATTTTGCGGAACAAAATTTGGTGTTCCCTTACATCATCGGTGTTTCCGCGGGGATCTGCATGGGAGCCAGCTATCTGTCAGGCCAGCGGGGACGAAATCGGAAAGTCAACATCGATTATGCGGGAGATCGCCGATATTTGTCCTGGGCCAAATTTCTGCGGCATCGGCAAGAATTGTTTGGTATGGACTTCATTTTCGACGAGATTCCGCGCAAACTGGAACCATTTGATTTCCAATCTTTTCGGGATGCGCCTTCCCGGTTTGTCATCGGTACGACAGATCTGGCTACCGGTTTGTCCCGCTATGATGAGAAAAGTGATCCGGGGTTCGATCTCCTGAAGCTGCTTCGCGCTTCCAGTTCGTTGCCCTTTTTGGCACCGCCAGTAGCCCATGCGGGCAAATGGCTGATGGATGGCGGCATCGCTGATCCGATACCGATTCGCAGAGCGGAACAGGACGGATACAAGCGGAATGTGCTCGTATTGACGCGCAATGAAAATTATGTCAAACGGCCGTCCCGTGTGCATTGGCTGGTGCAGCGGAAGTTTCGGGACTTTCCCGCATTTGTGGAAGTGATGCGCGATCGGCATAACCATTACAACGAAACACTCCATTACGCAAATGAGCAGCAAAAGCGCGGAGCAGCATTCATCATCCGTCCCGGCCAACCGATGGAAGTCGGACGGCTGGAACAGCGGAGGGACAAGCTGGAGGCGCTCTATTTGCAAGGTTATGAGGAAGCGAAAGCCGTCTATCCGCAGCTTGTCCGCTGGTTGCAGGAACAATGAAAGCGTGTCCAGCACCAATTGAATATGGAATTGCATTTCGGGGAACCGTCCAATAGGACGGTTTTTTTGTGTTTCCTTACCCGATTAGACAATATCTTCACTTGCAGTTGCAGACCGTTTGACAAGCTTCTCGCCGATGACGCCGTACAATCAGGATAGCCTGTACGGCGAAGCTAGTGTGAAGGAGTGGTTGCGATGAACAAACGATCAAAATGGTTGAGACGGTTATCCTGGTTGCTTCTGGCACTATTGATCGCTCCGATTCAGTCGCATGCGAATCCATCGATCCCTTCAAACGTACCCGAGATGCGTCCAGCGGCTTTGCCCGCATTGTTGTCTCCGATCATCCAGCGCGAGTTCAACCGATTCAGGGCGCTGCACTACCAGGCAAAAGTGAAACTGGAAGACCAACATGCCGTTGCAGCCGCCGGAGAACCGCAAACTGCAGCGGGCAACGTTACGGCGTCCGCAATTGCACAATCTGCTCAAACCGAGCCCCATGAATTGTACGAAACAACGGCCTACTTTCTGAATGTCAGGGAAAAGCCGAGCAGCAAGGCTGCTATTTTGCGCGTGGTCGAAAAAGGGACCCCCTTGCAGGTGGTCCAGAAAACGGATAATGGCTGGTTGAAACTGCTGGGAGACGGATATGTACACGGGAATTATGCGAAACGAATGCCTGCGGATTCGGCCAGTGCGGTTTCCTTGCAGATGGAAGCGGAACACCGGGACAGCGATCCGTCTGCGGAAGGGAAGACACCTGCTTCACGCCGTACCGATCAGCAGAAAAACAACGAACCGCCTGCCCAACCTTCTTTTGCCGTCCATGTTGAATCGGGACTGACCGAGGCGCATATTGAAACGGTGCTGAAAGGAACAGCGCTGGAAGGAGAATCGCTGGCTCCCGCGATATTGGAAATCGAAGAGAAATACGGCATCAACGCGCTGTTTACGATTGCAGTCATGAAACTCGAAAGCGGAAACGGCAAAAGCCGCCTGGCCAAAACGAAAAACAACCTGTTCGGTTTGAATGCCACGGGCGGCAACAACAGCAAGGCCTATTCGTTTGAAACGAAAGCCGACAGCGTCCGCAAATTCGGCCAATTGATCGCCGACCATTATGTCGGCAAAGGATATACAACCATCGAGAAGATCGGGGGGAAATATTGTCCGGCCAATGAAGACTGGCCCCGTCTGGTGAAGCAGATCATGAAAAGCGACCATCGAAAAATCATCAAATCAGGCAAATTGTAATCCGAGATAGATCAAATAGAGCAACGCCAGGTGAAGGGGATAGAAACTGCGATAGAACAACCGGAATCGGGGTGTCAGCCGGGATGGCAGACCGGAGACGATGAGCAGGCTGCCCATCAGACTGAACAATTGGATTTCATAACCGGTTCCATATAACGACCAGAACAGCACTTCGACAAGTACGTGCCCCACAAGCAATTTTGCATTCGGAAAATAGTGATAGACGAACACCAGTATCAGTCCGTAAATGCCATAATCCATCGGAATCCAGATCGCGGCTCCGATCGCCGCCAGGAGACTGGCTACTTTCAGCCAAATCGGACGGATTTGTTCCAGGGCGTACAAAGCGAACAGGCTGATCAGCAGCGTAAATATGACATTCAGTTCAAATACGCCGGTCGCCAGTATAAACGGGATCTGCGAAATGCAGGCGAGCACAAACAGCCGCTTCATATAGGCGACATGGCTGCTTGTATAACGGTATCCCTGGGCCAGCAGCCAGCAATACAGGGGAAATGCGATGCGGCCAATGATCCGGTAGGTTACGTTTTCCGGAAAAAAGATCAGGCCGATATGGTCGATCAACATCGTCAACATTGCGATTGCAGGCAACATGCGGCACAAACCTCCAGGATGTCGATATGAACCATTGTTGCACAAAAATCAAGGATAGGGAACAGGCGGCATCCGAAACGAATCCGTAACACAAACTTCCGTCATGACATGCAATCATCTCACGTACAATCAATTATCGGACCTTGTCCGGGAGAGGAGGTTTGCGGTGAAACCTTTGGCCATTTTGGGCATCGGAACTGCCGTGCCGGCTTACCGGCTGGACCAGCAGGATGCCACACAGCGGCTGGAAGAAGCCTTGCAACTGCGACCCGATATTGCCAGATGGGCCAGGCGCATCTTTGCCCAATGCGGCGTGAACACCCGATATACGTGTGATCCTGATCTGCTTGCGCCTGCTGATCAATGCCCGTATGTATCGATTGATCCCCAGCAAATCCCGTCTACGGAAACACGCATGGCATTGTACCGGCAATCGGCCGTACCGCTTGCCGCGGATGCGGCAAGACGTGCGCTGGATGACAGCCGGACATCATCAAAGCGCATTACGCATCTGATCACAGTCAGTTGCACCGGGATGTTTCTACCGGGACTGGATGCCGAACTGGCATGGTTGCTTGATCTTGCCCCGGATGTGCAGCGTTTGCCATTGCAATTTCTTGGCTGTGCAGCCGGTTTGACGGCGATTCGAGAGGCCATGCGCATTGTGCGCGGTGAACCGTCTGCAAGGGTGCTTGTCGTTTGTGTGGAATTGTGCAGCATACATATGCAACCCCCGATTGATCGGGAAACGTTGTTTTCGGCGGCTTTTTTTGGCGACGGTGCTTCGGCGTGTGTCATTGGGACAGATCACGACGGATATGGGCATCATTTTGCATTGCACGAAGCTTGCGCCCGGCTGATCCCGGAAACCGCTGGACAGATGCGGTGGACGATCGGCAATAGCGGCTATCGCCTGTATCTGTCTCCGCAAATTCCCCGAATCATCGCTGAACGGTTGCCGCAGTCTTTCCGGTCATTTTGGGAGGATTCGGCGCCGCCGGACGCATGGGCGATCCATCCGGGCGGCAGGGGAATACTGGACGCTGTCGCATCATCGTTGGAACTGGATGGCGCAATGACCGCAGCAAGCCGGGCCGTGCTGCGGGATTATGGCAACATGTCTTCGGCGACCATCCTGTTCGTATTAAATGAATGGAGAAACAATCGCATCCGGGAAAATCACCGTCCGTCCAGCATGGCTGCGGTCGCATTCGGCCCGGGATTGACGGTTGAATGGTTGCGATTGGCGTACCATCCATGATCGGCCGCTTGCGCGAACGCGCCTCAAGGTGCGAATGGATGGACGACGGAACAGCCTCGGGCCCCCAATTGCAGGAAGCGTTCCGGCATTTGCAGCGTTTGAACCGCCTGCTGGGCGCATCCGGACCGATGTTATACGGCGTCAGGCAATTGTGGGCCAGGATGGGAAAGCCGGGGGAATTGACCGTGCTGGATGCCGGTTCGGGATCGGGCGACATCAACCGGCGTTTGCTGAAATGGGCGGACCGCCGGGGCATCCGCATCCGGATCATGCTGGTGGACCCATCGGCAGAAGCGCGTATCGAAGCAAAGCGGTTGTTTGCTCATGAAAATCGTGTCGTATTTGTGCAACGCAATGTATTCGACATACCGCCCCGCCATGCGGATATCGTGACGGCATCGCAGTTTGTGCATCATTTGCCTTCACAACGTTTGCCTGGCGACATCAGGCGGTTGCTCGACATTTCAAGGGTTGGCGTCGTGATCAATGACCTCCATCGGCATTGGATGTCCTGGTCGGCGGTGTGGCTTCTGACGCGTCTGTTGTCGCGCAACCGCTGCATTTGGCACGACGGCCCGCTGTCTGTTGCCAAAGGGTTTCGCAGGAGCGAATTTACCGCACTTGCCCGCCAATTGCAAGTGCCGGAGATGATTTGCCGCTGGCGACCGCTGTTTCGGTATGCGGTGATTCTGCCAAAACTGACGGAAAAGGAGTGTGGGCGCGATGCATGAATCCGCTGAAGCCGTCATCATTGGCGCAGGTCTGGCCGGAAGTGCCATGGCGCATGCTTTGGCCAAATGCGGCCGGGACGTTGTATTGCTGGATAAAAGCGAATATCCAAGACACAAGGCGTGCGGAGAATTTCTGTCGCAGGCCTCGCGCCAGACGCTTGGCGCGCTTGGTCTGGAAGATGCCGTGCATGCACTGCATCCGGCGGAAATGACTCATGTTCGCGTCCATACGGAGCACGGCCACTCGCTCGAATTGCCGCTTCCCGGACCGGCCTGGGGCGTCAGTCGCCATGCGTTGGATGCCAAACTGCATGAAATGGCGAAGGCCGCAGGAGTGCGGATTCGTTTTCCCATTACCGTAACGCGTGTAAACACGATTCCCGGCGGCTTCCTGGTGGATGGCCGTGGCAGGTCAGCGACATCTGGACAATCCAGCTGGCAGTGGGAGGCCCGCCTGGCGGTCAACGCATGTGGCCGACATCGTCTGCGTGCTGTGCGCGAACAAGAATCGGACAGGCCGTCCAGCGCATCAGTCGGCATCAAATCCCATTTCTTGAACCGTGATGGGTCTCCGGTAGTGGACCTGTACTTTTTTCGCGGCGGCTATGTCGGCATAGCGCCAATTGAGGATGGAAGGCTGAACGTGGCGGCATTGCTGTTTGATTTCGATCATAAGCAGCTTGATGTGGGCCGAACACTTGCGCATATTTTGGCAAATGCATCGGATCGCATTCCCGTGTTGGCGCGCAGACTTGCAGACACACAACCAATACCCGGCACGCAAGCTTCGGCATATCCGGTCATTGCGCGTACGATGCCGCGATACTGGAACGGATTGCCAGGCATCGGTGATGCGGTTGCTGTCGTACCGCCATTTCTGGGCGGGGGAATGGCTATGGCACTGCGCACGGCCGAACTTGGCGTTCCGTTGGCAGACGCCTTTCTGGCGGGCAAATTGACGATGGCCGAATGGAAGCGAAAGCATTTGCAGACCATGGCCAGGGCATACGCCGGTCTGCACAGGTGGAGCGGTTTGCTGGAACGCGCCTTGATGCATGCGATGCTGTCCGCCTGGATGTTGCGGTTTGGCGCCATGGCGCCAAAAGTAGCCGAACGATTCGTACGGGTCATCCGTGCGGGCGGATAGAGAGAAGGGAGCGGGAGCCCACGATGGCAGAAGACAATCGGGTTGTCGTGACCGGCATGGGTTGCGTGACACCAATCGGGCTGGACAAGGAATCTGCATGGAGCAACGTACTTCGGGGAATCTCCGGCATCAGACGCATTGCGGATGACCGTGTCAAGGATTTGCCGGTCAAGTTGGCAGCGGAAGCATCGGATTTTGATCCGCTGCAATATATGGACGCCAAAGAAGCGCGAACATCCGACCGCTTCATCCAGTTGGCGGTTGCTGCCGCCATTGAAGCTGTACGTGATAGCCAACTGCAAATCGGAATCAATGCGGATGCAAGGCGAACGGGCGTATGGATCGGCAGTGGCGTCGGCGGCATAGCCACATTTGAGCAAAGGATGAAATCGGCATTGGAACGCGGGTTTGACCGGGTATCTCCCTATTCGTTGCCCATGTTTTTGCCGAACATGGCGGCCAGCAGAGTGGCGATCCGGTTTCGTGCCAGCGGCATAACGGGCTGCTCGGCTGCGGCATGCGCATCAGGAGCCCAATCGATTGGAGAAGCCTATCATGCCATTCGCCGCGGCGCCGCCGATGTCATGATCGCCGGAGGCACAGAAGCGCCGATCTGTGCGATCGGACTGGCATCGTTTGCTGCGATGCGGACATTATCGCTGCAAGATGAGCCTGCTGCAGGCAGCCGGCCGTTCGACCGGAGAAGGGACGGATTTGTCATGGGAGAAGGGGCAGGCGTGTTGATTCTCGAATCGCTATCGCACGCCAAAGCTCGCGGAGCGCGCATATATGCCGAAATGCGCGGATATGGCGCTTGCGGGGAAGGCTATCATGTCGCGGCCCCAAGAGCGGATGGCAGCGACTGGGCCCGGACAATCGCGTTGGCGCTTGCGGATGCAGGTCTGCAACCGGGAGAAGTTCAATACATCAATGCGCATGGTACAGGCACGCTGCTGAATGATCTTGCCGAAACAAACGCGATCAAATCGGTGTTTGGCGCCCATGCCTATGAACTCAACATCAGTTCAACGAAATCGGCAACGGGGCATCTGCTTGGCGCATCAGGTGCGGTGGAAGCCATCTTTACGGTGCTGGCATTGAGAGACCAGATTGTTCCGCCTACAATCCATTACGGTGAGCGGGATGAAGCGCTCGATTTGCATTACACGCCCAACAGGGCGGAACGCAGGCGCATGGATGCCGCCATCTCCAATACATTTGCATTCGGGGGCCAAAATGCCGTTATCGTGTTTGTCCGGTATGCTGGCCCATAGCGTTTTGGTTTGCGCCGCTGTACCGGTTTTTTTGCGTTGCTGTACCTGTTTTGTTTCTCCGCTGTATCCGTTTTGTTCACTGCTTTACCTGCGATTGGATCCGGTGCCGGGATGCTGATAATTGGGGCACCGCCCCGCGATGCGGACGGCTGACAACTCCCTTTGGACAAAAATGTCCGCTAGCGGCCGTTTTTGGCTTTTTTTCTTTTCTGGCGGTCACAAATGTCCATTAGCGAACGGTTTTCTTGAAAAAAAGGAGATTTTATATTCCAATGGACAAAAATGTCCCCGATTTGGCGCAAAAAGGCACTTGGATGCTGCTAACGGTCACGGATGTCCATGACAACGTTGGTGTTTCACTGTAGCCATGCGCCCGGAGGCGGCAGCAGTCAAAACGTCACGATGCATTTCAGACCAACTTTAATTTCGAGCAGTGGAAGAAACTGGCGGTGTCATTTGGATTAGATAAAGAGTCGGTATTTGACGAAAACTTTTGGGACAAATTTATTGAGTGGGGGAGCACTTACTCCCATAAATGTCACCGCCGGAATATAATTGACCCAGTTTCAACTGCGAGGTGCTGCTGCATCTGCTCAGAGATCAGGGCTATACCGGCGGCATTACCCTCATCAAGGACGATGTGAAACCGCACCGGCGCCTAGGAAGATCCCTGCCGTGCAGCGATCCCTTTCATACGAGGGGTTTAGCGACTGCATTTTTATCGTAGCACTCCAGTCATCAACCATGCAAAAAATGCCAGGAAACCGGAATTGATTCCAGCCGTTTGTGAAAAGCTAAGATCGAATTCACAAGGCAAAATTGCCTCCAAAAGGAGATCCTGGCATGGCACAACTACCCAAAATGCCGCAATCGTATTGGATTGCCCATTCCGATATTCCCCCATTTCCGAAACTGAACGGTGACATGGACACCGATGTCGTCATCGTCGGAGCCGGCATGACCGGCATCACGATAGCCTATCTGCTTACCCAGGCGGGGAAACGTGTCATTTTGCTGGAAGCCGGAAGGGCCCTGCACGGCACGACTGGCCATACGACCGCCAAAATTACGGTTCAGCACGATTTGATCTATGATGAACTGATTCAACACTTTGGCGAGGAAAAAGCCCGCCTGTACTACGAAGCAAATCGGAATGCACTGCAATGGATGCAGCAGACGGTGGAAAAGGAACAGATTGCTTGTGATTGGGCGAAGGATGAAGCCTGTCTCTATGCCTTGTCGGCCAATAGTGCCATTCAACTGGAAAAGGAACTGGACGCCTATCGCAGGCTGGGCATTCCCGGCGATCTGCAATCCGGAATCCGTCTGGACCTGCCGGTTACCGTATCGCTGACGATACCCGATCAGGCCCGGTTCGATCCGCTGGCCTATTTGACCGTCTTGTTGAAACGTGCCGTTGATCAGGGCGCACAACTTTTTGAACAAACCACGGTGATGAAAGTCGAGGAAGGAGATTCGCCGGTCGTCATCACCGAGGAAGGTTATCGGATCAGATGTCGCCATGTCGTTTCGGCTTCGCATTTTCCGTTTCTGGACTGGAAAGGATTCTATTTTGCGAGACTGGAAGCGAAGCGGTCGTATGTGTTGGCGGTACGGGTCGCACAGCCTTATGAAGGCGGAATGTATTTAAGTGTCGATGAACCCAAGCGTTCGATCCGTCTTGTGCGGAATTCCGAGGGGGAGGACCCGTTGCTGCTCATTGGCGGCGAAGGTCATAAAGCCGGCCAGAGCGAATGCACCATCCGCCATTATGAAGCACTGCAAACGTTCGCCGAGACGCTTTTTGATGTCAGGGAAATTGCCTGGCGCTGGTCGACGCAAGATTTGGAATCGCTGGACAAAGTGCCATATGTGGGTCCCTATAACGCCCGTTCCACAAACATTCTCGTCGCGACCGGATATCGCAAATGGGGTATGACCAACAGCACGGCAGCCGCACACATCCTGACCAACTACATCCTGGATATCAGAGATCCGTATCTGGAAGTTTTTTCGCCTTCCCGGCTGCATGCAGATCCGGACATCCAACAGTTTTTCACGCGTAATGCCGATGTAGCCAAACAATTGATCGAGGGAAAACTGGATATGACGCTTCGCAAACCCGGCCAATTGAGGCTGGGAGAAGGCGGTGTCGTCCGGATCGGCATCAAGCGGGCTGGCGCTTACCGGACGGAAGACGGTACGCTTCATGTCGTGGATACAACTTGCACGCACATGGGGTGTGAAACGAAATGGAACGATGCCGATCGGACATGGGATTGTCCCTGCCATGGATCGCGATACGCCTATACCGGTGAAGTGATCGAAGGGCCGGCCAAAGAGCCGCTCGCCAAGCTGGAGGTCGGCTTTGTTCCCCAGCAGTAATTCCCCGGCAGCCATGAAAAAGACGGCGGTCGGTCTCCACATCAACCGATCGCCGTCAGCCATACATATAACGCAACCAGCGTAACCAGCAATACCGGCAACGTCAACACGATGCCCACGCGGAAATAATAGCCCCACCCGATTTTGACGCCCTTGCGTCCGAGTACGTGCAGCCAGAGCAGTGTTGCAAGCGAGCCGATCGGGGTCATTTTCGGACCGAGATCGGAACCGATGACATTCGCATAGACCAACGCTTCGCGCAGCGTGCCTGCCGTATGGGTCTCCTGGATCGCCAGCGCATCGAACATGACGGTCGGCAAATTGTTCATGACTGCGGACAGAAAAGCCGCAATCAATCCGCCACCGACAGCAGCCACGATCAATCCCTGTTCGGCCAGCCATTGAAAAACCTTCGCCAGTTCCCCCGTCAAACCGGCATTTCGCAAGCCGTATACGACGACGTACATGCCGATGGAAAAGAGCACAATCGACCAAGGCGCATGACGGACCATTTTGCGTACGGAAACCACCTGGCTTCTGCGCACGAGCACCAGCATGATTGCCGCCACACTGCCGGCAACAAGCGAGACGGGAACGTGCAGCGATTCGCTGGTCAGATAGGCGGCCAGCAGGATGGCGAGCACCCCCCAGGAAAACCGGAACAGCCGCATGTCGCGGATCGCTTCTTTCGGCTCACGCAAAGACGTTGTGTCATATTTTCCCGGTATGCGTTTATGAAAAAACAGAAGCAGCACCAGCAAACTGGCTGCAATGGAAACCAGCGCGGGAATGGCCATGCGTGATGCATATTGGACAAACCCGGTATCAAATACGTCCGAGGATACGATATTGACCAGATTGCTGATGATGAGCGGCGTTGAGGCGGTATCTGCAATGAAGCCGCCAGCCATGATGAAAGGCAGCACGCTCCGGTCATCGAAATGGAGTGCACGCACCATCGCCAGCACGATCGGCGTCAAAATCAGCGCCCCGCCGTCGTTCGTGAAAAAAATCGATACGGCCGCGCCCAGCAATATGACGTAGCCAAACATGCGGCGCCCGTTGCCATGCGCAATTCGCGCCATATGAAGCGCTGCCCATTCGAAAAAACCGATTTCATCCAGGATCAGCGAGATGAGAATGACAGCCACGATGGTGATGGTTGCATTCCAGACAATCTGGGTGACATCCCAGACGTCCTGCAGGCTGACGACGCCGCATATCAGCGCCAGCCCTGCACCGCCACAGGCCGACCAGGCGATATTCAAGCCTTTGGGCTGCCAAATGACCAAAGTAAGCGTTATGAGAAATAGAATAAATGCGAGCGTAAGCCTGTGCCTCCAAAGTCGGGTCAATCGACGAAGATGAATCAATCTGCGAAAGGAACAATCGTATTATACTGCGATTCGGGAGAATGTAAAGAGGTTGGGCGTCTATTGATTTCGGAAGCCAATTCAGCTTTGCGATTCGCCGGCTGCCTGTTCGCACCTCCCTAGGACAACGCTTGGATTCTATTAAGTAACTATATAAATTACAGGTGCCTACTTCTATTTTGATTTCCTGGCGATTATTATGAAACTAGAAGAAATCGTTATGACAAGATCCGAAAGGAGACAACAGGATATGAAATTTTTGATTACGGGCGCAACCGGAAAATTGGGCTCACTGGTGGCGGAGGCATTGCTGAAAAAATTTCCCGCCAGCCAGCTTGCCGTCAGTGTAAGACAACCGGAAAAGGCGGAATCACTTCGTGCGCGCGGCGTTGATGTCAGACACGGCGATTTCGATCACCCGGAAACACTCGATGCCGCCTTCAAGGGGGTTGACCGGCTGCTGATCATTTCGGCGGACGGTGACAATGAGACGCGCATCAGACAACATACCAATGCGGTTGAAGCTGCTGCGCGCGCAGGTGTCCGTTTCATCGCGTATACGAGCGCCCCGAACGCCGCAAACAGCAAGCTGGTGCTGGCACCGCCACACCAGGCCGCGGAAAATGCCATCAAAAAGACGGGCATTCCGTATGCGATTTTGCGCAACAACTGGTACCTGGAAAATGAAATCGGCAGCATCCAGGCGGTGCTTGCTGGCGCACCGTTGATCACATCGGCGGGGAATGGCAAAGTGGGTTGGGCACTGCGGCAGGATTATGCAGAAGCGGCAGCGGCCGTGCTGGCAGGCACCGGTCATGATTTCAAAACCTATGAATTGTCGGGCCGGCTGTTGACGATGGAAGATTTGGCGCAAGCGCTCGGCCAGGTGTTGGGCAGGGAGGTGCCCGTACAACATGTTGATGACGCCACCTATGCGGAAATGATGAAGGGGGCAGGCGTACCGGAATTCGTCATTCCCCTGCTTGTGGGCATTCAGCAGGGTATTCGCGAAGGCGAACTGGCCATCGAAAGTAACGATTTCGAACGGCTGCTTGGCCGGCCCGCCACGCCGGTGCAGGAGGGGCTGCGCCGTCTGATTGCGGAAATGGCGCCGGACGCCCCTGCAAAATGACAATTTCGCGATACCATTTGCCAAGTTTGCTGGCGGAAGCGGTCTGGTTCAGGGCATTGCCGGAATGGCGAATGTGACCTGCGTTCCGCTTCCTTCCTTGCTGTCGATGTGCAAATGGATGCCATAGATCAGTTTGAGGCGTTGGCCGATGTTTTTGAGCCCGACGCCTTTATTGTTGCCGTCGGCCTGCCGGATTTCGTTCAGTTTCTGTTCGCTGATTCCGCAGCCATCGTCTGAAATCGTAAATTGGACGACGTTTCCGGGGTGCGCTTTGACGGCAATGCGCACGGTTCCGCCTTCCAGCTTGGTCATGAGGCCATGTTTGATTGCATTTTCGACAATTGGCTGCAAGACTAGCGGGGGAATGGAAAGCTGCAGATCGGCATCGATATCGTACACCACATGAAGGCGATTGCCGAACCGCGCTTTTTCAATGCTGACATAAGCCTGCACCAGTTCCAGTTCGCGTTCCAGCGTCGTCAGGGCATCAAGCTGTTTGAAATCAAAGCTGCCCCGCAAATAAAGCGAGAGCTGTAGGGTCAATTCTTCGGCCCTGGCGGGGTTGATGGCACATAGTGATGCGATGGCGTTCAATGCGTTATACAGAAAATGCGGGTTGATCTGCGAACGGAGGAAGGAAATTTCCGTCTCCCTCGCTTGTTTGACGGACGCTTTCAAACGGGTCAGGTTTCTGACACGCGCCAGCAGTTCTTCCGCTTCGAACGGTTTGGCGACGAAATCGTTGGCGCCGTTGTCGAGCGACATCTGGATGTCCGTTTCCCGGTTTCTGGCCGTCAGCATCAACACGGGCAACTCAAAGGACGTGAATCGCTTCCTGATTTGCTGAAGCACTTCGTAGCCGGACAGATCTGGCATGGTAATATCCAGGATGACCAGGAACAGATGGGGATTGCGATCCAGTTCCTCCAGCGCCATGTGTCCCCGGTTGACGACGATGAGGGGATAGCCGTGCAATTTCAGCAGGTTGATCATGGCCTGCAAATTGACGAATTCATCATCGACGACGAGAATCGTCTCGTCGTTGCTGCCCGGAACATATACAGGATATGCGGCTGGCACATGTCGCTGGTCGCGTTGCGTTAGCGGGGTAGGTTCGGTTTGCGTTGGCAAATGGACCGATGCCTTGCCGGACGTCATCAACGTAAACGTGAAAGTGGACCCTTCTCCGGGACGGGATTCGACCTGGATCGTACCGCCATGCAGCTCGACCAGCTTCCTGGTGATGCTCAATCCGAGTCCCGTTCCCGCATGACGGACTGCTTCTTCATCATCCGCATGCTCGAATGGCTCGAAAATGCGCTTCTGCATGTGTTCCGGTATGCCGATGCCCGAATCTTTGACATGGATTACGACTACTTGATCCGAAGCGATTTCCGCACTGATTTCCACCGATCCGCGTTCGGTAAACTTGATCGCGTTGCCAATCAGATTATAGAAAATCTGATTCAACCGATTGGCATCCGCATATACTTCCGGAAACGAACAGGAAATATGATTGATCAGCGCTACGGGTTTGTCGGCAAGCAGAAACGAGTGGATCCGGATCACCGAATCGACAAGCGGTTTCAGCGCCACGCTGTTTTTGTGAAGCACGATGTCCCCGTATTTCATTTTGGCGTAATCGAGCAGTTCATTGACCAGATAGGTAAGCCGCTTGCCGCTGTTCATGACCAGATCCAGATTGTACGCTTGTCTGTCGTTCAGCGTTCCTTCTACGCCTTTCAGCAGGGAATCGGTAATGCTGACGATGGCATTGAGCGGCGTTTTCAGCTCATGTGAAGTGTTGGACAGGAATTCATCCTTGATCTTGTCCATCTTGACCAGTTCGTTTTTCATCCGTTTAATTGTGTGGTAGGCTTCAAACAAGCGATGGACGATCAGGGACATCATGATGAAGCAAAAAGCGATAAAACAGATCTGGCCAAGCCAGGGTCTCTCTCGCAATGACAGCGCAAACAAGATGAGATCGGCGGAATACAGGTTGCAAAACAAAATGGCCAAAAAAAGCAAAAACGTTTTGGACCTGCCGGATGAATCGCCGGATATGAATTCGTATGCGGTCCGCAGTAACAGCCACAGCAGGATCAACTCGTATAAAAGGACAATGTAATACTGAATTTGTTCGTAGTCGGGAATGTCCAGGAAGACGATCGACAGGATGAAACCAAACATGATCACCGACAACCATCGGGTCATCCGCAAAGACAAAATTTTCGGATTCAACTGGTAGAACAAGACGAATAACGCGATCAGGCTGGCCGCTGAAAAAATATCCTTCAATTTGAACATCACGACAAAAGGCGCATCCGGTAAATAAACGAGAATCGGCCGTTCGCCGTTCAAGCCATTATAGGTTGCAAACAGCAAACACAAAATGGCAAACGTCAACTGCGTCTTGTCAATCGTCCCGTAGTATGCGGCAATGAAGTAACAGATCAGGAAAATGATGCCGAGCGCACCCAAAATGACGAATGGAACATTTTCGCTGGCGACATGTTTATGATGCATTTCCAGCAAGGCAGCCTGTTCGCCGAAATAGAGCGAAATCGGGATGCCCGCATTAACGTAATCGTAATTGGCCACCTGGACGATGATTTCAATTTCGCTGCCATCCGATGAAAAGAAGCCGATGCGGGGGACGTTGCCCGGCTCGTATTGCGCAGGATGGGCGGCGGGCTGGCCATCATCGAACAATTTGGAACCGTTGGCATATACGGTGCTGGAAAACCGGATGTTTGTTTTTTTCAACGCAAAAACGCCCTGCATCGGTACATGGGTCAGCTTCATGCGATAGGTGGCGACGCCATGGGCGGGCAACGGATCGGCCCTATCCGGCAACTTCCTGCCGTTCCATGCGGCCGGTACCTGCATGTAGGTATCAAAGACGGGCAGATCCGCATCGGGACGCCTGAAATCTTCAGGCCCGAGCAGCCGATCCCAATAAAATTCCCAGTCACCGTGGAGTTCGATGACCGGATTTGACGTGTAATCCCATGCGGAAAGATCCATGATGCCCTTTTGTACGCGAAGATCGGATGGATTGGAGAGGCTTTCCATATAGAGTGACAAAGGAATGGCTGAAATCGAAAGCAGACTGATGATGAGCACGAGCAAGGTTCGTTTGAACATTGATGATCCATCCTAACCAGATGTATGCTGATTTCTCTTTCTACTTCATTCGACATCAACGCCGATTTCCCTCGTTCACGAAATCGTACCAATAGCTCCTGTCAAGCAACTTTTATTTCATTATAATTAGGATTGAAAGGAGGGTCGGCAATGAAGAAATGGACCGGAACGTTTCTGGCATTGCTGCTCATGGCCATGCTCATGCCTGTCGCGGCAAGTGCCCATACGGGGCTGAAATCTTCCATCCCCGCAAACAACGAAACGGTGAACGAGCGGATCAATGAAATTGTTTTCGACTTTGAAACGGTGATTGAACCTGTAAGCAAATTTACGGTTACTGACGATAAAGGCGTGGAATATCCGGTCTCCGATCTGAGAATCAACCAGTCGCAAATGTCCGGAACGCTGGCCGAACCGCTGGTGAACGGCACATATACGGCTACCTGGAAAATTATCGGGCTGGACGGCCACGCTGTCGAGGGTTCCATTTCATTCCGGGTGGATGCACCTGAACCGGCCGCATCTACTGAACCGGCTGCCTCGTCTGCCGTTCCGCCGGCAGAACCGCTACCGGAAGCAAGTGCAAGCCCTTACGTCGATCCGGCAGTGGAAACACCGGACAGTGAGGTTGCGGAACCGGCTGCAAATGCTGCCAATCCGTCGTCTGACGCTTCCTGGCTATTTCTGGTGCTTGCGGGAGCCGTGCTTGTTTTGTTTGTCGTTGCGGTGCTACTCAAAAAACGCAGATCGTGATCAGGATCATATCTGTTGGATTCGGATGCAATTCGCTTGACAATCAACCAGAAGAAAGGTACAGTTTGATTAGGAAGTTCCACTAGGGGCGCCCGCAAGGGCTGAGATTAGGCATTTGCCTTTGTCCCTTTGAACCTGATCTGGGTCATGCCAGCGTAGGAAAGTGGATTTGTGCATGTCAATCATGAAAGGAACAGGACCGGATTGCGGCTTATCGCCGTGCTGCGTCCTGCATGCCATCTGATGCCGACACCGCAAAACCGCTCCGTACGGGGCGGTTTTCTTGTCTTGTGCACAAAGCGATCTGCCTTTGCGATCTGCCTACTTGCAGGCCTCCCTGTGGACGTTCCGAGTTTCTTGCGTACAGGGAGGTTTATTTGTTTATGGCCATTTTGACAACGCCACTGCCGGGCAGCCGCAAGCGCTATGTACAGGGTGACAGGCCCGATATCCGGGTACCGATGAGGGAAATTGCGTTAGAGGACAGCGTTGGCAGGGACGGGACCCGGACTCCGAACGAACCGTTGCTTGTATACGACACAAGCGGACCTTACACGGATGAAGGGTTTCAGGCGGATATTCGGGCAGGGTTGCCGGCACTTCGTCTTGGCTGGATTCAAGAGCGCGGCGATACGGAGTCATACGAAGGGCGGAAAGTACAACCGGAAGACAACGGATTTGCAAACGAAGAACGCGCCGCAGCGCTTGGTGCAGAGCCTTTTCCAGGAAAGTCCCGCCGTCCGCTGCGCGCAAAGCCGGGCCGTAACGTGACACAGCTCCATTACGCGCGAAAGGGCATCATAACGCCTGAAATGCAATTTGTCGCCTTGCGCGAAGGCATGGACCCGGAGTTCGTCCGTTCGGAAGTGGCGGCAGGACGGGCGATCATTCCGGCAAACATCAACCATCCGGAAAGCGAGCCGATGATCATCGGCAGCCGATTCCACGTCAAAATCAATGCCAATATCGGCAATTCGGCTATCGCATCTTCCATCGAAGAAGAAGTGGAAAAAATGACCTGGGCGATCCGTTGGGGCGCAGATACGATCATGGATTTGTCCACAGGAAAAAACATCCATACGACCAGGGAATGGATCATACGCAATTCCCCGGTGCCTGTCGGCACCGTGCCGATCTACCAGGCACTTGAAAAAGTCGGCGGTAAAGCGGAAGACCTGAGCTGGGAAGTTTTTCGCGATACGCTGATTGAACAGGCTGAGCAGGGGGTCGACTATTTCACCATTCACGCAGGCGTGCTGCTTCGCTATATTCCGCTGACGGCCAAACGGGTCACGGGCATCGTCTCGCGGGGCGGCTCGATCATGGCCGCCTGGTGTCTGGCGCATCATCAGGAAAATTTTTTGTATACACATTTTGAAGAAATTTGTGAAATCATGAAAACCTACGACGTGGCTTTCTCGCTGGGAGACGGACTCAGGCCGGGCTCGATTGCCGATGCCAACGACGAAGCGCAATTCGCCGAACTGCGCACGCTGGGTGAACTGACGGAAATCGCATGGAAACACGATGTACAGGTGATGATCGAAGGTCCCGGACATGTTCCGCTTCACCTGATCCGTGAGAATGTGGAATTGCAAAAGGAGATTTGCAAGGAAGCGCCGTTTTACACGCTTGGCCCGCTGACGACAGATATCGCACCGGGGTACGATCACATCACGTCAGCCATTGGTGCGGCAACGATCGGCTGGCTCGGTACGGCAATGCTGTGCTATGTCACGCCGAAGGAGCATCTGGGACTGCCCAACCGGGAGGATGTGAAGGATGGCGTCATCGCCTACAAAATCGCCGCGCATGCCGCCGACCTCGCCAAAGGACATCCACGTGCAAGGGCCAGGGATGATGCCTTGTCGAAAGCGCGATTCGAATTCCGCTGGCGTGACCAGTTCCATCTGTCTCTCGATCCGGAACGCGCCATGGCTTACCACGACGAGACGCTGCCTGCCGAAGCGGCCAAAACAGCGCATTTCTGTTCGATGTGCGGACCGAAGTTTTGCAGCATGCGCATTACGCAGGATATTCGCGCCTATGCGGCAGAGAAGGGGCTGGATGCCGAAGAAGCCCGGGAAGTGGGCATGCGGGAACAAGCGGAGGCATTCCGCCAATCCGGAGGGCAGATCTATGTTTGACACCGGAGCGCAAAGCGGCGGAACACGCAAATTCCGAGATTTCAGGCTGTATGTCATTACCGGAGAGCAATACCATCCGGGTCGATCTTTGCGGGAAGTGATGGAAGCGGCTTTAAAGGGCGGCGCGGATTTCTTGCAATTGCGGGACAAACAGGCTTCGCCGAAATCGCTGCTGGAAAAAGCGAAAATGCTGCGCGAGTTGACCTGGAAATATGATGTACCCTTTGTCGTCAATGACCATATCGATATTGCGCTGGCGGTGGGAGCCGATGGCGTCCATCTGGGCCAGGAAGATTTGCCGCTTGACATCGCCCGGCGCATGCTCGGTCCGGATCGGATCATCGGCATCTCGACGCATTCCATCGAACAAGCTCGGGAAGCCCAACGGCAGGGGGCGGACTATATCGGCGTCGGTCCCGTTTTTCCGACGGCGACCAAGCCAGGGCGCCCTGCGGTCACGACGGCTTATGTAGCCCAGGTGGCTGCGGAAATTCGCATCCCGTTTGTGGCGATAGGCGGCATCACACCGGAAAATGCGGGCGAGGTACTCGCGGCGGGCGCGCGCCGGATTTGCGCGGTGTCTGCGATTGTCGCCAGTGCTGATCCGACGGACGTCTGCCGCCGCCTGAAAGCACTCATTGCCGCACATGAGCAACCCGCAACCGCTGCGGCTGACCCGGCCGTTCGCCATGTGCAAGCGGATGTTGGTGCAGATGCCCCAGCCATCTGGGTCACGATCAATGGCCGCAAGGAGCAAACGGCGGCCCAAACGCTGCGACAACTGGCCGAGCAACTGGGGTTGGCCGACAAGCGCGTGGCTGCGGAAGTCGGCGGTGAAATCGTGCCGAAGGACGCCTGGAACACATTTCGCTTGACAGAAGGCGCAGCAATCGAGTTTGTGCACTTTGTGGGGGGCGGTTGACATGCAGCATGCGGAATGGAATGAACGGATTGCAGACGGGATAAGCCACGAAAGCATGCAGTCGGCATCCGATCGCGGTTGGATGGCCGATGACCCGCTTTTCATCGGCGGTCGCAGACTTTCGTCGCGGCTGTTTTTGGGGACCGGCCGGTTTCCGAGTCCGTATGTGTTGCGGGAGGCGCTGGATGCATCCGGTGCCGAAGTGTTGACGTTTGCGGTACGCAGGGTCAATCTGGAGGCAGCCGAAGATGACGCAATGTTGCAGCATGTCGAAGACCGGTCATTCGTATTTTTGCCGAATACGTCGGGAGCGCGCACCGCGGAAGAAGCCGTACGGATTGCTCGTCTGGCGCGGGCAGCGGGGCTGGGCAACTGGGTCAAGGTCGAAATCAGCGCCGATTCGCGCACGCTGCTGCCCAATGTTCGGGAAACGCTGAAAGCGACGGAACAACTGGTCAAAGAAAATTTCGTCGTTCTACCCTATACGTCGGACGATCCGGTTGCCTGCCGCCAATTGGAAGAAGCAGGCGCAGCGGCCGTCATGCCGGGAGGTGCGCCGATCGGGACGGGGCTTGGCATCCTGAATCCTTACGCCATCGGACTGATTGCAGAGCAAGCCGGTGTGCCGGTCATCATCGATGCAGGCATCCGGACAGCTTCGGATGCCGCACTGGCGATGGAACTGGGCGCTTCGGCGGTGCTGGTCAATACATCTGTCGCCAAGGCCCGAGACCCTGTGGCCATGGCCCGAGCGATGAAATGGGCGGTGCAGGCAGGGCGCCTGGCGGCAATGGCAGGCAAAATTCCGAGAAAAAAATACGCTTCAGCCAGCAGTGATCCGGCCGGCAACCTGTTCGGCCATCCCGAAATCGAATAACGAAACGGTGATCATCAATGGCAAACCATGTGCTTGTAGTCGGCGGCGGCATCATCGGTCTGGCATGCGCTTGGGAAGCCGCAAGACGCGGCATGCGGGTTACGGTGGTGGAACGCGCCGAATTCGGCGGGCAGGCGTCGGGTGCTGCGGCAGGCATGCTGGCGCCCTATTCGGAAAATCCGGAAGGGCCCGACGCTTTTTTTCTTTTTTGTCTGGAAAGCTTGCGGCTATATCCGGCATTCATACAAGAGATTGAGGAATCATCGCGGATCGGCACCGGCTGGATGCAAAGCGGTAGCATCACCGTCGCTTTGCATGAAGCGGATCAGTTGCCGCTGCAAAGCAGGGCCCAATGGCAGATTGCGCACGGGGCGGCTTGCGAATGGCTGTCTGCTGACGATTTGCGGCGTCTGGAACCGTCTTTGGCCCATGATGTTGTTGCCGGTCTGTGGTGTCCGGTTGAAAGCCATGTACAGGCACCGAAGCTGGTCCATGCGCTGGAACTGGCTTGCCGCAGGGCAGGTGTCGAACTGGCCAGCCGGACGGGAGATGTCGTCTCGCTTGAAGTAAAACCCGCGGCCGGTGTCAGGCTGAAAACAGCAAGCGGCCGCGTTTTTGCGGCAGATCGTGCGGTGCTGTGTACCGGCGCCTGGAGCCCGGCATGGGAGCGGTGGTTGCCGATTTCCTTGCCGGTGCATCCGATCCGGGGCCAGATTTGCGCTTATGCAGGTGAAGCGCACCGGGTTCGCCACATGCTCTTTTCCAGTCAGGCATACTGGGTAGGAAAACCGGATGGGCAGCTTGTTTGCGGGGCATCGGAAGATGTAGCCGGATATGACGCATCCACAACGGACAAAGGCATCGGGCGTTTGATTCGCTGGAGCGCACGCATGCAGCCGTGGACCATCGGCCGGGCGCCGGACCATAGTTGGGCGGGATTGCGTCCAGCAACACGCGACGGTTGGCCGCTGATCGGTCCGGTGCCGGGCATGCCGGAAATCGTCATCGCATGCGGTCATTACCGCAATGGCATCCTGCTGGCACCGGCAACCGCCAGGTGGATTGGCGAGGAACTATCGGGCAAAGGCGGCATGGCGCCGTATGATGGCGCCTTTGCGCCGGACAGGTTCACTTTCCGCAGCCGGTCGGCTACCTGATCAATTCGATAAATCGTCTCGCCGCTGTGGACAGCGGCATATTTCGCATCGTCATGATGCCCATGCGCGAAGGGGGCAACGGGGTTTCCAGCTGAATTTCAAACAGGGCGCCCGTTTCCAGTTCATTGGCCACAAATTCCCTGGTGATATAGGAAATGCCGAGTCCCCGCCGCGCAAATTCGATCAGCAAATCGACGCTGCCCACTTCAATATCCGGCTTGAGAGACAGGCCATAGCGGTGGAACACTTCCGTAATCGCCATCCGGGCGCGGCTATTGCGGGAAAAAAGAATGATCGGATGCTCAAGCAGCTCCTCCAGTGACAACACCTGGTCCTTCAAATCGGCGAAATGGGCGCCCGCAACGAAACAGTCCTGCAATTGGAAGCTTTCGCGAACTTCCAGTTGCGGATCGACAATGGGCATGCGCACAACCCCCAGGTCGATGCGGCCTTCTTTCAGAAACGTGATGACATCCGGTGTCGTGCCATGGTGCAAATGGAGCTTGATACCGGGATAACGCGCATGGAACGTTTCGAGAATCGGCAACAAGATGTGCTTGAACAGCGAATCGCTACCGCCGATCCGCAGTTCTCCGCTTTCGAGGTTTTTGAGCGCGGCCATTTTTTCTTCGGCCCGCATGATCAAGATCATGGACTGCTCGATATATGCGTACAAAACTTCCCCTTCCTGCGTCAACGATACCCCTTTGGCATTGCGATACAGCAGCTTCATCCCGAATCTGTCCTCCAGCTGCTTGATGGCATGGCTGACGCTCGGCTGCGTCAGATAGAGCTTTTTGGCAGCCTGTGTCAAACTTCCCGTCTTGACCGCCCAATAAAATACTTTATATAGTTCGTAATTCAATCCCATAGACACAATCTATGACACCTCATAAATATATTGATTACTTATATGGCCTCTTCTCGTATTATAGTTGATCTAATTGGAAGGTCATAGTTATTTTTGCTTTCCGTCCGAAAGGAGATTGTCGATGGAACCTGCTACAATCGTGTTGTTCGGTGCAACCGGAGACTTGGCCAAACGAAAAATATATCCTGCATTGTACCGGTTGTTTGTTTCGGGAAATCTTTCGCATCCTTTTTCGTTGGTGGGGCTTGGCAGGAGAGCGTGGACGGACGAGAGCTTCCAGCAAAACGTCGAAAAATCGCTGCGGACGTATGCCGCTGGCGATTTGGCTGATGAAGCATCCATCCGGCGTTTTGTCAGCGCATTCCGTTTTTGCGTACTGGACGTCGGGTGCAAGGACGATTATCTGAAATTGAAGGCGCTTGTGGAGTCGCGCGAAAACGAGCTGGGTATGCCAGGCAACCGGTTGTTCTATTTGTCGGTCGGGCCCGAGCATTTTGAATCGATTGCCCTCAATATCCAGCGTAGCGGATTGGGCGAGGGAAGCGGCTGGAAGCGGCTGGTCATCGAGAAGCCGTTCGGCCAAGATTTGAAGTCGGCCCAGGCGCTCAATCATACGCTCAGCCAGGCTTTTGCGGAGGAGGAAATTTTCCGCATCGACCATTATCTGGGCAAGTCGATAGTGCAACGCCTGGAATCTTTGCGCCAGATCCATCCGGTGCTGGCATCGATCCAAATGAAAGGCAATGTTGCCAATGTGCAAATTACGGCAGACGAGTCGATCGGCGTGGAAGAACGGGCCGGATATTACGACCAGGCTGGCGCCATTCGCGACATGTTCCAGAACCATTTGCTTCAATTGATGATGATGGCCGCCATCCATTTGCCCGACGTGAAATCGACCAGCAGCACACATGCAGCCAAAAAAGCGGTGATGGATGCCTTGCGGCCGCTAGACAAAGCAACGGTCGGCAGCTATGTGGTGCGCGGACAATATGCACAGGGCACCGTACAGGGAGTACCGGTCGCCGGATATCTGCAGGAGCCGGGGATCGCCCCTGGATCTTCGACAGATACGTTTTTTGCCGCCAGATTGCAAATTGACAGCGACGATTGGCGTGGAGTGCCTTTTTATATTCGAACCGGAAAGCGCCTGAAGGAGAAAACGACAAAGATCGTAGTCGAATTCAAAAAACCGCTTGGTCCAGTGACGCTGGCGGATGGTACTGCCATGGAACCGAACCTGCTCGTGCTTGAAATCGGCCCGAAGGAACGAATCTCGCTGCAACGCCAATCGAAGCCTTCATCGGCTGTTCGGGTAGATGCGCCGCAACGGTTGGACCTGTTCGAACAACCGTCCGGATCGCCGGAAGCCTATGAAAATCTGATTCGAGATGCGCTGCGCGGCGACGCAACTTATTTTGCGCATTGGGATGAAGTGGAAGCGTCCTGGCGCTGGGTTGAACCGATTCTGCAAGCATTTGCGGACGGTTCGGTCCCGCTGTTTGCTTACCCTGCCGGCACGTTTGGTCCCCGCGAATCAGAAAGGTTGCTGGCGGAAGACGGATTCCACTGGTGGTTTGACGATCACCCGAATGAAAACATCAAAAAAGAAACAAATATCGATATAAAGGAAGGGGAACGCTATGTCTATCACGCAAACTGTTGAACAACTCGCAATCAATACGATCCGCACGTTGTCCATTGATGCGATCAATGCCGCCAATTCCGGTCACCCGGGTCTGCCGATGGGCGCTGCGCCGATGGCTTACGCACTGTGGGCCAACCATTTGAAACATCATCCGGGCAACCCGAAATGGTTTGATCGCGATCGCTTCATCCTGTCGGCCGGGCATGGTTCCATGCTGCTGTACAGCCTGCTGCATCTTGCGGGCTATAACGTAACGCTGGAAGATCTGAAACAATTCCGCAAATTGAACAGCCGCACGCCGGGACATCCCGAATATGGCCATACAGATGGCGTCGAAGCGACGACCGGTCCGTTGGGCCAAGGCATCGCGACGGCTGTTGGCATGGCGATGGCGGAAGCGCATCTGGCGGCCAAATTCAACCGGGAAGGCTATCCGATCATTGATCACTATACGTATGCATTGGTCGGCGACGGATGCTTGATGGAAGGGATCGCCTACGAGGCCATGTCCATGGCAGGTCACATGAAATTGGGCAAATTGATCGTGCTTTACGATTCCAACGATATTTCGCTGGATGGTCCGCTGAACCTGTCGTTTGGCGAAGATATCCGCAAACGGGCGGAATCCGTGAATTGGCAATATTTGCGCGTGGATGACGGCAACGATGTCAATCGCATTTCCGAGGCGATCGCTGCGGCCAAGCGCAATACGGAGCAGCCGACATTGATCGAAATCCGGACGATTATCGGTTATGGCAGCAACAAGGCCGGAACCAACAAAGTCCACGGCAGCCCGCTTGGGGAGGAAGAAGCGAAAGTCGCAAAGGCGGCATACGGCTGGCATTATGAAGAGCCGTTCACCGTGCCGGATGAAGTCAAATCGCATTTTGCGCAATTGAAACAGGACGGTGCAGACAAAGAGGCAGCATGGAATGCGCTGTTTGCCGCATACCGTCAGCAGTATCCGGATCTTGCGGCTGAACTTGAAAAGGCCATCAAAGGCCATGTGACCATCGATGTGCCGGATATTTTGACGTTTGATTCGTCCAAATCTGTTTCGACCCGCGTCGCCAGCGGTGAAGCGATCAATCATTTCGTCAAGCAGGTTCCGTCCATCTTTGGCGGCAGCGCCGATTTGTCCGGTTCCACCATGACCGATATCAAAGCGGAAGCCAAGTTCGCCATCGAATCCTATGCCGGGCGCAACGTTTATTTCGGTGTACGGGAACATGCGATGGGAGCAGCGGGCAATGGCCTCGCACTGCATGGCGGGGTGAAACCGTTCGTCAGCACGTTCTTCGTGTTCTGTGACTATCTGCGGCCTTCCATCCGCTTGGCCGCATTGCAAAAATTGCCCGTCATATATGTATTTACACACGATTCCATCGCGGTTGGTGAAGATGGCCCGACGCACGAACCGATCGAACAATTGGCTGCATTGCGCGCCATTCCGGGGCTCACCGTCATTCGGCCGACCGATGCCAACGAAACGGCCAGCGCCTGGGCATACGCGCTGGAACAGCAGGAAGGTCCGGTTGCACTGGTGCTGAGCAGACAAAACCTGCCGATTTTTGAAGCCACCAAGGCAAACAAAGCAAATCTGGCCAAAGGCGGCTATGTATTGGCCGATAGCGAAGGAAAACCAGACGTTGTGCTGGTCGCAACGGGTTCTGAAGTATCGCTGGCCGTCAATGCCAAATCGGCACTGGCGCAGGAGGGCATTTCAGCGCGCGTCGTCGCCATGCCTTGCCGCGAATTGTTTGATCGCCAGCCGGAAGATTACAAGCAAAGCGTGCTGCTCGGTGCAGACACGAAACGCCTGGTCATTGAATCGGGCATTTCACTCGGATGGGACCGCTATGCCGGACCAAACGGCCGCGTATTGTCGATCGAAACGTTTGGTGCATCCGGTCCGGGTTCGGAAGTGATGGCGCATTTCGGCTTCAGTGTTGACAATGTGGTACGTCTGGTGAAAGAGTTGTTGAATTAATAAACGATATTAAATATTTTTGGTTTGCTTCGTTGCACGGCCGATCCCTGGTTTGCGGTTGACCAGCCATATGCTGATCATGATCAGCACCAATCCGACCAGGAGATCGGCCGTCAATGCTTCATCCAGCATCAACGCACCCGCCGCGACTGCCATCAAGGGCACCAGGAAGGTGTAGGCAGCGATTTCGCTGGCGCCCATCTGTTTGATCAGGATGAAATATACGATCCACGAAATGGCCAAGCCGAATACAATGCCAAATGTCAATGCGGCAATAAATGTCCAATTCCAAATGATATCGCCCCAGGATTCGGTCAGCGTACCTCCCAGTGTCAGTACCGTTCCCCCCATGATGGATTGAATCGCCACCAGCCATATCGAATCGACGAGTCCGCCATACTTTTTGATATAAACGGCTCCAAGCGCCCACGAAAGTGCAGTCGCAAGTGCAAATAACACCCCCAGCACATTCAGGCTGCCAACCGTAAATCCTTCCAGGCTGATAGCGGCGACGCTTGCAAATCCCAGCAGCAAGCCAACCGCCTTGGTTGCATGCATCGGTTCCTTGAGCATTTGCCAGGCCAAAATGCCGACCAGTACGGGCTGAATGTAGACGATAACCGAAAAGAGTCCGGAAGGCAGATAGAGCAAACCAAACGTTTGAAAGGCGTAGAATAGAATGATGTTCAATAAGGCGGACCAAACATAAACTTTCCAGTTTTTGCGCCATTGGATCCGGTGACGGGTATGCCAGTAGAGGGGTACGAGCATGAGTCCACCCAACAGGGTGCGCAAGCCCGCGTACAGCATCGGTGGGGTGTAGTCGAGTGCAATTTTGTTGATGGGGTAACTGAATGCCCAGATGAGCAAAATGGATAGAAGCAACGAGAGGGTGATGTTTTTACGCATGATGTGATCGCAATCCTTCCCGAAAATCGTGCAGCATGAAAATAACTCTACTAAACCCGGATGCAATTTTCAATCGAAATCGGTTGATTTGTTTGCGAATTTGCAAAAGGGCTAGGTTTGGCGCAAAGCTGAAACTCTATTTTCTTGTGATAAGATAGATATAAAATGAATGCGGAGGCAATCGGTTGAACTGGAGATTCATTCTGTATTTTGTGCTCGCTTTGCTGGTCATCCAAATTCCCTTCGCGGGCACGTTTTTTCAAATGGCCAACACGCTCGTTCACGAATCTGCACATGCTTTGATCACTTTGCTCTTCCGGGGCGAAGTATACGAGATCCAGCTGTTTTCAGATACGAGCGGAACGACGCACATTGGCACCTATTCGGGGACGGCGCTCATCCTCAGTAGCCTTGCGGGATATGTCGGTTCGTCATGCTTTGCCTTATTGCTGGCCAATCTGACCACTGGCGGGAAGCATGCCAGCGTGCTCTGGATTTTTGTCATCCTGTCGGTTATCAACCTCACGCTCTGGGTGCGCAATCCATTCGGTATGCTTTGGCTGGTTGCGTTTCTCGTTTTGCTGCTGTTTGTGCTGTTTCGCAAGACGGATTGGCTTGCCGCTTTATCCATCTGGCTATTTATGTTTGTGTTGGCTGAATCGATTTCAAGCAGTTTTGTCGTCATGCTGGCCGGGTTCTTTCAGCCGGAATCGGCAGGCGATGCCACGAATCTGGCACGGAATACACCGCTTTCGGCCGGATTTTGGGGTGTCTTGTTTATGGTGCAAGCACTGTTTTTCGGTTTGTTGAGCGCAAAAACGGCATTTTTCAAGCGTCCGCGGGAACAAAGCCGAAATGCATCTGCCAGGGAGTTTTATCGGCCTTGACATACCCATGGGGGGTATATTAATCTTGGACGTGTGAGGTGATTACAGTCAATGGACGAGACACAAGCATCGCCAGCATCCGAAACATGTTGTCAGATGGACACGAAGTTGCGCAAGCGCAACCATGCGGAGCCAATGAAAGGCGACCTCATCAAGCGGCTCAACCGGATTGAAGGCCAAATACGCGGCGTGAAGGGCATGATCGAACGCGACACGTATTGCGACGATATATTGAATCAGATTGCAGCCATTCAATCAGCCTTGAACGGCGTGGGGAAGCTGCTGCTGGAAAGCCACATGAGAAGCTGCATCGTGGAACGGATTCAAGCCGGCGAGCTTGAGGTGTTGGACGAATTGCTTGTTACCGTAAATAAATTGATGAAATAGTGAAATCCTATCCACAAGGGAGGAATTATCCATGTCGGAAATCACATTGCAAGTACAGGGTATGTCCTGTGGTCATTGTGTCAAAGCAGTCGAAACGGCAGTGCAGCAAATCGGCGCGGAAGCGTCGGTTAACCTGGAAAAAGGTGCAGTTACGGTACAATATGACGATTCCAAAATTACGGTGGACCAAATCAAAGAAGCGATTGAAGATCAAGGCTACGACGTCGTTTGAACATACGAGTAAGGAGACATCTGGTGGTGGCTCCTTTCTTTTCGTAAACATTATACCCCATGGGGGTATATTCGGGAGGGAAGGTGATTCGAATGGCTGCCGGGCAACAGCAATCCTCAAATGAACAGAAGCGGCAACAGAAGACGGCCGATTTTCAAATTACTGGCATGACTTGCGCCGCTTGCGCTGCTCGGATCGAAAAGGGGCTTGGCAGACTTTCCGGCATCGCGGCTGCAAACGTCAATCTGGCGATGGAAAGCGCACGCGTCGTATATGACCCGACTGTAATATCGATAGCAGATGTACAGCGCAAAGTGGAACAGCTGGGCTACGGCGCGGTGCCGAAGCAGGAAGCGGTTGAACCGGATCAAATCCGCAAACGGGAAAATGCGCGTCAGAAACGGATATTTATCCTGTCCGCCGTACTATCGCTGCCGCTGCTGTGGTCGATGGTGACGCATTTTGCTTTTGCCTCGCAGCTGTGGATGCCGCCACTTTTCATGAATCCGTGGTTTCAACTAGCACTGGCTTCCATCGTCCAGTTTTATGTCGGCCGTTTTTTCTACATCGGTGCCTACAAGGCGCTCCGGAATCGCAGCGCCAACATGGACGTATTGATAGCACTGGGCACGTCAGCCGCTTATTTTTACAGTGTCTATCTGGTGCTGAATTGGGCACTGGCCGACAATGCTGGCCACCAGGAAATTCCCGCGCTTTATTTTGAAACGAGCGCCATACTCATTACGCTGGTCCTGCTGGGAAAATGGTTTGAAGGGCTTGCAAAAAGCCGCACTTCCAACGCCATTCGCAAATTGATGGATTTGCAGGCCAAATCAGCCCTGGTCATACGTGACGGCCAGGAAGTGACGGTCCCTCTGGAACAAGTGGCTCCGGGTGACATTGTCATTGTCAAGCCAGGCGCAAAAATACCCGTGGATGGAATCGTATTGCAAGGACAATCTTCGGTAGACGAGTCGATGCTGAGCGGGGAGAGCATGCCGGTTGACAAGCGTGAAGGCGATGCGGTCACCGGCGCGACGATCAACATCAACGGCTCACTCCGGATTCAGGCAATCAAAGTCGGCAAAGATTCGGCGCTGGCACAAATCATCAAGATCGTCGAAGAGGCACAAGGTTCCAAAGCGCCGATTCAGCGTATCGCGGACGTCATATCCGGCATATTCGCCGGAGTCGTCGTCAGCATCGCGGTGCTTGTTTTTGCCGTCTGGTTCTTTTTCGCCGATCCAGGCAATTTGCCGCATGCGCTGGAAGTTGCAATCGCCATTCTGGTCATCGCCTGTCCCTGTGCATTGGGGCTTGCCACTCCGACGTCGATCATGGCCGGTTCCGGAAGGGCAGCGGAATCCGGCATTCTGTTCAAAGGCGGAGAATACCTGGAGACAACACACAAAATTGATACGGTGATCCTGGACAAAACCGGGACGATCACCAAAGGCCAGCCCGAATTGACGGATGTCATCGTGCAGGAAGGATATGACGAAACGGAATGGCTGCGGCTTGTCGGCGCTGCGGAAAGGCTGTCTGAGCATCCTTTGGCCAAAGCGATCGTCACGGGCATTCAGGAAAAAGGGGTCGGCTTGCCGGATGCGGAACTGTTTGAAGCGATCCCCGGTTTTGGCATTCAGGCATTCGTTCAAGGCAGGGAGGTGCTGATCGGTACCCGCAGACTGCTGTCGCGATTTGGAATTGACCATTCTAAAGCCATTGATATTCTGGAACGGCTGGAGTCCGGCGGCAAGACGGCCATGCTGGTGGCACTGGATCGGCATTATGCCGGAATTGTCGCCGTTGCGGACACGGTCAAAGATTCATCGCTGGAAGCCATTGCCCGTCTGCAAGCGATGGGTCTTGATGTCATCATGGTGACCGGAGACAATCGGCGGACTGCTGAAGCAATCGCGGATCAGGTAGGCATCCGGAGGGTGTTGGCGGAAATATTGCCGGAGGGCAAGTCGGATGTCGTTCGGAATCTGCAAGGTGAGGGCAGGAAGGTGGCGATGGTCGGTGACGGCATGAATGACGCGCCTGCGCTTGCCGTGGCCGACATCGGCATGGCACTTGGCACCGGGACAGATGTGGCGATGGAAACGGCTGGCGTGACGCTGTTGCGCGGCGATTTGCGCAGCATCCCCGACGCCATTGAGATGAGCCGGAAAACGATGCGCAATATCCGGCAAAATCTGTTTTGGGCACTGGCCTACAATGCATTGGGCATTCCGGTGGCCGCGGCCGGTTTGCTGGCACCCTGGGTCGCTGGCGCAGCCATGGCGCTGAGTTCGGTTTCTGTCGTACTGAATGCCTTGCGATTGCAGCGGGTGAAACTGGATGGGCAGACGCCTTTGAGAAATTGAGACATTGAAATAAATATCCCTTTTCCTGATGCGGATTTTATGGTAACCTAAATGAGGTTTCTTCGTTTGGATTTTTTGTTGAATGCGGTGATGATGATGTGTATGGCCAGCAATCGATCAAAAGCCCCGATTTCCTCGACCTGACCGGTCGGGGATTTTTTGTTTCCTTTGGGCAATATTTGTGGAAAGATGCATTATTGATGGAGAGAAGCAACACTCATCGGAAAGGGAGGACGCATCCGGATGGACGCTTATGACAAATTGAAATCCGGTGAGCGGGGCGCCTGGTTGAGCATTGCCGCCTACCTGGCACTGGCTGCACTGAAATTGACAATCGGATCGGTCTCCGGTTCCGATGCGCTGCTTGCTGACGGTCTCAACAATACGACGGATATCATCGTTTCGGTTGCCGTTCTGATCGGCCTCAGACTCGCCAGAAAACCGCCCGACCATGACCACAAATACGGTCATTTTCGCGCGGAGACCATCGCTACGCTGATCGCCAGCCTCATCATGATCGTCGTGGGTGCACAGGTGTTGCTCCAAGCCGGCAAGAACTTGCTGAAACCGGCAACCGAACCGCCCGAATGGATCGCTGCTTGGACTGCGCTGGCTTGCGGCATGGTTATGTTCGGCGTCTATCTGTTCAATCGGAGACTGGCGAAAAAAATCAACAGCAGCGCCTTGCACGCAGCCGCTCAGGATAACCGGTCGGATGCATTTGTCAGTTTGGGCGCATTTATCGGCATAGCGGGTTCACAATTCGGACTTTCATGGCTGGATACCTTGACGGCCGCGGTAGTCGGCATTCTCATATGCAAAACTGGCATTCAGATTTTTCTGGAAGCCACGCATTCACTGTCGGACGGATTTCCCGAAAAAGAACTGAAACGGTTCCGAAAAACGATACAGGAAACACCGGGCTGCAAAAGCCTGAAAGAAATCAAGGCGCGTGTACACGGCAATTATGTATTGCTGGATGTGACCATTCTGGTGAGTGAACATCTGAGCGTCGCGGAAAGCCATTCGATTACGGAAGAAATCGAACGCCGCATGAAGGAAGTGCATAACGTCGAACACGTTCACATCCACATCGAACCCGCATGATGTTTACAGGCGCGGCCCGTTGCCAAACGGAAAAACGCCGTGTTGATCTTTGTCGTCCAGTGGAAGCAGGAGGATATGCAATGATTCATATTTACAAGGCCAGTCCGGATGCCGATGCCCGTGTGCTGCTATTGCTGCATGGAACGGGAGGTACCGAACACGACTTGCTGAAATTGGCACCGCTGATCGATCCAGAAGCAGCGGTGCTCAGTTTGAGGGGCAATGTGCAGGAAAATGGCGAGAACCGATTTTTCCGCAGATTGGCGGATGGCTCCATCGATGTGGCCGATTGGAAAAGCCGTTCAAAAGCGCTTTACGCTTTTCTGGACGAATCTGCCGTGCAGTACGGGTTTGACCGGCGAAAGATCGTAGCGGTTGGTTATTCCAATGGTGCCAACATCGCGATAGGTCTGCTTTTTCATTATCAGGACGCCTTCATGGGGGCGATCCTCCATCATCCGCTGCTGCCTGCTCGCGACGTGCATCCCCCATCACTGAAGGGATTGCCCATTTTCATCGGTGCCGGGACCAATGATCCGATTTGCAAACCGGAGGAAACGGAACAACTGTCTGCACTGCTGACGGATGCAGGGGCGGCGGTCGATGTTCATTGGGAGTCGTACGGACATCATTTTTCACCATCCGAAGTAAAAGCAGCAGCAAGGTGGTACAAACGCGCGTTCGCAAACCGGAAGTAAACAACTTCATCCATATCCAGATCGATCAAAGAGCCGCTGATATGATGGAAGAAATCAAAAACGGTCATCCCGTCAGACTGATTGGAAATGGCGGACAAAATAACAGCCGGATTGAAAAAATTCTCTATTTACTATTCTGGAGAATAATAGGTATAATTTTCTATGATATTGTGTTATTACAGATACGATTAACAAGTATCTTGTCATAATAGAGGTGCATGATGTACGCACATGTCCAAAATGCCGCCAGACAACCTGATCTGGAGCCGGGCAAGAAGAACAAAAGCAGCCATTCCGAAAATGCACATCCGTTGATGCAGTTGCAATCCCTGGTCGGCAACCAGGATGTCGCGCAGCGCGCCACCATCCAGCGCAAAGAGAACGAAAACGAAGAGGAAGATAAACGAAAAAACCGGACAGGTTTGCCCGACAATTTGAAGACAGGCATTGAAACGCTGTCCGGCGTGGACCTGTCCGACGTAAAGGTACACTACAATTCGGATAAACCTGCCCAAATCCAGGCGCTCGCTTATGCGCAAGGCAATGAAATCCATCTGGGACCTGGACAGGAGGCACATCTGCCTCATGAAGCCTGGCATGTTGTCCAGCAAAAACAGGGTCGTGTAAAACCGACCATGATGAACGGGGATGTCCCCATCAACGATAACCCCGAGCTCGAAGCGGAAGCCGACAGAATGGGGCAGAAGGCGTTGCAAATGAAAACGGACAAAGTCGTCCAACGCCAGCAAACCGAAGTTTACGTCAAAAATGTTAGTGGAACCTATAAGGACGGCTCGGGCAAAACCCGAACATTTACGCTGGATGGAGAACATTATGTGACAACAACCAAATCGCATCCAAAAGGCCGAGTAAATTACGATGATAAAGTCAAGTCCATTGTAAAGAAACTTGGGGCGGTTCCCAAGGAAATTGACGATGATCAAATCACCGTCACTTATACGCAATTCGGCAGAAAGAGATAACCACTTGTGCAACGTGATCGCGTCATGCTACGCAATAGAAGCGCGAGTCAGGAGATGCCATCGTCTCCAGATTCGTGCTTTTTTCATGGCTTATTTTGTTGGCTTGGGAACCGGAATTGAACCCGTGCCCAATCGGATGACATTGGACTTCGTGCCCAATTTCGCAGTGGCATTGCGTGTATCGAATACGAGCGGGGCGAGCGATACGATGCGTTCAACGGGAATTTCGCTATGATCCGTATAAATGATGACACAATCCTGCTCTCGCAGCAAATCATCGGTCAAGGTAACGCTGTGCATATCGAGATCTTCATGATGCAATTCGGAGATATAGGGGTCATGGTAGATCACCTGGGCGCCATTGTGCTGAAGCTGGCGGATCAGTTCCAGTGCGGTGGACTCTCTTGAATCATTCACATTCTTTTTGTAGGCGACGCCGTAGACCAGAATTTTGGGGCGGACGATGCCGGACAGCAATGTTTTTAACTTGTTGGCAATGCGGCCCGGCAGCGTTTTGTTGTATACGCTGGACAATTCAATGAATTTGCTGTTGACGCCGAATCTTCTCGCTTTCCATTGCAGATACAGCGGATCTACCGGAATGCAGTGGCCGCCAATGCCGGGGCCGGGGTAGTACGGGGTAAAACCGAACGGTTTCGTCTTGGCCGCATCGACGACTTCCCATATGTCCAGGCGCATTTCTTCGCAGATGTATGCCATTTCATTGATGAACGAGATATTGATCAGCCTTTGCGCATTTTCCAGCAACTTGGTCATTTCGGCTGTTTCCGGAGAGGAAACGGGGACGGTCTGTTTGAACACCCGGCGGTACAGTTGATCTGTCAAAGACGCGCATGCCGGCGTCAGTCCGCTGGTTACTTTCGGGATCTGCTCAACGGCAAACTGTTGATTGCCCGGATCGATTCTTTCAGGCGAATAGCCGACGCTGAAATCGATCCCCGCCTTCAAACCGCTTGCCTGTTCCAATGTCGGCGCCAACACTTCACGAGTCGTCCCCGGAAATGTAGAGCTTTCCAGGATGACGAGTTGCCCGCGCTGGAGCTGGTTGCCGATTTCCCGGGCAGCTGCCTGCAAATATTGAAGATTCGGCGTATCATAGGTGGTCAACGGAGTAGGAACGCAAATGATGATCGCATGCGCCTGTCGGATTTTTTCATATTGGCTTGTCGCATGAAATCTGCCGGTTGCCTGAATCCGCTGCAAAGTCTCGTCGGTAACATCGGGCAAATAGCTCTTGTTTTTCCGGAGCGCACTGATTTTGCGTGTATCAACATCGACGCCAAGCACCCGGAAGCCTTTGTCGGCAAACAACAACGCAAGCGGCAAACCGACATAGCCGAGTCCGACGATGGCGATGTGATCGGTGTCCAATCGCGCTTTCGGGTTGTTCGTCATTTCACCTCTTCATCCTTTCGCTTTTCAAGCGGTCTAGCCGGATTGCCAATGATGGTAATGCCGGACGCCACGTCTTTGGTTACGACCGCTCCGGCTCCGACTACCGCTTCCTCGCCTATGATGATGCCAGGAAGCAGCGTGGCATTGTTGCCAATTCTGCACCTTCGCTTGAGCACCGGACCTTGATGGGGATAATTGCCAAGCCCCATATACTTGTCATTGGAAGTGGAACAACAGGGACCGATAAACACCTCGTCTTCGATGACCATGTCGCTTGTGATATAAGAAGACGTCTGGATCGTGACCCGCTCCCCGATGGTCGTATTCGGTTCCACGGTCACGTTTCTGCCAACGATGGTGTATGCGCCGACAATGACGCGTTCCCGTATGCTGGCCAGATCTCCCACCAACACATAAGGTCCCAGGCGAACGCCAGCATAAATGACGGTGCTGCAGCCGATTTTCACATGATCGCCGATGAACAGGGGAGCAAGTTCGGTTACGGGTTTTTTGGCCATTTTCGGATTGGACTGCGGCCGCCTCCCGAGAATGGTCAAGTCGCCAATCCACACATCATCGCCGATGACCGTACCGCTTTTGATGACAACACCGTGTCCGATCGTGACCCGATTTCCAATCTTTACACCGTCCTCGATGACAACGTGGCTGCCGATACATACATCGGTTCCCACGATGTATGGTTCCGACAAAGGGTTCACCTCTCCAGCATGAAATTTTTATCCGATGGCTACAACCAGATAGGGTGGGTTTTCCAATTGAAAAGGCGGCGACACTGCATCCTGGATCGCCAGATGTACCCCGTGGTTGTCGAGACTGCGAAAACGCCAGGGGACGATCAAATCCGGCAATTCAAAATGCACTTCCTCCATGCCGGGCACGACGGATACGGTTTCCCTTACCGGTCGTTTGGCGGGTTTGGCCGACAGGATTGACTGTTCGTCCCAGCCCTGCGCGATTTCCTGGCATGAGATCGTCGTGGGCGAGGACAAGGCGGGCAACGGGACGGACAATCTCATGGATGTCACATTCATGTCGGACGGAATGACGGCGATGTTGAAGGACACATGCAGCTCCCGTCCCTCGACGTGATACCGGTTGGGGACAAACAACATGAAATTCTCCAGCGAAGTCATGCCGCAAACTCCCTTCTAGAGACTCGCATAGATGCTTTCCAGTTTTTGGACAACCACTTCTTTCGCATGATACTTTTCAACATACTGCCTGCCACGGGCACCCAAATCATGCCGCAAAGCCGGATTTTCGAGCAATTCACGCAACCTTTGCCCGAGGTTGTCGGGATTGGCGTTGTAGACCGGCAACTCCGGGGGAAACCGGGAGAGGAGATCATCGCGGATATAGGCGATGACCGGTTTGCCCAACGCCATCGTTTCAACGCTCAGCAAGCCGTAAGACCCGCATCGGACCTGATCGATGATGATGTCCGCTTCACGGTACAGTTGAATGGCCTGCGTGTGGCTTAATTGCTGGATGCGCCGATATTCGAAGTCGTGTGTTTTCTGCAACTCGGCGATGGCGTTTTCGACGTGACTGGTGCCTTTGAAATCCGGATTCGTGGGTGCATGAAGGACGAGCGGTTTGCTGCGTGCAGCAGATTGATGTTCAGGCGGGAATGCGGTCAAATCGATGGCAATTGGTACGACATGTACCTGTTCGTAATAAGGCGCTACATATTCGTACACTTCATAATCCTGGACAATGGCGTGCTTGATGTAACGGGATAGACGGGTCAGCCTTTCGCGTATCACTTCGTTGGGCGGTGAATCCCACGTGTAGACGTAAGGATTATTTCGTCTGGCCACATCGTGGAATCGGACATCATTGCCCCAATGGTGCATGACCATTTTTTTGCCGAGCCGGGCAATGGCCGGCAAATCCGCATTGTCTTCGAGCAGGCTGCTGCCGTAGTGAAAATGAAACAGATCAAAAAAATGGAGCATATGATGGTGTGTGCGGGCAATCTCGTGGGCGACGGTGTTGATCAGATGATCACGATAGCCCAGGTAGGAGTGGAAAATGTTGTAGCCGACCGCCCAATGGCCGCGGCGTTTTTGTTCCCCGCTGAGAATGCCCATCTGGCCCGCAATTTCAATGGTTCCGTGCAGAATCCTCAAGCCGGGTCGCCACCTTTCTTCCATCGGTGTGTCAGCCGCAGCCCTTCCGCAAGCGTATATTTGGGTGCCCAACCGATGGCCCGCTGAAGCCGGGACCCATCCAGGCTGCGTCTGGTCACGACATCAACTGGTCGTTTGGGTTGATGGACGAGCGGATTGTCACTGCCGGTAATTTGTTTGACCAGATTCGCCAGCTCCAGCACTGACGTTTCCATTCCCGTTCCGACATTGAAGACGCCCCCGATCGTTTCAGGACGAATTGCAGCCAGCATCAATGCTTCCACCACATCATCGATATAGGTAAAATCCCGGGTTTGCAGACCGTCGCCGTAAATGTACAGCGGCCTGCCCGATACGGCTGCTTCCATAAATTTCGCGATCACGCCGCAGTACGGATTGGAGGTCAGCTGGCCGGGCCCAAATACGTTGGTGAGGCGAAGCACCGTAACGGGAAATGCATGCGTGTGAAAAAAAACCTGGCAATAATGCTCCATGGATAGTTTGCTTGCAGAATAGGGGAGTGCGGTCTGGTATTCACTTTCCGGCGTCGGGAATGTCGAGGCGTTCCCGTATACGGATGCGGTTGAAGTGTAGACGAAACGCCGCAGGCCGGGACATTTTTCCTTCGTTTTCTTGAGCAATAGATAACCGCCATACAGGTTGACTTGGAAGTCCCGGTCCATCTGCTGCAACGATTGGACGATGTTGCTGCAGGCGACATGAAACAGGTATTGGGTGTCCGGAAGCACCTGATCCAGCAAATCCTCATCGATATAGGACGCTTCTATGAAATGCAGCTTTTCCGAAACCGGTACCGCTTCGCGGGAACCGGTGGAGCAATCGTCGATGACCGTTATGGATTCAGCGAAGGGAAGCAGTTTGCGCACCAGCTGGGAGCCGATGAATCCCGCGCCGCCGGTCACGACGACTTTACCCATAGCAATCTGTTCGTTCACAGCCATTCCTCCAGCGCGGACATGTAAGAGGTATTGAAGTCGGTTGGAATCCCTGTTCGCCGATGTCCGTTCCGATGGGAATCATATACGGAGAATATCAGTTCCAACGCCGCCTTTCCATCCCGGCCCGAAACAAGCATGGCTTTTTTTCCTTCAATGGCCTGGATGAAATTGACGTACATTTCAAGATGCTCATCGTTGATCGCGCTACCGTCAGGCGCTTCAGCATCCGCATCCTGGACGGACCAGCGACGGATCTGGTCCAGCCGTACACCGCCGATCGACACGGTTCCTTTCTCGCCAAACAGGGTCAGGCAATTGTCCAGATTATCCGGTAGGGTAACCGTATTGGCTTCAATGACCCCGATGCCACTGTCAAAATGAACAATGGCCGCGGCGACATCCTCGGTCTGTTTCAACCGGACGGGGCGGAACAGCGCTCCGTACACGTAACGTGGTTTGCCGAAGTACCAGGCGAGCAAATCGATCAAATGTATGCCCTGATTCAGCAGCATGCCGCCATCCTCCAGCCAGCTGCCGCGCCAGCGGGCTTCCTCGTAATAGGCAGTTGAACGGTGCAGGCGAATCGAAACGACCCCCATATGGAGATTGCCCAATCTGCCTGCATCTACGGCCTCCTTGAGACGGCGGAAAGCAGTCCGATACCGCAACTGGTGGCAGATTTGCAACACTTTCGCATGGACATCGGCGGCACGAATGATCCGGTCGGCATCTGCGAGCGAGAGCGCCATCGGTTTTTCCAGCATGACATGTTTGCCCGCGTTCAGCGCCGCTTCGGCGAGATCCGCATGCAATCCGGAATGCGTCGCGACGACAACCGCCTGAACTTCGCTGTCCGCAAGCAAATCCGTCGCAGCCGTGTATTCCCGGATGGGCCAGTCAGCGCCGGATAGTTGCCGATATTCGGAAATGGCTTGCACCGTTCGGACGGGATTCACATCACAAACTGCTGTCAATCGGGCATCTTGGCAGGCTGCCAGACTTCGGATATGGCGCAGGGAAATGCGCCCACAGCCGATGAGACCAAAGTTAACCATTGGACAGCAATCCTTCCGCTTCGAACAGTGCACGAATGACTTCATCCTGTTCATGTTCGTGCATCATGGGACTGATGGGCAACGCCAGCAACTCTTTGGCAGCCGCTTCTGCAGCCGGAAAATCGCCCGGTTTGTACCCGAGATCCGAATAGGCTTCCTGCAAGTGCAAGGGACATGGATAATAGATGCCGCTTGGCACCTGTCTGCGATTCAATGCGGCAATCAATCTGTCCCGGTATTTGCTGCGGATGCAAAACAAGTGATAGACATGCAGGCGGATCGGATTTTCAGTGCTGATTTGAATCCACGGGTGGTGCTGCAGATGCATGCGATATCGCGCAGCCAACCGGCGCCTTTCGGCATTCCAGCCATCGATTCGTTCCAGCGCCAAAAGCAGGATCGCTGCATGGATCTCGTCCAGACGGCTGTTGAAGCCGATGCGATGATGATAATATTTTTGTTTGCCGCTGCCATGGTGGCGAAGTTCACGAATGGTTTGCGCAATGTGCGGGTCGTTGGTGGTCACGATGCCTCCGTCGCCCATCGTGCCCAGATTTTTGGTCGGAAAAAAGGAAAAACAGGCAGCCCGACCCCAACTGCCGATCGGTTTTCCCGCATACGCCGCCCCGAAAGCCTGACAGGCATCCTCAATGATGGGCAATCCATGCCGATCGGCAATCACCTGCAAGCTGTGCATGTCTGCCGGCAGGCCGAACAGGTGTACCGGGATGATTGCTTTCGTACGGGATGTTATTTTTTCTTCGATTTGGGCAGGGTCCAGGTTGCAGGTTGCGGGGTCAATATCGGAAAAAACAGGTCTTGCACCGACGCGGGAGATAGCTTCTGCTGTAGCAAAGAAAGTGAATGGGGTCGTGATGACTTCGTCTCCCGGTCCAATCCCCAGTGCGGTAAGCGTCAGGACAAGTGCATCCGTTCCGTTAGCGACCGCGATCGCTTCCCTGACGCCGATCCGTGATGCAATGGCGCGTTCCAACTGATAAACTTTGGGTCCCATGATGTAGGTCCCGGAATCAAGAATGTTGCCGATCTGTTGCAAGATTTCGGTTTTCAGGGTCTGAAACTGCCGACTTAGCGGAATAAACTCCATGAATTCAGTGCCTCCCCAAATTTCCCAGTAATTGTTCTATCTGTGCCCAGACGCTCTCGATGCGATGTTTGTACGTATGGGCTGCCAGCACTTTCGCTCTGGCATTGTTGCCAATGCGCAGTCGTTCATGCGGTCTGTCACGGTAATAGCGAACCAGTTCCAAAGTTTCCTCGGGACTTCCGGACAGAACGAGATCTTCCCCGTCCACAAGCAGACGTTCCAGTTCACGTGTACGGCTGGCAATCATGAAAGCCCCCGTGCCCAGGATCTCGAATGTGCGTTGCGTAATCTGGTCTTCATCGTTTTGGATGCCCAAAACCATGCCGCTTTGGCGATACAATCCCGAAGTATACAGATAGGGAACAGGGCCATTCAGCCAATTCCGGGGAATGGACATGCCATATTCCCGGATCAGCAGCGATTCGTTGGCGGTCCAGCCGCTACCCCAGATATTTGTCTTGGTGCTTGTCCGGACCAGGGGAAACAGCAAATGGCGCAAGCTCTCGTAACGATATGTTCGCGTATCCAGATGGGCATTGCCAATCATCGCGATCTCGTAAATTTCTTCCTTCAGGCCTTCCTTGGCAGGAAAACGCACGGGATTGAAGGCGAAATTGAAGCTGGCAGCTTCGATGCCGATCTGTCGATATTCATCCACACAAGCCGGGTGGATCGTCCAGACCACATCCGGCTTCAGGCGCTGGACCAGCGGACGGGATATCCGGTCGAAATGGATGCGGTCTTCCGTGGCCCAATAGACATGAAGGGTGCGATGGGTGCGACATAATTCGGGAATGAAGTCCAGGGAAGCTTCGTACATCGGCTTGTCGTATCCCACCGTGATCAAAATATCGGGTACAAGATGCCGGAATCCGGCTTTGATTTCGTCCATATGCCATGTTGGCTGACAATACACCAGATGTCCCAACTGGGTTAACGCATCTGCCAGACTGTTCATATAACAAGACAAATGGTTAAGAAAATAGATCGTTCGACGCTTCATTCGAGGCCCCTTTCATCCGGCATTTTGTTACCAGTATACGAATCCCGGACGGAAGGGACCCGGCGATTGCCTTGTCCCCGTCTACGGCAGCAAATTCAGGCGCGCGTCACGCATCCCTGATCGCCTGCTCATATATGCCCAACAGTTGCTGGGCAATTTTGTCGCTGTCATGGTGGCGTTCCACAAATTGGCGTCCGGCGATGCCGCGTTCCAGCCGTTTCTGCGGAAAGCGCAGCAATTCGCCCAGCACCTCGTAGATTGTGTCGGGATTGGCGCTGCAAATGGGCAAAGCTTCTCCGAAACGATAGGCCAAATCGGGTCGGATATGCGCGATGACAGGCTTGCCGTAAGCCATCGCTTCCACGCTCAACAGACCGTAAGAACCGCACAAAATCTGGTCAATGACGATGTCAGCCTGCCGGTACAACAGGGAAGCTTCTTGATGCGGCATTTTTTCGATCCGCATGTAACGGAACGGAATCTCTTTTTGCAAAGCTTCTACGGCTTTTTCGATGAATGCCGTCCCCTTGAATTCCTGGTTGGTTGGCGCATGGAGGACGAGCGGATTCGTCTCGGTAACGGAAGGAAAACTGACGGGATATTGATGGATGTGAATAGCCAGAGGCACGACATGCACGCGCTTGTAGTAGGGCTGGACATAGGGGAGTACCTCTTCGTCCTGAACAATGGCGTCCGAAATGAATTGCCCCAGCGTCGTCAGCATCTGGCGGATGTTGGCTTCCGGCGGAGAATCTCCCGTATAAACGTATCGGTTCGCCAGCGTTGCCATGCTGGACATCCGCACATCGTTGCCCCAATGGTGCATCACGACGGGTTTTCTGATATTTCTCAGCAGTTCGATGTCCTTGAATTGGGGGTACACGGACAAACCGTAATGATAATGGAACAGGTCAAAATGGCGCATCGCTTCTTCAAACATGCGTCCCATCTCAAAAGCGTCGATATTCAGCAAATAATCTTTGTAACCCAGGTAGGTCGAAAAAAAGTTGAACCCCCTCGAAAAGTGTCCGAGCTTTTCCAGGGCACCGCTGAATGTGCCAATCTGTCCGGCGATTTCGATTGGCAAATGCACAATTTTCATCTTCGGATGTTCTCCTTCCCAAAGTCATGATCTGCATCTTTTACCGTATATTCCTCCTGGTTACCATTTGACCGGATTTTTAAGACAAATGGTCAAGCGTCATATGCGCCGCAAGCATCGCCACCATAGACTGGAAGAAATTACTGTCCAAAGAGGTGAATTGACAAGTTGGAAATATCCCCGCTCGGCTATTTGGCTCCCGGTGTTCATCAACTGCAAAATCATGCCTGCGTCATCCCGTGCGGCAGTTTGCTTGATGACTCCAATTTGTATTGGAATACCGAACAACTCCGCCACTATGCCAAATACATCGTGAACGGCCAGGAAGTGGACGATTTGTTCGGGAGCTTCGTGTTCAATGGCATTCGGATGCGTGATAACCGGTATATTTTTCCGCTTTTCGCCGGATTCGGAGAGCCTTCCGATCTGACGGATTGGCTGCTATGGGCTGACGTGTTGTTTCTGAAGGATCTCAATTTGGAGGCCCTGGCCAAAATTTCCGGATTCCGCAAACGCGAATGCTGGGTTTCGATTCCCTATCCGCATCCGTTTCAGAGATCGTTTGGCCATGTCGGCACCCGAAATCTGGATTTTCAGGTAGAGGCGGACCGATTGGAAGCCGTTCACTGGTGGCTGGACCAGTTTCTCAAAAGATGGCGGGCCAATAGACACCTGCATCAAAAGCTGAATTTTAAGGGATTTTTGTGGCAAAGAAGCGCTATCGACGAAAGCGACGAGAACCTGGTGATTCAGGTAAACAAACGGATTCATCGGTTGGGCTTTCTGAGCATGTGGCTGCCCAATTTCGGCTCATACGGCGTGCTGGATTGGAAGAAATGGGGATTTGACGTCACGGCGATCTACCCGAACTATTCGGGAAATTCCAATTATGATGCGAGTTGGATCAAAAATGCCTCGCTTTTTGCCGCCGCCCACCATACCGGCATACAACTTGCATGGGGAAAGGGCTTGACATACAACGAAAATCATCATTTGGACTACTGGAATTTGGGGCTTCCAGACAAATGCGGCTACATGACGGAAAGCTACCTGGTCCATCATTTTCCGAATCAGCGATTGGATCAGCTGTATCAAACTTCTTTTACCGATGTCATCCGGTTGTATACTTTTGTCAAGGGACTTTACCAGCGAGTCGAATATCCGGGGATCGCCTATTAGCAAACAAGAAGCCCTGCGCTTGCCCCATAGCAAGCGGCAGGGCTTCCTATTGTTCTGGTACGGGCAAAGATGCGGCTTCTCCCAAAAATCGGTCGATTAGCTCATGCCGGCGCACCGTATCCGCGAAATGGAGGCGGGGACTGTTCTCCGTCAAAGCATGCAACGCCTCCAGATGGTCTCCGATAATGAGCCTCTCGACGGGATTTCCCTTACCGGTGTTGATTGGGCGTTTCCGGTTATGTTTAATGACGTTAATTGCCTTGGGCGCAGAAACAACTTTCAGGCCTGCGCAAATGGCCAACGCTTGCGCCAAAGGCGGTACACACAGCGCAGGTATGCCGATCGTCCGGATGGCATGGCGCGACAACACGTGAGGGATGGCTGTCATCGAATCCGCATGCAGATCGCTTCTTCCCAGGCTGACGTTCAAAAAATGCTTCAGATGCGACACGGTGTCTCTGTTTGCAAATACGGGAAGCAGAGACGATATCGGATTCAGGACGACATCTGCGCCTCTTTCAGCTTGTTGGATGAAAGGAACCAGGGAGTGCGCGGAAATGCACATGTCTCCATCCAGAAAGAGCACGATTTCGGCGTTGCTGGCACTTGCGCCAACTGCACGTCCGACATCATAACCAAGCGCTTCATCAAATTGCATCACGGTCGCCCGGATGGGATGTTGCCTGGCGATGTCTGCACTGCCATCCGTCGAACCATTCACGACGACAATCACCTGTTCAAAAGGCAGTTTGATCAACTCGTCCAGTTGGCGCTGCAACGTCCGTTTTTCATTCTTTACACTAATGACGCAATCGACGCTTTTGTTGGCTGGAAAACCCGGCGATCTTTTGATGCGATGTTGCATCGTGCTTCGTCTTGATGTCGTCTTCAATGTCAGTCACGCCCGTTCTCTCAATCGGCCGAGATCGGAATAGCCGAGCCGGGGATGTCCGAATTGCCGAATCCACCAATGGATGGCTTCAATGTGATCTCCCAGCACCAATTGTTTGACCTTGTTTCTGGCAACGACACTCCTGCGGGCATTACGGGCATTGATATTGACGAACGGTCCCAGTTTGAACCGCAAATTCCGGCTTGCCGCGACAGCTTGCGCTTTGGGCGGAACCGCCAGATTGTGGGGTCCGATCTGCTCGAACGCTTTGCGGCTGATGGCATGGGGAATGGCTGTCATGGATGCCGTCCCGAGTTCCGGTTTGGCAATCAAAATATTTAACGCCTTTTTGGCAACCAGGATGGGATGGACCCGTTTTTTGCGAACGGCATTGACATGTCGGTTCAACACAATGTCGTATCCTTGCTCCACAGCCTTGACATACGGTTTCAGCTTGGCCGCAGGGATGACAAAATCTCCGTCGATAAAAAGCAAGATCTGACCGCCGGCGGCTGTGGCGCCGATGGCCCGACCGACATCGTGACCGAGGGGCTGTTCAAATTCGATGACTTTGGCGCCATTTCGTCTGGCCATGCGTGCCGTGCCGTCGGTTGAACCGTTTGCCACTACGATCACTTCAGTGCGCGGATGCACTTTTTTGGCTTGCGCAATCACCCTGGCAATGGTTCTTTTTTCATTTTGGGCCGGAATGATTACGGAGACCAAAGGTTGCAACTGGTTTTTATTTCCTTCTGGATTCAGGGATAGCACCTCCCGGCAAGGTTTACTGCCACATTTTATGTCGATATGGACATACGCAGGAACGGCATTTGTGCATACGGAACCAGCGATGGAGGAAGAAGGGAAAGGACCTTGCCCGGATCATCAGAGAACAGTGGCGTTTCCATCATGATTTTGCTTGGTGGTTGATTCCAAATAATGCATGTGTAATTATAGTATTGATAATTCCATAATTTAATTGTCTTGTAATATTATACATACCATTTGACTATAAGCTTCGAAACCAAAACGGTATACAATTTTGCATCATTCGGGGAGGAGAAAACGGGGAGATGCCACATTGGCTCATTTTGCTACTGATCATGATCGTTGCCGGAGCACTCGGAGGCGTCGTCAATTATTTTTTTGCACCCAAGGAGAAAGACCGGGAATCCGGAAGAAATGAACTGATCAAATCGATTACTGTTGGCGTAGCCGCATCATTGCTGGTTCCATTGTTTCTCAATATGATTTCCAGCGAAATCATCGAAAAGAGCAAAAACGATATTTATCAGTTGTTTGTCATTTCGGGTTTTTGTCTGACCGCAGCCATTTCCTCAAAAGCGTTCATCAAGTCGATTTCCGATACTGTTATCAAAGACATCAAGAAAGTCAGGGATGAAGTAACAAATGTAAAACAAGAGGTACAAGCGATCGTCGAAAACAACACCGAACAAGATACGCCATTTGACGAACTTGCCCATCACCTGGATTTGGTCCAGCAGCGACAGCCTGATGACAAAGACGCGGACAAAATCAAAATACTGAAGGCGCTAGCCGAAAGCATTTACACGTTCAGATCCCTGAAAGGCATCAGCAAAGATACCGGTTTGGATGTTGAACATGTCAACAAAACGCTTAGCGAACTTATTTCACAGGATTTAGTCAATCAATATCCGAAAGAACAGGGGGTGCGGTTTTTCATCACGAAAAATGGAAGAGGATATTTGGACTGGTACAATAAAACTTTCCCTGCTGGATCCGCGAAAGAAGAAGCCAATTAAACGGATAAGCCTGGATCTATACCGCGCAAAGCGCGGTTTTTTGTTCATCGGATGATCGGGCATGCGAGAATTGTGTACAATGAATTAACCCATCCAAACGGTAAGAAAGTGAGGTTCCGCAGATGCAGCAAATGTTAACATTGATACCGTTCCATAACGAAACGCATTCGCATCACGAGTTTACGGATGAACAGATCGTGGAAATGTTTTTGGCGATATGTTGCAAATCGCCGTATACCCTTCGAAATTATAGAAAAGCGATTGAATCATTTCGGCAATTTGTTTCCTACAAGCCTTTGCGTGAAATATCGTGGCGGGAAATCGAGGCTTACAAGATCGGATTAATGAAAGGTTATTGCAGTACAACCGGCAAACCGTTATCGCTGGCATCCGTGGCCGGATTGATCGCACCTCTGCGTTCCTTGTACAAGTGGGCAAGTGATCCGAATATTGCGTTTCTTCCGCATAATCCGACAACATGCATCCGAATGCCGAAAATTCCGGTCAACAGCAAAAACCATTATTTGACCAAAAATGAAGTGAGCAAACTGCTTGAAAATTTGAAGATTCAAAGTTCGCGGGATTATTTGATCGGCCTGACGCTCATTTTGCTGGGTTTGCGGGTATCCGAGCTGGTGTCGATCCGAAAAAATCATTTTCATGCAGACCCGAGCGGCACGTCCATCTGGCTGACCGTCGTAGGTGGGAAGGGAGGCAAGCAGCGGGAAGTGAAAGTGCCAACCTTGTTGTGGGAACTGATCCTGGCGCAATGCAATGGCGGTATTGTTCCCGCTTCGACATCCGGTGTTTGCGATCAATTGCTGGAATCGGATGAGCTATTGTTTCCCCTGTCGATCAGGCAGGTTGAACGCATCATACAGAAAGCGAGACGAAGAAGCAAAATCGAGAAGAAAGTAACGCCTCACTGGTTGCGGCATACCAATGCAACTCTGGCATTGCTGCATGGCGCTTCTCTGCAACAAGTCCAGGAAACGCTGGGACATTCACATCTCAACACGACACAACGTTACTTGCACACGGTAGAACAAATCAAAAAAGCGGCCACGGATTACGTTGAAGATAGTTTGAGAGACATCCTGTAGGGACCGAGCGACAAATCGCCGTTTTTTCAAACAGAAAATAGCGGCGATTTTTTATTTTTCCTAGGTATTTGGAACCATCAAACATGTCGAACAATGTTTGTTTGCCGACTCATTATATTACTGCAAACGCATCTTGACAAGAATATCAACTGGTAAAATAGACATAAATAACGATGACTGACCGAAATTAACAGCAAATTTCTTCATTTAATCTGGTTAAATAGACCTAAAATTGAAAGCGCTTATAAATATTTTCTGTGAGAGATTTTGGTATCAAAAATTTTGAATTCCAGCATTATCCATTTTTGAGGTACGACAAAAAAGAATAATGTCGAACAACAAACATTGTACGACAATAACGAAAAAATTCAATTTTGACGGCATAAATTTCGCATTTTCGTAATTCAAGATGCATTTGGGATAATGTGGAATCGTTATACATGACAAAATAGAATAATGATTCCGGATTGAATGAGAGGTACTTGGACCATGCACCAGATTGCCGAAATGACAGACACGGAATTGTTAAGGCAATTAAAAAACGGGGAAAATGAATTTTTCACATTGGCGGAGGCGCACAAAACGCTGGCTGCCGCCCAAATCCAATGCAGTATTGAAGAATTGCGCAAACGCATCCATTGTTTGTTCCGGGATGGATATCTGGGGAATGAACCGGCAACGGATGGTGTTCACATGTATTTTGTCATTTTCTGTCCGGATTGCTGATATTCGTCCCCGATTTATTCCTGAAAGGTTTGTTTCCAGGGCACCAAGGCCAACGCTTGTTCCCGGTTGCTCGTCTCCTTGCCATTTGATTTTGCACTCGGGAATACGGACTGCGCCTTGTCATATCAATCTTGCACATACATAGGAGGCACCACGACGCATGGAAAAAAAACTAGCAAGACCGCCAATGAATCAAATCGAAAGAAAAGGGGCGCATGTTTTAGCGAAAACAGATGACTTGGAGCGAAAGAGAGCACTTGCAAAAAAGCAGGCCCAGGACAAGGTAAGAGCCAGAACATTGGCCAAGCAACAACAACTGGCTGAACGCATCGCAACGGCAACGGAACAACTTGCTGCCGGCATTGAGGAAGCCAGCAGTGCTGCGGAAGAACTGAGCTCCACGACAGAACAGATCGCCAAAGGTGCAAATGAAGCTTCTTCGGCAGCTGAAGAATCTAGAGCAGCCATCAACCAGATCGAAAAAGCGGCCGTTGTTTCCGAAAAGAATGCCAAAGAATCACTCGAACGCGTCGATATGGCCAAAGATCTGGTCGAAAACACATCCAGAGAGATCGAAATGATGATCAAAGGCATACAAGCCGCCGCCGAAGTCAACCTGGAATCTGTCAAACTGGTAGGGGAACTGGAAAAACAATCGGATGAGATCGGGAACATCGTGCAGGCTGTCGTCAGAATTGCCGACCAAACCAATCTGCTCGCATTGAATGCAGCAATTGAAGCAGCCAGAGCCGGAGAACATGGCAAAGGATTCGCCGTCGTTGCCGACGAGGTGAGAAATCTTGCCGAAATATCGGAGAAATCCGCCCGGAATATCAGGGAACTGGTCACCGAAATCCAGCACAATGTGAAAGTCGTCGTTACGGACATTGAAAATGCCGGAAAAGCCGCCAATGAAGAAGTGGAAAAAGCCAAACAAACGACGGCCGATCTGCTCAAAATCGCCCAGGACGTCATCACGGTGCAACAGGGCGTCGCCGAAATTGCGCAAAATGCGATTGATGCCAACAAGGGAGCGGCGGAATTTCTGGCGCTTGCCGAGCAAATCGCCGCTGCAGCTGAAGAGCAAAGCAGCAGCACCGAGGAGATCGCCAAATTGCTGCAAACGCAAAACAAAGCGTTCAGCGAATTGAATGTAGCCGCTTCCGATCTGGCCCAAATGGCGGAAGAACTGAAAGTTTCCACAGATACGCAAAAATCGGCCGAAACACTTGCAGCTGCGGCTGAACAATTGTCCGCCAACGTGGAAGAAGGAAGCGCAACTTCTTCCGAAATTTTGAAGGCCATGCAGCAAATTGCCGTTGGCGCCGAAGCGCAGGCGGAACTGACCGACAAATCTGCACAACTGGCGGAACGGCTGGCTGTCGCCTCCAAACAAATGAGCGAAAGGGCGGCTGTTTCTACCGAAAAACTGATCGAGCTGCAAAAACTGCTTGAAAACAACAAAATTTCGGTAGATGCCATGATCGCCGGCATTTCCAATGCCGCAGACGCCAGCCTGGTTTCGGCCAAAAACATTCAAAGCCTGGAAGAAACCGTGCGCAAAATCGACAAAATCGTCGATGCCATCGTCAATGTCACGATTCAGACCAACATGCTGGCGGTCAACGGTTCCATCGAAGCGGCCAGGGCCGGCGAGTTCGGACGGGGATTCTCGGTCGTTGCCGGAGACATCCGTTCACTTGCCAATGAATCGGCGGAAAACACCGACAAGATCAAGGATCTCGTCAGAGGCATCCAGACACAAATCCAGCGGGTTGCAGCCGATATCGATGCCTCCAGCAAGACTTCCCTGTCCGAGGCGGAAAAAGCGAAAAAGATTACCCATAATCTGAACATCATTGAAGAGAGCATGATCAGAATCATCTCGGATTCGACCGAAGTGCAAAAAAATGCGGAGGAATCGATGATTGCGCTAGAGCAGGCCCGAAAAGGCGTCGAACAGATCGCTGCCGCGGCGCAGGAAACGAGCCGGGCGACCGAGGAAGCAACCAGTGCCGCGGCCGAACAAGCCAAAGGCATGCAGGACCTGGTAGAGGCGATCGAAGAAATTTCCGGACTCGCCGACGAGTTGCAAAATATGTAACAGGATGAGGCGATGATATGGCGGCAATGGAGAATCAGATGAATTTTGCCGAACGACAGTTGGTTACTTTCCATCTGGGCAGTGATGAATTCGGTATCGACATCATCAATGTGAAAGAGATCGTCAGAGTTCCGGAGATTACGAAAGTTCCCAATGCTCCCGACTATATTGAAGGAGCCTGCAACTTGCGGGGCCATGTGCTGCCCATCATCGACGGGAGAACGAGGCTGCAAATGGACCGGCAGGAAAAAGACGAAAACAACCGGGTATTGGTCATTGATGCAAACGGAACCGCTATTGGTGTCATTGTGGACAAGGTGTCCGAAGTGTTGAGCGTAAATGCCCGGGATATCGAAGAGCCGCCCAAAATCATCAAAAATGTAAACGCCGATTATTTGCAAGGTGTTGTCAAATTGGACAATGGAAACCGGCTCATCATGCTGCTTGACATCCTCCAGGTGGTCCATGCCGGGCAATCTGAATGGCATATGCAGGACAATCACAATACCGGATCGTTCAGTATCGAATCGGCATTGACGGATGCCGGGGAAGATGACCAGCTGGTATCCTTTTTGCTGGACCAGGAAGAGTATGCCATCAACATTGTGCAGGTCAAAGAAATCATCCGCGTGCCGGAATTGATGAAGGTGCCAAATTGCGAATCCTATGTGGAAGGCGTTGTGTCCATTCGCAACTATCTGCTGCCCATTCTGAATTTGCGAACCTATTTCGGCATGGCTTACAAAGAAATTACCGATCAAACGAGAGTGCTTGTCGTCGATATGGGCGACTTTACGGCCGGCATCATGGTGGACAAGGTTCTGGAAGTTTTGCGGATCAACGCCAATGCCATTCAGCCGTTGCCGAAGTTTTCCAAACAGATGGGCGATCAGCTGACGGGTGTGGCCAAACTGAACGACGGCAAACGACTGATCATGCTGTTCGAACCCCAAAACATGCTCTCCGTGGAACAATACCACATCCTTGGCGGTAGCAATGATGTTACGCATCATGACAGTGAAGTCAAGCACATGGAAAGACAAGTGGTGGATGAAGTCCATCTGGTTACGTTCAAAATCGACACCGAAGAATACGGCATCAAAATCCAGGAAGTGCAGGAAATCAACCGGATGACCGAAATTACGAAAATTCCCCGTGCGCCACACTACATGGACGGCATCGTAAATTTGCGGGGAAATATCATTCCCGTCCTGGATTTGCGGAAGCTCTTTGACTTGACGGACATCGGGATAACCGATGCCACCCGCATCATCATCGTGGACCATGACGGCATGAAAACCGGCATCATCGTGGATGCCGTTTCGGAAGTGCTCCGTTTCGAGAAATCGCTGATCGAAACGCCTCCGGATATTTTGAGCAATGGGGTTGACAGCGATTACGTGGAAGGGGTAGGCAAGTTAAATGGCGGAAAAAGAATCATTCTGATCCTGAATATGGAAAAAATACTTGGTTTTCAGCATTTATCGGCTTAATCGGGTTTTCCCCAGATCGGTTGCGTGAATGGTCTGGGGGAATTCCCATTTTGGGGTTGCAGGTGAGAAGGATGAAAAATCGCATCAAGGTATTGATCGTTGATGATTCCGCATTGATGAGAAAAGCATTGAAAGAAATCATTTTGTCGGATGAAACCCTGGAAGTGGTCGGTACAGCGAGAGACGGCCAAGATGCGATAGACAAGGCAAAAGCGTTGAAACCCGATGTCATCACCATGGATATCAACATGCCGGTCATGGATGGTTTGACGTCCATGCAACATATATTACAGGAACATCCCGAAATCCCTGTCATCATAATCAGTTCTTTGACGACGGAAGGCGCGCTTACAACTTTCGAGGCATTGGCACTGGGGGCCTTCGATTATGTCGCCAAACCTTCCGGAACCGTCTCGTCCAATATACATATTGTTGGCAAGGAAATTATCGAAAAAGTGAAACTGGCCCATAAAAGCGCAAATCGCGGGAGCTGGAACCGGAGAATCCGGACCAAAAGCATGTTCGCCGGGAACAAAACGGCGATTCCTGCAAGAAAACCGCACCCGAATCCGGGCAGCGATTTGTCGGCCGTCGTCGTCATCGGTGTCTCCACGGGGGGACCCGGCATCTTGATGGAGTTGCTTCCTCAACTGCCTTCCGACCTGGAAGCTGCTGTTTTGGTCGTCCAGCACATGCCTCCTACGTTTACCTCATCCTTTGCCAAACGATTGGGACAAGCCTGTGCGATTTCCTTCAAGGAAGCGGAAGCTGGCGACAGGCTGGCAAATGGAAGAGGATTTCTCGCTCCGGGAGGATATCAACTGCTATTGCATCGGGATGGCCGACTGTTACGGATTTCAGGCAATCCGGTCACGCAATTCATGCCTTGCGTGAATGTGACGATGGAGTCCGTGTTGGAACGGTTTGGCGGAAACAAAATGGTAGGCGTCATCTTGACGGGAATGGGAGACGATGGCGCCGATGCGATGGTCAAAATCAGAAAAGCGGGGGGCATTACCATTGCTGAAGATGAATCGACCGCCATCGTATTCGGGATGCCTCAGGAAGCCATCAAACGGGGAGGAGCGGAAATCGTCGTTCCTTCCTATCAAGTTGCGGATGAAATCGTCAAAGCCGTCCAACGAATTCGCTCCGGAAGACAACGGAAGTAATCATGCCGATCTCCGACAATGTTGTTGAGGTGGAACACCATGGAAACGATGTACATGACTTATTTTGAAGAAACGGAAGAATTGCTCCAGAAGGCCGAAGAATGCCTGATCCAACTGGAGAACCGGTATACTTCCGACAATATCAACGAATTGTTCAGAATCGCCCATTCGATCAAAGGCGCTTCACAAATGATCGGATACGATCAAATCGGCAATTTGACGCACAGGATTGAAGATTTGCTAGACTCCGTCAGAAAAGGGCGAATCCAACTGGATCAAGAAGTCATACGGCTCTGTTTCGAAGGTCTGGACCATGTCAAAACGATGGTGGAAGCCAAAAAAATGAAGTGGGATGAAGAAAGCGACCCGGAACTGATACGGATTTCAGACAGGCTGGGTGAAGAAATCAGGCAAATATTGGGCAATCCGGCCGATGCGCAACAAACGCACATGACGTCATCACAGAGAGGAATGGTCCGTACCCTAAAGGAATCGAAGCTCACGACGAAGAACCGCGCCTACATTTCCATTTTTTTTAGTGAAAATGCCCCGATGATCCAGGTGCTGCTGTTCATGATCATCAACAACATCAAGGAAATCGGTTCGCTGGAATACTCCAACATTACGGACGATGACATTTTTGCCCAAGCGAATGACCGTCAACTCTCATCCTGCGTGATGATCCTGAATACGGACCTCGAACCAGCCGAATTGTATCCCTATTTCGAAATGTCCTATGTGGAAAAAGTGGAGATCATCGACATATCGGACGGCAAATTGCGTGAGCAATCCATTCCCCGTGATAGCCGGACGCTGGCCTATTTCGAGTTGTTTTTTGGCGAGTACAAGAAATTGCATCCGGTGCTGTTCCAAAAAAAGCCCATGAAGCGTGAAGCTTTTGCCAAAATGGTCGAAGAACAGGCGATGAAAATCGTGGCCGAAGGCAAACTGGTTCCTTACAACGCCATGTTACCGGAAATCGAACAATTTTATGAGCGATTTTTGCATCTGTTGGGCGAAACATCAAATTACGGACAAGGGGTAACCCCGATTTTCCGCCGCGAGTACATGAAATTGCTGGGCAAAGTCTATGGCTATGTCAGGGGCAGGCTGATTTTCAAAATCGTCAAAGCGAGGGATCTTCATTTCCGGAAACAGCTGAACAAGATCGTCGACCACATGGACAAATCGCTCGTCCGGCACATTTTTGTCGACGTAAGCAGCTTGCCCCTGCTGGCTGAAGACGAATTGGCGGACCTGATCCGCTTGAAGCGGCAACTGGGCGCAAGCGGAATCACGATCAGCATCATTGCGGGCATGCCGCTGAACAACCGGCTGGTCAATATTTTTGATGCCGTTCAGCCAGTAGAATCATTTGGGGTGTACGCAACGGAACTGGACGCGGTGCTTAGCCATACATAGAGGTTTGCTAGGTCTGAGATGATGAGAGGGTTAAAAACATGGACAAATACAACATCATGATTTTGGACAGCGAGTCATCTTCAAGTGCGCTGCGAAAAACACTGGCAGCAGCCGGATTTGATCGCATCGATGTTTTTTCCGATCCTGCAGAAGCGATGGACATGCTCAGAACCAAAAAGTGCCATATCATGCTGGCGGATATGGACCTGCCGGGCATGGACGGCATCGAAGTGCTGAAAACCGTAAAGCAATATGACCCCATGACCCAGGTCATCATGATGACGGGTTGCTCGACGATTGACCGCGTTTTGACCTGTCTGGAGCTGGGGGCCAATGAATATGTGTTGAAACCGTTCAGAAACGAATCCTGTATTCCGGAAGCCGTCACCTATGCGATTCACAAACTGGAAAGATGGAAAGCGGCGATCCGGGATACGATGCTGCAAAAAATCGAAGCGGCATCAAGCGTCGAACAAATCTCTTGAAGGAACCGGGTGAAGGCATGTCATTAATATTGTCCGATGATCTATATGAAAAATTTGTTCGGCTGATCTATCAAAGAACGGGCCTCTATTATGAACCAGGCAAGAAATATTATGTGCAAAAAAGGCTCGAAAAGCAGGTTGAAAGACTCCGGTTGGACAGCTTCAATGGTTACTACATGCTGCTGAAATTTTCGGATAGCGCCAGCGAATTCGAACGATTGATCAACGACCTGACCGTCAATGAAACCTATTTCTTCAGGGATTACCCCCAATTGAGAAATTTTGCGGAAGATGTCCTCCAACAGGTCGTCAGGCAAAAGCAAAAAATGAACGATTACCGGATCAAGATCTGGAGCGCCGCTTGTTCGACGGGTGAAGAACCTTATACACTCGCCATTATTTTGCAAGAAATGTTGGATGAACCAAAGAAGTGGGATTTGCACATCACTGCATCGGATATCAACACCGATGTGCTGCAAAGCGCAAAAATCGGCTTGTATGATTACCGGTCTGTCCGGGATGTGCCTGTTGAATATCTGGAGAAGTATTTCTCGATCAGAGGGAAAAAGTACCTGATCAATGCGGAAATCAAAAAAAGCATCCACTTTCGCAAAATCAACCTGATGGATTCCAAGGCGCTCAACGAGATCACCGGATGCGATTTTATTTTTTGCAGGAACGTCCTCATCTACTTTGACGACGATTCCCGGAAAAAAGTGCTGAACGATTTCTACCATAGTCTGAATCCCGGCGGATTTCTGTTTTTGGGCCATTCTGAATCGGTGGGGAGAATTTCATCCGCTTACAAACCCCAGAAAATTGGCGATACGATTGTCTATTCGCGACACCTCTAGCAAAAGATGCAGCAGCGGATGGGGGAGTGCATATGTGGAATGATCCGATCGTCCCGGAAGCGGATTTATTGAAGTTGCTATTGAAATCGTGGTTGGACGATTACGAGGAGATTGAAAAACGGATTTTGAAACTGGAAGTCCAATATCACGATCATGAACTGATCGACGGGTTGCTGGACAGGATTCATCGCATCAAACGGGGAGCTGCCTATGCCGGTTTGACTGTGATCATGGAGATGATCCATGAGTTGGAAGTTGCTTTGCATACCGTTCGGGACCACATTCCGGTCATTCATGCGGAACTGATTGATCTGCTGCTGTCAGCCGTCGAAGTGCTGCATCAAACCCTCCGGTATTTTTACGATCAGCTTGACCGGCCAGGCCAGACCAAGCTGGAAGATGCATTGGCGACCGAAGCAGGCGCCAAAACGAAATGGCATGATGTGGTTCACCGGCTGCACGACTATTTAGAAAACATCCGATTGACCGCGACGGGCGGGATGGACGACAAGACCGAAGAATCGGGCAAGTTTTCCGATCCAACCGCAAGTTTCACCAAGGAACAATTCCTTTTTGAAATGTACGAGCAACTGGACCGGATGGCCAATGATCTTTTCGGCAAACTGGAACAGGATGAAACGAGCCGCGACGCGATCCATGCCCTCATCATGAGCGTACAACGCATCGGGAACTGCATCGGCACCTATTCATCCCGGCAATCAGCAAGCGTGCCTGATGTGGTGTTGAAGAACCTGCTGAACGTCGTTCAACTGTTTGAGAACATGATCACCCTGATCCGGGATAAACAGCAGGCGTTTACGCAAACCCACCTGAACCTGGGACAAGCGTTCACCGATTTGTTCAAGACGGCATTGGAAGCGGTGGCACAAGACAATCCTGCATCCCTTGTACATACCGATCTTTTGGACAGCATCCACCACGAAATCAGCAAACTGGCTTCGCTACCGGACCCGGACAGAGAAAAAGGGACAGATGGGCTCCCCCTTTCGGCATCATCCAATACGGATGCCTCCGAACCGGTGTCCAAGGCCGTCCTCCCGCAAAGCATACGTGTCAGTCAGGACAAGCTGGACAAGATGATGAACATGATCTCCGAACTCTTGATTGCCAAAAATGCATTCATGCATTTGTCCGCCAAGTTGAACGTCGAGTACAACCTGCCCGAATTGTCCAAGGAATTGAAGGAAGTCGGATTTTCCGTCAATCGCATCTCGGATGAATTGCAAAATACGATCATGTCGATCCGCATGGTGGAAGTGAAGACGGTATTTCAGAAAATGCCGAGAATTATCCGGGACGTCGCACAACTGACCGGGAAGAAAATGGAACTTGCCATGGTGGGCGAAACCACGGAAATTGATAAGACGATCATCGAGCAAATCAGCGATCCGCTTGTCCATCTGATCCGAAATGCGGCGGATCACGGTATCGAAAACAGCGAAGAGCGGCTACGCAAAGGCAAAAGCGAAATCGGCACCATCACGTTGCGCGCCTACAATAAAGACAAGCATGTTTATATTGAAATCGAAGATGACGGCAAGGGCATGGATCCGGAAGCCATCAAACAGAAGGCGCTCGAAAAAGGGTTTCTCACACCCGAAAATGCGGAGAAGATGACGAAAAGCCAGCTGATCAACCTGATTTTTCTGCCGGGGTTCAGTACGGCCAAACAACTGACGGAAGTATCCGGCCGGGGCGTCGGCATGGATATCGTCAAAAACAACATTGAAAAAATCAATGGCAGCATCCAGATCGACAGCGAAATGGACAAGGGAACAAAAGTGGTGATCCGATTGCCGCTCACCCTTGCCATCTCCAGAGGGCTTATCGTCGAAGTGGCCCAGGAGACATATATCATTCCCATCGAATCGATTTCGAAGACGGTCAAAATCAATCGCAACGATATACATGTCTTCAATGATAAATATTTCGCATCGCTGCAAGGTGAAGTAATCGGCATTGAATGGATGAGCATACTGTTTATGCTCGGCGAGAGGGCGATGGACCAGGATGGAGAATTCAACGCGGTAATTGTGTCCAACGGCCTGGAGAAATTCGGTCTGATCGTCGACAGGCTCCGGAATGAACAGGAATTTGTCATCAAAACATTCAGCGGCCACCTGGCAAGAATACCGGGCATTTCCGGTTCCACCCTGCTTGGAAACGGCCAGGTCGTCCTGATCATCAATCCGATTGATCTGATTCAGCTAGCCAAAAACGGATGATTCGCAGGAGGGCATATGCAGACGAAGCTGGTGAAATTGGCGGTATTCAACAACAAGGGAGGCGTCGGGAAGAGCACCCTGGCTGTGCATATTGCCCATGGGCTTGCGCGGAAAGGATACAAAGTGCTTTTGCTGGACATGGACGGACAGAACGATGCCAGCCTGTTTCTCGGATTTGGTGCCGAGGATTACGACAAGACGCTCTACGATGTCCTGTCTGGCAGACCACAAGCCGATCTACAGGATTGCATCATTCCCGCCAGGGATCGATTGGACTTGCTGCCTTCCGCACATTTGGACTTGTTGAATCTGCAATTTTACCGGGAGTCCCGCATTGCGCACATTCTGGCAGAAAAATTGCAGCCCCTGGAGACGCTTGGCTATCAGGTTGTCATTGTCGATTGCGGACCCCAGCGCACCAAAATCAACGACGCGGTTATCCATTATGTCGACGGACTGATCGTGCCGGTGCAGATGCAGGCTGCATCCGTCAGGGCGGTGGGCAATATTTACGAGTACCTTGCTGATCTGGGTCTTGATGCGGGCAAGATCAAGCTGATCGTACCCAACATGTTCGAACAACGGATCAATGACGCGCGGGAAAACATGGAACTATTGAGGGAATTTCTGGCGAATGGAGATTTGCTTGCTCCGCCGATATTGCGCAGAACAAAAATTGCGGAAGCCGGCAAACTGGGCAAAACCGTGTTCGAGTATGACAGTGAATCCGCCAGACAATTTGAAGGGATTCTGGAAAAGGTGATACCGCATGTCCATGTCCAGAAGGCGTAAACAGAAGAGCGACCAATCGAATCTGGAAAAAATCAAGCTTGAAATGCGGAGAAAAAAGCAGAAAGCCGAAGCGGTAACCGGCAAGGATTCAATCGTGCAGGACAGCATCATGGTTGCGGCTGACACCAATGTTGAACTGGTCGTCTTCCTTGTCGACGGGGAATCATTTGCATTCAGGCTGAAACAGGTGCGGGAAGTGGTCAGTGTGGACCAGTTGCGCAGCATTCCAAATACACCTGCCCACATCATCGGATTGTACAGTTTAAGGGGAAATCTGGTGCCCGTCATCGATCTGCGGCAATGTTTCAACATGCCTTCAGCAATCAGTGCGGATGACGGCAGAATGATTGTGGTTGAAATCGACGGGGAACAAGTCGGGATGATGACGGACCGTGTAACGGAAATCATGCGGGTTCCGACGTCTGCACTCATAGAACCGCCTTCTCAATTCAAACCCAAAGATCATGGATATTTGTCTGAAATGGTGATAAAGGGAAATCGTATGATCATGGTGCTGGATGCGGAGAAGATTGCAAATGGATCAAGGATGAACGGAACTTGATTCACTTGTTTCATCCTTGCGAACGAAGGCGGGAGTACCCTCAATGCAGTCGACATGAATAAAATCGTATTGGGAAATTCCGTTCCTGTCAGCACCGAAACCCCACCAGTAAAAACCTTCAAAAGAAGAAACGCTGGCCCGTTTTCAGAACGCCAAAAGGAGCCAGGTCTTATCCACTTTATTGGTGGAGAGGCCTGGCTCCTTTATTAGCGCTATTGCATTTCCTTGAGCGCAATCCCCGGATCGAAATGGGGCACACCGCCGCTCAACCGGTATTGGAGCGGCGTTTTTCCATATGTTCGTTTGAACAACCCGATGAAATGGGATGTGGTGGAAAAACCGCATTCCATGGCGATGTCACTAATGCTGCTGGCCGATAGCAGCAGCAACTGTTTGGCGGCTTCAAGCCGCTTGTGAAGAATGTAATTGGACGGCGACATGCCGGTGTATTCCTTGAACAAATGCCGGAAATGCTCATCGCTGTATCCCGATTTTTCGGACAGTGTCCGGATATTGATCGCCTGTTTGTAGTTTTCATCAATGAATCTTTTGACGAATTGCAGTTTTTCGGGGCTCTTGGCGGCCGGCGTTCCCTGCAACTGCCTGTCAATCAGCAGAATGACTTCATTCAAAAGCAAGTTGAGCGTCAGCGTGTAGTGAAGTTTCTGCCCCAGAAACTCTTCCTTCATTCGTGTTACCAGCCGGAGAATGTCCTGTTGCTCCGTGTCGTAGATGAGTCCGTTCGGCAAGTACACCGGCGAATCATCGTAATGAAACCCGAAATAGATCACTTCCGTCAGTTCATCATGACTCTGGTCATGCAAAAAATGCGGACGGGTCAACGTCATGCTGTTCGGTACGAATCGGAGTTTCTCCCCGTTCAGATTCATGGTCCCCCGGCCTTTGACGTAATAGACCAATTCAAAGCTGTTATGCTTGTGAAGTTGCATATATCTGCTGGGGTCAAGCGTGTCGTAATGAAAAAAATCCAGCAATCCGTTCAAGTCATCATCCCCGAATCCGCGAATCCTGATATTTTTCCCCTGAATTATTATATATCAATCCGCGAAACCGAACTAGAATTTAATTAAACCGCTTACAAAGTAAGAACAAACAAGGAGTGAAGAGAATTTGGCTGTTCAGCGCAATGCAAAGTATCCCAGAGATTACAGTGTGACAGGACCCGAATGCGGGTTGGCCAAAGAACAGGGGCTGGCGAACGGCGAATTCTACACGTGCCCGATTCCCCGGCAACGGCTGAGGGAGTTGATGAAAAGAAAAAATGGACCGGGGATCATCCATACGTTGACCTGGTTCGCGTTGCTCGCCGCATCGGGTTACGTCGCCTACCTCTCATGGGGAACTTGGTGGGCAATTCCGGCCTTCATGCTGTATGGAACGTTGTATGTCGTTCCGGCAACGGCCGCCTGGCATGAAACATCCCACGGCACGGTTTTCCGGTCGTCCTGGATGAATGAAGTGCTCTACCAGATCACTTCCTTCATGACGATGGCATCGGCGACGCAATATCGGTGGGGACATGTTCGCCATCACACCGATACGCATATCGTCGGTTGCGATCCCGAGACGTCACGGAGACCCCCTGTAATGGTCGGTCTGCTGCTGAATATCTTCCGTCTGTACTGGACGCCCGGAACATTCAAGCGATACTTCCTGCACTGCCTCGGCAAGGTGGACAAAGAAGAAGCGGTCTATGTTCCCAGCTCGGAGCACCGGAAGATGTTCCTGGAAGCCCGGATTTCGGTGGCGATTTACCTGTCGATCATCGGTATGTGCATCTATATGGAAAGCATACTTCCGGCTATGTTTGTCGGGTTGCCCGTATTTTACGGCTGGTTCCTGAACGTCCCCCTGATGGTTTCCCAGCATCATGGCCTGCATGAAGATGTGCTGGATCACCGATTGAACACACGCACTTTCTACACCAATCCGGTACTCAGATTTTTGTATTGGAACATGAATTACCATATCGAACATCACATGTTCCCGATGATCCCGTATCATGCATTGCCCAAGCTGCATCAAGAGATCAAATGGGATTGTCCGGAGCCAAACCGCGGCCTGTTCTCGGCCGTCAAAGAATCGCTTTCGGCAATGACCAAACAGCTTAAGGACCCATCGTATTCGATTACGCGTCCGCTTCCGGCTACCGCTCGTCCATACAAATTCAAAGCCAATTGAAAGATGACAGACAGATAGAAGGCAACAAAAACGGAGGGAATACCATGAACCAGACTGGAACGGAATGGATTGAAGTATGTGCGGCCAACGAAATTGACCTGGAGGATGTCATTCGTTTCGACCATGGAGACCAAACCTTTGCGGTCTATCGCTCGGATGAGGGCGACTACTACGCAACGGATGGATATTGTACCCATGAACGGTTTCATCTTTCGGACGGATTGGTCATCGGCTGCCAGATTGAATGTCCCAAACACAACGGACGACTGGATCTGAAAACCGGCGAACCGAAGCGTGTGCCGATCTGCAAGCGGATCAAAACGTATCCGGTTACCGTCAAAGATGGCAAAGTGTTTATCAAAATCGAATAGGGAGAGAGCAAGTTGACAAAAGCGGGAATGGTCATTGTCGGGGCAGGAGAAGCGGGAGTGAGCGCAGCCGTCGAACTCAGATCGCAAGGCTGGGAAGGCCCGGTCACCTTGATTGGCGAGGAACGATGCCCGCCTTATGAGCGGCCTCCGCTGTCCAAGGATTGTCTGGTCAACGACGAACCTGCTCCGGTCTATATCCGGGAGCAAAGCGTGCTCGATGAACTGGAGATTACGTTCATGGCAGGTGCAAAAGTGGAACAGATCGATCGCTTCAACCGGACAGTCGCCGTATCGGGAGGACGGAAGATCGGCTATGAGAAACTGCTGCTTGCGACGGGAGCCCGTCCGCGGCAACTGAACCTCGATGGGGCGGGCCTGTCGCAAATCTTGTATCTGCGGACTTACGGGGATGCGGTCAAACTGCGTTCCCGCTTGCAGGCAGGCAAACATGTCGTCATTATCGGCGGCGGATTCATCGGCCTGGAAGTGGCGGCCAGCGCGACGAAACGCGGATGCCGAGTGACGCTGCTGGAAGCCGGGCCGCGCATCCTCATGCGCGGAGTCCCGCAGCAAATTGCGGCCATCGTCGAAGCCAGGCACAAGGCACATGATGTTCAATTTCACTACGGGACAGGGATAGCCGGCATCCGGACAAGCAATCATGAACAAGTGATAACCCTGACGGATGGAACGGTCATCTCCTGCGATGCCATCGTGGCAGGAATAGGAGCGGTGCCGGAGACTGTGCTGGCTGCGGACTGCGGTCTGGAAATCGAAAACGGAATCCGGGTCAATGAACAGCTCCAGACCAGCGACCCTGACATTTATGCGGCCGGTGACTGTTGCTCCTTTCCGCATCCGCTTTATGGCAGTAAACGCATCCGACTTGAAGCCTGGCGCAATGCCCAGCGGCAAGGCTCGCATGCTGCACGCAATATGCTGGGAGGCAAGGAACCTTATGCTGAAGTACCCTGGTTCTGGTCTGACCAATATGACTTGCTGCTTCAAGTCAGCGGACTCGCAGACCAGGGAGAGCAGACCGTCGTTCGCGATTTGGGAGAATCCGGCCAATTGTTCTTCCATTTGACCCGCGATGGCAGATTGGTATGTGCCAGCGGGATTGGTACGACTGCCATCGCCAAAGAAATCCGGGTTGCCGAGATGCTGATCGGGCAACAAGCGGTATTGTCCATGCAAGCGTTGGCAGACCCGAAGATCAAATTGAAAACATTATTGCAGCACCAGACGACTGGAGGTGTTGCGGCATCGAACTGAAAGTGTTCAAGGCCGTATGGGGCATGACGGGATCATGGGATGCCATGCTCAAACAGATCGCGGAAGCCGGCTATGACGGTGTGGAGACCTGGCTCCCTGACGCGGCAGAGGAGAACAGATTCAAAGAATTGCTGGAACAATATCATCTGGCAGTCATCATTCAGATTTTCACATGCGAGAAACCTTATCCGGATTCAGCCGAGGCACATATCGCTTCGTTTGCGGAACAGGTCGAGCGGGCGGCAACTTTCCGCCCGGTCTCCATCAACGCGCATAGCGCCAAAGATGCCATGCCGTATGATGAACTGCTCAAATTTTTCGAACAGGCCATCCGGATCGAAAAGCAGTTCCGGATTCCGATCGGCCATGAAACGCATCGCGGACGGGCGACCTATACGCCATGGCGCACGGCCAGGTTGCTGCAAGAGTTGCCGGATCTTCGCCTGGTCGCGGATTTTAGCCATTGGTGTACCGTATGTGAATCTTTGTTGCCGGATCAGCATGAAAACGTCATGCTTGCCTGCAGGCACGCGATCCATATTCATGGAAGAGTGGGGTACGACCAAGGTCCGCAGGTACCGGATTTTCGTGCACCCGAATTTGAAGAAGCCTTGCTCCGGCACGAGCAATGGTGGGAAGAGATCGTCAACCATCATCGCTCGATAGGCAGCGCGTTTTTGACGTTTACGCCCGAATTCGGTCCGGCCCCCTATATGCATACGCTGCCGTACACACAACAACCGGTTGTGGACCTGTGGGAAATTTGTCTGGCCATGGCACAACGATTCCGAATGAAGTATCATCAACATGGAGAAAGATTGTAAGCGGTATCATAATGAGTAATCATGCAAGACGGTTCTGGTTCATCCATCCATCATGAGGGGGTTCAAACATGAAGAAGTGGTTGATTCTCGCAATGACAGTAGTTTTGTTGGGGCTCTTGATTAGCGGCTGCGGAGGCGCAAGCGGCGCGAGTGAATCGTCTCCCGCTTCTACGGCAGAGGACAAAAAGAAGGTAGCGTTGCTTACCGGACTCGGCGGTTTGGGAGACGAAGGATTCAATGATCAGGCATTCAAAGGTTTGAACTGGGCAGAGGAAGCTTTCAAAGTGGAAACGAAGGTCCTGGAACCCAAGGATATTTCAGAAATCGAAACCATGCAGCGAAATGTCGTTAAGATGGGGTACGATCTTGTGATCCTGAACGGATTTGACCATCTGGAAGCACTGGAGAAAGTCGCAACGGATTTCCCAAACACGGCATTTGTCATGATTGACGGCGGTGGCGTCATGGAAGCCGAAAATATTGCTTCAGCCATTTATTCAACCCATGAAGGTTCCTTCCTGGCTGGCGCGCTGGCTGCCATGCGAAGCAAAAGCGGCATCATCGGGTTCGTGGGCGGCATGGAGATCCCGACCATCCAGCGGTTCCAGGTGGGATACGAAGAAGGCGCCAAATACGTAAATCCTGATATCGTCGTCAAATCCATGTATATCGGTTCGGACAGCGCTTCCGCATTTGCCAACCCGACCGGAGGCAAGAACATGGCTCTGGATCTGGCCAAACAGGGCGTTGATGTCGTGTATGCTGCTGCGGGCGGTAGCGGCGTCGGCGTCATCAATGGCGCACAGGAAGCGGGCATTCTTGCAATCGGCTGCAATTTTGACCAAAAACATCTGGCGCCCGAAACCGTGATCAGCAGCATGCTGACCAAAGGCGAAGTCGTCGTGCACCAGATGGTCCAGCGATTTGTGGACGGGGAAAAACTGACTGGCCGATACGACGTAAATCTGGAGAACGGCGGTGTCGATCTCACATACGACGGCTTGTCCAAAGACGAGACGGCCCAGTTGATCGAAATCAAGAACAAGATCATCGCCGGCGAGATTAAGGTGACCGACGTATTCGAAACCATCTGACGCAGCAGAAACCACCTGAAGCTGGAGTGAGCACTGTGGAGCAGCGGGGGATTTCCTTGCACCGGGTTGGCAAACGATTCGGTGACAAGCAAGTGTTATCGGACATCAATATCGATTTCCGGCAGGGTACCATCCACTCGATTGTGGGAGAAAACGGGGCGGGCAAATCGACGTTGATGAATATTTTGAGCGGGGTCCTGTCTCCAACCGAAGGGACGGTCATGCTGGACGGCAAACCTTGCCGCTTCACAGGGCCGGATGATTCGATCCAGGCCGGAATTGGCATGGTGTACCAACATTTTATGCTCATCCCGACGCTGAGCGTCTGGAAGAACGTCATTTTGGGCGCGGAGACGGTTAAACTCGGATGGATCCAAGAAAAAAGGGCCAAGGAACAAATACGCAACATTCAGCAATTGTACGGCATCTCCCTGAATCTGGACGATCAGGTCGGAAATCTGACCGTGGGGGAACAACAACGGGTTGAAATTTTGAAGGTGCTGTACAAAGGGGCCAATACGATCATTTTCGATGAACCGACCGCCGTACTTACGCCGCAGGAAACCGACAATCTGTTGCAAACTATGCTGGAGCTCAAGGCTGCCGGAAAAACCATCGTATTCATCAGCCACAAGATGGAGGAAGTTTTGCGCGTATCGGACGAAATTACCGTCATTCGGCACGGCCGCAAGGTAAAAACGGTTAAAGCCGCTTCCGCCAATCGCAATGAGCTGATTTCGATGATGGTTGGCAAGGAAGTGCACTTTCCGAAAAACGACGCGGCTGAAGAGAAAGTGGGAGATGTGGTGCTGAAGGCGGACCGGCTTGCGACCAAACGAAGCGGCTTCGGATGTCCGTTGCAGCAGGTGTCCTTTACGATCAGGCAGGGAGAAATTTTGGGGATTGCCGGCATTGACGGAAATGGCCAGTTGGAGCTCATCCGCGCACTGCTTGGACTGGACAGGCTGGTTGGAGGGACCATCGAATTCGAGGGACGACGGATTGATATGTTGCCGACCAGCCGCATCCGGGAACTGGGCATCGGCTGTGTTCCACCGGACCGGCATCATCAAGCCTTGCTGCTGGATGCGCCGCTCCTCAACAACTTTATGTTGGGCAGCGAGCATCTGGCAAAATTTCGAAAGGGCTTCTTTTTGGATCATCAGAAAATTCGTCATGTTGCTCGGCAATTCGTCGAACAATTCGATGTTCGAAACGCCGATTTGAATCGCCCCATACGCAATTTATCCGGGGGAAACCAGCAGAAGGTCGTATTGGCCAGGGAATGCGAACTGCGCGACATTAAATTGCTCATCGCCGCGTATCCAACCCGGGGGTTGGATACCGGCGCCATGGACTTCTTGTACCGCAAACTGATTGCATACAAGGAAGCGGGCAAAGCCATTCTGTTCATTTCCGCAGATCTGGACGAAGTGATGCGTCTGTCGGACCGGATTGCCGTCATGAACAACGGAAGATTGACACCGGCGAAGAAGCAGATGACGCGCGAGGAAATCGGGGCTTATATGGCAAACGCAGGAGAAAACATGAAAGGTGAGACAGGATGAAACAACTGTATCACAAGTGGATGGCCAACGATTTCATCGCTGTTGTGCTCAGCTTCTTCATTGCGATCGCAATCGGGAGCCTGGTGCTTCTCTTACAGGGCCATCAACCGTTGAACATTTACCGTTCGATGCTCGTCGAACCATTGCTCAGCATGGAGGGCCTGCTGGGCGTATTGGAACGGGCTACTCCGCTGATATTGACCGGATTGGCCGCAGCGGTCGCATTTCGTTCCAACCTGTTCAACATCGGGGTGGAAGGGCAACTGAGCATCGGTGCGCTGGCTGCAGCGGTCGTCGGTTTCAGCCTGACTGGACTGCCCTGGTTTATCCATCTTCCCCTGGCGATCGCCGCCGCATTTCTGGCAGGCGGACTGTTCGCCACCATTGCGGCCATCCTGAAGGTCAAGTTCAGGGTTCATGAGGTCATATCTACCATCATGATGAACTACATGATCATGAGCATCATCTCATATCTGGTGACCAAGATTTTCAATCATACCAGTCCATCTCCCAGAACACCCGATATCGAACCGTCTGCTGCATTGCCGAAGCTGCTGGGCCACAGCATGCTGAATTATGGATTTGTGCTGTCGCTGTTCCTGATCGGGATCGTATATTACTTTTTGTTCCATACCCCTTGGGGATGGAAGATCCGGGCCGTCAGCGAAAATATGGAAGCTGCCCAATTCAGCGGCATCAAACATGTACAGGTGATGATACTGGTGATGTTCATCAGCGGCGGTATTGCAGCATTATGCGGCGCGGAGAGAATCCTGGGCGCTTACGGCTATTACAAGACAGGATTTTCTCCCAACTACGGCTTTGACGGCATTGCCGTTGCCATCATCGGCAGAAAACATCCCGTCGGGGTGTTGTTCGCGGCCTTGCTGATCGGCCTGCTCTATTACGGCGGCACAAATGTCAGCATGATTACGGACGTTCCAAAGGAGTGGACGATGGTTCTTGTCGCCATCATGATCCTGCTCATTGCGTCTGAAGGCGAAATGTTCAAGAAATTGTTTCGGCGCCAAAAAGCCCCATCCTTAACGAGCGGCGGTGAATAACTTGTTCAAAGAGCTACTGGATATTGCATTGGTTGTCGGTGCCATGAAATATGCGACTCCGGTATTGCTGGCCGGACTGGGCGGACTATTCGGCGAGAGATCGGGTGTCGTCAATATTGGCCTGGAAGGCACGATGCTGCTCGGGGCTTTCACCGCTGCAGTTACGACGCATTATGCGGGCAGTCCGTGGATCGGACTCGCTGCCGCTGTTTGCGTGTCTACGTTCATTTCGTTGCTTCATGCCTATTGCAGCATTGCCCTGAAAGTCGACCAGATCATCAGCGGTCTGGCCGTGAATATTCTCGCAGCCAATTTATCGGTGTATTTGCTCGTTTATTTGTTCGATACGAAAGGGAAATCTCCGGCGGTAGAACCGCTTCCCAACGTGACGATTCCCTGGCTGGGAGACCTTCCGGTCATTGGACAGCTATTTGGCAATCAGTCACTGCTTACCATTTTGGCCTTTGTCGCGACGATTGCCGTCTACTTCGTGCTGTATAGAACCCGTTTCGGGTTGCATGTTTTTGCAGCAGGCGAAAATCCGCAGGCAGCCCATGTGCTGGGAATCAAGGTGAATGCCGTCCGCTATCGGAGTGTCGCGATTGGCGGTGTCGCCTGCGGGCTTGCGGGCGCGTTCCTGTCAATCTCTTTCCTGAATTTCTTTTCACAGAATATGACGGCCGGAATGGGTTACATCGCGCTTGCCGCCATCATTTTCGGTAGATGGAACCCGATTGGCGTATGTTTGGCGAGCCTTTTCTTCGGTTTGACCAATGCGATTCAAATCAGGATTCAAGGAGAAGGGCTGATCCCCACAGAGTTTGTCCAGATACTGCCATATTTGTTGACCATTCTGATGGTTGCAGGCACGTTTGGCAAGACGCTTCCGCCTGCCGCATCTGGCAAGCGGTTTGATTCGCAATCTTGACGTTTTCCGGAGGTCGCCATGCTTGCAGAGAGAGTGATACTCATTGTGCTGGACAGTTTCGGCGTGGGGGCCATGCCGGATGCAGCGCGTTACGGAGATGAAAACGCCAATACGTTTTTGAACATAGACCGGTCTGTCGGCGGTTTGCATCTGCCGTCCATGGAGCAGCTCGGGCTGGGCCGGATTGAAACCAAAAGCTCACTCGCCTTGTTGCCTTCCAGGGGAGCTTTTGGAAAAGCGATGGAGAAATCGGAGGGAAAAGATACGACAACGGGACACTGGGAATTGATGGGGATTGTGCTGGATCAGCCTTTCCCGGTCTATCCCGACGGTTTTCCCGACGATTTGATCACCAGATTCCAGGCCATCACGGGAAGAGGTGTTATCGGCAACCGGTCTGCCTCGGGCACGGAAATCATTCAGCAATACGGGAATCTGCATTTGAAAACCGGGGACTTGATCGTCTATACATCCGCTGATAGTGTCTTTCAAATCGCTGCACACGAAGAGGTAGTGCCCCTGTCCCTGTTATACGAATATTGCGAGGTGGCTAGGCGGCTGCTGACGGGCCCCCATGAAGTCGGACGCGTCATTGCCCGACCTTTCATTGGAGAAGAGGGAAACTTTAAGCGCACCCCGCATCGCCGGGATTACGCCATACCGCCGAAAGGCGTAACGGTACTTGACCTGCTTCACAATTCCGGCATTCCTGCGATCGGCATCGGCAAGATTGCCGATATATTCGACCGAAGGGGACTAACGGCCTGCATGCCAACGAAAAACAACATGGACGGCATCGATCAAACCATCGAAATGATGAAGACTTTGGAACGTGGACTGATCTTCACCAACCTGGTGGATTTTGATTCCCTGTTCGGCCATCGCAATGATATTACCGGTTATGCACGTGCGCTGGAGCAATTCGATCAGCGGTTGCCGGAACTTTTGTCATCCATGAAAGACTCGGATATTTTGATCATCACGGCGGATCATGGTTGCGACCCGACTCTTCCAGGCACGGATCATACCCGTGAGTATGTGCCGATCATGGTATTCGGAAACCGGGTGCGTTCCGATGTTTCCCTGGGAATTCGAGAAACCTTTGCCGATATTGGCGCCACAGTTGCCGAATTGCTGGGCTGCGAATTGCCGGTGACCGGAACAAGCATGGTGCCGGATTTCTATCGTACGGAATAATATGCTATCGCATGGATTGGAGAGCAGGATATGGAGATTCGGAACAAACTGGAAGAATCTTTGAAGTTTTTGTTCAACCAGGCGGATCTGGTTCCGGAGATTGGGCTCATTCTCGGATCCGGACTGGGCATGCTGGCCGAAGAGATCGAACAAGAGGCGGTCATTCCCTATCGGGATATTCCCCATTTTCCCCAATCTACCGTGGAAGGACACAAGGGCCGGTTTGTCATCGGCAGGCTGGCCGGCAAGGCGGTTTGGTGCATGCAGGGACGGTTCCATTATTATGAAGGTTACACCATGCAGCAAATTACCTATCCCATCCGCGTACTGCAACTGGCCGGAGCATCGAAACTGCTTGTGACGAACGCATCCGGCGGCATCAACGAGCGCTTTCGGGCAGGCAGCCTGATGCTGATTGAAGACCAGATCAATTTGATGGGCAACAATCCGTTGATCGGGGCCAATCTCGATATATTCGGACCGAGGTTCCCTGACATGTCGGAGGCGTATGATCGCACGCTTCTGGAAAAGGTATACTCGGCGTTGCGGCAAGACGGAATCGAGCTGCATCGGGGCGTCTACGCCGGTGTTTCCGGTCCCAGCTATGAAACACCCGCGGAAATTCGCTATTTGCGGGCAATTGGTGCGGATGCGGTCGGGATGTCAACCGTCCCGGAAGTCATCGTCGCCAATCACGGTGGCATGAAGGTTGTCGGTTTATCCTGCATCACCAACATGGCGGCAGGCATTCTTGACCAGAAACTGGATCATGCCGAAGTGGTGGAAATTGCGGAACGGACAAGACCCACGATCATGCGTGCCATCAGGCAGACAATCAAAATCATTTGAGCGGTAGTCATAACGAGAATAGGAGAACAGCATGCATTTCGACTTGCAAGGTAACCGGACAACCATATGGAAAGAAGGGTATGCCGGAATCCTGTCGTTTTTCACGGTCCTTTACATTGTTGCAGTGAACGCAGCGGTATTGTCGGAGGCGGGCATCCCTTATGAAGCCGCTGCGATCGCCACCATACTGGCTAGTGTCACCGGATGTCTGCTCATGGGATTATGGGCCAATCTTCCGGTCATCGTGGTTCCGGGCATGGGCATTAACGCCATGTTCACTTACACCATTGTGCAATCAGGCGGACTGCAATGGCAGGAAGCATTGGCTGCCGTATTCGTAACCGGCGTCCTGTTCATCGCGGTGGCTTTTACACCGTTGATGTCCGTCATTGCAAAAGCGATTCCGGACTCGCTCAAGGATGCCATAACGGTCGGAATCGGCATATTGCTCTCGCTGATCGGATTGCAGAAGGCAGGAATCGTAACCGCCAGTCCGGATACGATGATCACCCTCGGTGAACTGACGCAACCGCATACGGTTGTTTCCTTGATTGGCATTGTCATTACCGCCGCTTTGTTCATCCGGAACATTCCCGGCAGCTTGTTGATTGGCATGGTCCTCAATACGATACTGGCGAAGCTTTTCGGATTGATCGATTTTTCACAAATGGAGTGGACATGGCCATCTTTGCAAACGTATGGTTCCATATTTGGCGCCCTTTCCGGAACGGCCATCCTGTCCATCGTGTTTTGGTCATCAGCGTTTTCACTGGCTGTTGTCATCATCTTCGAAAACATCGGGTTGATCCATGGACAAAGCCAGATGGCTGGTCAACCCGGCAGATTCAAACGGGGCGTGCAGGCGAATGCGGTATCGGCACTCACCTGCAGCATTCTCGGTACAAGTCCGACCGTGGCTGCTGTGGAGAGTGTTTCCGGAATCGCAGCAGGGGGCAGGACGGGTTTGACGGCTATCGTCACGGGTGCATTGTTTGCCACTACGCTGCTATTCATACCGGTGCTAAAGATGGTTCCAGACAGTGCCATTGCGCCGGTTCTCATTCTTGTCGGCGGATTGATGATGCAACAAATTCGCTCGATCCGGCTGGACAAACTATCGGAGAGTTTCCCGGCGATTCTCGTTATCTTGCTCATTCCGTTGACCTACAGCATCGTAGACGGAATGGCGTTTGGTTTCATTGCGTATCCCGTGATCAAACTTCTTGCCGGCCAGGCAAGGACGGTTCCGGTCCCCATCTATTTCATTGCTTTGCTGTTTTTGGTTCAGTTCATTCTGATCTAAATTCCCGAATGAACGGATGTAAAGCTGACATTAAATTGGGATATATGAACGATTGAAGCAGGCAGTTCCTGATGGAACTGCCTGCTTTTTGCGTCTGATTGCTAAATAAAAGTTGAATATCCATCAAAAGGAATTCATTGAATTTTGTCGAAAGAGTAAAATGGTGATAAATCTACCATGTTTCGCCTTTTACTTACTATTTGTTACTAAGGTAGGTGAAGATTTACTCTCAATCTGAATTTTATTGTGTATCAACCAATGCCTATTCAGGGTGATCCCACCTGTTGATGCGGTTCACCCTATTCGTTTGTCTTCTATGAGGATTAACAGACGCCCGATGGTGTACTGCCGGTTTTCGTGCATGCCTTCAGGCTGCACATGCAATCATTTATCGCAAGGAGTGTTTGCGTTGTCAAATCATACCTATTCAACGCACCAGTTGATGTCCATGGCAGACGGCGGACACATCCACTTGAATCCGAATGATCCGCTTACATTGTCAAAAGCATTGCACAGGGCTGCCGATCATGCCAATCTTCATGGCATTACTTTTGTCGCTTCCAATGGCAACGAAAGATTTCAGACATATGGGGAAATGCGGGAAGATGCACGTCGCGTCACTGCCGGTCTGGCCCGGGAGGGTGTGCGTGCGGGAGACAAAGTGATTTTGCTGCTTGATGACAAAAGCGAGTATGTTCCTGCATTCTGGGGATGTGTGCTTGGTGGACATGTGCCCGTTCCGCTGACACCGATCAAGACGGCCGTACCGTCGCAGGAAACGGAGCATTTTACCTATATTTATGAACTGCTTGAGAATCCGGTCATCATCACGGACGCCAAATGCAGGGAATTGCTGGTCAAGGTGCGCGACGGAAAACCCGTCAGAGCCTTTACGCTGGAAGAAATCAGCGCTGACGCATCTATGGCGATCGAACACGCGACGCATCCGGATGACCCTGCTTTGATGATGTTCACCTCCGGCAGTACGGGCAAGCCGAAAGGCGTGCAATTGACGCACCGGCAGGTGATGTTGCGCGAATTGAGCAGCATCCGGCATTTTGGCTTTGATGAGAAGTACAAATCCGTCAACTGGATGCCGCTGGAACATGTCGGCGGCATCATCATGCTGCATATTACGGATGTCGTAACCTGCTCCAATCAGGTCCTGGTCAATACGAGCTACATTTTGGAAGATCCGTTCCGCTGGCTTGATCTCCTGTCCAAACATCGAGCGACAACGACCTGGGCATCCAATTTTGCATTTAACCTGGTTAATGAACACCTGGCATTGCACCCGGCCAGGGATTGGGATTTGTCTTCCGTCAAATTCATGTTTAACGGGGGAGAAGCGGTTTCTGCGGATATTTCCGTGCAATTTTCAAACAAACTGGCACCCTATGGCCTGTCCAGCAATGCCATGATTCCGGCATGGGGGATGTCGGAAACGTGTTCGGGCGTCATTTTCTCCGAACGTTTTGATGCAGCAACACTGAACGGCATTCAACGATGGACGCTGTATCCTTCCTACGGGGAAACGGTGGAACAAAATCCGGAAGGACGCAGCGCGCTGGTTGAGGTGGGTCGTCCGCTGCCAGGCATCCGCATCAAAATCGTTGATGATGCCGGACAGCTCATGCCCCAGGGGAGCGTGGGCAATCTGATGATCAGCGGACCGATGGTCATCGAGCAATATTACGGGCAGCCGGCCAAATCGGCCGTGGACAACGACGGATGGTTCGATACGGGAGATTTGGGTGTCCTGGTCGATGGCCATCTGATTCTGACCGGCCGCAAAAAAGATTTGATCATCATCAACGGAAGAAACTTGAGCAGCCAGCGAATCGAACAGGTCGTCGAATCGGTAGATCAGGTCAAACCGGCATTGACTTCCGCCTGTGCCAGCCGAAACCCTGTCAGCCAGGAGGAGGAAATGGTCGTTTTCTATTCCTCCGCCCATACGGAACCGCAGGCCATTTCAGCGCAAATCCTGGCGATTCGCCGGGCGGTGGTGCAAGCAGTGGGCGCTTCGCCTGCGGCCATCATTCCGCTTGAGGAACACGAGATTCCCAGAACGTCCATCGGCAAAATCAACAAAAGCGAATTGTCCAAAAGATATGCCAATGGTGTATATGCCGACTATCTGGAAGAACTGCAGACACGGAATGCGTCAGATGCATCCGATTTGCCCGAAAGTGAAAATGAAATCTGGCTCGCACGCGTGTACGCGGAGTTGACGGGCTATCCGAACGTCCGGGCCAGCGACGACTTTTTCGAACTGGGCGGCGACTCCATCAAGGCCATCAAACTGGTCTTTCAGATCCGCACGGCTTTTTCGGTCGAAATTTCATTGGACAATGTGTTTGCGCACCCGAGCGTAAGAGCGCTGGCGGCCTACATCTCATCCGCCAAACATAAAATCGAGGAGCCGATCGCGCAAGCGGACAAACGTGCGTCCTATCCGCAGTCCTCTTCGCAAAAACGGCTGTTTGTGCTGCACCAGTGGGATGAGGTGGGCGTATCCTACAACTTGCCCGTGATTTTCAGGTTGGAAGGCAGCCTGGATATCGCGCGACTGGAACAAGCCTTCCGGAAGATGATCGGGCGGCATGAAGCACTGCGGACGTCGTTCTATTTTGAAAATGGCGAACCGGTGCAACAGGTGCATGAGTCGGTGGCGTTCACTCTGGAGTCGGTCACTTGCGCTGAAGGCGCCGATGAAACGGAAAGTTTGGGCAGGACGATGGCCGAGTTCGTACGGCCATTTGATCTGAACAAGGCCCCGCTGATGCGCGCCGGGGTCGTCCAACTGGCAGCCAATCGGCATGCGCTATTGCTCGATATGCACCATATCATCTCCGACGGCATGTCCATGGACATTTTCACCAGTGAACTGTCCAGGCTGTACAACGGAGAGACATTACAACCGCTGCATGTCCAATACAAGGACTACAGCGAATGGATGCGCAGCAGGGATCTGTCGGCGCAGAAAAACTATTGGCTGGATGTATTCGGTGAACCCGCGCCGCTGCTGGATTTGCAGACGGATTTTGCGAGACCGCAGACGAAAAGTTTCAGGGGCCATAGCATCAACGGGTTGCTGACGGCCAAGCAGAAAAAGGCGATCAACGAGTTGTGCCGCAAGACGGGTGCAACGACCTACATGGTTTTGCTTTCCGCCCTGATGGTACTGCTCGGCAGATACAGCCGCCAGGACGATATTGTCATCGGCAGCCCCTTCTCGGGCAGAACGCATCAGGATACCGAGCAGATGATGGGGATGTTTGTCAACACATTGGCCTTGCGCGGCTACCCGGCCAACGACAAAACCTATCTGGACTTCCTGACTGAGGTCAAGGAAACGGTCCTGAAAGCCATCGAAAACCAGGAGTATCCTTTTGAAGAACTGGTGGAATCGGTGACAGCGCATCGGGATCCGTCCAGAAATCCGCTCTTTGACGTAATGTTCGATCTGGAAAACAAGTTGGGGCTGAATCTGGAAGGCTTGAACGTGACGACCGTCCCCAATGAACACAAGGGCGCGAAATTCGATCTCACATTGACCATTACGGACACGGACGACGGGTACGCCATGAATTGGGAGTATTGTACGGATCTGTTCAAGCCGGACAGTGTCAAGCGGATGATGAAACACTTCAGCCATCTGGTTGACGAATTGACGGCTTCACCCGGCAAAAAAATCGGCGAACTCGAATTGGCGGACGAATCTGATAAGCGGCTCATCATCGACACTTTCAACGCCACCAAAGCGGCATATCCGCGGGAAAAAACGATCATTTCGCAATTTGAAGCGCAGGTCGAGCGGACGCCGGACCATATCGCGATTGTATCTGGTGACGAAAAGATGACGTACCGCCAACTCAATGAAAAAGCGAACCAACTCGCCCATCAATTGCGCAAACTTGGCGTCGGTCCGGAAGACCGGGTTGCCATTGTCGCCCATGCCAGCATTGAGACCATCATCGGCATCTACGGGACGCTCAAAGCTGGAGGTGCCTATGTGCCGGTAGATCCGGGCTATCCGGAAACGCGCATCCGATACATGCTGGAAGACAGCAAACCGAAAGCCATTTTGCTGGCCGGGGCGGAATTGCAGGGCAAAGGAGATGTCCCGGTCATCGATCTGCTGGATCAGGAAATCTATACGGGCGAGACGTCAAATCCGGCACCTGTCCATACCCCCGATGATTTGATGTATATCATCTATACGTCGGGAACAACGGGAACGCCCAAAGGGGTCATGGTCACCCATCAGAACGCATGGAGTTACGTGCACAACTTTGTCCATACGTTCCGGATTGGCGCGAATGACCGCATCCTGCAACAGGCGTCAATCTCCTTCGATACATCCGTGGAAGAGTTGTATCCCGCGCTGATAGCCGGAGCGAGCATCGTGATCGTCAGCAGGGACGACGTACTCGATGTCCGGAAATTGGCTGGTATCATCATGAAACAGCAGGTAACCGTCGTCTCGTGTTCTCCGTTGCTGCTGAATGAGCTCAACGGCGTGCTGTCGCACAACCATCCGGTGAGACTGTTTATTTCCGGCGGGGATGTGCTCCACAAAGCATATTACGCCAATTTGCAATGCGCAGAGGTATATAACACTTACGGTCCTACGGAAGGAACCGTCTGTGCTACTTATTACCGCTGTACGCATGAAGAAGGATCCGTTGTCCCGATCGGCAAACCGATCACCAACAAACAGGTTTATATTGTCAGTCATGATCTCCGGTTGTTGCCGGTTGGCGTGCCCGGCGAATTGTGCATTGCCGGGGAAGGCGTGGCCCGCGGATATTGGAACCGGCCCGAACTTACGGCAGAAAAATTCGTGCAAAATCCGTTCGGCGAAGGCCGCCTGTATCGCTCCGGCGATCTGGCCCGATGGCTGCCCGACGGCAATATCGAATATCTGGGCAGAATCGACGAACAGGTCAAAATCCGCGGCTTCCGGGTCGAACTGGGCGAAATCGAAAACGCATTGCGCAAACTGCATCAGGTGAAAGATGTAGCCGTGGCGGCCAAGGAGAAAAACGGAGACAAATATATTTGTGCCTATATCGTATCGGATCGGGAATTCCAGGCAGCTGACATCAAGGACGATCTCAGAAAAGAACTGCCGGACTATATGGTGCCTGCTTTCATTATGCAAATCGATCGCATACCGGTCACCAGAAACGGAAAGCTGGACAAACGTGCCTTGCCGGAACCGGAAGCGGCAACCGGACAAACCTATGTTGCGCCACGGAACCAAATCGAAGAAACGATTGCTTCTGTTTTCGAGGAAGTATTGGGCGTTCGTCCGGTCGGCAGGGAAGACAATTTCTTTGAAATGGGTGGTGACTCGATCAAAGCCATCCGCATCGTGTCCAAAATCCGCGAAGCCGGATATGAAGTTGCGGTCAAAGACCTGATGCAGCAACGCATCGTCAAACGGATTGCGGAAAAGGCGGTTGCGGCGAACATTGCGTCCGAATACCAGGGCGAAATCAGCGGAAAGGCGCCGCTGACGCCGATCCAGATTTCCTTTTTTGATTGCCATTATGCCAAACCGCATCATTACAACCAGGCACTGATGCTGTACTGCAAGGAAGGTTTCCGGCTGGATGCGCTCAAACAAAGCCTCCGATCGCTGGTTGTTCACCATGATATGCTTCGCGGTGTGTATAGCGGCAAATTGCAAAAGATTTTGCCGGTTGAACAAAGCAAATTGTTTGAGTTGCACACGTTTGATCTGAAGCAGGCCGAAAATGTTCCGCAGATCGTGGCGCAAGAGAGCACAAGATTGCAGGGCAGCATCGATCTCGAAAACGGTCCGCTCATGAAAGCCGGACTGTTCCATACGGCAGACGGGGACCATCTGTTGCTTTGCGCGCACCATCTGGTCGTGGATGGCGTATCCTGGCGGATATTGCTGGAAGACCTGAAATCCGGCTATGAGCAGGCATTGCAAGGGGTGGAAATCGTGCTTCCGGCCAAAACCGCCTCTTACAAAGAATGGGCCGAAGCGCTCGCCGAATATGCCCGCAGCAAGGAACTGAAACAGGAAATCGCCTATTGGAAATCGGTTTGCGAGCAAGTCAACCGCGGGCAAATCAAGGGCGATCTTGAAGGGCAACAAGTGGCATTTACGAATACGCAACTCGAAGTGGATGCGGAAAACACCCGCCAGTTGCTGTATAAAGCCGGAAAAGCGTACGGGACGGGGATCAACGATTTGCTCCTGTCAGCGCTTGGTCTGGCGGTAAAACGGTGGAAAGGGCAAAATTGCGTCGCCGTCGAACTGGAAGGTCACGGGCGCGAGGAAATCCATAAACCGGTCAACATCGACAGAACTGTCGGCTGGTTCACCAGTGTCTATCCGGTTGTCCTGAACGTATCCGAAGATATTGGCGATACCATCATCGACACCAAGGAAACGCTTCGCAACATTCCCAATCATGGCATCGGATATGGCGTGGTCAAATACCTGGGTACCCAGGAATTGCCGGATGCGGCAGCCAACCTCTGCTTCAACTATCTCGGACACATGGACCGCGAATTCGGCGCAGAGGGAAGAATTACCACATCCGATCTGTCATACGGAAGCATTATCGCTGAGGAAAATGCGCCGAATCACGACATTACGATGAACGGCAGTGTGTTTGGCGGCAAATTGCGGTTTGATGTGACCTACAACCAGGGAAAATTCAGTACCCGGGACATCGAATTGTTCTGCCAAAATTTCGTCCAGGCGATCCAGCGCATTGTCCAGCACTGCGTCCATCAAAAGAAAGTGACCAAAACCGCTTCCGATTTCGGCGCGCCCCAGATGAGCCACCAGGATTTCAAGCGGCTTGCGCAAATCCATCCGCTGCAAGAGATTGCGAGCATCTATGGTTTGACACCGATGCAGGAAGGCATGTTGTACCACAAATTGGCGGATGAACACTCCACGGGGTATGTCGTGCAGATCAGGCTTGGCATCAAAGGCCAATTGCAGATGGAAAAAGTCCGGGACAGCCTCAACCTGCTGGCCATGAAATATGATGTGTTGCGCACGGCCTTTATTTACAACAAAGTAAGCAAGCCTTGGCAAATCGTATTCCGCGAGCGTGAAATCGAATGCCAGGTAATCGATTTGTCCGGCAATCCGGACCCGGACAACGAGGTTCTGAAAATCCAGCGGGCGGATGTCCGGCGCGGATTCCATCTGGAAAAGGGCGGGCTGCTCCGCACGACCCTCATGAAAAAATCCGAAAACGAACACATCCTGTTGTGGAGTTCCCATCACATCATTACGGATGGATGGAGCCTGCCGCTGTTGTTCCGAGATTTCTTGCGATATTACCAAACGCTTGCAGCGGGAACTTCACTGTCTGCCTTGCAGGAGACCGTCCGGAAAGAGAAAAGGGACTTGGCTCCATACAGCGAATTCATCCGCTGGCTGGAAAAGCAGGACAAAGAAGCAGGACTGGCCTATTGGGAAAACTTCCTGGCCGATTACACGGAGGCGGCGGAAATCATGCCGCTTGGCCTGGGAGAAAATACAGACGAGCAGGTCAAAGAAGAAGTCTGTCCGCTCGACAAATCGCTGACCGGACAACTGCAGCGGCTTGCCGGCATGCTCCATGTGACGATGAACACCATCGTGGAAACAGCCTGGGGCATTCTGCTGCAAAAATACAACCGGAATCGCGACGTGGTCTTTGGCAAGGTCGTGTCCGGCAGAAATGCGGGCATCCCGGGCATGGAGCAGTCCGTCGGACTGTTTATCAACACCATACCGGTCCGCGTGAAATGCGAAGCAGACACGACCGTCGAAGATTTGCTCGGACAGATGCAGCAGCAGGCGGTTGCCAGCATGGAATATGACTACTGCTCCCTTGCGGAAGTACAGAGCAGAAGCATATTGGGCGGCAACCTGATCCGTACTTTGTTTGCATTCACCAATTACGATACGGAAAAATCGCTGCAACCGGAGCACACCGGGCTGGCCATCGAAATCGAAAGCGCCAGGGAGCAGACCAACTATGCGCTTTCGCTGAGCGCATCGCTGAAGGACACCCTTACCCTCAAACTGATGTATGATCCGGGAATCTATGGCAAGGCGGAAATCCGGACACTGCTGGGCAGAATCGCGCATCTGCTGCAGCAGATGGCGACCAACCCGCAGCGCAAGATCAGCGAATTGACTGTCGTGGATGAAGAAGAATGGCGGCTGGTTACGGAAATATTTAATGATTCGGCTGCCGACTACCCGAAGGGTAAAACGGTCGTTACCCTGTTTGAGGACCAGGTTGAACGATTCCCGGATCACACCGCGCTCATCTGGGAAGACAGCAAGTTGACTTATGCGCAGCTCAATGAAAAAGCGAACCAGCTCGCACACAAACTGCGGGATCTGGGTGTCGGACCGGATGACCGTGTGGCGATTGTCGCCCAACGAAGCATGGAGATGATGATCGGCTTGCTGGGCATCATCAAGGCGGGCGGCGCCTATGTGCCCATCGATCCGGGCTATCCGGAAAACCGGATCCGGTATATGCTCGAAGACTGCCGGCCGAAAGCCATTTTGCTTGCGGGCGTCCGGTTGCCGGTCCGGCAGGATCTGCCGGTAATTGACTTGTCCGATCCGGCGGTCTATACGGGAGATACGGCAAACCCGGTGCATGTCAATACGCCAAACGATTTGATGTATATCATTTACACATCGGGAACAACGGGACAACCCAAAGGCGTCATGATCGAGCACGAAGGTGTCGTGAATCTGCGCGAATATTTCATCCGGAACCATGCCATTTCGCCGTCCGATGTCGTCCTGCAGTTTGCCAGCGTATCCTTCGATGCGACCGTATCCGAAATTTCGATGAGCCTGCTGGCGGGCGCGCAGCTCTGCCTGTGCCCGGAAGACGTCCAAAAAGATGTAAGATTGTTTGAGCAATATGTGGAGAAACATCATGTCACCCTGGCGATTTTGCCTCCGCAATATTTGGCGCAGGTGGAAAGCCGGACATTCCGTGCCGTCATTACGGCGGGTTCGGAAACCAACCGTGAACTGGTATATGCGAACCATAAGCATCTGAAGTATTCCAATGATTACGGCCCCACCGAAGTGACGGTATGCGCGACGCACTGGGCATCCGATCCCGCATTGCCCGTACCGGAACGCGTGCCGATCGGAAAACCGATCGAAAACAAACAAATTTACATCCTGAACGGCAACGAATTGTGCGGTGTCGGCATGCCTGGCGAGCTGTGCATCGCCGGTGTCGGTCTGGCCAGGGGATACCTGAACCGTCCGGAACTGACTACCGAGAAGTTTGTCCGCAACCCGTTCGGCGAAGGCCGGCTGTACCGTTCGGGCGACCTGGCGAGATGGTTGCCCGATGGCAATATCGAATATTTGGGCAGAATCGACGAACAGGTCAAAATCCGCGGCTTCCGGGTGGAACTGGGCGAAATCGAAAGCGTCCTGCGCAAGCTGCCCCAGGTAAAAGATGCGGCCGTGGCGGTCAAGGAGCAGAACGGGGACAAATGCATCTGTGCCTATATCGTTTCGGACCAAACCTTGCAAACGGGCGACATCAAGGACAGCCTTCGCAAAGAACTGCCCGAATTCATGGTACCTGCATTCATCATGCAAATCGAACGCATCACGGTTACCAGGAACGGAAAGCTGGACAAACGGGCGCTGCCGGAGCCGGAGGCGACAAGCGGCCAAACCTATGTGGCGCCGCGCAACAAGCTGGAAGAAACGATCGCATCGGTCTTTGCAGACATTTTGGGCGTTGCCCGGGTAGGCATTGAAGACAACTTCTTCGAAATGGGCGGACATTCCCTGCGCGCAACCCGGGTGATCAACCAAATTGAAGTCAAAACGGGAGTGCGTCTGCCGCTGAAAACCATTTTTGCGGCACCGACTGTCCGGCTGCTTGCCAAAGAAGTCGGCCAAGCCTATGCGAATGAATATTTGCCAATCCCGAAAGCGGAAGCCAAAGACGTCTATCCGATGTCATCCGCACAGAAACGGTTGTACGTCATCGACCAGATGGAAGGTGTCGGTATCGCCTATAACATGTCGAGCGCCTTCGAAATTCGCGGACCGCTTGATCCGGACCGTCTGAAAAACGCACTGGTGCAAATGACCAACCGGCATGAAGCTTTGCGCACCAGTTTCCACATGCGGGACGGAGAACCTGTCCAGATGATCGCGCAAGATGTGGTCATCGATTTCGAATATGAAGAGCGGTTGGCAAGCGCGAATGACAATCTGCTGATGGACTTCGTACGTCCGTTTGATCTGTCCAGGGCCCCGCTGATGCGGGTAAAAGCCATCAAGACCGGAGCGGACCAGACGATCCTCTTGGTGGATATGCATCACATCATTTCCGATGGCATGTCGATGGACCTCTTCATCAGCGAATGGTCCAGTTTGTACAATGGCGAGCAATTGCCGCCGCTGACCGTCCAATACAAGGACTATAGTGAATGGATGCGTACGAGGGACCTCTCGGAACAGAAAAAATACTGGCTGAATGTATTCAGCGAACCGGCGCCGGTGCTGGATTTGCAACTGGACCATGCACGGCCGCTGACGCAAAGCTTCAAGGGCCATACCATAAGCGGCAAGCTGACCGCGAAACAGAAAAAAGCCGTGGAAGATTTGTGCCGGCAAACGGGAACTACCGCCTACATGGTATTGCTTTCTGCCATGATGGTGCTGCTTAGCAAATACAGCCGCCAGGAAGATATTGTCATCGGCAGTCCCGTATCGGGCAGAACGCACAAAGACACCGAGCAAATGATGGGCATGTTCGTCAATACGCTGGCCATGCGCGGATACCCGGCAAAAGACAAAACCTATCTGGATTTCCTGAAGGAAGTCCGGGATCACGCCCTGAAAGCCTACGAGAACCAGGAATATCCGTTTGAGGAACTGGTGGAAACGGTCGAGGTGCACCGGGATATGTCCCGCAATCCGCTGTTTGATGTCATGTTTGTCCTCCAGAACAACGAACAGCGGCATCCTGATTTCCACGGCTTGACCGTGACAGCCAAAGACTACGAACATGCCATTGCCAAATTCGATCTCACCCTGACCGTTACGGAGACGGATGACGGGTATGCCATGAACTGGGAATACTGCGCCGATCTGTTCAAGCCGGACAGCATCAAACGGATGATGAAGCACTTCAGCCATCTGCTCGATGAACTGACGACGAATCCCGGCAAACCAATTGGCGAGCTGGGCGTAGTAGATGAAGCGGAAAAACGGCTGATCACGGAAACCTTCAACGACTCGCAAACCGATTACCAGAAAGGGAAAACGGTTGTCGAGGTATTTGAAGCGTTGGTCCGGCAGTCGCCTGATCACACCGCGGTCATCCTGGAAGACGAAAAGATGACGTATGCGGCGCTCAACGCCAAAGCGAATCAACTGGCCTACAAGCTGAGAGCGCTCGGTGTCAAACCGGATGATTTCGTCGCGATCATGGCAGAACGCAGCATGGAGATGGTCATCGGCATTTGGGGCATCATCAAGGCAGGCGGCGCCTACGTGCCGATCGATCCGGGGTATCCGGAGTCACGCATCCGGTACATGCTGGATGATTGCCGTCCGAAAGCCATCTTGCTGGCCGGGGCAAAATTGCCGTTGAAAGTGGACATCCCGGTGATTGACTTGCTGGATGGGGAAGTCTTTGCGGGCGAAACGGCCAATCCGCCACATGTCAACAAGCCGGGCGATCTGATGTATGTCATCTACACGTCCGGGACGACCGGACAGCCCAAAGGCGTCATGATTGAACATGAGGGCGTCGTCAACTTCAGGGAATATTTCATCAAGGACCATGGATTGACCGCATCGGATGTCGTCCTGCAATTTGCCAGCATTTCATTCGATGCCAGCGTCTATGAAATGACAATGAGCCTGCTGGTCGGCGCGCAACTCTGCCTGTGTCCGGATGATGTGATCAAAGATGCAAACTTGTTTGAGCAATATATTGAAAAACACGGCGTCACCATCGCGATTTTGCCGCCGCAATATTTGGCGCAGGTGAAGATCCGGAACTTCAGGACCATCATTACAGGCGGTTCGGAAACGAGCCGGGAGTTGGTCCATGCGAACAGGCACATGAAATACTCCAATGATTACGGCCCGACCGAAATTACGGTAGCAGCCACGCATTGGGCATGGGCGCCCGGGGAGCCGATTCCGGACCGGATCCCGATTGGCAAGCCGATTGCCAACAAACAAATTTACATCCTGAACGGCAACCAATTGTGCGGTATAGGAATGCCTGGCGAATTGTGCGTCGCAGGTGTCGGGTTGGCCAGAGGATATTTGAACCGGCCGGAACTGACGGCAGAGAAATTTGTCCAAAACCCGTTCGGCGAAGGCCGGATGTACCGTTCCGGCGACCTGGCCAGATGGCTGCCCGACGGCAATATCGAATATTTGGGCAGAATCGACGAACAGGTCAAAATCCGCGGCTTCCGGATCGAAATCGGAGAAATTGAAAATGCCATCCGGGGATTGGAAGGCGTCAAGGAAGCGGCCGTCATTGCCAAAGCAGACAGCAGGGGCGACAAATCGCTTTACGCCTACGTGACTTCCGACCGGCAACTGGATGCTAACCATGTCCGGAGCCAGTTGCTGAAACAGCTTCCGCAATATATGGTTCCTGCATGGGTGGGACAGATCGATGCCATTCCGCTCACGACCAGCGGCAAGGTGGACAAGCGAAGCCTGAGCATGATGGAAATCGCCATGCTCCCGGATACGGCAACGCACGTGGCACCCAAAAACGAAAAAGAAGCCGTGATTTGCCGGGCCTACAAAGAAGTGCTTGATCTTGACCAAGTCAGCACCACCGACACCTTCTTCGAACTGGGCGGAGATTCGATCGAAGCGATCAGGGTTGTATCCAAACTCAGGGAATACGGCTATCATGCGAGGGCAAGAGAGATTTTGAACAATATCAGCATCATCGAACTGGCGGAATACATCGAGAAGATCGACGAATCGGAACGCGGACAGCCTGAACAGGGAAGCATGGCCAAACGTCCGGCACCGGCAACCGCAGATCATGCAGTCGATGCGGAACCGGACGTTGCGGATAGCGGATTTGAGACGGAACCGGTTGAAGACACGAAAGTGCTGCCAGTCGTGCTGCAGGATGAAGTCAAAGTGTACCTGCACCGGAGCCTGCCGCTGTGCATCATTCTGGCGTATGAAAACTACAAGGGATGGTATTATTCCAACTACATCCAGATTTTCTCCCAGGAAGATGAAACCGGCCATGTGGAATTGAACTATCTGGAACCCAGGGATTCGTACGCCGATGTCGCCGAAGTCATCTGCCTCGGCTACCACATGTTCAAAGACAATGATGATTTCGTCGCATTCGCCAAAGACAAATTGCGCCTGGGATATTATCTCATTGCCAATGTGGACGAAAAAGAATTGAAAAACAAACATGCCTATCAACAGGATCATTACATTCATTCGTCCATCATCTACGGCTACGATGATCACAAGCAGACGCTGCTGGGCATCGGCTTTGACGAATCGCGGATCTTTACCTATCTGTCATTCGATTATGAGGAAATGCAGCGCGCCTTCGTCAGCGGAAAAAAACATTACAAAAAGACGGCACCCTGGTGCGAATGGTCGGCCATCCAGCTGGTCAAACCGAAAACACCGGACAAACCGTTCGCCTGGAATGGCAGAAAGTTCCTCATGGACTTGCATGATTATGTCCATTCCATTGCAGATCCTTACAGACGCTATACGTTTGCCTACAGTAAAGATCAAAACGAATTCGGCCTAAGAACGTATGATGTCGTCATCAAAAAATTGCAAGAAAGATTGGAAACCGGCAACGTCACCATTGATTACCGTGCGATCCACCTGATCCATGAGCACAAGCAGGGGCTGTATCAGCGAATCCGCTACCTCGATGATATGTTCGGACTGGGCGAAGAAATCAAACGGGAACTTCAGAAATGGCATGCGTTCATCGAGGAAATCAACAACGTACGGAAAAAATGGCTGTCGATCGAGTACAATTTGGGTTCATCCGATATTGCCAAAGCCAACAAGGTAATCAAAGAACTGATCGTTGATATCACTCACCTGAAAAACCAAGAAGTTCCGATCATCACGAATGTTTACGAACAGCTCATCCGGCAGCTGGATTTGAAAAATGCTTACCCGCAAGTCGCACTCCAAACCACGAGGTGATATGGGATGAACAAATACAGCTTCATCATTCCGTCCTACAATGGCAAAAACTTGTTGAGAAATACGTTGAAAGCACTGGACTATCTGAACACCAATGACAACATCGCCTATGAAGTCATCATCGTGGACGATGGATCCAATGACGGTACAGGGGCGCTGGTGCAAGCGACCAAACCGGGCTACGAACTGAAGTATATCTATTTGAAAAGAGAACCCCATTCCTCCAGATCCAGGGCCAGAAATGCCGGTTTGAAAGCAGCGTCGGGAAATATCATCGTGTTTATCGATGCGGATATCATCGTCAGACCCGACTATCTGCTGAATCTGGACAAATTTTTCAGATGCAGCGAGGAGATTGCCATTGCCGGCATCCGGCTGCTGATCAACGAGCCGATCGATGATCGGCTCGTTGATGACAAATCCATTTTCGATGAAAGTTGTTTGAAGCAATTCAAGTTGGGCATGGATTTCAGATATGACATCTTCGAAGACATCTCCTACAATGCCGCCGGGATGAAAGCGCCGTTTTTGTATGCGTTGACTTGCAACCTGGCCATTCCCAAAAAGTGGATTGCCCAAACAACCGGATTCGATGAAGAGCTGATCAAATGGGGCATCGAGGACATCGAATTCGTATACCGCATGTATCGCCTTGGGATGCGGATTGCCATCAATCCGGCGGATTATGTGATTCATCAGTTTCACGGCGTAGAGCAAACCAATGTGATCGACCAAAAATATGAAGCAGATGTCAAGTACAATACGGACATCTTCATACGAAAACATCCTTCGTTCCTGGGACTTTCCGATGCGCAAGTGCACGAATTGTTCAGAAGTATTGGCACGCGCTACAAGGACATCGAGAAAAGCGAAGAAAGGGAACGCATAACCATCAATATTACGCAGCCAGACAGAATCGAGGAAGCGAAACGGGAAATCACGTCGCTTGCCCGGGATGACCATCTCACGGTTATCGTGAACGATTATGTTGCCGATAGTGATCTGTATATCTGGATTCAACTGTTGCAGCAAACCCATGCAAACATCCGATATTATCCGAAATTCCGTGCCGCGCTTGCGTCTCATTTTCAGGAAGCTTTGACGTAGCAGATGCGTGGACATTACAGCCCTTTCGCTTCCCATAGGAGGTCGGAAGGGCGTTGTTTATGTTACCCCATAATGCAAGACACCCCGGCGTTCATATTTGATTACCATAATTATGCTATAATGGTCAAAAACGAATGAAAGGGGATGCCGGATGGACATTCGCACGCTGAAGACGTTTCACACCGTAGTCGACACGGGCAACTTTCACAAGGCGGCCGAAGCACTGCAATACGTGCAATCCACGATTACGATGCAGATTCAGAAGCTGGAAGCGGATCTGGGCGTCAAACTGTTTGAACGCGGCAAGCGCAACGGCATTCGACTCACGGATGCGGGGCGGCTGTTCTATGAGAAGTCGTTGACGCTGATCAAGGAATACGAGAACGTCAAATCTTTAATGACGGAATGGACGCAGGGAGAAGCAGCCACGATCCGCCTCGGCGTCGTCGAACCGGCCGCAAGCTTTCGTCTGCCCCAGGTACTGGCAGCGTTCCAGCGCCGCTATCCGAAGATTGTCGTGAACGTCCGAATCGGGAACACGCAAGATCTGGTCGGCATGCTGATTCAAGGAGAATTGGACCTGCTGCTCTGTACGTCTCCCGACATGGGCTTCGGCACGATCTTTGAGCCTCTGTTTGCCGAGCGGGTTGCGCTCCTCGTTCCCGGAGATCATCGGCTGGCGGGTCGCCGGACGGTTCTCGCCCGGGATTTGCGCCATGAGCGGCTGTTGCTGACCAGCGCAGTTTGCCCTTACCGCAACAAACTGGAATCTTTGCTGGCGGATCGGGGAGCAGGACCTTATCATGGCATCGAGATTACGAGCACAACGGCGCTGAAGCACTATGTACAGGTTGGCTACGGCGTGGCCGTCGTCCCGGTGGTGACGGTCGATCCGGTTCCCGAAGGAACCGTTCTGAAGCCGATCGCGGACCTGGACGCCGATCTGGTTACGGGAATTCTGAGACGGGCGGACGGAATCGCGCCAGGTTCGGCTGGTGAGAAACTGCTGGCGGCGCTCCGCGAAGGTCTGTCGCAGGCCGGTGTGGATCAAAATTTTTGAAGTAACTGATGTCTTCTTTTCATTATACAAAGCCACATTTTTCCTGTATGCTCATCAATAGCGGACGGTTTTATTTTTTGACTCTAAATCTTAGTAATCCAATGCGATTAGTCAAGAGGGAAAACGAACGTCTGCAATGAATTGGATGAGAGAGGAGAGATGTTGATGAAAACTGGAAACCCTCATGAGTCAGCGTATCTCGATACAGGATCGGGCAGGCAATGAAAAGATAAATAGATCATGGATAGGAGGCGGTATTGAATGGCTTTTGATCAAGTGTTCCAATTTCCCAAGGAATTGCTGGGGACGAATCGCGCTGGGCAGCCTGGAAGCGTAGGCATCATCGGGGCAGGCGCGGCCGGTTTGTCAGCCGCTTACGAATTGGAGCGCCTCGGGCATCGCGTCGCGATCTTCGAGGATTCAACCCGGCCGGGCGGACGAATCAGAACCCATCGGTTCGCCGACGGCACTCACGCCGAACTCGGGGCGATGAGAATCCCGGCCAACCATGGTTGCACGATGCATTATATCGAGCAATTCAATCTGCCCGTCCGGCGTTTTGTCAACTATAATCCAAAAGCTTATTACTATATTCGCGATGTGAAAACCCGTCTCGGCGATCCCCGTCCGCTGTTTTCGGCCTTCCAGCTTCAGCCCGTCGAACAATCCGATCCGTTGCGACAATACGAGAATTTGATGAAAGAGCTCATGACTTCCTTGACGCCGAAGGAACGGCTGGAGATCTTTGCCCCGAAGCTGACGAGCGAGAAGCTTCGGCAATACGCTTCCGTCTCGTTCTGGCAATTCCTGCGCGAGCGGCTCTCGCCGGAAGCATTTGAACTGATCGGGCATTCGACTGGCATGATCCAATACGAACGCGCTTCGTTGCTGGAAGTGTTCGTCGATTACTTCGGATTGTTCCGTGTCGACCAATACGAGCTGGAGGGAGGAATGGAGTCGCTCGTTCGTGCGTTCGTCGAAAGGCTGCAAGCTCCGATTCATTACAACGCCAGAGTCTCCGGCATTCAGCTGACGGAAGACGGGGTCATCGTTCATTATTCGAGGCTGGGGCACAAGCAGTCGGAAACGTTCGATTACGTGATTTGTACGGTTCCAGCTCCCGCCCTGACGCGGATCGAATTCGATCCTCCGCTTCCGGTAAGGCAGCGGCAGGCGATCGGCGGGATTACGTACGCCAGTTCCGCCAAGACAATCGTGCATACAACCGCCCGTCCATGGGAATTCAAAGACGGCATCTTCGGCGGCGGCAGTTTTACGGACCTGCCCATCCAGCAGATCTGGTACCCGTCCGACAACGCACGTCCGGTGGACCAGGCGACGTATGCCGCATTCACCGGGGACAGCGGATCGCCCTACAGCGAAGCACCCCTGAACTGGATCGCGCAAAGCGAGGAACGGTCCCATGCGCCCGGCACGCTGACGGCTTCCTACTTGTGGGAAAGCAATGCAAGAAGATTTCTCTCGTTGCCCGAGCAGGACCAGACGGATATCGTCCTCGGACATGCGGGAAAACTCCATCCCGGGCTCGACCGCTATGTGGACGAAATCGTACATTGGTCCTGGGATCGGCAGAGCAATCCGGGCGGCGGTGCTTTCGCCTATTTCGCGCCTGGGGAACACGAGCGGTATCAGGAGTGGCTGGGCCTGCCATTCCCTGCGGAACAGCCCAGCGTCTTTTTCGCCGGAGAGCATCTGGCCGTAGCGCATGCTTGGATCCAGGGGGCGATACAAACCGCACTGCAGGCCGTCCTGCAGATCGAACGTCTGTCCTCCGCCAAGCGGCGGGCAGCAGCGATCTCGTAACGGCAAATACGCAGAACGTCATTCAAATTTCATTTATACTGGAGGTAATTGTTCATGTCCGATTCTCGTCGGAGTACGATCGGAATCGAGGAATTAAAGGAATTAGCAACCCGAATCTTGCTATCAAAAGGCGCGTCGGAGAAGGAAGCCGGCATCGTCGTTAGCGATTACCTGGATGCCGAGCTGAGAGGGCGGCATTCGCACGGATTCGCGTCTTTTGGCGTCGCCGTTTCGGCTTTTGAAGACAAGGGCACCTATCGGGTCGTTCAATCGAAGGGACCGGTGCTGCAAATCGAAGGCAACGGAGACTCCGGCCATGTCGTGGCGAGAGAAGCGATCGACTTGGCGTTGTCCGATCCGGAGCGGCCGAAGGTGCAGGCGATCGGCATCCGGGGGATTACGCGCTTCAACTGTCCCGGCGTCATCGCGCGCTATGGCGCCGAGAGGGGAGTCGTTACGCTCGTATGGGAATACGGCGGGAAGAACTTCATGATTCCCTACGGCGGCACGAGAGCAGCGCTGTCCACCAATCCGCTTGGCATCGGCATTCCGCACACGGATCCGCCTTTCGTGGTCGATATCTCGCTATCCGAGAAGGCGTTCGGCTTCGTGGAACTGGCCAAGCTTCGCGGAGAAGCGATCCCCGAATCGTGGGGCGTGGACGAGAATGGCCGAACCACAACTGATCCGAATCATGTGGCCGCGGTCAAACCGTATGGGGGGTACAAAGGTTACGCGCTTGCGCTCGCTTTTGAGATTTTGTCGGGACCGCTTGTGGGCGCCGCCGTCGGTACAAAAGGATCGCTCGGTGAACGCGGGGCGCTCATCCTGCTGATCGATCCGACGGCTTTCGGCCAGACGGTTGACGATTTCCGCGAGCATGTCACGGCGTTGCTCAGGGAAATATGCGATTCGGCTCCGGCGGATCCGGCCCGGCCGGTTGTCTATCCCGGCCAGGCTTCGTCACGGCGTGTCGCCGATGCGTTAAGCGCCGGTTACTTGTCACTGCCCGTCTCCGTACTTGAAAATCTCCGGAGATTGGGGGAAGAAGCACTCCGAAGTTAACAGTAGCAGGTGATCAGAGGAGTTCCCATCAAAGGGGCGTCTCTGCTCCCGTATCCCGGGACGGGCGACGTCCCTTTCGTATTCCGCGAATCAGTCCTTTCGAAAACGCGATGCCGATAAAGGTGACGAGGCAACCGACCGCTTGGACGGGATGGAGCGGTTCCCCGTTCACGACGAAGGCGAACAGGACGGCAAAGACCGGGATCAGGTACATATACAGCATTACCTTCGTAGGGCCGACTCTGCCGACGTTGCGATACCAAAAGATCAATCCGAAGATTGTGACCAGGAAGACGGAGTAGAGAAGCGAGAACCAGACGGAAGCCGGCAGCTTCCAGCTCACGCCTTCAAACCCTTGGGCAAAGCTGATGAGCAGCAAGGGAATGGCGCCGATCGCGGAAGACCAAGCGGTGATCCGTACGGCTGAGTAGTATTCGAGCAGTGGAGCGGTCAGAACCGGATACAGTCCCCAGGAAATGGAAGCGAGCAGTCCGGCGACAATGCCAAGCGTCTCGTGCGGGTAAGTGCCGCCAGCGTCGCTGCCGCCGAACAATACGAGGACGGTGCCCGACAAGGCGACGAGCGAACCCAATTGCATTTTCCAGGACCAGCGTTCCTTGCCGAACAACAAGGCAAACAAACTCGAGAAAACAGGGGAGGCCGCAATCAGAAGGGACGATTTGGCGGCGGGCGCGTATTGGACGGACAGCATGAAGAAAGATTGATACAGCGTAATGCCGACCAATCCGATCGCTGCCAGTCGAGGGATATGATGCTTGCCGACCGCGAGCGTTCCTTCAGCGAGATAGGTCATCAACAGCAGCAGCGGCGCGGCCGCCAGAAAACGAACCGTATTGAAAACGACGGGTGACAATTCCGCCACGCCGTACTTGCCGATCGTATAATTAAAGCCCCAGATGGCCGCGACGCTCATCAGGACGAACTCATGGCCGAACTTCTTCAACGGGTTTCCTCCGTTCGGGATAAGTATGTCATATAATTCCAATCGGATTTTATATCCTTATTATACCATGGAACGGATTCGTAAAACGATGTAATCGGTTGACATCATCATGATCAAGATATTGGATGATTGCACATATGGTAACAATACGAAACAATGCTCCCCATTGTGAGGGAGCATTGTTTTTCAGGCAGTATCCTTCGTTTGCAGGAGAGGGATTGTTTTATTAGTTTGGATTTCAATCTTTTTGTTATTGGCCTGCATTTAATGGGGGCCCAAGCGATCCCGATTCGGTCATTTATCATTATCCCTGAAGCATTGAATATCGTTGCGGTCGTTTGACTCGACATAAACATATGTACAAAATACGAGTTTTGTGAAGATGTATACAGGGTAAAATGAAGGTGGTAACCAAGGTGCTGAATGATTGGTTTGAACGACAACCAATCATCCAACTAAAGATTTTATCCCATGACATGACAATTCCTACATATATAATATGTACGATTATAAATAGTACGAATTTCAGAACAACATATTTCAATGTTCAATGGCGATTGTCTGATTCGGCTGAGATGGTTGCTTTCTCCAGAAGTCAAATCTTCCTGCTTGCGCATGCGCGGCCTCCGGATGCACCGGTTTCGATAAACCTTTCCGATATACCTTTTCATTTTACGAATCCCATGTGCTGAATGCCTGAGACATCGATATTTAATTTTAATATACATAATATATTTTATGTTAACTATTAACCCGAAAACAACAAAGCACCTGTGTATTACACACACCGTCCCGTGTGCAGACGCTTTGCGCTTATTCATCTGTCCGCAGCAGACGTCTTTGGTCTCCCAACAATAACGTTGCCAATTTTTCCGTTGCCCGCCATACGATACCTTTTGCTGCTGACTTCTCCGTATATATTTTGCCATCATATTCTGGTCGATCACTATAGTAATATTCCCTTTTTTTGTTGTTGCTATCCTTGAAAATCAACTTGTAAATAAGGGCCGGCGGTTCCGGATCACTGAAGCTGGTTCGTTGGAGTTGATTGAATTCTGCCATGATTTCGGAGATGACTTCCGCATCGGTCATGTACAATAATGTGGTTTCTTCGCGGTTTGCAGATATCGCCACTACCTCGATTTGCGATACTTTCATCTTTGGGGGAAGTGCTTCCTGGTCGGAACAACCGATGAGCAAACAGGCAACGATCAGCATCATCAATCGCCGCATATCTCCACCTCACAAGTGTGTTGGATATGTTCGAATTGTTCAATGCCAACAGCACTCCCCCTTCGCTGATGCTATAGGATAATTTGTATGGAATCATCCCGCGCCAATTGTACAAATACGGTATCTGACGGAATGACGCGTTTGATCGGTTCCGCTGCTTTGACCAGGACGCTGCCTGATGCATCAAACACAACAAAGCCCTGATTATTTTGAAGTTCGCCTAACAGTTTGTTGCCGATTACGGATGCTCCTGCGAATGGCAAGTTGGAAATCAGGATGTCATGGTCCGCTTGATCCACTTGATGAAGTCCGTCTGACGCCAAATAGAAGATCCGGTTTCCAACGACGTCAAACCATGTGATCGGCTGCGCGGAATATCGGCGCTCATTCTTCCCGTCGAGACCGGAAACATATAGCGCACGGTCCTGCGATTTGACATAAAACAGTTTTTGATTCGCAATTTTGAACCAATCCACGCTGGTACCGATGATTCTTTCAGTCTGATTCGTTTTCAAATTGATCTTGTAGATATACTGATGAATCCCTGCCGATTCATTGCGGATCAATACATAGACGTCATCGCCGACGACGGTCGTGGCGGTTGCATCCTTGGCGTAATCTGCGGAAGAACCCGCATAAACAAGACCATTTTCTCCTGCCGTGACGGAGTGGGCGAATTTCAGCAGCGTATCGTCACCAACGATTTTCCGGTCGGCCCCTTCCTTGAAATACAGGTTGCCGCTGTCATTCGTCGCCCGATTGTCGATCACGAGTGTGCCGTATGGCGTTTCCCGATAGTCCATCGCATATCCCGATCCAACTCGCCGCGCATTGCCGTCCTGATCAATTTTGACATAGACATCGGATCCGGTAACCCCACCGCCTTCATGATATACAAACCAGAGCTCGTCATTGCGGATTTGAAATGCCACCTGCGCGGGATTCCACTCCGATCCTTCGAACCAGCTGTAGGAATAGATTTCTTTGGCTGCAGCTGGCTGAATCACGGATGCCCTGTATATATGGTTGGTTAAACCTTTTGTAATGACAAAGTAATAGGCTTCTTTAAACAAGGCTACACCATTCCGAGCAGCGTCAACCGGCAGATTCGCTCTTATCAATTGGAGATTGCGTGACGCAATTTGCAGGCCGGTGGCCGAATCCCATTGATATTCCCATCCAAATTCGTCATGAGCAAATCGCCAGGTCAGCGGAAAATAAGTGACGTCACGAAAATGCAACAACGGGTATGGCTCTTTGGCATTGTCGATCGCCTTGCCATTGACTTTGATGGCTGATGTAACGATGTTCGCCGTTTGAACTGAAGCGTTTCGGTGTGTGGTCTTGTCTGGCGCATAGGATGCTGTCACCTTGCTCTGTTGAATCACCAAACCGGTCTCCGGAGACCATTGCGATTCCAGACCAAGCAATCTCGCATCATTCCACGTCATCGGAAAGTAGGTAATACCCTTGTAAACCAACAGCGGGTATAGCCTGTATTCATTATCAATCACATGACCATTCAATGTTACGCGAAAAGCTGGCAGCGTCACTTTGACCTTCATATCCGCTGCATGGGTTGGTTTGGCCGGCACCGACACAATGGCCAGGCAAATCATGGCCAGAGCACTGATCGCCCATTTTTTCAACATGTACGCTTCATCTCCCGTTGTATGTATCTTAGACCATTGCAATCATGGCTTACCCTTATGACGCATGGCCTCATGGAAATGTTGCAGGAGATCAACACTGAGAACTGTGAATGTGATGTCATTATCCGGAAATTGCAAAGAGCCCGCGCAATCACGCGGACTCTTCCGTTTTATGCACGCGATCGGATGCAGCCTGATCCGGGTCCAGCAAGGCGGCATTGATGCCGTTCAGAAATGCCAGCGCGCTGGCCTTGATGATGTCCGTATCCATGGCGCGTCCCGAATATGTTTTGCCACCATATTCGATCTGGATGTTGACGCGGCCAATCGCCTCTTCGCCTCTGGAAATGCTGTTGATTTTATATAGTTTCAGGCTAACATCCATCTTCGTCAACGTTTTGATGACACGATACAGGGCATCAATCGGCCCGTCACCCACCGCACTTCCCTTGAACGAATGGTTGCCCATCTTCAATTCGACGGATGCCGTAGGCGTCAAATTGTTCGTAATGACCTGGAAAGAGGCCAATTCAAACAACTGATGATTCGTATCCGCACCAGCCCGATGTTCATTAATGAGGTAAAATAAATCGTGATCGTAAACTTCGCTTTTCACGTCCGCCAGCGCGAGAAATTTGGCAAACAGTTGCTCAAACTCGACTTCATCGCTCAAGACGTAACCCATTTTTTCTGCGGCGTGGCGGAATGCATGTCTGCCCGATCGGGCGGTCAAAATCAGTTCCATGCTTTCGGCGCCCACTTCTTCCGGCGACATGATCTCGTACACGGCTTTGTCTTTCAGCAAGCCGTCCTGGTGAATGCCGGACGAATGCGCAAAAGCATTGTCTCCGATGATCGCTTTGTTCACTTGCACATCGAGTCCCGTCAAATGGGTCAGCAGGCGCGAAGTCCGCATCAACTCCGTCGTCTGGATATCGGTATGGCAGTCGAAATGGTTGTTTCGTACTTTGAGCGCCATAACCACTTCTTCCAGTGAACAGTTGCCTGCGCGTTCTCCCAATCCGTTAATCGTACATTCGACTTTGTCAGCACCGTTGCGGATCGCGCTCAGCGTATTGGCCGTCGCCAGCCCCAGATCGTTGTGGCAATGCACGCTGAGAATGACCTTGTCATTCAAATTTTTTAGCCGTTCGTTCAATTTGCGTATCATTTCGCCAAATTCTTCGGGAACGGCATATCCCACGGTATCGGGGACATTGATCATCGTGGCGCCTGCCTTGACCACCGCTTCAATCGTCTTCCACAAATATTCAAAATCGGAACGGGAAGCGTCTTCGGTGGAATATTGCACTTGAGGCAACAGCGATTTGGCGTATTTGACCGCCTCCACACCCATTTGCAATACGGCATCTTTGGAGCGTCTGAATTTTTTGTCCACATGAATGTCCGAAGTGCCGAGCACGATATGGATAAAAGGATTGTGTGCTTCCCGGATGCTTTCATATACGGCATCGATATCGCTTTTGACCGCCCGGGCCAATGCGGTGATCGCCACCGTATCATTGGCGGAAAGGGCGATTTGTCGGACGGCTTCAAAATCCCCCTGGGAAGAAGCCGGAAATCCCGCCTCGATCATATCTACACGGAGCCTTTGCAACTGTTGGGCAAATTCCACTTTTTGCTTCAGGTTCATTTTGGCTCCCGGTACTTGTTCACCATCGCGCAACGTCGTGTCCAGAATCAAAATTTTGCGTGACATCTTCATGTCCTCCCTTTTCTTGATGTTAATCCGCAATATCTATGTCAAGCGGAGGTGACCGGACCCGGAATCCGGTCAACAAAAAAACCCCGTCTCTGCGCTAGAGACGAGGTTCTACCCCGCGGTACCACTCTAATTCATTTGGGCTGCAACCCGAAATGATCTCTTTCGATGGCCATCACCATCTATCCTTTTAACGGCGGAATCCCGGCTTACCCTACATTGTCAGGCAGCAGTTCATAGGCGAGTTCAAAGTGACCGACACTGCCGCTTTGCACCAACCAGCGGCTCTCTGCAAGGTCTGATCGCTTTTACTATTCCTAATCAGCACTTTTGACATATGGAATTGTCGTTTATTATACGCATCCGAAATCCACCTGTCAATAGGTTGATGATTTTGAAAATAAGTTTACATAATTTCTTTTATGTTTATTCATTTGGATATTCGTCACACTTCGACATAATTAACGATCTTAAATTTTATCGGCTTTTTGGGGACCTCTAGCGCGTTGGCGGGATCGCCGTCGTTTTTGGAGGTCAGGACCTCCGCCATTTCAAATGATTTGCGGCTTACTGCCGCCGTTTTGCTGCCTGCAATCAAATCAATCATGCGCTGCATCGCTTTCGCGGGTGAAAGTTTGCTGATGAAGCGTAGATACACATACAATCCGTTCAAATACCCGTCACTGTGATTGCTGCGTGTCACTCCATGCACATAAATGCCGGGAAGTCTGACATCGATGGCGTAATGATGGATGTTCCCTTTTTCTTCTTTATGGGCGGTTTGAAAGAGGATATACGTTTTCTGATCCCGGACGACGGCGTAACTATACTGTTTCTTGTCGTATATATTCAGTTTATGGACCAGCTTGTAGTCGTGCATGTATTTCATTAATGCGATTAAAGATTCGTATTTGACCGACTTGCAATTGCTTAATGTCACACTGCCGCCCGATTCCGTCAAAATTTTCGTCTTGGACTTGCCGACCTCCAACGCGGCCAAAGCATCAAAATTAAGCAGATCTTGCTTGTCGATTTGCAAGGTGTACGTGTCCGATTCGGCCGTTTCCCGGAATTCCAGCGGAATGAACAGCTCCGGATAACTGGTGAACGAAGTTTTGATGTAAACCCCTTTGGTACTTTTTTTCAAATCGATCTTGACGTCTTTTGAATTGAAGGGCAGGTTTACCAATTCAATACCGACCGAACCATCCTTCGGAAATCCCTTGATATGGTCAACACGTTCCGCGATATCGACCACCTGGATGATATGACCATTGCCGGCATCATCCGCATTGTTGATGCAAAAATGAAACAGATCGGAAATCTGGTTAATCACCAGATTCCCCTGTCCTGCCGTCTCATGCAGCATGATTTGCGTCGGCATGCCGACGTAACGGATTCCGCGCGCTTTCTCGTATTTGTCCATTTTGTAACTTTTCCAGTTTTTGAACGAGATGTTCGGAACCGCCCACTTGTATTCCTGTGTATAGGCGATCACGGCTGATTCTTCGACAGGTGTATATTTCTTGTAGTAGACCGTTTGGACATCGTTTGTCTTGTGATTCCAGATGCGGGCCGACTCGCTCAGCCGGGAAATCCGGTCTTTCGGCGAATCTTTGGCGGGCGCTTCCCAATCGATCGGAAAATCCGTAATGTCCGTGTGTGATTTCAATTGGTCCAGATACAATCGGGCGATTCGGCCATGCACGTTGTACAAAGTTTTGGACTGCTTATTGTAAAAAAAGATGACCAGATGCCGATCGGTAATGGCATAAGGATTGTTGTATTCAAATAGCTTGAAAAAACCGTACTTGGACGTTAGCGTGACAGTCGTAAAGGGTGTTCCGGAAAGCAACCCGAAAAACAGGTTTTCCGCCTGCTTGAATGCCGCTTCGATCTCCGGCGTCATCACCGGATTGGCCGATGTTGACGAAGTGATCGGCGCCGACGGTGAAGCCCCCTTTGACGCCGCCGGTTTGGCAGGCGGTTTGGGTTTGGGCACGGGAGCTGCTTTTTGGGGCGGCGCACTTTTGGCATTGGACTTGATGGCCGGTTTTTTCGGTTTCGCCGGCTTGGCGAGCTTTTGGATCGACGGTTTCGTCTGCGCCATCATGCGACCTCCCTTTCCAGAGCGTTGGCGATTGGTTCAAAAGCTTACAACTGCCGTCCCGTCTTCGGATCATAGGCAACTTCTACGGCGACGACCTGATCTGTCGGCAAAATTTCTACCCATTGGTCAAACACTTCGAAATCTTCGCCGACATGTGCCTTGAATCCGCCTTTCAGCGGGTAGAAGCCGTGCTCGTATACTTTGTCCACCGGCGTTGAAGTTACCGCGAGATCCGGATCTTCCGGATCATCCGGGTCCGGATATACTTGCGTTTCGAGTTCCTTCTCGTGTTTGGCCTTCACTTTTTCAGCCAGTATCTCCAGCGCTTCCAGCATCGTTTTGCCCTGTAGCTCAGGCTCCGTGCCGCTGTACATGTCGTCCGGTCCGATGCCGTTCATGCCCTCCACCTGTTTCAGCCAGTTGAGCGCTGCCTTTTCCTTGCCCGGTCGGATCGGAATGACGGCCTTCACCCAGGGCGCATTCAGGAATGCATTGCGCAAATTGTCACCGTCCAGCTGCAGGAGCCATCCGAGCGAACTGCCCAGCTTGGCCGGCTGTGAATCCTCTGTAATGTAGTAATTGTCCTTTCGTCCTTCGTTGATGCCTCCCCAACCGGTAATATTCTCGGAAGACAACCAGTTTTCCGTGCTTGGCACCATGACCGGATTGCCGGATGCATCAACTGCCCCTGTCGGAACGAGCGTACCGAAGGTTTGCTCCGCATGCACACGCGGTTTCCACCATTCGGGCGCTACAAAATACAACATTTTGTCAACATCAAAGATGGAATTGAGCATTTCCGCCACCGCATGATGCGTGCGTACATCCTTGAATGCAATGCCTTTCGTCAGAAACTCCTGGATGAGCTTGCGGTAAACGACGATCCGTTCTTCTTCGCGCAAGTCTTCATATTTTCGCGGCTGTATGCCGCTTGCCAGCTTGATCCGTTCCCTGGCGGCCTCGATAAATTCTTTCCGGTAGGCCCGTTCCATGGCGGCAGTAAACTGCGAAACCCGCTTTTCGTTTTCTTCCCGGGCTTTGTCAATCAACTCCTGCCCAGGCTCCCATGTCAACTTGGCCGTGACACGCACCGGAGAGTGTCCCTGAAAATTGATGTAATCCAGATGAACCGTAAATGTCGCCTTCGTGCTGCCCGGTTCCTGATACAAATCTTTCACCGACAATTGCGCATCGACACCTGTCGTATCGAACGTGACCTTGGTCAGCCGGTATCCGGCTTGGTCGAAAACGACAGTCTGCGGGAAATCAGCCTGGATTTTTTCTTTCTCGCCTTCGAGAAAATCCGTGTCTTTCTCGACGCCATGCGCGTAAGGCTCGTCCAAATCACCGGCGTCGCTCGATTTCTGGATGAACGGGATCGTAATCGGAAAATCTTGCACAACCATTTTGGGCGGCACAATCGATTCCGGATGCGGAATATTGTCCAAATCCGGCGATTTGGCAATATGAACCAGTTCGGCAATGCCCAGTTGCTTGCCCGGATCATCCACATAGGTTTGCCAGCACAAATAGGTGCCGATATCCTGAACCTGGACACCAACCTGTCGCATTTTGCGGCGCAGTTCGTAGTTGATCAGCTTGTCCGTTTCGTTCGACAGCACGTACCGTTTGCTGGATGTATCGGTTGTCTCCGTAACCGTCTTGAACGTGGACTTGTAATTTTTGCGGATTTCGGTCGACAGCTTGTGTGATTGTTGCCGCATATGCTTGTGGGTTTCGGCACGCGCCGCCTGTTGCGTCGTACTGAGGTCGAAGCTGGCTGATTGCTGCGCGCTGCCCCAGATCCAGCTCTGCGATGCGTTTACGTTGGCGCCGAATCTGGTATCGCTCCGGTTGTCATGTTTGATTTCTTCGGCCAATTCTTCCTGTTCCACCAGTTCCGATTCAGACTTGACGACCGTTTCATGCAAATATTCCGACGTTCGCTCCGTCAACGTTCTGCGCGTGCTGATCTCGAACAGTTCGACCGACGAACCTGGACTGAGCCAGACATGGCCGACCGGAGAGCCCAGAAACGTATCAAATTCATAAAAATACTGACGAAACAGGTGCACGATGCCGATGGGTGACAGGCCGACACGATCCAGTTCCTTTTTCGGGTCCAGCGTTTCGAACGGATCTTCGTTTTTGAGCTTTTCGATCAATTGCTTCACATTCCACTGTTTTTCATAAAACAATTCGTACAGTTTGTCATACTGACTGTTCTCTGCAAGTTGCATCAGCACGGCCGCGATCCGCGATTCCATCTCCAGTCTTGCCGTCAACGCCTGATCGGTGGTCGGTGACAATACGCCAGTTTCCCGGTTGGGAATAGACAGGTTTTGAAACCAATGATTGATTTTCGTGACGACAACCTCGTTCAATATTTGCTCCAGATTGGATCGATCCAGCAAGACTGGCCAGATGTCTTCCATGTATTGATTGGCATCTGGCAGTTTGTTTGCAATTTCCTGCAACAAAAAGCTGTTGAACGACTTGACGTCCCGGATCAGTTCGCCGGGATAAATCGCTTCGACCCTGTATATGTATTGCTCCCGGTTCAGCACCTTGTAAACACCACGGTAACGATTGAGCAACTGATTGAGCATAACCCGAATGTAGGTACGGCGGCCCTGGTCAAACCATTCACTGGACCGTTTGGATTTCCAGCCAAGCAGCGGTTGGTACACCCCGAAAATTTCACTCGCATAGGGTAAAATGTTCTTGAACGCGGACAGATTGCTTGCTTTTTTCAACAGGCTTCACCGCTCCCTCCCAGTTGAATTCCATTATATGGGTATTATAGCTATTTTCCGGTAATTATACACCCCAATGCAAGAAAAAATACCGTTACTGTGGCGCGCGAGGTGGAATCGGTCACTTGTCCATTAGATGCATCGGAATTGCTTTTGCGCCTCATTTGCGGACAAAAATGTCCATTAAACACACACCATATTTATGCATTTTTTTCTAGTTCGTGAGCCGCTAATGGTCAAACTTGACCGTCAATTCAAAAAAACAAGCCATTATTGCTGGTAACGGACTTTTTTGTCCACGAATCCACGACCAAGTGTTATCATGTTCGCATGCCGAAGTGAAGTGCCGGAAAGCCGGACTGCATTCGTCGGCAAACAACCGAACGAAGTCAGCAAACAACCGAACGAAAATCAGAAATGGCGATATCGGGCATGAATATACCTGACATCGCCATCTTCTGCTTATTGACTCACACAGCTATTTATTTTTTCACAAGCTTGGCGACAATGGCACCGAGAATGAGCGCCCATACCGGCGCGCTGATTTGGAAAAAAGAAACGTTGGATAATGCCACGACAAAAGCCGTAAGCGATCCCATCGCATGTTGGCGGCTTGCAAAGCCGGATTGCAAATTCGACAAGAGTACGCCAATCAACGAAAATCCGGCGAGCATCGAAATCAGCGCCTGCGGCAGCGCCAGAATGAACGGAACGATCTTCCAGGCAAAAATACCGAACAGAATCGTGACCATGCCCGATACGACAGATGAAACATAACGTTTGGTCTTCGGTCCGGAATCCGCATCCGCACAGATTGAGGTCATCATCCCGGCTATATTGGCGCATTGTCCACCAAAAAAACCGGTAATCATGGAAAAAATGCCGCTTACAGAAACGATCTTCCGGATGGGAGGCTCGTATCCAGCACTGGACAAAGCGCCAATACCCGGCGCCACATCATTGCTGAGAACCAGCATGGCCAGCGGAAGGGCGAAACTGATCAACCCCATCCATGAAAATTCCGGCAGATGGATGGTTGGCAGGGAATAGCCGATTTCCCTTCCGGATATGTCGAGCCGCTGCGTCGCCAGCAAAGTGATGATGGCCACCACAATGGCCCCCAATGCGGGCGGGATGCGCTTGCCAAATTTGAGCAACAACAGGTAGCTGATCGCCGCTGCGCTGCCAACGATCGGCAATTCCGCCAGCGCAGGAATGAGCCGGATGACATATCCGGCGATCAGTCCGGCCATCATGGCGGATATGACTTCCTTCGGCACCCACTGCATCATTTTGGTGAAAATGCCGGAGAGGCCCACAATCAAAATCAGCAATCCCGACAACAAAAACCCGCCGATCAATTGCGGGTACGTGAAATAGGCTGTAATTGTCGACATAAATACGATGCCGGACATCGAATGTCCCCCTGTAATCGGTATCCGGTACCGAAGGGACATCAGCACACCCATTAGTCCGCTAAAAAAATAAATCGCGAACATCCAGTCGATCGTCTGCCGATCCGTCAAGTTGCCGTTCGCAGCAGCCTCAAGCACGATGATCGCAGGCCCTGTCATGATCAACAAGGCGGAAATCAATCCTGCCGAAACGTTCTGCATATTCATGTCCGCGAATAACGACGCAAAGCGATTGCCTCGCGTCGTCATTCGATTATTGCCGTTGTCTGTCGTTTCCTGGGGTCTTTGCAAGGCTAGTGCTCCAATCTGTACGAGAAAACTTGCTTATTTCTTTTCAAATCTGCCGGGGTTTTTGAAATATTTGATGGCTTTCGCATCATCCAGAATATGCTGCCTCATGAGCGATTCCGCCAGTTCCGGATTGCGGTCGCGGATCGCGTTGAAAATGCGCCAATGCTCCTCCAGGAACGTCGGCCGGAATTTGTGCGTTCGTTCCATGGAGCGATAGGCAAGCACCAACGAGCGAATTTGCGATATCAACTGAATGAGAATCGGGTTGTTGCTGGATTTGACGATGGTGTCATGGAACAGCGTGTTCTTCTCAAACACTTTGTCCATCTGGTCTTGCTCATGATATTTTTCCGCCAGGAACAGGCATTCTTCCATCAATAAGAGTGAAGCTTCGTCGATGTTTTCGGCTGCCTGTCTGGCAGCCAATCCTTCCAGCACCGAGTTGCACTGAAACAGTGAATCCATCGACTCATCGTTGAAGTTCGTCACTTCAACGCCGTGCGACGGACGGGAGACGACAAGTCCTTCCGCTTCCAGACTGCGCAACGCTTCCCGGATCGGCGTCCTGCTCGTATTGAGCATTTCGGCCAATTTTGTCACTTTCAGCTTTTGCCCTGGCGCATGCACACCGTTCAAAATCTGTTCTTTGAGGGTCATATACACTTGTTCGTATAAATTTTTCTTATTGCCTTCCTGACGCAAAGACAACCTTCATGCCCTCCCATGTTACTGCCGTGATCGATTCACTTTCCAGATTTGGCTATCGAGGTCTTTGTGCAAATAACTTTGCAATTGCCGCGAAGTATCCAGCAGTTTACTGCCATCAATGCCGGTTTCGATCTTCATTTCGGTCAACATCGCCACGACATCTTCGGTCGATATGTTGCCGGACGCCCCGGGCGCATACGGGCAGCCGCCCAGCCCGCCGATGCTGCTGTCGAACGAAGTAATGCCCGCCTGGATGCCAGCCAGCACATTGGCCAGGCCTCTGCCGTACGTGTTATGAAAATGCAATTCGAATTCGATCGATTCAAATTGCGCCATTAATTGCTTCATCCATTGAAATACCTGCAAAGGATTTGCTATACCAATTGTATCACATAGACCAATTCGCTCAAATCCGATTTGCTGCAAGTTCCCAACCAGGGCGACAATTTTCTCCAATCCCGGATTGCCTTCGAACGGACAGCCGAAAACGGTGGAAACGGAAGCACGGTACTTCAAACCGTCCTGTTTGGCCCGTTCCACCAGGACAGCCAGTTTCTCGACGGATTGCTGTGTCGTCATGTTCAGGTTTTTCAGGCTGTGCGAATCGGTGGCCGACAAAACGAATGTAACGCCGTCAACACCGCTTTGCACCGCACGATCATAACCTCTTTCATTCGGGACCAATGCGTAAAAATCCGCAGGAAGATCGCGAACGGCCTGAATGACCTCCTCCGCATCCGCCAGATTCGGAATCCATTTGGGATGCACAAAAGATGTCGCTTCGATTTCCTTGAAACCGCATTCAACCAGCGAATGGATCAAGGCGATTTTTTTGTCCGTTTCCAGAAAGGAAGGCTCGTTTTGCAATCCGTCCCTCGGACCGACTTCCACAATTTTTATTTCTTTTGGTATGATCATGTGATTTCCTCCTCCACTCCGAATCGGATAATCCGATGGCTTTTCTTTATTTGAACAAATGAATCAGTCCGGTTGACAGTGCCGGCACAAACGTCAGGATCAGCAATGTTACCAAAAGAACAAAATAATACGGGAGCATGCCGCGCGTAATTTGATCCAATCTGATTTTCGCCAGTTCCGCGGATATGAACAGATTGACACCCATTGGCGGCGTGCACATGCCCAGTGCCAGATTGACGATCATGATGATGCCGAAGTGAACGGGGTCGATGCCAAGCTGAATCGCCGTCGGCACCAAAAGCGGCGCCAAAATGATAATGGACGCATTCGTTTCCATAAACATGCCAACAAAGAGCAAGAGCAAGTTCACCAGCAACAGGAAAATGATCGGGTTATCCGAAATGCCCGTGAAAAACTCCGACACAACCATCGGAATATTTTCGCGCGTGATGATCCAGCCAAACAGACCGGCGCCGGAAATGATGAACATGATCGTCGCCGTCGTCACGGCGGATTTCGATAAAATTTCAGCGAGAAATTTCAGTTTGATCTCCTTGTAAATAAACACACCCACGATAAATGCGTACCCGACGGCAATGCCTGCCGCTTCCGTCGGTGTAAAAATCCCGCCATAGATGCCACCCAAAATGATGATCGGCATCAAAATCGCCCAGAAAGCCTCTTTGAACGACTGAAGCAGTTCACGGAACGATTTCCGCGGTTCCGGCTCATAGCCGCGTCTTTTGGCCATCACGTAGGCAGCCGCAATGAGCGAAAAACCGATCAAAATGCCTGGTACAATCCCGGCAATAAACATGTCGCCAATCGATACCGATACCGTTACGCCATACAGAATCATCGGAATGCTGGGCGGAATGATGATGCCCAATTCACCAGCCACCGCTTGCGTCGCGCCGGCAAAGTTCGGATGGTAGCCCCGCTGGATCATGCCGGGAATAAGCAGGCTGCCCAGCGCAGCAGTCGTCGCCGCACTGGAACCGGAAATGGCGGCAAAAAACATGGCCGTTACGATGGTGACAATCGCCAGTCCACCCGGCAGATGTCCGGTCAATGCATTGGCAAAAGCAATCAGCCGTTTGGAAATGCCTCCGTATTCCATCAAGGTGCCGGCCAAAATAAAGAAAGGAATGGCCATCAGCGGAAACGAGTCAATCGACGTAAACAATCGCTGAATCAATACAATGATCGGCGCACCGCCGTCCCACCAAATTGCTATGGCAGACGCAAGCCCCATCGAAATCGCGATCGGAACGCTGAGCGCGAAGAAAATCAACATGGAAATCATTATAATGGCAAACATTATTCATCCTCTTTCCTTCGAGGGGTCCATTCATCGAAAATGAATGCAACCGTATTCAGCATGAGAAACAGGGCCCCGATCGGGATAGATGCATACGGAATGGCCATTGAAATTTGCATGATCGCTGAAGATTGCGCCTGGACGCGTTCAAGCATTTGAATGCCGTAAACAAACATCAGGACACAAAATGCGAAGGACAGAATCATTACAAGAAGCAACAGAAATTTCCGCTGCATGGCGGGCAGCACCTGCGGCAAAATTTCGATGGAAATCAGCTTGTTGTGCCGCATCGCAATGCTGGAACCCAAAAACACGACGTAAATCATCAAATAGCGCGACAATTCTTCGGACCAATGGATGGGCAAATGCAGAACCGAGCGATTCAGTACTTGCAGGATGACCAGAATCGCCATCACGCCCATCAGCAATGCAAGCACGTAACCGACGATTTTGTTGACAGCATCAACGAATTTCACAATTTGCTGCATCGCGCAGTTCCTTTCGGCATAATTTGGGAAAGATAGAGGAATCTTGACGATTCCTCTATCTTTGAATGTTGCAGGATTATTGGATATTTTGGATTTGCTCGATCAGGTCGCCGTATTGGGATTTGTATTTTTCCCAAACCGGCTTGACGGAATCCATGAACAGTTGCTTGTCAACTTCGTTGACTTCCATGCCTTCGTCTTTCAGCGTTTGCAAATATTGATCTTCCGTATCTTTCAGCAGTTGACGTTCGTAGTCTCTTGCTTCGTTGGCTGCTTTCTGGATCGCTTCCTGCATTTCCGGCGACAGCTTCTTCCAGGTATGCTCCGAAATCAACACTTGCGCGGGACCGTAGAAATGGCCGGTCAAAGACAAATATTTTTGTGCTTCATAAAATTTGTTTGTCGCAATCAGTGCAAGCGGGTTTTCTTGCCCGTCAATCGTCTTTTGTTGCAGTGCCGTGTACAGTTCGCCAAATGCCATTGCCGTTACATTTGCTTTCCATTCGTTAAACGTGTCAACATAGGTCGCATTTTCCGGCACCCGGATTTTGATTCCTTCGAGATCCGCAGGCGTGTTGATCGGTTTTTTGCTGTTTGTGATGTGACGGAAGCCATTTTCCCAATAAGCCAGCAGTCTCAAATCTTTGGAAGGCAGGTCTGCTGCCAGCTTTTGGCCGATTTCGCCGTCCAGCACTTTGTAAGCGTGTTCTCGATCACGGAAAATGTAAGGCAAATCGAGCACTTTCATGTTTGGTTCAAACGAAGAGATGGTACCCGGGGCAATCGCGATGTCGATGGATCCCAGTTGCAAACCTTCCGTCAAATCGCGTTCGCTTCCCAATTGCGAGCTATGGTAGATTTCAACCTCGACCGGTTCCGGTGCCGTGCTTTCCAGAATCTCCTTGAACTTCTCCGCACCCAATTGATACGGATGATCCGGTGCCAGAACGTGACCAAACTTCAGTTTCAACTTTTCTTTGGAACCGGAGCTTCCTCCTTGCGTGGAGCTCGAAGAAGGTTCCGCACTTTGGCTTGCGGCCGGTTTCTCTGAATTTCCTCCGCATGCTGCCAGAATCAGTGCAAGACTAGCCAAAATGACCAACAGTTTTTTCATTGCAGTAACCTCCCACAGATGTCTCTTTGTATATCAGTTAACCTGAAGTTAACCGCATACCGGATGGATTAATAAACAGCGCGGTAAATGGAGATCAAATCATCCCTGGACAAATCGACATAGTTGTTGATGAGCAGTCGCTGCTGGGTTTCAATGACCTTGTCCACATAAGGTTCGATATCTTCTTCCCTGACGCCGTATTCGCGCAGCCTTTTTTTGGGAAGCAGTTTGTTGATCAAATCTTCAAGCGCCTGGAAGGCATCCGCCAGACCGGCTTTGATGCCGAGTGCTTCATTGATGATTTGGGCAAGCTCTTGCAGTTTGCCCTGCGGCGCGATTTCCGCATATTTGTTGAACACGGCCATCAAGAATCGGGCATTGGACTCCCCATGCGGCACATGATGGGCGCTGCCAAAATGCATGGCAAACGCGTGAACGGCTCCGCAAGGCGTATTGGCCAGCGCGATGCCGGCAAAAGTCGCCGCCCTCAAAAATTGGCCGATGTGCGCAAACCGCGTTTCCAAGCCTTCTTCGGCCAGTTTCTTGAAATGCGTAACGATGATTTTGATTGCTTCCTTGCAAAATACATCGTTATAAGGATTGCCCGTTTGGGCGACAAAAATCTCCATCGCATGGATGAGCGCATCGATGGAACTATGGACAAACACGTGTTGCGGAATGCTGTCCAGCAATTCTTCGATCAGGACGGCAGCATCAGCATAATTGGCTTCAATTCTTTTGCCGATTTTCGATTTCTGCTTGGTGATGTCCACAACCGATACGCACGTCACTTCGCAACCTGTCCCGCAGGTGGTCGGAATCAGAATCAATTCCTTGTCCCGAACGAGCGGAATCTGGTCTTCGAAAATTTGCTCCGTGCTTGTCGCATTGGCAACGCATAGCAGTTTGGTAATGTCCAGGATTGAACCTCCGCCAATCCCGATCATTCTTTTGATTTTCCGGCCGCTGATATCCTTTAGAATTTTGTCGATGATGATATCGCTGGGCTCACCCAGTCCATAATCGTCCTGGAACAGAAACTGGCAATCGACTTTGCCTTTCATGTATTTCTCGTACAAAAATTTTTCAGTGAAAATCGTATCTTCAGCCGTAACTTGAAAATGCTCCACAAATTGTTGAAATGTTTTCAATTCATAAATCGTCGGTCCGACCCGAAATGAACTCAACATGGTCTCCTCCTCAACCTACGCAAAACACTGGGCAGCCAGATTAAAGCACGACATTGTCGATCAAATCGCCGAAAATTTCCGCTTCCGACGCTTCACTTCTGTCAATGGGCTCCGCAACCCAGGTGGTGTTGAAATAATGCTTTTGCGTCACGTTTTCAGAAACGATGTTGCCGCCCCAGGTACCGCAACCGAGCGAGAACGTATTGGCCAGACCGTTGAACCAGGCACCGCTGTTTGCCATGCCATGCGGCTGGCGAACGATGACCTTCGTTGTTTTCGTGTTGAGGGCAAGCTGCATGATATGATCATCGTTAAAGGAATGAATGCCGCAGGAATGGCCGTAACCGGAATATGCCGTAATCCGATTGACCTTGTCGATGGCTTCCTCGAATTGATCGTATTGATAGAGCGTCAATACGACGGACATTTTTTCGCCCGAGAAAGGATAATCTTTGCCGATGCCAGTTTCTTCCACCATGATGAATTCCGTTCCTTCCGGAACCGTAAACCCGGCCACTTGTGCAATGCGGTGAGCCGGTTTGGCCACGATCTCGCGGTTCAGGTGACCGTCCACCCACATCGCTTTTTTCAGCTTTTCTTTCTCCTCTTCATTGACGAGATAGCCGCCTTCTTTGATTAACAGCGCTTTCATTTCCTCGTAAATGGTATTTTTGATGACGAGCGAATTTTCCGCCGAACAACCGGATGCATAGTCGCCCATTTTGCCCATTTTGATTTTTCTGGCGGCATCGGCCAAATCAGCCGTTTCATCAATGACGACTGGTGCGTTTCCGGACCCGACGCCATAAGCCGGTTTGCCTGAGCTATACGCCGCTTTGACCATGTCGCTGCTGCCCGTAGCCATCGTCAGGTCGCATTGGCGCATCAACTGCTGGGACGCTTCCTTGGACGGATTTTCGATGCAAAGGAACAGATCTTCCGGCGCACCGTTTTTCGCCAGAATTTCCCGCATGATTTGTACAACGCGCGACGTCGTCTGTTTGCTTTTCGGATGCGGCGCAAAAATAATCGCATTTCTTGCCCTGAGGCTCAATACGCCCTTGAATACCGGCGTCGCCTCCGGATTGGTGCTGGGAATCAGGGCAGCGATCACGCCAACCGGTTTGGCAATTTTGCGAATGCCCATCTCCGGATCTCTTTCGATGACGCCTACCGTTTTGACGTCTTTGATCTGATAGAAAATGGCCGGCATTTTTTTGGTCAGTTTTCTGGCTTTGGACGCAACGTTGCCCATATCCGTTTCTTCTACGGCCAGCCTGGCAATTTCATTGGCCAACGCTTCTCTTGAAAACGTATACACAATTGCGGCTGCAAGTTCGTCCAATCTCCGCTGGGAATAACCTTCCACGATTGCTTGGGCAGCTCTGGCTCTCTCAACCAATTTGCTAATTTCTAATTCCGTATCCAATCTTTCTTCACTCCCACAGATGTATGTTATGAATGCATGTATTATATTATCACTAATTTTTATTTTTGTATACACATTAAATTTAGATCATTTTATTTGTTTTATATCCATTTTTGAAATTGTATACACTTTTGTGCACATAAAAAAACAAGCCTCTCGGCTTGTTTGTTGGATGTTAGCATCGATTGCACCGGAAAAGTGCTGATTATTTGCCCGGTGCTTCTTGCACTTTTTTTTCTGTCTTTCTTCTGTTCAATATGCCCAAATATTCAATCCACGGCCCCACATCCGTCCGGTATCTTTCAGCCATCACGCGAACGATTTGCGAAAGGTGGGTCAAGTCATGGACGACCCACGTAGACAGCAATTCGGACGCTTTGACTTTGCCGAATGCCGGATGGAGACCTGTCAGGGACAATTGCGCAGGCGTCACAAGCGACTTCAGCTTCGCGATATTGGCAGCACGAAGTGCAGCGAATTCTGCCAATCGGTCTTCCAACGTCGAATGGGCCATTTCCTGCAAATGTTTGTCGCGGTCAAACGGAGGAAATACCTGACTCTCCCCTTCCCGCAAAATCATTTCCAGGCGCGGAATCCAGTTGACTTTTTCTCCCTCGATCAGATGTGCAACCACTTCTTCTGCATTCCATGTACCTTCACCTTCCCGACATTGCAGCCATTCTTCAGACAATCCCGACAAAAATGTCCTGAGCGTGGAAGGCGTTCGTTCCAGTATTTCAATGGCCTCTTCGATGTTGAAATTCATCTTGGTGTCTCCTTTGTCATCCCGGGATTTGAATATCGGCAACAAAATAGTTTTCCGGCGTAATCGGCTCCTCGGCCAGCCTTCTCAGCATAGCAAGCTGGCCAACGTGCGTCATCGCGTCTGCAAGCGGACCCTGCACCAATTTCAGCACGGTCTCTTCCGGAATGTCCTGATCCTTGAACAGTTGATCCAATTTCCCGAGTTCATTCTGGAAACGCAGAACTTCTTCTTGCCAGCTTCCTGGCTTGCCGGCATTGTCGGTTTGGCCGCCGATCACCGTTTGCGCCCAGGAGAGCAGGGCCGTAATATGGGATAAAATTTCGATCGGTTTCCTGGCACCATTGCCGGCTTCAAACGCCGGAAAACGGTCGCTCGCATCGGTAATCGCTTTCGTAGCGCGATAGCGAAGTGTTGCCAGATAGTGTCTGAGTACAATTCGGGCATCCATGTTTTATTCCTCCTTAGAAAAGAGCGTTTTCCGGATTGCTCCTAGTAAAGTATACCAAGTTTGCATGCCGATTCCTATCATTTTTGCAAAAGAAAAACGCATATTGCGGACAGGCCGAACACGCGTTTATCCGAGCATGATTGAACCCCGGATTCATCTGTAACGTTTGTAACGTTTGACGATGGAAAAGACGATCAATGCCATGATCACGAAACCGCCTGCAAAACCGCCAAGATGCGCCCACAAATCAACCCTCGGAACGATAATGGAATAAATGACACCGATGATGACGATCGTTTGAATCGTTTTTCTGGATGAGTAATTCATGATGTCTTTGCGAAACAGCGCCAAAAAAATATACGCGGCATAGACGCCATATATTGCGCCGGAGGCTCCGGCTCCGATATATTGGTCCGATTGAAACCAATAACTGAACAGGTTGCCGGTGACACCGCTCATCACATACAGCAGTCCGTAACGCCATTTGCCCAGCATCCATTCCAGCGGAGGTGCAAAGACGTAAAGGGCAAAACTGTTGAACAAAAGATGCATCCAACCGATGTGCAAGCCGATGGCCGTCACGAAACGCCACCAATCGGTAACAAATCCTTCCGCTTTGAACATGGCTCCGAATTTCAGCAGCGTACGAACGTTCTCCGACGATCCGTCAATCTCCATCAACACCAGCAAAATGATGTTGACGGCAATGATGACCGAAGTCACCGGATACCAGGCAATGTATTGTTTCAAGCTTTCCCTGCGGACGAACATGCGCTCACAGCCTTTTTCCAATCTTGTCGGTTGCCCTGCCAATCAGCATACCACAAGATGGACTGCCATTTCCAAACGGGACATACACAATTGCGAATGCTAGTATAACCTTTGCGTATAGCTTTCTTCCAGATAGGAAGCCACTTCCTGTTCCGAAAGTTGCAATTGTTTCGCATGGGCGGCAATCATGCGGGCCGCATTCGGCAGTTGCTGCCGATCCGGCCATGACGCCGAATCCCACAGCCGGGAGCGCTTGAATGCCTTGGCACAATGCACATAAACTTCTTCGACGACGATACCGATGCCGAGCAACGGGATTTTACCGTGTGCTTCCATCTGCTTCATCAGCGTGCTGTCAGTGGTGATGCAGGCTGTTCCGTTCACGCGCAACGTCTCTTCCAGTCCAGGGATGATGAAAATCAGGCCCGCTTTCGGGTTGGCCAGAATATTGCGAATCGAATCGATCCGCCGGTTGCCCGGCCGGTCCGGTATGACAAGGCGCTTGTCATCAATGACATGGACAAATCCCGGTGCATCTCCGCGTGGCGATACATCGCAAAACCCGTCGCGATCGGAAGTTGAAATAAACAATAACGGGGAAAGCGCAATAAAAGCCCGGCTATGCGCATCCAGCCGATCCATCGTTTTGTTGCGTACCAGTTCGGTAGGATGCCCTATAAGTTCCCTGACTTCATCTTCCGACTTCAATACATCGGCAAAATCCGGCAATTCTTTCCACTCCACTTCCTGCAAATTCGAAAAAATCATGCCCTGGGGGATTGCAACCGGACGTAGGCAATATAGTCGACCGGAGTCGGATTGTCCGTCTCCGCGTCGCGGGTTCAAGCGCCAGATGCAACGCCGCGCGCATCCAGCCGGTTTTGCTCGAACCATGCATACAATTCCGGATTTTCGTAAGTCTTGAACATGACGATATGGCCATGATCCAGATCCGGATAAGTGGTGAAACGTGGTTCACCGCCTAAACTTTTAATGGCATTAATGATTGCTTCCGTATCCGAAATCGGCACCACGTCATCCAGTGCTCCATGAAAAGCCCAGACTGGCATGGCAACCAATCTGTCAGCGGCTCCGGGCGGATATCCTCCGGATATGGGGGCCGCAGCTGCAAATACATGTCGGGCATTCGCCGCCAAATCCCACGTTCCTTCCCCGCCCATACTGAAACCGGTGACGTAAATCCGGTTTCGGTCAATGGCATGGGCCTGGACGATTTGTTCGACCAGTTCCAGCAAGTGGCCGCGTATATCCGGCCAAAACCGGTTCGCCGGGCATTGCGGTGCAATGATCACATAAGGAAAACGTTTATTTTGTTTGGCGACGCGGATCAACCCGTAATCCTCCAGCACGCTCAAATCATTCCCGCGCATCTTGATGCCATGCAAAAACAGGATCAACGGTAGAGCAGGAGCAGCATTGTCGCGACCGGTATCCTTTTCCGGCAAAAACAATTTGTAACCGATCGTCAGGTCATGACTCCGATAATGATGATCGGAAATGGGCATTGGGTGACGACCTCCTGTCCAGCACCATCTTCTTGCTATTTTCCCGCAATCGGAATGCGCAGCACATCAAGCGCACCAAGCGCGTCAAGCACCAAGCGCATCATCCGATATTCCACAGATGCATCCCGCGCAGGATATGGCAATTCCTTGCTATATTTTAACATACGCCCCATGACGGTTCATCGGACTATTTTCATATAAATTTGCTAATTGCAGGCCACTTCCTGAATCTGGTGTGAAAAATGGGCGCAAGTGGCATGCTATGCGTATTGCAATGCCCACGCGATCAAATGTGACTGAAACGGGAGGTCCAAACATGAGTGTCCGGATCGAAAAAGATACTTTGGGAGAAATTGCGGTACCTGCGGACCGGTTGTGGGGCGCGCAAACGCAGCGCAGCCTGGAAAATTTCCGGATCGGCACGGAACGCATGCCGATGGAAATCATCCGTTCCCTTGCGTTGCTCAAAAAATGTGCCGCCGCGGTCAATCGCGACCTCGGACGACTGAGTGCGGAGAAAGCACTGGCCATCAGCCAGGCGGCCGATGAAATCATCGCGGGCAAATGGGATGACCATTTTCCGCTAGTGGTTTGGCAGACAGGCAGCGGCACGCAGTCGAACATGAATGTCAACGAAGTCATCGCGCGTTTGGCCGCTCCGCATTGTTCAACGAACATCCATCCGAATGACGATGTCAACATGTCGCAAAGTTCCAACGATACATTCCCCACCGCCATGCATATGGCCGCGCTCGCAGCCATCGAAGACCAGGTGCTGCCTGCGATCAGCCTGTTGCGTACGACGTTGCTTGACAAAAGCAGGCAATATGCCGACATTGTCAAAATCGGACGAACGCATCTGCAAGACGCAACACCGCTTACGCTCGGCCAGGAGATTGGAGGCTGGTGTCACATGCTGGAGAAAAACCGAAAAATGATTCGCGCCGCAGCTGATTCCCTGCGTGAACTGGCGATTGGCGGAACCGCCGTCGGCACAGGCATTAACGCCCATCCCGAATTCGGCGACCGGGTTGCCGCGGAAATAACGCGCCAGACCGGCCGTCATTTCGTTTCTTCCCCCAACAAATTCCAGGCATTGACAAGCCATTGCGAACTTGTCCATGTTCATGGCGCATTGAAGGCGCTGGCTGCCGACCTGATGAAAATTGCCAATGACGTCCGCTGGCTCGCAAGCGGCCCCCGCAGCGGCATCGGCGAAATTACGATACCGGCCAATGAACCGGGCAGTTCCATCATGCCGGGCAAAGTCAATCCGACCCAATCCGAAGCGATGACGATGGTCGTCTGCCAGGTGATGGGCAACGACGCCGTCATCGGATTTGCCGCGAGCCAGGGCAATTTCGAGCTGAACGTGTTCAAGCCGGTTATCGCCTACACCTTTTTGCAAAGCGCGCGGCTATTGTCCGATGCGATGCGTTCTTTCAACGACAACTGTGCTGTGGGCATCGAACCGAATCTGGCGGTCATCAAACAGCATCTTGAACGATCACTCATGCTCGTCACCGCCCTGAATCCGCATATCGGATATGAAAATGCAGCCGCCATCGCCAAACTCGCACACCAGCAAGGCTTGACGTTGCGGGAAGCCGCATTGCAAAGCGGATTGATTACTGCCGAAAAATTCGATGAAATCGTCAAACCGGAACGGATGGTTTACCCGCAATCGTCGTAGGTCAAAATAAAAGACATTATAGCGAGAAGATTCGAATGTCTTCTCCCTATAATGTCCTGATATACGTCATTTGAAGATATTATTTTAACCAGCTGTCATCCAGTCAACCTCACCTCAACCTCCGCTTCTTCGCCTCCAGCAACCGGCCAATGCCTGCCTCCCTGTCGCTCTCACTCACCTGACTGCCAGATTGCGCAACCGAGGGAGGCTGCGCCCCGGACCTTGCAACCGACGATGCGGCAGCAACATTTGGTTTATCTTGTCGTTGCACATTAGAAGCGGAGGTCTCCATCCCTGGTCTTTGCGCCACTGGTGACGATGCCCCCGGCTCTGCATGCGAAGCAGCCGACTGCCCGGAGATGCCCTGACCAGCCTGTCTCATTCCTTCTGCTGCCTTCTGCGTGCCTTCACCGGCATAAAACGCCCCTGTCTGCTTCTTGCGCTGCTGCAACCGTTCGAGATAGGTCAAAACAGGCGCGCCATCCGCCACAGGTTGTTGCTTGCGTACGATCCTGCGTAGCCATGCAAACCCTTTTCCCCATGGAACAGAAATGCGCCGAATTGCGATGTCGACAAGCCAAAGTAGCAAGATGAGAATAAGCAGCGGACGCGTCAGATCTTCGTACTGCTTCGTCTTCGTAGGTGCGACGGCGAATACGGCTTCGGGCTGCTCGGGATCAAGCATTCTGCCCCCGGTCAGCTCGGCCAGACGTGCCAGTTTGTCCTGGCCGCTGCCATCCGGTAGCTGATATTCCGGCGAATAGGGAATGACAAATCCGGAGACCGATCCTCCGATTTGGGTCAAATATACACCCGGTGCGGTAATCGGCATGCTTGCCTGATAGGTGCCAGGTTCGACGGGGATGGGGGAAACTTCGAACCTGTCTCCCTTTTCCCCCGTCACCACAACTTGCAAGCCGGCCGCGCCAGTGCCTTGTCCGGATGTTTCGCGGATTTGCAGTTCAGCTTGCCCGCCGCCGTCCCAACCGGCTGAAATTTCATAGGGTTCGCCCGAAAACTGCGGAAATGTCCATTTGACCCATTGGGCGAACAAATCGGGAAACTTGCTCCAACCGATCCAATCCTGCGCCCATTGTCCGGTCAAATCGCTCGTCCAGGCGACCGTCCGGCCGGAACCGAATTGCCACCGGGCCAATAGCGGATCGCCCATCGGCGTCAACAGGACGGTTTCAGCCGTTTCTTTGGCCGTTGTTGCAACATAGGCATTCACTGCGGGAATGCCGTCCGCAAACAGCGGTCGCCAGTTGCCGGCCATCCCGACCGATGGCACAAAGCGGTTTTCGACGATGTACGTACGGGACATGATCGTGGTTTCCCGGCTGAAAATGGCGGGAATCGTGCTCTGATCATTGGTAAAATAATACCGGCCGTTCGCCTCCTGCGCCAACCGCTCCAGCAGGATGGTGTCCGCTCCGCTTCCGACAGCGACCGTGGACATCGTGATGTCGTTGTCGACCATCGTGGAAGTCAGGTTGGAATAATCGGAATAGGTGGCCGATTGGCCGTCCGTCAGCAAAATGAGATGTTTCCGCTGTGCTTCGACCCGGAGCAGGCGATCGAGGCCGGTTTGCACCGCCGTATAAATTTCGGTTCCGCCGCTGGGCTGGATGCCGCGAATGGCCTGCATGACCTCTTCCCGTTTGTCCAGCTTGACCGGTTCGACCACCCACCACGGCGAATTGTCGAAAGCGACGACCCCGACGGTATCCTCGTCCCGGAGAAGCTCGACGGTCCGCAATGCAGCTTCTTTGGCCAGTTCCAGTTTGCCGCCGTCCATGCTTCCGGATTTGTCGATGATCAAAATGAGCCCCAGTGAAGGAAGCTGCCGTTTGCCTTGCAAATCCATGTATACGGGCAGCGCTTTCTCCACGGGTGTCTTGTAGTAGCCGCCAAGACCATAGCTGTCCTTGCCGCCGACCATGACCAGTCCGATGCCGTAATCGGACACGACGGTGGACAGATTGCGCATGGGCGCTTCGGCGATTCGCGTCGCCGGCACATTGTTCAGGATGATGCTGTCGTAACGCGCATAGTCGGCCAGTTCGACCGGCAATTGTTCCGGAATCACGATGTCGTACGGAATGAGGGACGCCTCCAGTGCGGATGCGATGTTGCCCGAACTGCCCGTCGCCCCTTCAACGATCAGTACGCGGGGGGCCCCTTCAATGCGACTGAAAGCATAGGCCGTATTGTTGCGCGCCTGCTGATCGCCCGGCAAATAGAGTTCCGCCCGGTAACGATGGATGCCTGGTAATTCGGCAATGCTGTGCAGGGCGAAGCGGTTTTCACCGGCTTCCAATGGAATGGCCACCGACGCTTTTTCGACATCATCTTCAAACAGACGCAATTCAGCCGTTCCGGCCATAGTGCTCGCAACGGCGATTTCGAAGGCAAATTTTTCGCCCTGCTTCATGGAAGCAGGCACACGCAGCGACGTCACCGCGGCATCTGAAATGAGGCGCTTCGGGATAGGGACGACATCGACCGGGATGCCCATCTCTTTCAGCCTCCGGCCTTGGCGCAGCATATCCCCCGCATTTTCTTCTCCGTCGGACAGCAGCACGATCCGCCCGCCGTCCGGCAACAGCCCTGCGGCAAGCTGCAAGGCGCCGGCGATGTTGCTGAATGCGCGATTGACCGTCGTCCGCAATGCCACTGTCGAAGCATCATCCTGAGAAAGCGTGCGTTCCACGGCCGCATTCAGCCCGAATGATATGAGTGCGGCGCGATCTTCATCGGTTTTGCCATTGATGGCAGCACGAACCCATTCGTTGATCGCGGCTTCTTCGTTCAAACTTTCGGAACGGTCGGCCACAAACACGATATTGCGCTGTTCCGCCGTCTGGTACCGCGTCGCCCCTGCCACAACGGCCACCAGCAGCACCAAGATGAGCGACCGGATGGTGATGGCTGCCATTTTGCGCCAGCCGGTCAGCCGAATCGTGCCCTTGATGGCCCGCCACATGACAAAGGCGCATGGGAGGAGCAAGAGAAGCGCCCACCCGTTATCGAACTGAAGTCCCACGGCGGTACACCTCCCATTCCATGGCGATCAGCAATAGCAACAGCACGGCAATCCAGGGAACCAATGACTGATAGGATGCTGTCCCGTTACCGATGGCTGGATTTTCCTGTTCAGGAACACCATTTTCAGCCTGTTCCACAGACGCGCCAATTGGATGGTTTACCGCGTTTTGCCCATTCGCTGCCATCCGGCTTTCCGACGGATCGGCCACGACGGCTAGCAGACGGCTGCCCAGCATTTGGCCACTGCCGTCAATTTCGACGTAGCGGTACAATCCGGGAAGATCCGGCACCGTTTGTTCACCTGCGAGCGCCCCTTGCTTGTCGACTTCGCCATCTACCGCAGACAACCCGCCATACCGGTCCCCATCCGGCACTTCCACCGGCTCCCAGACCGACCGGACAGCTGCAGGCTGATGCTGGATGTCCATGCGGCTGCCTGCGACCGCTCGCCCCAGATTGGATACGATGCCGCCACTCATCCATTCCGCCGCCTGCGATACGAAAATCGGAAACTCCGGACGCATCGGCCAGTCGGAATCACGCAAATCGAAAGCCATCACGATGCCCGGTTTGCCATTGGTCCTGCCTGCATATATTGCGGGAATACCGCCATAGGTCACCACCGGATCACCCAGTTCCGTCTCCGACCCGGTTTTCGCCATTTTTGCAATATACACGTCGTCAAACGTCAAATACCGGACGACGGGATGATCCCGCACAACCGGTGTTGCCGCGGTCGGCTGGACAGACGTATGACCGGGAGGCGGTGCATCGGCCGACCAAATGCGCCACACCGGTTTGGCGGAAAGCAAATGGCGCCATGGGGCGGTATCCAATTTGTCCGCAGGGACTCCCGCGTCAATGACGATCCAATCGATGTCGTTGGACAAATTCCCACTGGGCTCAAACGTTTCCGGGTTCGCCTGAATCGTCTGCACGCCTGCGAGTTGAAGCGCCTTGTCCAGAAACAAATTGCCCGCACCAACCAGAAGCGCCCGGCGTTGGCCGCCTGAAACGGCCTGGAATGCATAGGCAACATCATCGGCGGCGTAACCGTCCGCCGATCCTGCATAGATGGCCGCCCGATAATACGTCGTTTCCATCTGGGGCAACGCCTCGATTTCCGTTTCGATGACACGTTGCTCACCCGGTTCCAGCCGAAACGCCGCCGCAAACAACCGCTGCCCCGAATGCGGCGCCTCAATGGCAAACGTCCCGTCAACCGCGTGTTCGCCCAGATTCAGCAGCGTTGCCACAGCTGTCGCCCGTTCGCCTTCCGCAATCCCCCCGCGTACGCCAAAAGCGGCGATGGCCACATTGTCTGCGGTACCACCGACGCTCATCAGACGAATGGGATTGGCAAACCGGTTTCCTTCCCCAAACCCGGATGACAGCCCGTCCGTCACCAGTACAATTTCACCGCTTTCGGCATTGCGCAGCGTTGCATCTGCCAGCGTCAAAGCGGCTGTTGCGTCGTTCGGACCGAAATGCGGACGGATTTCCCCCAGCGCTTCGATAATGGTCCGGGGACTGCCCGATGCCACGATTTTCGGTTCCTCTCCCGTCACAATCAATGTGGCTTGCGAAGCGGCGGATTCCGCTTCCAGCCATTGCGCCAGCCGCGCCAACGCGGTCTCCAGACGGTTGCTGGCCTCTCCCCGATTGGCGCCTGTCATGCTGGCGGACACATCCAGCACAATTGCGACCTGGCGCCCGGGCTCCGATCGTCCGGCCAGAACCGGGTCCATGAGCGCCAACACGAGCAGCAGGGCCGCTGCCAGTTGCAGGAGGAGCAGCAATTGCCGGCGCAATTTCTGCCAGGGCCGGTTTGCCTCTTGTTCGCGAAGCACTTTTCGCCACAGCAAACTGCTCGAAACCTGCGTGTCGAGATACGTGCGCTTCAGCAAATACATGAGCAAAATGCACGGCAGCGAAAGTGCAAACCACAGCGAACTGATCGACTGAAACAACATCGGCCTGCTCCTCCTTTCTTCTATCGGTAATCAACGCTTCAACAGCCCGGCAGCCAGCAAGCCGTGAACCGCCGTGTCAAAAATAGATGCGGAAGCATCCACAAGCAAATAATCGAATCCGCGCTCTGCACATCGCTTTCGAATCGATTCACAATGGGCCTCAAGTGCCATTTTGTAAGCCCGATGGACACTTTGGCCGAAAGCCACTTCCTTGGCCTGGCCGGATTCCGCATCAATCAACCGGAGTTCGCCCGACAGATCGGGATACAATTCCGCAGGGCCCAGTACATGAACGAACACAAGATGCTGCCGCGCCGCAGCAAATCCGTCCAGTGTCTGTGCGATGCCCGTTTCGTACAACCCGTCCGTAAACAGCCAGCTTTGCCCTGGCAAACGCGGGTAAGCCCCCGGTTCCGCAAACGCGCTGTACAAATCCTCCGTGCCTGATCCATCTGGCAATCCCAATTGCTGTGCCAAAAAATCAAACAGCCGGACGGCAGCCCCTCTACCGCGAACCGTCGGCAACCTGGCGACGATCCGGTCGGCAAACGTGCAAACCGTCACGCGGTCCTCTCCCGACAATGCCGCATAGCCGACACAAGCGGCAAGCCGCAAGGCAAACGCCAGCTTGTTGTCGGGCGGGATGTTGCCGCTCCCGATGCCGTCCGGGGCAAGTCCGAACCCCATGGACGGTGAGACGTCTATATAGAGCCGCACATCCATTTCCTGTTCATCCCAGTATTGCCGGACGAATGCCTTGCCCGTGCGCCCATAGACGTTCCAGTCCAGACGGCGAATATCGTCACCCGGCACGTAAGGCCGAAAATCGGCAAACTCCTGCGAACTGCCGAGCAGCCGGGATCGGCGTTTGCCCTGCATGGTGCCGCTGACACGCCCCTTGGCGGCGACAGTCATCTGTTCCATCGCGTTCAGCAGGGAAGGGTCTTCCAGCAACCATCCGCCTGTTCTCATCGCCCGGACTCCAGCGTTTCCAGAATGGTCTGAATCAGCGCATCCGTCTTGATGCCCGAGGCAATTCCCTCATACCCGAGCACAAGGCGGTGCCGCAGTGCGGGTACAGCCACATCGCGAATGTCCTGTTTGGAAACGTGCAATTGTCCCGCAAGCAGAGCCTTGACTTTGGCAACCGAAATGATGGCCTGGATGCCGCGCGGCCCGGCGCCAAACCGCACATATCGGCGCACCCCTTCCGGGGCATCGGGCTCGGTTGGGTGCGTCAGCATCAACAGGCGAACGGCCCAATCGAGCACCTCTTCGGAGACGAGCATTTCCTTCGCATAGGCTTGCAGCGTATGCAGCAATGCCGCATCTGCTACCCGGTTTGCCCGCGCCACCGTCGGCGCGGTCGTGCGGCGGACAATTTCCTTTAGTTCTTCACTGGACGGATAAGTGACCTCGATTTTCAGCAAAAAACGGTCCAGCTGCGCCTCGGGCAGCGGATACGTCCCTTCCTGCTCGACAGGATTTTGCGTCGCAAGCACAAAAAACGGCGACGGCAGCCGGTGCGTCTCGCCGCCAGCGGTCACCGTGCGTTCCTGCATCGCTTCCAGCAAGGCGCTTTGCGTTTTGGGCGTCGCCCGGTTGATTTCGTCGGCAAGCACCAAATTGCCGAAAATCGGCCCTGCCTGAAACCGGTACGAGGTCTGGCCGTGGGGACCGAATTCCACAAGTTGCGTGCCCGTGATGTCCGAAGGCATCAGATCCGGTGTAAACTGGATGCGTGAAAAGTCCAGCGCAAGCGCATCGGCCACCGTCCGGACAAGCATCGTTTTACCGAGTCCCGGAATGCCTTCGAGCAGCGCATGTCCGCCGGCGATCAAACACCAGAGCAACTGATCGACAACTTCGCGCTGTCCGACGATAACGGATTCAATTTCTCCCCGCAGTTTTTCGAATTGGCCGACCGCTTCCGCAATCTGAGCTTTGGATTCCAGCATAGAAAAGTCCTCCTTGGCCTACCGGTTCGGTTGAATTTGGTCAAAATAGTCGCGTACGCGTTGCTGCATGGCAGGGGGCAACTGGCTGCGATTGAGCGATTGCCTTGCTTCGGCCGCATAGAAGGCGTAAACTTCGTCGTAAGCTTGCAATCCGCCGTCCAGCACCGGTGCCTGACCGCCCTGCAAGACTTCGCCCCCCGTGGTCGGCCCGCCATCGACTTCCACCCGGCCTTCTCCCTGCCACTTCCTGGGCGTCGTCACCAACATGCGTTGACCAGCGCCAGAACCGCCAGCAAGACCTCCCCTGCCGGAACCGCTGCCCGGGTCCGAACCGGCACCCGCACCGCCCGCGCCCGTTCCCTGGCCGCTGCCTGCGCCCGATCCACTACCATTAGCGCTTCCGCCACCGGCTTTCCCGGAAGCCGCTCCCTGTCCGTTCCCCTGGCCATTGCCTGTTCCTGCGCCTGTACCTTGGGCTGATCCGCCTACCGGCTTATTGTTTTCGCCCTGGCCGGAATTGCTGGATGAGCCGGAACCTGTACGGTCCGAATCACCTGATCCATCATTGGAACCGCTGCTGCCGCTGAAAGCCCCCTGACGGCTCGGCATGCCCGTCCAACCATGAGCGGAGTTGGCACCGCCGGTCTCCTTGCCCGATAGTGCGGCCAATCCGCTGGCAGTCTGCGCAAACTGTGCCGCGAGTTGCTGCGCCAACGCTTCCAGCTGGGCTGCAGACAGACTGTCTGTCAACGCCTGGCCCAGTTCATCGATCGTTTCCGCATCCAACGATTGATCTGCCAGTTTTTTCGCGGCTTTTTCCAAAGCCTGTTTGACCGCTTCGGTCGTTGATGTTGCTTCACCGCCGTTTGCCTCCGTTTGCGCAGACAGCTTTTCAGCCAGTTCCTTCAGCCGATCCGACAGCGCTTTTCTCTCTTCTTCCGACAATCGCTGCAGTTCGTCTTTCAATTGTTCCGTCGCCCGTTCGATGTTGGCGGCATCCTGGCTCTCCATTGCCTGTCCTAATTTCTGGAGTATCCGGATCGATTGCATTTGTTGCGCCAGCGCGTTCAATTGCGCCTCCTGCTTCTGCAAATCTCCGGCCATGCGCGCCAGTTGCCGTTTGGCATCCTCCAGCGCCTTCGGCACTTCGGCGATATCGTCCAGCTTCGCCAACCGTTCGCGTATCTCGTCAAGCGTTTCCGCCAAATGCAAACGTTCCTCTTGCGACAAACCGCTCTGCTCCACCTGGGATTGCAACGCATCCACCGATTCGGACAATGGACGAAAAGCCTCTCTGGCAGCAGCCCGCGCGGCCAACCGTTCATCCATCGGATTCGGAATGTATATCAGCACAGCCGCACTTGCGACCAACACGGCCAATGCGCCACTGAACCTGAGCAGGGTGGATCTGCCTGGCCCTGGCAAATGTGTGCGCAAATGTGCCAGATAGCGTGACGCCGCTTGTTCCGCATCTTCACGCTGCATTTTTGCAACGGGATGATCGCTGTCCAGCCGCTCCAGGGCAGTCGTTACCGCGTCGCTGGTGACACGCCGGTCCATCGCAAGCGCTGCTTCCCGCAACGTAACGGGACGACGCAAACCGGCGAGCCCCCCCGCAATGAGCCCGATACAGGTGACGCAAATGGCAAGCCAGATCCGGGCGGGGATTGGAACGACACGGGAAGCCAGCAGCAATAACACCGCAGCGCCCACCCCGGAAACAGTTCCCCATGCCGTCGTTTGCAACAAACGCAACATTTGCATTCTTTTCCGTACCGGTTGCAGCAGTGTGACAAGCCTTCCATGCTTCTTCATGTCTCCACCTCGCCCTCATCCAAATTGCCGGTTAATTACCGATTGCAAGATTGATTACTTCTTGCGTCGTTTCAGGTTGGGCCGAATTTTCCGGATGCTGATGTAGATCGCCAAAACGAGCAGCACCCCATAAGCCAGTACAAATCCCTGCCACAGCTGGATCGGCGGTTCTTGCTGCTGGCCGGTCGCAAAGTTGTACACCTGGAATACGCCGCGTGAAATGCTCGGATCGAACAAACTGTACAACGCCGCAACCGGATTGAGGCTCATCAAATAACCCAGCCATCCGAAAGTCAAATTGGTTCCCCGATAGACCTCGCGCAAGATGGCATGCAAAATGAAATAGAGAAAAGCGGTGCCGCCAAATGAAAACAACATGACGCCATAGGAAACGATGACGGATATCATCGTCCGTTTGAACAATGTGGAAAACAGGATGCCAAATGCGCCAAATGCAATCATGACGAACACATAGAACAAAAACACCATCGCCAATTGGGAAGGCGAAATGCCGCCGTAAAGAAATGCAATGCTGTAAACCGGCATGGTCGCTACGACAATCAGCAGCATAAAAGCAAGCGACGCGAGCAATTTGCTCAAAATGATGCTGGACGAAGATTGCTGCGTCGTAAGCAGCAGGTTCAGCGTTTGCCGCTCCCGCTCTCCGCTGACGATGCCGGCCGTCAGTCCCGGCGCCATGAACGCGATCAATCCCAACTGAGCCATGCTGATGAAAATGAACATCATCCGGCTCGCTTCCGGATCAAAGACGTTCCGGCTTTGGTTCAGCTGGGTGACGTACATAAAGCCGAGCGCCGCAACGCCGATGGCGAGCAAGTAAAACAGCAGCGCCCACATGGATCGAAACGTCCGCATCCGGAGCGTAATTTCTTTGCCCAACACCGGGTTGGTCAGCACCCGACGCCAATCGGTTTTTTCTCTGCGGTTTTCCCGTTTGCCGCTCATGCTTCTCCCGCCTCGCTTCCTTTCGTAATTTCCAGGAACACATCCTCCAGATTCGTCTGGGCTTCACTGAATGCAATCAGGCGGAACCCCTGGGCAACCAGATCATGCAGCAATTCGGATTGCTCCTCATCCTGACCGGCAAAATGGATGTGTATGCCCCTCTCATCGCGGAAAATCCGGTTGACGTGCGGACGATTTTGCAGATACGCTTCCGCCTCTGCATCCTGGCCTGCCGTACGCACCAGCAAAATCCGTTTGACACGAAGGCGGGACTGGATTTCCTGCACGTTGCCGTGCGCCACCATGCGCCCATGTTCGATGACGCCGATTTCATCGACCATTTCGGCCAGTTCCGGCAAAATATGCGATGAAATGATGATCGTCTTGCCCATCGCTTTCAATTCTTTCATGATCTCCCGCATCTCGATGCGTGCGCGGGGATCCAGGCCGGAAGCGGGTTCATCCAGGATGAGCAGCTGCGGATCATGAACGAGGCAACGAGCCAGACAGAGACGCTGCTTCATGCCGCGTGACAATGAATCGACATAGGCGTCTTTTTTGTCCGTCAGGTTGACGAGTTCGAGCAACTGCGGAATCAGTCTGTCGCGTTCCGCTTTCGGGATACCGTAGCTCGCACCGTAAAAATGCAAATATTCCGTTGTCTTAAACTGTTCATAAACCCCGAAAAAGTCCGGCATATAGCCGATGCGCTTGCGCACTTCCTTCGGGTTTTCCGTCACTTCGATGCCATCCACCCTGGCCGTTCCCGAAGTCGGTGCAAGAAGCGTGGCCAGAATCAGCATTGTCGTCGATTTGCCCGCACCGTTGGGTCCAACGAAGCCGAACACCGTTCCGCGCCGGATGGTCAGGTCGATCGATTTCAGCGCCTGAAAATGGCCAAATTGCTTTGACAGGTTCTGTATTTCAACCATGGGTGTCGACGTCATTCGCTTGTCCCCCTTTCCAGGCCGATCGCAGGCAGATTGTAGAAGACCTGGTCAGATACAGTCAACTTCATGCGAATCGTATTCGTTTGCGTCAGATAGGCTGCCACTTCGTCATTCGGCCGGACCGAGGCGACATTCGCATTCAGGGACTCCCATTGCTGCAACTTTTCATTCCAGATCGCCAGTTGCAACAATCCGCCATCCACGACTTCCTGATAGATAGTCAACGAATCATAGGTTGCCGCTTCCTCTTCCCCATCGCCGAAGCCCGGAAGCGGATATTCGAATTCCAGGCTGCCTGGTGCCAGAATCATCCGGTTGGTTGGATGTTCATAACCGATTGACGGCATATCCTGTTTGGTAATATAAGGTGTAATCGAGCCCGGCAAAATGACACCCGACTGCTGGACATCGATCCACTCGAATGGTTGCACCCACATGGTCAAATTGTCCGACCGTGCCTCCTGCCCGTTGACTTCAAACCAGGCTGTCTGATCCTCGCTGAAACCGACAATGATCGGCTTTCTCCAGGTCCCCGTCTTGTTGTTCGAATAGGCGTTCAGCATGCCGCGTTCCCGGCTGTTTGCATCCGAATTGCCATAGTTGTAAGGGAACAACTGGTTGCCGTAATCAAACCAGCCCACAACATTCGTTTGCTGCCAGAACGGTACCTGTACGCTTGCGGACGCCCCGCTTGCCAGGTCGCCCAGCGGGTACACCCTCCCGGCATGGAGGACAGCCACATTGCGCAATTCAACACCCGTTTCATTGCCGACTTCCAATGCGATCGAACCTTGTCCGGACGGTTTCATTTCCACCCTGAACTGTCCATGACCGGATGATGCTTCATATTGTACCGATGCTGTGCGCAAGGACCAATAGGGTACTTCTTTCCAGATGGCCTCGGACTTCGTTTCTGTCCGTTTGGCCCGCTGCGTAATGTCGGTGCTGAGTACCCCATAGGTGTTTCCTGTCCTGTCAGCGTTGGGAGACACGGTTACACCAGGTTCAAAAGCAGCGGTCACCGTACCGCCTTTGGGCACAAATACGCCTATGGACGCCGAACGGATCGCTCCTCCCGTTCCCGACAGTTCGATCGTACGCAAACTGTGCGTCAATGTCTGATTTTTGTCCGAAGCGCCCACATTAAAAATAACGATGCTGCAAACAATGGACAAAACCGGAATGATCCACCAGGCCCATTCACGCCGGTCAAAAGCACGCAAAATCAAAAACAGGAGCGGCGCAACAACGATCACATAAATGACAAAAAAGACCAGCAATGCGCCAAAAGAAGGTTTCCCAATCGAAGGAAACTGCTTGATCGCATTGTCCAGCTCCCAATATTTGATGCCGACACCGGGGGACAAGTAGTTAATCTGATTGCTCTGCTGGCTTAATGTTTGGGACAGCAGCCGCGTCCACAACAAGGAATTCCCCGTCCAGGACGAAAACGGCTCCAGCGCCGGGTCAAACGCGACATAGATGACTTGACCGTAACCATACGAACGTTCGGCGGAAATGATCGTATCGGCTTCAGCAAACGTGACTTTTCCCGCCTGTAGCTTGCCGGACGATACCGTAACCGGAACTTGGGCATCCAGCGCCTTGCCACCGCCCCATTCTTCCAGCCGTTCAAAGCTGGATAACTGTACAGTGCCTTCCGCAGAGACAGGAACAAGCTCGCCAAAACCTTCCGCCGTCTTCGCGTACGCGGCCCCGCCGGCAACGATCAGCGTCCCTCCTTGCTGGATCCAGCCGCGAATCGCAGCCAGCCGCTCTTTGCTCCAAGTTCCGGTTGCCACATCGTTCAGCACCAGGATATCGATACCGTCCAGAAGCACCATTTGCTCCGGCAGTCGATCCTCCGGAATCGGAACCATTTTGATCCGATAGCCTTGCTGGTTCAGCAATGGCAAAAAATTCAGCGTGTCCGGATCACGTGCCACGACACCAACCAACGTATCACTGACCGTATATGCCTCCACATATGGCTTGCCTAGTGTAATTGGCACGATTTTACCCGAATCATCGACAAATTGAAGCCTGTTGTTTTCCTGATAATAGTGGGTACCGGGCACGGCCATTTCAACCAATTTTGGCGAACCGGGTGGAAGCGCCGTTGCGACAGCGAAAGTCTGGGTGGTACTGTCGTTGGGAAGGACCATCGAAAACTGCAGCTCGCCCTTCAATTCTCTGGCACTTTGGTTCGTTATCGTCAAACGCAGTCGCGCCCATCGGCCTTCCTTGACATTGCCTTCGATGCCGATTTCCGATTGGATCGCGATTCCTGCCGATTGCTCTGCGGAGATGCTTTGCGGATTGCCAGTCGTTCCGAACACCAGAAACAGACAAACCAGGCCCCAGAACGCCAGGAGATACAATCGTTTCTTTTTCATTTTCATGTACAAATACAATTGAGCAGCTCCTTCCATGACTACTTTCCTTCATCATAGCCTTCTAACGTATATCCGCACCAAAAAGTTTCATAATTTCTGGATAAAATTTGCGGAACCAACAAAGCATTGCTGCCTTGGCGGCTTGTCAGGAACGATTTGCACAGGTACTCTTAGAATGAGGTGGTTCTGCATGAATCTGCAAAAGAAAAAAGATCGGGAAGCACTGGAGAAACATCTTCCAGGCCTGCCTTGGTATGTCGAGAAGTTCATCAACTACAAATTGCCCGATCTGTCGCCTTCCTCCTTGCTCGAATACGTGCGCGATTATGAAACTTTCTTCAACTGGCTGCGGGCCGAAGGATTGACCGCCGCCGAATCGAACCGCGATATTCCACTTGAGGATCTGGAACGTCTGCATGTCGACAGCATCGATTCGTTCCGCATGTTTCTCTCTACACGCAAAGAGCAAACCAACAGCCGAACGACCATTTCCCGTAAGCTGTCTTCATTGCGTTCGCTGTTCCATTACTTGAGCCAGATCGCAGAGGATGAAAACTTCTATCCGCTGCTAAAGCGCAATGTCATGGCCAAAATTTCGGTCAAACGCGTACATAAACCGAAAGACTCTGCTGCCAAACTCGAAGGAAAGCTGCTGCAGGAACAGGAAATATACGAATTCATCCAATATATCAGGCACGATTATGCGCATGATGTCGCCAACAACAAACAGGCCATGCATGCCCATGAATTGAACCGGATTCGGGACTGCTGCATCGTCAGCCTGATTTTGAATTCCGGCCTGCGGGTATCCGAGCTCATCAACCTCAATCTGGACGATCTGGACATCAAACGCAAACTTGTCTACGTACACCGCAAGGGCAAAAATGATGACTCGTTCAAAACGCCTGTCTATTTCCGGCAGGATGCCGTTGAAGATTTGCAAGCCTATTTGAAACTCCGTGAAATTCGCTACAAAGCGCCGAAAAAAGAAAAAGCGCTCTTTCTCGCCCTGGCCAATGGCCGAAAGGAAGGTACCCGCATGACCAAACGTGCGGTGCAGGAAATGGTCATCAAATACGCCAGACGATTCGGCAAGCCCTATCTGTCCGTTCACAAGCTGCGCCATTCTTTTGCCACCGACTACTATCTGCGCAACGACTTGTACAAAACGCAGGAGCAATTGGGGCATGCCTCGCCAGAAACGACCCAAATATACGCCCATCTGACGGACAAAACGATGGAAGAAGCCATTGATCGTTAGTACTTATTCCAATTGATAAGCTAGGAGAATCGGCATGCAAATGGAAATCGTTAACCTGCCGCTCGAACTGATTGATGAAGATACCGAGCAGCCCCGCTACCAATTTGATGAAGAATCGATTCAGGAATTGATGAACAGCATTGCAGAGCTGGGCCTGCTGTCACCGATCAAGGTGCGGAAACTGCAAAATGGCCGCTTTAAAATCATCTATGGCAACAGACGCTATAAAGCGTCCAAAAATTTGGGCCTTGCTTCCATACCTTGTATCGTCACCGATATGACGGATGAAAAAGAAATTTACCTCGAACAAATCGCTGAAAATTTGACTCGTGAAGGATTTACGCCCATTGAAGAAGCCGAAGCTTACGACAGGCTGATGAACGATCCCAAATTCAGCAGTTCGATCAAGTTTTTGTCCAGCAAACTGGGCAAATCCGAATCGTACATCAAAAACAAACTGGAATTGTTGAAGTTCGATCCTAAAGTCAGACGCCTCGTCGTCAGCGGTACAGCCATTCGCAAAGACAAATTGACCGAAGACCAGTTGCTGCCGCTCAAAGATTTGCCGATGGAACATCGCGATACACTGGCGCTGATTGTGGCTCGTGACGAATTGCCGGTCAGCGATGTCAAAAAAATCGCCAAGCTGTTCAAGGACAAGGACATTTCAGCCGCAACAAAAGACAAGCTGCTGTACAAATCGGGCTACGAATTGCTGCAAACGTGGTCAACCCTCGAAGCGAACCGGGCCGAACGGGCCGAAAGAGCCAAACGTGCCGCCGAACGCGAAGAATCTGTTAGGGCACCGAAGGCAGCGTCCAAAACCGCGCAAGCCCAATCGTACAAGAGCGACGCTGCCGATTCCGTCATGGATCCGACACCTGTTACCGGCATGGACCCAGCCTCTGCTCCCATCATGGATTCAGCACTTGTTGTGGAGAACACCGAGAATGGTGTCGAACCTGTTGCCGGCAATGCCAATGGATCAGAAAGTTCAGCGGTTCTCGCCCGGCTGGAATCACATCTGAAGCAATTGCTTGCAGCAATGACGCCCGTAGTGGATGGAGACAGCGCCGATTTGCCCAAGGATATGGTGCAGGGGAATCATGGACGATACGAGCCGATTCTTGGCATGATTCATTTGGCGCTGACTCGTCTGGATGAGCAACGGGCTGCATTGCAAATTTGGAAAGATCGGCTGAGCCGGTGAAGTATGACCCGTTTTGGCGCTTACGTACCATTATCCCTTTGGTTCAGATTGGATTCGAGTGATGCAAAATGGTACCATTATCCCTTTGCATCAGAAAACAATCATTTTCCCATCATTCATCCCGTTATTCCCTTCGCTCAGGCGGACAGTCCCGACTGAGCCAATGGGATAATGGTACGAATGATGCAAAAAGCGCAATCACCTCACGTAAAAACGGGACAGCAAGTGCTTCCAATCGCCCCTGCCCCAAACGTCACAACGTCAACTACCATTGCGCGTCCAACAGCCGCGAGAGCACCCGTTGTCCCTTCACGAACATAAACGCTTTCTTGCCGATATGCAAGAAATTTCCGACAAATCGCTCCCCGAATTACCTGAACTCCCGTGGAATCCGGCGTGCAACACCAGTACGAATGGCAGCTTCCACAACACGATCCCGCATGACTTTGACGACATCCTGGTTAAATACGCTCGGAATGATATAATGTTTGTTTCGCTCTTCATCCGTAATGACAGAAGCGATGGCTTCCGCAGCGGCCAGCTTCATTTCCTCATTGATTTCCTTGGCCCTGCAATCCAATGCGCCACGGAAGATGCCCGGGAAACAGAGTACATTGTTGATTTGGTTCGGAAAATCCGATCGGCCTGTCGCAACGACACCGGCAATATCCTCGATTTCATCCGGCGCAATTTCCGGAATCGGATTGGCCATGGCGAAAATAATCGGGTCTTTCGCCATCCGCAAAACCATTTCCCGTTTCAGAATGTTGCCTTTGGATACGCCGATGAACACATCAGCGCCTTCCAAAGCTTCTTCCAATCCTCCGCTGATACGGCGCGGATTCGTATTTTCCGCATACCACTGCCAAGCCGGCTCACTGTACGTCTTATCCGCGGTCAGTATCCCATCGCGATCTACGCCAATCAATTCACCGACGCCGGCTGCCATCAATATTTTGCTGCATGCCATCCCGGCTGCACCGATTCCGCAGACAACAGCCCGCACGTTTTTGATATCTTTGCCCACAACTTTAAGCGCACTGATCAGTCCGGCTAACAACACGACTGCAGTACCATGCTGGTCGTCATGAAAGACGGGAATATCCAGTTCTTCACGCAGTCGGCGTTCAATTTCGAAACATCTCGGTGCCGAAATGTCTTCCAGATTAATGCCGCCAAACGCAGGCGCAATGGCTTTTACATGTCGAATAATTTCTTCTGTATCCTGGGTGTCCAGACAGATCGGGAATGCGTCTACATCGGCAAACTGCTTGAACAGCGCCGCTTTGCCTTCCATCACCGGCATGGCTGCGTGCGGCCCGATATTGCCCAGTCCCAATACTGCCGAACCGTCGGATACTACGGCAACCGTGTTGCGTTTGATTGTAAGCGTAAATGCTTTTTTCGGATCCTCATGGATCGCCATGCAGACACGCGCGACTTCCGGCGTATAAACACGTGACAGATCGTCCCGGTTTTGGATCGGCGTCTTCGGCATGATCGAAATTTTGCCGCCCAGATGAAGCAAAAACGTCCGGTCGGAAATGTTGACGATCCGGATGCCCTCCAATTGCTTCAGTCCCGCCACAATCCGCTCCAGTTGCTCGCCATCCGCGACGATCGTCAAATCCCGAATCGTCAAATCCCGGGTCGTTTGAATAACGTCAATAGCAACAATATCGCCGCCGCTTTCTACAACGACATTCGCGACCTGCCCGAAATTGCTGTGATCCCGCTGCATTTCCAAACGAATGATGCTGCTTTTTCCCCCCGACATACCTAACGAAGCAAAACTCATGATGGTCTTTACCTCCTGATGCGTTGGCATGAAGTAGCGTGCTGCGATGTTTTCATAAAAAGGAACTTGAATTTTCCCTCTTACCGATACTATATCAGATTTTTGTGCCAAACCCTACTGAAAGCGTAACAAATCCAAAAAAAAAACCATCTTCCGAAGAAGATGGACTTGGCCAGAGCGAATCCTGATCGATTATTCAACAATCAGTTTGCCGACCATGTTCCCATGGCCAGAGCCACACATGATCGAGCAAACATAACTGAATTCCCCTTCTTTGTCCGCAGTGAAGGTAATGGTTTGATTTCCCCTGACTTCCTTTTTATAGCCATTAAAAAGCACCCCATGGTTGCCTTGGGTGTTGACAAGTTTGATGGAAATCGTTTCACCTTTTTTGACGCGAATTTCTTTGACGTCAAATTCGAAATTGCTGGCGTTCAGTGTAATAACGTGATCCGCCTCGGAGGCGCTTGTGTTAGCACTTGAACCAGAAGGAGCGGAATTTTCATCTTTGCCGCCGCAACCAGTCGCGATCATCGCAGCTGCTAAAGCAACACCGCATGTATAAATCCATTTCTTTGTCCGTTTGTTCATCAACATGATCCTCCTTTATTTCTGCTGCGTTAATCATTCTTCCTGGCACTACCATTATACTTTCATTTTTCTCACAAATGGTGGTTGCCACACAAAGTTCATAATCCTTGAGCCAGAACCAAATATCTTCCCTATTTGATCGTCCCCAGGTAAGTTGCGATATTCCATATATTTCCAAATGAGTCTTTGATCCCGGCAATCCGTTCGTCAGACCGCCTGTTTTCTGGCGGAAACAATGGAGTGGCTCCAGCAGCCAACGCACGTTTGTAACAAGAATCACAATCGTCTACATACAAATGAATCGAATTGCTGATCGGAGGAAACGTTTCCTGACCTTCGGAGCATTCCACGATCGCATCATGAATCTGGATTTCCGCATGCTGAATCCGTCCTTCTATATCCGTCGTTCGTGTCAATTCCCGGCCATCAAACGCCTTGATGAGAAAATCGATAAATTGTTCTGCCCCTTTTAAATGAAAATAGGGAATCACCGAATGGAATCTGTCGACTACAAACGATTGAGACATATCATAACCCTCCGATTTGAAGTTTCTTCATCATTCAAATTTTAACATTATTTATCGTTTTTGTTGAATTATTTTCTTTATATTGTGGTCGCAATTTTTCCTCCGTCATCAAAAAAACGGTTGCCGGGAACGAATTTCCGGACAACCGTCGTGATTTATCGAGCTGTCGGGCTTGATGGAGACTTTCGAAATTTATGGAGAAGCGTCATTGCGCCTTAATTCCATCGATACTTTCAAAACTTGATGATTGTCGATTTCGAGTGCCGTCCACGTGATATTTTGATCCTGGACCGACTTGTTCGCATAATCCTGCTCCATGAGCTGCATTTGCAGCCACCCGCCGATCGTTTCTGCATCATAAATTTCCCGGTCGAACGTGATGCCGAAGCGTTCCTCCAGATCATCCAGCAGTACGCGTCCATTGATGATGTATCCGCCATCTGCCGTCTGAACGATATCAGACTGTTCATCTTTATCGAATTCGTCCCGGATTTCCCCGACAATCTCTTCCAGGATGTCTTCCATCGTAATGATGCCCGCCGTTCCGCCGAACTCGTCAATGACTGCTGCCATATGCACACTTTTCTTTTGCATTTGAAACAGCACATTTTGCAATGGCGCTGTTTCAAATACCACTTCCAATTCGTGGATGTGGTCCCGAAGGGATACCGAACGACCCATGACCGCATTGGTCATGTATTCCTTCGCGTTCAAATAACCAAGAATTGCGTCTTTGTCGCCATTTTCCGTTACCGGATAACGCGTATAGCCATTTTCTTCAATAATGGCCAACACTTCTTCCCGACTCATGTTGACATCCAGCATGACCACTTGTCTGCGCGGTACCATGATGTCGCGGGCAATGCGTTCGTCGAATGCAAAAATGTTCTGCATGAAGGAAAGTTCGGTTTGATTGATCTCGCCACTCTGGAAGCTTTGCGTCATGATGATTTTCAACTCTTCTTCGGAGTGGGCTTGTTCATGTCCGACCGGCTTCACACCCAAAATCCGCAGAATCAATTGTGCAGAACCATTGAGCAGCCAGATGAACGGAAACGTGACTTTGCCAAACCAAACGAGCGGCGGCGCAAATGCCAGCGCCAACCGTTCCGCAAATTGAATCGCCAGCGATTTGGGCGCCATCTCCCCCATGACGACATGCAAAAAAGTCATTAATGACAAGGCCAAAACATACGAAATCGGGGTCGCCCAAGACTCGGATATACCGAACTGATGAAATACGGGATGGACAATTTTTTCAATGGTTGGTTCACCAAGGGCACCAAGTCCAAGCGCAGTGACGGTAATGCCCAACTGGCAAGCGGACAGGTAGTAGTCCAATTTTTCCACAACGGTTTTTGCGGCAACCGCCTTTTTGTTTCCTTCGGCGATCAATTGCTCGATTCGTGACATTCTGACTTTGATGACGGCAAATTCCGACCCGACAAAAAATGCGGTCAACAACAACAGCAACACGACGAGCAACAAATTGATGACTAGACTAGGGTCCAATCCAATCCCCGAAAGGGGGATTCACCTCCAATTGTCGATACCGAGCGAGAAAAAACAAATCGGCACTTGATACTTTTACGTGAAATTCCGCATTTCGTTTCAATCATCCATCGGAACCGATCAGGAATGGATCAGCGCCACCGTTCCGTTGACAAAGCCGACTGCATCAAAATTGCCATAAACCCACACTTCGATTTTGTTCCCGTTTGCTTCGCTGACCGTTTTTTTCATCACGAAAGTCGCCTTCCGTCGATTCATCGATTCGTCGATTGTCGGATTGGATGAACAAGTTGCCCTTTCTTATTATCATACCTCTTCTTAATAAATTTTGTAAGAATATTATACATAATTCACCATAAAAAACTGAAAAACCATGGCGCGGATCATACGCCATGGTTTATTGGGTTTTTGCGGCACAGGAGCGCCAGAAATCCGCCAACTACAGGTGCTCGTTGCCGTTGGCCCGTTCGAACGCAACAATTTCAGCGCGAACATCGGGTGGTATCAGACACGGCTGGCCCGATTTCGCGTCGATGTTCACATACACAATCTCGGCTTCCAGCAACGGCTGGTCGGGTTCATTTTGCCGGACAACGGCAAACTTGACCGTGACGCTGCTGTTCCCCAGTCTGGACGCGCGGCAGCCAATATCCAGCCAATCATCCAGCATGGCCGGCCGGATAAAGGATAGATCGGCATGACGCAATACGATGTTGAACCGGTCTTCGTATTCTTTCATCCAGTGTTCTCCCAGAATCGCGCGAAAATATTCCGTGACCGCAATGTCCAGATAGGTCAAATAATGTGCATTAAACACGATATTTTGTCCATCGATTTCCGAGTACCTTACACGCAACCGATGCTGGAACGAGCCGAACGCGCTGTGATCATGCGCTTGGTCTGAAATAGCAAACACCTTCCCCGTCCATTTCCATTTTCACGACACCTTGTGTCTCCAGATAAAGCAGGTGCGCCAACGTTTCCTCCACGGCAAACCGCGTTTGCAGCGGCGCCGCATCCGGCAGCACATGCGGAAACATTTTCCGGCTGATCATTTGCGCCGTGCTTGGCCGGTCCAACAGCGACATGACGATTTCCAGCCGCTGCTTGTGATGCGCAAACAGTTCCTCGACGCGTTGATTGCCGTTTGCGTATACTTGCCGATGACCCGGCAGCACCGTGTCCAGACGGAGATCCCGGACTTTGCGAAGCGACGCCAGAAATGCGCCTAGCGGATCGTCACCAAGCCCCGGATAATAACCCACATTCGGTGTAATGCGCGGCAACAGCAAGTCCCCAGCCAATACGGTACCGGTCGCCTGCGCATAAAAAATCATGTGCCCACTGGCGTGTCCGGGCGTATGCATCGCAGTATACGTTTCCCCTGCCCATTGGAACGCATCCCCGTCTTGGATGATTTCAAAGTCGGGATAAGGCATGACATAGGCGGGAAACGCCTTCAGATATTGCTCGATTTTTTTCCTGCTTTCCGGTTCCATGCCATGCTGGCGGGCAAATGCATCATACACTTCGGCTTCGTGTCCGGTTTCCCACAAATAGTGGATGACACGCCGTCCTTCCGCGGAAATCCGTACTGGCGCCCGCGTATATTCCTGCAGCCATCCGGCCAGTCCGAAATGATCCGGGTGGCAATGCGTGAGCACAATCGCCGCCACATCCCGCGGGGCGATTTTCAGCTCGCGAAACACTTCCAGCCAGGCATGCCTTGCTTCCTCCGTATGGAATCCGGTATCAATGATATGCCATCCATCCGAAGTTTCGGCCAAATAGCAATTGACCGTTTTCAGCGGCACCGGAATCGGTATTTCCACTCTGTAAAATCCCGCAACTTTTTCCATGCGTTCCCCCGATCCGCAGTTCAGACAGGCACCTTTTTCCCGGATCGTCCCAATAGTGATTTCATCGTCACCATTTCTTCCGCCAGGTCTTCGATTCTGCGAATAATGTCCATATCCAATATTTCATTTTTTTCGTTGAAATGGCCATTATGCACGTAGACGAACCCCGGCGCAACATAGGCATGGAAATAACTCAAGATGGGACGCAGCTGGTTTTCGACGACCAAAAAGTGCTGGTAGGTGCCACCTGTTGCCACCAGCCCGACAACTTTGTTGCGCAGTACCGTTGTGGGCAGCAAATCAAACAAATTTTTCAGCACACCGGTAATGGAACCCTGAAAAATGGGCGTACCAATGACCAGCATGTCTGCTTCCGTGACCTTTTGGATGACTTTTGCCGTATCACCCGTATACTCAAGCGGATTGCGACCATCGCAAAACTGGACATTGTACTGCTTCATATCCAGCAATTCCGTTTCGATCGAATCATCGATTCGTTTGACTTCATTTAATACCCTGTTGACGACACATGCGGTTTTGGAACCAACAATGGTACCCGATATGCCAAGCAATTTCATGCCCTACAATCCCTTCACCGATATTGGACCAACGTGAATTTCGTTTCCAGGAAAGCATCCAGGCCTTCACGGCCGCCTTCACGGCCGATTCCGCTTTCTTTCATGCCGCCAACCGGCGCATGCGCCAGATCGGATGCGGTAAAGTCATTCACGGCAATGACACCATACTCCAACGCTTCCGTAATCGCATGGGCCCGCTTGTAGTTGTTGGTATACAGGTAAGCGGCCAATCCAAAGATGCAGTTGTTGGCCAGCTCGATCAATTCGCTGTCGGAATCAAACGGAATAACCGGAATGAGCGGACCAAACGTTTCCTCATGGAAAATATTCATATCCGTCGTTACATCCGCCAGTACCGTAGGCGGGTAGAAGTTGCCCTGCGACAACGCGGCATCGTCATAAGCTTTGCCGCCAGCGAGCAGACGGGCCCCTTTGGCAACCGCATCGTCAACCTGGGCCTGCATGTGTTTCATTGCATTTTGGTCAATCAGCGGTCCGACATTCACATTTTCAAGATCATACGGACCGACCACCAATTGCCCGACCTTTTCTACCAGCGTTTGCAGGAAAGCGTCATATTGGCTGCGATGGACGAAAATCCGGTTCGGCGAAATGCAAGTCTGTCCGGCGTTGCGCATCTTGATGAGCAGCAAATGTTTGACGGCCAGCGACAAGTCGGCATCGTCAAGCACAATGAACGGCGCGTGCCCGCCAAGTTCCAGCGATACGTTGACGATGCGATCCGCAGCCTGGCGCATAATTGCGGAACCGACTTGCGTCGACCCCGTAAAAGTGACTTTGCGCACGCGGCGGTCAGCCATCAATTGCGAACCGATCGCGCTTCCGGAACCAATGATCAAATTGATTACGCCCGGCGGCAATCCGATTTCGTGAACGATTTCCATGAATTTGATTGCCGTCAGCGGCGTCTGGCTGGCCGGTTTCAGCACAACGGTGCAGCCAGCGGCAAGCGCCGGCGCCAATTTGCGGGCCAGCATGCCGATCGGGAAATTCCACGGCGTAATCGCAGCCACGACACCTACGGGCGCACGGGTCACCTTCAACTCCTGGCCCGGTTTGGTTGGTGCCAGCAATTCACCGTTCAACCTTCTGCATTCTTCCGCGTACCAGGCAAAAAAGTCGGCGCTATAGATGACTTCGCCCACCGCTTCCGCCAGCGGTTTGCCTTCTTCCTGGGACAGGATTTGGGCGATTTCCGATTTTTTCTTCAGCATCAGCTGGCTAATCTGGTTCAAAAATTGCGCACGTTTTCTCGGAGACTGTCCGGACCACAGCGGAAATGCGGCATGTGCTGCGGCTACAGCCTGATCGACTTGTTCCGCATTGGCCTGCGAGACCTGGGCAATGACAGCTCGCGTGGCCGGATTCGTGACATCCTGCCTGGCAGCGCCTTCCGTCCATTCACCATTGATATACAAACGGGTTTCGAACATGCAGAACCCTCCTGTTAGCTACGTGAAATCGCCGCTGTTGCTGCAACTTCGATCTTGATGTTGTCCTGGAACAACTGGGTCACGCCAACCATCGTAATGGCCGGGAAATGTTTGCCGATATGCGTGCGATAGGCAGCTCCCATTTCTTTGATGCGTTCATTGTATTCCTTTACGTTGGTGGTATAGATGACCAGTTCCGTGATGTCTTGCGGCGTACCGCCTGCAGCCTGGACGAGCGTGCAAATGTTTTGCAGGGCACGTTCATATTGTGCGGCCAGATCTTCGGAAACGAGTTGCTGCGTGGTCATGTCCCATCCGACTTGCCCCGCAATTTTCAGCAGAGTTACATCTCCAAGCTGGATCGCCACCGCGTGCGACCAACCGGGAGCCCTCAGCCAGCCTTCAGGATTTACCGGTTGTTGAATGCTCATGTACGTTCATCCTTTCATCTTACATAATCATTATTATTAAAAATGTAAAAATCAGGGCCCAGGATAGCGGTCAGTGCTTACGAAGAGGTCAGCAGACCGCTCCCGACCATATTGTAAAACATGGTCGCAATCGTAGCCGTATCATACTTTCCTTCAGCGGAGTACCACTGGTACAACCAATTGTTCATGCCCAGTATCCCCAGGCTGACGATTTTGGGATCCAGATCGAAACGGAACCGCCCTTCCCTGATTCCCTGCTCGATAATGCTGGTGCACAACTGCAGGATGCGGCCGTTTTTTTCCTGCACGAATTTCAGGCCTTCTTCGCTCAAATTGCGATATTCCCGGAAAAAGATGCAGACATAGGAATGGTACCCGTTGACGATGCCGCATTGCCGCAAAATCAACAGCCGCAATTTTTCCTGCGCATCCACGTCCATGTCGCACACTTCTTCGATAACATTGGTTACATATGTGATGTATTCTTCATATATGGTGTGCAAGATCTCTTCTTTGCTACGGAAATGATAATAGAACACCCCCGTAGTCATATTAATTGCGTCAGTAATCTGGACAATCGATACGTTCTTGTATCCGTATTGTTCAAACAGCTTTACCGCCGCATCCAGAATCAGACCTTTCACATCGGTTTGCCTCACGTATTGCTTTCCCCTTCCTCCACTACTGCTGGTGATTCATCTTGTCAAGACTCCTCACACATTATAGCAGTTTTGTTAATCCTTCGGTCAAGCTTCAAACAAAATTCCTTTTTGACCATTGGAATCGAGCCATTCCAGCGCCAGAACAGTCGCACCAGTGAGCGTATCTACGGTTTGCTGGGCCAGAAAGATCGCTGGCTCGGCAATGGATTGCGCCGACCGGAGCGTTGATCGGATATGGGCGGGAGAAAGTGCATGAATTTCCGTTTCAAGCGGTCCGGGGCTAAGCGAATTGACGCATATCCCATACGGATGCATCTGGATCGCCGCACATTGCGTCAGCAGTTCAACGCCAGCTTTGGATACATTGTATGGAACGCTCGGAATCCAGTGCTCAGTGGAGAAAGATTTGCGAAAACCGAGTCCGGATGTAATTTGGATGACGTTGCCCTGCCGCCGTTCCATCATCGACGGCAAGACGGCTTTCAGTACCAGAAAATAACCGGTCAAATTAATGTTCATGACAGACTCCCAGGCTGACAGCGGGATATCGGGCAGCAGTCCGCCCGCGGTATCCGCTCCGATTACGCCCGCGTTGTTGAAGAGTACATCGATGCGGCCATAGGTGTCAAGTATTTCCGCTGTCATTGCCCGAACGCCGACTTCATCTGTCACATCCAGTTCAAATATGAGGCATCGCTGTCCCCGTTCATGGACCATGGATGCGGTTTCCCGAAGCTGGGAAGCCGAACGGGCACAAATCGCCAGGTCAGCGCCTTCATCGGCGCAAGCAAGGGCCAGTATGCGACCCAGCCCTTTGCTTGCTCCTGTAACCAGTACCGTCTTTCCCTGCAGTCTGCCTGCCATCTTTTGAGCCTCCACCGCTTAATGTGCGCCAAGATAAGCCCGTTGCACTTGCTCGTTGGTCTTCAAGCTTGCGGCATCGCCTTCCAGCACGATTTTGCCGGTTTCCATGACGTAGGCGCGATCGGAAACTTCCAGCGCCAGACTCGCATTCTGCTCGATGAGCAGTACGGTTACGCCTTCCGACTTGATGCTGGTGATGGCATCGAAAATCGTATCGATAATTTGCGGAGCCAATCCGAGCGAAGGCTCGTCCAGTACCAGCAAGCGCGGTTCGGACATCAGCGCTCTTCCGATGGCCAGCATCTGCTGCTCGCCTCCGCTCAGGCTACCGCCCAATTGTTTTCTCCGCTCATGCAATTTGGGGAAGAGACTGTACACGTGATCGATGCTTTCCTTGCGCACTTTTTTTTTCAGAAATGCGCCCATCTTCAGGTTCTCTTCCACCGTGAGTGTCGGAAAAATATGCCGGCCCTCGGGCACCTGGGAAATGCCCTTGGAGACGATCTGGTGTGGCGGCAAATGAATGAGCGGCGTACCATCCAGTGAAATGTTCCCGCTTTTTTTCTCCAGAATGCCGCTGATGCACATGACCGTTGTCGTTTTTCCCGCACCGTTATTGCCGATCAGGCATACGATTTCACCCTTGTTGACTTCAAGATTCACCTGGAACAGCACCTGGGCTTCGCCGTAGTATGCATTCAAATCCGTTATTTTAAGCATGGGCCTGTTTGCTCCTTCCCAGGTAAGCTTTGATGACTTCGGGATCGTTCATGACATGTTCGGCCGTTCCGTCGGAAATTTTGACGCCAAAATTCAGTACAGCCATATGATCGGAAATTTGTGTCAACAGATTCAAATCGTGTTCGACGATAAAGATCGTAATGTTGAACTCGTCGCGGATTTGCACGATCAGCTGCTTCAACCTTTCACGTTCCGCAAGATTGAGACCTGCTGCCGGTTCATCCAGCAAAATCATGCTCGGCCGGGAAGCAAGCGCACGCGCGACTTCAACCAGTCTTCTGTGACCGTAAGACAGATTTTTGCACACTTCGTCCGCCAAATGCTCCAGGTTGACAAACCGGATCAGTTCGCGGGCAATTTCCCGGATTTTCGCTTCCTCTTCACGGAACTGCTTGTTTTGCAGCAAAGCAAGTCCAACGTCATTGCGGATGTTGGAGCTCATGCCGGCCATGACGTTCTCCAGCACTGTCATGGAGTCGAACAACTTGCTTGTCTGGAACGTACGGGCCATTCCTTTGCGGGCAACTTTGTATAACGACAAGGTATCGACACGTTGACCGTTGAAATATACTTCACCCGATGTTGGTTTCTCCAGTCCGGATACCATGTTGATCAAAGTCGTTTTGCCTGCGCCGTTCGGACCGATCAGGGCGAAAATTTCGCCGCGTTTGACGGTCAGCGTCGCATCGCGAATGGCGGTGATGCCGCCGAACTTTTTGGTGATCTGCTTGACTTCCAGCATGGCCTCGTTGCCCTGCTGCTGGACATGATCCTTTTTCAGATAGTTTTTCAACAATTCCAGATTCGCTTCCTGGCCCGTGGCGGCATTCGCCGGCGACGTTCCTTGCGAACGCTGCATTTTGCGCTTCCTTCTGTCGGATATCTTCTTGGCAAGTCCCATCAGCCCTTGTGGGACATAGATCATCAGCAGGATAATGATCGTTCCGTAGATGATCGGCCGGGCAAACGGATAGCTGGCCAGCGCTTCATCCAGCAGTGTGACGCCGAAAGCTCCGATGATCGCACCGGGCAGGCTGCCCAATCCGCCAAGGACAACCATGATGACCACATTGGTCGTCTGTTCCAATCCGAACGGGTCCGGGCTGACAAACGAGAAAGTATGCACCATCAGACTGCCCGCAAATCCGGCCCAAATACAACCGAGAATGAACGCCTTCGTCTTCGTCAAGGCAGCGTTGATCCCGATGGAATGCGCCGCAAGCGGACTATCCTTGATGGCCAGGAAGTCACGGCCGATCCGGCCGCTGATCAACCGGCGCATGAACAGATAGGCCAGTACCAGGACGATGATGCTCAGGATGAAAAAGTCTTTTTTCGAACGCACTTCCCAGCCGAACAAGTTCGGGTAGGGAATCGCAAGCAAACCATTGTGTCCGCCGGTCAATTTCCCGCCGTTGGAAATCAGCACCAGCAAAATGAAGCTGTACGCCAGCGACGCAAGACCAAAGTATACTTCCCGCAAGCGGGAAAGCGGCGTCAGCACGAGCGAGAACAACCCCGACATGATGCCGGCGGCCAGAAAAGCGGGAATATACGGCCAGTCATAATGCAAGGTCAATATGGCCGATGTGTAACCGCCAATGCCGAAAAAAATCGCGTGTGCAAGCGAAATTTGTCCGGCAATGCCAAACACCAGCTGATATGACAGCGCCAAGATGCCAAAGATGACACATTGGGTAAGCAAACTCAGATAGAAGTTGGATTCTACAAACAAGATGACGCTCAAGACGGCGGCAAGCAACACGACCGCAACGACAATGCTGACACGATTGGGACGTTGGAGGGTGCGAGCACTCATGCCAGATCACTCCTCTGTTTCTTCGCGAAAATGCCTTGCGGCCGCAATAACAGCACGACAACCAGGACGCCCCAGGTGAGAATTTCCACATATCTGGAACTGACCATGGTTCCTCCAACCGCCTCGATCAACCCCAAAATGATACCGCCAATCATCGCACCGGTAATGTTGCCCAATCCGCCCAACACTGCGGCTGCGAATGCGGAAATACCAATGATGCCAATGTCATATGCAGTATAGTAAATGGAACCAAACATGACGCCGGCAACACCGCCAAGCGCACAGCCGATGAAAAACACGAGGCTGGTGAAACTGCGAATATTGATGCCGACCAATTCTGACATCATGCGGTCGTCGGCAATGGCGCGCATCGCTTGTCCGTAACGGGTAAAACGCAGAAAGAGCTGCAGCGCAATCATCAGGATGGCGCTCAGGATGATGATGATCAAATGCAGACCCGACAAGGTGATATTTCCAAACTTGAGTGTTTTGGAAAGCAAATGGGGATAGCTCAGCGGCTCAACGCCCCAGATCAGACCGCCCACCTGCGGAAAGATGACCAGCAACCCGATACTTGCCAACAGCATATGAACGTGCTCGGTTTTTCTGCGTTGCAGCGGTTCAAAGACGAGCATATTGGTCACATAACCGATCGCACCAATGGCAATCATGACAATGAGAATGCCGAGAAAAAAGTTGATTTTCAATGAAGAAACCAAAGTGTAACCGATCAAGCTGCCCAACATGACATATTCGCCCTGCGCAAAATTCGTTACGCCGGATGAACGGTAAATCATGCTGATAGAAAGCGCTATCAGGCTGTAGACACAGCCAATGGCCAAACCGCTAATGATAATATTGATCAGCATCGTTCATTCCCTTTCCGTGTCCGCGAGTATGAAATGATAATATAGTGCGGGATAGGCGGCGTTGACACCGCCTATCCCCTGTGTTCCACCTGTCGCGGGCGCGCAAGCGCGTATTAGTCCGCTGCTTTTACGACTACGCCGTTTTCCCATTTGCCGACGATGATCGGTTTGGTCAAGGAACCTCTCGAATCGAACGTAATTTCGGAAGTAATGCCTTCGAATTTTTCGTTCAGCAGCGCATTTTTGACATCAGCCACGTTTGTGGAACCTGCTTTTTCAATTGCATTTTTGAACAGATAGATGGTTTCATAGGCAAGTGCGCGATAGGAATCGGCTTCAATGTTATATTTCGCCTGGAACCCTTCGAAGAACTTCTTGGCCCATTCGGACTCATTCGATTGATCGCGGAAGAACGTCAGCGAGAAATACACGTTTTCCGTTGCGTCGCCAGCTACGTTCAGATAATCGGGCACCGAAATCGTGTGGGAACCGATGAACTCCTTGTCATAACCCATGGCGCGGGCTTGCTTCGTGATCAAGCCGGCATCCTGTGCATAGCCCGTCAGGAAAATGTGCGCATCCGGATAGTTTTGCAGCGCCTGGCTCAGATAGGAGTTGAAGTCTTTGGCATCCGTCGGATATACGTATTCCTTAACGATTTCCGGAGAACCTTCGGCATTTTTGAAACCGTTCAGGATCGATTGGCCATACGCGTCATCACGCACGAATGCGATGACTTTCTTGATGCCCAGATTTTGGGCTGCAAAAGCGGAAATGCGTTTGCCTTGCACGTCGCTGCTGTTGATGTTGACAAAGAAGTTTGTGCCTTCCTGCGGAATGGCCGGGTCGGAAGCAACGGACGAGATGGCGAGCATGTTGCTTTGGTTGACTTTCTCGCGTTGCGCCAGGGCACCTGCGCTACCGGATACCGTCAATACAAAGCTGATGTTCTGGTTGGCGAATTTGTCCATGATTTGCGCGCCGGTGAACGGGTCACCCGCATCATCCTCGGCGACGAGTTCAACTTTCTTGCCGGCAATGCCGCCAATTGCGTTGATTTCATCAACGGCATAGGTTGCCGCATCATATGCCGGTCTGCCCCACGATGCCGTTGGACCGCTCAGGCCGCCGATAAAACCGATTTTGATCGTTTCGGAAGCATTGGATCCGCTGTTGCCGGATGAAGACTGGGAGCTGGGACTGCTGGACGAGCCCGATGACGCATTGCTGTCATTTTTGCCTCCGCAAGCCGAAAGAATCATTGTCAGACTCAATACGAGAACTGCCAGCAAAATGCTGTTCTTTTTCATGTTGTAATGCCCTCCCCATTTTCGTCGAGATAGATATTTGCATTACTTTCCGCGAAATACAGGTTTTCTTTTTTCTTTAAAGGCACGAATGCCTTCCTGCACATCCTCGGAATGCAACAGTTGCTGCAGTACGGCTTGCTCCTCTTCCATGATTGCCGGAATATCGGCCAATGCAGTGCGGTAAATGGATTGCTTGATGCGCTTCACAGCCAGTGGAGCCTTGTCGGCCAACTCGTTTGTGAAGCGATCGGCATGTGCAGCAAAATCGTCCGCGGGAAATACATGGTCGATCAAACCCCATGCGTGGGCTTCATCGACGGTAAGCGGCTGCCCTGAAACAGCCAGTTTCAAGGCTTTTTGCATCCCTGCAATCCGGCTGACCAGATGAATGCCTCCACCGCCGGGAAAAACCCCCAGATTAATTTCCGGCAATCCCAGCTTGGCGCCACCGGCTTTGGCGATCCGAAAATCGCATTTCAGTGCCAATTCCAGTCCGCCACCCAGGCAATGGCCCTCGATGACTGCCACGGTTAGCTTGGACATGGACCACATGTCCCGGAGCAGCTTCTGGATGAGCGCGATCTGTTCGCCAAGATTTCCGGATTCCAGGCCGTCGAGATCAGCTCCCGCGCTAAAAATTTTTGGATTGCTGCTTTGCAGCCGGATGACGCGTACAGAAGGATCGTTTTCCAGGTCTGCCATGCCCGCAATCAATTCCTGAAGCAATCCTGGATGCAAGGCATTGACCGGTGGGCGATTCAACGTCAGATATCCGACAGGCCCCTGCTTGTCGATGTCAACAAACGAACCCACTGCGTTTCGCCTCCGAACCTTATTTGCCTTTGAAAACCGGTTTTCTCTTTTCCAGGAACGCGGTTGCCGCTTCCAGATGGTCATCCGTTTCCATCAGGACACTTTGTCCAAGACGCTCCAGGTTCCGGCTCGTATTGAAGTTCGAGTCAGCGCACAGGTTGATGACGAGCTTGGCAATCCCAAGCGTAAGCGGTGCCTTGGCAGCCAGCTTGCGGGCAAACGCCATGACTTCTTCTTCGAATTTCGCCTTCGGAACGACCCGTTGGATGACGTTCATTTCTTTGGCGCGATGGGCGTCGATGATTTCACCGCCCATGACCAGTTCTTTGGTTACCCCGATGCCGGCCACCTTGACCAGACGCGAGCAACCGCCCGAACCGGGAATGAAGCCGACGTTGCCTTCAATCAAGCCGAATTTGGATTCATCCGAAGCAATCCGAAAATCGCAGGACAAGGCCAGTTCCAGTCCGCCGCAGACGCACAGGCCGTCGATGGCGGCAATGACCGGCAATTCGCATTTTTCCAGATCATCGAAGAAATTGTGCACTTTCAGCGCGAGCCGGCGAAAATCTCTGGTTGTCCACTCCTGTTCGCGACGTTCGCGCATGCCCGCCACATCTTCACCGGAGGAGAATGCCCGGCCTTTGCCGCGGATAATCAGCACCTTCGTCGCATTGTCGTTGATCGCGGCATTGAATGCGGCCTTCATTTCATCCGCCATTTCTTCGTCCCAGGCATTCAGTTTTTCCGGACGGTTCAATTCTATCGTAACGATACCGTCTTCATCGTATCGATTGATGTATTTCATCTGCTTTTCATCCTCCACGAAGTTGTCCGTCAGTGATTTACTTTTTGCTGACGCCGTTCAGAAAATCCAGTGTTACTTGCGCGAATTCTTCCGGTCGTTCCCAGAACGTGAAGTGGCTAACGCCAGAAAATTCATAATATTGCGCATTTTTGAGATGTGGCATCATTTCGATGCTGTAGCGTTTGGGAACCATGGCATCCAATTCTCCGGCGGTTACCAGGACGGGAGCCTCGATGCTGGGCAATCCATCCCACGCATCATGATGCAGATCGGCATTCAGATGACCGAGCAACCCCGCATCAGCATTCATATAAGGATTTTTCACCAGACATTTGGTCACCATTTCCCTGGCACAAGCCGGTTCGCGTGTATTCAGGTAGTCATGGCTCATGGCCAGTGTCAGGTTGACCTTCAGGCAAAAAGGTTTGTCCCCATGCAGCAGCGGATAACGCATGATTTGCATCGTGTTTTTCATGAAGGTATCCATGCGGCCTGCCGCATTGTGGACTTGCAGGGAAAGAACCTTGTCCGGATGCCGGATGCCCATCTGCAATGCGATAAATCCGCCGAGAGAGTGACCGGAAATATGGGCACGTCCCAATTCCAGCGCGTCGATGAACGCGGCGACATCATCGGCCATCACTTCAACGGTATAAGTTTCCGGGTCGCTCGGGATCGTGGATTGCCCCGAACCTCTGGCATCAATCGCCAGCACCCTGTAATGTTTGGCCCACGCTTCGATCTGCAGGTCCCAAATTTGATGATCGCAGCCTGTGCCATGGACCAGAATGAGCGGCTCCCCGCTGCCATGCTCTTCATAAAACATTTCGATGCCGGTGGGCAGCTTAATTTTCATTCGCTTTCTTCTTCTCCTTGGCTTCGAAGTGAGGAATGACATATTTGCCGATCAATTCGATGCTCTTCATTGCTTCCTCATGCGGAATGCCGTCGGTCAAAACGACAATTTCGTCTGCACCAACTGCTTCAAACTTCTCCAGCCTTTCGATGACATAGTCGGGATCACCGACAACGACCATGTTCGCGTCGTTCAGATAGTCCCAATCCAGCATATTTCTCGTGCGGGTGAAGTCCAGATTCAAGCCGGTCGCTTTGAGTTTTTGTTCGTACAGATCCACGATGTCATTCAGGTATCTGACCATGTGCTGCGAAGCAACTTCACGCGCTTTTTGCATGGTCTCCCCGACGTGCAGCGGCGGCAGGATGGCGATGCGGTTGTTGACGACTTTGCCGATCGGCTCCGGATTTTGCGCCGCTTTCTTGTACAATTCCACGTTCCGCGCCATTTTTTCGAATTCGATCGCCAGCGTGGAAGTCATAACACCAAGACCGCTGCGGCCGGCAATTTCGTGCGACTTCGGGCTGAGCGTCGCATACCAGAGCGCCGGATGCGGCTTTTGTACCGGCTTCGGCGTCAGCGTCCGTTCCGGAACCTTGTAATACTTTCCTTCATGGCTGAAGGATTCATTCGTCCACGCCTTGACGATGACTTCCAACGATTCCCGCCATCTTTCCGTCAGTTCCACATCGTTGGCCTTAAAGCCGAAACCTTCGATGGTGTAAAGCGAATTGCCCTTGCCGGTCCCGAATTCGACGCGGCCGTTGGCCATCAAATCAAGCGTCGCGATATTTTCCGCTACTTTGACCGGGTGTTGATAGGGAAGCAACGTAACCGCCGTGCGGATTTTGATATTTTTCGTCAACGCTGCAACGGAGCTCAGCACGATTTCCGGGGACGAGAGCACGCAGTTGGGATAATAGAAATGCTGTTCCGCGCAACCAAAGGAATAGAATCCCACTTGGTCGGCCAATTTGGCCTGTTCGAGAATTTCCTTGTACTTTTCTTCGAAAGACAGCAATTTTTTGCCGCTCCACAGGTTGCCTTCTGTAAGTAAACCAAATTTCATGTTGCCCGTACCTCCCAGATGTTTCAAGATTAGCGTTGTCTTCTGTCGAAGATCCGCCGGATTTTCGCTTCAAGACCTGCACCAGTCATCGGTGCCGTACTGCCCGGCGCTGCCCATTTCATGATCGGTGTTACATTGAACGTAGCCGCAAATTTTTTTTCGATCTGATTGAGCATGGCTTGATCTTCGGTCGGATGCTCCACAGTGATCGCAATATGATCGCTGCCACCTTCGGTGAACGTTTCAACCATATACTCGACAACGCCAAATGATTTCAGCAAATTTTCGATGGCCATCGGATAGATGTTTTGCGCCTTAATGCGGATCATGTCATCCATACGGCCACGAACCGGCAGCATTCTGGCCAATCCGCATCCGCACGGACACGGTTGTTCCGTCACGGCTGCAGCATCACCCATGGAATAGCGGATACGAGGCGAATTTTTGTAAGCCCATGAAGTAATGGTCAGATTGCCATACTCCCCGTCTGCACAATGCTGACCCTGCTCGTCCAAAATCTCGATTTTGACGGCATCTTCCCAGATGTGCATGCCGGTTTCGCCAAACTTTTGCCGACTGTATGCACAATCGATGGAACTCCACGTTTGCGTATCCACGGTACCGAAAAGATCATACATTTCGGCACCCCACAGCTCTTCGATTTCCTTGCGCAACAGCGGTGATACCATTTCGCCTGCCGTTACGATTTTCCGGACCGCCGTCTGTGCCGGATCGATGCCTTCCGCCTTGGCCACTTCAGCCAGATGCCGGATATAGCTTGCCGTACCGTAGATGACGGTTACATTCGCATGCTTGATCCAGTACACCTGTCTGGTGCTTGGCGTAATTTTGCCGCTGCTGGTTGGAATAATCAGTGCGCCTACGCCTTGCGATGCCCAATAGCCTGCCCACGCCGCTCCGGATGTACTGAACGGAAAAACGATTTGCACGATGTCCCGTTCGTTCACGCCGACATGACGGAAACTACGGGTATAAATATCCTGCAGCCCTTCTACGTCCTCCTGTTTCATCAGCATCATGACCGGATTGCCGGTCGTTCCGCTGGTGGATACGACATAGTTGGCTTCACTCAAATCGTCGTAGCTGTAATAGTCACCAAACGGCGGCTTGCGCTCCAGTGCCATTCGCTGGATCTGTTTGTTCCAGGTTGGAAGCTTGACAATATCGTCAATATCTCGTATGTGTTCCGGACTGACGCCGGCTTCCCCCCACAGCCATCTGTAAAACGGAATGTGGTCCCAGGCATATTGCACAACCTGTTTGAACTTGTGCGATTGAATCGCATGAATCACTTCTCTTGGGTGAGCAGATAAGTGGCGAACCAGTTGTTCCGGATCTCTCGGAAAACGCCACCAATCCAGATTTTTGTACAGATCAGGCAACCGGTCGGACAAGTTAGAAACCACCCCTTGTTGTTCATTCATGCTGATTTGGGAACTTCCTTGATCATGGACTTGTCAACATCACAGAAGCATTTCGGGAAGTTCTGAACGAAAATTCTGAAACTTGTATGCGCATCCAACCAAGCGTTAAAAATGTAATTTCTTGTTGGACATTCCTCCTTTCAAGAAAAATAATAATCATTATTATTTCTTTGATTCGTATTTTATGTGAGAGGGTGAACCAAGTCAAGAAAAAAATAATGATTATTATTTTTTTGTATCTTTCTCTTGGATTGTATGAGTTAAATGGATTGTTAAGGTTGTAAGCGTTTACAATAAGTGTTGTTTTGGAATCGTCACTCTATCAGGCTATAATATAAATGTTGTGTCATTCAAACTTTCAAATTTAAGGAAGTGTAACTCGTAAATGGAAGATTTCCTGTTGTTTCTGAAATACTTGTTTCTGGGGGCGGTACAGGGGTTCACAGAGCCGATCCCCGTTTCTTCAAGCGGCCATCTGATCGTTGCACAACAATTGATTGGCATAGAACATCGCGGTCTTGCATTTGAAGTGTTTCTCAATACCGCTTCATTGCTAGCAATTATGATCATTTATCGCAATACGCTTGCCAGATTGGCTGTCAACGGGTTTCACTTTTTGCGAACAAGGCAGCCGGAATTCCGTGCAGACTTCATGTTCATCATATATATCCTGATTGGAACCATTCCGGCGGCTGTCATCGGCTTTCTTTTCAAAGATGAAATCGAGGCGGTTTTCTCTTCAACCAAAATGATCGGGATTACGCTTCTGGTTACGGGTGTCGCATTATGGTTGATTCGCAATTTGCGCGGCAAAAAACGCGACGGAGATCTGAGGATGAAAGATGCGCTGATCGTCGGGTTGGCCCAAGCCATTGCGCTTGTGCCGGGCATCAGCCGTTCCGGCGCGACGGTGATTGCGTCTCTAGCCGTTGGCATGCGGCAAGAGACGGCATTGCGCTATTCTTTTATGCTGTACATCCCCGTCAGCTTGGGGGGACTAGTCGTCAGCATTCCCGATCTCGCAAGTGATTCGGAATTGTCGGCGCTCTGGGCGCCATACTTGGCCTCCTTCCTCGCAACCTTTATTTTTACATACATCTCGATGAAAATGTTGATGAATATTATGGAAAAAGGCAACCTGAAATATTTTTCGTATTATTGCTTTGCAGCAGGATTGTTGCTGCTGTTTTGGCTGTAACGATTTCAGGAGGGACGGCTTGCGCGCCCGATGCCCGCGCCGTCACTTTCCTCCTGCCAGACTCAGCCAGTCTCCGGGCAATGCAACACTGCCTTTCGGAATGCGCGACAGGTCAAACAGCGGGATCAGCTCTTGCGCGGATGCGGGCTGCGGCTTCTCAAGCAATCCATACAGCCAGCCCAGCAAACCGATGATGCCTTCCGGCCAGATACCGCTAGCCCGAAGTGCCGCCACGGCGATGTCGCCGTGCCGCTTGGCCAGCCGGTTGCCGTCAGGCCCCAACAATAGCGGCGCATGTGCATAGCGTGGCGATGACTTGCCCAGCGCTTCAGCCAGGCGCAACTGCCGCGGAGTCGAATCCAGCAAATCCCAGCCGCGCAGTACATCTGTAATGCCCATTTCGTCATCATCCACAACGACAGCCAGCTGATAGCCGATGATCCCGTCGGCGCGCTTCACGATGAAATCCCCTCCCGCACCCGCTTCGTAAGTCACGGGCCCGGCGATGCCGTCTGTGAAGGACGTCGCTTCCTGCGGCATGATAAACCTGAGGGAGGGCGTTTTTGCAGCCGCTTTGCGGCGCCTTTCCGTTTCGTCCAATTGCCGGCAAGTCCCGGGATAGACAGGCCCTTCGGCCTGCAAGCCATGGGGAGCCTGACCGGCTGTCAACAGGTCGGCACGGCTGCAATAGCATGGATAGACAAGACCGGCGTCCTGCAACTGTTTCAACGCCGCTTCGTAGCGCTCGCCGCGATCGCGCTGCGCATATGGACCGCGGTCACCGCCGACATCAGGCCCTTCATCCCAATCCAGTCCAAGCCAGCGCATGTCTTGCAGGCATTGTGCCGTCCAGGCCGGTTTGCATCGGGGCGTGTCCACGTCTTCGATGCGCAGCACAATGGTCCCCCCTTGCGACCTCACTTGCAACCAGGCCAGCAGCGCTGTGCCTGCATTTCCCAGATGCAGCAGTCCGGAAGGTGTTGGCGCGAATCGTCCCCGCACGTTCCGGTTGTCTATTGCCATATTTTTTCCTCCATTGTCCCCTTCATCAAGCAACAGTTGCCCTCTATTGTAGCATGGAAACACGAATTCTTACACGCAAAATCGTCTCATATGCAGAACCAATCACGTTTCCAGAACCAATAAATCTAAAATGTGGTTAGACGAACACTGGCCGACAAGTTATAATAGACAAATCGGGAATAATGTCAGCAAGTTGTAAGCTTCCCATACATAACACGTAAGCCGGTGACCCACTTCTTGACCCATTACCGCAAACGTTCGGCACAATTCCAGTCGATATTCGGCAAACGGCATCTGTGTGGAGGGAATCTGAACGAATATGATGGTTCACCTGATTGACTTGTTTCAACATGCAGTAAACATTACGGTCATTGCCTATTTGGCCAGTCGCTTGCAAATTCGATGGAGAAACGGAAAAGACATCGGCAATCCCTGGATTGCCGGCATACTATACGGCATATTTGGCAGTCTATATTATTTGCTGAACCTTGTGTACGTCAATGACACGACTTCCGATTTCCAGGCATTGCTTGCCGGCATTGTAAGCTTCGCCAGCGGACCTGTTGCCGCCATGATTACGGCGCTTGTCCTGGCCGTAACCAGTCTGCTGTGCGACCCAACCGGTGCGGTCGCCAATCTGATCGTCATCGCGTTTGCGACTTTTGCCGGCATCATCCTTCATCTATGTTTCCGCGGTTTTCGCGCACATGCGCCATCCTTCTGGCAGATCAACTGCATCATCTCGCTGTTCGGCTTGCTGGTTGCCGGAGTGGAAATTTCCCTGGCAGCCTTGCTTCCTCCAGCCTACCATCACATGTCCTGGTCTCAAGCGCTGCCGTTGCTTTTCTATTATCCCGGTGTCAGCCTGCTCATTTATTTCATTATCAAGGAAGATCGAGACCGCCATTTCGAAACGCTGTACGACAGGGTCACCCGGCTCCCCAAAACCGAACGGTTGCGCAGCCGCTGGCAGCGATTTATCGACAAGCGCCAGCCTTTCTCCTTTGTCATCCTGAATGTGGAAAAAATGCGTTCCATCAATGATTTGTATGGTGTCCATGTAGGTGACCAATTATTGCTGGAGTGCAGCAACAGGATTCATGAGCTGTTGCCTGACAAAGCTTCGGTTTGCCGCAACAACGGGCATGATTTTGTCGTTTTCATGCCCGGTTACGACATGCTCCAGACGCTGATCTGGCTGGTCGACACCAAAAAACGGCTCTCTCTGCCCTACCGGATTGGCGACAATCTGCTCCAGGTGACGTTCAGTTCCGGTCTGGCCACCTATGATGGCGATAGTGACGATGCCACGATCGATGATATTATCGTCAAAGCCAAAACAGCACTGCGCTACGCCATGGACAGCGGTACGAACCAGACTGTCCCCTACGAGTCCAAATTGACCGAACAGTGGAAATACAGGATCAGCCTGGAGAAAGATCTCATCTATGCGCTGGATCGTAACCAGCTTCAGTTGCATTACCAGCCGCAATACGCGCTGGATTCCGGCAAGCTGCGGGGATTTGAAGCGCTGCTCCGCTGGAACCATCCGGAGTGGGGGCCGATTTCCCCGGCCGAATTCATTCCGCTTGCCGAGGACACCCGCCTGATCATCCCCATCGGCGAATGGGTGCTGGAAACCGCCTGTACCACGGCCATGCGGCTGAACCTGGACAAAACCGGCGAGACGATTGCCGTCAATATTTCCGCGATTCAATTGCTTGAACCCGATTTTCCGGATCGCGTGTTTGCGATACTGGACCGGACGGGTCTGCCCGGCAGTCAACTGGAGCTCGAACTGACAGAAAGCACCCTTGTCCGCAACTTCGAACAGGCATCCGCCCAGCTCAACCGCCTGAAAAAGCGAGGCATTCGCCTCGCTTTGGATGATTTTGGCGTCGGGTACTCCTCTTTGAGCTATTTGCGACGGTTGCCATTCGACCTGATCAAGATCGACCGCAGTTTCATCGAAGATGTGGAACGTTTCCGGGAAGACCAGATCGTCAAGTCGATCATCGAATGGATCAAAGAGCTGCGGTATGGCATCGTTGCAGAAGGGCTGGAGTCGAACGAACAGCTATACTGGTTGAAACAATGGAATTGCGACATCGCCCAGGGCTATCTGTTCAGCAAACCGATTCCCGAACCCGATTTGCATCGCAAACTCCGGCAGATCATTGCGCTGCCGGCGACGTCGTAATCTCCTGCAAATGTCCGATGAGCACATCCATCTCTTCATCGGTGCCGATGCTGATGCGCAAATAATTGTCGATGCGCGGCTGCTGGAAATAGCGGACGAGCACCCCCCGCCTTTTCAGTTCGTGAAACAGATCGGAAGCCTTGTGATCGGGGTGGGTTGCAAACAGGAAATTGCTTTTGGAGTCAATGACCCGGAAATTCAACTGCTTCAACCGTTGGGCCGTTTTTTCCCGCGTGGCAATGACGCTGCGGGTCGTCTGTTCAAAATAGGCCTGATCCTCGAATGCGGCTATGCCGCCCGCCTGCGCCAGACGGTCAATGGTGTAGGAATTGAACGAGTTTTTGATGCGGTTCAACCCTTCGATCAAATCGCGTTGACCCATGGCGACACCCAGACGAAGGCCTGCCAGCGACCGGGATTTGGACAGTGTGTGAACAACGAGCAAATTCGGATAGGTATCGATCAGGCCAACAGCCGATTGGCCGCCAAAATCAATGTACGCTTCGTCTATCAGGACGACGCGGTCCGCATGACGCCGGAGCATCCCTTCGATGGCCGACAACGCCAGCAAACGGCCGGTTGGCGCATTCGGATTCGGCAGCACGATGCCGCCGCAGTCCCGGTCATATGATTCGGGCACGACTTGAAACGCATCATCCAGCGGTACCGTTTCGTAAGGAATATTGTACAGGGCGGCATATACCTTGTAAAAACTGTACGTAATATCGGGGAAGAGAATCGGGCTGCCTTGCGGCGAGAAAAACGCGGCAAATGCAAAGGCGAGAATTTCATCCGATCCGTTTCCGATGAAAATCTGGTCCGGTTGCAAGCCATAATAAGAAGCCGCCTTGCCGGCCAACGCACTGGCATCCGGATCCGGGTACAATCGCAAATCGGCATTGACGGCTGCACGGATCGCTTCGATCACTTTCGGCGAAGGCGGATACGGATTCTCATTCGTGTTGAGTTTGACATACTTTTGGTCTTTGGGTTGTTCGCCCGGTACATAGGGTACCAGCGAAGCGGTTAGCGGACTCCAATAAGGGCTATTGCTCACGTGCTTGATATCCTTTCGTTTTTGACTTGATTATACGCCCTTCCATGGGCCAAGGAAAGTGCAACAGAACATTCCATTTTTGAGCCATGCAGACTATAATATATAGGACTTCTCTTTTATCAATATCGACAATCCGTTTCTGGTTTACTTTGAACAGGAGGTGGCAACCGAGCGCGACGATCCGTACATGGCGTCAGATGGGAATGTGATTCGTGCGACTGCCTTTAATCTTGATTCCTGTGCAAGTAAGCGATTTCGAGCCCAGAAACCGAGAGAAACTAGAAGAGGAACGGGTGAATTGGATGATTCAATTGACAGAACAACGCCTTCAACAAATCAATTTCATCGGCATCACCGAACAGGATTTGTCATTGCTGCAAAGTCATAAACCCATTTTTCAGCAAATCGTCGATGACCTTGTAGATGAATTGTACAAACGCATCATGGAACAGGACGAATTGCGGGAAATCATCCAGAAGCACAGCACGGTTGAACGGCTGAAAAAGACGCAAGCTTGGTACTTCTTGTCGCTGATTGAAGGCGTGATTGACGAACCTTATATCCAAAAAAGAATTGCGGTCGGACAAGCCCACTCCAGAATCGGATTGACCACTCAATGGTATCTGGGCACATACATGCTTTATCTTGACCTGGCCATCAAATATTTGCGTGAAGCCGTTCCGGATCAATGGCTGAATTTGGTTCATGCGCTGACCAAAATGTTCAATTTTGACTCCCAGCTCGTTCTGGAAGCGTACATGAATGACGAAAAAGCACAAGTGCAAAAACTTGCAGACGAACAGGGCCGGCTGCTCGTTGGCATCAATAGTGCCGTGCAGGAACTGGCAGCCATGATGGTAGAACTGAGCAGCAGCAGCGAATCCGTGGCTGCTTCGGCCATCCAGGCGGCAGAATCGCAGGAACGCTCCCACCAAATGGTTAACGAGTTGTCGAAAGAAATCAAACAAATTCAATCCATGAGCAACCTGATTCAGGAAATTTCCTCCCAGACGCATCTGCTGGGCCTGAACGCAGCCATCGAAGCGGCTCGCGCTGGCGAAGCCGGCCGCGGCTTCGAAGTTGTCGCCGGTGAAATCCGCAAACTGGCCGAAAGCTCCAAAAACGCGCTGAAAGATATTCTGGGCAAACTGCAAACCATCTCTACCGTGCTGAACAAAGTCGCCGAAGAATCGGCCAACACGACCAGCCAGGTACAAGCCCAGGCAGCCAGCGCCGAGGAATTGTCCTCCTTCGTGCAAATGATCGAAAAAGTTACTGCCGACCTGGAGCAATTGCAGGCCACCCAATATCAGCCCGAGCAATAAACAACGATCGATCATTCCAGCAAAAAAACAACCCCTGTTTTCATGCGAAGACAGGGGTCGATTCTTGATTATCCGATGGAGCACCGGTTGAGAATGCCAGCTCGATCAAAATCAGTTCCGAGCGGCTGGCCAGCCGGATCGGCGGTCCCCATGAGCCAAATCCGGAAGAAACCACGACGTGCATCCGGTCTTTGCGCATGTATCCCCAATCCAGTTCAAACAACCGTCTTGTGATCAGATGATTTGGCGCAAATTGCCCGCGATGGGTATGGCCGCAGATCAGCAAATCGGCGCCCGCTTTGGCTGCAAGATCAAACTGGTATGGCTGATGGTCCATCAGAATGATCGGCTTGGTGCGGTCCGCTTGTGACAATAGTTGTTCGACAGTCATACGGCCATCCGGGTCCATCGACTCAGCCGTCCGATCTTTGCGACCGGCAATGATGACTGCCCCATCTGCAATTTCCGCCAGTTCATCCCGCAACACCGGAATGCCGATTTCCCGCATCCGTTCGACATAGGGTTCGATTTGCCCGCCATAATATTCATGGTTGCCCAACACTGCAAATACGCCATGTTTGGCTTTTAACCGCTTAAGCCATTCGTGCAGTCGATTGCGGACGAACGGTTCGATGCTGTCGTCAATCACGTCGCCCGGCAACAGGATCACATCCGGATTCAGCGCCTGGGTATGTGCGACCAGACGCCGCAGATGCCGTTTGCCAACGATGTTGCCCAGATGGATATCCGATGCCACGACGATGCGGAGCCTGTCCAGGCCCTCCGGTTGCTTGTCTATCTGCAGGGTGTATTTGCGCACTACAGGGCTCCAGGCATTTCGAGAACCCCAAACCAGCAAAATCACGATGAGTCCGCTGATGCACCATCCTGCGAAATAAGCATATCGGTCCGGCTTCCATCCGGCCAGATCCCATATCCATCCGATGCAGTAGGCAGCGAGAATGAACAACAAGGCAAATTCCAAGACAGCAAAATAATAGGACCCAACGACCTTCAACAATCTGCCGGCAGGCTGCAAGCGCTTCGGTATCGGGATACGCCCCAGCAAATAGCCGAAGGCCAGCAACACAAACAATACCCCATATGCTGCGGGAGAAAAGCCCGGCGCCAACTGTGAAACAAACCACCAGCCATGCCAACCGACAAAACCATTGATTGCCGTATACAAGAGCAGGAAAACGGCAATTCCAGCCAACATACGCCCGTTCATCTACGTATCTCCTTGGATCATTGCTCCGACAAACTGGGGAAATTATACCACAGTCACAGGGGATATGCACAGCCGGTTCTTCACCTTTACAAGATGACCAAACCTATTCAAATCGCAGCGCTTCAATTGGTTTGAGCTTGGCGGCTTTGTTGGCGGGAAACATGCCAAAAACGATCCCGATCAAGACCGAGAACGCAAAAGCTGCCACAATGACCTGGAAAGAAAAAGATACTTCCAGTTTGATCAAGGACGAAGCCATTTTCGCCATGCCGATGCCCAGACCGATCCCCAGGACACCCCCAAGCCCGCTAAGCGCCATCGACTCAATCAGAAACTGGAACAAAATATCCCTTCGTTTGGCGCCGATCGCTTTGCGAATGCCGATTTCCCTCGTCCGTTCCGTAACGGAGACAAGCATAATATTCATGATGCCGATGCCGCCCACGAGCAATGAAATGCCAGCAATGCCGCCGAGCGTAACAGTCAGTGTATCCGTGACCGAGTTCAACGCCGACAAAATCTCGCTTTGGTTAAAGACCTGGTAGCTATTTGTATTGCCCCGGAATTTTTTGCTCAACACCGCTTCCAGTCCAGCCTCTACCGAATCGATTTCCTTTTCACTTTCCACCTGTACATACAAGGTACGTACACCTTTGGATTTAAACAGCCGCTCCCAGGAGCTGAGTGGAATCAGCACGATTTCGTCGTTTGAACCGGTCATTGAGCTGCCTTTGGCGGCCAGCACCCCGATCACCTTGTACCTGACGCCGTTGATTTGCACATATTGGCCGACGGGCCGATCCGAACCGAACAACGTCGATGCCGTTTCCGCACCGATCACGGCCACCTTCTGATAAAAATCCAGATCGATTTGCGACAAAAACCGTCCATTCGCCAACTGGTAATCCCGGATATACGCAAACTCCGCATTGGTTCCGACCACACTGACCGTCGTGCTTTCCGTTCCGAACTTGACACTTGCTATCGCATTTTGACCAGGCGCCAGATATTGAATGCCGGCAATTTCCCGTAGTTGTTCCACTTCCTTCAACGTCAACGTGTTGGTCGAGCCCCGGCCGAGAATGTTTACGGTCAGCAAGTTCGTCCCCAGACTTTGCACCTGTTCCGTAACGGATTTCGTCGCACCTTGACCGATGGATACCAGCGCAATGACGGCAGTTACACCGATGATGATCCCCAGCATGGTGAGCAGCGAGCGGAGCTTGTTTGAGAGAATGCTTTTGAACGCCATCTTGATGCCTTGCGTTACATTCATGCCGGTGCCCCCTCCTGCCCCTCGCTCAGCTTGCCGTCCTGTATCCGGACGATGCGCCTGGCTTGCCGGGAAATTTCCAGATCGTGCGTGATGAGGACAATCGTATGACCGAGTCCGTTCAATTCCCGGATCAGATGCATCACTTCTTTACCCGTCTTGGTATCCAATGCGCCTGTAGGCTCGTCCGCCAGCAGCAACGGGGGCTCTCCCGCCAGTGCCCTGGCGATTGCGACACGTTGCTGTTGACCGCCAGAAAGCTCGGAAGGCCGATGGTTCATCCGCTCTTCCAGGCCGACTTTGCGCAATGCTTCCGCCGCCAGCTTCCTGCGCTGCTTGTACGAAATGCCCCGATAGATGAGTGGTAATTCCACATTTTCAAATGCGGTTAACTTGGGCAGCAAATTGAATCCTTGAAAAATAAACCCGATTTTCCGGTTGCGGATTTCCGCCAATTTGTTTTCCCGCAATTTGCCGACTTCTTCACCATCCAGCCAGTATTTTCCCGAAGAAGCGGTATCCAGGCATCCGATCACGTTCATTAATGTCGATTTACCCGATCCCGAAGGACCGATGATGGCGACAAAATCGCCCGGATAAACCGTTAAAGACACATCGTCCAGCGCCTTGACCGTTTCACCGCCCATGCGATACAACTTGGACACCTGTTCCATCCGAATTAAAGGCAACGCCGAATTGGTCATCGCGGTCCGCCTCCCTGTCCACCGTCAGGAACTCGAAGCGTGAAACCCTGGCCGCCTTGTCCACCCTGTCCACCTTGTCCGCCTTGTCCGCCGCTGAAGCCGCCACCACGGGCACCCCCTTGGCCTGAGCCAAAGCCGCCTCCGGAAACAAATCCTGGCCCACCACCTCGTCCAAAGTTAAACCCGCCTGGACCGGTCCCTGTACCTGCAAAACCGTTTCTGCCCATTTGGCCCTGCATGCCGGCAATTGACGGAATAATAACCACATCGCCTTCCTGCAAACCGGAAACTATTTCAATAAAATCCTCATTGAGAATTCCCACTTCGACCATCACCCGGTTAAAACCGGTTTGTGCCGATGGATTAGCAGATGGATTGACTCCTGCTTGAGGCCGATTGTCTGCTTGTGGCCAATTGGCTCCTACTTGTGGCCGATTCCCTGCTTGCGTTTGATTGCTTCCTGTTTGCGTCGGCTGATTGTTTCCCACATCGGAAGGAACCAAGACAAAATAACGATTGCCGACGGATTGTACGGCTTCGATCGGCAACATCAAGGCATCCGTTTTTTGAGCGACAATGATGTTGGCTTCGGCAGACATCCCTGCCTTCAAACCGGTCACGTCGTCTATCGTCAAGGTCACATCGAACGAAGCAACGCCATTATTCGTATTCCCTTCTTGGGCAATTTTTGTCACTTTTCCTGTATAAGCGCGATCCGGCAATGCTTCAATGTAAATGGTCGCCCTTTGATCCAGGGCTACTTTGGAAATGTCCAGTTCGTCCACACTCACAACCATTTCCATATGCGTGTAATCGACAACTTCCCCCAATGAATTGGCAGAACCCCCCTGCCCTCCAATGGAATCCCCAACCTTGATGTTGAACGTCGCAAGCGTTCCATCGATCGGTGCAGTAATCGGTTCCAATTCTTTGTCTTCCGCATCTTCCTTCAAAGAGTTGATATCACTGATTGTCGATTCGATATCAAGTTGCTGTTTCTGGATGCTGATCGCCAATTCGTTGCGTTTATCGTCGTCCGCTGCTTCTTTGAATAGCTTTTGCAAGTTTTCCAGGTCCAACTGTTTTTTCTTCAGATCCAGCTCTTTGCTTCTGATCTGGTTCAATATCGAGGATACATCTTTTTGCTCAAACGTCGCCAGGACTTGTCCCTTATGTACGATATCACCTTCCTGGACCAATACCGATTTAATCTTACCGGTTTCCGAACTCGTAATCGACTCCCGATAAGTAATCTTGATATTGCCGTTACCGCTGATTGTCTCCTCCAGATTGCCTTTGCGAACTTGCGTCGTCTGAAATAACGGCTGGAAAGGCTGTTCCTCTTTGTTTGAAAACACGTAGTAGAGTCCAGCACCACCCGCAATTAAAACGATGACCAGACCGACGATCCACCATTTTCTGCGTGACATCCGCGCATTAGGCCTCCCCCGACAAGATGTATCCCGTCCATTATATTTGACAAAGCTTAGTTCATCATGAATTATGCCTTAAAGTTTCCTGAAACGAATGACACGCATTCGCGTCCGTGCTTCCTAGCTTTTTCCGGTATTCTTTGGTTTCGGGGAATTGGTACCATTATCCCTTTTTATCAGGTTTGGTTCGTATATTTGCATTATCATTTCCATACCATTATCCCTTCCAATCAGATGAAATTCATCTAGAAAGCACAAAAATAACTTGAAATGGGTACATTTGTTCGCTATAATCGAAACAGAACAAACGTTCGGGAGGATGAGACTTTGAGTCCATTCGAAACTTTTGAACAATTTTGCAAAACTTATCCTACGGAAGAAGCTTGCGTTGAAGCGCTATACAAATCAAAATGGCCCAATGGCTTTCAATGCCCCAGATGCCAGTTTGGTGCCTACTATATAATACAGACTCGTCGTTTGCCATTATTCGAATGCAAAAAATGCCGTCATCAAACGTCAATCACAGTCGGAACAATCATGGAAGGTAGTTCGACAAATTTAACCCAATGGTTTCAAGCAATATTTTTGATGTCACAGCCCTCCGGAATCAGTGCGTTGCGTTTATCGAAACTTCTCCACGTTACCTATAAAACCGCCTGGCTCATGGCCCATAAAATCCGATATGCCATGCAACAAGCCGATGCCCGGCAACTACTCTCCGGAATAGTGAAAATCAGTCAAATTTTCTATGGTTATTTGAATTACCCTGATGCCCGACACCCTTTGTTGATAGGCGCTACACTCGATCCCCATCAAGAACCGCACAAAGTGAAAATCAAATGTCCCCATCCCGATCACGTTAAATCCAAAAGAAGACGAATCAATCAGCAAGGAATCCGTGACTTCCTCACCAAACATGTCGATCCCAGCATTACGCCTATTGAGAGCATCGGTATCGTACATCCGCCCTTTAATCGGCTCAGATGGGAATTGACCCGCTGGCTCAATCACACATTTCAGGGTATAGGCGCCAAACATTTGCAAGCTTACGTTGACGAATTCTGCTTTCGATTCAACTTGCAAATGAGCAGTGATTCTATCATCTCATTGTTGATGCATTGGAGTACGCATACCCCAACACTCATTTACCGTGAATTGGTCCGAAAAAAACCTGTACTACACGTTCCCTGGACAATTTGGGGCAGCAAAGCAAAATGGAAAGGCTGGCATCTCACTCGTTGGCATGCCTGATCATTTGCGTTTGTTTGAAATTCTGCACTTATCCTGTTTTAAGCTGTTTAGGCTTGACTATGACTGCAATATTCTAATGAAATTATTGGGGCATGCGCGCTTATAGTCATGCGTTCTTATAGAAGAGGAACTTGAAAATTTCTTTCCTGAGGCAAGGGGATAATGGTACGAAAAAGCGCAGGACCGGGAAGTTTATCGACAGATCGACAACTCTTTCCCAGTCCCAAAACAACAATCAAGCCATTCCGAATCAAGCGCCTACGATCACAGCCGTTCCACTCACCGTAACCATCAACATGCCATCCCGAACGACTTCATAGTCCAAATCCACACCAACAATCGCATTGGCACCCATTTTCTGCGCTTGCGCCACCATTTCGGAAATCGCAATGTCTCGTGCTTCTTTCAGTTTGTTTTCATAAGTGCCGGACCTGCCGCCAATCACATCGGTAATGGAAGCCAGAAAATCCCGAACAATATTGGCACCCATAATCGTCTCTCCGGTAACGATCCCCATATACTGGGTAATCCGATAACCTTCAACATTTGGCGTCGTTGTAACCAGCATGATTCCAATCCTCCTCAAATCACATAACAAATGATTTATTCGAAATTTGAAAAACCGTCTGTCAATTTGTCCGCTTCTTCCAAAGCAAATTCAAAATCATCGATATCGTACAACTGAATTGGCACTTCATGCTGAACGGCTTTTTCCTGAAATTCAACATGATCGGTCAATACCGGAATTTGAAGCCGCAATGAGGTCAAAATGATTTCCGTTTCTATGGGATCAAATAGTTCCCCGTATTGCATATTTTCTATCGCATTGACGACGATCAATGTCACGTGCTCATTGACGGGCATCGGAGGGCTTTCTTTCCATGGCGATATCAATGCCCGCTCAAGTTTTTTCTTATTCAGCGGTGCTTCGAAAAACGCGATCATTTCCGAAATTTTTTCTCTGACATGACGTTCATCTACCGGATTTTGCATGATCGGTTCTTCGCTCTCCCGCAAATCGTACAACTCCATGACTGTCGAATAAGGAATACGGTATTCCACTGCTCGTTTCGGCTGGAGCAATTGTCCATAAATTGCGATCATTACAGCTTCGATCACAAAACGCCGGCTCATTCATCGTCATCCCTTTCCAACATTGAAGCGTCTTGCGCATTGGTTCCCATTATAACACAAATTTGCGGGAAGGAAGCGGGCCATTGCGATATAATAGACGAAGAAGTTTCAACCACCACCCCTCCCCAGGAAAGGAATGGTTTTGCTTCATGTCCGATTTGAGCTTTCACACTTATCGCAAACTTGCAGACCCGGCACAACGCCGGGATTTCTCCGCACAAATGGAAGCCAAAGGGTACTATGCGTTTTTTGTGTTTACAGAGCAATTTCGGGAAACGCTTAAAGCTTTCGATGATTCCGATAAAAACGAAATCGGTGAACTTCTGAAGCGAGCTCGCGCCGATTTTCCGAATCCAGGCCAATTCAGCCCTTCATGGTCGACCTTGTGGGACGAATTTGATATGATATTTGCCGCAAAAATGGAAGCGATGTCCAACATTCCGCTCTCCGAAAGGGACGGAGAATGGGAAATCCTGATTGATAATCCGTATCTGTCCCGTCAAATCGTATGTTATCCCGGTTTGCGTTTTACGGAGGCTGCCTATTTGTTCGCCTATTTTCAACGGGAACTCAAACCGAATGAATATCTCCGGCTGCAAAAAGTTACCCTCTGGCAAGTCAAAACCGGTTCCAGGGAAGCTTCCATGCTGCCCGATACGTGATCGGATGCCTACATGCAAGTGCGAAGAGAAGCATATCAGAAAGACAACAAGAAATCCCCGGTAGTCCGGGGATTTCTGCTTTTATCGTTTGTCGAACAGGTACGGATTCACGGCGACTCCAGGGTGGAAGTAAGCACATTGTTGTTCAAGAACACCCGCCGCCGAACGTCGTTTTTTAATTTCACATTGGCCATTTTGGCCTGGTGCCCAGTCAATTCGACCGGCATCCAGTTTTCAGCCGGACCGTTTTCTCCCGCACGCCGTATTGCCTCTTCAATGGCAGCCGCATCAGGTTTCTCATCCCAGATCACAATACCGTAATAGGGCAATTGGTAACCGTTCAGTTGCATGCAGGAGAGCAACCTGCCAGATGCCGCATCACGCAACGTATAGGACATGATCCCCTAACCTCTTACAAATACGGGTTTTCATGTTTGGCTTTCAGCCGGCACCAGCGACGTTCAATTTCCGCTTCGAATTCGCGAAGCTTTTCAGCGTATTCGGGTTTACCCAAATGTTTAGTCTTGCCCATCATGTTGAGCCAATCCGATACGGGGACACGTTTGCCCTTTTCTTCCGGATTGTACGTAATTGTCGTAATGCCGTTTTCCACTTCATAGAGCGGGAAAAAGCACGAGTTTACAGCTTTTTCGATGATCGCAGTGCCGTCTTTGTCGTCTGACAGCCAGTTCAACGGGCACGTGATCAAAATTTTCCCGTACACCATGCCGACATTTTGTGCATACCATTGCGCTTTGGCCGCCTTGCGCACCAAATCTTGCGGAAACGCCTCGCTGCCCGTAAACACGTAAGGAATATTCGTAGCAGCCATGATTTGCGGCGTATCCTTGTGGTGGAACACCTTGCCGCCCTGGGCTTTGCCGATATTGGAGGTCGATGTTCTGTGGCCGAGCGGTGTCGAATAAGAAAGCTGCGCCCCCGTGTTCATGTAGCCTTCATTGTCGTATTCGAGAATGATCATCTTGTGGTTCCGCAGAGCGGCGCCAATCGCCGGCCCCATGCCGATATCCATGCCGCCGTCCCCGGTAATCATCACGAACGTAAAGTCGTCCTTCAGGCCGAGATGATCCAGTTCGCCGCGGCGCTTGCGCTCATAGAACATCTCCACGACGCCGGACAATGTGGCCGCACCGTTTTGGAACAGGTTATGAATATAAGTTGCCTTATGGGCTGAGTAAGGATAACCCGTCGTGACGACCATGGCACATCCCGTCTGGAACAGGGCAATGATATCCCCTTCAATGCCTTTGAAGAACAGTTCCAGACCGGAGAAGATCCCGCAACCCGGACAAGCCCCGTGTCCCGGCGCGATCCGTTTCGGCTTTTTGGTCAGCGAACGAAGCGGTGGCACACGAACATTCAGTTTGCCCGTCTCTTCGTCCTTGGTCACCGTGATGAGTCCCGTTTTCAGGTCTTCGTATTTCATCGGTTCCAGAATGCGTTTGGGCGCTTTGTCCGGATCGCCGGGGGTATGACCATGATAATCGAACGGTTTTTCGACGTATCCTTTTTCCGCCGCATCGATGGCAAATTCAAACAGCTTGAAACCGTCCTCCGCATAGAAATCCTTGCCACCCAAACCGTATATACGGCTGATGACCAGGGTATGATGATTGCGGTACGTGTGCAATGCTGCCTTAACTTCGTTGACCATATTGCCACCATGACCGCCATAGGAATCCGCGCGGTCGCCCACCGTGACCGCTTTGACATTTTTCAGGGCTTCCGCGATCAATTTCGCCGGGAACGGACGGATCATGTTCGGGGAAATCGAACCGGCCTTGATCCCTTTGGCGCGAAGCTGATCGACGACATCCTTGATGATTTCAGCCGATGAATTCAGCAGGAACACGGCCACTTCCGCATCTTCCATCCGGTAAAGATCGAGGATCGGATAGTCGCGTCCCGTCAATTCGGCATATTCCTTGCGGATGCGGTCATATACCGCTTCCGCCCTGTACATGGCCATCGACTGCTGGTAACAGTTGTTGATGTAATCGGGTTCATTCATGTAGGGGCCGATGGTCACCGGATTCTCCCTGTCGAGTACATGCACAAACCCTTCCGGCGGACGTTCACCCACGAATTTCAGCACGTCTTCACGATGAGCGAACGTAGAAACGCGACGTTTCTGGTGGCTGGTGAAATAGCCGTCCGACGCCACAATGACGGGCAGCCGCACTTCCGGATCTTCCGCCAGTTTCAGGGCCATGATGTTCATGTCATAGACCGCCTGCGGATCGCGGCAGAGCAAAATCGGCCAACCGGTATTCAATGCAAAATACAAATCGGAATGGTCACCATGGATATCCAGCGGTCCGGATACGGAGCGGCAAACCAGATTCAAAACCATCGGAAATCTTGTCCCCGATTGCACCGGCATTTGCTCCAGCATGTACATGTAGCCATTGGCACTCGTCGCGTTGAAAACACGACCGCCGGCTACGGAAGCGCCATAACAGACGCCAGCAGAACCATGCTCACCGTCGGCGGGAATCAGCACGATGTCATGTTGGCCGTTCGCCTTCATGAGGTCGAGAAATTGCGCTACTTCCGTGGACGGTGAAATCGGGAAGTATCCCATGATGTGATAGTTGATCTGATGCGCGGCATAAGCCGCCATTTCGTTTCCGGATTCGTAGACGATGCGCTGTTCAACGGTACCCGAAGCACCCGTTTCCTTGCGAATATCGATTGCCATTGATTCTTTGCCTCCTTCAACTCAAGCTCCAAAATGGCTTCAATGCGCCAGTTCAAACCGATGGGCAACCCGATGCTGCTCCGCGTAACCCGCCTCTTCAAGCGCACTGGTCAACGCTTCGGTCGGACAAGCGGAAACGCATTTCAGGCAACCTTTGCAATATTGGTAGTCGATCCCCTGCAAAAACATCTGCGGGCGGCCTTTTTTGTCCGGCTGTTCTTCCCATACGAAGCAAAAGTCGGGACAAACGTTGTCGCACGCAGCGCAATGAATGCATTTGCTGTCATCGAAATGAGGCATCTTGCCGGCACGGGAAATGCTCAGATCTTTCAGGATACTGTTGCCGGGATTGATGATGGTCCCGCCGATCGGCTGGGTTTCATAGCCGAGAATCGGTGTATCCATCCGGACAAAATCGGGCATCCGTTCTCCTTCCGCGAGCGCAAACGTCTGAAAATGCACTTCATCATAGCCGCGCTGAAACGTATTGAGCGCTGGCTGGACGGCACCGGGATATTTTTTCTCCAGCGATTTGCGAATAACGCCTTTCATGAAGTTTGGATCCAGAAATTCGCAAAGCCGGAACAATCCGCCGAGCATCGCCATATTGACGCGGTTGTTTTCCGACAGGGCGATGCCTGTCGCATCGACGACCGCAATCGTTCCGCCTTTCAACTTCAGTTTCTCTTTCAATTCCTCCGGTGAACGTTTGGAGTTGACCAGCACAATGCTGTCCTCGTAAATCCCGGAAATGACATTGACCGTCTTGTAAAGGTTTTCATGAAAGATGCCGACAACGTGCGGCCGTTCAACAGGAGAAGTGTCCCGGATGCGCGCATTCGTATCGCAGAAACGGATATGCGCCTTGACCGGAGAGCCTTTTTTCTCTGAACCGTAAGAACTAAAGCTCACACCGTTTAATCCTACGCCCATCACGCCAGCTTCCGCCAGCATTTTGCCAGCCAGATTGGCGCCCAAACCTCCAATGGATTCCAGCCGGATTTCAAAAAAACCGAGCTCGTTTGTTTTGGGTAATTGGACCATGCTGCCTTGTATCCTCCTTTAAAAGAATGAAGTGAGCGTAGTAGACAAGCAAATATCGCAACTATCTTCTACAAATTCGTGACAACCGACAAAAATCCTGCATTGTTACTAAGTCAGACGAATTTTTTCGGCTGCTGTCAATCGTCGTCCTTTGACTTCAAGCACCAGGCGGCCATCTTGCAATCCCCAGATTTCGCTTGCGTACTTCTCGGCCAGTTCCAGCCGATGGATGGCCATGACGATTGTCGTTCCGCGCTCCTCGCACAATTTTCGAAGCGTGGCCATCAACGCTTCCGAGGAATGCGGATCAAGACCGGATACAGGTTCATCCGCCAGCAGCAATTTGGCTCCGTGAACGAGCGCCCGGGCAATCGCCACGCGCTGGCGCTCGCCGCCGCTCAGTTTTTCCGCCGGCCGATGGGCATGATCCAGCAGTCCGACCTGTTCCAGCATGTCCATGGCTCCCATGTAATCGTCATTGCGCACCATTCCCGTAATCCTTCGCCAGAGCGGTGTTTGTTCGGCATTGCCGATCAAAACGTTTTTGACCGCCGTCTTCTTCTCGAGCAGGACCGGACGCTGCTCCAGATAAGCAATTTGGCGCCGGAACTTCAATCTGGCAAAGTAACCCGCCTTGTTCATGTCAACGCCGTCTACTTTGTAAGCGCCGCCCGACCATTTGTCGCGAAGAGCCAGACATTTGAGCAGTGCTGATTTGCCGCTGCCGCTGGCGCCTGCGACGACAACGAACGTTCCCGGCTCCAGACGCGCATGGATGTCGGCCAAAATCGTTTTGCCATCAGGAAGTTTGCGGGACAAATTTTCGATCATGATCATTTGGAAAAATAGACTCCTTATTCGATATCTGATAAAAACAGTTTATTTCATAACAGAACACCTTTCCATCCGAACAAATGTTTGCTATAATGGAAACAGGAACACATGTTCCCGATTATCCTGTGATAAGGATGTGATGATCGTATGGCCAGCAGCGAAAACTTCCGTTACCTGGAACCCTCCCGGGGCGCCAAGCCGTCAAAAGATTACACATTCAAATTTTACAGTGACGGGAAATTGGAAATCATCGACAATCACACCGGCAATCTGCTCCAACCCCGCGAATTGAGCGGCGGTAGCTATGATTTTTATGTGCGCCAACGCATGGCCTTCATCAAACGGGATTTGCGCGCCAAAATCGCCAAATACGCCTGAGTTCACAATCATTGGCAATTTACAAATGTTATCTCTCGCGAGATAATGAAATAATAATTACCTATTCCAGGCTATTGCGGGAGTTTGAATACGATGAAACAAACGCTGCTATTCGATCTTGACGATACACTCATTTATTGCAACAAATATTTTCATCTTGTGCTGGAACAATTCGCGGAGATAATGACTTCCTGGTTCGGCGGGCACGGCATCTCCGGCGCGGACATTCTCCAAATGCATGCGGCACTGGACATTGCCGGCGTCGAGGCTGTAGGCTTCCAGCCGGATCATTTTCCGAATTCGCTGGTGGACACCTATCGCCATTACAGCAAGATGACCGGGCGCCCCGTCTCCTCCCGGGAAGAAGAACGGCTTTGGCAATTGGGTCACAGCGTCTACAGCCATGAGGTGGAACCTTATCCGCATATGGAAGAAACGTTGGCACTGCTGACAAAGGAAGGACATGAACTGCATTTGTACACGGGAGGGGATTGGAAAATCCAGCAGAGGAAGATTGAGCGACTGAACCTGCAGCGGTATTTCGGCGACCGCATTTATGTCCGTCAGCACAAAAACACCGCAGCGCTGGAACAGATCTTGTCGCAAGGCGCATTTGACCGTTCAGCCACCTGGATGATCGGGAATTCCCTGCGAACGGACGTCATGCCTGCGCTGCAATGCGGCATCCACAGCATCTATTTGCAACGCGAAAATGAATGGTCCTACAACCTGGTTCCCATCGACACGAAGCCTGCAGGTGCGTTTTTGACCCTGCAGTCATTGGCCGAGGTTCCCCCTTCCATACACCAATATATGCATGCCATGACCAACCGGCCTGACTAAATGTCAGGCCGGTTTTGTCATGGATTTGGAGAAACGGACACGGAAATCGCTTCCGTTGGCGAGGACAATCCCTGCAATTTTTCAAAAATGCGCCGGACGCCGCCAGACCAATTCGGGTCTTCGGCATACGTTTGGTTCAACCATTCAAACGGATCAAAACCTTCCGGCCGCTTGCTGCCCTGTCTTGCGATCGTACGGGCGGCAATGTCCGATGACTCGGCAATATTGGTATTAAAACGCTCCCAACTATGAAACACATTAAACGGATTGTTGGCGATCCGGGTTGCGTATTTGTGGGACTTCGGCACAAATCCCTGCTCTTGGCCCGCAATGGCAAACAGCAGCAAAGGATGCACGTCATGAGCTTTGGCGCTTGCCACGATTGCGCTGAAATAAGGTTCTTCCGCAAGCAGCGAGTCCCTGCCCGCCAGATAGGATTTGACCGCGTCAACATCGAAGTCGTGATAGCGCAGATCCGATGGCATACCCGAATCAGACAGCGGAATAGGTGAACTTTCGGAAATGGCAACATCTGCTTCCACCGCAAAATCCGGCAAATTATCCGGATATGCCTTCTCATCGATCCACAAACCTGCCCAAATGCCGAAGACGAACGTCAACAACATCGCCGACCATGCCAAGCCGGTCTTCGGGGCCATTCGCAGCTTACGCGCTGTCGCAAACGCTTTCGCATCGGGACATGCGACGGACTCCATCGGGTCCGGCGGCACGGTTTCCGATTCCGCCAGGCGCCCGGCGAACAGCGCCTGTTTGTCCAACAGGCGATTTTTCCACGTTTCAAGCTGATCCTGTTCCGGCGCCCGTTCCTTCATCCATTGCAAAATCGGCTCCACCATCTGCGTGGCCCACCCGGATGCGGAAGCATCCATTGACAAGCACACTTCCAGCACGTCCTCCGGGCAAATCGGACGTTGCTCACCGACCAGACAGCGACGAATCAGTTTTTCTGCCAGTTGCGCCTTGAGCGGTTCGGGCACATCAGGCAAACGGCGGCGGATCGTCTGGAGAACCGCCGCCGCCACAATTTCTGAACGCTTCGCTTCAGGGATTTCCGCATATTTGGTTCGGACATATTTGCGGATGACCGTGACATCGGCCGGAGAGAGAAGTGCAGCATGTTCCACGTGCCCTTGACACCTGCCTCGACTGGATTTGAGTCGCAGCAGGCCACTTCCGATCCGATCAAGGTAGCATGCTGCTGCCCATCAAATATTTGTCGACTTCCCGCGCCGCTTCGCGCCCTTCGTTGATCGCCCAGACGATCAAGCTTTGTCCGCGTCTCATGTCGCCCGCCGCAAATACTTTTTCCACGTTTGTCCTGTAGTCACCATAACGTGCCTTGACGTTGGAGCGGCGATCAGTTTCCAGCTTCAGCTGTTCGATCAACGTTTGTTCCGGGCCTTCGAATCCGACTGCAACCAATACCAGATCGGCTGGCCAAACTTGTTCGGTGCCGGGAATCTCTTCATAGATTTTGCGGCCTTCCGCGTCCACATAGCGGCGGATTTGCACCGTATGCAATTCCTTGACATGTCCGCGATCATCGCCGACAAATTTCTTCGTCAGTACGGAGAACGCGCGCGGATCTTTGCCGAACAGTGCCTTGGCTTCTTCATGCGCATAATCCAGCGTATACACGTTCGGAAATTCCGGCCACGGATTGTTCACCGGATCACGCCGTTCCGGCGCTTTGGCGTGGGTGCCAAACTGCGTAACCGAACGGCATCCATGCCGCAGGGCCGTTGCCACGCAGTCGGTTCCCGTATCGCCGCCGCCGATGACGATGACATGTTTGTCTTTGGCCGAAATATAGGTGCCTTCTTGCAAATTCGTATCCAGATAGCTCTTGATCGTGCTGTTCAAATATTCCATTGCGGGGTGGATACCGGCCAGATTCGCCCCTTCGACATTGCCGATGGAACGGGCTTTCGTAGCGCCCCCGCAAAGCAGAACCGCATCATAGGCATCAACGAGTTCCTGCGCGGGAATGTCTTTGCCGATTTCCGTATTCGTTACAAACTGGATGCCTTCAGCCGCCAGCAAATCGACGCGGCGCTGCACGATATGTTTTTCCAGCTTCATGGTCGGAATGCCGTACACCAGCAACCCGCCGATCCGGTCGGCCCTTTCATATACAGTAACATGATGGCCGGCTTTGTTCAATTGCGCAGCGGCGGCAAGTCCCGCGGGACCGGAGCCGACTATCGCAACCCGTTTGCCGGTGCGGTGCGCAGGCGGCTGCGGCACAACCCAGCCTTCCTCGAATGCCCGGTCGATGATAGCCTGTTCAATCGTTTTGATTGTGACCGGCTCGTCGATCAGTCCGACGGTACAGGAACCTTCGCAGGGCGCAGGGCATACGCGACCCGTAAACTCGGGAAAATTGTTCGTTTTGTTCAGCCGTTCGTAGGCTTCTCTCCACAATCCGCGATACACGAGGTTGTTGAATTCCGGAATGAGATTGTGCACCGGACAACCCATTACCGATCCGAAGTATTCCATGCCGGTATGGCAATAGGGCGTGCCGCAATCCATGCAGCGCGCGCCCTGGGTGCGAAGTTGTTCCTCGGAAACTGCCAGATGGAACTCCCGCCAATCCTGAATTCTTTCCAGCGGTTCCCGATCATGCGGCAATTCACGTCTATACGTCATGAATCCTGTAGGTGTAGACATCGCGGTTTCCTCCATCTGTCTGTGACATGCAAATCCAATCCAAGCCTGATTTGTCGTCTCGATTATTAGAACATGCTACCAAACCAGTTCAGGTGACAGAATGGATTAATCCCACGAATGTTTGCATCATCCGTCTATCGCCGATGATAGACCGCAAAAGCGTAAGGCAAATCGTTTTTTTCGTCCCTGATGCCGGACGTTCGGGAGACAAGCGCCCACATTTGCGGGTCCAAAGCCGGAAAATGGGCGTCTCCTTCATATTCGCGATCAATTTCGGTCAGCAGGACATTTTGGGCATGCGGCAGCATCAACCGGTAAATTTCCTCCCCGCCGATGACCATCAGTTCCTCCTGCTTGAAGCGTTCCAGCGCTTCTTCGGGCGAACGCACCAGGATGCAGCCTTCCGGTGCTTCACGCCAGGAGCGGGACAGGATGACATTGGTGCGATTGCGCAGCGGCCGTCCTAGCGATTCGAAGGTTTTGCGTCCCATGAGCACGGTTTTTCCCTTCGTCATGGCGACAAAATAAGCCATATCCGCGGGCAGCCGCCAAAGTAAACGATTGTCCTTGCCGATGGCGCCATTGGCAGCGACAGCGGCGATGAGGCTGATCGACATGCTGGCGGAAACCTTCTTTCCTTCCGGATTGTTTCCCCCATCATATCATACCAACGGGGCCATGCACACTTACGCGGAACTGAAAATTTTGGGCCCCTGCGGTTTGTCGGCATTTTTTTCCGTTTCCAGGGTGATTTCCACCTGGTCAAACGTCTGCTCATGCGATGGCCAGGGCACAGTCAAAATGCCCACACCGGCAGCATCGGTCGTAAACACACCGACGCGATATACATGCCCATCCATGCTCAGCCAGACATGATACGCGCCTTCCCCATGCACTGGGGGCAGGCCGGTCGCATACACCACCAATAACCGTTCCGTTGGCAATTGCAACAAGCCCATCAAGCCGTAACGCTGGTCAACCGGTTCACTCAAACGTGCCGATCGGTTGGAACAAGCCGGATCCATTGTTCGATCCGCAGTGACTCTCCGTTTTTGTCCGGTTGATGCGGTTCAGCCAGTACCAACATGACCGTTTTCGCCCAATATCCTGTTCCAAAAGCCATCGCCAGCAATATGGCCACGATCAGCCAACGCAGCGGTTGGCGCATGCGAAGATCTTCCGGCTCATGCAGCATCCGGCCACCTGCTTGCCCATTCCCCGGTTGCCCCGACAATGGGCCGGACAAGGTGTTTCCGAAACGATCAGTGTGACGGGAATCGGGAGGAAACGTATCGTTTCGCAGCGCTGGCGGCGCCTCCGGACGGGGCGGCTGTTCGGACAAACGATGCCAGATCCGGCTCCATTCCGCAACGTCCTCCCTGCATCGGGCACAATCCGCCAGATGCTGCTCAAACCATTTCCGCTCGGTATCTGCCAACTTGCCTGTCATATAGTCCGCTAAACGGAGACAAGCCGATTGCCTATCGCCATCTGCCATCGAATACGCGCCTCCCTGTTGCCCATGGGATGGAAGCCATCCAGATATCGCAGTGTGCCTGAGCGGGTCCACCCAAAAACGTTCCTACGCAACATCATATTCCGCACATTTCGTCCGCTAACGCGACAACAAGCGGGAATCAAAAAAGACGACACCCTTGCACGCCCAACAAAAAATCGCCAGCGTAAGCTGGCGACAAGATTCACGAATCAAGCCGTCATACGGCCACTGGCGCTTTGATGGCAGGATGATGCATATAGTTTTCAAACACGAAATCTTCATATTGATAATCGAAAATCGAATCCGGTTTGCGGACGATGTTCAGCTTCGGCAACGGATATGGCGTACGGCTCAGTTGCAGTTTGACCTGTTCCAGATGGTTGCTGTAAATATGCACATCTCCGCCGGAGAAAATGAATTCGCCAACACCAAGTTCGCATTGCTGTGCGACCATGTGCGTGAGCAACGCGTAGGACGCAATGTTGAACGGCAATCCCAGGAACGTGTCGACGGACCGCATCGTCAGCATGCAACTCAATTTGCCATTCGCCACATAAAATTGGAACAGCAAGTGACACGGCGGCAATTTCATCTGGTCGATAACCGCCACGTTCCAGGCGCTGACCAGATGTCTGCGGGAATCGGGATTGTGCTTGATCGCTTCGACCACCTGGGCAATCTGGTCGATTTTCCGCCCGTCTGCCGCTTCCCACGCACGCCATTGGGAGCCATAAACGGGTCCCAGATCACCATTTTCGTCCGCCCATTCGTCCCAGATCGTCACGCCGTTTTCCTGCAAATATCGAATATTGGTGTCGCCCCGCAAAAACCACAACAGCTCATGCACAACCGATTTCAGGTGAATGCGTTTGGTCGTGACGAGCGGAAACCCTTCATTCAAATCAAAACGGAGCTGACGTCCAAAAACGGACAACGTGCCCGTCCCCGTCCGATCCTGCTTGACCGTTCCGTGATCCAGTATATCCTGCAGCAAATCCAGATAGCTTTTCACCGAACGACACCCCTGATCATCTGTAATCTCCCCCATTGTATCATTCCGCCGGCCCACCTGTCGATTGATTGCCGTCGCCAGGCCACCTGTCGATTGGCCGCCAAAAACAAAGCCCTCCCGTTCGCAAGGGAACGCAGAGGGCCCATAGTTGATGCCAGATCAATGAACTTATTTGGGTGCAACCGTATGGATCGGATGGCCGATTGCCAATTCAGCCGCATCCATCGCGATTTCGCCAAGCGTCGGATGCGCATGGATCGTCAGCGCGATATCTTCGATCGTCGCTCCCATCTCGATGGCCAGGCCGAATTCGGCAATCAAGGTGGAAGCTTCGACACCCGCAATTTGCGCACCAAGGACAAATCCGGAATCCGCATCATGCACGATTTTCATGAATCCGTCGGTACCGCCCAGGGTAACGGCACGGCCGTTGGCGCCAAACGGGAATTTGCTGCTCTTCGCGTTGTAGCCTTTTTCCTTTGCTTCCTTCTCCGTAAGACCGACGCTTGCGCATTCCGGATCGGAAAATGCGACGGCCGGGATGCATTTGTAATCGACTTTGGAAGGCAGTCCCGCGATGGCTTCCGCAGCGACCTTCCCTTCGTAGGAAGCTTTGTGCGCGAGCGCCGGTCCCGGCACGATGTCGCCGATCGCGAATATATGCGGAATGCTTGTCCGGCATTGGTCGTCCACTTCGATCAGTCCGCGGTCGTTCATTTTGATGCCCAGCATGTCGAGGCCAAGTTCCCCGTCTGTATTCGGCCGGCGGCCGACAGTGACAAGCAGGTAGTCCGCCGTGACCGTCTTCGTCTCTCCGCCCGCCTCATAGGTGACGGTGACGTCTTTGTCGGTCTGTTCCGCACTGAGCGCTTTTGCACCGGTAATGATGTCGGCGCCAGCCTGCTTGAGCTTTTTGGCGACGAGCTGGCTCATGTCTTTGTCGAAGCCGGCCAGGATCGTATCCAGCCCCTCCAGAATCGTCACCTTCGTACCGAATTTGCTGAACATTTGGCCCAGTTCGATGCCAATGTAGCCTCCGCCTATGACGACCAGGCTCTTCGGCAATTCCTGCAGCGACAGCGCTTCGTTGGAGGACAGTATCCGGCCGCCAAACGGGAACGCCTTCAATTCGATCGGCCTGGAGCCGGTGGCGATGATGCAATTTTTGAACCGGTATCTTGGCGCTTCCTGATCGTTGAACAAACGTGCTTCATGTTCGTTGATGAACATGACTTCTCCGGCAAACATTTGCACCTTGTTCGCTTTCAGCAGCATTTCCACGCCGCCGGACATCTTGTTGACGACGGAAGATTTGTATGCCTGCACTTTGCCAAAATCGACTTCCACGTTGCCCGCTTTCAGTCCATATGCTTCCGCATGCGTCATCGATTCGTATTGATGGGCGGCATGAATCAGCGCTTTGGACGGAATGCAGCCAACGTTCAGGCAGACACCGCCCCAGCGGCCCTTGTCCGCGATGATAACCTGCTGCCCCAGCTGCGCAGCCCGGATGGCCGCTACGTAACCGCCAGGCCCGGCGCCGATAACCAGCAAATCGATATCCAGCGAAGCGTCTCCGACGACCATTGATTACACCTCCATGACCAGCAATTCCGGATCGGCCAGCAATTGTTTAATGTAGTTAAGGAAATTTTGCGCCGTTGCGCCATCGATGATTCTGTGGTCAAAGCTGAGCGACAGCGCCATGACCGGCGCGACGACAATTTCGCCATTGCGGACGACCGGTTTTTCGGTAATGCGGCCCGTACCTAGTATCGCCACTTCCGGGAAGTTGATGACAGGTGTAAAGAACATGCCGCCGGCAGAACCGATATTCGTAATGGAAATCGTGCTGCCTTTCAGCTCGCCCGGTGCCAGTTTACCTTCGCGGCCGCGCGCGGCCAGATCGCGAATTTCATTGGCGATGGTCCAGACGTTTTTGCGATCGGCGTCAAAAATGACCGGCACGAGCAGGCCGTTGTCCGTATCCGTCGCAATTCCGATATTGTAGTACTTTTTGTAGACAATTTCGTTTGCCTCTTCGTCGATCATCGCATTGAGTGCCGGGAACTCGCGGCATGCGGCCACCAGCGCCTTGACGATGAACGGTAAATACGTCAGCTTGACGCCTTTTTTCTCCGCGATCGGTTTGGCGCGATTGCGCAGTGCCACCAATGCGGATACGTCAACCTCATCCATGAGTGTAACATGCGGCGCCGTATACACCGATTTGACCATGGCATTGGCAATCGCCTTGCGAATGCCTTTGAACGGCACGCGCTCTTCGACACCGGGACCTGCTGCGATCGCGGCTGGACGTACAGCAGCAGGCGCCGCCCCGGGCTCAACATCTTGTGCCGGTTGCTGCGTGCCGGCTGCGGCACCGCAGCCATTCCGGTAGGCGATAACGTCTTCGCGCGTAATCCGGCCGTTTTTGCCCGTACCGACCACTTCGGCCAGATTGACGCCCTGCTCGCGCGCAAATTTCCGCACACCAGGCGTCGCGAGGACAAGACCGCTTTTTGCTGCAGGCTGGCCAGACGCACTTTTGGACGCATCCGGAGCTGCCTGGGCGGCTGGCTGCTGGGCAGGTTGCGCTTGCGTTTGTGCGCCCCCGACGGCACTGTTGCCGGTAGCGCCGCCAGCTGCTTGCGCACCATGTCCGCCTTCACCGTGGTGCACCGACTGCTCCGGAATATCGCCTTCCGCCTCGATGATGGCCACCACTTCGCCGATACGCATCGTCTGGCCGTCTTTGGCCAATACTTCCAGCACTTTGCCATTGACCGGACAAGGCACTTCCACGATCGCCTTGTCGTTTTGCACTTCCATAATGATGTCTTCATCTGTTACCGTTTGACCCGGAGAAATGAGCATTTTGATGATTTCACCTTCGTGAAGCCCTTCGCCCAATTCCGGAAACCGATATTCAAATCTGGCCACCTGACGCCCTCCCCTTCCGATCTGCTCCGATTAGAACTGCAGTACCTGATTGACGGTTTTCACAATCCGCGCCGGTGTCGGAAGCCATTCGTCCTCGATGAGCGCGAACGGATACACCGTATCGGGACCCGCACAACGAAGCACGGGCGCTTCCAGATGCAAAATCGCCTTTTCATTGATCTGGGCAATGATTTCCGCGGCTGCACCTGCCGTTTTTTGCGCTTCCTGTACGACAATCGCACGGTTGGTTTTCTGGATCGAAGCCACGATCGTATCGATGTCGAGCGGATTCAGGGTGCGGATGTCGATTACTTCCGCCGAAACACCTGCTTTTTCCAGCTCTTCCGCCGCTTTCAGCGAAGTATGAACCATAAGGCCGTATGCGATGATCGTCACGTCTTTGCCTTCGCGGACGACTTTGGCTTTGCCGATCGGCACCGTGTAATCTCCTTCGGGCACTTCTTCGCGGAACGCATGGTACAGGTTCAAATGTTCCATGAAAAATACCGGATCATTGTCCCGGATCGCGGAAATCAGCAAGCCTTTGGCATCGTAAGGATTGGACGGAATCACAACCTTGATGCCCGGCGTTTGCAGCGCCAGTCCTTCCAGCGCATCCGTATGCAACTCCGCCGCCTTGACACCGCCGCCGTATGGCGTGCGGAACACGATCGGCGCGTTGTAGCGGCCACCGGAACGATAACGCATCCGGGCTGCCTGCACGAACATTTGATCCATTGCTTCAAAAATGAAGCCGACAAACTGGATTTCTGCCACCGGACGAAAACCCTGTACGCCCAGCCCGACGGCCAGACCACCGATTGCAGACTCTGCCAGCGGCGTATCGAAAACGCGGTTGCTGCCAAATTGCGCCTGCAGCCCTTCCGTGGCACGGAACACGCCGCCGACATGGCCGACATCTTCACCGAACACGATTACGTTCGGATCCCGTTCCAGCTCGACCCGCATTGCGTCGCGAATCGCCTCTTTCATATTCATTTGCGCCATGTAGATCTTCTCCCCCGTCATCTATCGCTCCGATTCGCAGAACCGGCATTTTCGGAATTATTGGAAATCAGCCTTTTGTTCTTCCAGGTGAGGCGGCGTTTGCTCAAACATGGAGTCGATCAAGCCGGGCACGGTCATTTTGGGTGTTTGCTCCGCCTTTTTGATGTGCTCGTTGACCGCAGCTTTCGCCTCTTCCTTCACTCTGGCCGTATCTTCTTCGGTCCACAGCCCTTTGCTTGCCAAATATTTGCCGAAGCGGACAAGCGGATCTTTGACGCTCCATTCGGCTTCTTCTTCTTTCGTCCGGTATTTGGTCGTATCATCCGCCATCGAATGCGGACGGAACCGGTACGTCAACCCTTCGATCAATGTTGCGCCTCCGCCGTTGCGGGCAATTTCCGCCGCTTCGCGGACCGCGGAGATGACGGCAAGCACGTCCATGCCGTCCACCTGCACGCCGCGAATGCCCGCCGCCAGCGCCTTGTGCGCGATGGATTGCGCGGCAGTTTGCTTCGAGAACGGTGTCGTGATGGCATAGCCGTTATTTTGCACAAAATAAATGACCGGCAGCTTGTAGACGCCCGCAAAGTTCAAACCTTCATAAAAATCGCCTTCCGAAGATCCGCCGTCACCCGTGTAGGTAATGACGACCCGTTGCTCATTGCGCAACTTGAAGGCCATTCCAATGCCTGTCGCATGCAAAATTTGCGCCCCGATGATGATTTGCGGCATCAGCACATTGACGCCCTCGGGGATCTGGCCGCCATGCTGGTGGCCGCGCGAATACAGAAACGCCTGATACAATGGCAACCCGTGCCAGACAATTTGCGGCATATCCCGGTAACCCGGACAAATGAAATCTTCCTTGTTCAAGGCATATTCGCTTCCGACCATTGTCGCTTCCTGTCCGGAAACGGGCGCATAAAAGCCCAGCCGTCCCTGACGGCCCAGATTGATCGCCCGCTCGTCCCACGTGCGGGTAAACACCATGCGGTACATGATTTCCTTCAATTGATCGTCTGTCAAATCAGGAAGTGCATCCGGGTTGATTACTTCTCCCTCGAGAGAAAGCACGCGCAGCGGCGTGACATCCTCCGAATGAACGATGTGCGGCAGGCCGCTCTTCCGGGATTCCGGCGCGTCCAGCGATATTTTGCTCATTAGGGTCACCTCATCCTGTCATTGTCGAAGACGGATTTCTGTTATAGAATTATTATACGTCTGTTTATATCGTTTGGTCAAAGAAAAATGTGAAAAATCCTTATGTATTGTGGGATTTGCTCAGAAATTGTTTGTATAACAGAACATTAATATTTATATAACAAAATGATACAATGTCAACGGAAACCCTTTAATGGTTTTCCCTTGCCGCATCAAACTCATTCATTTGGCAACAGGAGGAACTGCGATGCATGGCTCATCCGTCACCCGACGCACCGTGGTGAAACATATCGTGCCCAGCCGTATTTTGCCGGAAGGCTCTCGTACGGTACGGCTGTTTCTGCCGCCGGGATACCAGGAAACGCTGAGTTTTCCGGTCGTTTACGTGCAGGATGGAGAACAGTTTTTCAATTTTGGACGGATTGCGACGATCGCCCAGCAACTGATTCTGGAGAACGACTGGGAGCCTTTTGTGGTGGTCGGTGTCGACGTCGACCTGAAACTGCGCACCTCCGAATATATGCCCGGCGGTGAACGGCACGCTTCTTACATCCGGTTCTGGAACGAGGAATTGCTGCCGGAAATCGAATCCCGTTTCGCCGTTCGCCGAAGCCCCGGCGAAAGATTGCTGGCCGGCGCTTCCCTGGGCGCATCCGCTTGCCTGAGCGCGATTGCGGCTCGTCCGGATTTGTTCACACGCGTCATCGCACTGTCGGGTGCCTATTATGATGCATCCCGTCACCCGATTGCACATTTGCCGGATCTGTCGGGATTGTCCGTCTGGATGACGGTCGGACTGCAGGAAACAGCGTTTGAAACAGACAGGGGGGTATTCGATTTCGTCGCGTTAAATCGGGGCATGCATCGATTGCTGGTATCCAGGGGCGCATCCGTCTCCTATTCCGAACGTGATGGCGAACACAAGTGGGGTTTCTGGCAGCAGTTGCTGCCCGAAGCGTTGGGTGCTTTTCTCGGACCCGAAGCCACGTTTCGGTGAATCCCTCGCCATGCGCTTCATCCTGAGCCACCCATCCCGTATCATGCCCGTTTTCCCGCGGCAGTTCCGTTGTCCCGATACAGGCGTTGTTACTGGCGTTGTTAGCGATTCTGCATGATTGCCGCATAGTGGCGGATCCTCCGCAATGTAGCGCAATTCACTTATTGTGGCGGAATCCCCATGTTGTGGCGTTACCTATTACGGAAGCAGACTCCACTTGTTTGCTTGCATCCTCCCAATTGACCGCCCCCCGAGCGCCGCAAAAGTCTATCCGGACAACAATGTCCATTAGCAGCATCAATCTAAGTCTTTTCACCACTTTTGCGGTCATCCATGACCGTTAAACACCAGAATCTCGTTTTTTTCAATGAAATGAGTTGCTAATGGACAAAAATGACCGTCAAAATCGGAAAATGCGCCAAAAACGTCGCTAATGGACATTTTCGTCCTCATGCATTCTCGTTCACCCTGCCCAGTCCCGCTTGCCCTCGCCAGTCCCGCTTTGTCCTTCACCAGGATGCTTTTGCCCGCAGTAGAAACTGGCTTCAGGCTAAACATGAAGCAGATCGTTTCACTGATTTCCAGCAACATAATCCAGCATCCCGCAAAATCCGGGTCCCAGCCATCGCAACAATCTCGCAAAACCGGGCACCAATCGCCTCGTCTCCCCGCCATTTCCGGCATTTCTTCACCGTGGCATGAAGCACAAAAAAAGCCCCGCCAGCGGTTGATCTGCAAGGAGACAGATCGCACTGGCGGGTAATATGGATGAGGAAAATTAATGATCCAGTTGCACAGCCGGCTTCGATTCCTTCACGGCGACGGGCTTCTCCCTCAGCATATTGGTGAAAATCAAACACGCGAATAGCATCAGTCCGGTCATCCAGAAAATGCTCTTCATCGACCAGAATCCGGCCAGCGCACCACCGATCAGCGGACCGATCATGCCGCTGAGCTGCGAGAAGGTATTGTTCAGGCTGAACGCCCGTCCGCGGAAATCCGGTGTGGTGTATTTGACGACCAATCCGTTAATGGCAGGCATGATGCCGCAGAGGAAAGCGCCATAGATGAATCGCATGATGGAGAAGCCCCACAGGTTGTGGAAAATGATCTGTGCGATACAGCCAATGCCGCCGCCGATCATTCCGATCATCAAAATGCGATTCAGGCCGTACCGGTCTGCCAGCCTGCCCCAGAGTGGCGCAAACAAAATGCCCGAGATGCCGAGCAGCGAGAAGATCAAGCCGGCAAGGAAAGGCGAATTGCCAACGGAACTGTCCAATTCAACAATATAAAGCGAGATAATCGGCTCCATCGCCTGCATGCTGATACCGGTAAGCAGCGTAAGCACCAGCACGATGACAAAAGGGCGATTGGTGCCGGCAATCCGGAACGATTCCAAGACTGACACTTTTTTCTTGCTCAGACTGGACCGCTCTTCCGTGACAAGGAAAAAAACAAGCAACGTGGAAAGGATGATCAAGCCCCCTGCCAGGCCGAAAGTGGCCCGGTAACCGGCCGCATTGGCGATCGAACCGCCGAGCATCGGCCCCATGATGCGCCCCGAAGCCATGGCCGTCGCGATGATCGACATCGCGAAACCCGATTTTTCTTCCGGCGTGCTGGTCCCCACGAGGGCAATGACCGCAGGAATATAACCTGCCAGCAAGCCATGGAAGATACGCAGTCCCAGCAGTTGATATTCGTTTGTCACGAATGCCGTCAGCGTAAACACGATAAACAGGACAAGTCCCGCGCGTATGATCATCGGTTTCCGGCCGAACCGGTCCGCCAGCCCCCCGAGAATGGGGGAGGTCAACGCACTCGCCAAGAAGGCGGAACTGTAGATGAGTCCGGACCACATTTCAATATGATTGTCAACACCGAGTTCGACGAGAAACAATGGCAAAAACGGAATGACCATCGTCAAACTGGAAGAACCGATAAATGCCGCAATCCACAGTACCCATAAATTTCGTTTCCAGCGTTCCATCAATCAAGACCTTCTCAGTAGAGATGGCAGGCGACGAAATGATTGGCTGCCATCTCCTTCAATTCCGGGCGGACTTCGCGGCACTTGGCGGTCGCTTGCGGACAGCGTGTATGGAAGGCGCAACCCAGCGGCGGTTTGGCCGGGCTGGGTACATCGCCCGACAGGATGATTCGTTCGCGCCTGACTTGGCGATTCGGCTCTGGAGCGGCTGACAGCAGCGACTGGGTATAGGGGTGCAGCGGTGTCGCATACAGACTGTCCTTTGATGCGATTTCCACCATGCGTCCCAGGTACATCACGCCTACCCTGTGGCTGACATGCTTGACGACGTGCAGATTGTGGGAAATAAACAGATAGGACAATCCGAACTGATCCCGCAAATCGTGCAGCAGATTGATGATTTGCGCTTGAATCGATACGTCCAGCGCCGAAACGGCTTCGTCAAGCACGATCAGTTTCGGATTCAGCGTCAATGCCCGCGCGATGGCGATCCGCTGCCGCTGGCCGCCGGAAAATTCATGCGGATAGGCATGGTACACTTCTTCCGGACGGGGAATGCCCACCTTTTTCAACATCTCGATGCTTTTTTGCTTTGCGGTTTTCCGGTCTACCGCCTGGTGGAGGACAATGTTTTCATAAATTTGAAATCCTACCTTCAGCAATGGATTCAGCGACGTAAGCGGCTCCTGGAAAATCATCGCCATGGCATTTCCCTGGATTTTTCGCAATTCTCTCCTGGACAGCTTCGTCAAATCCTTGCCTTCAAAAGTGATTTCACCCTCTTCGATTTTCCCCGACGGTCCGATCAAGCCCATGACCGAATAGGAGGTCACGCTTTTCCCGCAACCCGATTCCCCGACAATCCCGAGCACCTCGCCTTGCTGCAGCGTGAAGGAAACGCCATCTACCGAACGTACGACACCGGATTCGGTGTGGAAGTACGTTTTCAGATTTTTCACTTCCAGCAACGGTTGCCGTTTTTTCACCCTTCATCCCTCCACAATATCCTTATCCCAATCCTTCAGGAACGGCGTCCCTGGGAACGCGGATCAAATACGTCCCGCAGCCAGTCACCCAGAAAAACAACGCCCAGCACGGTAATCGTAATGGCCAATCCGGGAAAAGCCGCAATCCACCAGCTCGTCGCGATGTGGTCTCTGCCTTCGTTCAACATATAACCCCAGGAAACCGTCGGCGGCTGGATTCCCAAACCCAGATAGCTGAGCGATGCTTCCAGAATGATATTTCCCGCCATGGTCAACGTGGATATCACAATGCAAAGCGATAAAATGTTCGGCAAGATGTGCCTGAACATGATCGTGGCATCTTTGGCGCCGATGGAACGGGCCGCACGCACGTAATCCCTTTGTTTGATGCTCAACACCTCTCCCCGGATCAGGCGCGTAAAGTTCGTCCATTCCGTAAATCCGAGCACCAGTATGATCGTCGTTACGCTTGTGCCGAATGCACCGATAATGACCAGCATGAGCAGAATCCCCGGAATCGCCATCTTGGCATCGACAAGGCGCATCATGATGGCATCGAACCACCCGCCGCCGTAATATCCGCAAACCACCCCGAAAAAAATGCCGATTACCGCCGCAATGAGCACCGATATGGCACTGACCATCAATGACACCTGCGAACCGTATATCAATCGGCTCAGCACATCCCTGCCCAAATTATCCGTGCCCAGGATATGCTCCGCAGAGCCGCCTTCCACCCAAACCGGAGGCGCCAGCGTGTTCCGCGCATTCATCAACGTCGGATCATGCGGTGCAAGATAAGGGGCGAAAATGGCGGTCAGACAACTCAAAAGCACGATCACAAGCCCCGCCGTCCCCGTCTTGCTGATCCAGAGCAGTTTCAGCCATCTCCGGAGCGGATGGGTTTTCCGGCCAACTTCATATGCACTGTTGCCGGCCTCCAATTTTTTCAGACTGACTTCTATCGACATCGCCATCGCCTCACTTTACGTACTTGATTCTCGGATCAATCAGCCGGTAGGTCAGATCCGCCAGGAAATTCATGATGATGATCGCCAGCGCACTCACAAAGACAACCGCTTGTACCACCGCCATATCCCGCGCATTCACCGAACGCACCAGCAGTTGCCCCATGCCTGGCCAGGCAAAAACCGTTTCCGTAATGATCGCGCCCCCGACGATCCCTGAAATTTGCATGGCCATAATCGTAATGACGGGAATCAAACAGTTTCTGAATGCGTGCCTGAACAGCAGAATGTAAGTGGACACGCCTTTGCTTCTGGCTGTCCGGATATAATCCTGTTCCAGTACGTCAAGCATGCTGGATCGCACAAGGCGGGTAATTTCCGCCGCCGCGTTGGTCCCGAGCGTAATGGCCGGCAAAATCAGGTGCTTCCAGGTCCCATGGCCCGATACCGGAAAAACCGGAAACAAGATGGCAAGCATCAATATCAGCATGATCGCCAGCCAAAAATTCGGGATCGCCTTGCCCAATACGGAAAACCCGGTAATGAACAGGTCGACGAACGTATTTTTTTTGACGGCGGAAAGCACGCCAAGCGGTATGGATATGATGACAGCGAACAGCACCGAAACCGCACCGAGCAGAAGCGTCAGGGGAAGCCGTTCCAGCACCAATGAAAGCGCATCTTGGTTGAATACATAAGAGGTGCCGAAATTGCCCTGCAGCAAGTTCATCATGTAAATCCCGTATTGTACGTAAAATGGGCGGTTCAAGCCGAGCGCTTCGCGCAATTCCGCAATTTGTTGCGGCGTAGCCGACTCGGACAGCATCAATGCCACCGGATCGCCCGTGACATAGATGAGCACAAATATGGCGGAAGAAATAATGAAAAGCACCGGTATAATTTGCAAAATGTATTTTTGGATATACGTCTTCATTGCGACACCCCCCGGATAATCCCATTCATTTGAATCCATGCGTTTTTTTTGTGGTATTGATTCTTTCGGCGTCATCATATGTAACATTTTACTTACGTGAATATCTTGTGTCATTAGCCAACAATTCCAAAATTGCACAAGTTTTTTGGTCATAATCGATAAAAATTACATGAATTGTTTGTACTTGCGTTAATTTAATGTTATATTTCATTACTTAATTGTGTCAGGACGACTGGTTCCCGTGAAGAAACAAAAAAGGCCTCCGCCAGATCGTAAAGGCCCCTGTCATGCATGAAAAACAACCTGCAATCCATCGAAAGCAGGTTGTGATTAGCGTTTCATGCAACTTTTATTGATACGAATTTTCATTCGCCTGGTGGTCTTTTTTTCCGTCCGTGGCCCGCTTGCGGCGGTCGTTGCGCTCCTGGTTCATTTGCTGCGCCTCATGCGCATTGACCGGCGATTGGTTCAGTTCTTCCACAACGTTTTGCAGATTCTTGTCCGGGACCATCCTTCATTCCCCTTTCAGGTAATTGGCATGCAAGGCTTATTATGCACTGTGCCTACCAATGTATTCGGCAATCCGGGCGCAATGGGAACTGGAACGCGACAGTTCACGGCCGCCGGAGCCATCCTTGGGACGAACTGATCGGGAAAGCAAACGAGAAAGCTTCGGTTATCCGCGATCGGATGTCCGGCGGCTGGGTGGCCATTATCGAAGCGCTTCGCAACGCGCTGGAGGGCTAAATGGCGATTCCCCGACAGCAACACGATGTCTTTCAAGCCATCGCCGATCCCACCCGCAAAGAGGTATTGCGATTGCTAGCTGAGCGGGAATTGCCGATTTCCGAAATTACTTCCCATTTCCCGATCAGCCGCACCGCCATCGCCAATCATTTGCGCATCCTGTCTGAAGCCAAACTCGTCAGCGGCCGAAAAGCCGGAAGAGAAAAAATCTACCACCTTCACCCCGAACCGTTGATGGAACTCAAGGACTGGCTTGCCTATTACGAAAAGTTCTGGGAAAACAAACTGTCGATCCTCAAGCACGTCCTGGAACATCCGGGGGAAAACGGGTTGAAGCTGATGTCGCCTGAAACGGAAGAAAACCGGAATCTTTAGTTCCGGTTTTCTCTATGCGGCATGCAAATCTTCATTCGAGGCCATAACTCGATCAAGGAATGATCCCCAAATTTTTGAGGTCCTCCTATCAGATCGCTATACAGTTTGTTTATTCTTCGAGAACCGGCGCTTTTCGGTGTTTGGTCGCCTGTTCATAATCGTAAGCGTACCCCAGCAGATCCGCCTCACTCCACATTTTTCCGAAGAAAACAACGGCAAATGGAGCCCCGCTCTTGTAATAGCCGCCCGGAACCGTCACCAGTGGCACCCCGGCGATGTTGATCTCCGAAACAGTGAGCGCGCCGATACTATCGTCGCTGTCAAGTGGCGGCGTTTCCTTGTACATTTGCGGGAAGAACAGGGCGTCCAGATCATTTTTATCCATGACAGCATTGAAGATTTTCAGCAGATCGGTGCGGGCTTCAATGAATTTGGACAAATCCGGCTCGCCTTTAGGATCGGGAACATTGTCGCCATAGTAGCGCTCCAAAACCGGGGGCTTCTGCCCCGTTTTCTCCAGCAGTTCCTCGACCGACTTGATAGCCGCACTCGGACCGAGGCGATTCAGATAGCTCTCTAAATCGTAGATGAAAGATTCTATGCCGATACGCGAACTGATCCCCGCGACATACTCGGCAAACCCGCTTCCGGCAAACGGGTCCTGAACGACGATGGCGCCTTGCGCTTCCAGGTCCTTAATCGCTTTGTCATACAATTCCTTCGTTTCCGGGGTCAACTCTACGTTACGCCAGCCCGGGCCAAAGAGTCCGATGCGTTTCCCTTTGAGTGCCTGAGTGCTCAATTGGGACGTGTAGCCGCCCGCCGGCATGTTCCCGATTGAGGCAACGGTTTTCGGATCTTCATGACTGTATCCGGCGACGACGTCCAGCATGCGGGCTGCGTCTTTCACCGTGCGGGCATGCGGGCCGAGCACATCCCGGGTGCTGCCGCCCAGCGGCACGACACCAACGTTTGGCACAAGTCCGAACGTCGGCTTGATCCCTACCACGCCTTGGGCAGCAGCGGGATTCTGGATGGAGCCACCGGTTTCTTCCGCGATGCCAAGCACCGCAAAGTTGCCCGATACCGCCATGGCCGTCCCGCTACTGCTACCGCCGGGGGCAAATTTGCGACCGAAGGCGTTGTACGTATTTCCATCCCAACTGGTGGACGCATTGGTTCCGGATGCGCTGAACGCCGGAATGTTCGTTCTTCCGATGATGAGTGCGCCTGCTTCTTTCAGTCGAGCCACCACTGGCGCGTCCTTTTCCGGAATGAGGGCGATGCCGCCTTTTTCCGGGGCAAGCGGCTCCCAACCCATGGTGGAGGGAAAACCGACCATGTCAACAGGCTCCTTGATCACGATGGGCACGCCTGCCAGCGGCCCGAGTTTTTCACCCGCTTTCCGTTTTCTGTCGATCTCCCGGGCCTCTTCAAGCACCTTCTGATTCAGCATCGTGAATGCATTGTATTTCGGTTCATACTTGGCGATCCGGTCCAAGTATGCCTTCACCACGTTCTCGGCCGTATAGACTCCGCTTTCGTACCCCTCAATCAACTCCTCTACCGTGATCTCTTCGTACGGAAACGGGTCGCTGGCCGCAAACGCGGTTGACCCCAGCAAACTTCCAAAAGCGATCACAGCGGTTGAAAACAAAACGAAAAATCGTTTTCTCAAACGGTTGCGGGTTGTCTCTCTCATGGCCTTCTCCACTCCTTAAGTATAGGTGATGGCTTCAGGACTTTTCGCTTATGCTTCGCACATTACATGTTATATAATTTAACATTTCACCTCCGTTTTGGCGTTATGTTCGTTAACTTATTCAACTCTAATTGGATGTATAACCAAATTACAGGTTGGTTTTTTGGTGGATTAACTTACAAATTGTTTGACCTTATAATAAATTCTTTATTTTCAACATTTGGTGTTATATATAATTACATATGTGATTTTTCAGTTTGGGGATGGCTTTGTTGGCGCGTGCATTCGGCCGCATGGCCGACACCATTGCTATTGTCGATAAGTGCTTGTCTGCCCCATCCCGGACTATCACCAAAAATATAATTCACAACCTCAACGTGAACTGGGGGTTTTCTTATACAATAAAAGAATCTCAGATCAATGATCTGAGATTCTTTTGATCTATGAAAACGAACAAATCCGAACCTTCATCCCCCAAACACAACCAATTCACTCCCGCCCATCCCGCTCGAACAGCCGGTCCATTTCTTCCATCAGCCGCTTCACTTCTTCTTCGCCCTGACGGCCAGCCTGGCGAAAAGCTGTCAGGCGGGCGCGGATCTCGTCGGCGATTTGTGCATACTGGTCGGGTTGTTCCGGTGCGCCGTCCGGATCGAACCAGACGAATCCACCTTCTGGTCCGTTGCGCAAATACGGCTTGCGCCAGTAGGTCGGGTATTCATATTCGGCTGCGCCCAGCGCCAGTGTAATGACATCGTCTTGGCTCAGCGGCATCAGATGATGGTAATACTCCTCCACACCGCCACCAGCCAAATGGATGTGACGAACCGCGTAATGCAAATAATGCTCGCCCGTCTCTTCGTCCTTTTCCAGAAAATACCCTTCGTGCTCCTGCTCGCGCAACGTTTTGACCCGGGTCAGCCGTTCGGACAGTACCGCTTCAGACACGAAACGCAAATTTGTCAAAGATATCGGCAACGATGCGGACATGGTCCATCCCCTTCCTTGCTGAAACGAGCTGCATCCCAGCTGAAACGTGCTTCATCCCAGCCGCCCTTTAGCCCAGCCCTTTAGCCTTTAACCCAACCGATTCTCCTGCCGCAATTTGGCCAAAAGCCGTTCGCAACCCGTCCGCACGAGATCGTACACTTCCTCGAAATTGCCGGTATAGTACGGATCAGGCACATCGTCATGGCCTTTTTCCGGGAGCAGCGACATCAGCCGGATCACTTCCGCCGGAGAACCCGGTTTCAGCCGGGCGCGAATATTCCGTTCATTGCTGCGATCCATCGCCACGATCAGGTCGAATTTCTCGCCATCTTCCGGCCGCAACTTGCGCGCACACATCCCTTCATACGAGATGCCATGCCGGTCCAGCATGCGCCTGGTCCCTTCATGCGGCGGACAGCCGATGTGCCAATCCCCCGTTCCCGCAGAATCCACCTGTATCCGGTCCGACAATCCTTCTTTGCGAATCAGGTCGCGCATGACCGCTTCCGCCATTGGCGAACGGCAAATATTTCCCAGACAGACAAACAAGATCGAATAACTCACAGGCTTCTTCCCCCTGCTCCATCCATAAAATGCCCCGACAGCTTGCGCCGCGGCAATCTCCATTTATAATGTACAGACAACATCCTGAGCAGCACAATGACTGCAAACAACGCCAGCAACTGCCAGGTGGCGCTCAATTTACCGGCACCCACGATCAAACCGGCCAATATCGCCCAGACGGCATAGATTTCATCCCGCAGCACCAGCGGCTTGCGCCCGGCCATGATGTCGCGGATCATGCCGCCGCCAATCCCGGTCAGCATGGCTGCAACCATGACGGCGCTGATCGGCAAATTGGCGTTGACCGCATATAGCGCGCCCTGGATCGCAAATGCTGACAACCCGATCGCATCGAAAAAAGCCTCGCCTTTTTTCCATTGGGCGATCAGTGATGCCGGCAAAACAAAGATGATGCAGATAGCAAAAAACGCGGTTTTCAACGCCAGCCCCTGGCTCCACAGCGTGGTCACCGGGACGCCGATCAGCAGATTGCGAATGACCCCGCCGCCAAAAGCCGTGACAAGTCCGAGCACGAATACGCCCAATATATCGTATTCTTCTTCCATCGCCACAAACGCGCCGCTCGCGGCAAAGGCGATAACGCCGATCAGGCTGAACAACTGAAAGACGTCAAAATCCAATTCGACAGCCTCCGAACCGTTGAAATCTCCAAAACTTCTTTCATTGTATGCGCAAAATCCGACATTTCGCAATGCCATTTTTCCGGTTATACTGGGAAAGTATCGATTATTGGCAACGTTCAGGAGTTCAGGAGGATTGTCATGACTGCATCTATTCACAAAGACAAGCCCCGAGCGGTCATCGTCACCGGCGGACGTCTCGGCTCGTGGGTCATGGAAGAAATCCGGCCGGGCGATTATTTGATCGGTGCAGACAAAGGCGCCGAATTTCTGGTGGCGCACGGGTTTCGACCCGATCTGTCCCTGGGCGATTTCGATTCGGTGGCGGCGGATCGCATTCCGGCGATTCGGGAGGCGTCCGGACAATTCCAGTCTTTCGATGCCGTCCGGAAAGACTGGACCGACACGGAAATCGCGTTTAATGAAGCGATCAGTCGGGGTTTTACCCACATTGCCATCGTGGGCGGACTGGGCAGCCGATTTGACCACGCTCTCGCCAACGTACATTTGCTGTTCAAGGCCCTGACCCATGGGTGCGAAGCCACATTGACCGACGATCATAACGAAATCCGCCTGTGCAGTGGCGAATGCAAGCTTCAGGCGGATTCCCGATATCCGTATGTTTCGCTGTTGCCGCTCACACCATCCGTAACCGGCATCTCGCTGACCGGCTTCCGGTATCCGCTGGAAAACGCGACAATCTCAATCGGTGAATCGATTGGCATCAGCAACGTGCTGATTGAACCGGCAGGCACGATCCGACTGGCAAGCGGCATCCTGCTGGTCATCCGCAGCCGCGATTAGCAAGCGATCATAATGGAATCAGCGGGATTTCCCGGCGGGATTCCAGGTCGGCAATCATGTCATGCCACTCCTGCGGCTTGTTCGGCAACGCTTCATAGTACCATCGCAAAAACGAGACAATCAGCCCGGCAGGCAGCGTTTTCCGCTCCTCATCCGCCGGCAGGAAGCCCAGATCCAATCCGGTGACCGCCTTGCCCTCATGGTCCCAGGATGGATGAACGTAAGGAAAATCAATTTTGTTGTACCCGAGGTGGGACAAAACTTCGCGCCGCACCGCCGGATGCATCGGCAGCACCTCGCCAAAACGGAACTCCATGTTATGCTGCGGATTGTAAATTTCGGCAAACATGCCGATCGAGACGGTTCCGGATTGCTGCTCCAGACGCCGCAAATCATTCATGCGATTCTTATAAAGGAATCTGCCAATGCCCAGACCGGCTTTGCCGATCACCGTAAAGTCGGTCATGGCCACACGCAGATTCGCGTTGTAACGATATTCCGTCGCGCCGACGACTTCGCCTTCGTGCACCGCAACGTAGACATGAATATCCGGATCCTGGAGCGGCTCTTTCCAGAGCGGGAACGCAAGCACTTCCTCCGGCGGAAAAATGCGCGCCAGCAGCCGGTGCATGTCCGCAAAATGGGGATCATCGATATCCGTAATCCGCAAATATTCCATACGCCATCCCCCATCAGTATCAAATTTGAAACGGATTGCGCCATTCCATCAACGCGGCGCAGTTGCCCGATTCTTCATCGGTCAAATAATTTTCGACGACTCCCACGGGCATTCTGCCGCAGCGAAGCAAAAACGTCAGCACCGGGTCCTGCCGGATTCCCGAGGCCACTTCCTCCACATATTGCTGCGGCGTCATCCCGGGCGTTTCCGACGCAGCCAGCCGGTAGCCGGGCATCCTGCCCCCTCCGAGCAGCCGCTTGCATCCCAGTTGCACAACGGTTTCATACATCGATTGCATGAGCCATTTGCCAAGTCCGAATTTGCGAAATGCCGGCACCACGCAAATGTCAACGACATACAGGGTATCGCCATCCGGTTCATGATTGCGGATATAACCGTCGTCCGTCACCGAGGCCCAGTCTTCCGCTTCCCCCTCCCGGAGATTGCGGCGCAGCGCGGTCATCGAACCGACGATTTGCCCCCCGACTTCCGCACAGAGCGCCCCTTCGGGAAAAAGCGTCACATGCGAATCCAGCTGTTCCCGGTTCCACCATAGATCAGATGGAAACGGAGGCGGGAAACATTGAGCCTGAACGGCGATCAGCCCGTCGAAGTCGTTCCTGTTGTAATTGCGAATGGTTGCGTCCAGCATGCGATTGCCGTCGGTCACTTTCAGCCGCTTCAACATTTCACTTCACCTATTTCCAGTCGGGATACAGGTCGGTTCTGCGGTCACGCCATGTCGTGACAGAGCCGCGCTGCCGCACTTCTTCCAGAAGCGCCAGATCCAGATCGGCTGTTATGAGCATATCGGCATTGATTTCCCCTTCGCACATGATGCCCCCCGGTGGAAACGGGATGTCGCATGGCGTTATCACAGCCGCCTGGCCAAAATTCGCACGCATGAAATCGACGCGCGCCAGCGATCCGACCGTGCCCGTCGTTACGATATAAATCTGGTTTTCCACCGCCCGGGCCTGGCAACAATACCTGACCCGGTAAAATCCGTGCCGATCGTCCGTGCAGGAGGGGCAAAAAATGACGTTGGCCCCTTTGGCCCGCGCCATCCGCACGATTTCGGGAAATTCGATATCATAGCAGGTCAGCAGACCCACCGGACCATGCGGCGTCTGGAACACCTGCACGCCATCCCCGGGCCGGATGTGCCATTCCGATTTTTCCGTCGGCGTAATGTGCAGCTTGTCCTGCGTCCTGATCGAACCGTCAGGACCGAACAAATAAGCGGTATTGCGCAATTGGCTGCCCGTACGCGTCACATGCGTGCCGCCGAAAATGAACATCCGGTATTGGACAGCGAGCTCGGAAAACAAGGATTCATACGCTTCGGTATAATCCGGCAGCCTGTCGATCGGTTCGCCCGATTCCGGTCCCCCGCCCATGGACAAGAGCGGCGTCGTGACAAATTCCGGGAACAGCAGATACTGCGTTTCATACTCGGCCGCATTGCGCACGTAATGGACCACCTGCCGGCGAAATTCATCAAAATGGTTGATGTCGCGAAGCGGAAATTGTACGGCCGATACTCTCATTTTCAATGGATAAGTCCCCCTTGCAATCAAGTGCCGCGCGGAAACTGGATGGATATCGTCGTGCCTGCCCCGATCTTGCTGAATACGTCCACCGTGCCATCGTGCAAATCGATAATCCGTTTGGCGATGGAAAGCCCCAGACCACTTCCGCCCGTCAGCCGGTGGCGTGCGGAATCGACCCGGTAAAACCGTTCGAACACGTAAGGAATTTCATGTTCGGGCACACCGATTCCGTAATCGGTCACTTCCAGCTTGATGCCCTTCTTGTTCCGGTAAATGCGGACATCAATCGGATCCTTGCTGTATTTGATCGCATTGTCGAGCAAAATCATGAGCAACTGGCGAATTTTGTCCTTGTCTCCGCGCAGCGGCATCGGCTGGTTCGGCGCATGCACGCGAATTTCCCGCGAAAATGTCCGGCTTAACATTTCCGTTTGCTCCCTGACGACCGGCGTCAGATCGAACCGCGTTACATTCAGCCATTCATCCTGCTCCGCCTCCGCCAGCGTCAGCATCGATTGGGTCAGCTTTTGCAGCCTTTCCGTTTCCTTGGCGATCGCTTCGATTGCTTCGTCGCGAACGGCCTCATTGTCGCGTCCCCACCGCTTGAGCATGTCGGCATAGCTGCCGATGACCGTCAGCGGTGTTTTGAGTTCATGGGATGCATCCGCCACAAACTGTTTCTGGTGCCCGATCGTGCGGTCCAGCCGGTCGATCATCTCGTTGAACGCGCGGACCAGCTGCTGCAATTCGACCGATTCTTCATTGCCTTTCAGCTTGACGCGCTGCAATTTGCCGCTGCGGTCAATTTCGCGCATCGTCTGCACCATCTGCGAAATGGGCCCGGTGAGACGCGACGTAAACCAGTAGGTCCCGAAAATGGCCACCACAATGGCCCCGACGCTGGTGGCCGCCAGCACGCTGACCAAAATTTGCGTGTAGCTGTCCAGCAGCGTCAGCCGCCGAGCGCCTTCCACCGCGCCGATCCGTTCGCCATCCTTGTACAGGGGTTTGGACAGGAAAATCACGCGCTGACCGTTCATCAGAATCGGTTCGGACCGGTATGTGGACGGACTGCCGACCGGCAGCGACAGCAGTTCTTCATCCGTCCCCACCTGGTTGACGATATGGTCGCCATTCAGCACGATCCGCATCATTTCGTTGGCGTTGTATAAATCCGTCAGCAGTTTCGGATCATCAAAGCGGGTCATGCCCTGGCTGCGCAGCGACTCGACGACGATTTCTGCCTTGTCGGTCATCAGTTGCATTTCGCCGCGTGTTGCAACGCGGATCATGAAGAAATAGACAAAAATGTTGTACAGGATCAGGATGAAAATCAGCCAAAATACCGTAAACAGCGTAAATCGCGTCCGCAGCGTCATGCGTCAGGCTCCTTGAGCATATAGCCGACACCCCGGACCGTATGCAACAGTTTGTGCCGGTACCCCTTGTCCATTTTTTGCCGCAGATACCGGATATACACATCCACGACGTTGGTATCGCCGATATATTCATAACCCCAGACTTCGGACAAAATTTCTTCCCGGGTTTTCTCTTCGTTTTTGTGGCGGGCCAGATAGAGCAGCAATTCGAATTCACGCGGCGTCAGATCGATCGCATGATCTTTGCGGTGCACTTTGCGCGAAATCATCTCGATCGTCAAATCGCCAATCGTCAGCGTATCGGCTTCCCCTTCGCGGGTCGACTTGAAGATGCGCAAAATGTTCCGGACCCTGGCCAGCAGTTCCTCCATTGCAAATGGCTTGGTAATGTAGTCGTTGGCGCCGTGCTCAAAACCGCTCACTTTATCCGGAACGGTATCCCGTGCGGTCAGCAGGATCACCGGCATGGTGGAACCTCCCTGGCGCAACCGGCGCAACACTTCAATCCCGTTCAACTCGGGCAGCATGACATCCAGCAGCGTCAAATCCCATTCGCCCGACTGGGCTTTCTCCAGACCGGTTCGTCCATCTGCGGCGCGGCCAACGACATATCCTTCGTGCTCCAGTTCCAGTTGCAAAATGCGGGCGATGTTGTCTTCGTCTTCAATGATCAGGATATGTTCTTTTTCCTTGGCAGTCACGCGTTGATACCTCCCCTTGGCTCGCAGTTCCGTCTGTATGCTCGAAAGCATTCCACATGGATGTCGATTAATCGTGAATTGTCTATATTGTATCACGATTGTTGCATTGCTGAAAAATGTCCGATTTCCACCGGCCTCCGAGAATGGACCTGGCCCAAACGGCAAACGCCGCGTTGCAAGCCGATGCAGCCGATGCAGCCGATGAAGCATCATCGGGATAGCCTTGCCCCTGCCAGACGGCTTGCACGATGCTGGCAGCTGGCAGCCACGGCAGCCGGGCGACGGGCGGTTGCGGGAACAGTTGCAGCCATTCCCGCCGCTGCCGGAACGCGTGGTCGCGATTGGCAACCCAGCCGGTTGCAGCGCGACCGGCGGCTTGCCTGAGCGCGGCTGCCGCACGCTGCCGCTGTGCCGTCCACTTGGCCGGCAGGCAATCCGCCACCCACCAGAAGGAGCCTGCGCCGATTTCCGCCAGCCAAGCCGCCATTTCCGGCGCCAGCCATTTGCTTGAGACGTCCAGCAGCACAAGCGGCACCCCGAGTCGGCGCAGCCAGCCGCCGAACGCCGGATCGGGGCGGACAAATTCCGTCTGCGGGTCAAGAGGATAATAAGCGGCCGTCCCGTTGCGCCACACCGGCATGACAGGCGATTCTCCGGCAGGATCGGCATATACGGCATGCGAAGGCATATGCCGGTCCCCATTCAACAAGGCATATAATTCTGCCGGACCGCCCGGACATTCCACGACGGCATGATGGACGCCCCGGCTGGCCAAATACCGGGACAGACCGAGCGTTGCAAGCGTCGCTCCGGCTCCGGGATAGGCGGAAAGCACGACAGCCACCCGAACGCCGTCATCCGACGGAAAATGTGCCGCATCCGGCATCATGCGAAACGGGACAGTTGATCCACGCCAACTGTGATTGGCTGCTGCTCCGATTTCAACGAATGCGGCATCATCTTCCCTGGCGCCGGTTGGCCAGGACGTCGTATCGCCAAGTCCGCGATCTGCCAGCCGTCTCAACTGCCGCGCCAACGCGTGCGCGCTTTGCGGCCGGTCCAGCGGATCATCTGACAGTGTCATCTCCAGCAAATCCCGGAATGCACCCGGGACATCATCCCGCAAATAACGTCGGTGCCGTCCGGCATATTGCCGGGCAAACCTGCCGCCGGAAAGCAGATAAAACGCCAGCGCTCCCCATCCATACACATCGGAACGGCCATCGGTCTGCCGGCCCAGCCATTGCTCCGGAGCCGCAAACGCCGGTGTGCCGAGCTTTTCCGTATCGGCTTCCGCACCGGGTTGATAGGTGCGGGCAATCCCGAAATCGACCAATATGGCCCGGTCGTGACCGTCGATCAGCACATTGGCGGGTTTCAGGTCGCGAAACACGATCGCGGGGTGCTGTCCATGCAAATAGCACAGCACTTCGCATAAATGGACGAGATAGCGGAATACTTGGCGATACGGCAAAATATTGCCGTTGCGTGCAAAACGTTCGGCAAGCGTATCGCCTGCCACATAGTCCATGACAATCGCCGCCCAGCCTTCCCTGTCCGGCGGAAAATAATCGACGATTGCCGGCAGAAGTGGATGCTGAAGCGCGGACAGCAATTCCGCTTCACGGATGAAAGCATCCCGTTCATCCGCCTGCGCCGCCGTCAATTTCAAAGCCCGAAGCTTGCCGTTCAGACGCAGATCTTCCGCCAGATAGACCCGTCCCATGCCGCCGCGTCCAATGGGGGCGACGATGCGGTATCGTTCTCCGAAACGGTAGCCGGGTGCGAATTCCGGCATGGCCTTGCGTTCGCCAGCCATTTGAATCCCCTCTCTTCTTCCGTTGCCTGCAAGACGGTCGAAAACAACAAAAAACCCGCGCCGTGCACCACCCCCGTTTGGTTTGGTGCCGGACGCGGGATGCTTTCCCGTCGCCTTCATGCACTTGGGCATCGTTGATTCAAATGCGATTCCCCGTGCTTCACAAACGTCTTACCCACATTGTAACTTCTTCACGATTATGAAACAACTGTTTGATTTTGCGGATGTCAAAACATTCGGCATACGTTTTTTTCAGTTCCCGGATCAACTGGAACGGTTTGCGGTGCATCAACTTCAGCGTTATGATGCCCGAGGCGCCGGCGGAAAGGGCCGGAGCCAGCGCAGTGACGAGTTTGCTTGTTCGATGGGGGTCCCAGCTCATGTCGCAAACCAGCAAATCGAACGAACCCGGCGCAAACGAGATTTCGGCTGCGTTGCGGCGCAAATGCGTCAGCCGCGGATGGCGGTCAAGCGATGTGTCCAGCGCTGCCGGATCGACCGCCGTCACCTTGAGGCCGCGATCCAGCAGCACCTTCGTCCAGCCGCCTGGCGCTGCGCCCAAATCCAGCGCGTGCGAAAATCGGTTCAGCGGCAAGCCGAAAGCCCGCTCCGCCTCCAGCAGCTTGAATGCCGCACGGGAGATCAGCCCATCTTCACGCCGGAACCGGATCGCCCCGCCCGGCCAATCCGACAGATTGTCTCCGGGCCTCGAACAGCCCAGAAACAACTTGTCTGCCGTTGCATAGACCGATACGATCCAATCCGCCTGCTGCGTCACCAGTTCCCCGCCCCATTCGCGAATTGTCTCGGCCATGATATCCCGCGCCTGTACCGATGCGTACGGGAACGGGCTGTTGGCCGACTTGCGCACCTGGACCGCCACCTTCCGTCCCGAAACGCGATCGCCCAGCGTTTTGGCATAGCCAGTTAACGCATCGTTGACTGCGTTGGCATCCCCGGTCAACGGAAATTCGGCTTCCAGCGGAAACAGATGCCGCAAAAAAACCGGTTCGTCGCGGACCAGTTCACGCGTCAGCGTCCCGGCGTCCCATTCGCCGGACGTAAAACGGAACGTCTCGCCCGCCACCAGACCGGACACGGCCGTACCGGGGATGCGGCGACGCAATTCTTCCATCGCATAGGATGCGAATCCGGGATTGGCCGTACCGATATAGTCCGCCATTGATTATTTCGCTCCTTCAACCCGTATCCAGGGACGTTCCGCCACCCATTCGACGGTGATCGGCAGACCGTACGCCTCCCGAAGCAACTCTGGCGTAAGCACGTCCCGCTTCTGTCCCTGGGCGGTAATCCGGCCATCTGCCATCAGGGCCACATGGGTAAACATCGGGACAATTTCTTCGATATGATGCGTCACGTACAACATCGACAAGGATGGAGATACGAATGATTCCAGTGCTTCCAGGTATTTTTCCCGTTCATACAGATCCAGTCCGGCGCAAGGCTCGTCCAGGATGAGTAATTCCGGTTTCGCCATCATCGTCCGGGCGAGCAGCGCTTTTTTGCGTTCCCCCTGCGACAAAGTCCCGAACGGCTGGTCGGCCATGGCCAGCAGACCAACGCGCGCCAACTCCTGGCGGGCCCGCTCCGTCACTTCCTCCGGCAGTTGTTCATATATCCGCAAATAGGCGTAAGCGCCGCCGGCGACAATTTCCCATACCGGGTCATGCAACGTAAATTTGTCGATCAACGAAGGGCTGATGTATCCGATCCGTTTCCGCACTTCGCGGAGGTCCACCTGGCCGTAACGGTTGCCCAGCACTTCGACAGTGCCCGTCGTCGGAAACAGGTATCCTGTAATCATTTCCAGTATGGTCGTTTTGCCGCAGCCGTTGCGGCCGAGCAGCGTCCATTGCTCCCCCGGCGCAATATGCAGGTCGACGCCGCGCAAAATGTCCCGTCCGTCCCGCCGTAATGTCAAGTGGTTCAAATGAATCAATGCTGTCAATCCTCCCCATCAAATCAACTTTCTCAACTGCTGTACAATTTCGGGTACGGAACCGAACCTGTATTGTTTGAAAATGCTGCCGTCCGCCCGCTTGAACAACAGGCAGGGAACGCTTTCGATGCGAAACGTCTGCGCCAGATCCGGCATCAGGTTCAAATTGGCGGCAACCAGCGGCAAGCCGGGCTCGATTTCGCCTGCTACCTCCAGCATGCGCCGCGCGGCCTTGCAGGTGCCGCATAACGGCGTATGGACAAATACCGCAAGCGGTCCCGAAGCGGCCGTCCAGGCGCGCCTCCAGGTTTTTGGTTCCCATTCATGGATGACGGCCATCGTCCGCAATCCTCTTCTCCGGGTCTTTCTTTTTCAGCGCATCCGCCGCTGCTGCCGCTGCCGCTTCACGCAGCACATCATCGGGCATCGGTCCGGGGTATATGACCACGCCCGGCGGCTGGGCTTCATGGAGAAGCCGGATCATCAGCGCACGACCGGACGGGCTGGAAGAATGCACATAGATGCGGCGGGGATATCGTCCGCTGGCGATCATTTCCCGCACGACAGTCGCGCCGTTGGGCTGCCCGTAACCCAGTTCATAATCCAGCGACAGCACGTCAACCTCGCATTCAGCCAGCAACAGCAGACATTCCTCCGCTGATCGCGCGGCCACGAAACCGCGCGGACAAGGACGGATATCGTCCAAAAACACGTTGATCATCGTTCAGGCCTCCTCTGCCCAGTGGCGAACGACAGCCAATTGCCGTTCATGTTTGCCGTCCTTGCCGGCCGGCGTTTCCAGGATGAGCGGTTTGTCCCGAATCTGCGGCGCTGCAAGCAGTTCGCGGAACATCGCTTCACCAATTTTTCCTTCTCCCATCACGGCATGCCGGTCCCGGCGGGAGCCTGACGCATGGCGGGAATCGTTCAGATGCACCGCTGCCAGTCCCGACCAAAAACCGGCCTTCTCCGCCCGCGCGGCAAATTCGGTCCATCTGCCCGGTTGCCACTCGCCCGAAGCAAACAGATGGCAAGTATCCAGACAAAAACCGATGCGTTCAGGATATGCGCACAACTGCCGGATTTGCGCCAGCTCTTCCGGCGTGGTCCCGAAAGGCCCGTGATCGCCTGCCTGATTTTCGAGCAACACTTTGGCCGAACCTGTCCAAACCTTCGTTACGGCATCGAGCCATCGGATGACGTTGCGATAGCCTTGCAGCGGGTCGGCACCCTTGTAGATGCCAAAATGGACGACCACGCCAAGCGAACCGCAGCATTCCGCGATCTCCAGGTCGTTCAGCGTCGACAGGGCCATGCGCTGCGCCTGCTCCCCCTCCGCGGCCGGATTGACCGGATAGGGGCCGTGCGCAATCGAGACGATGCCCCGGGCATCGCACAGCTGCGCACATGATCGCGCGTCCCGTTGGTCAAACGACTTGATATGCAGACTGCGCGGATTTTTCGGAAAATATTGAAACGCCCCCATGCCGGCCGCCGCCGCACTGCCCGCTGCCGCCTTGTATCCATGCCTCGTACTGATATGGATTCCCAGGCGGATCATGACGGCGGCCTTTGGCAGCGGCGGCAAAAATACGTTTTGCGCGAAGACACTTCCCCTTTTTCGATGGGCGTCCCGCACCGGACACAAGGCTCGCCCTCCCGGTCGTACACGCGCAACATCTCTTGGTAGCCGCCCGTCAGCGCATCGTCGGCATCCAGCGGCCGTTCCATGTAACCGCCATGCGCCAATGCCTCATTCAGCACACGCGTCATGGACGCATGCAAACGGGCAGTCTCGGACCGCTCCAGCGTGTTGACCGGCGTCAGCGGATGCAACATGGCGTCAAAGCAAATCTCGTCGCTGTAACAATTGCCGATGCCGGCAATCCGGTCCTGGGCGATCAATGCCGATTTGAGCCGGATGCGGCCTTTCGTCAATCGCGCATGGAATTGTTCCGGCGTCAGGCGGGGATCGAACGGATCGGGTCCGAGCGACTGCAATTGTTCGTGCACCTGTTTGGCGGTCAACCGGTGCAAATATCCGAGACGCAGTCCGCCAAAATAAAGGAACCGGCCATCCGCAAAACCGAGCTGGACCTGAATCGTGCGATCCGGCCGGGCGCTTGCGTCCCCATAGACCATCCAGCCGTCCAGCATCAAATGCAACAGCAACCGGTTGCCGTCATCCAGGTGAAAGATCAAATATTTGGCCCTGCGTTCCACAAACAGAATCTCCCGCCGCAACAAGGCCTGCTCAAATTGTCCGGGCGGTTCATTGACGGTCTTGTCGCGATTGACGGTAACGCTGGCGATTTTGCGTCCGCAGACACGTGTATTCAACAATTTCCGGTAATGTTCCATTTCCGGCCATTCGGGCATTCGTCGTCATCCTTTCCCGCTAATCGGTCCAGTGCAATTGCGCTTGTGCCCCTGCAAAGCTGCGTGCGGCCATTTTGCGTTGCAGCCGCCGGATCCGATGTTCCCACATCGCCCGCGCCTGGCGGGCAGCATCTGACGTTCGCATCGCCGACTGGCGGCGAACGGCCAGCGCCAGCCCTTGCTCCGCATAATGCAAGGCTGAAGCCAAATCCCGTTCGCGGTGTTCATAGTACATGGCCAGTTCCAGATGGGCCGTTGCGCCGGGCAACCGGACGTTCTCCGCATGCGCGGCCGCCAGTTTCCACAAAGGCAATGCCCGGTGCCACAGGCCCAGATGCTTGCATCTGCCTGCAAGCGCCAGCAGCAAATCGGCATGGCGGTCTTCGAACGCGCTGGCGACTTCCAGTGACAGCATATTATAAATTTCCCGTGCTGCCTCCACCCGCCCTTGCCGTTCCAGCCACAAGCCGATTCGAAACTGTGCTTCCCATTTGACCGGGCCATCGGCCGAAGCGCCGATTTCGCCTGCCGCGCCGCCCCCCAGCAACTGGCCGAAATGGATTGCCAGCGCGACTAGCGTAAGGATATCCCGCTCGTTATGCAGAAACACGCCATGCAAATGCGCAGGATCGCCGTCCTGCAAATATCGCATATACAATGCAGGAGCGAGTGCGCCCGGCATATCGTCATCCCGTACGATTCCCAGCCGCATCTCCTCCACCGTTCCCAGGCGGCAGGTCGGCAGGGTCGTCTTCCACAGGGCGCGGGCCGGATGCAACAAATCGAGATGCGCCGGCGCCGGCCCTTTGCGTCGCCAGCCATTGAGGATGAACCGGCTCTCCAGCAATGGCCAGTCGAACGATTTGCCGTTATAGGTTGCAATATGCGTGACACCCTGGAATTGTTCCGCCAGCCAGGTGAGCATCGCGCGTTCTTCGCCCGGATGACGGATCAAGCTTTGTCTGACCGCCAATCCTTCCGGTGTCCATCGTCCCAGGCCAATCATGAACGGCAAGTTGCCGGTACCCACCCCAAGCCCGGTCGTCTCTGTATCCAGAAAGAGCAGTTCGGCAGCCTGTGGCGGGCGACTGTCCAAGGGAGCCGATCCGGACTGCCTGCCCCGCCCGTGCCGGGAAGTCCGCCGCTGTCCGCAAAGCGCACCCAACTGCGGCGCACATGCAGCCAATTCTCCCAACGGATTCTGACCATGCCGATAATCCAAAGGATACCATGTTTCCCGGAGCAAAAACGATCCTGCTTCGGTGTATATTTCCCGAACTCCGATCTGTACAAACGCCGGGTGCAGGCGATTTTCGGCGCCTGTACGTTCCGCATCGCAAAGGTCGTCTGCCAGAGGCACAACATGATCGTCGGCCGGACGCGGGCCGTCACCGGACAACCGGCCGCCTGCATCAGCCGCAGCCGTCTGCCCGGATGCATCCCCGTTATCCGGCGTCGTCTCCGCCGCCATCTGGCGCAACCGCATAAGCCGCTCCTTCAGCCCGCTCATGATGACTTCCCGAGCCCTTCCAGCAGCGACAGCACGAGCGACTTGCCAAGCAATCCGACTTCCTCGATCGGTCCGACGCATGCGGGACATCCGCTTTGGCAGCCGCAGCCGCGCACAAGGCGCGCCGCTTCCTGCAACAATTCCTCATGCAAATCGAACAGCCGCCGGCTCAGGCCGATCCCGCCGGGGTATCGATCATAAAAATAAATCGTCGGCATCTTGTTGTGTACGTCCTTCACCTGCGGTACAACGCGGATATCGAGGGGATCGCACATCAAATGCAGCGGGGCCAGATGCACCAGCACATTGGCAAGGCCGAGCAATGCCATCTGCATGTCATTGGCGGAACGTTTGGCCGTTTCTTCTTCGGAAAACGAAAACCAGTAGCTGCTCGTATGGAGTTGCTCTTCCGGCAGATGGATCGGTCCGGAGCCAATATTCTCGTGCGTGCGCAGGCGGATTTTTTTGAAAATGGTCGGTTTGGCGGTCACCATGACTTCGCCATGCTGGCGCAGCAACGGACCTGTCCGGTCTTCCCCGTCGACATGGATGACCTTCAGTTCGGTCGCCAGATTCGCATCGGTGAAATAATCGACATTCACCTCGCGGACGTAAGCTTTTTTCTCCGCGTAGTCCAGTTTTTCGACCTGGTATTGGACACCTTCATGCAGATAGATCGCTTCCTCGTGCAACAGCGTCATGGCGCCGAAACGATCCACCTCGCCGATGACGCGATGGCCGGGAACCGACACGTCAATGATGACGACGTTCTCCTGCGCAGCCGAACGCAGCGAAATTCCGTGCGCGGGAAATCCCTGCTCCATCCAGTACCAGCGATTGCCCGAACGGTGCAGCACCTTTTCCTCGGCCAGAAATTCCAGCAAATCCGTCAGCTTCTCTTCGCCAAACGTCTCCCCGTCTTCAAAAGGCAGTTCGTAGGCCGCACACTTGACATGATCCAGCAGGATCAGCAGATTGTCCGGATGGATGCGCGCTTCCTCCGGCGACATGCCAAGCAAATAATCCGGGTTCTGGATCAAAAACTGGTCCAGCGGATTCGAACTGGCCACCAGGAACGTCACCGAACTGCCATGCCGCCGTCCCGCGCGGCCGGATTGCTGCCAGGTGCTCGCGATCGAGCCGGGATAACCGTTCAATACGCACGCCTGCAATTGGCCGATATCAATGCCAAGTTCCAGCGCATTTGTGCTGACGACGCCGCGAATTTCGCCGCTGCGCAGCCCCCGCTCGATTTCGCGCCGCTGTTTGGGCAAATAGCCGCCCCGGTATCCCCGGATCGATTTGTCGCCCAGTTCTTTCCGGACAAGGTCTTGCAAATAGGTCAGCAAAATTTCTACCCGCACGCGGCTCCGGGCAAACACGATGGTCTGGATGCCGTCCTTCAGCAGCATGCCTGCCAGCTTCTGCGATTCCAGCACGCTGCTGCGCCGAATGCCGAGCTGTTTGTTGACGACCGGCGGATTGTAGAATATGAAATGCCGTTCCCCGGCAGGCGCGCCGTTGTTGTCGTTGAGCACCACCGATTCCCCGATGAGTCGCTCGGCATGCTCCTGCGGATTGCGGATCGTCGCCGACGCGCACAAAAACTGCGGACTGCTGCCGTAAAACCGGCAAATGCGCTTCAAGCGCCGGATGACGTTGGCGACATGACTGCCAAAGACGCCACGATAAGCGTGCAGTTCGTCTATGATCACATAGCGGATATTTTCAAACAGTTTGACCCATTTGGTATGATGCGGCAAGATCGCCGTATGCAACATATCCGGATTGGTCACCACGATATGCCCCGCGTTGCGGATCGTCTGGCGAACCGTCGGCGGTGTATCCCCGTCATATGTATGCGTCTTGATATCTACGTCCATCAAATTGGCCAGTTCTTGCAGTTCGGCCACCTGGTCTTGCGCCAGCGCCTTGGTCGGAAACAGATAGAGCGCCCTTGCGCTGTCATCTTCCAGCAGCGTTTGCAGCACGGGCAAATTGTAGCACAAGGTTTTCCCCGACGCCGTTGGCGTAACCGTCACGACATGCCGGCCTTCCGCGGCCAGGCGAAACGCATCGGCTTGATGCGTGTAGAGTTCGCTTATGCCCCTGGCAGCCAGCGCATCCGCCAGCCGGGAATGAATCTGCGGCGGCAGCGGCGTTGTCCGTGGCGGACGAGCAGGCTGCGTATGCCAATAGGTCACGTTCTCCATGATATCGGGCCGATTGCGAAGCTGGTCAAGCCATTCTTCCATCGACCCGGTTTTTCCCGTCAATCGGTTCACTGACGCTCACCCCATGCCTTCATTGTACAGAATATATGTTCGCACTGGCAATAGATTCGACAAAAACGGCCGCAGAAGCCGACAGCCCAATTGCACGTTCATGGTCATTCGACGCCGGGACTGACTTGCATGTCAGTTTCTGCGCTTTCCCGGGAAAGTGCCGATATTGCCCGGCCGGATTGACTCCTGTATCGCCCGTATTCCGTTTCTGCCGCCAGAAACCTTCATTCCCTGCTGCATTTGATTGAGCGGAAGAATGAAATGACTGGCAGTTTGCCATGCTATGCCCTGAACGCCTAATTCGCGTCCAATTTCCGGGCAGAAAGGAGTAATCGCAAATGGCCAAGCCGGATGATCGTTCCGACAATGTGGAGAAACTCCAGGAAATCGCCCAAAATACGGTTGACAATCTGGAGGAATCCGAGGAATATCTCGCTGAACATGCGGAAGAAATTGCACCGATGGAACGGGAAGCATTGCGGCAAAAAAATGAAAATCGCCGCAAGAGCCTGCAGGGCATCCGCAACGAGATTCGGGACGAAGCGCATCACAACGACTGATCGAACCATTGAAAAAACCAAGGAGCGAAGCGGGCTTGTTTCGCTTCTGCTCCTTGGTTATTGAAGTTGCCGGTTCGTACTCCCGCTTCCCGCACCTGTGCAAAAACATTTTTTGTCCCTGCAACACGCGCTCGTACTTCTGCCTCTTGCAGAGGCAAATGTTCAAAAAAAAACGAGAGCGCTCCACAGGGAACGCCCTCCTCCTTGATGACATGGTTGCACAATCAGCAGCGATGCCAAATTTTTGCGATCACCGCGATGCCAAACTTGCGAATCTGGTGGGATACCAAGCTTTAACGATTTGCTTATCCGGTTGCCAAACGGCTGTCCCATGCATGCTGCCGAAATGTCCATCAAGTTTTGTCCACATTGAAATACTGGGCTTCCGGATGGGCGAACACCATTGCCGTCACAGATGCTTCCGGGTCCATCATGAAACCTTCCGTCAAGTGGACGCCGATATCTTCCGGCTGCATCAATTGGAACAACGGCTCCTGCATTTCCAGATCCGGACAAGCCGGATAGCCGAATGAAACCCGGATGCCCTGATAACGCGCGCCAAAGCGCTGTTTCATCGTCATGTTGGCCGGGTCGGGGAAACCCCAGTTGTCGCGCATGATTTGGTGAACCCGTTCGGCAAGCCCTTCGGCCACCTCGAGCGCAGTCGCCAGCAGTACATGCGAACGCAGGTAGTCGCCGCTGTTTTTCCACGCTTCAGCCTGGTCGCGCGCATTTCCGCCAGCCGTAACGACGAGGAAGCCGACATAGTCCATGATGCCGCTGTCCACTGGCTTGAGGAAATCCGCCAGGCACAAATACGGTTCCACCTGCTGGCGCGGAAACGAGAAACGTTGCAACACCCGGCCGGGTTCGGCTGGGTCGTAGACGAGAATATCGTTGGCTCCGTCCGATTGGGCCGGGAAAAACCGGTACATCGCTTGCGGATTGAGCCAGCCGTTCTGTTCGGCAACACGCGTAATGCCGTCTATGGTTTCTTTGAGCTGGAGCGCGCGCGCATCCCCTGATGCGAGCAGTTCCTCGACGTTGCCTTTCAGGCCGAGGTGGTGTCCCATCAGCATCTGGAGATTTACATAAGGCCAAATGTGCGGCAACGGAATATTCCGCAACACATGCCGTTCCAGATCCGGCGGCACGAAGACAGGCGCATCCTGCGAAACGCCGGAACGGCGAACGCGGGAAGCGGCCGGCAGATCGCGGCTTGACGCTTCCTCGGACTTCAGGCGGTCAAGCGACTGGCGATGCTCCGCTTCAAGCGCGGCGCGCTGCTCCGAATCTCCCAGCTTGTTCGCCAGTTCAAGCCCTTCCATCGCATCCTTCGCATAAAGCACCAGTCCGTCATACTCCGGAGCGATCCGAGTCTTCGTAAATTTGCGGGTCAAGGCCGCGCCACCCACCAAAATGGGCGCATTGATGCCCGCTGCCTTCAAATCTTGCGCCGTCACGACCATCTGCTGCGCCGACTTGACGAGCAGGCCCGACAGGCCGATGGCGTCAGGCTTTTCTTTCCGGTAGGCTTCGATCAACGTCTCCGGCGGCACTTTGATGCCCAGGTTGATGATTTTGTAACCGTTGTTGGACAGGATGATTTCGACCAGGTTTTTGCCGATGTCATGAACGTCGCCCTTGACGGTTGCCAGCATGATCGTGCCTTTCATCGCGGTATCCGCCTTCTCCATATGCGGCTCCAGATAGGCGACGGATGCTTTCATCACTTCCGCGCTTTGCAGCACTTCCGCCACGATCAGCTCATTGTTGTTGAACAGGCGGCCCACTTCTGTCATGCCATCCATCAGCGGACCATTGATGATTTCAAGCGGCGTATACTTTTTCAGCGCCTCGTCCAGGTCCGGTATGAGCCCCTCTTTGCTGCCTTCCACCACATAGCGGGCCAAACGGGCCTCCAGTGGCAAATGCTCCGCAGATTCTTTTTTCTCTACTTTTTTCTCGCGGAATGCGGCGACAAAGGCGGCAAGCGTTTCCTCGCTGGTCTCGTACAGCAACGCCTCGGACAATCGCCGTTCCGCTTCCGGAATGGAAGCATAGCGTTCCAGTTTTTCCGTGTTGACGATGGCAAAGTCCAAGCCCGCTTTCGTACATTCATACAGAAAAACCGAATTGAGCACTTCACGCCCGGCTTCGGGCAAACCGAAGGAGATGTTGCTGATGCCCAGAATCGTCTGGCATCGCGGCAGTGCCTGCTTGATCAGGCGAATCCCTTCCACCGTCTCCTTGGCCGAGCCGATATATTGTTCATCGCCAGTGCCGACAGGGAATACAAGCGGATCGAAAATCAGATCCTCCGGCTGCAAGCCGTACTTGTTCACCAACAAATCATATGCACGCAATGCAACCTGAAGTTTGTCCTCGCGGCGGATCGCCTGTCCGCGTTCGTCAATGGTGCCCACGACGACGGCCGCGCCATAGCGCTTGATGATCGGCACGACCCGCTCGAATTTTTCTTCACCATCTTCCAAATTAATGGAGTTAATGATCGATTTGCCTTGTGTATATTGCAACGCCAAATCCAGCACTTTGGGGTCCGTTGTGTCGATCATGAACGGCACTTTCACTTTTTTGGTGACATGCTCCAGGAACGCCCGCATATCCGCCGACTCGTCGCGATCCGGGTCCTGCAGGCAGACGTCGATGATATGCGCGCCGTTTTTGACCTGAGCGCGGGCAATTTCGGACGCTTCCTCATATTTTCCTTCGGCTATCAGCCGCTTGAACTTGCGCGAGCCGAGCACGTTGGTCCGTTCCCCAACCATGTAAGGCCGATTTGCGTCCTCGATATAGACCGTTTCAATACCGGATACCGCCGGCGGATGACTGCCCTGCATCGTCCGCGGGGCCACATCTTTCAGCGCTTCCGCGATGGCCGCAATGTGTGCTGGCGTCGTTCCGCAACAACCGCCGGCCACATTGATCCAGCCTTGTTCCGCAAATCCGCGCAGCTTGCGCGCGAGCGATTCGGGCGATTCGTGATAATGGCCATTCTCATCGGGCAAACCGGCATTCGGATAACAACTGACCGCACACTTGGCAATGCCGGACAGCGTGCGAATATGGTCGCGCATGAATTCCGGACCGGTCGCACAGTTCAATCCGACCGATATCGGATTCAGATGTTCCAGCGATATATAGAACGATTCGATGTTTTGCCCCGCAAGCGTCGTGCCCATCGGTTCGATCGTTCCGCTGATCATGATCGGCAATTCCCGGCCGGTTGCGGCAAATGCTTCCCGAATCCCGATGCTGGCCGCTTTGACATTCAGCGTATCCTGGCTCGTCTCGACGAGCAGACAGTCGACGCCTCCCTCAATGAGCGCTGTTGCCTGTTCCCGGTAGCTGGCGACCAACTCATCAAACGTAATGCCGCCCGTCACGGACAGCGTTTTCGTTGTCGGACCGATAGAACCGGCCACATATCTCGGTTTTTCGGGTGTTGAAAATTTTTCGCAGGCTTCTTTCGCCAGCCGGACCGCAGCCAGATTGATCTCCCTTGCCTTGTCCGCTATGTCATATTCCGCCAGTACGACGCTTGTCGCACCAAACGTATTGGTTTCAATGATATCCGCACCAGCGGCCAGATAAGCTTCATGTATGCCTGCAATGACATCCGGGCGTGTCAGCACCAGCATTTCGTTGCAGCCGTCCAGCGCTTCTCCCCCAAAATCTTCCGCTGTTAAATTCGCTTGCTGGATCATGGTACCCATCGCACCATCCAGCACCAAAATATGATGGCGCAGACGATCCTGCAGCGCAGGCTTTTGCATCAAACCGTCATCCTTTCCCGATCTGACAACTTGTTCATGAACCTTTGATCATGAATGAAACTGTACCTAAGTGTAGCAGAATTGAAAATGATTGAAAAGGATAAGCGAACAATTCCTATAATGCCTATAGGAATTATATATACAGCACTTCCGAAATAACCTATATTTGGAATAAATACTGAAATCAAGAAACGTTTGAACGGCGCCCAAGCCGAATTTTGCAACAGAAAGAGGGATTTAGTGGCCGAAATCCGAATCCGGAACACAAATGAACGCATTACAGGCGAAGAGAACGTCAAAGCTTTTTTGGACCCTGAGCAGGTGCTTTACGAAAAATGGGATCCGAACAAGTTGCCTGCATACCTTCGAAACAAGTTTGTGCTGACCGATGGGGAGAAAGCGGAAATTCTGGCAGCATACGATGAGGAAATTCGTGACCTGGCTGCCCGCCGCGGTTACAAAATCTGGGACGTCATTGCCCTGTCCGAAGAAACGCCCAACCTGGAAGAACTGCTCAAAAAATTCGAAGCCGTTCATCGCATTCCGAGGATGAAATCCGGGCCATTACGGCTGGACACGGCATCTTTGTCATCAAAGGGTCAGGGAACATCGGTTATTTCGATGTCGAGTTGGACGCTGGCGACGTCATCTCGGTGCCGGAAAATACGCCCCACTTCTTTACGCTCATGGACAATCACCAGATTGTCGCGGTTCGCCTGTTCATCGAAACGGACGGTTGGGTAGCCCATCCATTCGATGACCCCTCTTTCATAAAAGCCTGATCGCCTGTGGGATCAATCGTGTCCAAGCAAAAGAAACCTTTCCCGGTTCGATGAAAGCAACTGCCTTCCTGGACAACGGGAAAGGTTTTTTGTTTCGTTTGCTAGATGCCGAAATATTTTATATCATTAAATATTTTCACGTTGCTTGATGATCTCAAACAATGATTCCAAATTTGAGGCTTCGTAAACAGGCACGATCGAATCGTCCCGGGTTACGCCGTGGCGGTTCAGCCAAACATTCGGAATGCCGGCCCGATTGGAACCGAGAATATCCGTTGTCAATTTGTCTCCAACCATGAGTCCTTCTTCCGGTGTGATTTCCAGCAGTTTCAGCGCATGATGGAAAATGGCTGGTGACGGTTTGCCTTCCCCAAACTCGCCGGAGATGACGATATGATCGAAGTAACCGGCCAATTGGGGAACCCCCTTCAACTTTTCCCGCTGCAAATCCGGCGAACCATTCGTCAGCAGCAACAGTTTGTACTTGCCTTTCAGCCGGTCCAGCACACTGAACGTTTCATCATAGACAATTGGACGTGCGCGCCGCTCTGCCGCGAACATCTCGCCCAGGCGATAACCGAGTTCCCGGTCATCCACACCCAGCGATTTCAATCCACGGGTCCAGGAATCGGTCCGATATCCGGGAACGATCTTCTGAAGCATCCGGAATTCGGGCTGTTCTCCTTCCGTAAAATGACCCCACAATCCTTCAAACGGATTGATGCCAATCATCTGTGTAAAAGGAAACGTTTCATACGTTTGGTACAACTCGCGTGCTTCCCGGCGAACGGCCTCTTCCAGTTGTTCCGGTTGAATCGACGGCACTTGCCGGGCCGCTTCCGCACAGACAGCCTCAAACGACAGTTTCACGCTGCGCTCGTCCCAGAGCAGCGTATCGTCCAGATCAAATAACACCGCTTTAACCGCCATAATTGATAAGCCTCATTTCTCCTTGACTTCCACTTGAATACGATTGGTTTGTGCAAATTGCGTCAATCGTTCCGACATCTGCTTGATCGGATACAGATTCATGGTTTTGGAAAACACCCAATTGGTACCTTTAACGGTTTCAATCACGATATAACCCGGTGCCAGCACGATTTTGCGGATTTCCGGTGAACGCAACGTCTTGTAACCGGTAAACTTGCGTGTTTCCAGCGTATCCCGCGTCACGCCCAGGTAAGGACGACGCAAGAAGTAGATGAGGGCGAGCAGCAGATAACAGCCCAATGTGACCCAAAAAATCGTTTCGCTCGATTCCACCTTCGTCACCCAGGGTGCAAACGTGATAACATAAAACACCATCAGCATCAAGATCAGCAAGGGGAAAATGTAGCTGCGTCCCTTGAATTTTTCAATTTGCGTCGTTTTGGAGCCGATTCCAGGTTTTCCTTCTTTTTTGCGGCGCTTGTCTACTTGCCTGGCATTGCGACGCACCGCGCGTTCCCAAGAACGAGACATTGATTTTCCTCCTATCCATAGGCCTTGCGATATTGAACGCTGCCAACCGGTCATGGGGGACCCGGCCGATTTGTATCCATCGATCCTTGTATCCATCGGACCAATGATTCAATCCGTTTATGTCTCAAAACCGTTAATGTTTCAAATCCGGTTTGTTGTCCACAAATTCGATACGTTCCAGTTCGTTGCGAAAGTTGTTCCGAAAGATTTCAAGATATTGTTTGCGAAGTTGATCGCGTTCTGCCTTTTCCGATTCGCTCAATCCCACTGTTTTGCTCTTCCGGGACAACTCATTGATTCTGCCGATGAGACGTTCCACAGCGGCCCCTCCTCTCTAAACCCTCTACTACTTTGACATTGGTCGACCGCAGTTGTCAAGGTGAAGCAGTTGTCTAGGGGATGCGTATACCTTTAGGCCACATCCAGCCAAGTCCATTGACTAGGCCGTTTGATGCTGTCATCCTTTTGATGTTCATTTTCAGTATAGGGGTGAGTGGTGATGATCCGGTCGCTGTGTGCTCCAGTGTGATCGTTGTATGCTCTTGCAGGTCTTTGTTGCACGGGTTGCGGTCGCTGTACGCTCCGTTAGGTTTTTGATTGCACGGGTTGCCTTCAGTAGATCTTTGTATGTTCTGGTGAGATCCTCGTATGTTCCTGTGAGGTCCTCGTATGTTCCAGAACGGTCATTAACGTCCATTAGCAGCGGTCAAGCGTGATTTTGAATAATTTCGCGGTCATTTTTGTCCATTAGTGAGTCATTCCTATGGTGGAAAACGTTATTTTCAAGTCTAATGGTCAATTTTGTCCATCAAATCACGAAATCAAGTTAAACTGCCCTCCAATGGTCAAAAATGTCCGATCGCTATTCGCTCCATCCCTCCCATGCCCGCATTCGATACTGAAACCCGACATCCCGCCACCGTTACTTACTTTACCAACAAAAATCCAACATCCATATACTGTTTCATGCACCAAACCATGAAAACCAGCCCCCACACAGGTACCTGCATCAAGCCAATGAAACCCGGCACCTCTTCACCACTTCTTGTTACTAGACCACGATGCCGTTTCGCACCAGCAACTCACACTTTTTAGTTAATTCCATTAATAAAAAAACTTCCCTTGAGCAAAATATACGTGATGGGTCCCTACCAATTTGCAAGGCCCTTGGCGAATATGAGGTGTTGGTGAATACGAATTCCATGATAAAGTACGAATCCCTTGATAAATAAGAATAAGAGCCCTAACAAGAGCCCTTTGACAAAATATAGTTTCCTTGATGAACGCGAAACGCTTGGTGAGTATGAATCCTTTGGTGAGTATGAATCCTTTGACGAATTTGAAACCTTTGATGAATATGAATCCCGAGTGATATGAATCCTTGGGTGAATATGAATTCCATGATGAGTATGAGTCCCGTGATGAATAACGGTTCCATGATGAATACGAGTCGAGTCCTCTGGCGAAATTCAGAGTTCGATGCCATTCTCCGTCAAGGCATGATGCCGGCCGGTACAATCAATGTTTGTCCGCTGCGGAGTACGTGATTGTCAAGCTGATTTCTTTTCTTCAGCAAATGAACCACTTCACGCGTATCCATCGAATCGTCCTTGATGGCAGCCGCGAGACTCCAGAGAGTATCTCCTTCATCGACATAAATCACCGATTCTGAAGCGGTTTGCGGTGGAACAGATGCAGAAGAAGCGAACGAACGCATGAACGTAAATCCCCCCAACAGCAACAAGGCCATCAACAGGATAAAAAGCAACCGGACGGCTGTCCAACGACTGCGCTCATTACGGTCGCTGAACATATGATTGCGGTCGTTCTGGACGTTGGACAGGCATTTGCGATCGTTCCCGATGACAGGCATCCCGTTCCAGTCTCTGGACATATGTTTGCCACCAATCTGGATGGCCAGTGTACACTTGTCATCAGTCCGGACAGTTCCCGACAAACCATCCGATTTGCGAATCATTGCACTCGCGCGATGAATCGATGCATTCGCTCGGCGAATCGTAGCATTCGCGCGTTGCGTTGCATGCGAGCGTTGAATTGTCGTATTCGCACGTTGCTGAACCATATTCGATGAAGAAGCACCCAACACCCATGAAGGAACCATCGCGCTCACTCCAACTCCAAACATTTGTTCTGATTGAAGTGTATCACGAACATATGTTTGAGGTCAACAGAAAATTGGAACATTTGTTCTGAAGAACGAATGTTTGCGCGAACTCTGGTTCTGTGTTATAATTTGACATCATGTTCGATTGAATTCAGGGAGGGACACCCATGTCCAAGATGTCCAACCGACAACACGCAATTCTAGAATTTATCAAAAACGAAGTCCGCGAAAAAGGTTACCCCCCTTCCGTCCGCGAAATTGGCGAAGCAGTCGGACTGGCTTCGAGTTCCACCGTCCATGGTCACCTGGACAGGCTCGAAAAGAAAGGTTTGATCCGCAGGGACCCCACCAAACCGCGTGCCATTGAAATTCTCGACGGCAGCGACCCGACCGACAGCCATTCAACTTCCATCCGCATGATTCCGCTGGTCGGCAAGGTAACTGCCGGTGTTCCGATTACGGCAACAGAAAACATTGAAGAATATTACCCGCTTCCTGCCCATATGGTTGGCGACCAGCCTGTATTCATGTTGTCTGTTGTCGGAGACAGCATGATTGAAGCCGGCATCCATGACGGCGATTACGTCATCGTCCGCCAGCAGCAGACCGCCAACAACGGAGACATCGTCGTCGCCATGACCGAAGACAACGAAGCGACGGTCAAAACATTCTACAAGGAACGCGACCATATCCGTCTGCAACCGGAGAATTCCGCGATGGAGCCGATCCGGCTGAAGAACGTCAGCATCCTGGGACGTGTAATCGGCCTGATCCGTTCATTTTTGTAATGGATGTTTCATGGCGAATCGTGCAAACACTGCCGAAATCAAGGTTAAAATCAAGGTTATAAAATTGAACTTCCGAATCGGGACTCTACGAACAATCCCCTGCGGACCGCCATCCGCAAGGGATTTTTTCGTTGTTTGATTGTGACGCTCACCGTTGAATGAATCACTTGCGCGAAACGCATCCTAAGAAAAACGCATTCAGCCGGGAGGGACAACATGATTTTCACGCAAAATTACAACATGGCCGAAATTGCAATGGAATCGCATCAAACCGTCAGGCACCAAGAAGAAAACCAGTCTTCAATATCGTATATATTTGATGATGTTGAGTTGCCCGGATTTTTCAAGATAAGCGACCTGATTGTAACCATCATCAAGTTGCCTGCCGGAGAAGCCATGAAGATCAAAACGACCGCAACTTACAACGTGACCTCCCTGGGTGTGCGTACAGGAGTGGGAGGCCGTCACGAACCCGGACCTCCCGACATGAAAATTTTCTTCCTGAACGCCAGCAAAGGTGTGCTCGACCAATGGCGAAGCATTCACGATAACCATTTTTTCAAATTGACCGTGCAATGTGGTGACAACGGAAGAAACCATTACCACGAAGGTCACAATAAACTGGATTTTTATCAGGAACTTGCCGTCGTCAGATGGATCATTGAAAAACATGAATACATGAAGTGTTAGCCGCTTTCACGGGTTTGCCAAACAACACCTGACGACAACAAAAACCCCTCTGCAGATCATCGCTGCAAAGGGGTCATACCATACAAAGGGGTCAAACCAAATATACAGCTTAAATTCTCAATACAGCGTCATATACTGGTCGCGTTCCCACTGGTGGACTTGCGTCCGGTACATGTCCCATTCGATTTCCTTCAGTTCTTTGAAATGCGTCAACGCATGGTCGCCCAGCGCGCGGCAAATGACCTCATCTTTGAGCATTTCCCTGATCGCTTCGTTCAGGTCGGCGGGCAGGCTGGAAATGCCCATTTCCGCCATTTCCTCATCGGTCATGACATAAATGTTGCGATCCACCGGCGCCGGCAACGGCAGCTTGTTGCGGATGCCGTCAAGTCCGGCTTCGAGCATGACCGCAAGCGCCAGATACGGGTTGGCTGCCGGATCCGGATTGCGCGCTTCGATCCGGGTGCTGAGCCCGCGGGATGCCGGAATCCGGATCATCGGGCTGCGGTTGCTGGCCGACCAGGCCACATAAGACGGAGCTTCGTAGCCTGGCACCAGACGTTTGTAGGAGTTCACCGTCGGATTCGTAATGGCCGCAAAACCTCTTGCATGCGCCAGAATACCAGCCATGTAATGGCGGGCGACGTCACTCAATCCCAACTCGTCATTCGGATCGTAGAACGCATTTTCCTTGCCGCGGAACAATGATTGGTGACAGTGCATGCCGGAGCCGTTAACACCGAACAGCGGTTTCGGCATGAAAGTTGCGTGCAAGCCATGCTGGCGCGCAATCGTCTTGACAACGAGCTTGAACGTCTGGATTTGGTCGGCAGCTTTGACCGCCTTGGCATATTTGAAGTCGATTTCATGCTGGCCGGGAGCCACTTCATGGTGGGATGCCTCGATTTCAAACCCCATCTGTTCCAGCGTCAGCACGATATCGCGGCGGCAGTTCTCGCCCAGGTCGGTCGGCGCCAGATCAAAATAACCGCCATTGTCGTTCAATTCCATCGTCGGATTGCCGCTGCTGTCGGTTTTGAACAGAAAAAACTCCGGTTCCGGTCCCACGTTCATCGCGGTAAATCCAAGCGCTTCCGCATTTTTCAGCGCCCGCTTCAAGATCCCCCGGGGATCACCCGCAAACGGCGTGCCATCCGGCATGTACACATCGCAGATCAGACGTGCGATGCGATCTTCCGTTACCCAGGGAAAGACAACCCATGTGTCCAGGTCCGGGTACAGATACATGTCGGATTCTTCGATTCTGACATAACCTTCAATCGAAGAGCCGTCAAACATCATCTTGTTGTCCAATGCTTTTTCCAACTGGCTGATCGGAATTTCGACGTTTTTGATCGACCCGAGCAAATCGGTAAATTGGAGTCGAATGAAACGTACATTGTTTTCTTTGGCGTGATGCAAAATGTCTTCACGGGTAAAACTCATGACGGAACTCCTCTCAATTGGCGCCGGATCGGCTTAATTTTGCTTGAAAAACCTGGAAAGCTGTCCCTGGATCAGGGACACTTGCCCCTTTCGGTTGCCAAGTTTCAGTTGCTGCTTCAGCAGCTTGTGCACTTCCGGATCTGTCAGTTCGCTACCTTTGCGGATCGGCCGGGCACCGATAACATTCGGTTCAACCGATTCGTTGAGCGGATTCATCACCTGTTTGATTCCTGCAATATTGACACCTTTTTCGATCAACGACTTGATTTCAAGCAGCCGCTCTACATCGTTGAACGAAAACAGCCGTTGTTTGCCGGACGTTCTGGCAGGCTGAATCAGCTCGTGCTGCTCATAATAGCGGATTTGACGAGCCGTCAGATCTGTCAGGGACATGACAGTACCGATCGAAAACAGCGCCATGTTTCTGCGTATTTCATCACCGGCCATGTTCTATCCACCTTCCATCTGGCAATCGGTTTATCTATCTTCCATTGTAGTCTTTTCTCAAAAAAGTGTCAATCCATGTAAGGTTAAATGACAAAAAATGATGCATATGCTAGGGTAGCAGCCCCTGTCCATCCAGATCCAGGTAAGCTTGACGAACCGCCAGCTTCACTTGCGCATATGTCAAACCTCCCTGCATGTATGCAATGTAAGGTTCGCGGATGGGGGCATCTGCCGACAACTCCAGGCTGCCCCCCTGGATGAAAGTCCCCGCGGCCATAATGACAGGATGTTCATATCCCGGCATGTCCCATGGCACCGGTACGACATGGGCATCGACCGCAGCGGCTTTCTGGATCGCCTGCACAAACACGATCAGCGGGTCGGGACCGGCAAAACGGATCGCCTGGATCAGATCCGTCCGCGTATCGTTCCATCGCGGGCGCGTCTCGAAGCCGATGCGTTCGAATACGGCAGAAGCAAAAATGCTGCCTTTGACGGCTTGTCCAACGAGCAAGGGCGCAAGGAACAATCCCTGAAACAAAGCTCTCGGCGTATCGAGCATCGCCCCGACTTCCCCGCCGATGCCCGGTGCAGTCAGCCGATACGACGCCAGCTTGACCAGTTCCGCCTTTCCCGCGATATAACCGCCGCTGGGTGCAAGCCCGCCCCCGGGATTTTTGATGAGTGAACCTGCAATCAGATCGGCTCCGACCTGGGTCGGTTCCAACCGTTCCGTAAATTCACCGTAACAGTTGTCCACAAATACGATGGCATGGGGAGACAACGCCTTGATCCGGCGCACCATCTCCCCGATTTGCGCCACGGAAAAGGACGAACGCCAGTCATACCCGCGAGAGCGCTGAATGGCAAACACTTTCGTCCGGTCCGTAGTAGCCCTCGCTACGGCTTCCCAATCGACAGAGCCATCTTCCCGCAAATCCACGATTTTGCAGACGATGCCCCAATCGGCCAGGGAACCGGTTCCGTCTCCCGGCTTGCCGAGCACTTTATGTAACGTGTCATAAGGTCGACCGCTCACAAACAGCAATTCATCGCCCGGACGCAAACAGCCGAACAGCGCGGTGGAAATGGTGTGCGTGCCCGATACCAGATGCGGCCGGACGAGCGCTGCCTCTGCCCCGAATACATCCGCATAGACGAGATCCAGCGTTTCGCGACCGCTGTCGTTGTATCCGTATCCGGTCGATCCGGCAAAATGAAAATCGCTGACCTTGTGGCGTTGAAAAGCCCGGATCACTTTTTCCTGGTTGTGTTCGACGATCCGGTCCATCGCCTCCAGCCAGGTTTTGGCCATTTCCTCGGCTTCTTGCGCCAGCCGTTCCCATTGCCGTTCCTTGTTCGTCATGTCTTCCATTCGTCTGTGTCCTCTCCTTCAACCTAGCCGAATCGTTGCCTGCTTCCAGTGCCGGGTTTCCCCGATTCCGGTGCCCAGGCAGGCAGGAACACTACTCCCCCCGCACGTCTTCGGGATACAGGGCCATCAGTTCCTGCCGTCCCGGTGAGCCGGACGGATACTGCGACAGCAACCGCACCGCCTGGTGGCGGATGGAACGCTCGAGCACATTGCGCACAAACCGGGCATTGCTGAACGAATATGGCGAATTCGCCTTTTCCTGGACCAGCAGTTCCCGCAATTTGAACAGCGTTTGCGGCAGCAGCGTATAGTCCCGCTCCTTAGCCATCACTTCCGCAATCTGGATGAGTTGGTCCACCGTATAGTCGGGAAACGTCATGCGAATCGGAAACCGCGACGGCAAACCGGGATTCGTCAGCAAAAAATCGTCGATTTCCATGGTGTATCCGGCAAGGATGAGCACAAACTGGTTTTTATAATCTTCCATTGCCTTGACCAGCGTATCGATGGCTTCCTTGCCAAAGTCTTTTTCGCCGCCCCTGGCCAGGCTGTACGCTTCATCGACAAACAAGACGCCCCCAAGCGCCCGCTTGACCAATTCCCGCGTCTTTTGTGCCGTATGCCCGATGTATTCCCCGACCAGGTCCGCCCGTTCAACCTCCACCAGATGACCTTTGGTCAGCAGCCCCATATCCTGAAACAATTTGGCAAGCAGCCGCGCAACCGTTGTCTTGCCCGTACCGGGATTGCCCTTGAAAACCATATGGTAGACCTGGGATTGGGTTTGCAATCCCGCTTCCTGGCGAAGACGTGTCACTTGCAGCAGCGCATAGATTTCATAAACGAGTTCCTTGACATTTTCCAGTCCGATGAGCCGGTCCAACGCACGCTGGCATTCGATCCACGGTCCGGATGACGGCAACATTCTTCCGCCAGATGCCGATTCCGGATCAGTGCCATTGGAAGCGGCCCCTCCGTCGCGATCCGCATGACGCAATACGATATTGATTTGCCTGGATTTGCGATTTTCGGCGACCGTCGCATTCCGGACGACTTCCTGACCCGCACTTGCCTTCATATTGCAATCCCTCCGGATGGTTCAAATAGCGACGCAGCACACACTGAAATTCGCCGCCTTTTCAATGTATTCCGGGAAACTGCAGCCTAGTCTAGAGAAGCGCATGCCTTAGTTTTGTCAACTCCCATTTGGCAAAAGCAAGCACTTCACGAAGTCTATGGAAAGTCATGTTCAATACCCTGGATTCGGTGACGCTGACCTGTACCGGGTCAAAATCCAGCGAAGCCGCAATGTCTGCGGCACGGGCGCCATGATAGTCGTGTGTCACGATGACGGCCGAATCCCAGCCTTCATCATCCATGATGGCACGGGAGAACAGCAAATTCTCGACCGTGCTGCGGCTTGCCCGCTCCATGAAGATATCGTGATCCGGAATGCCTTGTTCCAGCAAGTAGTTGCGCATGCCTTCGGCTTCCGTAATCGTTGCCCCTTCGTCATCCAGTCCACCCGAGACGATCAATCGGGAAACGACGCCGCTGCGATACAACGCGATCGCATGATCCAGCCGTTCCCGCAAGGCCGGGCTCGGCCGGTCATTCCAGAGTGCTGCGCCCAGCACGATGCCGACATCGGCCCGCTCCGGAGATACACCGGATGACGCCGCCTCAAAAGCCGCAATGCGCGCATACAACACGCCGAGGCTGGCCACCAGCACAAGGAAACCTGCCGCAGCCAACCCCAGTATCCATTTCATCAAGCGATGCCTTATGTTGATCAACTTTCGCATCCTGGCGATTCTCCCGATCGTCAAGCTCACGATTGCGTTTCTTTGGCCCAGCCCAGCTTTTTCAAGAGCGATTGCCGGTGAATACGGCACAATTCGAAATACGGAAAAAGGCCCTTGCGGATCGCATCCAGCAGCCGGGCAGCCGTTTGCCGGGCCAGATCCGCATCCTTGGGCAAGATGATGCCATCTTCCACCGCTTCCTCCAGCTCATCCTCATCCAGCAGCATCAGTTCGCCCGTCGGGAGTTTGACGATGTCCAGATACAGATCGTCAAACCAGGGCACCTGTTGTTCCGTCAACCCTTGCGTCTTGCAAATGTCGATGTACCACTGGACCACGTTGCCGTCCGGATCGAACATGGTCGTCACCACGAAGTGTTCGCCCTCCGGATAATGCTGCATCCACAAATAGCCCCGATCCGCCAGACAAATCCGCCGGCCATCATATTCCTTCCACAACGGTTCGCGCAGTTCCAGAATCCGGTACAACGTCACAAATCCGCGGAACTGCGGTTCATTGACCGGAAAAGCTGCGTAATTTCGCTTGAGTATGCGGCGCCAGTTGGCCCTGTCCGAAAATTTACGTTTCATTGATGGGTTCCTCTTTCCGTCCGGCTCATTCCAATCCGGAAAGCCGGGGGCATCTCCATGGGTAATCAAAGCTTACCACAACTCAGCCCCCGCCCACCAGTTCTGCGGGCCATCCATCACAGTCGACCGGATCGTCCATCAGGGTGTTGATGACGGCAGTAAATCCGTCAGCGACTCGATGCCTGGCAAAGGATCCATTGTCGGCGGCATGTCCGGCACTCCCGGAAGTTGTCCGTTTTCGCCGTTTTGGCTGTCCGTTCCATCGCCAGGTGATCCGCTTGCATCCGGATTGTCCGCCCCTTCATCGCTGCCGGGCATCTGCGGCTCTCCGTCCCCCGGCTCCGGCAACGGAAGTTCCGGTTCAGGCGGTGAATCTGTCTGCTGTCCGGGATCGATGGTTAGCGTGACCGAATCGGAAGGCGGGCTCTCCACCTGCGTCTCCGGATCGAAAGCGGTCACGTAATACGTATATGTCTGTTCCGGCAAAATCATCAAATCTTCAAAGGCGGTTTCGACGGTTTCCGCCAGCAACACGAAATCGCCATTGCCCTCCGTCTTGCGGTAAATTTTGTACGTGGTTCCGTCTTTGGCAGCCGGATAGGCCCATTGCAATTCGACGGCCACGTGCTCCGGCGAATAGGCAGCGGTCAGACCGGTCACAGCCGGTTGCTGTTCTTCCGGTGGTTCCGCTTTATCCGGTAACAGCGGGAACGTCTTTTTGGCCTTGCCTTCGAGCGCCTTGGACATCACTTTCGAGAACATCGCCGCAGCCTGGCTGCTGTTGAAGCTGACCAGATGATCCGCATCCGTCTTGTCGTAACCCATCCAGACAGCTCCGGTCAACTCGGGTGTATACCCGACAAACCAGATGTCCCTTACACCGTCGGATTTGAGTCCCGGAATACCATGCTGGGTCGTACCGGTTTTGCCGGCAACATCGCGGCCGGAAATGCGCGCTTTCGTGCCGGTACCGCCGGAGGAGGTCACCTCCAGCAACATTTGCGTCATCGCGCTGGCCGTTTCGGCTTTCATGACCCGCTCCGCCTTTTTCGGTTCGAATTTATAGATGTTGCGGCCGCGTTTGTTTTCGATCGCCAAAATGGTATGCGGCTCCTGCAACACGCCTCCGTTGGCGAATGCACCATAGGCGCGCGCCATTTCCAGCGGTGACACGCCTTCCGTCAATCCACCCAGCGCAATGGCCAGATTGCGGTCTTCTTTTTCGTTGAGCTTGAATCCGAGTCTGGCCGCAAATTCCAGCCCTTTTTGTACGCCCATTTCGTTCAGCAGCCAGACGGCAGGCTGATTGCGGGATTCCTTGATCGCCTGTGTCATTGTCACCGGCCCGATATATTTCACCTTGTTGGAATCGGTCGGACAGTATTTCCCGTTATCGTAGCATCTTTTGTCATCACGCAGGATGGACCAGGGATGATATTCGCCCGATTCAAGCGCAGGACCGTATACCGTAATCGGCTTGAAGGCGGATCCCGGCTGGCGCGGTTTCGTCACGCGATTCCATCCCTGCTTCTGGTAATCCCGGCCGCCAACCATGGCGATAATGGAGCCGTCATGCTGGTCCATGATGACCATGGCGCCCTGCATCTGGTTTTCGTCCACGCTTTCGTCGAACATCGAGTCGTCCTGGAACACGCTTTCCATCGCCGACTGCGCCTGGGTATCAATCGCGGTTTTGATCGTATAGCCGCCGGTCAGCAATTCTTCTTCGTCCAGGCCCGTAACCTCCTTGGCTTCCTCCAGCACATAATCGATATACGATTGGTATTGCTGATTGGAGGCCGGAATGTCCCGTGGCTTGTAGTCCACTTTTTTGGCGGCTTCTGCTTCCTCCGCCGTGATCAGTCCCTGATCGCGCATGATGGTCAGCACAACGGCGCGCCGCTCTTTGGACTTTTCCGGATTGGCGACCGGATTGTAGGTGCTAGGCGCTTTGGGCAGCGCCGCCAGCGTCGCGATTTCCCAGATTTCCAGCTGCTGGCTTTTGTCCTTGCTCGTGATGTCCTTGCCAAAATAATATTGTGCAGCGGTTTTGATGCCGTACTGGCCTTTGCCGAAATAGATGCGGTTCAGATACAGCTCGAGAATCTGGTCTTTCGATTTGTGGCGCTCCAGCGCCAGTGCGATAGACGCTTCGGTTCCTTTGCGGAACAGCGTCTTGTCCGCATTCAGGAACAGATTGCGCGCCACCTGCTGTGTAATGGTGCTGGCACCTTCCTTGGCGCTCATGGATAAAATGTCTTTGACGATCGCCCGGCCGATACCGACCAGATCGACGCCGCTATGCTCATAGAATCGCTTGTCTTCGACAGCGACGAAGGTATCCCGCACCAATTTCGGAATATCGTTAATGGAGACATACTCCCGGTTTCCTTCCGCGACATACAGCTTGGCCACTTCGACGCCGTTGCGGTCCTCGATGATCGAAGCTTCGCTGAGCGACAATTTATTGAGATTTTCACTTAATATCCGTTCACCATTCAGAATGACGAGCAAATAGCCGACAACTACGCATACGGCTGCGACAAGCACCAGGAAAAACAGCCAAACCCAGCCTGTTTTTTTGCGCTTTTTGCGGGCTCCCCGCTTGTTGCCCCGATGGTTGTTCCCGTTTCCCGATTGGCGCCCTCTGGTATATTTTGATGTCAATATGGTTTCCCCCTTTGCTTCCATGTCTCTTCTCTCCAACGAACAAAGCATTCCGGAAAAAAGAGAACAACCCGCTCAGTGGGTTGCTCCGGCAGGACGCTATTCAGTTAAACGTAAGACAGGGGTTAAAAGTTTCGATCTGGTGCGAATCAGGCCTCGGACTGGCTGTCCTGGGCGGCAGAAAGCGAAACGTTGCGTTGCGGCACAAACGTGCTGATCGCATGCTTGTAGACCATCTGCTGGCGTCCTTCGCTATCGATGATGATCGTAAAATTGTCAAACGCCCGGACGACGCCGCGAATCTGGAACCCGTTGGTCAGATAGACGGTCACGGGAATGCTGTCCTTGCGAATCTGGTTGAGGAATGTGTCCTGGATATTGATGGATTTGTTCATGATTCTTACCCCCATCGCCAATTGGTTATCTCATGAAAGGTGATCTCCGGATATGGATTGCCTCAACGAATATATTCGGAATCGCCTAGAAACTTTCCTGCTATTATAGCATAAATCGTGCGGAAATGTTCTTCATTTTTTCCTTCGGGGTCAAGATTTACCCAAGTCAGGCCCTGCATGTGGCGAAACCAGGAAAGCTGCCTTTTGGCAAAACGCCGGGTATCACGTTTGATCATGTCCACCGCAGTCGCCAGGTCGATTTCGCCGCGCAAATGGGCGGCGATTTGCTTGTAGCCCAGCCCCTGCATCGATACGGCCGTATCGGGTACGCCTGCGGCACGCAATGCGCGCACCTCCTCGACAAGTCCGTCGGCCATCATCACATCCACACGGTCATCAATCCGGCGATAAAGGGCCGAACGTTCCATCGACAGGCCGATCAGGCAGAGCCGGTAGGGCGAAATTTTGCTTTCCCCCCTTCGCTGCGACTCCGACAGCGGGCGTCCGGTCGTTTCCCATACTTCGAGCGCGCGGATCACCCTGCGTTCGTCGTTGGGATGGATGCGGGCAGCCGAAGCGGGATCAACCTGTGCCAATTGCGCATGCAAGGCGTGTGCCCCATGGGTCTGCGCGTATTGGCGCCACCTTTCCCGGATCGCTTCATCACCGGCATCACCCTGAAACCGGAAGTCATAACATACCGATTCGACATACAGTCCGGTTCCCCCGACGAGAAAGGGCAATTTGCCGCGGGCGGATATTTCCCTGATTTTTTCGACACACAACTGTTGAAACATGGATACGGTAAACGGTTCCGCCGGATCCACGATGTCAATCAGGTGATGGGGAATGCCTTCGCGCTGGTCTTCCGGCAGCTTGGCCGTACCGATGTCCATTCCCCTGTAAACCTGCATCGAATCTCCGCTGATGATTTCCGCATCAAACGTTTTGGCAATCTGCAGGCTGAGCGCTGTTTTGCCAACAGCCGTCGGGCCGACCAGCACCAAAAGCGGCAAACGATTGTGTTCATCTGGCTTGTTCAATGCGAATCACTCCGTAAGCGACGGAAGAACCTTTTTGGCGCACCGGCGAAAAGCCGAGCCGCGCAAATTCGGCGCTGCCGCCCGCATTCTTCATGACGACCGATTTTCTGGCGATCCGCACCGCTTCCCGCACCGCTGCCTCGGACAACGGCTCATGCACTGCAACGGGCCGGATGGGGAGCATCGATGAAGACGCATGTACCGGACGATCAAACATCGGATCAAAATAGACGATGTCGGCGCTGCGATCGGGCAAGGTGCGGAGGACTGCCACATGGTCGCCATGCAGCATCCGGATGCGGCGGCACGCCGCGTCGGCTTCGGGCAATCCCGTATGCGCCATGCGCAGCCCTTCCCGCACGATGACATGCAACAGGAGCGAAGCTTCCACCGCGGTCACACTGCCTGCTGAGCCGACGGCGAAACTGAACACCATCGCATCCGATGCCAGGCCGGCCGTGCAATCGATGACCGTATCCCCAGGAGAGGCGCCGGAGACGTCGATCAACGTATCGCTTCCTCCGGCGAGCAGCCGTTTGATGCGAATCATGCCCATGCTCGGATGGAAAAACAAAGGCGGCCGTGATCCCGACACGAAGCGAATGCCGTCACGCGCCACCACAAGAACTCCATCCGCGCCATAAGCCTGCTGCAATTTTTTGAGCGTATGGCGTTGTCTGGGCACACAGGCGACCTGCAATTCATCGGCCAGCAGCGCTGCCTGTTTCAGCAAATCTTCGGTCGGCCTCTCTGCAGTCGTGACGATCATGACATCACCCGCTTGAACATCTTTTCCAGCTCATATTTGCTGAAGCTGACGACGATGGGCCGGCCATGCGGACATGTATAGGGCTGGCGGCAACCGGCCAGCCTTGCGATCAACCGTTCTCCGGCTTCGCGCGTCAATGCCTGATTCGCCTTGATCGAGGCTTTGCAGGAACAGAGGATGGCCGCTTTTTCCCGCAAGGCATGCAAATCGATTTTGCGTTCCTGCAGTACCCATTCGGCCATTTCCTTGACAATTTCCGCCTCGTCGCCTTCCGGCAGCCAGTGCGGCACCGCCCGTACCCTAAACGTATTGCCCCCGAATGGCTCCAAATATACCCCGGCTCCGGCAAAAAGCGGAAGCCGTTCACTGAGCAACGCATATTCATCCGGAGTGAATGTGAGCGTAACCGGAAGCAGCAACTCCTGGCTTGCTTCCTCGGGACGGCCGAATTTGTCGTAATAGTATTCATAATGTATCCGTTCATGCGCAGCATGCTGGTCGATCAGATATAATCCGTTTTCGTTTTGCGCAATCAGGTAGGTGCCATGCAATTGGCCAATCCAGCTCAATTCCGGAAAAGCAGGTTGTTCGTTCGATTCCACGGGTTCCGGAGCCGCGTACGCCGTCTGCCAGACCGAAGCCGGAACAGCACGCGCGGTTTCGGCAGCGCGGGTTGCGGTGCCGGATGCGTACCCGCACGAATCGGTGCCGCTTCCTTGCGCACCGCGATCGGTTTGCCAGGCCGCCGGGGCCGTCCGCTCTTTTGCCGGTGCTTCTTTCGGATAGGCCGCCCGGGTTTCGGCTACCTGCAAACCGGAAGCCGGCATGGCCGCTCGATCGTTTGGCCCGCCGGATGCCGGCATGGTCCGGTCGGCCATACGCGCATCAGCAATTGTCCGGTCGCTGCCGTTGCCGGAAGCGGCAAACGCGCTTTGTGCCGGGGAAGCGCCAATCTCTTCCGCCCTCTCCGGGAGCTGGAACCGGATTTGATCCTGCACCCAGCGGTTGCCGGAATTCGACCCTTTGACCGCCGATGCCGCCGGGATATAGGCGCGGCCGCCCAACGCCTGTTTGACCGCCCCTTCGACAAAAGAACGCAATTCCGCTTCCTTGCTGAAACGCACTTCCAGTTTGGCCGGATGAACGTTTACATCGACAAGCGTCGGGTGCATCCGCAAATGCAGGACGGCCAGCGGGTACCGATGGATCGGCAACAGCGTATGGTAGGCGGCAAGCAATGATTGCATGATCGCCTGGCTGCGAACGTATCTGCCGTTGACCAAAATCGTGACCGCATTCCGGTTCGCCCGGGTTTCTACTGGCAAAGCCGCCAGCCCGGCCAACGCGTAGTCCGGGTTTTCCGCATCCAGTTCCACCATTGCTTTGGCAGCAGCCGTACCATAAATTGCGGCGACAACCTGCTTCAGATCGCCGCTGCCGGACGTACGCAACAACACATTGCCGTTGTGGCGGAATGTGAACGCAATGTCCGGCCGGGCCAGCGCCTGCCGGTAAACGATATCGGACAAATGACCGAGTTCCGTCTGGATCGTCTTCATATATTTCAGCCGGGCAGGCGTGTTGAAAAACAGGTCGCGCACGATCATCTCCGTACCGCGGGGCGCATTCGTTTCGCCTTCTCCTCGCACCGCGCCGCCTTCAATTTCGATATAGCGGGCCAATCCGTTGTCATCCGGCGTGCTGACACATCGCACTTTCGCAACGGCCGCAATGCTGGGCAACGCCTCGCCGCGAAATCCGAGCGTCCGGATTTCAAACAGATCCCTTGCGCTTGAAATTTTGCTGGTGGCATGCCGCTGAAACGCTGCCGCGATATCATCGGGCTGGATGCCGGCGCCGTTGTCCAGTACACGCAGGTACGTCAGCCCGCCATCCTCGGCGGCAATTTCGATTTGGGTGCTTCCGGCGTCTACCGCATTTTCGATCAATTCTTTCAGCACGGACGCCGGGCGCTCGACCACTTCGCCGGCTGCGATCTGATTCGCCAAATGGGCGTCCAGTGTTTGAATGATCCCCATGCGGCTTCACTCCCTTCAATTCACCGTCAGTCTCAGCCGGCCGTCTTTGACCGTATGGGACAATTCGGGAAAGATGTTCTGGAGCTTCGTGATTTCGATGAGATTGTATCCGTCTCTGTTGATCAGGGCCGGGTCCCCTTTTTTCCATTGGTATGCTTTGCCGTCTTTGTTGAGTGAAATCGTCCCCGATTGCTTGTCGTAACCGACCTCGGCACCAACCAGCGCTGCGGCCAGGCGAAGATTGACATACCACTTGTTTTGCTGGAATACAGCCGAATTCGGTCGCGCCATATCGACACCGTTAAGGAAAAAGAATCCTTTCCAAAAATCGACCACGATTTTTTTGCCGCCCGCATGTTTGTAAGCGGCAATCAATTGTTCGACCGTTCCTTCGACATTTACATCCGGCTCAATGCCCGCCTGATCCACTTTCCGCCACTTCGGTGTGAAATACTCCTGCACCGTCAATTTCAAAACGCCGCCATTTTTCAGATAGTACAGTGTCTGGACGACACCCTTACCGTACGTTTTTGTGCCAATCAGCGTTGCCACCCCGTAATCCTGCAATGCGCCTGCCAGCAATTCCGAAGCGCTGGCCGAGTTGGCGTTGACAAGCACGGTGATCGGATAGGATTTGCCGCCCCCGGCAACGATGAGCGGAAATTCATTGCCCTCGCCACTGACCAGATGCGCCATCACGCCGTTTTCAATGAACAGTGACGCGATTTTTTGCGCTTCCAGCATATAGCCGCCCGAATTGTTGCGCAAATCGATAATCAGCGATTTCATACCGGAACGTTCCAGCTTGTCCAATTGTTCGATGAATCTCTTGCTGGCATCGGACGTAAAACCGTTCAATTCCAGATAACCGACACCATTTCCCATCAACAATCCCCTGGCAGGCGGATAATGGACTTCTCCCCGGACAATGGAAAACGTCATTCGCTTGCCATTGCGCTCAATTTCCAGAATGACGGTTGTTCCCTTCGGCCCCAGCACCCGTTGCTGCACACCGGCAATGCTCTTCCCGATCAGGGAATGGCCATCAGCCGAAATCAAAGCATCCCCCGTTTGCAGTCCGGCTTTGGCCGCCGGGCTGTCCGGAATGACGTACTGCGCATAAATGATGCCGTCCTCTTCGGCCAGCGCCACACCGGCGCCATAATAGGTCTGTTCCAGACTGTTGTTGAACTCGGCCCATTCTTCTTCGTCGAAATATTCGGTATACGGATCATTCAACGCTTCCAGCATCGAATCGATGTCGGATGCACCCAGGACGGATTCGTCCGGATTGGAAATATGATATCGATCCAGGAGTTCCCGGATTTCCTCCAGTTGCGCTGCTTTATCCGCATATACCGCAGCAGGAGCACCGGAGAATGCAATGACAAATGCAAGCAGCAGCGCAAACGTCGTGCGAAGCCAATTTCGGTAAACATGATTCAACATCCAAATCATTCCTTATCGTTTATTAATTGATTTCTCGCATCGTTCAACCACTCTAGCGCTTGCAATGGTGTCATTCGCAATACGTCCAGCTTGAGCAGCTTGTCCGCCAGCTTCGCCAGCGGATCGGCAACGGATGTTCTTTTCGGTTTTGCGTTCACCGGCGAAGTTGCATCTGCAAACAGGGAAAGCTGCACAATGCCGGCTTCATCTTTGGACGGCCCGGGTTCGTCAGGACCGGATTGGGCAGGCGCCGCTTCCAGGGCTGCCATCTCTGCCGGACGATGGCCCTGTTCAATCAACGCATACGCGCGCTGGATGATCGCATCCGGCAAACCCGCCAATTGGGCGCAATAAATGCCGTAGCTCGAATCAGCCGCACCCGGCACCAGTTTGCGCAAGAACGTCACGCCTTCGGCGCTTTCCTTGACCGCCATGCAGCCATTTCGCAAGCCGGACAACGAAGATTCCAGATGCGCCAGTTCGTGAAAATGCGTCGACACCAGCGCCTTGCAGCGGATATGATCGTGAACGTATTCGATGACCGCCTGGGCGATGGCCATCCCTTCTTCCGTGGAAGTCCCGCGCCCCAACTCGTCAATGATGACCAGGCTTCGCTCCGTCGCCTGCGAGGTCATGACCTGGATGTCTTTCATTTCCACCATGAACGTACTCTGTCCGCCCACCAGGTCGTCAGCCGCTCCGATGCGTGTAAAGATCCGGTCGATCAATGGCAGACTAGCCCGTTTGGCCGGCACGAAGCTGCCGATTTGCGCCATCAGGCAAATCATGGCCACCTGACGCATATACGTGCTCTTGCCCGCCATGTTGGGACCAGTAATCAGCAGGATCGACTGGTCGCGGGTCAATGCCGTATGGTTGGCAATGAAGCTTCCCGATTCTGCCACCGCTTCGACGACGGGATGACGTCCGTCTTCGATATGCAGATCGAAACCTTCACTCCAGGCCGGTCTTATGTAGCGGTGTTCCGCTGCCGTTTCGGCCAGCGACTGAAGCACGTCAAGCGTCGCCAGTTTTTCTGCCAGCCGCTGCAACCTGGGAATATGCGCGGCAATGTCCGTACGCAGGCGGATGAATGTCTCGTATTCCAGATCGACCATCCGTTCTTCCGCTTCGAGGATCAGCGCTTCCTTTTCCTTCAGCTCCTGCGTGACGAACCGCTCGGCATTCGCCAGCGTCTGCTTGCGTTCGTAACGGCCTTCCGGCAATGCGTCCAGGTTGGCGCGCGTCACTTCCAGATAGTAACCGAACACTTTGTTGAAGCCGACCTTGAGCGATTTGATGCCGGTTGCTTCCCGCTCCTTCTGTTCCAGTTCTGCAATCCATCGCTTGCCGTTCTGGCTGGCTTCCCGCAGTTCGTCCAGCTTCGGATCGAATCCGGGGCGGATCAGGCCGCCTTCACGTATGGACACGGGCGGATCATCGGCAATCGCCCGGCGAATCGCATCAGCGATATCCTGGCAAGCGTCCAGTTGATCGGCCAACCGCACAAGCGGCGCACTTCCGCTCGCGCGGCATGACGACTGGATGGCGGGCACCCGGTCCAGGGAATCCCTGAGCGCATTCAAATCCCGGGCGTTGGCCGTACCATAGGCGATTCTGCCAACGAGCCGTTCCAGATCATACACTTCGCCCAGTTCACCGCGCAATTCCTCCCTGCGCATCCAATCATCATGCAGCGCTTCAACCGCATCCAGCCGCTGATCGATTTCTTGGCGGTCGAGCAGGGGCTGGTCGATCCACCGCCGGAGCAGTCGCGCGCCCATGGCGGTACGCGTCCGGTCGAGCAGCCACAGCAAAGAGCCTTTGCGCGAACGATCCCGCACGGTCTCGGTCAGTTCCAGATTTCTGCGGGTAAATGCATCAAGAGCCATATAGGACGAAGGTTCATAAAATTTGACAGCGTTGATGTGGGCGAGCGAACGTTTTTGCGTTTCGCCCAAATAGCCGATCAGTCTCGCAATCGCCGTTTTTCTCGCTTCATCATGCGCCTGCCAGTTTTCACCGGGAAACTGGACAGCCAGCAGCGCCAGATCGGCTTTTTCCAACCGGGTAAACAACATCGTTCGGCCCGCATTTCTGGCTTCTTCCCCGATGATCGCGAGGGACGGCTCATCGCCAACGACTTCGGCAGGTTTGTATACGTTCAATGCGTTTCTTACCGCTTCCCCTGCGGCTTCAAAAGAAGTTGCATACAACTCGCCCGTCGTCAAATCGCAGGCTGCCAGCCCGTATCGTCCGTCCCGCAGGGCTGTTCCCACGATAAAATTGTTGGCGGCCTCCTGGATTTGCTTGGATTCCATCACGGTGCCAGGAGTAACGATGCGCACAACTTCCCGCCGTACGACCCCTTTTGCCGACTTCGGGTCTTCCACCTGTTCGCAAATCGCGACTTTGTAGCCTTTGTCAATCAATTTCGCGATATATCCTTCGGCAGCATGATAGGGAACGCCGCACATGGGAACCCGTTCTTCCCGTCCGGCATCGCGTCCGGTCAGCGTAATTTCCAGCTCCCGCGATGCCGTCAGCGCATCTTCGAAAAACATTTCATAGAAATCGCCCAGACGGAAAAAAAGCAGCGCATCCTGCACGTCTGCCTTCACGGACAAATATTGCTGCATCATGGGGGTATATTCGGCCATGACGATCCTCCGATCAAAAAACGAATAAACGCTGATCGCGACATGGTTCATTATATCAGAATTGCGGGGAGCTTGCTTAAATTGAGGTTAAGTTTGCGGAGGATACCATTCCGGCGCGAGCGAGGCGGGATGAATCTTGCGGAGATCAGTTGACAGAGGAGTAGATTCAGACGGAGAACGTGCAAGCCGGCAGATCAAACACATGAACAGGGCGCTAAAATGGTTTCAATCAGCGGGTATGCCCCATCGGTGGCGAAAATCTTTGGTTTCATTCCAGCGGCGACCTTCACGCACCGCGTCGAATATAAAGTCGATGGCAGCCGCATATCGGCGATAGCCGGCCGTTTGCTTCAACAATTCATGAAATTCCAATGCCACTTCCCGCAGTTGCGGAGCCGGATTATCGCTGTAATAAGCGTCACGCATTGCCTCGTCGTCCAACGGAAAGTGGCCGGACAACTCCCGGGCATGCGTAACGGCTATTTTGGCCAGCGAAAGCGTACCCAGTGCGAGTTTAGGTGACAGGAGCCAACTGGGCGGTGTGCGGTATTCGAATCCGTGCGGCTGCCGGCGCCAGTCGCCCAGCGTGCCGTAACGAGGGCGGCGTCCGGATGCTGATGCCGGTTCCAGTAGCCTGAGCGGCAGGGCTACCGCATTATCGAGTGCCCGCAATCGCAAGGCAGTTGGCATCACGCCGCCGAAATGCACGTGGCCGCCCAGCGGCAAGCCCCGTACTGGCAAAGCGCCGGCCAGCCACGTCAATTTGGCGCCACCGATGCGTCTTGCCGCGGCAACAAGCAAGCGGCGCAAGGACCGGACAACCGCATCCGGCTCTTCCGCCGGTTCCGGACGCAGTTCGACCAGCGGCCAGATGCGTACGCCACGGCGCACGACCGAATCGCATCCTGCCAATCCTTCCGGCGGCAAAAACCGGGATGCTGAAACAAGTTCGCCGGCGCTGTTGCGCAACACAAATTCCGGATCTGCCCCCAATGTCGCCTGGATGCCAAAAACCGACTCCCGCTCCCGATCGTTAGCCAGGAGACGATTGGCCGCATGGGTCCTTCTTTCGGCTTCGGCGCCGGATGGCCGCATCGTACCGCTTACCGAGACGACGGACGGCCTGCCAAAGTCATCGACGGCGATTTCGACTTGTCCGCCCTGCAACCCCAGGACATACACTGCCCTTGCAGCCGTTCGTGACACGATGTTGCGGAGCCGATCGTCCGGTTCAAGCCTTCGCTCGTCCAACTTGCCAGCAGTCTGCGGCCATACGCGAACGACATCGGTCGCCGCCAGGTCACATACCGTAATTGAAAACTTGCGTTGTTGTCCGTTTGGGTTTCTGGCAATGGCAATGCCTTCCCTGGACAGACGACGCTCGATTTCCGGAAAGGGCAACGTTCCTGCCGCTCCTGGCTTCGCTTGCAATTCGTTCACCCCCGAATGATCGGCAAATGGTCCGGACAAACGAAATCAAGGAAAGGGCCATCCCGCTGCCGGTTATGCGCCGAAGCCGGATTACCCTTCCCATGCCGCAGCCCAAACGGCGAACCTGCGGAAACCGCCGACAATGGGCCGTTCCTTGCGTCCGCGCAGGGCATCCGCCCTCGACTCCTCATCCGCGTAGGCATAACATTAAGTATCGAACTGCGCGACCGTTTACAGATCGTCTTCCAGCAAATTGGAATCGAGATCCTCGAAGTCTTCGCCGTCCCCTTCAAGCCCGAACGCTTGGTCTTTGCCATCATCGTGCGCATAGGGATCGACGAGTACGAACAATTTGGTTTCTGCCACCATTTCTACGCTGAATTCACGTTCCACGCGAATGAGAACGGTAGATCCGCCTCCCCCGATCGTCGCTTCCACGCAGTTCGGCTCCTGGGTTGCTTCGGCAGACACTTCTTCGGTAGAAGCGCGATGTCTGGGGTCCAAATACGAAAGCGGCACAAGTTCCACATAGGATACCGTTTCCTTGGCCACATCCGTCTGGGAATTTTTGTTGTATGAATACCAGATGTTAATATCGTAGGAGCCGACCACCTCGATTCCGTCCCCAGACCTAACCGCCTCGTACTGATGATTGATTATCCAGGCTCCCAAAATGCTGGAAGGTTGATGCGGCGGCGTAACGGTATGGGTAACCGTCGAAAACTTCCGGCCTCTGCCACAAACTGCTTTCGTAATGATTTCCCTCCGCTGAAGCCGGCTATCCGCAATAGCCATTCGGTAGACCTCCTCCATGCGATCAATTCACTTAAGTTTATGCAGGACATTCGTCTAGAGTGACAAAAATGTATCCGTGCACGAACCCCTCAAGCTTCATTGTATGATCGGATTTCCGGAAGAAGACTACCCTTCTGGTGAAGACTTTCTCGCGTTACGTCGTCCGCACACCAGTCCGTCCTCGTGATCACGTTCATCAGGATCACGTTCGTCCATTCGGTTGACGTCGTCAGGCGATCAATTGCTGCATGCTTTCGCCGGATAACGAAGCTGTCTGTTCCGTTTGCTCCCGCAAAGAGTCTCCGGCGTTTGCCAGCTGTTCGGCCAGGGCGTTCATTTTTCCGACCGAATCGCTGATTGACAACGTTGCGTCGGCTTGGGAGGCCGCACCACTGGCAATCTCCTGAAACGCGGCATTCATCTGCCCGAAAGCCACCGCCTTTTCCATCAAGAAGAAATCGCCAACAAACCTATTAAGGGATTATTGGACTCATCAAGCAACTTACGGCAAACGGTATATATCGCGATACTTGGATTCCAGATCATCACACAAATAGGAGGAATCCAGCGCCTCACCGCTGATGTTGAAAATGATTTCCGACGGGTCCAGCAATTTGCCGTACCGATACACCCTTTCCGTCAGCCAGACTCTGAGCGGTTCCAATTGGCCCGCCGCAATTTGGGCATCCAGTTCCGGTAGTTCTCGTCTGGCGACAGCCATCATCTGCGCCCCGTACATGTTGCCTAGCGAATAGGATGGAAAATAGCCAAACGAACCCCCGGACCAGTGGACATCCTGCAGTACGCCTTCGGCATCATTACCTGGCCGGATGCCGAGTGTTTCTTCATATTTGGTGTTCCAGACTTCCGGCAGATCACGTGCGGACAATCCTTCATTAAACAGCATCTTTTCAATTTCATAACGGATCATGATGTGCAGGTTGTACGTCAATTCATCCGCTTCGATGCGGATCAGCGAAGGTTGCACCACGTTGATCGCCCGATAGAATGCCTCGACAGACACTTCATCGAATCGGCCAGGGAAAAACTTGCGCAATTCCGGCAGATACCGTTGCCAGAACGTGCGGCTGCGCCCGACAATGTTTTCCCACAAACGGGATTGCGATTCATGGATGCCCAGCGAAGTGCCGGTGGCAAGCAGCGTGCCGTGCAGTTGCGGGTCCAGATTTTGCTCATAGAGCGCATGGCCACATTCGTGGATCGTGCCGAACAGGGCGCTCATGACATTGTCCGGCAAATAACGGGTCGTAATGCGGACATCGCGCGGATTCAGCCCGGTCATGAAGGGATGGACGCTCTCGTCCAGCCGTCCGGCTTCAAAATCGTAGCCCAATTGTCCAAGCATATACAGGCTGAATGCTTTTTGCGATTCTTTGTCGAACGTCCCGGACAAAAAGGACACATCCGGCTGTTCGCCATCGCGCGCAATCGCTTCGACCAAAGGCACAAGGCGGGTCCGCAATTCCCCGAACAGGCGGTCCAGATCGGCGGTCAGCATGCCAGGTTCATAGAGATCCAGCAACGTATCGTAAGGCGTGCCTTTTGCGCCCCAAAGCTCAATGAATTGGCGGTTGTAATCGATAATTTGTTCCAGATAGGGCACAAACCCCTGGAAATCATCGTTTTCCTTGGCCGTCTCCCAGGCGGATTCGGCTTGCGAAGTCAGTACGACATATTCGCGGTACAGGGCAGGCGGAATTTTCCGGTTCCGTTCATATTCCTTCAGGCATACCTCAACCAGCCTGCGGTCGATTTTTCCGAGCGTCTCCAGCGTTCCCGGCGCAGACAGGCGTGACAGCAATTCTCCCATTTCGTCCGAAGTGGACAACCTGAACGATTCGGCCGACAAGTCGCCAATCGCTTGCGACCGCAACTCAATGCCTTTGCGAGGCGCACCTGTGCGCATGTCCCAATAGGCGACCCCGAGAATTTCCTCGTAATGTTTGATTTTGCCGGTCAATTCGCGAAATCGCTTCAACGTTTCCGATACCGGCATTCCACCCTCCTGATGTCCGCTTTTGTGGCTCATTCCCATCCGTCCTTTCAACCTGACAATTTGGCAATCTTGATCATGGCGATTGCAAAATTTATAATCAACATGCTTATGTTGATTGTAAACCGGGAGGAAAACAAATGAAAATCGAATGCACGCCGGAAGCGATCGATCAACTCAAAGCCAGATTCGGCTCCCCGCTTCCCGCATTTCGTTTCGTATATGACACCGAAGGATGCGGTTGCGCCGTCAACGGCGTGCCGGCCTTATGGGCCACTTCGTCATGCGTGCCCGGTGATGTGCCCGCCGAAAGCCAGACGCTTGCCATCTGGCATGATCCCCGGCATGCGCTGTTTTTTGAAGATCGGTTGCGCATTTCATGGCTGCCGGAAAGGGGCAGTTTCACCCTGGCCGGAGATGGCCAAATCTATACGACTCGCCTGACGATCCAGGATCGGCGCAACGGGTAGACGGGTCCGACTTTATTCAATCCGTCAGGCGGGCAGCCCGCTTCCTTTCGGCTGCCAGTCTGCGGGCTTCGACGACAGCAGTGCGGTCCCGGGTCAAATGACGGTTCACGATATCGGCATCCACCTGATCCGAGGAAATTCCCCAAATCCAGCCATTATCCCTGCAAACTTGCCTTGCCTGTTTCTCCAGCCCTGCATCCACCAGCGGCAACACAAAATCCCGATAAACCGGATGGATTTCGCTGCTCCATGCTACTGCCGCTTGCCGCAGCATCCGTGCCAGCGCATGGCCGTCGATTCCCAGTTCGTCCATTCGGGAGGGGTCGATTTCTTCGGCGGCTTTGGCCATCATTTTCCGTGCACCGGCCCAATTGCCCCGTCTGGCATGATAACAGGCAACCGCCAACCGGGTGAATACAAGCCAGCATCCCGTATAGGGCGTCGCACCATTTTCTTTCCACAACGCTTCCATAATATCGTGACATTCAAAAAAATCCCGCGAACCGTGAAAGGCTGCCAAAAATTGCACATATTCCTGCGGATATCCACCTTCGACCATCTGTCGGCTTTCCTCCCTTGTTCAATGTCCGCCAATATTTAACCTCATTAAACGCTCACACTTCAAAAGCATGCACTTCGCAAAAAAAAGTTGAAACCAGACGAATCAATTATCGTATAATCTTCTTGAACACCATTATACCTGTTACAGGAGGCACTAACGAACATGTTTAAGAAAGTTTTGCTGCTCTTCAGTCTGTTTGCGTTCGTCGCAACCGTGACTGCACCGCTGATTGACAGTGCGGATGCCAAACGTTCGTTCCGCTCCGGCACGAAAACGTTCACGAAGACGCCTGCCAAATCAGACACTTCGGTCAATAGCGGGACCACTGCCAGATCGTCAACCAACACGACCGGAACAGCAGCATCGAGCGCCAATCGCGGCATGTTTGGCGGTGGCAGTTTCTTGAAAGGCATGATGATCGGCGGACTGGCCGGTTTGCTGTTCGGCGGTCTGTTTGCCAATATGGGCTTCATGGGCGAATTGCTCGGATTGATGATTAACGTTTTGGCCATTGTGGCGTTGATCGCAATCGTTCGCGCCGTATTTGCATCCATTCGCAAAAAACGTGATTCCGAGCGCCCGAATTACGTCAACCCCAATGATCGCCGGTGGTAATGCTTCATGCGCTTATCAATGGATGAAATCGTCAACGCAATCTGCCTGAATATTGCCGAACGCCAGCAAGTTCGTCCCGAAGCGGTTGAAGTGGTGCTATGCTACGATGACGATCTTGGATTTTCCGCGGAAACGACGGTGAACGGCCGGGAGCGAATCCTGATTGAAGCGAATATGAAGGAAGCCATCGTCCGGTACATGGAAACGGAATACGGCCAGCGCGTTTTTCCTTCCCAAATAACACTTGTATTCGAGGAACAACTCGAACAAATTTGTGCGGACATTTCGGCAGCATGAACCCGAACCATCCCCGGCAAGCGGCATGCCGCATCGGGGATGGTTTGTTTTTGCGCGAACAACCGGCTCCTTCGGCTCATTTACCCAATTGTTGCCTGATTTCTTGCCGCCGCTTGGCCAATTCGCGGAATCGCGCATCCAATAAAGCCTTTTGTCCGTCAGACAAGCCGATCGAAAGCGACAGTTTGCCCAGCACCTCGCCGAGTTCCGCCTCTACAACCAGCAATTCATCCTGCAGCGCCGCACAATCGTAACCCACCTTCTGCGACAGATGCGCCTCATATTGCGCATAAGAGCCCTCGAAACCGATCACCCTGCCCCCTTCCATCAGGAGCAAATGGTCTGCAACCCGGGCGACAAAACGCCGGTCATGCGATACAAACAGCACTGTTCCGTTATAGGAGATCAACAGTTGCTCGAGCGCTTCCATTGAGGGAATATCCAGAAAGCTGGTCGGTTCATCCAAAATCATGAAGTTGACGTCATCAAGCAAGAGTTTGGCCAATACCGTCTTGACCCGCTCTCCGCCGCTCAGTACCCCGACAGGTTTATGGATGTCTTCACCCTTGAACAGCAAACGCGCCAAAACGAGGCGAACGGTCTCCGCCGGGTGGATCGAGGTGGAGGAGACATTGGCCAGCACACTGCGGTTGAAATCAAGGACATCCAGATTTTGGATGAAATAACCGATCTTTGTTCCGGGGGCCAGAGCGATGCCCGCACCGCCTTCCACGAGGCGTTTGACAAGTGTCGTTTTGCCGGAACCGTTCGGGCCGATCAATGCGGTCTTGCTTCCCCGCTTCAGGCTGAACGTGACGTCTCGCCACAATATCCTGTCTCCAAAGGATGCCTCCAAATGTTCCGCCCGCAGCACCGTCTGGCTGACGATATCACGAATCGGTGCCGCTTGCAGCCGAATTTGCGGTTGTTCGCGAGGTTTGTCGACCTGATCCAGCTTTTGCAATCGCGTTTCCAGCGACTTGATCGTTTGATGTACACCTTTTTGCGTGGTGCCCTTGCCCGCTTTGTACAAATTCGATTCTTTCCTGCTCATCCGCTTGGGCGGTTTCAACATGCCCGCTGCCTTGTTGGCCTTGAACTTGATCGCTTCTTCCAGTTGCCGTTTCTTCCGGATGTAATCTTCGTACTTTTCCTGCTGCTGGCGCAGGAACTGCTCCCGTTGTTTGGCATAATCGCTGTAATTGCCTTTGTATACGGTAACCGTTTCGTTTTCCAGCGCCCATATACGTGTGCAAATGCGATCCAGAAACGCCCGATCATGCGAAATGACAACTAGTGATCCTGCAAATTGCGCAAACTGCTCCTCAATGTCGCGAATGTGTTCTGCATCCAGATGAATGGTCGGTTCGTCGGCAAACAGCAGCGAAGGCCGCTTGGCCAACGTTTCCGAGAGGATGGCAGTGGTCGCTTCACCGCCACTTTGCGGCTTAACAGCCGGTTTCCATTGTGGAATCCATGCGAATGGCACATGGATCTGCACTGTTCCCCGGTCCGGCCGGATTTGCCCGGTCAGGATGTGCATCAATGTCGTTTTGCCAACACCGTTCAACCCGACCAGGCCGATCCGGTCCCCGGCGGCTACCTGAAGGCGCTCCACAAGGAACAAACGTCGATCCTTCACCATATATTCGAGATTGGCCGCTTCCAAAACAAGCATGAAAAAAACCTCCTGGTCCGAACTTTGCGGACAGGAGGCGCAATCCATGAACGGGACGCCATGCGCCGACAAACCATGGACAAACTGGCGCACGGATATGGGCCAAATGGGCACCCGCCCAATGTACATGCTGATCCTGTCCGGCATATCGCATTAAATCGACGATGATTACACGAACAAGATTAGTTGTACATCGGCCCCAACTTCACCTTTCATTTCATCATTTGTCCCGTATTTTACCCGAATACAAAATCGGATGCAATTCCGCGACCAGAGAAATTTTCCGGCGACTTGCCATCCGGATGATTGATGCCGTTTGCCTTCGGGGTTATAATCTTTACATGGTTGGCAATGATTTCAATTTATCGGAGGCATGATGGTGGATAATTGCAAACTTGAAGCACAAAAACCTTGTTATGCCGTCATTTTTACCGGCAAACGCACGGCAGGTGACCAGGGCTATGGCGAGATGTCGCAACGCATGCGCGAACTGGTCGCCAGGCAGCCCGGATTTATCGGCATGGAGAGCGTTCGTGACGAATCCGGCTTCGGAATTACAGTCTCCTATTGGGAAAGCCTGGAGGCCATCCGCAACTGGAAACAAAACGAAGATCACCAGCTAGCACAGGAAAAAGGCAAGCAAACCTGGTATGAAAACTATACCGTTCGCATTTGCAAGATTGAACAGGAATACCGCATGGAAAAACGCTAGATCAGCCGGCCTGGACACTTGAAATCGGCCGGCTATCCTGCCTGCGATTGACCGAAAACAGATTGCCACGATTTTCGGTGTCCGACGAGCAGAAGGATCGCAACAACAAACCAGATAAACGACGGCGCGGCCTCACCGGCAGACAAACCGGCGGCCAGTACGGAAATCCAGGCTCCCGCCATAATGACGGCCACCACGAATGCGCCCGCTGACGCCAAGAGGGCGTTCCAGAAACCGGCAATCAATGCGATGGCAGCCAAACATTCGAGTAAAGCGATCACATACATGAATTCGATACTATACCCCAGCGGTTCGGTATACGTTTCCTTCAATCCGGAAGCCCCTATCGCAAACTTCGAACTACCCGCCATGACAAATCCGAGTGCCAGCAAACCCTGCAAAATGCGAATGACCCATTTCATGAACAATCGTTTCCTCCCCATCCTTGAAGTTGGACGACAAGATTAATTTACCATATTTTAAATATTCCTTCAAGGGAATATTTAAATAGAGGAATATATTGCGAGCGCGATGTGCTCATATATGGGGCCTCTGTTTCGCTGTCACCCGCCAAAAATTGTGCAAGCGCATTTAAAAAGTTATACAGGCAACTGCCCCCCCCTCAAGGGGAGTCAGTCTGTCCCTGTTTGCCTTGCAGGTCGTTTTTTTGCTGCATTTCCTCCAGATACGCGTCCAGATGATCAAATCGTTCTTCCCACAAGCTGCGAAAGGATTGCAGCCAATTGTCCAGCTCCCGCAATGGTTCCGGACTCAACCGGTAAAACCGTCGGTTGGCCACCGGACGGACTTCCACGATACGCGCTTCATTGAGCACCTTCAGATGCTTGGAAACCTGGGGTTGTCGAACCTGAAGCCGCTCCGCAATTTCTCCGACGGTCAGCGGTCCGTCCCGCAGCAATTCAACCATGAGCAAACGGTTCGGTTCCGCCAGTGCGCTCAATGTTGTCGTATTCATTTGTTCCTCCTCGTTTTCCAAACAGGTTTGATCAGTTGATCCGGACCGATCGGTTTCTCTTCTGTTCATACATCAAACGATCCGCATGATTCAGCAAAGTGTCGCTGTCTTTGCCATCCTCCGGAAAATAGCTGATTCCGATGCTCATCTCAATCGGAATTTCCGTTCCGGCAACTGCATGCGGACAAGGATGCTCCCGCACTTTCCGTTTCAGCGATTCAACCCATGCCTGAACCGCCTCCACCGACTCAACCGGATCCAGATAGCATACGAATTCATCTCCGCCCCATCGTGCTGCGACGCCATCCCGGTCAACCGCTTCCCCCAATAAGCCAGCCGCATGGACCAACACCCGATCTCCAACCAGATGGCCAAATTCGTCATTGATCTGCTTGAAGTTGTCGAGGTCGATCAAGATTACGGCAACTTGACGGCCGCCGGATTCAGCCTGCTGCAATGAAGCGGTCAGGGACTGATAGAAAGATGCACGATTGGGCATGCGGGTCAACGGATCATGGAAAGCCAAAAAGGAAATTTCCCGCTGGCTTTCTTTCTGCATCGTAACATCGGTCACAATAAGAATCAAATGGGGCTGGGCGTCCACCAGCACATCATCGGCATCGATCAGTACCTCCAGCCGTTTGTCTCCTTGATCCATGGTCAACTCCAATTGCTTCAACGGTTCCTCGTGCCGGATCTTCTCCCGCACTTCCTCCCGCAGGATCGGCTGGAACACCGACGCATCCAGATTGTTCTCCTGCATCCATTGTCTGGCGACCGGATTCGCTTCTTTGATATTCCCTTGCTCATCCAAAAGCAGGATCGCTGCCGGATTCATGTTGAACAACGTTTCATACCGTTTGCTCACAAAATTCAGAAAATCGTATTTCATCATCGTTTGCCGCAGGAAAAAACACCAAACGACGCCGCCATACAGGTAGGGGTACGGAGGAAGTATGCTGCCAAAATCGATCAGTCCAAATACGGCAAACCAGCAAGCGGAGATGACGACTCCCCGCGCCAGATGCCTGTAAATCAATCTGAGTTCCGGAGTGGCTGCGTGCCGTTCACCGATCGCCAGAGGAATCAGGTACAACAGGTTGTTGATGATGCTGGCCACCATCGTGATATAATACGGCCCGTTGTAAACTGGCGTCTTCCACATGCCGTTCTCGGTGAAGGCATGTACCGAAATGATGCTGTCTCCCGTCACCAGATTGATGGCAACTACCGTGAGCGGCAAATAAAAAATGCCAGGATACAAAAAACGCGGCATCTGGCGGTCAAGCTGCGTCAATTTGACAAACAGATGAAAGCCGAGACCCGGTATTGCAACACCCACACTGCTAAACCAGATGCCCGCCAGGATCGGACTGTAGGCAATCGGCAGTTGATGGCGGATGTACTCTTCGAGAAAAAGCAGCAAAAAGCAAAGCGAGGTTATGCCAACTAGCCGGTGTTCGACTTTCTTCGGATTGCGCAGCCAGACGTCCAGGCCCATGTAGGCAAAAAACATGATCGGCAACAAATGGGTAAATACGGGCACGATGACCGTCGACAAGTCCATGGCATCACGTCGTTTCTGTAAGAAATATTGTACTTTATTTTCTACGTTTTGTGTGAATGGACGTTTCATCCGGTCCGAAATACCCGCCGCATTATGCACCGCGCTTGATCATATCCCGTTTTCCCCCACCATTCGATCCGTCTGCCCAAGATATCTCACACATGACAAAAAACCCCCGCGCTGTAAGCGCGGGGCTTGTCAACCGATGTACAAAATGTGTCCGGTTCTAGTAAGCTCTGGCAAATACAACCGTATGAGCGGCAGATTGTCCGCAGACGAGGCATTGGGACTTCGTTTCCATAGGTTCAAACGGAATGTTGCGGCTCGTCGCGCCGGTTTCTTCTTTCACCTGCGCTTCGCATGCATCGGAACCGCACCAGCCGGCCAGCGCAAATCCGCGGCGTTCCTCCAGTTTTGCCTTCAGCTCGTCAAGCGTATCGACGGAGAAGAAATGCTCGTCGCGGAACTGCTTCGCCCGTGCAAACATGTCGCGATGGACTTCCTCCAGCATCGTTTGCACTTCTTCTGTCAAACGGTCAAGCGGCACCTGCTTCTTCTCGCCGGTGACGCGGGAAACAAGCACGCATACATGATTCTCCAGATCGCGGGGGCCCAGTTCCAGCCGGACCGGAATGCCCCGCATCTCGTACTCGTTGAATTTCCAGCCAGGCGACACGTCGGTACGGTCATCCACGCGAACCCGGATGCCCGCCTGCTTCAGTTGTGCAAACAGTTCATCCGTTTTGGCAATGACCTGTTCCCGGGTTTTCGGCGGCCCGATCGGAATCATGATCACCTGGGTGGGCGCCACTTTCGGCGGCAACACAAGCCCCCTGTCATCGCCGTGAACCATGATGATCGCGCCGATCAAGCGGGTGCTGACGCCCCAGGAAGTCGTATGGCAATATTCCTGCGTATTGTCGCGGCTCAGATATTTGATGTCAAATGCAACGGCAAATTTGGTGCCCAGATAATGGGATGTGCCGGCTTGTACAGCCCGGCCATCGCGCATCATCGCTTCGATGGAATAGGTGTCAACTGCACCGGCAAATCGCTCGGACGGCGTCTTCTGCCCTTTGATGACCGGAATGGCGAGCACATTTTCGACAAAATCGGTATAGACGTCCAACATGGTCATCGTCTCGCGGCGGGCATCCGCTTCATTTTCATGGGCAGTGTGGCCTTCTTGCCACAAAAATTCGCTTGTCCGCAAAAACGGCAGCGTCCGTTTTTCCCAACGCACCACGTTTGCCCACTGGTTGATCAGGAGTGGCAAATCACGATACGAGTTGATCCACTTGGCATACATGTGACCGATCATCGTCTCCGACGTCGGCCGGATCGCCAGCCGTTCCTCCAGCTTTTCACCGCCTGCTTCGGTCACCCATGGCAATTCCGGATTGAACCCTTCGACATGCTCTTTTTCCTTCATAAAGAAGCTTTCCGGAATAAAGATCGGAAAATAGGCGTTGCGATGGCCAGTTTCCTTGAAACGGCGGTCCAGCTCACGCTGCATGTTTTCCCAGAGCTCGTAGCCATCGGGCCGAAAGACGATGCAGCCGCGAACCGGCGAATAGTCCATCAGTTCCGCTTTTTTGATCACATCGATATACCAACGGGAAAAATCTTCCCCCTGAGGCGTAATTTCCGTTACGAATCCCTTGTCTTTACTCATCGCGATTCTCCATCCCCCGACAGCGGCATTTTCACTTGTTTACCAAACTTATTATATCGTTGTAAGTGACGACCACCACAAGCAACATCAACATGGCAAAGCCGATAAAATGAACCATGCTTTCGCGATTGGGATCCACCGGCTTGCCGCGAACGGCCTCCAGCGCAAGGAACATCAGCCTGCTGCCGTCCAGCGCCGGAATCGGCAGCAAATTGAAAATTCCCAGATAGAGGCTCAGGATGGCCGCCCATTTCGTCAAATAGGGCATTCCCTGCCTTGCGATATCCAGCGTAATTTTGGTCGTCCCGACAGGGCCGCTCATATCTTTCAGGCCGAGCTCACCGAAAACAAGTTTCTTGAAGCCATCGAAAATGATCTCCGTCCAGCTGACCATTGCCTGTCCGGACAGGGTTACCGTTTCCACCAGTCCGGGCTTGCGCAGTTCCGGTCCCGGATAAATCCCGACCTTGCCGTCATCGCCCGGTGTGACCACAATCGGCACCTCTGTGCCGTTGCGCTCGACGACCCATTTCATCGGCTTGCCGGCCGATTCATTGATTCGTTTGACAAAGTTGTCGATATCCCCGCCGACTCGCTCGCCATTGACGCTCAAAATCGCATCGCCCGTCTTCAGGCCCGCCTGCTCGGCCGGAGAAGATTCCACAACGCCATTGATGATGACTTTGGTCGAATGTTCATTTTCAATTCCGGTCATTTGGATCGCGACGCCGAACAGGACAAACGCCAGCAAAAAATTCATGACGGGACCGGCTGCGATGGCAATCGCCCGCTTGGAGACCGGTTTGCTGCCAAACTGGCGGTCATACGGGGCAATTTGCGTCTCCTGCCCTCTGGAAACAACAATCGCCTGCGGATGAACGTCCAGCGTCATCCATTCGCCATCCACATCAAGCTGGACCTGGAGCGATTTTTCCAGATCGATGGTTTTGATTTCTCCGCGCAGCACATTGGAACGCTCATCCAGACGATCCAAATAGATACGTGTAACAAGATCATCTTTGACACGCACCGCAATCGTCTGCCCCGGCTTCATCTCAATGACTTCCGGGTCCTCGCCTGCCATTCGCACAAAACCGCCAATCGGCAGCGCGCGAATCGTGTAACGCGTCTCTCCCCGCTTGATAGAAAACAATTTCGGCCCGAACCCGATCGCAAATTCGCGTACCAGTATCCCGGCCCGGCGGGCGAAATAAAAATGCCCCCATTCATGAAGCGAAACAAGCAAAAAAAACATCAGAACGGTCGCCAGCACGACCTGGATCGTTTGCAAAAACATCAACCCCCGTTGCCGCAAGCGGCTGTCCTTAGATTAACATTATTCTCCCATTTGATACAAGAGAATACGGACAGTTGAAAAGTTCGTTTCATATGCGTACGGAAGCTGCTTCCGACCGGGCCCACCGGTCGGCTTCCCGGATGGCATCCAGGTCGGGAGAACGAATGACCTCATGTTTGCCGAGCACCGATTCAACGATCGAATCGATCGCCAAAAAGGAGATTTCCTGGCGCAAAAATTTGGCCACGGCAACCTCGTTTGCCGCATTGAATACGGCGGGAGCCGTGCCGCCAGCCTTGCCCGCTTCATAGGCCAGTTTCAACATCGGATACCGCTTCATATCCATCGGCCTGAAATGCAATGCGCCTTGCTTCAGCAGATCCAGCGCCGAAGACGGCGACGGCCGTCGATGCGGATACGTCAATGCGTACTGGATCGGCACCCGCATGTCCGGGTTGCCCAATTGCGCAATCACGCTCGTATCTGCGAATTCGACCATCGAGTGGACGATGCTTTCGGGATGGATGACGACATCAATCTGCTCATATGGCACGCCGAACAGCCAATGCGCTTCGATGACTTCCAGTCCCTTGTTCGCCATGGTGGCGGAATCAATCGTAATTTTGGCGCCCATGGACCAGTTGGGATGCTTGAGCGCGTCCGCAACCGTCACGTTTGCGAGTTGGTCCCGCGTCTTGTCCCGGAAACTGCCGCCGGAAGCGGTCAGGATCAGCCGTTTCAGCGCCCGCCTGTCTTCTCCGTTCAGGCACTGGAACAAAGCCGAATGCTCGCTGTCCACGGGCAGGATAGGTACACCCTTAGCCGCGGCACGGGCCATCACCAGATGACCGCCCGTAACCAATGTTTCCTTGTTGGCCAGCCCGATCACAGCCCCGGCGTCGATTGCGGCAAGCGCTGAAGCCAGTCCCACGCTGCCGACCAGCGCGCACATCACGAAATCCGCGTCTGCATGCGCGGCCACTTCAATCAAACCCTCTTCACCCGCAACAACGCGTACACCGGGCGGAAGTTGCGGACGAATTTCGCCAGCCAACGCAGCGTCAGCCACGGAGACGATCCGTGGCCGAAACAACTGAACCTGCTCCAGCAGCAACTTGGTATTTCTGCCTGCAGCAAGCCCGACAATTTCATATTCTCCGGGATGGCGGGCCACAACATCCAGCGTCTGTGTCCCGATCGACCCTGTGCTGCCCAATATGGCAATTTTTTTCATCTGTTCGCTAAGCCCCCTCCGGTCCAACACCTGTCAGCCAGTTGACGGGAACAAGGCCAGCAAATGCAGGATCGGAAACACGATCAGCCAGCTGTCCGTCCGATCCAGGATGCCGCCGTGTCCCGGCAGCAGCCGCCCGGAATCTTTGACATTCCGGAACCGCTTGTAGGCAGACTGGATCAAATCGCCCAATTGCCCTGCGGCTGCTGCCACAACCCCGATCAAAGCCGCATGTCCGAATCCAAGCAAGTCCGGGCGGCACCAGGCGAATGCCAATCCGGCCAACACGGCGATCACCAGACCGCCGATTGCACCTTCCACCGTTTTGTTCGGACTGATGGCCGGCCACAATTTGGTTCTGCCCCAGGCTCTGCCGACAAAATATGCGCCTGCATCCGACGACCAGATGCAAACAAAGGCAACAGCTGACCAAAATATGCCATTTTCCAGTTCGCGGGTAGCCAGCATATAGTGAAAACCCGTTCCGACATAAATGGCGCCCAATAGCAGCAGGCTGGCATGCTCGAGGTTGATGTTGTTTTTGCTGAAAACCGTCGCCGACAGCAAAACGAATGCCAGCAGCCAGACAACGGTTTCAAATCGGGGCAGCGTTACCCCCCACACGTCCGGTACCTGCGTCAATACAAGCAGAATAACGGCAACAAACGCCAGCAATACATCCCATCGCCAATAAGGTTGGCCGTTCAATCTGACAAATTCCGCATAACCGATGATCGCCATGATGATCAGCAAACCCGCATACATCCAGCCGCCAAGCCAAAGCAATCCGGCGAACACGGCTCCCGCGATCACGCCGGTTACGATTCGTTGCGCCATGCGCTACAATCCTCCATACCGGCGAATACGCCGCTGATATTCATGAATCGCCTGATAGAGATGATGTTCGTCAAATTCAGGCCAATAGACGTCCGTAAACCAAAATTCGCTGTACGCAACCTGCCATAACATGAAATTGCTCAAACGAAGCTCGCCGCTCGTGCGGATCAGCAAATCCGGATCGGGCAAATCGTACGACTGCAAATGTGCAGTCAGCGATTCTTCGGTCACGGCTTCGGGGGCCAGCCGCCCCTGGGCGACTTCCTGCGCCAATTGCCTGGCCGCGTGGACAATTTCGGCACGGCTGCCGTAATTCAACGCAAAATTCAAGATCAATCCGGTGTTGTGCTGCGTGCGGGAGATCGCTTCATTTACGGCAGCAAGCGTATGCTCGGGCAGTTCCGCCTTCTGCCCCATCATGCGTACCTGCACATTGTTTTCGATCAGTTCATTGAGTTCTGCCGCCAGAAATTGCTCCGGCAGCTTCATCAAAAATTCGACTTCCGATTTCGGACGCTTCCAATTTTCCGTAGAGAAAGCATAGAGGGTCAGCACCTTCACCCCGACGCGATCCGCCGCTTTGGCAATGCGCTTGACGGTTTTCATGCCATGATGATGGCCCGCCACGCGGGGCAGACCGCGGGATTTGGCCCAGCGGCCGTTGCCATCCATGATGATTGCGATATGATGGGGTATATTGTCACCGGATGGCATGGCCACTTCATCCGCATGTCGTTCGGACGCTCCCGCGCCTGTGATGCCTGAAGCGCTTGGTCGCAGCTTGCGGAGCCAACTGCCGAAAGAACGGCCGCTCATCGAATTTCCCCCTTTTGGAATCCCGGCAAAAGCGAATAAACCCCACCTGACGGAGGGGCTGCGCCTGTCGATTACACTTCCATGATTTCTTTCTCTTTCACTGCCAATATTTTGTCAACTTCTGCCACATATTTGTCAGTGAGTTTCTGGATGTCGTCCTGGTGGCGCCGGGACTCATCCTCGGAAATCTGGTCTTTTTCCAGTTTTTTGATTTCGTCGTTGGCATCGCGACGAATGTTGCGGATGGCCACTTTGGCTTCTTCGCCGTATTTCTTCGTTTCCTTGGCCAATTCCCTGCGGCGTTCTTCCGTCAGCGGCGGAATGACGATCCGGATGATCGAACCGTCATTGACCGGATTCAATCCGAGGTCGGATTTCAGGATGGCTTTTTCGATGGCAGCCAGTGCTGTTTTGTCCCAAGGCTGAATCACCAGCGTGCGGGCATCCGGGGTGTTGATGGAACCCAGTTGGTTGATCGGCGTAGGCGTTCCATAGTATTCGGCGGAAACCCGTTCCAGCATGGCTGGCGAAGCGCGTCCCGCACGCAATGTGGAGAGCTCGCGCTTCAGCGCGGACAACGCCTTTTCCATGCGATCTTCGGCTGATTTTTTGATTGACTGCGGCACTAGTCCACACTTCCTTTCACGATTGTGCCAATTTTCTCGCCCAGAATGGCTCGTTTGATGTTGCCTTTCTCGGTAATCGCAAATACAAGAAGCGGAATATTGTTGTCCATACACAAGGATGATGCCGTTGAATCCATGACGCCCAGATTTTTGTTCAACACGTCCATATAAGTAAGCTGATCGTATTTAATCGCATTCGGATCTTTAAACGGGTCGGCGCTGTACACGCCATCAACTTTGTTTTTGGCCATCAAGATGACTTCGGCTTCGATTTCGGCTGCACGAAGCGCTGCAGTCGTATCGGTAGAGAAAAACGGGTTCCCCGTACCGGCAGCAAAAATGACGACGCGTCCTTTTTCCAAATGCCGTATTGCGCGACGGCGAATGTACGGTTCCGCTATTTGCTGCATCGCGATTGAAGTCTGAACCCTGGTCGGTACATTCAACTGTTCCAGTGCATCCTGCAACGCAAGTGAGTTCATGACCGTTGCCAGCATGCCCATGTAGTCGGCCGTTGCGCGATCGATGCCTTTCTGGCTGCCTGCGATTCCCCGCCAGATGTTGCCTCCGCCACAAACAATCGCCACTTCGACGCCCAGTTCAACGACTTCCTTTACCTGTTCCGCAATCGACAGGATCGTCGAGGCTTCGATGCCGTATCCGTTCGAACCGGATAGCGACTCTCCGCTCACCTTCAATACCACGCGTTTATATACGGGTCTTCCCAAAACATTTACCTCCACCCTACTGGTTTAAAAAAGCGGGAACACATTGTGTTCCCGGGCAGTGAACGCTTTATTGCAGCTTCGCTTGGGCCATGACCTCTTCCGCGAAGTTGTCCACTTTCTTCTCCAAACCTTCGCCCAATTCGAAACGGGCAAAACGGCGGATCGAAATTTTTTCACCGATTGCGGCGATCGTTTCATTCAGCAACACCGTAATCGTTTTGTCCGGATCCTTGACAAAGGATTGCTCCAACAGGCAATTTTCTTCGTAGTATTTGCCAATTCTGCCTTCAACCATTTTTTCGACGATTTTTTCCGGTTTGCCTTCATTCAGCGCCTGATTGCGCAAAATTTCTTTTTCTTTTTCCAGCACGTCTGCCGGTACGTCTTCCTTGGCCAGATATTTCGGATTTGCGGCTGCAATTTGCATGGCGATATCTTTGACAAACGAACGGAATTGATCGGTTTTGGCCACGAAATCCGTTTCGCAGTTGACTTCAACCAGCACACCGATTCTTCCGCCGCCATGGATGTAGGACTCGACCAGCCCTTCGGTCGCAATGCGATCGCCTTTTTTGGCAGCGGCAGCCAATCCTTTTTCGCGGAGAATGACAGCCGCCTTTTCCATGTCTCCATTCGCTTCTTCCAGCGCTTTTTTGCAATCCAGCATACCGGCTCCCGTTTTTTCGCGGAGCGTTTTAACGTCTGCAGCACTAATTGCCACGCCAATGACCTCCTGAATGTCGCGGCTTCCAAACCGGGCAAGCGGCCACAGCTTGAAGCGCAACGAATGTGTTGTCGAATGTTTTAAAAAAGGGGCGGTAAGAAGACTCGCTTCTGACCCCCCATATCTGACTCGTTATGCTGCTTAAGCTGTCGTTTCCTCGCCTTGTTGCGATTCCACGATGGCGTCCGCCATTTTGGACGTGAGCAGCTTAACGGCACGGATCGCGTCGTCATTGCCGGGAATGACATAGTCGATCTCGTCCGGGTCGCAGTTGGTGTCGACGATACCGACAATCGGAATGCCCAGCTTGCGCGCTTCGGCTACTGCAATGCGTTCCTTGCGAGGATCGATGATGAACAGCGCATCGGGAAGCTTACGCATGTTTTTGATGCCGCCGAGGAATTTCTCCAGCCGGTCTTTTTCCTTGCGGAGCAAAATGACTTCCTTTTTCGGCAGGACGTCAAACGTGCCGTCCTCTTCCCATTTGTTCAACTGGTGCAGCCGGTCGATCCGCTTCTGGATCGTCGAGAAGTTGGTCAGCGTGCCGCCGAGCCAACGTTGATTGATATAATACATGCCGCAGCGTTCCGCTTCTTCCTTGACCGAATCCTGTGCTTGCTTCTTCGTGCCAACGAAGAGCATCGTGCCGCCTTCAGCCGCCAATTGGCGAACGAAGTTGTAGGCTTCTTCGACTTTTTTGACCGTCTTTTGCAGGTCAATGATGTAAATGCCGTTTCTTTCGGTAAAGATGTACTTATCCATCTTCGGGTTCCAGCGACGGGTCTGGTGACCGAAGTGTACGCCAGCTTCAAGAAGCTGTTTCATGGATATGACTGCCATCTTACCTGCACCTCCTGATAAGTGGTTTTATGGTGAATCCCCTCCGCCGCTCGCACTTTTCGCCAAAACTCCCTGTCCCAGGAAGCACCGTTGACGAAATTGAACGACGTGCGTATTTTCACACCGTCAAATACTATACCATATACACAAGCCATGTGCAATGGATTCCAGCGGCAATGCCGCTTTTTTCCCGATGGGGTGAAAACGCAAAAAAGGCATCGCCCGCCAGACATGGCATGCATGTCCGCAAGCGATGCGAAAGGCCGTTAATTGTCTTTTGGCCGCATTAATTCGGCAATAATTTCTTCATACGTAGGTTGGCCCGCAAACACGGACGTCCCCACTGCAATCTGCCTGCTGTACGGTCTGGCGGCCTGCGTGAAATCATCCGGATCTTCAATCACGCCCAATGCCTTCAGACTGCGCGCGACCGTCATCAAACTCATGTTTTTGTTGACATAGAACGCGACGACGCGTTCCGCATTTCCGGCGGCTTCCGGCGCGTCAGACGATTCCCCTGCGGGACTGGCCTGCGGCGGCAAATCTTTCCCATCCGTTCCGCCATTTTCTTCACCGGCCTGCGGCGACGGTTGCGGCGCAGAAACCAGCTCTGCTTTCCGCAAAGCTTCAGCAACCGCCTCATCGAGTTCCTGCTGGGTATACATCCTGACCTCGTCGGAAAGCATACGCGACGGATCGTTTTCCATGGCAAAATTGATCAATTGCAACAGCATGGCGCCAAGGACGATGCCCAATCCGAAGCCCATCCACCAGCTCCGATGTTTACGCAAACTGCTCTTCCTCCCGCCGTGCAAGCTGCAAAATCAGTTGCACTTCCCCTTTATTCATCCCTGCCGTCTTGGCAATCTGCTCGATCGATCTTCCTTTGCGATGGAGCGCCAGCAATTCGGCATATCGCTCCCGGATTGAAATGGGCATCGCGGAAACCGGAGCAGGCGATCCGGCCTGTGTTGCCGGCTGGACACCGGACGCTGCGGCCTCCGCGGGTGATTGTGAAGCCGGCTGATTTTGCCCTTGCGATGAACCGGCCGACTGTTCCGATACGGGCGCATTGGTTGCAGCCGAAAACGCAGCCGCCCGTGCATTCATTTCCCCCATTTGCCGCTCCAGCGTCCGAATCTGTTCAACCAGACCTTTGATCGTTTCATCCTGCTCCTGCTTGAATTTGGTCACCGCATCCAGCAATTCGCGGTTTTCCGTTTCCAGTTCTTCCAGCAGCCGATCATAGGCAGGGTCGCTTCCCCCATCCTGCTGTTCCCGTCTTTGTTTGGGTGTCAGCCATGCGAATCCGAATATGGCAACACCCAGCAGCGCCACACTGACCCAGGGTTCCATTCTGCCGCTTTGTCCCCTTTCCCGGTGAAACGTTCACAATGAAAAATCGATATGTTTGCCCTTAAACGGATGGAGCGATTGGACCTCCTGCTGCTGCTCCTGACCGCCAGTCTGGTTTTGGCGCCTGGAGGATTGCCGGCGGTCACCGCCGGCCTGGCGATCACTGATCTGGCTTTTGGCCGAAGATTCGGTCTGATTCGTGCGCTGCGCTTGCCGTTCCGATTGCCGGATTCCCTGCTGGGCAAGCATTGCCTGCTCCGCGAAAGCGCGATTCAACTGGTTGTGGGCGAGTTGTGACATCTCCGCTGTGCGAGGAAGCGAAGTCTGCAAATCAATCGATTTGTAACTCACCATGAACCCCCCGATCCGAAAATGGGATAAGCCCGATCAAACAAAAGGCACCATCGAAATTTCGCCGTCCACGAACCGGAACGATACGCGCTGCATCGTATCCTTGACAAAACGGGTGTATCGCCCGATCACGATTTTCGTGCCGCCATAAACCGTATGCGTCACATTAACCCGGGCAATTGAAGCATCTTCCAGCGTTTTTTCGATTTCCAGCACGCGTTCCTTGATGGCTTCCAGCGACTCCGTCGCCTGTTTTTTCGTCGCGCCCAGCTTCACCCGCATCGCCAGCTTGTCCGGTGGCAATTGGCCCACGGACGCCATTTGATCCAGCAGCGTCAACGCCTTGTTCGTCTTGTCCAGATTGTCATTCAGGTTGCGCATCTCCTGTTTCAATTCCGCCAATTCCTGCCGCAACTCGGGATTGACGCCCACTTCCACGATGGTCGCCGTGGACATGGAATTGCCGATGACGCGTGCCGTGACTTTTTCGCCAGCCTGGATGTTGCCGCCAACAATCAGTCCTTTGGCGCCGAGACATTCCACATTTCGGCCTGCTCGCACATTGGAATGCATGATGCTCTGGCTGACGATGATATCTTCCCCGGCATAAACGTTGCCTTCCATAATGAAAGAACATTTCACGTTTCGGCCGGCCTTGACCATTCCCTTGTTGCTGCCGATGATGCCGCCGGAGATTTCAATCGACCCTTCCGACTCGACTTCCGCGCCTTCAATTCCGCCTGTTACCCGGATATCTCCGGATGCCTTCACGCGAAAACCGGTCAGGATGTTGCCACGCACGACCACGGTGCCGACAAAATCGATATTACCGACGTTATAATCGACATCTCCATTCACTTCGAACACCGGAAAGACATTGATCTTGTCTTTTTCCGTCTTCGTGACCATGCCGTCAATGGCCGCATACATCGCGGTCCTTTCCGGATTGACGACGACGTTTTTGCCAATCTTGAACATCGCTTCCTTGCCGTTCTTGCAGGGAATGGGTTCGCCGGTAACGGCAATGCCCGGTTCGCCTTGTGTCGGAGGAACGCGCTCCGCAATGAGTTGCCCGGCTTTCACATTCGTCAGTTGCATCACGTTTTTGAAGTCGACACTGCCATCCTCGCGTTCCGAAGGCCGGTTCTGCTTTTCCTGGCCGATCTCGTACAGCAAACGGACGTATCCGTCCTGGCCGTCTTTGGGAGGCACGCCGACTGCCACCACATTTTGGTGGAAGAAAAAGTCCTGGGGTCGTTGTGCAATCAACTGGAGCATATCCTTCTGGATGCCGTGTTTGACTCCTTGTGATGCCAGTAAAGCTTCCAGTTGAGGAACATCCAGTTTGATTTCTCCCTCGACACGCCTGAAAATCAGATATGCATACATCTTGTCATCCGAAATTTTGACTTGCAACAAATCTTGAAGTGGTGCCGATTGTTGATCTGTCACGCCAATTCCCCCTGTCAACCATTCTGGAACAAATGCTCTTTATGCTTGGCAAGCGTCCCCCGTAGTCGCAAAATTGCTTTCGAATGAAGTTGGGAAATACGTGAGGGCGACAGTGACATGACTTCGGCAATTTCGCTAAGCGAGAGATCTTCATAATAAAACAAGGAAACGACTGTACGTTCTTTTTCCGTCAGCCTCTCCAGCCCGAGCATCAGCATTTCCTTCAAATAATTTTCGTGGACTTTGGATTCGGGATTCATTGCTTTATCATCAACGAGAAGCGACATGCGCGTCTCGGATTCTTCCTCGCGAATCGGATCTTCCAATGAACAGACCGCTGCTACGGCAACTTCCTGCAGCATCGTTTGAAATTCTTTTTGCGAGATTTGCAGATATTCGCAGATTTCTTCATCGGTGGCGGAACGCAAATAACGTTGTTCCAGCACCGCATAGGCGTCTTCCATTTTTTTGGCTTTGTCCCTTACGGAACGCGGCACCCAATCCCCGTGCCGCAAACCGTCTATGATGGCGCCGCGAATGCGCCAGGATGCATAGGTTTCGAATTGCAATCCCCGCTGATAATCAAATTTTTCGATCGCATCGATCAATCCCATCACGCCGTGACTGGCCAGATCATCTTTGGTTACATTTTTGGGCAATGAAGCAGACATTCGACTCGATACATAGTCCACCAACGGCAAATAATGTTCGATCAGCTTTTTTCTTGCGTCCGAATTTCCGTCTCTTTTCCAACTCAGCCACAAGTTCTGATGGGACAATTTCGAACGGGCTTGATCGACCATTTTTGCTTCACCTTACCTTTCGTCCGACATACGGCGAATTGCTTGTGTTACAGTTTCGGGATCCGGGTTGTCCAGCGTAACGAACCGTTTGGGGGTAAGCGGTTTGAATCCGGAAACGTCCTGAGTTTTGCTTCCGGACCAATTTTCCTTCAGCAGCTGCCCCAGTTCTTCTCCCTCGTCCGGCGTGACCAAATCGAGTGTGGCACCCACTCCCTCTTCCTGCTGCACGTCCGCTGCATGGGCAGGAGCCGCAGGCGGCAGCATCAGCATGCCGAGAATGAATCGAACGACATAAGCGAGCAATCCAAAAAGGATGAATGCATAGAAACATCGTGTTATCGTCGTAAGAAACGGATTGTTGCCCAGTGAGAACAGCAAGACCAGCACCACGCCGATCCCGCCCGAAGTCACATTCCAGCGCCAGGAACCGAGCATGCTAAATCTCCTTTACACCGTATTGCACGCTGCGAATGATGAGTATGCCCGTCCCGCTGTCAAATTCCACGGTCCGGCCATAATTCGCTCCCGTATCTTCGGCAATGATTGGAATCCGGGCCAATTCCAAAGCCTGTTTCGTCGATTCGACATTGCGGGGGCCAATTCGCATGGAATCGCCGCTGCCCGCAAATGCAAACATCTGGGCGCCTCCGGCCAATTTGGCGGTCATGCGGCCGGGATCAGCGCCGATGGATTGCATGCGACGGATCAATTCCGGAATTGCTGTGTCCGCATATTTGGCTACGTTCAATTGACCTTCCCTTGCGATTTCCGAGGAAGGCAGCATGATATGCGCCATTCCTGCAACTTTTTTGACGGCATCAAACAAGGCGACGCCAACGCAGGAGCCCAGACCGGTCGTCTTCAAAACGGCACCGCCGGTTGCAACGTTCAGATCGGCCATTCCGACTTTGATCAAGGTCCCTTCCATCATTCCACCGGCACCCCAAGCGATTGAAACAGCTTTTTGAACGAATCCGGATCGGGAATGAGAAAGAAGTGACCTTCAGCCTCCTGCCGACCTTCCAGAAAAGTCGTATCAATCAACAAAGCATCATCGCCCATCGTACCGAACTGCAAAAGACCGTAGCTCAGGATGGCTCCTGCCATATCCACTGCAATGGAAGGAACGGACGGCGACATGTACAATCCGGTCAAATCCCCCAATGACGACAAATAGGACCCTGCCAGAATGTTGCCAAGTTCACAAAGCGCAGATAGCTCCATCTCGGTGTAATGATCCTCATCGGATGCTTCCATGGAAAGCAATCCCCGGAGCAAACGGCGGGAAGATTCCTTGGATATGATGAAAAACATGTTGCCAGGCGCATCCCCGTCTACCCGCAAAAAAATCGCCACGACAACCGCTTCCGATCCACCCACGCGATCCGCAATTGCTTCAAAAGGAAGCAGACTGACAGTCGGAACAGCCATGTCCACCGGTTTGTTCAGTAACTTGGACAGCGCTGTCGCTGCATTCCCCGCACCGATATTGCCGACTTCGCGGAGCACGTCCATTTTGAACTCGGAATCATGCTGAAACAGGTTCACGCTTCGTTACCAAACCTTTCCAATTGGATGATTTCAGAACGGTTCAACACTTCAGCGAGATTCAGCAAAATCAGCAGCCGGCCTTCACCAATTTTGGCTACACCGCTCAAATATTTGGCTTTGACACCACCGACGACTTCCGGCGGATTTTCGATCGTATCGCTCATGACATCCATCACGTCATTGGCCGAATCGACAATAAACCCGACCTCCAGATCATTGGCCGATACGATCACGATGCGGGTGTTGTCCGTCGGCTCCGTCTCCGGAAGGCCGAACCGGCCGCGCAAATCGATCACCGGTACGACGACGCCGCGCAAATTCATGACCCCTTTGACAAATGGCGGCGTATTGGGAACACGGGTAATCGGGGCCATTCTTTCGATCGTTTTGACTTTGTCGACTTCAATGCCGTATTCTTCGTGTGCCAGTGTGAAGACGATCACTTTCAGCTCTTCTGCCATGCATGTTCCTCCTTCGTTTGGACCTGCTAGTTGATGGATAAACCGGTGATTACTTGATCAGTGCGTTTGGATCGATAATCAGTGCCACCTGTCCGTCCCCGAGAATGGTGGCGCCAGACACCAGGGGGATTCCCGCCAGATAGTTGCCCAGCGTTTTCAGCACAATTTCGCTTTGGCCGATAAATTCATCCACGAGTACAGCGGCCATTTTGTCGCCTTTGCGAATCACCAGCATTTCCGTTTCCACTTCGCCCGCTTCGCTGTAATCAGGTGATTTCACCTGCTTGGACAGCGATACGACCGGAATGATGGAATCGCGATATTCGATCATTTGCATGCCATGCATCGAACGGATATCCGTTTGCTTGATCGAGGCCGTCTCCACGATGGACGACAGCGGAAAGGCGTATTTTTCGGACCCCAGCTTGATCAGCATCGCCGAAATGATCGAAAGCGTAAGCGGCAGTTGGACAGAGAAACGGGAACCTTTGCCCAGCGCCGATGTCACTGACACCTGGCCGCCCAGCGATTCAATCTTCGACTTCACGACATCCAGTCCGACGCCGCGGCCGGAGATGTCGGACACTTTTTCGGCCGTGCTGAATCCCGGCGCAAACAGCAGCATGTACACTTCTTCATCCGTCATCGATTGAGCCGCTTCTTCGGTGATCACGCCGCGCTTGATGGCGGTAGCGGTAACTTTGTCGCGATTGATCCCCCGGCCATCGTCTTCGATTTCAATGAACACATGGTTGCCGCTATGGTAAGCGCGCAAATGCACCGTACCGGTCTCGGACTTGCCTGCCTGTATCCGGTCCTGAACCGGTTCGATGCCATGGTCCACCGAATTCCGGATCAAATGGACCAGCGGGTCGCCGATTTCATCGATGACCGTGCGATCCAATTCGGTTTCCGCACCCGTGATGACCAAATCGATCTTTTTGTCCAGCGACTTCGCCAAATCCCGGACCATCCGCGGAAAACGGTTGAACACGCTGTCAACCGGCACCATCCGCAGTTTCAGCACGATATTCTGCAAATCCGAGCAGACGCGCGCCATATGTTCCACCGTTTCGGTCAGATCCCCGCGGCGCACTTCCGAAGCCAGTTGTTCCAGGCGAACACGGTCAATCAGCAATTCACTGAACAAATTCATCAGGGTATCCAGCCGGTCAATGTCCACACGAATCGTTCTCGGTGCCGCACTGCCGCCTCCTGCGCCGGCTGCCGGTCTGGCAGGTGGCGTTTTGGCGGCCGATGAAGCGGAGGACGCCGCAGGGCTTGCTTCCTTGGCGGCAGGTGCCGTTTTGGCCGCCTCCGTCTGCGCAGTCGCTGCCGCCTCTCCGGCCGCAGCCAATTCCTTCAGCGCGGATTTGTCGATCGGCCTCAACTGTACGGACTCGATTTCCGATACGCGGCTGATTTGGTCGCGCAAAGTCTGTTCATCGTTTTTGGTGATGAAGTAGACGGAAAAATTGCGTTCGAATTTTTCCTGTTCGATGTCCTGTACGGACGGATGTGACTTGATCACTTCCCCGTTGCGTTCCAGCACATCGAAAACCATATAGGCCCTTGCAGCCTTCAGCACACAATCTTCCTGGATGACGACATCGATAAAGAATGCGGAAAACCCGCTCTCAAGCGATTGTTCCAGGACGGACAGCTGGTATTGGTCCAGCACAAGTTGGGCCGGTGCTTCCGCCGCCTTCGTATTGGCCGGTGCCGCAGCCGTTCCCTCGACATCCCCCTTGACAATCGCTTTCAAACGGGCGACCAGATCGGATACGTCGAGCTTGCCCGAACCGCCGCCCATGACGTCTTGTACCATGCTGTCCAGTGCGTCCAGACCCTTGAACAGCGTATCGAAAATATGGCTGTTCATCGAAAGCTTGTTGTTGCGAACCAAATCAAGTACGTTTTCCATTTCATGCGTCAAAGACGCCAGATCCTCGAAACCCATTGTCGCTGACATCCCTTTCAGCGTATGGGCGGAACGGAAAATGAGCTGGACGATGCTGATGTCTTCCGGCTGTTGCTCCAAACGAAGCATGTTTTCGTTTAGCGCCTGCAGATGTTCGTTTGCTTCATCAATAAAGATCGACAAATATTGGTTCATTTCCACTGGCCAGACACCTCCTGATTGACTGGACTGGCTTATCATGTTGTCATTTTAAGCGGGATCTCACTTCACGCACAATCGAGGGGCCGATTTGATGCAGCGGAAGTACACTGGTCACGGCTCCCAACTCTACCGCACTTCTCGGCATGCCGTATACAACGCAAGTTTCTTCCGATTCGGCGATCAACGTGGCCGCCCCATCCTCCTTCAGTGCCTTCATGCCCCTGGCACCGTCGCTGCCCATTCCCGTCATCAGGACGGCGTGACGTTTCAATTCCTTGAGGCCGACAAGCGATTCGAAAAGCACGTCCACGGACGGCATGTGTCCGCTTCGGGGCCCTTCCGTCGTCAACCTGATCCGGTAAGCCCCGTTGCTGTCCTGGACGACTGTCATCTGTTTGCCTCCGGGCGCGATATAAGCGGTGGCCGTCTCGAGCCGGTCATCCTGTTTCGCTTCACAAACCCGAATGGCGCTGAACGAATCCAGCCGCTGCGCCAGCGAGTAGGTAAATTTGGGCGGCATATGCTGCACGACGAGCACCGGTGCTTCAAAATCGGCCGGCAGCTTCGTCAGCACTTCATGCAAGGCCCGTGGCCCGCCTGTTGATGTGCCGATCACCACGATCTGGTCGAATTTCGTGCTCGGCTTGTGGGCGGTTCGGCGTGCCGGCATGGCAACGGCTGCCGCCGTCTCCGGCGATACAGGCGTCCGACGCACTTGGGGAGGAACCTTGGGCACCGCTGATGGCGAAGCGCCGAGGCGGCTTCCGGGAGACCGCGCAACCCATTTGTCCGCTACCTTCGGACCTGTAGGCGCCAACCGGGCTGGCGGAGCAGGTCCGGCCTTGGGAAGCGTGCGTCCGGCTACTCCGCTCGGCCATCGGGTTGCTGCGGCACGCGACGTTTTTTTGCTTGCCGGAGTTGACTTGACCGCGGTGACAGTACCGACCGCAGATGCATCCGGAACTTCTGGCGGTGCGGGTGGAGCGTTGGTTGCGGTTTCGTGATGCTCCTCCGTTTCCGGTGGGTCCAGCGCTCCGTTTCCTTCAGCGGGAACCGGCTCTGCCGAACGCTCTTCGACGGCGGGCAACATGCGCAAAGCTCCCATCTTGATCGATTCTGCTGCGGCGTGAAGCTTGTCCGTCAAGTATTTGCTCACTTCACCGATGTCCAGATGCAAAGTGCTGTCCGGTTTGCGCACAAAATCGAATGCGCCATATTGCAAAGCCTTGATTGTATCGTGCGTGCCATTGTCGGTCACCGCTGACAACATGATGATCGGCATCGGACGCGTCGACATGATGGCCCGCAACGCCTCCAACCCGTTCATACGCGGCATTTCCATATCCATGGTGACGATATCGGGCTGCAGTTCCATGACCAGCTTGATCGCTTCTTCTCCATCCGCTGCGGTACCGGCTACCATAAAACTTTCATCCTTGTTCACCACATCGCAGAGCACCTGACGCATAAAGCGGGAATCGTCCACAACCAACACGCGATATTTCGTCATTTGCCTCTGCCTCCCCTGGATGAAATGTTGGATCATGTGGTCATTGTACGAGCCTGGTCTGGTTCTACCTCCAAAAACGCTTCAATTTTTGGAGAAATCCGCCAATTCCATTGTGATTTGACGATAGCCTGCCTTCTTTCAAATAAAATGCAACGATTCGCTCGATGCCTCTGGCAGCCGCACAGTCCGGATAGGCAACCGACAAAGGCGTCTGGCGCTTGACCGCTTTGGAAACGTGCGCATCATCGGGAATGTAGCCGAGCACCGGGATGTCCAGACCCAAAAATTTGGCAGCCACCTGTTGAATATTGTCGGACGTCTGCTTGCCTTCCCGATCATCCCCGACCCGGTTGACGATCAACCGGAACGGCACGTCATGCCCCATCGTTTTCACCATCTTGATCAGCGCATAGGCATCCGTGATGGAAGTCGGTTCCGGTGTCGTCACGATGATCGTCTCTTCGGCGGCCAAAATGAAACGAAGCGTTTCTTTCGACAATCCGGCGCCGGTATCAAACAGGAGAAAATCCACGTGTCCTTGCAGCAAACTTATTTGCTCGGCGAAGTACTCGATTTCTTCATCCGACAGCCGGATCAGTTCCTTGAAGCCCGAGCCTCCGGCAATAAATTTCAGCCCGCCCGGTCCGGTATGGATGATGTCCCAGATGCTTTTTTCCCGTTTCAGCAAATGAAAGAGATTGTACGGAGCAGGCGTTCCGAGCAGCACGTCTATATTGGCCATGCCGACATCGGCATCGAACAGGAGTGTGCGATAACCCCGTTTTTGGAGCGCCATCGCAAAGTTCAGACTGACATTCGATTTGCCGACGCCGCCTTTGCCGCTGGTTACCGTAATGATTCGCGTCGTTGTCTTTGCCGGGCTTTCTTTTGCGTGGACCAGCTGCCGGAGCGCTTCCGCCTGATCATTCATAAGCCGACTCCCCCAACAATTTGTTCACCCATTCGTCCGGATTAAATGTGCGAATATCGTCGGGTACCGTCTGACCGAATGTGACATAAGAAATCGGGAAAGAAAATTCCCGGACCAGATTGATGATTGCACCGTATGAATCAGTTTCGTCGGCTTTCGTCAGCAACAGGCGCCGGATGCCGTATTTGGCAAATTGCGACACCGTCGCTTTCATGTCGGCATACTTGTGTGTCAGGCTCAGTACGAGAAACGTTTCGGATTTGTCGTTTGCCGCAAGCAGGCTGTTGACTTCCGAGACGTACAATTCATTTCGGTAGTTCCGGCCGGCCGTGTCCATGAACAACAGATCCCGGTCAGCCAATTTGCGATAGGCACGCGTCAACTCGCTCGGCGAAAAAACGACCTCCAGAGGCACGTTCAAAATATCCGCGTACGTCCGCAACTGATCGACCGCTGATATGCGGTATGTATCGGCAGTGATGAATCCGACCGATTTGCGGTGGGACAACGATTGGTCCGCTGCCAGTTTGGCGATTGTCGTCGTTTTTCCGACGCCGGTCGGACCAACAAAATGCACGATGCGCGTATCGCGGTTAATTCCGCCACCAGCGCATGGTATCAGCCAGGACCGGAGCACCTCTTTGGCCGCCTCGTACGTTGCCGATTCATCGGGATCTGCGGCATCCGGGATCCGGTTGCGCACTTCTTCGGCAAATTGTTCGACGTGCACGGGTTCAACGCCTTGTTCGGCCAATCTGCGGCTCCATTTCAGGACCGACTCCGGCATGTTGCGAAACGATTGCTGCCTTGCCATCCTGGCCATCATGTCTTTCATGGCCCGCAATTCCTGCATCAGCACATCCGTTTCAATGATTTCCGGCCGGGCGCCTGCATGTTCGGCGATTTCCGGAGATGGTGCAGGCGAATCGTCGGAAGCCGCCACCGTTGAAGCCGCGGGCGCAGGAATCCGATCTCTAGAAGCGGAATCTGGATTGCGCTGGGCGTAAATCTGCCGAACAGCCTGACGCGGGATCGGCACCGTCTCTTCCGGCTGCGACTGCACCCGGGTCAATGCAGATTTGGCGGTAGCTTCTTCTGACGCCGGCCTGGTTGGTACAGACCGTGCCGACAACGAACGCGACGGCGTTCTGCGGGCGGATTCATCAACGGCAGCGATGACTTCGACCCGTTTCTTCCGAAACAAGCCGAGAAAACCGCCAGTCCGGACTTCCTTCGTATTGAGGATGACCGCATCCGAACCCAGTTCGTGACGGATCATCTGGACCGCTTCCGGCAAGTCACCGACCAGATACCGTTTTACTCTCATGCATTCACCACCCCAACGCTCTGCACTTCAATATTCGGCTCCAGTTCGCTGTAGGAAAGCACGGGTATATCCTGCAAACTGCGTTCGATCAATTGGCGCATGTACATCCGGATCGCTGGTGATGTCAAGATGATCGGCTGTTGTCCCGACTGTACCAGCCGGTTGACCTGTTCGGTCAATTTCTGGAAAATCGTTTGCGAAGAGGCCGGATCAAGCGCCAGATAGCTGCCGTGTTCTGTCTGTTGTACCGCATCCGCGATCTTCTTCTCCACGGCCGGACTGATCGTTATAACGCGCAAGGGTTCACTGGGTTGGGCATATTGCTGCGTAATTTGCCGGGACAGGCTCTGTCTGACGTATTCGGTCAGCACGTCGGGATCTTTGGTGTACTTGCCATAGTCGGCCAACGTTTCGAAGATGGTCACCAGATCGCGGATTGAAATTTTTTCCTTCAGCAGCTTGGCAAGCACCTTCTGCACTTCCCCGACACCCAGGATGGAAGGGATCAGCTCTTCCACAAGCGCCGGATACGTCTCTTTGACGCTGTCGATCAGTGCCTTCGTTTCCTGGCGGCCAATCAGTTCATGCGCATATTTCTTGATGACTTCCGTCAAATGGGTGGCAACGACCGAAGGCGGGTCCACCACGGTATAACCGGCCATTTCCGCCCTTTCCTTCGTGGCTTCATCAATCCACAAGGCGGGAAGGCCAAATGCGGGTTCCCTCGTTTCGATGCCGGTAATGGATTCGTCTTCAAAACCGGGACTCATGGCCAGGTAGTGATGTAGTAACAATTCGCCACGAGCCACCATATTTCCTTTCATTTTGATAATATATTCGTTCGGTTTTAGCTGAATATTGTCGCGAATCCGGATAACGGGGACGATCAGCCCCATCTCGAGCGCGCACTGGCGCCGGATCATGATGATGCGGTCCAGCAAATCACCGCCTTGCTGCGTGTCGGCCAGGGGAATGAGTCCGTATCCGAACTCGAACTCGATCGGATCGACCTGCAGCAGGCTAAGCACACTTTCGGGACTGCGAACTTCTTCGATTTCCTTTTCTTCCACGAGCAACTGTTCTTCCGCTTCGCGTTTCTCCAGGTTTTTTTGCAGCCTGTAACCGGCAATGGCCAGGATGGCCGCATAGGGAATCGTCGTCACCATCGGAATCGGCGTCGCAATGCCCAGCAAGGCAATTGTCCCGGCAACGATGTACAGCAGCTTCGGATAACGGAGCAACTGGACGGAGATATCGCTGGCCATGTTGCCGTCGGAAGCCGCACGGGTCACGATGATGCCGGTAGCCGTGCTGATGAGCAAAGCGGGAATCTGGCTGACGAGACCATCGCCAATGGACAAAATCGAATATGTATTGATCGCATCCATGATCGACATGCCATGGATGGCCATGCCGATAATGAAACCGGCAATGAGGTTGATCAATACGATGATGATGCTCGCAATGGCGTCTCCCTTGACGAATTTGCTGGCACCATCCATCGCGCCATAGAAGTCGGCTTCTTTTTCAATTTTTTCCCGGCGCTCGCGCGCCTGCTGTTCATTGATCAAGCCGGCATTCAAATCGGCATCGATACTCATCTGCTTGCCGGGCATCGCATCGAGCGTGAACCTGGCGGCAACCTCTGCGACGCGTTCCGAACCTTTGGTGATGACGATGAACTGCACGACGATCAGGATGAGAAACACGACCATGCCGATGGCCAACTGGCCACCGGCAACGAAATTGCCAAAAGTTTCAACAACATGTCCCGCATAAGCGTCACGCAAAATCAACCGCGTCGTCGAAACGTTGAGCGCCAGCCGGAATACGGTCGTAACCAGCAACAGCGTAGGAAAGATCGAAAAATGCAGTGCGTCCCTCGTATTCATGGCGATCAGCAAAATCATGAGCGCAATCGAGATGTTGAGCACGAGCAGAATGTCCAGCAACCAGGTCGGAATCGGAACAACCATCATGAGTACAATCGCGATGATGCCGACCAGTACGCCCAGGTCGCGAAACTTCATTATCGATCCCTCCTTTCATCGTTTCTCTAAGCTCTTCTGCGGCCTTTCAGCCGATATACGTAAGCCAGCACTTCCGCGACAGCCTGGAACAGGTCGCCGGGAATCGTATCTCCGATTTCCGTACGATCGTACAGCGCGCGAGCGAGCGGCTTGTTTTCCATGATGGTGACATCATGCTTGCGCGCAATTTCCCGGATTTTGAGCGCCAGATAATCCTGCCCTTTCGCCACAACCTTGGGCGCATCCATCTTGGTGCCATCGTATTGCAGGGCAACCGCATAATGGGTCGGGTTTGTAATGACGACATCCGCTTTCGGTACTTCCTGCATCATGCGCATCAGGGCCATCCGGCGCTGCCGTTCCCTGATTTTCGCTTTGACTTTTGGATCGCCTTCCATGTTTTTGTGTTCGTCCTTGATGTCCTGCTTGCTCATGCGCAAGCTTTTTTCGTATTCATATTTGGCGAAAAGATAATCTCCGATGGACAATGCAAACAAGGCTGCTGCAACGATCAAACCGATGCGAACCGTCAGGCTGGCACAATACGCAAAGATGTCCTCGATCGGCACATGCGCCAGTTCAAGAAACTGCTCCCGGTTCGACATCAGCACCCAGGCGACAATGGAACCGATAATGCAGAGCTTGAACGTGCTTTTGAAAAAATCGACGATGGAACGCAATCTGAACAAATTTTTGGCACCGGTGATCGGATTCAGCTTGTTCAGACTCATTTTCAGCGGCTGGAGCGTAAACAACCAGCCGAACTGCGCAATATTCGCCGCGAAGGTGATGACCACCACGACGATCATGATTGGCGCCAGCAGAAGCAAGATTTGGACGGCATACCGGTAAAACAGCTGGATCACATTCTGATCCGTCACATGCATGTCCAGGCGGTGCACGAAGATGTCGCCGAACAGCACGACCAGCCGCTCCCAGATGAAGGAACCCAGCATCAGGAAACATAACATGCTGCCAAACAGAATGAGCGCCCCCGGAATTTCGGGGCTGGAGGCGACTTGACCTTTGTTGCGCGCATCCTGTCGTTTCTTGGGCGTCGCTTTTTCCGTTTTTTCCCCGGCAAAAAGCTGCAGATCAAGCCGGTAACGCAAACGGGCCAATGCGCCTGCCTCCCTTCGTGAAGCCGTCAACGTGCCACATTCTGAAACAATGCGAACAGTTGATCCAGTCTGCCAAGCATTGCATTGAACATCATCTGGAACAGTGCGCTGAATCCCGGCATCAACACGACCAGCATGGCCAGCCCGACCAAAATTTTGACCGGAATGCCGACCACAAAGACGTTGAATTGCGGTGCCGTTCTGGCCAAAAGCCCCAGTCCGACTTCCGTCAAAAACATGGCGACCATAATTGGCGCCGCGATCTGCAGCGCCATCCGGAACGTATCCGCAAATGTACGAACGAGAAAATCCGCCAATCCGCCCTCGGCAATGCCGGCATACAGGGCGTTGTCCAGCGGCAGCCACTTGTAGCTGTCCATGATGGCAGCCAGCAAATAATGATGGCCATTAAGCGACAGAAAGACGAGAATCGTCAGCATATACTTGAAGTTCCCCAGCATGGGGGCGTTGACGCCGGTAATCGGGTCTACGACGTTGGCAATGCCAAAGCCGATCGACAGATCCATGAATGCGCCAGCGATTTGCATCACCGTAAAAAACAGATAGGCAACATAACCGATAAGCAAGCCAGCCAGCACTTCACGCATGATCGAGAGGACATACAGGCCATCCGCAACCACACGCGTGTCGAACCCGATACTCAAAAATACAAGCACGGATACAAAGAAACCGATGCCGATTTTGAACGTTCCGGGCACATTGCGGGAAGAAAAGACCGGCGCCACGACAAAAAAGGCTGTAATTCGACATAATACCAGCAAAAAGGCCGGAAACAGCTGCATGAGCATATCTGTTGTCAACATGTTCCATTACCCGATATATTGAGCCAAATTGCCCAACAAACGACTCGTAAAATCGACCATCGTATTTAAAATCCAGGGACCAAAAATCAGTATGGAAACAAATACGGCGATGATTTTGGGAATGAACGCGAGCGTTTGCTCCTGAATATGCGTCGTTGCCTGAAAAATGCTGACGAGCAAACCGACAATCAATCCCAAACCCAGCATGGGCGCGCTTGTCTTGAGTACGGTGAACACCGCTTGACCGGCCAATCCGATGACGAATTCCGCGCTCATGGACCATCCTCCTGTCTTGCCAATCCTGCAGGGTGAGCATCGTGCCTATCCGGCTACGGCTGGAAACTGGTCAGCAAAGACCTGATGACCAAATACCAGCCATCCACCAGGACGAACAGCAAAATCTTGAAGGGCAGCGAAATCATGACGGGCGGCAGCATCATCATCCCCATCGCCATCAATGTGCTGGCCACAACCATGTCGATGACGAGAAACGGGACGAATATCATGAAGCCCATCTGAAACGCCGTCTTCAATTCACTAAGCGCATAGGCCGGAATCAGCACGGTAATCGGAATGTCCTGAACGGTTTCCGGTTTCTCGGTTTTGGTATAGTTCATGAACAGCAGCAGATCTTTTTCCCGCGTATGCTTGAACATGAATTCCTTCATCGGGACAGACGCGCGCTCCAGCGCATCCGTCTGGGAAATTTCGCCCTTCAGATAGGGTTGAAGTGCCTGTTCGTTGACTTGCGACAAAGTCGGCGCCATGATGAACAGCGTCATGAACAGCGCAAGTCCGATCAGCACCTGATTGGGCGGCATCTGCTGGGTTCCCAGCGAGGTACGAACAAATCCCAGTACGATGACGATCCGGGTAAAACTTGTCATGAGCACCAGAATGGCTGGCGCCAGACTGAGCACCGTGATGAGCAAAAGCAGTGACAATGCCGAAGCGCCGACGGGCTCCGAACCATCTCCGATCGTCACGCCGATGATAGGTTCCGCATGGGCGTAGTCCATCCGGCTGAACGCGGTCGCCATCAGTACCGGGAGACTGAATAAAAATTTATTTTTCATACGTTGTCCTGCCGTTCATCCGAACGTTTGTCAGCCAGCAACTGTTCCGCACGCTGGCGTCTTTCTGCAAGCTGCTGCAGCCGCTTTTCCAACGTTTCTTCAAAACTGGGTTGTACGTTGGCACTCGCATTTGAACCATGATCGGCATCCGTCCCCTTGTTTGTCCGAACGAATTTGCGCAACCAATCCGGCACGACAGTCGAAAGCGACTGCTGATTCATTTCGTGTTCCATCAACAGCGAAGCGACGAGGTCGGGATCGGTAATCGACTCCACCAGCGTCACATCTTCACCCACGCCAAGCACGTAAATGCGACCGTTCCATTCCACGATTTGCAGCGATTTGTTCGTACCCAGCGAAAACCCGCCAAGTGAACGGAAGGAACGATTGGTTCCCCAACCCCGGCTTCGTTTGCCCAAAAAACGCAACAGCAAAATGATCAGACCGATAATGATCGCCAGTACGAACAGCACCCACAGCATTTCCCAGGGCGAGACGACAGTGCCGGAAAAGTCCTCCGCGAACGGCATTCCAGTCATTGCAATCACGGTTAACCGAGCGTTTTCTTGATGGCTTCGATAACGCGGTCCGCCTGGAACGGCTTGACGATAAAGTCTTTGGCGCCGGCCTGGATCGCATCAATGACCATTGCCTGTTGTCCCATTGCCGAGCACATGATGACCTTGGCATTGCTGTCAATCTTTCGGATTTCTTTCAATGCGGTAATGCCGTCCATTTCAGGCATCGTAATGTCCATCGTAATCAGATCCGGATTCAGTTCCTTGAATTTCTCGATGGCTTGGGCGCCATCCTGTGCTTCACCAACGACTTCATAACCGTTTTTGCTGAGAATATCACGGATCATCATGCGCATGAATGCGGCATCGTCTACAACAAGAATGCGATTTGCCATTCCAAATTCCTCCTGAAGTTCTTATTGAATTTTTTGTACGCGATCCCATTGACTGACGATGTCGGTCACACGTACGCCGAAATTCTCGTCGATGACGACAACTTCACCTTTGGCGATCAGCTTGTTGTTTACCAAAATATCAACCGGTTCCCCGGCCAGCTTGTCCAGCTCGATGATAGAACCCTGGGACAACTCCAGAATTTCTTTGATCTGCTTTTGTGTCCGTCCAAGTTCAACTGTCACCTTGAGCGGAATATCCAGCAGCAAATTCAGGTTTGTTTCATCCACCTGGGTCATTCCCGATTCCTGGAAGCTGGCAAATTGCACCGGGTTGACATTGACGCCCCGCCCTGCCGCGCCAAGCGTTTGCGGCGATGCAGGCGGTACTTGCGCGCCATAATTCGGCGGCATCTGTGCACCGTAATTCGGTGGCACCTGTGCCCCATAATTCGGCGGCGTCGGCATGCCATAATTCGGTACACCGTAATTCGGCGGCATCTGTGCGCCGTAATTCGGCATCATGGGCGCACCGTAATTCGGTGGCACCTGTGCCCCATAATTCGGTGGCACCTGTGCTTCGGCTGCCGGTGGCGCCTGGTACGCTGCTCCCGGCGGCGAAAATGTATCCTGCTCGGGAAGAACCGCTGAAGCTGCGGCCACTTCCGGCATGGCATCCAAGGGCTCCGTCTGGACATCGCCCATGAGCGAGCGGACGAGTTCCTTGGCGAACGACACCGTCAACAGCTGCATGATCGTCGAATCGATCAGGTCGCCAATCTTGAGGCGGAACGAGATTTTGACAAATGTATCTTCATTCGGCAGATTGCTGACCCCTTCGCCGCTGGCCACATCAAGGATGTCGATGCCGGGCGGAGAAATGTTCACCATCCGGTTGAAGATCGTGGACATGGAAGTCGCGGAAGAACCCATCATCTGGTTCATCGCTTCCTGTACCGCGCTTATATGAATCTCGTTCAGTTCCTCTTCACCAACGTTTCCGTCGCCGCCCAGCATCAAGTTGGCGATGACCTTCGCGTCATGCGTTTTGATCACCAGCGAATTGATGCCCTCGAATCCTTCCACATAGCTGACGTGAACCGCGACATGCGGAATCGGAAACTCTTCATTCAATTGATTCCGGGAAATGATCGAAACTTTCGGCGTCGTGATATCGACTTTTTTGCCGAGCAGCGTAGACAATGCCGTTGCCGCGCTGCCGAACGTGATGTTGCCGATTTCGCCCAGCGCATCCTGTTCGAGCGGCGACAGCAAGGAATCATTGCCGGAACCGGAAGAACTGTTCGACGTCACCTCTGACGTATCCTCGCCGGAAGATTGCCTGAGCAGCGCATCAATCTCCTCCTGGGACAAATAATCTTTACTCGTCATGACTTTCTTCCACCCCTTCACTCACAATTTCGTGAATCTGCACGGCCATTTTGTCTTTGATTGTACCTGGACTGCCGATGAATTTGACTTTCTCGCCAACCTTGATTTCCAATCCTTCATCAATCGGCTTATTCAGTGCAATGACATCCCCAACCGACAGATTCAGAAATTCCATAATGGATATTTGGGAGGTGCCCAGTTCGGCGATGACGGGCAGCTTTGCTTTGCTGACCCGTTTTTCCAGCATGTTCTGCTCTTCTGGCGCCCTCGTCTTTTTCTGGGAAGCGAACCATTGATGCACGGACAACCGCGGCATGATCGGTTCGATAACGACGTGCGGAATGCACAGGTTGATCATTCCTGTCGTGTCCCCGATTTTCGTACTGAGCGAGATGAGTGCAATCGTCTCGTTGGGCGACACAATCTGCATGAATTGCGGATTCGTTTCCAGCGAGTCCAGCCGCGGCTTCATGTCGATCACCGTTTTCCAGGCTTCCTGCAAACTGTCAAACGCCCGGCTGAAGATGCGCTCTATGATGATGGTTTCGATTTCCGTCAGGCTGCCGATCTTCGTAGGGGCAGATCCGGCTCCTCCGAGTACGCGATCCAGCATGGCAAACGCAACGTTGGGATGCACTTCCAGCACCATTCTGCCTTCAAGCGGCTCCGCTTCGAAAATGTTCAAAATCGTCATTTTCGGGATCGAGCGGATAAACTCGTCATATGGCAGCTGTTCCACCTGGACAACGTTGATTTGAACAAATGTCCGAAGCTGTGCAGAGAAGTATGTGGTCAGATAACGGGCAAAATTTTCATGGATGCGCGTCAAGCTGCGGATGTGGTCTTTCGAGAAGCGGACGGCCCGTTTGAAATCGTAGGCTCTGACCTTTTTTTGCGACTCCTCTTTTTTGAGCTCTTCGGCATCCATTTCGCCGGATGAAAGAGCGGCCAAGAGCGCGTCTATTTCATTTTGCGACAATACATCTACCAAATCTATCACCCCTTTGGTCCGGCGGATGGTCGTCTCGCAAGGAACTGGTTTTCATCCACGCATGAATCAAATCTGCTGCATGATAAAATCTTTGACCTCGACTTTGGCAACTTTTCCTTCGGCCAAAACCTCGTTAATCGCATTGATGAGTGTCGCACAAAGCCTGTCTTTTCCTTCCGTGCCCTGGAAGTCTTCAGGTTGCATGACCCATAGCGCACGGTTGACGATCGGCTTGATCTGGATCTCCTTGATCTTGTCGAACTCTTCCTTGGCCTTGGGGCTATCCAATTGAAAATTGAAACTGATGACAACAACGTAACTGGTGTCGGCGATATTCGTTTTAATATCAGTCAACTCGGATGCGACCTTGATCAACTCATCCGCGGAGATCGGGGCCGCTTTTGCATCTTGAACGATTTGGTCGACCTGGGCCTGGGGATCTTTCGGATCAGAGCCGGTCAGCAATTCGTTCCAGACATAAATGCCCACCGAAACGATCAACGTGATGGCCAACAACAGCGAAATGAGCCAAGGTAACATTTTCTTCATGACGTAGCTCCCTCCGATTGCGTATCCACATGGGCGTTTACTGCAGCCATCATGCCGATACTTCGCAAATAGTGCCGGATGGACCGGATCACATCCGATGAATGTTCGGTAACTATGTATTTCTTGCCTGTCGTTAATGTGATTAACGTATCCGGTGTCTGCTCCACCGTTTCGATCAACAATGCATTGACATAAAACTGCTTGCCGTTCAATCGCGTGACTGCGATCATGGAGAACCCCCCATTCCGTCAGGGAGAGAGCCTCGCTCCCTCCCGACGGCTGCTTGCATTAGCGCTTCAGGTTCACAACTTCTTGCAAAATATCATCAGATACCGTAATAATTCTGGAATTTGCCTGGAATCCGCGTTGTGCGACAATCATTTCGGTAAATTCATTCGTCAGATCGACATTGGACATTTCCAGCTGTCCGGAAATGATAGCGCCGGTTCCCGCTTCCGCATTGTTGGCGGTCGTCGGCTCAAACTCTCCGTCCGGGTTGGCGTTTGCCGTTACCCGGTACAGGTTGCCGCCCACTTTTTCCAGACCGTTCGGATTCGAAACAACGGCAACCCCGATGTATACGCCGGTGCCGGCAGCGATGCCGTCATCGCCAATGGCCATGATCTGACCGTCAGCCGCAATCGAGAAAGCCGTAACGTCATCGCCAAGTTGAATGGGTGCGTCACCGTCGGATGAGACAACCAGCATCCCGTCCGCATTGACCAGCTGGCGATAGGCGTCAAGCGTAAAATTGCCCGCACGCGTCAAATAGCTGATATCGCTATCGGCCGAAGGTCTGACGATAAAAAATCCGTCACCGTCAATCCGCAAATCGGTGACGACATTCGTCGTCATGGCGCTGCCGGGTGTATGGATCGTATCGATGGCAGCGACGGCCACACCGAGACCGACCTGCTTGGCGTTTACGCCACCCGTTTCGCCTTCGACCGGTGCGGTGACACCGGACATCGACTGGCTCAAAATGTCTTTGAACATGACGCGGCCGGACTTGAATCCTACCGTATTGACGTTGGCAATGTTGTTGCCGATGACATCAAGCTTCGTCTGAAATCCGCGCATGCCGGAAACGCCGGAATACATGGAACGAATCATTGATTTTGCCTACCTCCCGAGAGATTGGTTGATGGCCGCTTCAGTCGATCCGCGGCCCGGGGCCCCCTTAGGCAGGACCAGCCCCATCATACAAATGGCCAAGCAGGCTAGCTGACGACAACGGCGCTGTCAATTTGCGTGAAGACATGCTCTTTCATCGAGGCGCCGTCTATCGCTGTGACGACCGTCCGATTCGGCACGCTGACGATCATCGCGATGTCGCGGAACAATACCAGCGAATCTTTGGCACCTTTGGCAGCCGCTTGTTCGACGGCTCCCGAAATCCGCTTCAGTTGATCGTTGTCCAGTACAATTCCCCGTTGTCTTAATCTTTGCTCCGCATGTTGACTGAATTTGAGTTGCTGGCGGTCAAGCAGTTCCTGGAAGGTCAGTTGGCCCTTCTGTCCAACAACACCCGATTTTCCCTGGTTCCGGATTCCCTGGAGCGGACCAGTGCGGCCAGCCGACAAATGTCCGACCATGATCCGGTCATGCATCCGGGTCCCCTCCCGTATCCGGCACCGTTTCGGAAATCGACAGCAAATCGTCGATTTTCACTTCCCTGGTACCGATTTTGACATATTGGATTCCGTCGCGCCTGACGATGGAATCAACAACACCGGCATGTTCCACCACGCCAGATTGTGTCGTTTCGGTCCAGGTCACCGTTTTTCCGATCAAACCGGCAACCAGTCCGGCGGATTGCCGCAATTGCGTCAACTGCGCCGCCATGTTCATCGTCTGCTCAAGCGCGGAAAATTGCGCCATCTGCGCGATAAAGTCGCTGTCTTGCAAAGGCTGCATCGGATCCTGGTTGCGAAGCTGGGTGATCAGAATTTGCAGAAACTGGTCTTTGCCCAATTCCGTGACCGGTTTTCGCGCTGCCGTCTGCACGTTTTGTTTCGAGTAGTAAGGCCAGATGTTGGTCGTACCGACTTGCGACATTTCCTTCACCTCCGATCTGCCGGCTTACGCGGTGACATTGATCGCGTTGCCGTACCCGATTTCGCGGAGATAGGCGGTTCGTTCCAGTTCTGCTTCAAATTCGGCAGCTTCCTGATACAAATTCCCGGACCCGCGATGCTGTCCCTGCCCAGACTGTCCTCCCGAACCTTGTTGGTGCTGATGCTGCTGGAAGAAAGAGGCGGCAGTCGTCGTCGATTGCTGCACGACTTCCATCTTCTCCACCTGCAATCCCTGATTGATCAGGGTCGTCCGCAATTGTGCCAATTGCGTTTCCAGCAAGTCTCGCGCAACAACGTTTTCGGCAATGAACTTCGCGGTCAGCGTCCCGTTCTGGATCATGAGCTTGATGTCAAGCTGGCCCAGATGTTCAGGATGCAGCGAAATTTTGGCTTCCGTGACGCCATTGCCCTGCGAGAGCACGAACTGCTTAACCAGATATTTGCCCATCTGTTCCGCAAACTGCTCCACCGGGACTTTCACCGGAACATTGGCGGATTGGCCGGTCAGTATCGTCGGGCTGTCACTTTTGAACAATGACCAGACCGGAACCGGATTGCCGGAAAGGGTGCCGGATCCTTCCGCTTGTTCTCCCCCCGCCACATTTGCAGCCAATCCATTATTGCCGGAAAGGGCAGCCTCCAACTGGAAAGACCAGACGGGATTGCGCAGCGGCATGGTTGTCTGAACCACAGTCGTGTCCACCTTCGCCGCAACTGTAGACGCCTGGGACGCGCTTGGGGTTGAAAGCGGTTGTTCCATTTTCGTCAATTGGCGATTGACATTGGCCGATATGGCTTCCGCATTCGTTCCGGACCTGGACGCCAGGTACGATTGCAAGGATTGGACGGTTTGGCGCAACGGGACGATCAACGCTGTTGCCTGGGCTGGCAGCGACTCTCCGGACGCCAATTGTGCCGTCAACTGCTGCACGATTGTCTGTAGTTGACCAATCAGCGTTGAACGTCCCGCAGAATCGGCCTGCTGCGCTGTCACCGCGGACGGCGCGCCTGCATTCAACAGTGGCAATGACGGATTTGATTGCGCATTGTCGCCCTCAATTTGCGCAAGCCATCCATGCTGCGCTAGAGCGTCCTGGAACAGGACAAGCAGCAGGGCGATTTGTTGCTGCAACTCGTTTGGCAATTCCTGTTCGGACCCCAGTTGCTTCAATTGATTCAGCAAACCGGTCAGCAAAGGCAACAATTCGCCGGAAACCTGATTCGATTCCGTGAAGAGTCCCAGCAAACCCGACAAACCCGAAAAACCATTCAGGCCAATCCCGGTTCCATTGCCGGATGTGGACGACCCGTTGCCGGTTGCACCCCCGACCAGTTGGACGAGCATGCCGGCAAATCCCGATTGTCCGGCCACAGGCACATTTCCTGACGGAGCAACCGCATTTCCGCCTGCACTTGCAGTGGTGCCGGATAAAATACCGAGTGCATTCATCTTGTCTCACCTCCTTTCAAGCGGGCATCGACCATCCATCTCAAGACGCGGATGGCATCAGCCTGGACACCAGTTCGGCCGCCTTTGCCTGATCCGCGTTGGCCATGGATGCAAGCACCTGCGAACGGACGGCATCATCCAGCGCCCCCAGAACCAGCAGCGCCTTGGACTGGTTACCGTCGGACAATTCCAGGAGCAGTTTGGCCGCATCAGCAGCCGGCATGGATGAAAACGTATTTTTCAATTGCTGCACGTCCAGCCGCGCAACATCCGCACCCGCCAGCGCTTCCAGTTCCTTCACGCGGGATTGCAATGCCGCGATTTGCTGGTCCTGGACGCTGTCGCTGTCTTTCAGCTTCAGGGAGATCTCCGCAGCCGTTTTCGGCGTCATTTTTTCCATTACGCGCGTGCGCTCCGTATCCGTCATCGAAGCGAGTATCAGGGCGGCTTCCTCGATCGTCATGTTTTCCAGAATCGGAGCCGCTCTTCCGGGTGTCATTCGCGCGTATACGTTGGACAACGATTTGATTCGAGCCGTATATTCTTCTGCGGAAATGGACTGTTCCGCCTGCGCTTTGGTCAACTGTTCAACTTGCGCCTGCAACCTGGCGATTTCAGCCTGTTGCGTTTCATTCAGACGGGAGGCTTCCTGCAGCGACGTTTCCCGCTCTGCCAACAATGCCTGCAGTTGTTCGATTTTGGCTTTGGCGTTGGACACCGTAAGTTCCTCTTCGGTCAAATGCCCGGGACCGGTCGTTGCAGGCTCCGGCAACACCGCCTTCAATACGGGAACCCGATTGCCGACTTCCAAAGCCTTGTTGCGCCAATCTTCGTTGAACAACAGCAGGAGCATGCCCAGCAAGGCGGCCGTAAACAAGATTGGCGTCAGAAAAAAGAGCAGTCGTTCAAATACGCTGTAACTGCCTTTTTCCACATTGACGTCGGCCACGAATACTCCCCCTCTCCTGCCAGCGATGGCTAGTGTCGTCAGGCACGCAGTGCCGAAGACCGGACCATCGCAATTTCGTCGAGTTCATTTTGCTGTTTGACCATCCATTCGTATCGGAACGCTTCATATGCTTTATTCCGGGCATTCAACCATACTTTTTCATCGACGGACTTGGCAATCAAGCCTTCCCGCTTCAAGCGCACCTGATCTTCGGCTGACTTGATGCGTCCCGCCTGATCGCGAATTCTGGCCGCCATCACATCCAGATATTGCTGCAGCGAAGTCAGTTCCGCCAGCGGCACGGGATTTGAAGCTGCAGCAGCAAGCTGATCTTCAACGGATCGCCGTTCTTCCAGCAACTGCCTCATCTTCTCTTCTTCGTTCCGCAAATGTCCCAGCGAGGCGGCATATTCCCATTCCGCCATCGATTTTTCGCTGCCTTTCAAGTCAACAATCTTTTGCAATGGGTATCGAAATCGCATCTCCGATTAACCTCATCTCTTGTAGAAATCGATGATTAACCGTTCCGTCGCCTGTTCAAAAGTCACTTTTTCATCTGTCCGTTGGCGGGTATATGTATTGATCATATCGATATACTGGATCGATTTGTCGATTTCAGCGTTCGAACCCCGCTGGTACGCCCCGATATTGATCAGATCTTCCGAATCTTTGTAAATGGACAACAACCGCTTCAACTGTTCGGCGGCTTGCCGCTGTTCTTCGGACACGATATCGTTCATGACCCGGCTGACGCTTGCCAGCACATCAATGGCCGGAAAATGCCCTTTGTTCGCCAGACTGCGATGAAGCACGATGTGACCGTCCAAAATGCCACGGACCGCATCGGCAATCGGCTCGTTCATGTCGTCGCCGTCCACCAGCACCGTATAAAAAGCGGTAATCGAACCGGTGGGTCCGGTACCTGCTCGTTCCAGCAACTTGGGCAGTGCAGCGAATACGGACGGCGTGTATCCCCTGGTCGCCGGCGGTTCCCCGATGGCCAGTCCCACTTCCCGGAGCGCCATCGCATATCGGGTGACGGAATCCATCATCAACATGACGTTCAGACCGCGATCCCGGAAATATTCCGCAATCGTCGTCGCAATCAGCGCGCCCTTGATCCGGATAAGCGCCGGCTGATCGGATGTGGCAACGATGACGACCGAACGGGACACCCCTTCCGGGCCCAGATCTTTCTCGATGAACTCGAGCACTTCCCGCCCCCGCTCGCCGATCAGGGCGATGACGTTGACATCGGCAGCCGTATTCCGCGCCACCATGCCGAGCAACGTGCTCTTGCCAACGCCCGAACCGGCAAAAATACCGACGCGCTGGCCTTGTCCAACCGTCAGCAGTCCGTCGATGGCCCTCACGCCCGTGCCAAGCGGCTTGACGACGCGCGGTCGCAAAAGCGGATTTCCCGGCGGCCGGTGGGTGGAATAACGCGGCATGCGGTGCGGCAGCATCGAGCCGTCCAGGGGACGTCCGAGGCCATCGAGCACTTTGCCCAGCAATTCCGATCCAACCTTGACGGTCAATGGCTTGCCTGTTGCAACCACTTCACAGCCCGGTCCGATCGAATGCAATTCTCCCAGCGGCATCAAGAGCAACCGGTTGTCACGAAATCCGACGACCTCCGCCAGGATCGGTTCGCCGCCTTTCATCGGATGAATGGCACAAACTTCACCGACACTGGCATCCGGACCCTCGGATTCGACGGTCAGTCCGATGACTTGCGTAACTTTGCCGTTAATCCGAACCGGATCCAGATGCTGGAGCGCTTCTTCGTATCTCGACAGATCAAGAAGCGGCATCTGCATCCCTCTCTTCCGCTGCATTGGCTGCCACATTCAGCAATTCGGCGCGAATGGCCTCCAGCTGCGTATCAATTCGGGCATCGATGCTGCCGAAGGATGAACGGACAATGCAACCTCCCGGTTCCACCGATGCGTCGGGCACGATCTGCAATTCTGCCTGCGCATCCAGCACAAGCGACAACTCGTCTTTGGCTGCCTGCACGAATCCGAACTGGGCCGGCGACACGCATAACGTGATGACACCCTGTTCTTTGCGCCGGGAGAGCGCCTGGCTGAACAACGGCAAAATGCGTTCGGGCGCTTCGGCCAGATAGGCGGATGCCAGTTTGCCGGCAATCGTACAACTCAGATCGACGACAAACGATTCGGCTTCGGCGATGATTCTTTCTTTGGCCACATATGCCTGTTCCACCACTTCCCGGGCTTCCTTCATCCGGGATTCCCAGGTGAGCCGATTTTCCTGTTCTGCTTGTTCGAATCCGGCACGGTAACCCTCTTCATACCCCATCCGGCGGGCTTCTTCCGTCAGCTGGTCATCTTCCGCGCGCCTGCTTTGCCACCACGACTCCACTTCCTGTTCCGCGGCCTTCCGGATTTGCTCGGCTTCCTGCCGGGCCTGGTCCAGCATTTGCTGTGCCATGCGCTCGGCATCCTGGATAATGCGTTCTTTCCAACTTAATGTTTCGACATCAACCGCTTCAATTCCTTCGGCATTTGCGTCAGAATTCGCAGGAAATTGCGGTTTTGGGGCAAATCGGCGGGATAACTCCAATCGCTTCAGGTCATCTACGGAAACAACCCGAGTAGATTTGATCAGATTAGACAATGATATCGTCTCCTCCGCCGCGGGCGATGATGATTTCACCCGACTCTTCCAATCTGCGAATGGTGCTTACGATGCGGGTTTGAGCCTCTTCGACATCCCGCAGCCGAACGGGCCCCATGTATTCCATTTCTTCCTTGAACGTTTCGGCCATCCGTTTCGACATATTGCGGAAAATCGCTTCGCGCACTTCTTCGCTGGCCACCTTGAGCGCGAGCTGCAAATCGGCATTTTCGATATCGCGAATGATGCGCTGAATCGAACGGTTGTCCAGGTTGACGATGTCCTCGAAGACGAACATCCGTTTTTTGATTTCTTCGGCGAGTTCGGGATCCTGGATTTCCAGCGAGTCGAGAATGGTGCGTTCGGTGCCCCGGTCAACGCCGTTCAAAATTTGGACAATCGCTTCAATGCCGCCTGCATTCGTATAATCTTGCGTCACCGTTGCCGAAAGTTTCTGTTCCAGCACGCGCTCGACCTGTGCGATCACATCAGGCGAGGTGCTGTCCATGAGCGCGATTCTGCGGGCGACGTCCGCCTGCTTCTCCTGCGGAAGCGAGGACAGGACGGCCGCCGACTGTTCCGGCTGCAAATAGGAAAGGACAAGCGCGATCGTCTGCGAATTTTCGTTCTGGATAAAGTTCAGGATTTGCTGCGGCTCCGCCTTGCGGGCAAAATCGAAAGGCCGAACTTGCAGCGTGGCCGTCAAACGATTCAGGATGTCCGCCGCTTTCCCCGGTCCCAGCGCCTTTTCCAAAATTTCCTTCGCATAGGCAATACCGCCTTGCGAGATATATTCCTGCGCTACGCAAATCTGGTGAAACTCCGCCAGTATACTCTCTTTTTCACTGTTGTCTACTTTGCGAACGTTCGCGATCTCCAAAGTCAATTGCTCGATTTCATCGTCACGCAATTGCTTGAAAACGTTGGCTGAAACTTCCGGTCCAAGCGTAATGAGCAAAATTGCCGCTTTTTGCCGGCCGGTAAGTTGCGTCGCCGATTTTCCAATCGCCATCGTTAGCGCCACCCCTATTCATCTACCAGCCAGGTACGGAGTAAATTGACAAACTCTTCCGGTTTGCGCTTGGCCAAATTTTCGAGCTGTTTTCGAACTTGGCTTTCGTTGGACACATTTTCAATGTCAATGGTCGGCAGTTCCACGCGCGGCACATCGGCAACGAGTTCTTCAGCCGCTTTAGCAGCCCGGCGGCGGCGGTAGAACATATAGCCAACGGCACCGACCAGTGCAAGCGCAAGCGCACTGATTCCGGCGATCCAGGCCGGCGTCAAGGCCATACCCGACGATTGGACGATATTGGCATTGAACGTCTGCGACAGCACCGAAACGCGCCTTGCAATCGCCTCATCCGACAAGTCCTGCCCGGAATCCGCCAACAATGTTCTCACATGGTTCATCAATACCTGTTCGATCTGCGAAACTCTCTCCGGCGTCATGACGGAGGCGTCCACGCCGACGCTGATCGAAACATCCTTCACCTTGTACGGCGCGGATGTGATCAGATCTTTTACGCGGCTGGGTTCATAATTAACAACATCGCGTGTAGATTCCGATGTATTACTTGTAGAGGTCGAGGCTCCCGGATAATTGGCAATATCCGTATCCCCGACACCCGCCACGCCACCTGCAGCGCCGTTGGTTCCGCTGGACGACTCGGCATAGTGTTCTTCACTGATGATGATGCCCTTGTTGTCATTGTTCGGCAACGGCACCACATTGTTCGCTTCTGTCGTAACCTGGTCGAAATTGAGCGATGCGATGACGCTGATGACCATATTGTCCATGCCGACAATCGGGCCGAGAAACTGCTGGATGTTTTTCTTCACTTCATTTTCGAACTGATTCGTCGTCTCCAGCTGCTGCTCGATGCGTCCGCTCCTGCCCGCATCGCCAAGCGCCGAGGACGGTTCCAGATCGCCTGCCGTATTGCTGGCGATGGTGATGTCTTCGATCGCAAGATTGGGAACAGCCGTTTTGACCAGATTGAAGTAGCTGTCGATTTCCGCCTGTTTGGGACGATAGCCCGGTTTGAACGTCAGCACGACCGATGCCGTCGCTTTTTCCCTGCCGGAATCGCTGGCAAATATCGTCTCTTCGGGAAGATTGATCAGCACCTTGGCACTCTGGATTCCTTGTTTGCGCAACAGCAATTGCTGGACTTCACCGTTCAGCGCATTGCGGTATTTTACCCGAAATTCTTCCTGGGTCGTGCCGATCGAAGAACTGGACGCACCGAGTTCCTTGAAACCCATCGATCCGTTCTGCACGAGTCCTTGCGAGCCGACTTCCACGCGGGCTCTGGCGGCCGATGCGCTCGGTACGGAGATTGTCGAGCCATCTGCACTCAGTTTATAGGAAATTCCTTGTCCTTCCAGATAATTGATTATGGCAGCCGCATCCGTGCTGTCCAGATTTTGGAATGCGACTTCATATTGCGTTCGGGTCAACCATGATGTCAGCAAGATTACAGCGATCAACAACAATACCGCCGTCGAGGCGAGCACCCATTTCTGTGTTTTGCTGTATTGGTTCCAGAAGCTGAGTAGTTTCTCCCGGATTTGTGCCCACTTCTCGTTCACAATTTCACCTCACCTGCGGATCAACCAGCCGGACGACCGAACAGATCACCGGCTGCGTGATAGGCTGCGATTAAACTGGAATCAAACTTGCATCCGCATAATCTCCTGATAGGCCTCAACGACTTTATTGCGAATTTGCGCAGTCAGACTCAGACTCAGTTCTGCCTTGGATGCGGCGATCAGCACTTCATTGACGTCTGCTTCGCCCACCAAAAACTTGTCATTCAGTGTATGTACTTGTTTCTCTTGTGCGGCCACGCTGTCAAGCGCAGCTTTCAGAAAAGAAGCAAAGCTGTCCGTCGCTTCTGCCGGCGTCGCCTTGTTTGCGGCGGAAGCTGCATTTTTCAACGCAGGAGAAGCAACCGACTGGATTGATGCAAACAGGCCATTTTGGATCATCAGACTCCCACCATTCTCTTATGAAATGGAATAACGCTGCACCGGATTAGCGGCGACCGATTTCTAGTGATTTCATGAACATGGATTTGCTCGCGTTCAATGCCGTCACATTGGCTTCATAGGAACGGGATGCCGAAATCAAATCCACCATTTCTTTCAGGATGTCCACGTTCGGCATATAGACCATCCCGTTTTCATCCGCATCCGGATGCGAGGGGTTGTACACTTGCTTGAACGGCGTCGTCGTATCTTCCCGGATTTCGACAACCTGCACGCCGCCAGCGCCGGTACCTCCCTTCAGCTGCTTGTCCAGCATGCGCTGAAAACTGCCTTCGACGGGAGCGAGCACAACTTCCTTGCGCCGGTACGGCACAAACTTGCCATCCACGAAGCCGGCGCGCGTCGATTCCGCATTGGCAATATTTGAGGCAATGACGTCCATTCTCAGTCGTTGCGTCGTCAGGGCGGAAGCACTGATGTTAAAGCCTCCCAGGTTCATCCATTAACCCCTCCCTTCCATGCCGATGCGCAGCATAGTGATTTCATGGTTGATCTGCTGCACGTAAAAATTGTGCAAGAGCTGGTTTTGCGCAAGCAGCGCCATTTCTTTTTCGATGTCCACGTTATTGCGGTTGTTGTTGATCACCGTCGATTGGTCGGTGACCACTTTCGCAGAAGGCACGCCCACACCGGTTCCGATCGGAATGTGCCGCTCATGTGTGCGCCTTCCGGCCAGTTTGCCGCCGTTCATGGCCCGGGACAGCAATTCTTCAAACAGCACATCTGATCGTTTGTAATTGGGAACGTCCACATTGGCAATATTGTTGGACAACACCTGCTGCCGCAGGGAAGCCGCATGCAGGGCGCCTTCCAGCCGTTGAAACGAAGCACCGCCCAACAGATCCATCGGCGATTCCATCCTTCCTGTTCTTCAGATGAGAAAACCAGCAGAAATCTCTTGCTTCATCCAACTATTATTCAACATAACATTACCTAATTCCTGCCCAATTCGACAACTCGTCCATCGAATTCATCAAAAAAATGATTTCAAACGACAAATTGCCTCATTCACCATCATGTCTGACGGAAACCTGCAATACAATAAGAAAAAAGCCCTAATCTAGTAAGATTAGGGACATAAATCATGTATTTATCGAAAAATCGGCCTTTTTAATTCCTTTTTCTTTTGATTTCTTGCAATAACTGCCGATTCAGGATACGAATATAAGTGCCTTTCATGCCGAGCGAACGGGTTTCGATGACGCCGGCGCTCTCCAGCTTGCGCAGCGCATTCACGATGACCGAACGCGTAATGCCGGCCCGATCCGCAATTTTGGATGCGACGAGCAGTCCTTCCTTGCCGTCAAGCTCCTCAAAAATCTGCTCCACCGCCTCAAATTCGCTGAAAGACAGCGATTGAACCGCCACCGATACAATCGCCTTGCTCCTGGCTTCCATCTCCCGCTCTTCGGCCCGGATGCGCAAAATTTCCATGCCAACCTGCGTCGAGCCACATTCGGCCAATATCAGATCGTCCTCATTGAACGGTTGCTGTCGGGACAGGACTATAGTCCCAATTCTTTCCGTCCCGCCAATGACAGGCACAATCGTCACCGTCTTGCCTTCGAATGCCGGCGCGATTTCGGCAAACGTTTCGCTGACCGGCACGCCAACCGCCGTATCCCCGATTCGCAAAAATGCATCGTTGCATGCCTGCGGAAATCGCAGCTCGTTCGGATCTTCCCTTCGCAGCCACATTTCCGCGAAATCTGACGACAGCGCGCTGCCAAGCACCTTGCCCTTGCGACTTACCACAAAAACATCCGCCTGAATGGTAGACTGCAACACTTCTGCCATTTCACCGAAGTTCAGCGGCTTGCCCGCAGCGTTCTGCAACAGCTTGTTCAACGCTCTAATCTTTTCCAACAATGTCATTTTAGCCATAATCCTCCTAATCCGACAAAACAACCACACTTAAAGAATATATTGACTCAAATCGCGATTGCTTGCAATAGCAGACAACTTCTCCCTTACATATTCCGGGGTAATGCTCATCTCTTCCAGATTCAGTTCCGGTGCTTCGAAGGACAAATCTTCAAGCAATTTTTCCAGCAACGTATGCAGGCGTCTAGCGCCGATATTTTCCGTGTTGCGGTTCACTTCCTGCGCCATGCGGGCGATTTCGGCGATGGCGGCATCGGTGAATACGATCCGGATTCCTTCCGTCTGGAGCAATTCTGCATATTGCTTCGTCAAAGCGTTGCGCGGTTCCGTCAGGATGCGGATGAAATCTTCGTCGGTCAGGCTGCTCAATTCGACGCGGATCGGGAACCGCCCTTGCAATTCCGGAATGAGGTCGGAAGGTTTGGCGATATGGAATGCACCTGCAGCGATAAACAGGATGTAGTCGGTTTTGACCGGGCCGTATTTGGTCATGACCGTCGAACCTTCCACAATCGGCAAAATGTCCCGTTGCACGCCCTCCCTGGACACATCGGGACCCTGGCCGCGGCTGGAGCTGGCAATTTTGTCAATCTCGTCGATGAAAATGATGCCGGATTGTTCCGCCCGCCTCACCGATTCCGCAATGACGTCGTCCATGTCGATCAGTTTGCCCGCTTCTTCCTGGATCAGCACCTTTCTCGCTTCCCTGACCGACAAACGGCGCTTTTTGCGGCGTTTGGGCATCAGTTGACCAAGCATCTCCTGCATGTTGCCCAACTGGTCCTGGACGGGACCCGTGAACATATCCAGCATGGGCGCCACCGATTCTTCCACTTCGATTTCGACGATATCCTGTTCCAGCAATCCGGATTCCAGCTTGAACTTGATCTCGCGCCGTTTGGCCAGGATGGACGGATCTGTCGTCTCTTGCGGTTCTTCAGCAGCATTGCTCGCACCGCCAAACAACATTTCCAGCGGATTTCGCGGGGATTTGGCCTTGGACGGCGAAGGAACGAGCAGTTCCACCAGCCTGTCGTCGGCAGCACGGGCAGCCCGGTCCTTGACCGCTTCCATCCGTTCTTCCCTCACCATGCGAATGGCCGTTTCCACCAAATCCCGCACCATCGATTCGACATCCCGGCCCACATAGCCGACTTCGGTAAACTTGGTCGCTTCAACCTTGATGAAGGGAGCACGGACCAGTTTCGCCAGCCTGCGCGCGATTTCCGTCTTGCCCACACCGGTCGGGCCGATCATCAAAATGTTTTTGGGCACGATTTCATTTCGCATTTCTTCCGGAAGCAGCGTGCGGCGGTACCGGTTGCGAAGCGCCACGGCGACGGAACGTTTGGCCTGCTTTTGTCCCACGATGTATTTGTCCAGCTCCGCGACAATTTGGCGGGGCGTCAAATGTTCGCTCATCTTCATTCCCTCCTGAAGCGCATTCGTGCGCAAATCAAATTTGCTCAACGATCAGATTGTTGTTCGTAAATACGCAAATTTCCGATGCAATTTGCAAAGCCGCCTTCACCAGTTCCTGCGCCTCCATCTGCGGCGCATGCCGCTTCAGCGCGCGAGCTGCCGCAAGCGCAAAACTGCCTCCGGAACCAATGGCCAGAACGCCGTCGTCCGGTTCGATGACTTCGCCGTTGCCCGACAAGAGCAGCATGCCGGAGGCGTCGGCCACGATCATCATGGCCTCCAGGCGACGGAGTACCCGGTCCGACCGCCATTCTTTGGCCAGTTCAACCGCTGCCCGCTGCAAATGGCCGTGATGTTCTTCCAGCTTCGCTTCGAATTTCTCGAACAAGGTGATGGCGTCGGCCACGGAACCGGCAAATCCGGCCAGCACCTGACCGCGATACAGCCTGCGAACTTTTTTGGCCGAATGTTTCATGATCATGCTGTTGCCAAACGTTACCTGACCGTCCCCTGCGATTGCGCTCCTGCCGTTATGATGCACCGCGCATATTGTCGTCGCATGAAATTGATCGACCATGTATGGACACTCCCTTTTTTGTGCTTCAACTTGCCGGTGTTTGAATGCACCAAAGCAGCGGCGCCGTTCATGCGGAGCCGCTGCTTCAACCATTCAGCCAAGCCGCCTAGCTGCCTGCCGCCCCCTGGACGAGGGCAAATTCCCCGATTGCCGCAAGCGCCCGCTGCGCCAAGGCTTCATTTTTTTCTTTTTTGCTCCGGGTCCGGTAACCCAGCGGTGGAAACAGGCCAAAATTGGCGTTCATCGGTTGGAAATGCCGAAAATCCGCCGTCGTAATGTAATGCGCCATGCTGCCTATCGCCGTCTCCGGCGGGAACGTCTGCGGCGCAAGTCCTCGGGCCAGACGCCCCGCATTCCAACCCGCAACCAGTCCGGATGCTGCAGATTCCACATATCCTTCGACCCCGGTCATCTGACCTGCAAAAAACAGGGTGCTTCTACCCCTGAATTGATAGGTGGGCAACAGCAGCTTGGGCGAATTGATGAACGTATTGCGATGCATGACGCCATAGCGCACGAATGAGGCGTTCTCAAGTCCGGGAATCATCCCGAACACCCGTTTTTGCTCTCCCCATTTCAAATGCGTCTGGAAACCAACCAGGTTGAACAGTGTCCCCGCCGCATTGTCCTGCCGCAATTGCACGACTGCATACGGTTGCTTGCCCGTGCGGGGATCAATGAGTCCGACCGGTTTCATCGGACCGAACAGCAACGTCATTTTGCCGCGCCTGGCCAACACTTCGACAGGCATGCATCCCTCGAAATAGATTTCCTTTTCAAAATCCTTGAGTTCGGCGGTTTCAGCCGAAATCAATGCTTCATAGAAAGCGTCGAATTCCGCTTCGGTCATCGGGCAATTCAAATAAGCCGCATCCCCCTTGTCATACCGGGAAGCGAGGAAAACGCGATCCATATCGATGGATTCTTTTTCCACAATTGGTGCAGCAGCATCATAAAAGTAAAAATAGGACTCGCCCAGAAGCGCCTGGATTTCCGCAGACAGCGCGGCAGAAGTGAGCGGCCCCGTCGCGATGACAACGATGCCGTCTGCGGGTATGGACGGACATTCCTCGTTGATGACCGTCACCAGTGGATGCGACCGCAACCTGTTCGTAATTTCGCCGGAAAATCCGTCCCGGTCGACCGCAAGGGCACCGCCGGCCGGCACTGCATGCCGATCGGCGGCTGACATGATCAACGATTGCAGTCTGCGCATTTCCTCTTTTAACACACCAACCGCGTTGGACAGCCCGTTGGCCCGAAGACTGTTGCTGCATACCAGCTCTGCAAATTTGTCGGTGTGATGGGCAGGCGTCCGGCGAACAGGCCGCATTTCATACAGCGTAACGGGAACGCCCTGGGAAGCAATCTGCCATGCAGCTTCACTTCCCGCAAGTCCGGCCCCGATCACCGTCACGCCAGGGTAATTGTTCACGCACATGGTCCTCCTTGCTTTTATTCCGCCGAATCCGCTTCATCCGCGACTGCTTCATTGTGCCCGCATGCCGTACAATGATGGAGCACGTTGCCTCGGCTCCGCTTTTCGACCATGGTCCCCTGGCATGAAGGGCAAGGCCGGGCTACGGGTTTATCCCAGGATACGTAGTCGCAATCCGGATAGCGGTCACAACCGTAAAACAGCCTGCCTTTTTTGCTGCGACGTTCCACAATATGTCCGTTGCCGCATTTTGGACAATCTACGCCAATCTCCTTGACGATCGGTTTCGTATTCCTGCAATCCGGAAAACCGGAACAAGCCAGAAACTTGCCGAAACGTCCCATTTTGTAAACCATCGTCTTGCCGCATTTGTCGCACGTTTCGTCGGACGGTTCGTCCCGGATTTCGACTTCCTTCATTTCATCTTCCGCAACGTCCAGACGTTTTTTGAACGTTTTGTAAAATTCGTCTATCACCTGAACCCAGTTCTCTTTGCCTTCCTCCACATGATCCAGATCGTCTTCCATGTGGGCGGTAAATTCCGCATCGAGAATTTCCGGGAAAAATTTCTCCATTAACTGATGCACCAATTCGCCAAGTTCCGTCGGCACGAATTTCTTGTCTTCAATGGCAACGTAATTGCGTTTTTGGATCGTCTCAAGCGTTGGCGCATAGGTGCTGGGGCGGCCGATGCCGAGTTCCTCCAGCGTACGTACCAGCCGGGCTTCCGTATATCGCGGAGGCGGTTGCGTAAAATGCTGCTTCGGTTCAATCTGGGATACACTGACGGTCTCGCCCTTGACGAGAGGGGGCAAGAGCCGTTCTTCTTCGGACGGACCGTCGTCACTGCCTTCCACATAAATTTTCATGAAACCCGGAAATTTCAATTTCGAACCTGCCGCCCGAAACGTAACCGGACCGGCATTGATGTCGACCGTCATCGTATCCAGCACGGCAGACGCCATCTGGCTGGCGACGTAACGATCCCAAATCAGCTTGTATAATCGATACTGGTCACGGGACAAATGAGGTTTGACGGCTTCCGGCTCCCGCAGGACGGAAGTCGGCCGGATCGCTTCATGCGCGTCCTGGGCATTGGCATTTTTCTTCGTATAGATCCGGGGAGTCTCCGGTACGTATTCCTGGCCGAACTTGTCTTTGATATAGACAAGCGTTTCTTCTTGGGCAACCGGCGAAATGCGCGTCGAATCGGTACGCATGTAGGTGATCAGACCGACGGTGCCATCCTTGCCCAGATCTACGCCCTCATAAAGCTGCTGTGCAATCTGCATGGTCTTGGCTGCACGGAAATTCAGCTTGCGTGCCGTTTCCTGCTGCAGCGAACTGGTGATGAAGGGCGGAGAAGGATTGCGCTGGCGTTCCTTCTCTTTCACTTCCCCGACCGTAAATGGAGCATTGCCGACGAGATCCATCACATGCTTCACGTCGGATTCGTTCTTTAATTCCTTCTTTTCTCCGTGGAGGGTGTAAAATTTGGCTTCGAACGCCGTATTGTCTTTCTCGAGATGGGCCGTAATGCTCCAATATTCCTCCGGCACAAAGGCGTTGATCTCGTTTTCGCGATCGATGATCAACTTGACGGCAACCGATTGCACGCGGCCCGCACTGAGACCCTTTTTGACTTTTTTCCACAGCAGCGGACTGATCTTGTAGCCGACCAGACGATCCAGTACCCGTCTTGCCTGCTGTGCATTGACTAAATCCATGTCAATCGGCCGCGGGGACTTGAAAGCGTCCCTGACCGCTTCTTTGGTAATTTCATTGAAGACGACACGGCATTCTTCCCGCTCGTCCAGTTCCAGATAGTGCGCCAGATGCCAGGCGATGGCTTCCCCTTCCCTGTCGGGGTCGGCCGCAAGATACACTTTTTTCACCTTTTTGCTGGCTTCCTTCAATTCCTTCAACAAATTGCCTTTACCGCGTATCGTAATGTATTTCGGTTGATATGCGTTTTCAATTTCAACGCCGATTTGGCTCTTAGGCAGATCCCGAATGTGGCCCATAGATGCTTTTACGATGTATTTGCTTCCCAGGTACTTGCTGATTGTCTTGGCTTTCGCCGGGGACTCGACAATGACTAGCGAATCCGCCACATTCATACCTCCTCTCCAACGGTCAACAACTGCTTTGAATTTCTCTTAATATACGCTAGCATAAACGTTCTGCGCAACCAACGCAAACCCGTTGTCACCGAACTGCCCCATGTTCGGACAAATCCGTTCTTCGACATCGTACAGGAGTTCGCTTCGATGGTCAATTGACCTGGCCGTCTGCAAACCGCATTTTCGGCTGTCCGGCTTGCTTCCCGTTTCGTTCAGAGCGCACCATAGCGCGAACCCGGCATGCGAACAATTTTTTTCTTCAACTGAAGGGACAACAGCACCGCATTCAGGACTCCCGCCGACACGCCACTGGTCGCCAGCAGTTCGTCAATTGAGCGGGGAGCATCCAGCAATTGTTCATAGATGTGCGCTTCATCAGGTGTAAGGCTGGACACATCTTCGAATGCATGCATGTTAGCAGGCGGGCTTTCCGTTGTCAAATGCTCCTCAAATGGTGCGATCACATCTTCCGGCCGCAGCGCAACCGTACCCGTTCCATCCGCCAGCATCCGCATCGCGCCGATGCTTCTCGGCGAGGTGACGGGACCCGGCACCACAAATACCGGTCTGTCGGCAGCCATCGCATTTTCTGCGGTAATGAGCGCACCGCTGTCATCTGGCGCTTCCGCGATGACGACGCCGAGCGCCAGACCGGCGATGATCCGGTTTCGGGACGGAAACATGCCCGAATGATATGGCGTATCCGGTGGCGCTTCAGACAGCAACAGCCCTTTTGAACGGATTTGGCCATAGAGTTGCCGATTTTCCGGCGGATATGCAACATCCACGGGCAACCCCAATACCGCGATCGTACCACCCAATCGATCCAGCGCCCCCGCGTGTGCGCTAGTGTCGATTCCTTTGGCCAATCCGCTGACGACAGCAAATCCCCGTTCCGCGATCGCCGCAGCAAACGCCCCGGCGACGTGTTTGCCATAAGCGGTTGCCGATCGGGTGCCCACAATCGCAATTGCCGGTCTGGATAGCAATTCGAGGCGTCCCCTGTAATACAATACATGAGGCGGGTCGATCGTTTGTTTCAATCGCTCGGGATATTCCGGGTCCGCAATCGTCAGTACGCCGATGCCACTGCGGGCATAACGCTGTCTGCGCGCCTCGATCCGGTGTTCCTGCAACCGCAGGGCGGCAGCGCTTGCCTGCCTGGGATTCAGTCCGCATTCCCGCAATTCGCACTCCCGCATCCCTGGACGAATTGATATTTGATGCCTGCTGTTCCAGATCGCCTGGATGGTCTTCCAGCCAACGCCGGGCGTCTCGTGCAAGGCCACCAATGTTTCACGTGAAATCCCATCAAATAATACCATATTTTCTATCCCCTTACATGCTAAAATAAAAAAACAGCCTTCTACACCCCGGATTCGGGGGTGAGGAAGGCTGCCTGCCTGTCCGGAGCGGACACTGCCGCCACTTTCCTATTTAAATAGGTAAGCTTGCATGCTCAACATGCAAAAGCAATCAGCTCTTGCATTTCTCCAACAATCCGCGCGCTTCGAGTACGGAAACCAGCGTCGCCCCCATTTCGGAAGGCGTCGGTGCCACTTTGATGCCGCACTCCTCGAGTTTGGCGATCTTCTCCGCAGCCGTTCCCTTGCCGCCGGAAATGATGGCGCCCGCATGACCCATTCGTTTGCCTGGAGGCGCCGTTGCACCGCCGATAAAACCAACGACCGGTTTGGTCATGTTGGCACGGATCCATTCGGCGGCCTCTTCTTCAGCGGTACCGCCGATTTCGCCGATCATGATGACCGCATAGGTGTCCGGGTCTTCATTGAACAGTTTCAGAATGTCGATGAATTCCGAACCTTTGACCGGGTCACCGCCGATACCGACGGCGGTGGATTGGCCGATGCCTGCCGATGTCAGCTGATGCACCGCTTCATAGGTCAATGTACCGGAACGAGAAACGACGCCCACATGCCCCTTCTTGTGAATGTAGCCCGGCATGATGCCGATCTTGATTTCGCCTGGCGTAATCACGCCTGGACAGTTCGGACCGATCAGGCGCGTTTTCTTGCCTTCCATGTAGCGTTTGACTTTGACCATGTCCAGGACCGGAATGCCTTCCGTAATGCAGATGACCAAATCCAGTTCCGCATCAACCGCTTCCATGATGGCATCGGCAGCAAAAGGAGGCGCCACATAGATGACCGATGCCGTCGCACCTGTTTCCGCAACCGCTTCTTTTACCGTATTGAAAATGGGCAGCGATACCGTCGTGCCATTGTCCAGCGTTATGTCCACTTTTTGGCCGCCTTTGCCCGGCGTCGTGCCACCGACCATTTGCGTGCCGTATTCCAGCGCACCCTTGGCATGGAACAGACCGGTTGCGCCCGTAATGCCCTGGGTGATCACCTTGGTGTTTTTATCGATCAAAATGCTCATGACTTCACACTCCCCGGTTCGTTCTCCCTTGTCATTTCACGAGCGACACGATTTTTTGCGCGCCGTCTGCCATCGAATCAGCCGCCACGATGTTCAGGCCCGATTCGTTCAGCAATTTTTTGCCGATTTCCACATTGGTGCCTTCCAGACGGACAACAAGCGGTTTGTCCAGTCCGACTTCACGCGCTGCCGCGATGACCCCTTCGGCGATGACGTCACATTTCATGATGCCGCCAAAAATGTTGACGAAAATCCCTTTTACATTCGGGTCGGACAAAATGATTTTGAACGCTTCCGTCACTTTTTCCTTGGTGGCGCCGCCGCCGACATCCAGGAAGTTGGCCGGTTCGCCGCCGTAATATTTGATGATGTCCATCGTCGCCATCGCCAGGCCTGCGCCATTGACCATGCAGCCGATGTTGCCGTCGAGCGCAATGTAGCTCAGATCGAATTTGGACGCCTGGATTTCCTTCTCGTCTTCTTCATCCAGGTCACGAAGTTCGACGATATCCTTGTGACGGAACAGGGCGTTAGAATCGAAATTCAGCTTGGCGTCAAGCGCCATGACGTCTCCGTCGCCAGTGACGACAAGCGGGTTGATTTCGGCCACGGAGCAGTCTTTGTCCACGAATGCCTGATACAGCTTCAACATGAAGTTGGCTGCCTTGTTGACCAATTCGTTGGGGATATTGATTGCATAAGCCAGTCTGCGAGCCTGGAACGGCAGCAGGCCCGTTACCGGATCGATCGTTTCCTTGATGATTTTCTCCGGCGAACGTGCAGCGACTTCCTCGATCTCGGTGCCGCCTTCTTCCGAAGCCATCATGACAACGCGTCCTGTTGCACGGTCAACGACGACGCCAACATAATATTCTTTTTTGATGTCGCAGCCTTCTTCGATCAGCAGGCGTTTGACTTCTTTGCCTTCCGGTCCGGTCTGGTGTGTTACCAGCACTTTGCCGAGCAGCTCTTCGGCGTACTTGCGTACGTCATCCAGGCTTTTGGCGACTTTGACGCCACCCGCCTTGCCGCGTCCGCCGGCATGAATCTGCGCCTTGACGACTGTTACGGCACTGCCGAGTTCCTGGGCAGCCGCAACCGCCTCTTCGACGGTGAACGCCACTTTGCCGCGGGGTACGGTGACGCCATATTGCCGCAGCACTTCTTTGCCTTGATATTCATGAATGTTCATGGCTCTTGCATCCTCCCGTTTGCACGCGTTCTCCTGTGCGATGCGGCTCCGGTGGCCCGGCATCCGCATCGGCACGAGGCCAAGCTATGTAACAAACCTTTTTTCATTGTATCACTTTTCTTCCTTAGGTTCCTCTCTTTTTCGGCAAATTATAAGTTTTGTTTGGCAATGATTTCATCTCATTTCGCGAACAATGGCCGTCCATGTTTCTTAAGTATGCCCTATATCAGGAGATGCAATCCATTAATATAAATTACTATCAGCAAATACACGTCTTGCTTCGCCCGTTGATGCCCATTATGGGCATACAACGAAAATAAGGGTCGAATTTCGACCCTATACGAGAGATCAAACATTAATTTATAGTGTTTAAAAATATCACATGATAAGCGGCAAAACGGGTTCGGATCCGGATTATAGAATTTCGCAGGCGAACTTCCGGCCATTACCGACATCCTTGATGGATGGATATCAAGAAATCGCTTCTTCTACCATGCGGTTGGTCAACCGGCCCAGCTTTTCGATTTCGATGCTGACCGTATCACCAGGTTTCAGGTAGATTTGCTTCTCCTCCGGATACCCGAGCACGACGCCCTCCGGCGTTCCCGTCAAAATGATATCGCCCGGCTCAAGCGTCATATGCTGCGAAATATAGCTGACGATTTCGTCGCAGCGGAAAATCATATCCGATGTATGCGAGCTTTGCCGCACTTCACCGTTTACCGTGCAGGTGATCGCCAAGTCGTTCGGGTCGCCGACTTCATCCGCCGTGACCAGATACGGGCCCAGCGGGCTGAACTTGTCGCAACATTTGCCAATCATCCATTGGTGAGTGCGCAGTTGAAGATCACGCGCGGACAGATCGTTGACGTTGCAATAGCCGAATACGTGACTGAGCGCATCTTGTTTGTCGACATACTTGGCCCGTTTTCCGATGACGATGACCAATTCGGCTTCATAATCGACTTTATGCGATACACGGGGGATCGGGATATCCTCCATATGTCCGGCAAGCGTATTGCTGAATTTATTGAACAAAATCGGAAATTGCGGGATGGGTGCGTTTGTTTCCTCGGCATGTTTGCGATAGTTTAATCCAACGCAAATGATTTTGCCCGGATTCGTCACGCAGGGTCCGAGCGCAAGCGCGGATTCGTCCCGAATCAATCCGCTTCGTTCGTCCGGCGCGAGCGCCAGCACCTGCTGAACCAACGCTTCCAAGACACGCAACGACTCGGTTCCGCCGTTGATTGCGCCATGCACGGAATCCGGCACGTTCTCCATCCTGATCCGCTGTGCCGCAGCCGACACGTCCAATACACCGTAATCCCCGATTCGCACGCCGAAGCGCAGCATGTCATTTTCACGAAATGTAAGCAGTTTCATGGATGTTGATCAACTCCTGTGTGCATCGGACTTCACCGGCTTATTGACGAGCGAAGTGAGCGGAAGTCCGCGGGCGAAACGGACGATTTCCTCCGCCGCCTGCGTCTGCAAGGCAAGCAGCGCCGAATCGGAATAGTAGGCAGCGTGCGGCGTCAAAATGACATTCTCGCATTCGCGCAGCGGATGGTCGGCCGGCAGCGGCTCCTGTTCGAACACATCAATGGCTGCCCCGCCGATTGTACCGCAGCGCAAGGCAATTGCGAGCGCATGCGTATCGATCAGCGCCCCCCGCGATGTGTTCACGAGCCATGCGGTTGGCTTCATCACTTTCAGGCTCGTTTCATTGATGATGTGTGTCGTTTCCTCGGTCAGGGGAGAATGCAGGCAAACGGCATCCGCTCGGGATAGCAGCAATTCCAGCGTATCCGCCTTCGTGATGCCAACCTGCTCCGCCCGCTCCTCGCTCAAATAGGGGTCATAGGCCATGATCTGAAAGCCGAACGGCTTCATCCGTTCCGCGACGCGCGCACCAATCCGCCCGAAGCCGACGAGGCCGAGAACGGAATCCGAAAAACGGGGCATCGGCCTGGCCACCTTTTCGACGTTCCAGTCGCCTTTCCGGATGGAGCGGTCGAATGCCAGGATTTTGCGCAGTCCGGCCAGCAGCAAGGCACAAGTGTGATCCGCAACTTCGTCCAGGCAATAGGACGGCACGTTGCATACGGCAATACCCGCATCCTCAGCAGCCCGAACATCGATATTGTCATATCCGATGCCGTAACGGACGATCAGTTTGCACGCCGGCCAAGCTTCGATGACACGCCTGGTGACGGGTGCGAATTGCACAAGAACGGCGTCCGCCTCGCGCCCCGCTTCGATCAACTCATCCTCCGTCTTGCATTGATAGCGTGACAGGAGGCTTAAACCAGCCGACTCCAGCACCGCCCGCTCCGGCTCGTCGCTGACGAAATTGCTGTCCGTAATGACGATTTTCATTGGTTTCACCTCTATTGGAAATTCACGAACATGCCGCCATTGACTGCGCTTATGCAAACCGATATTTGTTTACCGCTTCCTCATCCACGTCTATGCCCAACCCCGGCGCTTCCGGCGGATAAACCCAGCCGTCCCGCTGTGTGATGGGCTCGCGGACAAGCTCGTTCTGCATCGGATTCGGCAGCGGCTTGAGCTCCATGAGCAAACAGTGCGGCGAGGAAATCGACAGATGGATGCTCGCCGCCGTCGTGATCGCTGTGCTCCAGGCATGGGCGTTGAATTTGCGTTTCTCTGCACCAACCAGTTGAATGATTTTTTGAAATGCGGTAATCCCCTCGACACGTGCAGGATCGACACCAACAATATCGACGATGCCGGTTTTGAGCAGCCGGGCATAATCGTCCACCGTCCACTCACGCTCGCCTGTGGCAATGAGCATCGTCGTCGCTTCCCGCAATTCGCGATGAGCGGTGATGTTGGCCGGATGAAACGGCTCCTCGATCCACCAGACACCGTATGCTTCAAAGGCCCGCGTCATCCGGATCGCATGTCCCACATCCCATTTGACACCGTTGCCGATGTCAATGATGAATCCTTTATCCGGACCGATCCGCTCCCGGACCGTCCGGACGAACGCCAGATCGTATTCCGCTTCCTGACCGAGACGGGCCAATCCCTTCTTGCCAAACCCGACTTTGACGGATTGATACCCCTGGTCCATGTACGCCGCAATTTCATCGGCATTCTCTTGGTGCGTCGCATGTTTCACATGGATGCTGGCGCATGCCGGCAGCCGTTCCCGAAGCTTGCCACCAAGCAAACGGTATAGCGGAACGCCGAGCAACTTGCCTTTGACATCCCACAGCGCCATGTCAAGTGCACTGATCGCAAAGGAGGCGATGCCTCCTTCACCGTACCACCAGACATGATCCTTCATCGATTGCCAATGCGCCTCCGTATCCAGCGCATCCTTGCCGATAAGCAGGGCGGAGAGCCCTTCGACGATGGCACAGACGGCTTTGACCGCTTCCGGCCACATGGCAATTCCTTCTCCCCAGCCAACGGTGCCATCTTCGGTTTCGATCCGGACGAGCGCCGTATGCCGGATATTGTAATTGTCGTTCGGCTCCGGGCAGCGGATGCCCATCGCTTCGATCTTCGCGATTTTCATGCGCTCACCTCATATACAGGCCGCCATTGACATCCAGCGTCGCTCCTGTAATGTGGCTCGAATCGCGATCCGAGAGAAACAGGATCGCATGCACGACATCGCTGGTTTTGCCGACGCGCCGGGAGGGCGTCGTCGCGACGATCCGCTCCATCGTCTCTTTCGGAAACGTCGAAATCATCGCGGTATCAAACGGGCCCGGAGCGACGGTGTTGACGCAAATACCAAATGGAGACAGTGCGTTCACAAACGATTTGGTGAGGGCCAGCATGCCGGCTTTCGCCGCCGCATACGGCGGGGTCGCAATGGCGCCGCCCGTAAATGCGCTGACGGAACTCACGTTTACGATGCGTCCGTAGCCGCGCTCCTTCATCGGAGCGGCGACCGTTTGCGAAGCGAAAAATGCGCTCTTCAAGTTGATATCGATCACATCATCCCAGATCGATTCCGTCACATCCGCATACGAAGCGGTCGGGCAAATCCCAGCCGCATTGACCAACACATCCACTTTTCCCGCTTTCCGCAATACGCGGTCCATCCATGCCCGCAGTGCGCCAACATCCCGCACGTCCACTTCCTCGACCTCGAATGATCCGCGTTGCGAACTTGCCTGGACAGCTTCACGCGCCAGTCTGATGTTCGCCTCGCTCCAATCGCACGCATAGACATCTGCTCCCATTTCGGTGTAAGCCAAAGCTAGATCGATGCCGAGTCCGCCGGCGCCGCCCGTAATGAGCACCACCTGATCCGAAAAATCCCATTTCGCCATGTCTGTCCCCTCGCAATCTTCCGTTTTGAACCCTATTGTTGCTCATTCAGATAATCATAGATGACTTCGCCCATCGGCAGTGTAAAATCGCATACCCAGAAAAAGCCTTCCATCATTTCGACCACCGGCAGCTTGTAAACCGGCGCCTGGGCATTCGGACGAATTTCGATCGTAGCCGGCCCTCTCCAGCACTCATGTACGACCAGATCGGTGAAAGACCGCGCTGTCAGTTGATGGATAGCTGGTGTGCCATCAATATTGGGAATCACCTTCAAGTTGATGTTTTTGGTAAAAGGAACGATTTCAAGCATCTCATCCAGCGACGATTTCCGCTGTTTGTAGGCCATCGTTCCGGTCAGCACATCGATGCCATTGCGTTCCACGCGACCGATAATCAAATCTTCGACGAACGATATCGTCGGATTGCCCCCCTTCTTGGGCTGCCCGTAAATTTCGCGGCCCGCCGCGATCGCGCCATCACTGCCCAGGTACAGGTAGGGTGAATACGCGCCGCAAATGTCCGTTCCCTTCAATTGAACCTGCACCTGCACCGCCGATTCATAATAGTTGCCGTACCACTCGGCATCGGTCATATGGTAGAAATGGACGACCACCAGGTCGCTGATCGCAACAAGCGGTTCCGGAATGACCCGTTCGATGCAGGCCTTATCAGTGCGATAGATGACGGACAATATTTTGTTTTGCCGGTAGCGGAGCGGAAAACGCCCGATCAGTGGATTGTCGTAAGGGGTTGAAAACGTGGACAACACTTCTTTTTTGCTCAAGCTCATGCTGTATCCTCCTGTTCTGTGTTTCAGACGACTTTGCCCCCGGGATGGCGTTCGAACACTTCCGGGTCATAGAGCGGCAGCAGCGTGCCGCCGATGCGTCTGATTTTGTCGTAACTCCTTAACGTTTCTTCCATGCTCTCGTTGATGCCGAGCGGAATGTTCTGCTCCACGTTGCGGTATTTGAAGAAACAGTCGGACACGACAACCGGACCTTTCACGGTATCAATCACATAGACCATGCTGCTGCGGTGATGGCTGCCCGCAAAGAATGAACGGATGCCGGGAATGACTTCTTGTTCCTCGTCGCCGAGCAACACGATCCGGTCGAACGCTTCGTTCATGACATATTGAAATACCGGATCGGCCATGTAGATATGCTTCGGCAGCCTGTGCACGTACGGCTCCGGCGCCAGAAAGTCAATCCAGCCCTTTCGGCCCATGACGATTTTTGCGTTCGGGAACAAATTCAGATTCCCCGTGGCATATGTCGTCAGCGGCGTGACAAGGACATAATCCACATCTTCGGGCTTTACGCCGTAGCGGGCAAGGGCACGAAGCGGCTTTTCGTCTTCACTGACGTGCAAGGCGTGATTCGGATGCACATGCTGCACCCAATAATCACTAAGCGCCTGGTAATCGGCCGGAGGGCCGCTATTGATCAAAATCGTTTTTCCATTGCCACGGATGAGCACCATGGCGAAAATGATCGGCTCCCATTCCGCAAGACGGGAAACGTCCATCCAATTGATTTCAATGGTCGGTACTTGCGTTCTGCCCAGTTGAATGATGTCCACCTGATACGTCATTTGCATCTCCCCCCGCATGCCTTTTTGCCGGTCAGGCCAAGTAAAACACTTCGTTGTCGATGACATCGACTATCGCGCCACGTTCATCCGCAACCATAATGTCTTTCATAAACGCTTGCCAGCGCTGGTTCGCCGGATCTTCGGCCAGTTCAGCCATCGCTCTGTCGAAATCGTCCACAACCATATAGGCATACAGTTGGTTGCCTCTCATAAAGATGCTGTATTCCGAAATGCCGACGCGTTTCAATGCGGCCAACAAATCCGGGAACACCGCTTTGTGGCGTTCGACATACTCCTTCTCGCAGCCCGGCTTGCATTGCATCAAAAACAAATGTCTTGCCATTGCTTTCACTCCTTGTCTCTGGTCATTTATTTTTTTCGAAGCGTCTGCAACTGGTCGATGGCCACAGCGGCAAGCAATACGCCCCCGCGCGCGACTTCCTGCCAGTACGACGAAACATTGAGCAGGACGAGTCCGTTATTCACCGTACCCATAATAATGACACCGAGCAGTGTACCGACGATCGTCCCTTTGCCTCCCGTTAGTGACGTGCCGCCGAGAATGACTGCAGCGATGACACTCAGTTCAATGCCGGTTGCCGCCTGGGGCGCCCCTGCGGCAAGCTGCGAAGTCAAGATCAGTCCGCCGAGCGCGGCAGCTGCGCCACTGAGCACATAGATGATCATTTGATTGCGCCGCACGGGAATTGCCGCCAGACGGCTGGCCACCTCGTTGCCTCCGATGGCGTATATGGTGCGCCCGAACACGGTCCGGGTCATGACAATATGTGCCACGATAAAACAGACGATCATGATGACAAACGGAAACGGAATGCCGAACAGATAGCCACGTCCGAGAAATTTAAAGCTTTCGCTCGACATGCTGCTCGTCAGCCCGCCGCTCAATACGAACGCCAATCCCCTGGCGATCGACATCGTGCCGAGCGTTGTAATGAGCGGATTGATTTTCAGGGAAGTAATGAAAAATCCGTTCAGTAAACCCGTGACGATGCCAATGAGCATCCCGCATACGACAGCCAGCATCGTCGAATGGGTTGAAGTGTACACTTGCACCGTAACGACACCCGTTAACGCAACGATGGAGCCGACCGACAAGTCGATGCCGCCGGAAACGATAACCTTCGTCATGACGACCGCAATGATGCCCATGATGGACGTGGCCAGGCCGATGTTCAGGAAGTTTTGCACGCTCAGAAAGTACGGAGACATGATCGAGAAAAACACGACCAATGCCGCATACAGGGCAACCAGGCCCATGCCCTGCTTGAAATTAAACCTCATCGATTTTTCGCTTTGCACTGTTTTTGTGCCTATGCCCAGCATGTTATTGTACCCCCATCGCCGCAGCCAGAAGCGTCTCTTCCGTAAAGCTGCCGTGTTCAAACTCATGCGTAAGCTGCCCTTCCTTCATCAACAACACCCTGTCGCAAATGGACTGCAATTCGATCAGGTCGGAGCTGATGACGATGACGGACAACCCTTCATCCCGGATCTGTTGCAGCATGTCATAAATGTCGGCCCTCGCCCCGACATCGACGCCCATCGTAGGTTCGCATAATATCAATACTTCCATGGGCTCCATCAGCCAGCGGGACAAAATGACTTTTTGCTGGTTTCCTCCGCTCAAATAGCGGATATGCCGGTCGATGCCGCCGGACAATTTAATGTGAAAACGGTTCACCCAGCGGTTGACCGTTTCGGTTTCCTGTTTTTTTCGGAAAAAACCCCAGCGAGAAACGGCATTCATGCGCGCCAGCGTCAAATTTTCTTTCACCGACATATCAAGCACGAGGCCGGCGACTTTTCGGTCAGGTGGAACATAGGCGATCTTTGCCCGTTTGGCATCAACGGTTGATTTCAATTTCAGCAGCTTGCCGTTCAGTCTGATTTCACCGGAATCCGCCGTTTGATCGCCGAATAGCGCCTTGCCAAGCTCCTCCTTGCCGGAACCGAGCAGCCCGTATATTCCCAGGATTTCACCTTTGTATGTCGTAAACGAAACGTTCTCGAACGCCCCGGCGCGTTTCAGCCCCCGAACGTCCAGGACGGTCTCGCGCTTGCCGCCTTCCGTCCTGTTTTTGGCAAAATCTTGTTTCACCGTCTTGCCGACCATCATGCCGACGATTTGCTCCGTCGTGTAATCGCGTACCCGACCTTCGCCTACGGCCTCCCCGTCTCGCATGACGAGCAAATCGTCGCAAATTTCCGTTACCTCGTCCAAATGATGCGAAATATAAATGATCGAGACGCCTTTCGCCTTCAATTCCCGAATGACGCGGAACAGATTGTCCACTTCTTTGGCCGTCAGCGCCGCAGTCGGTTCGTCCATCACGAGCACTTTCGCCTCTTTGGATAACGCTTTGGCAATCTCCACCAGCTGTTTGTCTGCAATGCTGAGGCTGGCGATCTGATCGTCCGGGGAAAACCGGCAGCCGAGCAAATCGAGCAGCCGCTGCGTTTCAAGGCGCAGCCGCTTCCAATCCACGAACCACTTCATCTTGCGGGCCAAATGGCCGAGGAATATGTTTTCCATGACCGATGTATGAGGGACGTAGTTCAATTCCTGATAGATGACGCGAATGCCGAGTTTGGCCGCATCCGCCGGAGATTGGATGGAAACAGGGGTGCCGTCGAGCACGATGTCTCCCGAATCCATCGAATAGTCGCCGTTCAAAATTTTGATCAATGTGGATTTGCCGGCCCCGTTCTCGCCGAGCAGCGCTAGCGCTTTGCCCGCATCGAGGTGCAAAGTTACCCCTTTCAATACTTGGACGCCGGAAAAAGATTTGTGTATACGGTTCATCGTCAACCGGTTACCCTCTATCACTTCAGCACCCTCCTACTCATCGCGCCGTCCTGCATGTTCATTCCGCCGGAATGAACGAGGAGGGCCGCATCGGCCCTCCCCTGATGCCGTCACTGCGTTATTGAGGATAAAACTGGTCGATGTTTTCTTTGCTGATAAACTCGTGCTTCATCAAAATTTCGCTGCCGACATCTTTGCCTGCCAGCATATCGAGCGCTGCCGGAATGATATACTCACCGTATTTTTCCGGGAAATAAGCGGTCGATCCGAGGAACGGCGTCTTCTCTTTCCGCAATTCTTCACGTCCGCGCTGATCCGCCCCTTGACCGACGATCATCGCGTGATCCAGCCGGTTTGCCGCTTCCAGCGCAGCAACGGCTCCAAGCGCCGTATCGTCGTTGATCGACAGGATGGCGATATGCTTCGCATCCGGAATTGTCGTCAGCACATCGGTCACCAGACGTTTAGCCTCTTCCAGCGTGTTTTTGCTGTCGAGTCGAATGATGTCGTTTTCAGAAATATCCGGAATGATGGATTTCAAACCGTCCAATTGGCCTTGCATCCGCATCGCCGGCACTTCGCCCGATTGCGGAAGTTCGAGCATGATGACTTTATCGATTTTGCCGCCCCATTGTTCTTTTGCCTTCTTGCCGAGATATTCTCCTGCCAGGAATCCCGCCGTGGTGTTGTCTGCCCCGAAAAATACGGCGCCGGGCATCGGGATGTCGATAGCGATCACCTTGATGTTTTTTTCATTGAACTTATCCATGATCACTTGGCCGAACTTTTCGTCCGATTGGAACTCGATCACAAAATCGACTTTTTGCGTGATGAAGTTTTCCGCATTCGCCAGCGCGGTCGCGCCGTCCGTTTTGTTGTCGGCAACGACAAGTTCGATTCCACGCTCTTTAGCGACCTTCTCGATTCCTTTGCGCACATCGACAAAGAACGGCGCGTTCTCGGCCAGATTGGCAAAGCCGATTTTATACGTTTTCTGACCGCTCTCGGAAGGCTGGCTACTTGCTCCGGTCGAGTCCTTCGAGCCGCAAGCCGATAATAGGAGAGCCAAAAGAAGGATGAATGCAGCCGAAAGTCCTGCCAAGCTCTTTTTCATGTAAAATTCCCCTTTTTTTGATAATTTGATCAATTCAAATAATTCGAATTACAATTGCGCCAAGTGGCCGCCATCAACCAATATGGTCGCTCCGGTTATATAACTCGCTTCGTCGGATGCGAGGAACACCGCAGCGCCACCGCATTCTTCCGGTTTGCCGAGCCGCCTGAGCGGAATTTTTTCGTGATAGCGCTCCAAATTGCCCGGCACCGAGAAAAATTCGCTGTTGATGTCCGTCAGGATCGTGCCTGGCGCAATATTGTTTACGGTGATGCCGTACGGTGCAAGCTCGATTGCCATTCCTTTGGCCAGCAGATCCTGGCCGCCTTTTGCGGCGCAATAATGTGTTTGCGTCGCGTTCGATTGATAGGATCCAATGGAGGTGACATTGATGATGCGTCCTCCGCCTCCCTGTGCAATCATTTGCTTCGCAACCTGTTGACTGCAGTAGAACGTGCCCGTCAAATCTACGCCAATGGTCCGTTCCCATGCCTCTTTCGTCACTTCCAGAAAAGGCATGAACCAGCAAATGCCAGCATTGTTGACCAGAATATCGATGCCGCCAAGCACTTCCACCGTTTCCCGGACTAGCTGATCAATATCGTCGTAACGACCGACATCCCCTTGCACGGCTGCCGCTTTTCTGCCACGAGCTCCGATCGAGCGAACGACTTCTAAAGCGCTTTCGTAATCCTTGAAATAATTGATGACGACATCCGCACCTTCAACTGCAAACGCTTCTGCAATGGCCCGGCCAATCCCTCGAGAACCGCCGGTAACCAGTGCCCTTTTTCCTTTTAACCGCATGTTGCACCCCCCTGTAATTGTCAATTCAGTTTGTCCGTCCGGTCGGAGAGCAAAACGCCGCCGCGCGCGACCCGTTCTTCATCCGTCTCGTAAAAATGAATCGTGATCCATTCCGGATCAACACCCGTATGGCGTACAATGACTTCCGTAATTTCTTTGGCAATATTTTTCCGGGATTCGAGACTTCTGGTTTTCATGGTGACCGCAATGGATGGCACGGGACGATTCCTCCTTCAAGTTGATGAACGAATGGGCGCACAAGAATCACGGACGACTAACTCCGTAGGTATAATGGTGGTGAAAGCCTGCAAATCTTCCGTGCTGCCTTCTTCCTGTTTGATTCGCTGAATCATCTGGTAGGCGATCTGCCTGCCGATCTGCAATAAGGGACGCTTGACGACGGTGATGGCCGGATTGAACAACCGTGTAAAGTCCGAATCCTCGAAGCCGATGATCGACAATTGGCCCGGAATATCCAACTGCAAATCGCGAACGGTTTCGATGCAACCGACCAGCAACTGGTTGCTGCCGGCAATAACTGCCGTGACACCGGATTCGGCAATGAGTTCTTTCAACGCTTTGTTCCCGTACTCGACGGAGAAATCTCCCCGTTTGATCAATTGGGCGGATACGGGCAACTGATTCAAGCGCAGTGCATCTTCATAGCCGCGAAGGCTTTCACGCGCCGGGCGAATGTCCATTGCACTCGTAATGAAGCCGATTTTGACATGACCGAGCGAAATGAGATACTCCGTCGCCCTGCGTATGCCGTTGTAATAATCGGACAACACCGCATTGGCCTGTACGTCGCGGAATTCGCGGTCAAGCAGAAAAAAAGGTGTCTTCTCCTCCTTCAGCCGCTTGATGAAAGCGCTGTCTTTTTCTTCCGGCAGCGATAGAATCATACCGTCAAACTTCCGTTCCTCAAACGCCTCGATGATTTTCTCTTTCACTTTTTCGCTGCCGGTGTTGTACAATACAAGGTGATAATCATGTTCCTCAAGCACTTGGTGAATGCCTTTGGAAATCGTCGAAAAAGCGACATTGGAAAAGTCGTTCACAAAAAACGCGATATTGCGCGTTTTTCGCGTTCTCAGGCTTCGCGCCACGCTGCTCGGCTTATAGCCGAGTGCTGCAATGCTTTTCTCGACCAATGCCTTGACGGTTGGACTGACTTCCGGAGAATCGTTCAGCACGCGAGACACCGTTCCAACACCGACGCCTGCATGTCTGGCGACATCCTTGATCGTGACCTTGGCCCGATCCTTTTCCACCATAGCCAAACATCCTAACTCCACAAATTTTTGGAACACATCAAAGTTGCGCATCTTGGAATCGATTCCACATATATATAAATATCATGAAGCAATTGATGATGTCAATAGTTGATTTCCGCCTATTTAATTAGTTTTCTTTAAGAGGTTTTATTGAAACTGATTTGGAATCGTTTCTACAAATTTAACAAACGACTCGATTTCCATTCTCACCTGATGGAAGGGCATAATGGATTCCACACATTGACAGGACTTACTGTTATCTTGTACAATTAAATAAATTAATGAAGTTGAGGAAGCACCTTTCTTCGTTTGTACAAACAGACAAGGGAGGGGCTTTTTTATGTATGTGCGGATGACGGGGGCCAGTGTCATCGGGGTAGAAGGCCGTTTGATCGAGGTGGAGGTCGATATCCGGCATGGTTTGCCCCAGGTGAACATCGTGGGGCTGGCGGATATGGCTGTACGGGAATCTGTCGATCGGGTTCGCGCAGCCGTGCAAAATGGCGGCATGTCATTTCCGCTTGCCCGAATTACGGTCAACTTGGCACCTGCGGACATGCGCAAGGAAGGCAGTTCGTTCGATCTGGCGATTGCCGCAGGCATCCTGTGCGCCAGCGGGCAACTGCAGGCGGAACGACTGGCGGATACGCTGTTGATCGGGGAATTGGCTTTAAATGGGGAAGTCCGACCCGTGCCGGGTATTCTGCCCATGGCAGAAATGGCCCGAAAGGCGGGATTGCGCAAGGTCATCGTTCCGCTGGAGGCAGTGTCAGAGGCGCGATTGATCGAAGGAATCGAAGTCGAAGGCATTCGCTCGATTGCCGACTGGGCGCAAGGTGCAGCTTCCTCATTGCCTGATCCGGCTGACCTGTACGCGCAGGATGAGCCGCAACAAGCGGAAGAACCCGATTTGTCCGATGTCATCGGACAAACCCAGGCCAAGCGCGCGCTCATCATTGCCGCTGCAGGCAAACACAATCTGCTGTTTGTCGGGCCGCCCGGTACCGGCAAGACGATGCTGTGCCGCTGCTTGCCCGGTTTGCTGCCGCCGCTCGGCGACGAAGAGGCGCTGGCCGTCACCAAAATTTTCAGCGTTTGCGGCAAGTTTGGCGATGCCAGAAGCGGCTTGATCCGCAAGCGTCCGTTTCGTGCACCTCACCATTCGATTTCCGTTGCCGGTCTCATTGGCGGCGGTTCGATTCCCAAACCGGGCGAAGTGACGCTGGCGCACCATGGCGTGCTGTTCCTCGATGAGATGCCCGAATTTTCCCGTCTGTGTCTGGAATCACTCCGGCAGCCACTCGAAGATCGGGAAGTCATCGTCGCCAGGGCGAGAGGCGTTTGCCGCTTTCCTGCCCATTTCATGCTTGCAGCAACGATGAACCCCTGTCCATGTGGCTACTACGGCAGCGAGTACGGCATTCGTTCGTGTGTCTGTTCTGAAGCGGCAATCAGCCGCTATCACTCCCGTATGTCCGGTCCGTTGGCCGACCGCATCGATTTGCAGGTGGAAATGGCCCGCCAGTCTGCCATGCCGGCCGAACAGCCGGCTTGGACGACCGCTGAAGCGCGGCAACTGGTTGCCGAAGCTTGCGAACGCCAGCAAAGACGTTACGCAACATATGCCATTGCGAGCAACAGCGAGCTTCAGGGCGGCCTGCTAAAAAAATACGCAGCCCTCACCCATTCGGGAGAACTGCTGCTGAGAGACGTGCATGAACGGCTGGGCCTCAGCCACCGGGCCCACGACCGCATTTTGAAACTTGCTCGCACCATCGCAGATTTGGCTGGCCGGGAGACAATTTTACCCGAAGATGTTGCCGAAGCCATCCAGTATCGCTGTCTGGATCAAGGTTAATCTGGATCGTCCGCAGGTGAATTTTTGCATACTGTCGACCATCTTGTCATAGGAGTTTGTAACTGCCTGAACTTTCATGTCATCCGGCTTGAATTCGTGATTATCCATGATGAACGCATATCCCAACTGATTAAGTCGAATGGCGCTTAATCTTCCAACATTTCATAAATGGTCTTCAAATCCGATGGATCGTCCTTGATACCATACTTTTTCTCTTCTTCTTCAATGTCTTCTTGCGGAATTTTTTCCAGATTGAAGTGCTCCCTGACCACATTTTCCACTCTCGGTCCCGGCATTTTTTCTTGTATCAGTGCAAATCTGGAAAGTACCATTTCCGCTCTCCCTCTTGGCTTAACCTCGAAGGTCACATCCTGATCTCCATCGGCATAGGTCACAGAATCCATATTCTCGGCCATCTTGACAAAGGAATTCGTGGCCGCCCAACCCGCTTTTGTGTGTAATAGATGTTTATAGGGGCTATATGCGTAACCCAATTGATTCAGTTGAACAGCAGTGCTGGCGTCTTCTGCCTTGAGGGCATTGAACTGGGATTGGCGATACGTTTCTCCGTTAAATCCGGAACCATCTTCTTTGTTTCTGTTTCCGGTACCGATATGTTTACGATGCATTTTCTTATTTTCATAATATGCCCAACCTTTTTGTTCCAATCTCGTGGCACGGGGTCCTTTTTTCCGCTTCAAATGGGGCGCTGCCAGCTTGGTCACACCAAAACCGATCGTATGTTCGGACTCATGGGTAGTTCCATCTATTTTGGTGCCAAAACGTTTGATCAGGCGCTGCCGTTCTTGTCTCCGGAACCCGTATTGCCCAATGCGATACTTCGTTCGTCTGGAGTGGCCTGTATTGTTATATTTGTTCACACGTTTCGAATTGGAGATGTAACCGGGAAGGGAACCCGCTTTCAATTTCGACTTGGACCGATTGGACTTGACCATCTGCAGAACGGCTTGATTGCCGATGGACTGCTGCAAATGAACGAGCGGATGCGCCGACAGAGCGAACGCCGCATCCGGATGACCTGTCCTTTTTTGCGTGTGATCCTGTTGCATGTAAACATGGGGATGAAACAAATGTCTCCCTCCAATTCCCTTGTCACAAGACGCAAAATCGCCCCAAATGATCAAATATCTACCATGTCATCTCCGTCTTGTAAGTCTTCATTGTCATTCTCTTCTTCATCATCTATTAGTGCTTCATCTGAATCCTGTTTGTTGCTTTTTTGTTGTACCACATTCTCGATATCCATGGCTTGATCTTCATCATCTTCCTCTTTTTCTTTTATGAGCTCCAGTCCATAACGCTTTCTGGCTTCATTTTCTTCTTCGACGGTCGGAAATCTGCCCGTCAGCATCGCCCGTCTGGCCAGATACATCTCCGCCCGGTCTTTCGCACTCACCTGGAATTTGACATCTTTATCCCCGTCGGCATAGGTAAAGTCCTGCAAATTGTCGACCATCGCGTCATAGGAATCGTTTGCGGCTTTGAGCGCTGTTGGGTCCACAAATGATTTGTCCAAAAACGCATATCCCAACTGGTTTAGTTGAATGGCGGTGCTGATATCCTCCGCTTCGATGGCTGTTCGTTGGGCGTCGCGGTACGATTGCGAATCGAATCCGGCCTGAAACTTGGCCGCCTTGTTTGTTCTCCAATCCCCCTTGTTGGTCCCAGTGCCGATATGTTCCCGATGCAAACCATAAACTTCCTGATATGCCGGTGCGATTTTTTCCAGATAACCGGAACGCCCTTTGCCATCCCGCTTCAACCCGGAGCTACGGTTGATGACTTCAAATCCTACCGCATGTTCAGACTCATGGGTATGGCCCGATACGATCATGTCGAAAAGTTTGCTCAAACGTTGCTGCTCTTTCTGTTTGAATCCATGTTTCCCCAGGGTATACTTCGTGCGCCGGGTCCCCGTAAGCCGTGTGGTCTTCTTGCCGGATTTCCGTGCCACCTTTGGCACGGACTGCCTCCTTCTCGATCTTGATTTTGGTGTTGACTTGGCCATTTGCAAGACAGCCTGATTGCCGATGGATTGTTGTAATGAAACAACGGACGGCATGGGCTCGACAGCCGAATGATTTGCTCGAACCGGTGCAGATTGCCTTACGCCATGGACATGAAATTGAAACAAAACGATTCACTCCAATTCCATCAGAAGATGGGTCGCGTACTGCATACATAGTCATTATAGCACCAATCTGTTAACGTTTCCATTTCAACCCTTTTTTCGCTTGTTTTTCTTGACGAAATTTGAAAGAAACCAGCGAATTCAAAAAAGGGCGTTTGCGCGGATGCCAGCATCATCCGGAACGCCCCAGGCATTTGTACACCGTTCGAAAACATGGAAAAATCATCTAAAATGCGTTGGACACATGTCTGATGTCCGATACTGCACCGTCTTGTCCGACAGTGACAGCCACTGCATCAAACCGGATCGGATGCTCCCTCTTTCCGGTAACATGCAAATAAATGGCTGCCAGTTCCCGTACCCGACGGCACTTTTGGGGTGTGATCGACTCGATGGCCGTGCCAAACCGGCCCGACGACAAACGGGAACGAACTTCCACAAAAACAATCGTGTCCTGATCACGCATGATCAAATCGATTTCACCCCGGCGGCATCGCCAATTCCGTTCCAGGGTCCGATACCCCAGCGATTGCAAATAATCGGAAGCTGCCGCTTCGGCCGCATGACCGGCAGCTTTGCGGCTGGGCCTGGCGCGCGGGCCGGGAGAACGGGCGTTCATGACGACACCTTCCTTTTACGGAAATTGGGGAGCGCACAAAGTTTGTCGCGCAGCCTGACACCTGCCCCTTTACCCGGACTGGCGCATGCCGGCTTTGCGATCCGAACGATAGACGAAACTGAGAATTTCTGCGACCAACTGGTACAACTCCGCCGGAATTTCCTGTTCCAGATCCAGTTTGGACAACACTTCCACGAGCGATGCATCTTCCTGGATCGGAACACCGTGTTCCCTGGCACGCTGCAATATTTCATCCGCCAAATATCCTTGTCCCTTGGCAACAACGACAGGCGCAGCATGGCGTTCGGGTTCATATTTGAGCGCGACCGCTTTTTTCGATAGCGTCCTGGTCTGCCGGGTGGATTCTCCCTGCGCCTTCCTATCAGGACTCATATGCGGAAATCCACTCCTTTGTACGGTTTGGCCGCATACGCGGAAGACAGCGGCAATGGGTGCCGTTCTGCCGTCTCTTCGCTATCCGCCGGCTGAGGCGGCTGGACGGCTGGCAACGGTTGCGCATGCAGGGACAACAATTGAAACCCTGCTGCACGCAACCCTTCTACAAGCTCTCCTCGCGCCTGTTCCACCAGCATCGCCATATCGGGATGATCGTTCATCAACTTGACGGAGACGATGCGATCGACCACCTGGACGTCCACGATTGTATCGCCCAGATGGCGCATGCGCAAATCGAACAGCAGCCTGCAATTGTCCGCGTCCCATTCCCCTTTGCGGCTGCGGCGGGTTTGCACATGGACGGTAGCGGTCGTGTCCCCGTCTTCACCTTTCATGGGGACAAACAACGTCATCATGCTGTATAACTGATTGGGTTGCCGTTCCGATGACAACAGCAATTGCTGACCGGTAATCTGGCTCACCAGCGTTTGTGCAGCTTCCCGCAGAGACGGCGGCACTTCATCTTGCGCCAGCAGGGACAACAACGCACTTTTGAGCGTCTCGAATGCCGCCTGCCGTGAAGTTTCCGTAACGGCCGGTTTGCCTTCCGCCAGCGGCATGGCTTTGTCACCTGTCGGCAATGTCCCATCCTGCTGACGTATATCAGCGGTTTGCTGCATCAGCCGATGTTCATGATCGACCCCAAGCCACTGCAAAAAACGGCCGATCCAATTGGTTTCCGTTCGCGCACCAGGCCCGATCGCCTGACCCGCTTCACCGCGGTTTGGCATCATCGCTCTATTGTCGATTGATTCGGTCTGGCGATTGGCCGTCTCCACCGCAGCATCCGGTCGCAACGTTCCTGCCGGCCATCCGTTGGCCGTTGTTGCATTTGCCGTTGCTGCCGGCGGTTGGTCAGGCACTTGCCGGGCAACTCCTGGCTGAATGTTCACTGCTGCCATCGGGGCACCCTGTCCGCCCCCTGCTGGCGCACGGCCCAAAATCACAGCTGCATCGGCAGGCGGCAGCGGTGTACCGATCATCGGTCTGGCGTCTCTTGCCGCACGCGGCTGATTCGCTTCCGGCATTTGCTCTGCTGGACCACCAGCCTTCATCTGCGTTCCAGCGACTTGCGCCTGTGCCGCCCCTGTTCCTGCCCCCAATTGGGCACCGCCCTGTGCCAACAATTGCTCTCCTTGCGCCAGAAGCGTCAACATCCGGCCAACCCACGCCGACGACCGGGCGATCCCGCTGTCCTCGCCATTCGCCCATTGCTTGAACGAAGCGGCAAATGAAGCAAGGCTCTCCCCGAGCGGAGGACCGGCCAGCGTCTGGCGCAACACGCCTATCGTTTCTTCCGAAGCCGGCAACCCCCGGCGAAACGCGACGTCTGCCGCCGACATCCAGGTGGCCACATCCACCGTTGCAGGTTTCATTGCAACAGCAGCACGGAAAAAAGAGGCCGTATCGTTGCCAATCGGATAGCCGTCCCGCTTCAGCCCCCGGATCAACTCGTACGACCACTTCTGGTCCGGCAAACCAAACGACTTCAGCACATCCTTCATCGTTTCATCCGGCACCGCATCGGTCATGTCCGCCAGCGGCTTGAGCACGATTACGCTACCGTTGCTGCCCGGCTGTACCTGCAGCAGCGTTCCGCGCCCAACCGGCAAATCCGCTTCCAGTCTGGCGCGAATCGGCATGCCGTTGATGTTGATCAGCGCTTCCCCGCCATCCAGCATTTGCATCAATACGCCCCGCACGATCTGTCCGATCCGGAGCTCCAGCGTCCGGCTGTCGGCAGGCGCCGCATCCCCCAACAACGCCCGAAACATCGCTCCGATCTGCATGCTCATGACCTGAACCTCCTAGCCGGCTCTCGACTCTTACTATATGTATCGGCGAAATGCGTGCAAACGTTGAAGACATCCATCAAAACAGCAATTGCTGTTCATGGAGCAAATTGCCGAGAAAGCTGCGCCGGTGCAGCGGTGTCGGTCCCAGCCGGATAATCGCTTCCCGATGCTCCCTGGTTGCATAGCCTTTGTGGCTGCCGATGCCATAGCCGGGATAGAGCGGCTCCCACACTTCCGTGCATAGCCGGTCCCGCGTCACCTTGGCGATGATGGAAGCCGCCCCGATGGACTGGCTGCGCATATCTCCTTTGACAATGGCCATTTGCGGCAAATCGAGATCCACGGATTCCGCATCGATCAGCAGGTATTGTGCCATCGGAACGAGTCCTTGCACGGCCTGCTTCATCGCCAGCCGGGAAGCCTGCCGGATGTTGATCCGGTCGATCACTTCCGCTTCAACGCGTGAAACCGACCAGGCGATGGCTTCCTGCACGATGCGCGCATAAAGCTGTTCCCGCTTTTTTTCGCTGAGCCGCTTGGAATCATTGACTTCATCCAGGATCAACCCCTGCGGCAAAATGACCGCTGCCGCCACCACATCGCCAAACAGGCAACCCCGGCCGACTTCATCGACCCCGGCCACCAGTGTCAAACCTTGTTGCCACAGCGCCCTTTCAAACGACAACCGGTCGATTGCCTCACCATCTGACCAATCCGTTTCCGCCTGGTTGCGCTTTTTTTTCACGCTGGTGTTCCCCTCTCCCGAATAAAAAAATGGAGGCGGATTCGCCTCGCACGACCGCGCCCCGATGGACCGGACTTTTTGTGATTGTGCCGCATCATCTATTTTGTGACGCGTCATCGCCTGCGGCAGGTTCCGGCAGTTCCAGCGTCAATCTGCCCAGCTTGCCGGAACGCAAATCGCGCAGCACGACACCGGCCGCTTTTTCGTAATCGACTTGTCCGCCTCCTGCCAGGCAACCCCTGCGGCGACCGATGGCTTCCAGCATTTCCACTGCCGCTTGCATGTCCGGCAACGATACGGGAAGGTCCGTCAAACCGTACCGCTCCCGAAGCGCATTCCCGTAATCCGCGACCAGCGTTTGCAATGCAAAACACGCCACCTCGTCCACATGCAGCACTTCTTCCTTGATTGCGCCAGTCATCGCCAGCCGTTTGCCTGCCAGCGGATCGTCGAATTTCGGCCACAGGATGCCGGGCGTATCCAGCAGTTCCAATTCCCCGCCTGTGCGAATCCACTGCTGCCCTTTGGTGACACCGGGACGATCGCCCGTTGCGGCAACGTTGCGTCCGGCCAACCGGTTGATCAACGTTGATTTGCCCACGTTCGGAATGCCGACGATCAATGCCCTTGGCGGCCTCGGTTTCATCCCTTTGGCTGCGCGTTTTTCCATTTGGGGGCGAAGCAGTTCCCGGGTTTTCCCGGCAATTTCCTTGACGCCGGCGCCACTGGACGCATCGATTGCCAATGCTTCATGCCCAAGTGACCGAAAATGGCTGCACCAGATGGCGGTGCGGTCCGGATCAGCCAGATCGGCTTTGTTCAGCAGCACGAGCCGTGGCTTGCTGCCGACCATTTCATCGATCATCGGATTGCGGCTGGATTGCGGAATCCGCGCATCGATCAGTTCAAAGACGACATCAATCAGCTTGAGCTTGTCTATGATCTGGCGTTTGGCCCGGGTCATATGCCCGGGAAACCATTGTATTGTCATCGGATTGTCCCTCTTTGTCTATCCCGCGGACAGAAGCCTTCAATGCGAAACGAAATGAATATCACTGATCGGCCAATAGACAAGATCAGCCCGGCCGATGACCCGATCAAGCGGAATAAAGCCGATCGAACGGCTGTCCTCGCTGTTGGAGCGATTGTCTCCCATGACGAAAAGCATGCCTTCCGGCACTTTGCCATCGGCAAACCGGTGATTCGGGAAGCCGTCCTGCATGTTGTACAGCCTGCCTTCCGCATGCGCCTTCTCGATGGCTTCCTTCAGATAAGGTTCATCAATCGTTTCCCCGTTGATTTTGACAGTATCCCCGCTGACTTCCACCGTATCCCCGGCAACGCCGATCACCCGTTTGATGAAATCCCTGCCTTGTTCAGGCACATGAAACACGATGACTTCTCCACGTTTGGGCGGACGAATGTCATAGATGATTTTGTTGACGATAATCCGTTCCCGGTTCCAGAAATTCGGCTCCATCGATGGGCCATCCACAATAAACGGACTCACCAGAAACCAGCGGATCAAAAATACAAGGATGCCGGCAACTGCCAGCGCCTTGATCCATTCCACCAATTCATTGGATGTCTTGGTTTTGGAAGGCGCTTCGTTGGCCGACCTGTCATCGATTGCATGTCTGGCACTTTCTTCGAGCGTCTCTGCTGCAGGCGATCCGGTTTTGCGAGGTTCAAGCGTCATGTCCCCGGATTCCGCAAGATCACGATCATCCATCTTTTTTCGCCCCAATTCTAGACCCGTCCATCATGTAAGAGTCCCCTATGTAAGTATCTCCTACCCATAACAATAACAAAAGGAGGACCTGCTTTCCAGCCAAGCCCCCCTAACCAAGTCATGACGATTATCGAATTTCTTTGATGCGGGCCGCTTTTCCGCGCAGATCGCGCAGGTAGTACAGCTTGGCGCGACGTACTTTACCGCGGCGTGCCACTTCGATTTTTTCGATGCGCGGCGAGTGAATCGGGAATGTGCGTTCCACACCGACGCCATACGAAATTTTGCGCACCGTGAACGTTTCGCTGATGCCGCCGCCCCGGCGTTTGATGACGACGCCTTCGAACAGCTGGATGCGCTCACGGGAACCCTCAACGACTTTCACGTATACTTTCAGCGTATCGCCAGGCCGAAAAGCAGGCACGTCCTTGCGCAGCTGTTCTTCCGTAATCGATTGGATCAGGCTCATGAGGATGTTCCTCCTTTCATCATAGACGTTCATGCCCCGCTCCCCGAATCGATGCATCCGGCTCTTGGCGTGCAGAGGACCGTCCGTTTTCACAAAACAACATTTGAAATTTTATCATAATGGTTTGCAAAATGCAATGATTGCATGACAGCCAGGTTTCAACGCATGCGGGGAGATGCCGACCCCTCCGTTTCCAGCATGCGTGCGCGTTCCTGTTCCAGCCATGCCCGATCTTCCGCCGTCAGTTCGGCCGTCTCCAGCAAATCCGGACGGCGCTGCAACGTACGTATCAGCGACTGCCTCCGGCGCCATTTGCGAATCTCTTCATGATGACCGGACAACAGCACATCCGGCACACGCCAGCCCTGAAATTCGGGCGGACGCGTATAATGGGGATATTCAAGCAAACCATCGCTAAACGAATCGGTGACCGCCGAATTTTCGTTGCCCAGGACGCCCGGCAACAGACGAACGACCGCATCGATCACCACCATGGCGGGCAATTCTCCACCGGTGAGCACGTAATCACCGATGGACAATTCATCCGTGACCAAATGCTCGCGAATGCGTTCATCATAACCTTCGTAATGCCCGCAAATCAAAATCAGGTGCGACTCTGCGGCCAACTCCCTGGCTTTGCGTTGGGTAAACGGCTCACCCTGCGGGCACATCAGCACGATTCTCGGCTTCGGCGCCTGTTCGCGACCTGCCAGCAAGTGCGCCACCGCACCAAAAATCGGCTCCGGCTTCAAGACCATGCCCCCACCGCCGCCATAGGGCATATCGTCCACGGTTTGATGCTTGTTCGTGGCAAATGCCCGGAAATTCAGCGTGGACAGCGACACGAGGCCTCGTTCCCGCGCTTTGCCCAAAATGCTGCTGTCAAATACGCCCTCGAACATTTCCGGAAACAACGTCAGCACATCGATTCGCATGCCTACAGCAATCCTTCCATCAAATGAACCTGAACATACTTGGACGCAACGTCCACATGCAAGATGACGTCATCGATGACCGGCAGCAGCAGTTGTTTGCCGTTTGTCATTTCAACAACCCAGACATCGTTGGCGCCCGGCGACAACACATCGACGATGACACCAAGCGTTTGGCCTTCATCGGTGACGACCTTGCATCCGACGATGTCCCGTACATAGTATTCGCCTTCCGACAGCGGAACCCGGTCGTTCTCCGGCACCTTGAGCGACCAGCCCTTGTAGCGTTCGACCTCATTGATGTTGTTGTAACCCTTGAGTTTCAGTATGTACACATTTTTCTGCAAACGGGCAGCATGCACTTCAACCGCCACGGGTTCCCCCCCGCCGGGTGGAACCATCAGCAATTTGCTGCCCGCCCGAAACCGGATTTCGGGGAAATCCGTTTGCGGCCAAACGCGCAGCTCACCGCGAATTCCGTGTGTATTGACGATTTTACCGACGTTCAGCAAAACGCGAAATCCCCTTTCAACTCCTGTATCTTCCTGCCCATGCGGCTTATGGATTGAAAAGGGGCCAGACATGCATCTTTCGCATCCCTCGCCCCTCATCTTATTCTGAAATAATGTCCACGATGACGTGTTTCCGCTCCTTGACCGCAGCGGAAGTGACCACTGTACGCAGCGCTTTGGCGATGCGCCCCTGCTTGCCGATGACTTTGCCGACATCGCCGGGATGAACGGAAAGCTCGTACACCAGGCCGCGCGCATCTTCCCTGACCTGTACTTGTACGTCTTCCGGATGATCCACCAACGCTCGGGCAATGACCCGAATCAACTGTTCCATGGCTTATCCCTCCGGTTCATCGTACTGCACGCCAGCTTCATCGGTTGACACCGGGAGCCGGCGCGAGCGGACTTTACTTCTGGAGCTTGGATTCGTGGAACTTTTTCAATACGCCCGTTTTGCTGAGCAAGCTGCGTACGGTATCCGATGCCTGGGCACCGTTACGGAGCCACTTGAGCGCTTTTTCCTCGTCGATCTGCACTTGTGCAGGTTGCGCGACCGGATTGTACAGGCCAATTTCTTCAATGAAGCGTCCGTCGCGGGGAGAACGGGAATCGGAAACGACCACCCGGTAAACCGGTGCCTTGTGCGCGCCGATCCGTTTCAGACGAATGCGCGTTGCCATTTGCTTTCACCTCCTTAAAAAGTGGAATGGTTATGCATCAAAATGGAAATTTCATGCCACCCTTGCCTTTGCCGCCCATCAGTTGCTTCAAAGCTTTCATGCCGCCCTTCGGCCCTTTGCCGCCAGGCCCCATCATGCCGGAAAACTGCTTCATCATCTTTTTCATGTCCTCGAATTGGCGCAGCAGCCGGTTTACATCCGCGATCGAGGTTCCGCTGCCCGCGGCAATCCGTTTGCGGCGGCTGTAGTTGATCAATTCCGGCTTCAGCTTCTCCTGCCGCGTCATCGATTTCACGATCGCTTCCGTTCGGGCAATCTGCTTCTCGTCGATTTTGAAATTCGGCATGTTTTTGAGCTTGCCCATGCCCGGCAGCATATCCAGCAATTGATCGAGCGGTCCCAGCTTGCGGACCTGCTCCATCTGTTCCAGAAAATCTTCCAGCGTGAACTCGGCGTTGCGCATTTTGCGTTCCATCTCTTTCGCCTTTTCGGCGTCGATGTTCGCCTGCGCCTTCTCAATCAGCGACAGCATGTCGCCCATGCCCAGTATCCGCGAAGCCATCCGGTCCGGATGGAAAGCTTCCAGTTGATCGATCTTCTCGCCTGTTGAAGCGAATTTGATCGGACACCCGGTCACCGCCTTGACCGAAAGTGCCGCACCACCGCGCGTATCGCCATCCAGCTTCGTAAGCACGACACCGGTCAGCGCAAGTTGCTCGTGGAAGCTTTTGGCCACGTTGACCGCTTCCTGTCCCGTCATCGCATCGACGACGAGCAACACTTCATCAGGTTTGACCGCTTCGTGGATCCGCTTGATTTCGTCCATCAGCGCTTCATCGATCTGGAGACGACCGGCCGTATCGATCAGCACATAATCGTAACCTTCGTCCTTCGCATGCTGGACGCCCTGCCTGGCGATTTCCACCGGGCTGACCTGGTCGCCGAGCGTAAAGACCGGAACGCCGATCTGCCCGCCCAACACTTCAAGCTGCTTGATTGCGGCCGGACGGTAGATGTCGCCCGCCACGAGAAGCGGCTTGTGGTTTTGGGATTTCAGCAAATGGGCCAGCTTACCGGTCAGCGTCGTTTTGCCCGCGCCCTGCAAACCCGCCATCAGCACGACGGTCGGCGGCTTGTTCGATTTGGCCAGCTTGGATTGCGTGCCGCCCATCAGCTCGGTCAGTTCTTTGTTTACAATATCGATAACGGCCATCGCGGGCGTGAAGCTCTTCATCACTTCCTGCCCGACAGCCTTTTCTTTTACCCTGGCAACAAAATCTTTGACGACCTTGAAGTTTACGTCCGCTTCCAGAAGCGCAAGCCGCACTTCGCGCATCGCCTCATTGACATCGTCTTCGGACAGTTTGCCCCGGCCCTTCAGTTTGCTGAAGACACCTTGCAACCGCGAAGTCAATCCTTCGAATGCCATCAGTCATTCCCTCCTTTGTCAGGAAATCACATACCTCATTATTCAATCATACAACCGGGCCGCCGCCGCCAGAAGCGGCGGCTGCTGCTCGGCCGGCAAACGCCTGATCTCGCGCTCCAGCACGCGCAAACCTTCCATCCGCTTTGCATGGCGCTGCGCCAGCCCCAGCTTCCGTTCGTAATCTTCCAGCACTTGTTCGGCCCGTTTGAGATGCTCATATACGGCTTGCCTGCTAATTTCGAATTCGGCTGCAATTTCGCCAAGAGAGTAATCGTCGTGAAAATAGCATTTGAGAAACGTCTGCTGCTTCTCCGTCAGCAAGGGACCATAAAAGTCAAACAGCGCATTGATCCGGTTCAGCTTCTCAAGGCTGTCTTCTCCTTGCATTGCCGGTTCACCCCTGTTAAGGAAAAACACTTGACAGTCATACGTTCTGTATTAGCATAAAGGAAATCCGCAAGGATGTCAAGGAATGGTCCTTAACACCGACAATCGACGTTGCTCATCCAACCGGCCGCACGCTGCGCACCTCACGCAGGGAGCTGCGCAAGGACTGATGCGGTGTTATTGCGATTCCCGTGCCCTTTTTCTGTAATGAGCCGGTGATTGCCCGAGGACCGCCTTGAAATCCTTGATAAAATGCGCCTGATCGAAGTAGCCCAGTTGCAGCGCCAATTGTGCGCATTGCGCCGATTCGTCCCGCTCCAGCCGTTCCGCCGCTTCCTGCAACCGGAACCGTTTGATGACCCATTTCGGGGTGACGCCGATATATCTGCCAAACAAACGCTGCAATTGCCTGCTTGAAAACCCGGTCCGTTCGCACAATTGTTCCACTTTTACAATGGCGGGGTCGGACATCGCTTCCTGCACGATGCGGCCCGCCAGTTCCGCCTGCGCATCGCGGCCGGGCAAACGTTCCGTCAGCAGCGCGTCCGCTTGCCGTGCCATCGCTTCATCGTCACCGGAATCGAGTATTTGAAGCGTCCAATGATCGGCATCCGGACCAAACACTTCGGATGCAGCGATTGTGAATCCCGTAAGCTGGGAAACGTTCCGCTTCCAAAACGGATAAAAACCGCCCGCGCGGAATTTGATGCCCAGCACGCATCCGGTTCCCCGCAACTCGATGACGAACGGACGCTTCGGAACGCCGTACAATAATGCCCGGCAGCCCGCTTCATCCCGCTCGAACGCCAAATGGACATTCGGATACGACAAAATCGTTTGCGTATGTGTCACCCCGGCTGGCAAGCCATAGCGAACAATCCAGTAATGTTCGATGAACGGCTGAAGGACCTTGCTCGGTTCAAAGCGGGACAGCGCAAACTTTTTCCTGCCGGCATCCGACATGACAATGCCACGCGTCGCCAATTCTTCCATGCGCCTCATGGCCACAACCCCCATGTCTGGCAGACCGATGTCGCCTTTTTACAATACGCGGGTCAAACATGCTTCCTATAATGGAGGCTAGCAGACGCAAGCCAATTGCACAATATGGGCCCATATCAAGCAAACTCGCGTGCGGAAAGCTCGCCGCTGCATCCCGCGTGGAAAGTTCACCGCTGCGTCCCGCGCGGGGAACCCGGCGTTGTATCTCGGACAGGAGCTGCGCGAGCTTTAATCCGATCAGCGAATCGGTGAAAGCGTCTAATCCGACAAAATGGAGGAATGAAGATGACAAAACATATCAATCCTTCGGCTGCTACAGGCTTGCATACCCAAAATGGAAAGCCGCTGGGATATACCACCATCACGCCCTTTATAGTCGTAAGCAACCCGGCCGAAGCAATCGCTTTCTATGAAAAAGTTTTTGGTGCCAAGGCGAAAAATGTCACGGAAATCGTCGTAAACGGCACCAAAATGATCATTCATGCGGACATTGATTTTGGCAACGGCTATTTGCAGTTGGGAGCCGCAAACCCGATGTTTGATCTGGTGTTGCCGCCGGGGGACGGCAAGGCGTGCTATTCCCTGGGCATTTATGTGCCTGACGTTGACGAAAAGCTTGCATTGGCCGTCGCAAACGGCGCCACGGTCAGGGAACCGGTTGCCTATTTTGTTTCCGGGGATCGATACTGCAGCGTGCTGGACCCGTTCGGGATCAGGTGGTCGATCATGACACGCGTTGAGGATATTTCGGAGGAAGAAAGTTTCCGCAGGGTGGCCGAATGGAGCAAAGGCCAGTAAACAGCTACAGGCCGTCTATTGGCTGCAAATTGGCGCCAGCGTGCCAGCCGGTTACTAGCGGCCCTCTGGGCGGATCTCATCCCGGGCGGATAGCGGTCTCCTATACTGCTAGCAGACCATTCGGCTGCTAGCCCCTTGGACGACAGCCGACTACGCGCAGTAACCCCGGACCATACAGATTGACGATTCGTACAGAGGTACTGCATGAATGCGATCCATCCGTACGGACAGTCAGTTTGGACAAAAATGTCCGTCAGCAGCGGATTTGACCCATTTATCATTTTTGATGGTCAAAAATGTCCATTAACCCCTCATTTCAACGAAAAAAAACACGAAAATGACCTCTAACGGTCATGCGTGTCCACCGAAATTGACGAAATCACAAATTCGAGGCGTTTAATGGACAAAATTGACCGTTCTTTTTTCTGCAAACTAGACATCGGAACTGCCAACAGCCAAGCGTGACGGAAAAACCCCCAGTAAGTATCATCCACTTCATTGCGTGTGGCTGCATACTAGAGCTATTGCATGCATACGACAGTCATGCGTCGGATTGGAACAACCAAAATGAAATGCAGGTGATGCCGCAATGGCGTCACCTGCATGCTTTCCGACTGAAAATCCCGTCAATGGCCGTCATTCTCGTCCGAACATCAAGTTCTTGCGGTAGAAGCCGCCGTGTCGTCAACCGTCTCTTTGTTTGTCGACTTCTCGAACTTCGGAGACGTTTTGCGAATGAAAAACGCGAGCACCAGCGCAGCAACCGTCATCCACGTGGCCACGATAAAGGAATAATTGATTCCATCCACAGTGGCCTGCATGCTGATCTGCTGCATGACAGCTGCGTTTGCCGCATCCGTCGGATCAATGCCGGCTTCCCGCACAAGCGCTTCGCCCCGGGACGTGGCTTTGTTCGCGAAAATCGTAACCATAAACGCCGTACCCAGCGCGCCCGCTATGTTTCTCAACGTTTGCGACATCGCGGAACCGTGGGCATTCAGATGCTGGGGCAACTGGTTGAGACCGGCTGTCTGGATGGGCATCATGAGCATGGACATGCCGAACATCCGGAGCGTATATAGCATCAGCATATGGTTATAGGTCGTTTCAACCGTCAGATGCCCCAATTCGTAAGTCGTGAAAGTCGTAATCGCCAATCCGATAACGGCCAGCCAACGCGCGCCGACCTTGTCAAAGATTGCACCGGTGATCGGCGACATGATGCCCATTACCAGTGCGCCGGGCAACAGCAGCAATCCGGATTCAAGCGGCGTAAAACCGCGAATGTTCTGCAAAAAAATCGGCAAAAGCAACATGCCGGAAAACATCGCCATCGTTATAATGACGTTGATGATCGTCGTCAATGAAAACATATCGTAGCGGAACACGCGGAACTCGAGAATCGGCTTCTCCACCCGGAATTCCCGCACAATGAAGAACAGGAGAAAAACGACACCCACGATCAAAGAAATGATAACTCGCATGTTGTCCCAGCCGTCGTTGGCCGCATCGCTGAAGCCATACAACAGGCCGCCGAACCCGATCGTCGAATAAATAACGCCCAAAATATCCAGTTCCGGTTTCGAATTGCGGGTCACGTTCTTCATGGAATACCCGCCAAAAATGAGGGCAAACAGGGCAAGCGGTATTACAATATAGAACAATACCCGCCAATCATAATGCTGCACGATCCATCCCGACAGGGTTGGGCCAACGGCAGGCGCAAAAATCATGGCGAGCCCCATCATCCCCATCGCTTTGCCGCGTTCCTGAACGGGAAAAATGGTCAGGATGACGATGGTCATCAGCGGCATCAACAGGCCGGCGCCCGCCGCCTGGATAAGACGGCCCGTCAGCAGAATGCCGAATCCGGGCGCGACAGCGCACATGATGGTTCCGGCTGCGAACAGCCCCGTCGCCCATATGAACAATTGCCGGGTCGTAAATCTGTCAATGAGATAGGCACTGATCGGCACCAGTATGCCGTTCACGAGCATGTAACCGGTAATGAGCCATTGAATCGTCGCTTCCCCGATATTCAAATCTTCCATCATGCTCGGCAATGCGACATTCAACACAGTTTGGCTTAACAAGGCCACAAATGACGCGATCAGGAGCGAAGCGACAATCGGCCCTCGCTTGATTTTGTTTTGGACAGATTGCATGATCAATTTTCCTTTCTTGCTTTTTGCAACATGGCGATCAATTGGCCATGAATGCGCAACAAATCGTTGTAATCTTCATCTGACAACTCCAATAATGGCGACAATTTGTTCAAGATCCGTTCACTTGTCTGAGCCACCAACTGTTTGCCTGCTTCTGTCAAATTCAATACAACCGCCCGCCGGTCCGTATCCGAATGTTGGCGGATGACGAGCGCAGCCTGCACAAGCCGTTCGACAACCCCGCTTGCTGTGCTTGCACTCATATGCATCAAATCCGCCAATTCATTCAGGCCGATCGAAGGATGCTGATGCAGTCTCCGAAGCGCCAACAATTGGATCTGGGTTATGCCTGTAGACTCGGTTTCCTTGCGGGTCGCCTGGTACAAACTTTGATTCAGTTCACGCAACGAATGGATCAGTTGCATGATTCTCTGACTTTCCACTTCCTTCCACCTTTCGCGTGCAAATAATTCGCATGCGAATTATCATACGCCTCCACGCAACCCACTGTCAAGTTGCAAACAAGCCAAACTGTGAACCAATATCTCCTTCCGGGTACCAAATCCATGATCCACAATAACCCTGTCCAATGATAACCCTGTGCAAAGATAACCCATTCCTATGATAAAAATGTCCAATAATCACCATGTCCAATGATGACCATGTCATACATGAACCACATTCTGCATGAATCACATCCCGCCACAAACATCACGACAACCCTGTTCTAAGATGTCCATTTTGGATATTTATGATTTCCAACCTGCCGATTTTGATTGCCACAAAAAAACGCCATTTGCCTCGCAAGCGTTGCAAATGACGTAATGGCAAGCAGACGCTCTATCACTTCTTCGGGCCATGGACGTGTTGTCAACGATCCGGATCCGGGGATGCTTCCGAAGACGGCGCATCCGCCTGGTCTTCCGCCTCGGCGGCCATGCCGGCAAAGAGCGCATGTACAAACTGCTCGGCATCGAATTCCTGCAGATCGTCCATTTTTTCGCCCAGCCCGACGAACTTGACCGGCAGCGACATTTCATGACGGATGGCGATCACGATACCGCCTTTTGCCGTTCCGTCCAGCTTCGTCAGCACCAGGCCGGTGACGCCGCTTTTTTCCCCGAACAGTTTCGCCTGCTGCAGGGCGTTCTGTCCGGTCGCTGCATCCAGCACAAGCAGGGTTTCGTGCGGCGCGCCGGGAATTTCACGCTGGATGACGCGATGGATTTTGGCCAGTTCTTCCATCAAGTTGACTTTGTTTTGCAAACGCCCTGCAGTATCGCACAGCAGCACATCGACACCGCGTTTTTTCGCTTCCTGGACCGCGTCATACATGACGGCTGCCGGGTCTGACCCCGCTTCCTGGCGAATGACGTCGACGCCAACCCGCTGCCCCCAGACTTCAAGCTGCTCGATCGCCCCTGCCCGGAACGTATCTCCGGCGGCCAGGAGCACCGATTTTCCCTGCTGCTTGAATCGCCAGGCCAGTTTGCCGATGGTTGTCGTTTTGCCGACGCCGTTGACACCCACAAACAGGATGACCGTAATGCCGTCGGGATTCATGCGCAGAGCGGTTTCATCACCCGTCCCGCGCAGCAGATCCATCAGCTTCTCGGACAAAATCGGCTGCAATTCGGAAGCTTGCTCGATTTTGCGTTTTTTCGCCTCGGCGCGCAGATCGTCGATCAGTTCCATGACCGTATTGACGCCAACATCCGCACCAATCAAAATTTCTTCCAGTTCCTCAAAAAACGCTTCGTCGATTTTTTGCCGTCTGGTGAACAATTCCGCCACCCGATCGGTGAGCAAAGCGCGGGTTTTGGCCAACCCTTCCTTGAATTTGCTGGTCACCGCTTCCGTCTTGGAAGCGATGCTTTCCCGCAATCGTTTGAAAAAACTCATCCTTGCATCCTCCACTTTCCGGTTTAAGCCGTTGCCGTAATCATTTCTTCCGCTTCTTCCAGCCGGACGGACACCAGTTTGGAAACGCCGCCCTCTTCCATCGTGACGCCATACAGCATATCGGCCTCTTCCATCGTCCCTTTGCGGTGCGTAACGACGATGAATTGCGTCGTCTCCGAAAACTCGCGCATGTATTGTGCATATCGGGCAACGTTCGCTTCGTCAAGCGCCGCCTCGACTTCATCCAGCACACAGAACGGCACCGGCTTCACATTCAGGATCGCAAACAGCAACCCGAGTGCGGTGAGCGCCCGCTCGCCGCCGGACAATAGCTGCAGGTTTTGCAGCTTTTTGCCGGGAGGCTGCGCCACAATCTCGATGCCGCTTTCCAGCGGACGATCCGGTTCCGAAAGGATGAGATCCGCGCGTCCGCCGCCAAACAGGCGGGCAAACACGATGACGAAATGTTTGCGGATTTCCGCAAACGTGGACAAAAATCTGCGCGACATCTCTTCGTCCATTTCGCGGATAATGTCATGCAGCTTGGCCTTGGCTTCCATCAGGTCTTCTTTCTGGCTCGACAGAAACGCAAATCGTTCGCTCACGCGCTGGTACTCTTCGATCGCTCCGAGATTGACGTCGCCCAATTGCGAAATTTTGCGTTTCAAATCGCGCACTTCCTGCTGCGCCAAAACAACGTCTTCCGGCACCGGATAGCGCGCTTTGGCAAGCTCGAAGCCCAATTCATATTCCTCTGCCAGCTTGCGCAGCAAGTTGTCGAGTTCGACATCCAGTCTTCCTTCTGCAATTTCGGATTGGCGCAGGGCGTCCTCCACGTTTTTCAGCTTCGTGCGCTGCTCTTTCGTTTCGCTTTCCTTCAATTCGAGCTGCTTCAATCGTTCTACCCGGTCCGCACGCTTGAACGCCAGATTTTCCGTCAGTTTTTCCTGCCGGATTCTCAGCTCGTTCAGCCGTTCGCGCTGCGCGGTCTCATCGGCCGCCGTCTTCGCCGCATCCGCTTCATTTTGCGCCAGTGCGTCGGACAGCCCTTTTCGCTCCGAAGTCAGCCGGGACTGTTCCGACTTGGCGCGCGCCAATTGCGCATCCATCGCGGCAATATTTTGCTCCAGCCGGGCGATGGCCACTTTCATTTCCGTCAGCATGGCCTGCAACGCTTCTTTTTCCGCCTGCGACTTGCGCCGAAGCGCCTCTGCTTCCGCGATCCGCGCCTGGATGCGCCGCTCCTCCGCTTCCAGCCCGGCCAGCCGGCTTTCCGCGTTCAGGCGATCTTTTTCCAGTCCCTCGGATTCCGCCGCAAATGAAGCTTTTTCGTTTTCCAGCGCAGCACGCTGTTCTTCAAGCTGCTGCCATTCATCGCGGATGCGCTGCAAATCCGCCTGCGCCTGTTGCTCGCCCAGTCGCGCTTTCTCGCCCATTTCGCGAAGCTGTTCCAGATTTTGCATCGTCTGCGCAAGCGCCTTTTTCCAATCGTCAGCTTCGGCTCTTGCCCGGTCACGCGCCGCTTCCGCGGCTGCGATTTCTTTGGCCAGTTCCTCCAGTTGCCGCTGCCGGCCAAGCAGACTTGCCGATTTTTTCTGCAGGCTGCCACCGGTCATGGAACCGCCCGGATTGACGACATCCCCGTCCCTGGTAACAACCCGGTAGCGGTATTGCAGCCGAGAAGCGATCCGGTTGGCTTGCTCCAGCGTTTCGGCAAGCAGCACATTGCCCAGCAAATTGCCGACAATAGCCGTATAGCGGCTATCCGTGCTTACGACTTCCGAAGCAATGCCGATATAGCCTTCCGCCGATTCGACCTGCCGGCGGTCCGCTTCGCTCAATTGCCGGGGCCGGATGACATCCAGCGGCAAAAAAGTCGCCCGTCCGGACTGTCTTTGCTTCAAATAGGCAATCGCCGCACGTGACGTTTTTTCGTTTTCCATGACGATATTTTGCAGAGCGCCGCCCAGCGCGATTTCGATGGCCGTCTCCAGGTCGGCCGGCACACTGATCAACTCGGCGACTGCGCCGTGAACACCGTGCAGTTGTCCCCGGCGGGATGCCCTGAGCACTTCACGGACGCCATGCTGGAAACCATCGTAGTCGTTTTGCAGTTCCTGGATCGTATCGCGCCGGGAAACAAGCGATTCCCGTTTCTGTTCCCAGCGGCGGGCATCCGCCTGTGCTTCTTCCGATTTGCGTTGCAGTTCCCTGGAACGGGCACCTTCCTGCACGTAGCGGTCCCGCGATTCATTCAGCGCTCTGACCGCTTCTTCCAGCCGCATTTCAGCCGCCAGGCGCCGTTCTTCGAGTTCCTGGCGCTGCTGCGCCCATTTCGCTTCTTCTTCGGCGATGCGAACCATCCGTCGCTCCAGCATTTCCCGCTGGCCTTCGCTGTAGCGGATTTCATTGCGTGCCTGCGCCATCGCGTTCATCACTTCAAACAAGTCCGACTTGAGCTTGTTTTCCGCATCTTCGCCGCCATCGGCCAGCGCGAGCTTTTCCGATTCGGCAGCCAGCCGGGCCAGTTGCTCGCGATGCTCGACTTCGGCCTGGGCACGCTGCGCGACCAGCTGTTCCACTTCCGCGTTGACCTGCGCCAGCCGCGCTTCGGTCGCCGCGAGCGATTCCTTGAGCCCTTCGCGGTTGCGGGCCAGATTCGATTTGCGCTCCTGGAGCAAATCGACCGCTCCTTCCGCTTTTTCGGCTTCTTCGCTGCAACGGAGCAATTCGTCCTGCAGCACCTCCAGTTCTTCCTCCAGCTTCAGCAGCGCCTGCCGTTCCGCTTCCAGTTTGGCATCATGCGCGCTGACGAAGGAACCGAGCGCCGTTTCCTCTTCGCGCAGCGCGGCAAGCCTTCGATTGATCTCCTCCCAGGAATCCCGCACTTTTTCGATTTGATGGACATACAATCCGATTTCCCTGGACTTGAGCTCCTCTTTGAGCGCCTTGAACGCTTCCGCTTTTTCCGCCTGTTTCTGCAAAGGCGCGAGCTGGCTTTCCAGTTCGCTGACCAGGTCGTGAATCCGCACCAGGTTGCTTTCCGTATCTTCCAGCTTTTTTTGCGCTTCTTTTTTGCGGGTTTTGTATTTGACGATGCCCGATGCTTCCTCGAAGATGCCCCGCCGGTCCTCCGAACGGGTGCTCAAAATTTCCTCGATGCGGCCTTGGCCGATGATGGAATAGGCTTCCTTGCCGATGCCCGTATCCATGAACAACTCGGTAATATCTTTCAACCGGCACGGCTGTTTGTTGATCAGATATTCGCTTTCCCCCGTACGGTGAACCCGGCGGGTTACGGTCACTTCGCTGTAATCCAGCGGCAGCGTTTTGTCGCTGTTGTCCAGTGTCAGCGACACTTCCCCGAATCCGACCGGCTTGCGTGTATCGCTTCCGGCAAAAATGACATCCTGCATGTTGCCGCCGCGCAGCGACTTGGCACTCTGCTCGCCAAGCACCCAGCGGATGCCGTCGGAAATGTTGCTTTTGCCACTGCCGTTCGGACCGACAACAGCCGTGATGCCGCGCGTGAATTCGAGTTCGGTGCGATCTGCGAAGGACTTGAATCCGGCCAGTTCAATCCGTTTCAAATACATCTTTCCATTTCACCCCTCATCCAACCAGGCACTTACAGACGCAATCCGTTCTCCAGCGCCTGCAGCGCTTCGGAAGCAGCCTTCTGCTCCGCTTCCTTCTTCGATCGTCCGCCGCCTTTTCCCAGCAGATGCCGGCCTGCCGATACGACGGCCACGAATTCCCGGTCGTGCGCTGGACCGCGTTCTTCGACAATCCGGTATTCCAGCGGCCCATGTCCAAGCTGTTGTATTTTTTCCTGCAAATGGGTCTTGAAATCTTTGGGCGGCATATGCTCGTCCCCGGTCACAAGCGGAAACATGTGGCGATCCAGAAACAACTGTACCGCTTCCAATCCCTGATCCAGATACAAGGCGCCCAGAAACGCTTCAAACGCGTCCGCCAGCAGGGAAGGCCGACTCCGGCCGCCTGTCTGCTCCTCCCCTTTGCCGAGGAGCACGACCTTGCCAAATTCGAGCGCTTCGGCAAAACGGACAAGCGACGGCTCGCATACGATACCGGCCCGCATGCGGGTCAACTCACCTTCCGGCCGTTTCGGATAGCTGCGGTACAAAAATTCCGAAACCGTCAATTGCAGGACCGCATCTCCCAGAAATTCCAGCCTTTCATTGTCGGCGATCCGTCCCCTGGGATGTTCATTGACATAGGAGGTATGGGTAAAGGCCTGCCTGAGCAGCGCCACATTGCGAAAGCGGACGCCGGTGCGCTGCTGCAATTGTTCAAAAGGATCCTTCACTGGATTACACCACCTCTAGCGATTCATGCCGGCTTGCGAAGGAAACGACGCAGGCGGCCGCGGCCGCCTGCGTCGCCGTAATCTGCCGATCAGGCATCATATTTGCGCATGATGATCGTTGCATTATGCCCGCCAAATCCGAATGAATTGGAGAGTGCCGTCCGGATATTCGCCTGGCGCGCCACGTTCGGTACATAATCCAGGTCCAGTTCCGGGTCCTGGTGGTCCAGATTGATCGTTGGCGGCAGCACGCCGTCACGAAGGGACAATGCCAAAATAACCGCTTCCACGCCGCCTGCTGCGCCAAGCAGGTGACCGGTCATCGATTTGGTCGAACTGACGGCCAACCTGTAGGCATGGTCGCCAAACGTCTTTTTGATGGCGGTCGTTTCAGACTTGTCGCCAATCGGCGTGGATGTGCCGTGCGCATTGATGTATTCGATTTCCTCCGGTGCAATGCCTGCATCGCGAAGTGCCCTTCTCATGCAATGCGCAGCACCTTCCGGGTCCGGTTCCACCATGTCGTAGGCGTCCCCGCTCATGCCATAGCCGATCACTTCGGCATAAATGCGCGCGCCCCTGTTCAACGCATGCTCCAGGCTTTCCAGAATCAATACGCCCGATCCTTCGCCCATGACAAAACCATCGCGATCCACGTCAAAGGGACGGCTCGCTTTTTCCGGCTCATCGTTTCGCGTGCTCATGGCCTTCATCGAACAGAATCCGGCCATGCTGATCGGTCGGATCGTCGCTTCCGCGCCGCCGCAGATCATCACATCGGCGTCGCCGCGCTGGATCATCTTGAAGGAATCGCCGATGGAGTGCGTCCCTGTCGCGCAAGCGGTCACAGCCGTCGTATTCGGGCCTTTGGCGCCGGTCAGCATCGAGACTTGTCCGCTGGCCATGTTGGCAATCATCATCGGAATAAAGAACGGGCTGACGCGCCGGGGGCCTCTTTCCAGAAGCAGCTTGTGCTGTTCCTCCCAGGTGCCGAGACCGCCGATGCCGGAGCCGACGATGACGCCGATCCGTTCCGGGTCGACCGTTTCGCCGACGGTCAGACCGGAGTCCCGCAGCGCCATCAGGCTCGCCGCAGCACCAAATTGCACGAACCGGTCCATTTTTCGCGTCAGTTTTTTTTCCAGCCCGAACGCTTCGGGATCCCAGTCCTTGATTTCGGCTGCAATCCTGGTCGGAAACTCGGTGGTGTCAAACGCGTCGATATGGCTGACACCCGACTTGCCCGCACGCAAGTTTTGCCAGAATGTAGATATATCTGAACCGAGGGAGGTAATGACTCCCATGCCGGTAATGACGACCCGCTGCTTCAAACTCCGTTCACCTCTTCAGAATTCACGCCGCACCCGTTCTGGAAACGCGGCCGAAATGTGGAGAAGTCCCGTCTTGCGAACGGGACTTGGCGATCATTACGAATGAGATTGTATGTAATTTACGACTTCTCCCACCGTTGTGATCTTCTCTGCATCCTCGTCAGAAATCTCCAAGTCGAATTCATCTTCGAGTTCCATTACGAGTTCTACGACGTCGAGAGAGTCAGCGCCCAAGTCGTCTTTGAAGGATGCTTCAGGGGTTACTTCCGACTCTTCCACTCCCAGGCGTTCAACGACGATACGTTTCACGCGTTCGTAAACATCGGACATCCGGTTCACCTCCCTTAACGTATTATACGTGAATCATGGACAAAAAGCCATAGAAGCATTCATGCCCATTACAAAATCAACCATTTTACATGTACATGCCGCCATCAATGTGAATCGTTTGGCCGGTCATGTACGAAGCGGCGTCGGATGCCAGATAGACCACCGCATGCGCCACTTCTTCCGGTTGGCCGATGCGCCCGAGCGGAATGTCCTTTTCCAGCTTTTCCTTGATGTCCGCAGGCAGCTTGTCCGTCATGTCGGTGGCGATAAATCCGGGTGCAACCGCATTGACCGTAATGTTGCGGGATGCCAGTTCACGGGCGGCCGACTTGGTCAGGCCGATGACCCCGGCCTTGGCGGCCACATAGTTGGCCTGACCGGCATTGCCCAGCGCTCCCACGACGGAGGAAATATTGATGATGCGCCCGTAGCGCTGCTTCATCATCGGCCGCGTCACCGCCTTGATGCCGTTGAATACGCCTTTCAGATTCGTTTCGATGACTTCGTCGAACTCTTCTTCTTTCATCCGCATAATCAGGTTGTCCCGGGTAATCCCGGCGTTATTCACCAGGATATCCAGCTTGCCGAATGTCTCCAGCACGCTTGCGACCATGGCTTCGAATTCGGCGGATTTGCCGACGTTCGCCTTTACGGTGAACGACTTGCGGCCGAGCGCTTCGACCGCCTTGGCGGTTTCCGCCGCAGCAGCTTCGCTGCCCGCGTAATTGATGGCCACATCAGCACCGGCTTCGGCCAGCGCGATGGCAATCGCCCGGCCGATTCCCCTGGAAGCGCCGGTGACCAGAGCCGTTTTGCCCGTCAAATCCCACATGGACATGAATGAATGACCTCCTTCAACAGTGCGATAATCCGGCATCCCCGAACGCCGTCATTCCGCTTTTGCCAAAGCGGCGGCAGCCGAATTCACCGAAACGACTTGTGCCGCCTTGTCGATTTTCCGGATCAGGCCAGCCAGCACGGTGCCGGACCCGATTTCCACAAACGTATCGACACCTTGCGCAAGCAAATACCGCACCGTATCTTCCCACAACACCGGGGAAACGACTTGTTCGACCAGCAAATCGCGCAATGTCGCGCCGGATGTATAGGCATTCGCATTGACGTTGGCGACGACCGGTACGGCAGCATCCCGGAACGTGACGGCAGCAAGTTCAGCCTGCAGCCGCTCGGCGGCCGGTCGCATGAGCGAAGAATGGAACGGGCCGCTGACCTCCAGCGGGATAACCCTTTTGGCGCCCGCTTCCCTGCCTCGTTCGGCCACCGCTGCCACCCCTTCAGCTGTACCCGAGACGACAATCTGCCCCGGACAGTTGACGTTGGCAAGCTCCACCAGGCCGATCCGGCCGGAAATGTCCCGGCACAGGGCACCCAGCGCCTCGCGTTCGGCGCCCAGCACGGCAGCCATTGCGCCGCGTCCTCCCGGAACCGCCTGTTCCATGAATTGTCCCCGGGCACGAACGAGCCGGATGGCATCCTCGAATCCGATGACACCAGCGGCTACCAGCGCGCTATATTCCCCCAGGCTGTGACCTGCCACAAAATCAGGCTGCACGCCCTGCGCCGAGCGGTAAACCTCGAGCAGCGCGATGCTGGTCGCAAGCAGCGCAGGCTGCGTAATTGCCGTTTGGCGGAGTTCCGATTCCGGACCATTGAAAATCGTTTCAGTGAGCGAAAACCCCAGCGCCGCGTCCGCGCGGTCAAAAATTTCCCTGGCAAGCGGCGACTGTTCGTAAGCGTCCTTGCCCATGCCGACCGCTTGCGCACCCTGTCCGGGAAAAACGAAAGCGACTTTTCCCACCTTCATTTCCTCCAGTCCCGTTTATTGCTCCCGATACACTTGCTTACAGCACCAATACCGAAGCGCCCCAGGTCAGGCCGCCGCCAAAACCGACCAGCACAAGCCGGTCTCCTTCCCTGGCCCGGCCTTCTTCCATTGCTTCAACCAGCGCAAGCGGGATGGATGCCGCCGAGACGTTTCCATACCGGTCCAGATTGACCATCGCTTTGTCTTCGGGCAGTCCCAGACGCTCAAGCGCGGCGTGCACGATGCGGATATTGGCCTGATGCGGTATCAACAGATCGATATCCGCCTTGCCGAGTCCCGCTTTGGCCAGCGCTTCCTCGGCGGCGCTTCCCATGACGCGTACCGCAAATTTGAACACATCGCGACCGTTCATTTCCAGAAAATGGCGTTTCTCCGCTACCGATTGCGCACTGGCGGGCAAACGCGAACCGCCGCCCTGAATCCGCAGCAACTCTCCGCCTGCGCCGTCCGCACCGAGCACAAACGACTGGAAGCCGCGACCTTCCGGCACCTCGCTGACGACAACCGCACCCGCGCCGTCACCAAACAGAATGCAGGTGTTGCGGTCGGTATAATCCGTAATGCGGGACAGCGTTTCCGCCCCGACCACCAACACGTTTCGGTAAAGACCGGACTGGATGAATCCGTGCGCCGCTGCCAATCCGTAAATGAAACCCGAGCATGCGGCCGACAAATCAAAGGCTGCAGCCTTCTTCGCGCCCAGCCGCTCTTGCAGCAGGCAGGCGGTCGAAGGGAAAAACATATCCGGCGTGATCGTGCTTACGATAATCAGGTCGATCTGGTCGGCCGTCAGGCCGGCCGATGCCAGTGCCTGCAAGGATGCCTCATAGGCCAGGTCGGAAGTGGCCTGCGCCGGGTCAGCAATCCTGCGCTCCCGGATGCCTGTCCGGGTCACAATCCATTCGTCACTTGTTTCCACCATTTTTTCCAGATCACTGTTCGTCAACCGGCGTTCCGGCACGTATTTGCCTGCACCAATGACGCCGACAGGGATATTGCGCATGCGCTTCTCTCACTTTCCGCTGAATTCGTCCTTGATCGCTGCCATCAATCCGCCCGCAATCGCGTTTCGCGTCTGGCGGATTGCGGTCAGCATCGCTTTTGAATCGGATGAGCCGTGCCCTTTGACAATCAGGCCGTTAACTCCAAGCAGCGGCGCGCCATTATACTCGTTGTAGTCCATTTTTTGCTTCACCCGGCGAAAACTCGGCTTGAGCATCGCGGCGGCCAGCTTCGATCGCCAGGAACGGTTCAGTTCCTGCCGCAGCAAGCCGAAAATCGAACTTGCCGCGCCTTCCATGGCTTTCAGCATGATATTGCCGGAAAAACCGTCGCAAACCAATACATCGCAAGCCCCCGCCAGCACGTCGCGCGCTTCGATGTTGCCGACAAAATGGATCGGGGCCGCCTCGAACAGCCCAAAGGCGGTCTTCGTGAGCTCATTCCCCTTGGCCGCTTCGGTGCCGACATTGAGCAGGCCGACGCGCGGTTTTGCGATGCCGTGCGCTTTTTGCCGGTACAGGCTGCCGAGCAGGGCATATTGCAGCAAATGCTCGGGTTTGGCGTCCATATTGGCGCCCAGATCCAGCGCAAGCACCCCGGCATCGTCCATGGTGGGCAGCATCGGCGCCAGTCCCGGCCGCTCCACGCCCTTCAAACGGCCGACCACAAGCAATCCCAGTGCCATCAACGCACCGGTGTTGCCGGTGGAAATCATCGCGTCAACCGCACCTTCCTTGACCATCCGGCCACATACGACCATGGAGGAACCGGTTTTGCGCCGGACGGCTTTGACCGGCTCATCATCCGCTTCGATCACTTCACTCGTATCTTCAAACGAAATATTCGCAGGGATGTTCCCGGCAAAGAGCGGCTTGATCGCGGCAGAAGGTCCGACCAATACAAATTGTGTATCCGGCCATTGCAAAGCAGCTTGCCGCGTCGCCTCGACCTGGGCGCCGGGCGAGTGGTCGCCGCCCATCGCGTCAATGGCGATTTTCAATGGTTTGGCCTCCTTCGAATCGTTAAGCCTGGTGTCCTCCAGAACGAAAAATGATGAAATGGCCCTGAAATACCATTTCTTCGCCTACGTACGTAAACACTTCGACTTTCGCCTTGCCGTTGCGTCCCCCGCCTGTCCGGACATACGCTTTGGCGATGCATTTTTCGCCCAGCCGGACCGGTCGGATAAAACGGATGTCCGCAGATGACGTCAAAGCGATTTCGTCGTTGATGACTGCAACCGCCAATGAATTGGCCTGCGCAAATATATGGTGACCACGTGCAATTCCGCTGCGGGAAAACACATGTTCTTCGCCAATTTCAAAAATGGAAATGCCGCTTTTATCCAGTTGCAAATCGACAATTTCACCGATGACTTCATTCAACGGCAACGATTTAACGGCATCGTAGGAACGTTCCGCCATCATCTTCAGCCGCTCGCGCAACTCCGGAATCGCCAGCTCCAGGCGATCCAGCCGAATCGTTTGGATGCTGACTTTGAGCAGACGTGTCAGTTCGCGGTCGGTCAGGAATGGATTTTCTTCAAGCAACCTGGTCAGTTGCTCTTGACGCTGCCGTTTCGGAACGCGTTCCATGCTCGTCACCGCTTTCGTATTGTGCTGTTCTCCGAACTTGTCGAGTTTTGGGTATCTATTAATACCTGGTGCCAATTTGAGTATAAAGAAAAACGCACCCGCATGCAACGGCAACCGGCATCGGGACTATCGTCCAGCATGCGCCGCTTCCGCCGCCCTCCGGGCGCGTCCGAATCCATTATTGCTTGATGATTTCACGCGATTTGTAGGTTCCGCATACTTTGCAAACGTGATGGGCGAGCTTGAGCTCTCCGCATTGATCACATTTTACCATGCCCGGAACAACCAGCTTGAAATGGGTCCGACGTTTGTTTTTGCGGGATTTCGAAGTTTTGCCAAAAGGGACTGCCATGGTTCCCACCTCCTTACCGTATTCTCCGTCCTTGTCCGAAAAGGCGATGTCCTATTCTTCCGTCTTGAACCAGTTCTGCAGGGCTTCAAGACGAGGATCAATGCGCTCATGCTTGCATGCGCAAGGCTGTTCGTTCAGATTCGCACCGCATGTCGGGCACAAGCCCTTGCATTGCTCGCTGCAAATCGGCGCAAGCGGGAGATGAACGACCAGTTCCTCTTCCAGATAGGGCCGCAAATCAATGCGTTCGCCAGTGATTGTCACATCATCGGCATCTTCATCGGCTGGCAATCCATCCTCTTTGCCAACGACCCGAAAATGTTCTTCGAACGGGAGTACAAACGATTCGTCCATCGGGGCCAGACAACGCGCGCATAGCAACCGCATGGTGCAGGTCAGTTCACCCGCGACGATGATCGTCCGGTCCGAGGCCTGGGCGGTCAATCGATACGCCAGCGGCCCGAGCGGAATGACGTCGCGCGTTTCGCGGAACAGTTCCGCCACATCGAAGGAACCGTTCAGCTCCACCGGATGTTGCCGGGAGAGCAGTTCTTGAACATGAAGGATCATTGGGATCATCTCCAGACAAACAAAAGTTATTATATCGATGTTTACCGGGTTTTGTCAATGGAATGGTCGCGGGAACGGCTGCGCCCGACCACAAGCGGCCTCATTGTAAGATTTTGTCCGCCCGTGCTATATTCTAACTTGCGAATCTTGCGAATCTCGCAATCACGGGGAGTGGTGCGCATGCGGACGGTTGGCTTGATTGTGGAATACAATCCGTTTCACAACGGACATCTCTATCATTTGCAGCAATCCAAAAAAATAACGGGCGCGACCGGCGCCATCGCCGTCATGAGCGGGCATTTTCTGCAGCGGGGCGAACCTGCCGCGTTTGACAAATGGGCCCGGGCCGAAATGGCGCTTCGGGCAGGCTGCGACCTCGTGCTGGAACTGCCAGTCGCCTACAGCGCCCAGCCTGCGCAATGGTTCGCCTATGGAGCGGTGGCCGTGCTGCATGCGACCGGTATTGTCGACACCCTCTGTTTCGGCACGGAAAGCGGCAACCTGGAAGCGCTTGCCGCCGCAGCGGATTTGCTCTCCCGGGAATCCGGTGAACTGGCGGCCCGGCTGAATGCCAAACTCAAGGAAGGATTGCCCTATCCGTCCGCCTATACGGCTGCCGCCGGGACATTGCTGGCCGATCGGGGGCTGGACGAAATCGCCTTTTCGCTGGAACAACCCAACCATACGCTCGGATTGCACTATCTGATCGCCCTGAACCAGTTGAAGAGCCCCATTGTCCCCTATACCGTCAAAAGGGAAAAATCCGGCTACAACCAGACGGATGTCACGGATGCGGCCATTGCCAGCGCTACCGCGCTGCGCAAACTGCTTTCGACAGCCGGCTCTGTTGATGCCCTTGCTCCCTATGTGCCCGCCACTTCGCTGGAAATCATGAAGCGTGAAATGGCGGCAGGCCGCGCGCCGCTCGACTGGGAATCGTTTGCAACGCCGCTGTTTCATCAGCTTCTGGCCAATGACGCGGAAAGTTTGGCCGAATACGCCGAAGTGACGGAAGGACTGGAGAACCGGCTGCGGAAAACGGCCCTCTCCATGGACGAATGGCGTGTGGGAGAACTGCTGGACCGGCTGAAAACGAAGCGTTATACCCGTACGAAATTGCAGCGGACGCTGCTGCGCATTTTGCTGGGTCACCGCAAGGCGCAATTATCGCCAGACCGATTGGCGTCGGGTATCGAATATATCCGCGTGCTCGGCTTCAGCCATCGCGGGCGGGAGTTGCTGCGGCTCATGCGCAAGCGCGCTGCGGTACCCGTGATTGATTCCGCCGCCAGGGGCAACTGGGACTATCTGGCCATGGATGCCAGGGCATCTGCCGTATACGCGCTTGCCAGTTGCCCTATGGACCCGGCTGCCGCGCTGCGGGATTTTGCCAATCCGCCGCTGCAAATCGGCCCTGCCGAGGCGGATTGCTGAACTGGTCTATCCGTTCCCGGACAAGCGTATACTGTACGGATTCCTGCGAAGGGGGGACGGATGCATGGCTGAATCCAGACACAAGCGCCGCCAGTCCAGGCATGCGACCTACATGCTTGGCGGCGCGGCGTTGCTTGTCGTATTTGGCATCGTCCAATCGCCGGGCGAAGCGTTTCGCGCTTCCCTGTCCGGATTGCAAATCTGGTGGCAGCACGTATTTCCCGGCCTGCTCCCGCCACTGGTGATTGCAGACTTGCTGGCGGCGTCGGGATTGCTTCACGGGCTGTCGGCAATGTTCGAACCGCTCACCCGCAGTTTGTTCCGACTGCCCGGCGCAGCGGGATGGGCGATGGCCTTCGGCTGGTCGGCGGGCATCCCGGCTGGCGCCAGGGAAACCGCCCGGCTTCGCAATACCGGACTGATTCGAAGTCCGGACACGGCGCTATTGCTGTTTCTCTCCCACCAGCCGAATCCATTTCTTGTCGTCGTCATTGTCGGTGCGGGCTTGCTCCATTCGCCCGCACTCGGCTGGATGATCGCAGCCGGCGTTTGGACGTCGGCGATCCTCGTCGGTTTGATTTGGGCGCGCGCGCGTTCCGGAGCGTCTTCCGGAAGCAATCAGGCGGCCCCAATCGGCTTGAAGACGCTGATTCGCCAGTCTGTCCGCACTGCCGAAAAAGCCCGCCGGATGGACGGCAGGCCGTTTGGCAAGCAACTGGCCGATAGCGTCACCAACGCCGTAACTGCATTGATGGCGATCGGCGGCTTGATGATGATGGCGTCTGTTCTGCTGCGGCTGTTGCAGATCGGATTTCCGGGTGCTGATGTCTGGATCGCCGTTCCGGGGCTGTATGAAATGCATCTGGGCGCCTATGAAAGTGCGCGATCCCCCTTGTTCGAAAGCGCCCCCGCGCATGCTGCCGCGCTGCTCGCGGCAGCGCTGGCCTGGACAGGCTGGAGCAGCCTGCTGCAAGCCCGCGCCGCATTCGCCTCCGCTTCGTCGAATGCCCCATTCCCATGGGCCCAATTGATTGCGGGGAAGCTGCTGCAGGCCGCTTTGGCGCTGATTTTGACCGCCCTGCTGGTCCAAATGAAGGTCCCGCCATCGCTGCCGGACTGGCTCCCGTCCGGATCCGTCCCATGGACGCGAGAAACGTTCTCCCTGGCCGGTTCTTCCTGGAACGGACGGCTGCTTTGGACGGAAATGGGGCTGGCCGGACTGGCCACAATGGCGGCATTTTGGCTGCTTGCACTGCTTGCCGCCGTCATCCGCCCCGCACCTGGACGCCGCAAAAGGCCGCCCCGGGCCTGAGTTTCGCTGCTTCGGGCTATGTATGGATTTTGAGGAAACGAATCACTGGAATTTTTGCCGCAATGCCGTTTCCACGACTGGCGGCACCAAATCCTGGACATCGCCGTGGAACCTGGCGATTTCCTTGACGATACTTGAACTCAAATAAGAAAACTTCGGATTCGTCATCATGAAGATCGTATCGATGCCTTCATCCAGTTTCCGGTTCATGGACGCCAATTGCAGCTCGTATTCGAAGTCCGTCACCGAGCGAATGCCCCGGATGATGATTTGCGCTTGCTTCGAGCGCATATAACGGACCAGCAGATCATGGAAGCTGTCCACTTCCACATTCGGCAAATCCTTGGTTACTACTTTCAGTAAAGACACCCGTTCTTCCACGCTGAACAGCGGACTTTTGGACGTATTGTTCAGCACGGAGACAATCAGCCGGTCGAACTGTCTGGCTGCCCGGTGAATGATGTCCAGATGACCAAGCGTGACGGGATCAAAACTGCCCGGGTAGACGGCAATACGGGCATCGCCACTTGCACCTTGTTTCCGATCGCTCATTCTGTCATTCCTCCCTCGGTTGTTGTCGGCGGCGCAATGGCAGAAGCGGATGGCACAACATGCCGGTAGATCGACAGGGCCGCTTCCCCGTACACCGAATGTTTGACAAGGACAAATGATCCGAACCTGTCCGGATAGGCATGCGAAGCACGATGCTCAATGACGCCGATGCCGCCGTCGGTGACAAGGCCGCTGGCGGACAATGCAAGCAGGAGCTGGTCTGCGTTGTCCATGCGGTAAGGCGGATCGAGAAATACGAGATCGAAAAGCACACCTCTGCGGGCAAGCGCCTTGATGGCACGGCTTGCATCGTTGCGGTAAACTTCCGCACGATCCGACATGCCGGTGACCTCCAGATTTTTTCGCACGACCTGTACGCTGCGAACATCCGCATCCACAAATACGGCATGTCCCGCTCCGCGGCTGAGCGCTTCAATGCCGAGCGCACCCGTTCCCGCAAAGAGATCCAGCACGCGTTCACCTTCAAAATAGGGTCCGATCATGCTGAACAACGCTTCCTTGACTTTATCCGTGGTCGGTCGGGTCGTATGTCCCGGCACTGCCTTCAACTGGCGGCCCCTGGCCTCTCCGGCAATGACTCTCATCGTTTCACTCCCGTTGTACGCATGCGGCGAAAACCGTTCCGTTTCCGCACGGGCTGGTCATATGTTACCATATTCCGCGAATCCGCAAAAGCGGACAAAGCCGATGTTCTCAATCATGGCGCAAATTGCGGGTGAAATATTGGGAACGATACGTATAATTGGCTGAAAGTTTGTTCAACCTTATAGTACCGGCGCCCGGTAGCGCCGGGGACAACCGCGGAGAAGACTTACGTTTCCCCATAAGTTTTCGTCCGGTTTTCTCCTCTCCCATCGTTTGAGCCCCGTCGCGAGACGGGGCTCAAACTGATTTTTCCGATGAAAAATGAACGACAGCCATTGCGACCGGCCAATGGCTTATGGAACCGCGCTAGCGGGATCTTCTTTCGTCTTTCCGTTTCCTGAAGGGAATCAGCACGATAAAGGAAGCCAGGCCGATGACGAGAATGCCGAACCAGTCCATTGACTCACCTGTTCCACATTTTTCATCATTGTACCCGCTCCATCTCCGGAATTCTGTAACCGCCATTACAAAAGCGGCAATTCCGGCATGAAATTTCCGTAACAGCGTCGCACATTGGCCAATAACCGCGCTTGCACGTCCGCTTCTTTCATTTTGCGCAGCTCCGCGATTTCCCGGATGACATCGAACACCATCCCGGGTACGGTGCGCCGGTTTTGGTACGGTCCTTCAAATGGCCAGGGCCCATCCGTTTCAACGAGCAGCAAGTCAATCGGGTATGTGCTTGCCAGCCGGCGTGTCTCTTCGTCATACCGGATTTCCGGCGTAACGGAAATATAATAGCCGTTGCCAATAAGCCGCCGGATGGTCGCATCGCTGCCTTTGAACCAGTGGAAATGCGCCCGCCTGATGCGATGGCGTTCGAGCATCGCCAGCACGACATCCGCATCCTCGTGCACGGCATGCAGGGCGAGCGGCCGGTCCAGCATGGCGGCCAGTTCCACAAACCGTTCCAATTGCCGCAAATAAGGCGCCATGTCCCACTTCCGGCCTTCAGCAATTGCCGCCTGCCGACTGAAATAGGGCAGGCCGACCTCTCCAATGGCGAAAGCCGTTTCGCGGGGCAACCCGGCAATCCAGCTGCACAGCTGCTCCAGCTCCCGTTCCGGAAGCGGCGCCTGCTCCGGATGATGCCCGTAAGCCGGAAGTACCCGGTCGGGATATCGCAATGCCAGCTGCTGGTTGATCCGGCAGGACGCCGGGTGCATCGATACGGCTACCAGGCCGGTTACCCCCGCTGCAAAAGCTTCTGAAATCAAACCGGCCCTTTCCGCTTCATCATAGAGGTCCAGATGGATATGCGCATCAACCGCCATGTTCTTCCCCCCTGGCAAGCAGCGCCAACAATTCCCGTTTCATCGTCATGAACGCCGGTTCCATCCACACGTCCGGCCGCCGGGGACGGGGAAACGGCACAACCAGCTGTTGCACGATGCGTGCCGGAGCGGCGGTAAGCACGTATATCCGGTCGGAGAGCATCAACGCTTCTTCAATGCTGTGGGTAACGAACAGCACCGAACGGCGCTGCGTTTCCCACAACTCGAGCAGCCAGCGCTGCATGTCCGTCCGGGTCAATGCGTCCAGCGCCGCAAATGGCTCGTCCAGGCACATGACATCGCGGGGCATGAGCAATGCACGCAAAAACGACACGCGCTGCTGCATTCCGCCGGACAGCACGCCGGGATATTCGTTCGCCACTTCAGCCAGGCCGATCCGGTTCAGCCACTCCACTGCCATATCATGTGCTTCCTTGCGCGGTATCCCCGCAATTTCCAGGGCGGATACGATGTTGCGTCCAACCTTCATCCAAGGAAAAAGCGAAGCCTGTTGCGGCATATAGCTGATGAATCCAGGCTGGCCGGTCACATCCCGGCCCCCGATGTACACCTGTCCCGCATCCGGCCTTTCGATCCCGCCGATCAAACGAAACAATGTCGATTTTCCGCTGCCGGAAGGTCCGATCAGCGTGACAAATTCCCCGGCGTGAACCGTCAGCGACACGTCTTCCAGCACGGTAAACGGCCGTTTGTCACGCAAGTATCGCTTGGTGATCCCCTTCAGCACCAACTGTTCCCGGGCATTTGCATTCATTCGTTCCCACCTGCCCCTGTCTGGTTGCGGCGTTTTCCGGTTCCCCAATGCACGACGGCTTTCTCCAGCCAAGCGGCCAGGCCGTAGAGCAACAGGCAGACGAATACGATGCAGATCACGGATCCAAATACCGATGCGATATCGTAGCCCCGGAATTTTTGGACCAGATAATAGCCGATGCCCCGGCTGGCACCGAGCCATTCCGCCACAACCGCCGTCGTCACGCTGTATGTCGCGGTAATCTTCAAACCCGAAAACAAATACGGCAACGATGCGGGCAGCTCAAGCCGCCACAGCCGCTGCCATTTCGAAGCGCCTATCATGGCCAGATATTCGCGCAAATGCGGTTCCGCTCTCCCCAGTCCGGTCAGCATCGACCAGGCGACCGGAAAAAAGCCGACCAGCGCAAGCAAAATCAACTTTGGCGTCAAGCCGAATCCGAACCAGATCATCAGCAGCGGTCCGAGCGCAATGAGCGGTACATTTTGCGAGGCGATGACAAACGGTGAAAAGACGCCGCGGGCAAACGGAGACAGATGCAGGCCCACCGCCACGATGATCCCTGCCGCAAGGCCGATGGCTACACCCGCGACCGCCAGTCCCAGCGTGGCCGTCAGATGGTGCCAGATGAGCCCGGCATCATCCGCCATTTTGCGAGCGATATCAAGCGGCGCCGGCAATGTCCAAGGATCGATGGCCAGCCACCGGCATGCCGACTGCCAGGCGGCGACAAACAGCACTAAAGCAGAGGCGGGCGGCCACACCCGCCTCCACATCGTTTTATTTTCCATCCGGATATTTCTCCAGGAGGCGCTCCATGGACGCCAGCGGACCGCCGACCAGCAATTTGACCTGGGACATCACGGACGGGCAGCCCAGTTCCAGCATCGCTTCGTGCAACCGTTTCAAAATGGCCAGCAGCTCTTCAAATTCGCCTTCCATCGTCGTTTCCAGCGGACCGACCCGATACGGTACACCAGACTGCTGGATGATGGCTATGGCCTTGTCCACATACGGAATGGTGTCTTCCCCGTTTGCCGTTTTCGGGATGATCTGCACGCTCAATAATGCTTGTGCCATCGTCAGCAACTCCTTTCGCCGGACACGTCAGTCGGGCAAAAATTCGTTCGTAAATGCCGCATCGATATCGATCCTGTTTTTCATGATGCCATGGCTGGCCATCCAGTCCGCATAGCCTTCCCAGACTTCCCTTTTCTGTTCACCCCAGCGCGGCGCGTCATCCTGATAGCGGGGACTGAGCCACAACTGGCTGGCCCGCACCAGTTCCGCATCCAGTTCCGGTACGGCCCCAAGCAGGATTTCCGCCGCCTCTTCCGGATGTTCGATGGCAAACCGGTATCCTTCCGCCGCGCCTTCCACGAACGCCCGGACGATATCGGGCTTGTCGGCAATCATGCTTTCACTGGTCATCAACAACGGGGTATAGTAGTCCAACCGTTTGTCATAGTCTCTCAACCATACAATATTCAGCGATTCCTGGCGCAATTCGGCTTCCACGCCAGTCCAGGCGTAGTAGATCCAGGCAAAATCGATATCCCGCTTCACCGCCGTAAAATAGTCCGCATTGCCGATATTGACGATTTTCAGGCTGGAAACATCGGCACCATCAGACTTCATCAGCGTCTCCAGCACTGCCTGTTCGACCGGTGAACCCCAGCCGCCGTAAGTTTTGCCCGCAAAATCCGCCGGCGTCCTGATGGCTTTGGCGGACGGGGAAGCAAATCCGGACGTATTGTGCTGGATGATCGCCGCCAGTGAAACGAGCGGCACCCCGTTCTCCCGGCCAAGCGTCAAATCTTCCTGATAACCGACGCCAAACTCGGCAGCGCCGCTGGCGGTCATCTGGCTGGCGCCCGTCTCCGGCGGCAGGACGATGTCCACCTTGAGCCCCCGTTTTTCCCAAAAACCGCGATCTTTTGCCACGTACAAGCCGGTATGATTCGTATTTGGCGTCCAATCCAGTACCACTTTCACTTCCGTCAGCGGCTGCGGTGACCCTGCCGATGCGGCGGGTGAAGATTCGTTTTCGCCATTGTTGTTGCCGCATCCGGCCCCCACGAGCAGCAGTACCGCAAGCATTCCCGCACCGGCCAGTTTCCATCGTTTGAAGTTTCGTTTCAATTTTCTCTCCCTCTCTTGTCTGTACATCCAGAAGTGATTCGCAGCCAAGATCGGCACAACCAAAAAACGCCCCCGCTTCCGGAGGCGTTCAATCGATTCATGGACTGATGCGCAGCCCGTCACTCATCATGCGACAGTCTTGTTGCGCTCCCGCCTTCCTACGCTGGTACTAACCAGATCAGGTTCGAGGGTCTGCATCAGGTGGGATGCACTCTCAGCCGGCCAACATCCGGCTCCCCTGGGGCATTGATGGCAATGACCAATCTCGGTTGCCATCTCCATTATAGCAGACGTTTCCGGAATGTCCACCACTTCCGTGCGGACGCTCATGATTTGCCGAAATTGGGGAAATCCTATCCGCGTATGAATTTGGAAAAAGCGGGAGATGCGGGCGAATGGGCGGACATGTGGCAAAAATATCGACCATGGAAATCTTTATCATCATGATCATGGTGAACGGCCTGGTCAACCATGTCATTATCAACCCGATCATCCTGGGCGCATCCGGACGGGATTCATGGCTCGTTCCGCTCGTGTCGTTTTTCGGGCTGATCCTGTGGAGCTGGCTGCTGTATACCGTCATGAAACGGTCGGGACAGCAGCGGTTGCAGCCCTGGCTGGCCCAAAAAACCGGTAAAATCGTCTCCTGGCTGCTGATGCTGCCAGTGATCATCCAAATTTTCGTCATCGGCGCTTCCACCTGCCTGCACACCGCTTCGTGGACAGCAACCAACTATTTGCCGAATACGCCCAGATGGGCCGTCGTCATCATCCTGCTCGCGGTCAGCGGTTATTGCGCCGTTGCCGGCATACGCGCGATTGCCATCGGCGCCGGTGCGCTGCTGCCGTTTGTCGTCGTACTCGGCTACTTTGTATCCATCTCCAATACCCGGCACAAAGATTTCAAGATGCTGACACCGATTCTGGAAAAGGGATTTGACCCGCTCTGGGACGGAGTGGTGTTTGCCATCGGCTGCTACATGGAACTTGTGCTCTTCCTTCTGCTTCAGCATCATTTGAAAAAGGGCATCAAACTGTGGCAGTTCTACATCCTCGCGGCGATCTTGACACATATCATGTTAGGTCCGATCATTGGCGCCATTACCGAATTCGGACCGTACGAAGCGGCCAAACAGACCGAATCTCCCTTTGAACAATGGCGCCTCGTCAAAATCGGCGACTACATCGAACACGTCGACTTCTTCTCCGTGTTCCAATGGATGTCGGGCGCCACGATACGCATTGCGCTCTCCCTGTTCCTCTTGGCCGACTTGTTGCCGTCCAAAACGAAAAAATCGCGCAAATGGATGATCTGGATCACCAGTGTCGTCTTTATGGTCATCACCCTGATGCCTATTAGCAGGGAATTGTTCCACAGTGTCATGAAAAGTTTCTACGTATTGAATTTGTATGTGGTCGGAACCATCACCTTGATCTGGCTGTGCATTTCGTACATCGGCAAGACTGAGAAGGAGCGATCATTATGAGCATCCCCACTCATGAAGCGGTAGATTGGCGCAAGAGACTGGAAGATTTGTTCGCGTTTTCGATGGATGTGACCATCCAGACGTATTCGTACGGCCAAAATGGCGAAACGGAAGTGACACTGGCCTATAGCTCGGGCATGACCGATACGAAAACGATCAGCGATGTCGTTTTGCCCGAACTGCAACGGGCGTTCACCGACAGCAATAGCCGTGCCGGGGGGATCGATCCGGCGCGGCCTGCCAATTTGCCGCTCAAGCCGTTTTCGGCATATGTCGCGGACGGAGACATCTTCGAACATCTGTTCGAAGGCTATCTGGTCCTCGCTTTTTCCGGCATGGACACCCTGTTCTGGATGGACATCGGCAATCCGCCCCAGCGCACGACCGAAGAAACTGCCACGGAAATCTCCATCAAGGGCCCGCGGGATGGATTTACCGAAAACGTGATGATCAATGTCGCGCTCATCCGCAAGCGGATCCGATGCAAGACGCTGGTGTGCGAATTCATGAAACTGGGCGTCCGCACCCGGACCAAAATCGCCGTTATGTACATCAAGGATATCATTGCACCGCAATACCCGAATATCGTCCGCGAACGTCTGTCCCGCATCAACGTAGATGGTATTTACAGCACGCAACAAATCGAAGAATTGATCGTCGACGAACAGCGGTCGCTGATGCCGCTGTTGGATTATACGGGCCGGCCGGATTTTGTCGTGGCTTCCCTGCTGAACGGCAGGTTTGTCATCATCGTGGATGGCAATCCGATCGTGCTGATCGGACCGACAAGTTTCATTTTGCAAATGAAATCGCCGGAAGATTTTCATTTCCAGCATGCCTACGATTCGTTTTCGCGGGTGATTCGCCTGACGAGCCTGCTGGTCACCCTGATTTTGCCGTCGGCCTGGGTATCGCTGGTGGCGTTCAATCAGGACCAATTGCCCTTCAGGATGGTGGCGACCATTACGGTGGCCCGTCTGGGATTGCCCTTGCCTGCCCAGATGGAACTGTTCCTGATGCTGGTGCTGATCGAAATTTTCCGCGAAGCGGGCATGCGAATGCCGGAGAAGATCGGTAGCACCCTTACCGTCGTCGGCGGTTTGATCATCGGGGATGCCGCGGTACGCGCAGGCCTTGTCTCACCGTCTTCCGTCGTGGTTGGCGCGTTGACGGCCGTCAGTTCCTATACCCTGGTGAATCAGGGACTGAACATGGGCGTGACGCTGATCCGCTTTGCCCTGTATTTCATTTCCTGTTTTTTCGGCATGTACGGGCTGATTATCGGTTTCATCGGGTTCGTGTACTATTTGTCTCGGCTGCGGTCGTTTGGTCTGCCCTACCTGAGTCCCTATTCGCCGCCGCTTTTCAGCGAATGGAAATCCATGCTGCGCATACCCTGGAAGCATTTGTCCAAACGCCCGAAACGGCTGCACCCCCAAGATCCCGATCGAAAGAAGGAAGATGCAACATGATCCGGTCAGGATTCAAACTCCTGTGCCTGTTGGTCCTGCTCGCTTTCCCTTCCGGTTGCTGGAATTCGTCCGACATCCAGTTCATTTACTTCATCACGACCATCGGCATCGATTATCAGGACGGCAAATTTATCGCATACAATCAGGTGCTCAACTTTTCCAACATCGCCAAATCGGAATCGGTGCAAATCGGCAAACAGGTGCCGGTCTGGCTCTCCAAATCTTCGGGCGTCACCCTGTCCGATGCCATGAGCAACGCCATCCCCCAATCACAAATGCATTTTTATTGGGGACATGTCAAAGCGATCGTCCTGTCGGAAAGAGTCCTCAAACACGGAATCGGAGAAGTCATCGACGCCCTCAACCACTTTCGGGATGTCCGGTATACGGTCTACATTTTCGGCACCAAGGAGCCGCTCGAAAAAGTGCTGATCCAGCAATCCATCTTCAACAGTTCACCCGTCGATTCGCTGCTGGCCGCGCCACAACGTTCCTACAAAATGGAATCCAAAGTGCCGCAGCAATGGAGTTTCAAATTTCTGGCCCAATTGTATGATCCGGGCAACTCCGCGCTTCTGCCGTCGCTCAGTTTCTCGCCCAACACCTGGCATGAAGCCGACAAACCCAAGCCGCAATTCATCATCGATGGCGCCTATTTCTTCAACCAGATGAAATATGCTGGCTGGATGTCCACCTCGGATCTGATCGGCGCGCACTGGATGCAGCGAAAACTGCAAGCGGCGGGCATTCCGGTGCCGGATGACCAAAATCCCGATGCTTTTGTCATGATCACGAAGCCCAAAGTCAAAATCATCCCGATCATCAATGGCGACGAGGTTCGCTTCCGAATCCGCCTGAAATACATCGGTGAAATCTTCGAGTTGAAGAAGGACACGACAGTGGATGAGATTGAAAAATTAGCCGAGGAAGCGATCCGGAAGCACATCCGGGAAACCTACCTGAAAGCCGTCGCCCAACACATCGACGTCTACCGGCTCAGCGAAGTCCTCTACCGCAGGCACCCGCATTTGTACCACAAGCTCGCCGACCGGGACGGCATCTTGCCGCTGACGGCCAACACGCTGGACGGAATCGATATCCGCATCCACATCAAAAATACCGGCAGATACAAGATGTACCGTTAGCCTTTTCTTCGAGGACCTTGACTGATACAATCTAGGGAGCAGAATTTGTTCGCCGGGAGGGGCTGGCACATGTGCGGCAGGTATACGATTACGGTGACGCTGGAGACGCTCATGCTGCATTATTTTGCAGATCACCCGGGCGTCGCCGTCCAGCTGCCCAGATACAACGTGGCACCGACGCAAATGGTGCCGGCTGTCGTCCATGACGGGAGGCGAAATCGGCTCGGGCTGCTCAAGTGGGGACTGATCCCGTCCTGGGCTTCGGATGACAGACGTGCTAGCCGGATGATTAACGCCCGCTCGGAAACGCTGGAAGAACGCCCGGCCTACCGCGAAGCGTTCCGGCGCAGGCGATGCCTCATTCCCGCGGACGGTTTCTACGAATGGCAAACGATGCCAGGCGGCGCCAGGCAGCCCTACCGGATCAAATTGCGAAACGGCGGCCTGTTCAGCATGGCCGCCCTGTACGAAATCTGGATGGCGCCTGACGGCCGCAGGATCGGCTCGTTTTCCATCGTCACGACCCGGGCCAACTCGCTTGTAGCCGGCATCCACGACCGGATGCCGGTTATTGTCGGCCGGGAAGACGAATCGCTGTGGCTGGATCGCACCATTTCGGATACGGAGCGATTGATGCCGTTACTTGTCCCGTATCCCGCAGAGGAGATGGAAATGATCAAGGTGAACAAGCGCGTGGGCAACGTCGCTTTCGACGATGCCGCCTGCCTCGCGGAATGATCGCGGATATGGCCTTGCGCCTAACGAAACATCGCCCAGAGCCTGATCAGATGAAGCGTATTATTCGGGTCGATCCGTTGCGCCAGCACAAATGCCACTAGCTGTTCAACCTGCACGCTTGTGAGCGGTTCGTTCAATATGCGTGCGGCCGCGATGACCAACTGGCGTACTTTGGCCGGATTTTGCAAGTCCTGTCTGGTCACGCCCTCCAACAACGCCTTGATCCGGTCCTTGTAGACCGGATTTTTCATTTTCGTCTTTACCCGTTCGACCAAAATTGGCGATATGCCGAACTGCTGCCAATGTGCGCCCATGGATTCATTCACGTCCTTTCCCCGGCTATCCGTTCATCTTATGCCGGTTTGGCACGTGGAATGCACGCGCATGCGCCTAATCGAGCGGTTCTTCCCGCAAACGGGCTTCCCGCTGCAGATACGCCCGCAATGCCGCATAGGACGCCGACGTCCAGAAATCGTCTTTGGCCGCAAGTGCCGCCGCATCATCGCGAGCCTGCTCAAGCACGGCAAAATCATTCAGCAAGTCCGCCAGTTTGAACGACGGCATGCCGCTTTGCTTCGTTCCGAAAAAATCGCCCGGTCCCCGCAACTCCAAATCGCGCCGGGCGATTTCGAAGCCGTCATCGGTTTCCGTCATCACCTTCATCCGTTCCTGGCCGTTTTCCGATTTGGGATCGGCGATCAGGATGCAATACGACTGATGTTCCCCGCGGCCTACCCGTCCCCGGAGCTGATGCAGCTGCGACAGGCCGAACCGGTCGGCATCCATGACGATCATCAATGTTGCGTTCGGCACATCAACACCGACTTCAATGACCGTTGTCGAAACGAGTACATGCGTGTCCCCCGTGGCAAAAGCCCCCATAACCGCTTCCTTGTCCGCAGGCGGCATCCGGCCATGAAGCAACCCCACCTTCAGCGCCGGCAAAGCCGCCTGCAATTGCGCATGCAAATCGATCGCATTTTGCACATCCAGCTTCTCCGACTCTTCGATCAGCGGGCAAATGAAAAACGTCTGGCGCCCCGCCTCTGCCTCCCGACGGATGAAGCCCAGCACCCGATCCATCATCTCGTGTCTGACCCAGTAGGTTTTGACCGGCTTGCGCCCGTGCGGCCGTTCCCGCAGCGTGGAAACATCCAGATCCCCGAAAACGGTAATGGCGAGCGTGCGCGGAATGGGCGTCGCCGTCATTGTGAGCACATCGGGATTCATGCCCTTGCGGCGCAAAATGCCGCGTTGCTGCACACCAAAACGGTGTTGTTCATCCGTGACGACCAGTCCCAGCCGACGGAAATAGACGTCTTCCTGGATGAGCGCATGCGTGCCGACAACGATGTCGATCAATCCCATCTGCAGTGAAGCGATCATGTCCCGGCGCTTGCGTCCGGTCAAGCTGCCGGTCAAAAGGCCGATCTGGATGCCGTATCGTTCCATCATGCGGGTCAAAGAACGTGCATGCTGCTCCGCCAAAATTTCTGTCGGCACCATCAGCGCCCCCTGGTTGCCCGAACGCACCGTTGCAAACAGGGCCACCGCCGCCACAACCGTTTTGCCGGCGCCCACATCCCCCTGCAGAAGCCGGTTCATCACATAGGGCCGCTTCATGTCTGCCAATATTTCGTTGATGACCTGTTTTTGCGAAGCTGTCAATTCGAACGGGAGTCCGGCGACAAATTGCCGGATCTCCTCATTGTTGACGCTGTGCGCCACGCCATCCGGCTGCCTGCGGAGAGAGACGCGATACATCTGCAGCTTCATCTGGAACAGGAACAGCTCTTCATATACCATGCGCCGCCGGGCTTCCTGCCCCTCCCGTGTATTGTCCGGCCTGTGAATGCGCAAGATCGCCTCGCGCCGCGGCATCAATTGGTGCTTCATGACGAGCTCGGCCGGGAGCAGTTCCGGAATCGACGCCGCGAATTGCGTGAGCGCCCGGTCGATCGTCTTGCGCATCCAGGCTTGCGTAATGCCGCCGCCAACCGCATATACGGGCTGGAGCGTCCCGGTCTTCCCGGCACCCCGATCCGGAAATTCCGATTCCGCGACCGTCAATTGCCTTCTGCGGGCCTCCCATTTGCCGGTCATCGTAATTTCGCGTCCCATCCGCAATTGCTCCTGCAAATAGGGACGATTGAACCAGACTGCCGTAATCAGCAATCCTTCGACCGTTACCCGGACCAACAAGCGCGACTTGCGTCCGTACCGCTGCAGCGAAGCGGCAGAGGCAATCGTTCCTTGTACCGTAATCTTTTCGCCGTCCCTGGCCTCCCGAAGCGAACGGATATGATAGTCCTCGTATCGGAACGGGAAATGATCCAGCAAATCGCCTACGCTGGAAATGCCCAAGGCGTGAAGCTCTTCCGCCCTGGAAGAACCCACGCCTTGAATGCGGGTTACCGGTATTGCAAACAAATCGATCATCCCTGCACCAACCTTACCTTACCGGCCCGGATCGGCATCGTCCGCAGGCCAGGCAAAAATCCCGACGGTTCCCGGCCCGGCATGCGTGCCGATGACCGAACCGATGGCAGCTTCGTGAAAACTGCAAATTTCAAATTGCGATCGAATCAAGGTCGTGACTTCTTGCGCCGTTTGATCGAATCCGGGTGTCTTGGCGATATTCAGGTGGATGGGACGATCGCCGAAGTCCGCCTTGAGCAATTCGACGATGCGGGCAAATGCCCGTTTTTGGCCGCGCACCTTGTCCACCGGTGTAATGATGCCTTCATCGTCAATTGTCAGTATCGGCTTGATGTTGAGCAGCGAACCGACAAAAGCGGAAGCTTTGCCGATCCGGCCGCCTTTTTGCAAATATTCCAGCGTATCGACGACGAAGTACAGGCGGAGTTCCCTGCGCAGCCGATGGATCGCCTCCACGATCTTGTCCGCCGGTTCCCCCCGGGCGGCCATTTTGGCCGCGGCAACGACGATGTACCCGTATCCGTATGAAGCAGACCGGGAATCGATGACGGTTACGTCATGATCGCCTTCCAGCATCGATTGGGCAATCCTGGCCGATTGGTAGGTGCCGCTGAATGCGCTGGACAGATGGACCGACACAACAGGCCGCCCGGCGTCGACCAAAGGTTTGTAGACTTCAAAAAATTCGGCAGGCGAAGGTTGGGATGTCGTGGGAAATACCTGCGAATCCGCCAGCTTCCGATAAAAATTTTCCGCAGTAAGTTCGATGCCGTCCAGGTAGCTTTCTTCTCCGAAATTGACTTTGAGCGGAACGACGGAAATCCCGAGTTGTTTCTGCAAATCTGCCGGTATGTCTGCCGTGCTGTCTGTGACGATCGCAACGTTTGCCATCGGCTTATCCTCCCATACATCTATCAATTACGGCTCTACTGCAATCAGGAACGGATACAGAGGCTGCCCGCCCTTGTGCAAATCCACCTCGACGTCCGTATAATGTTCTTCCAGCCAGGAGGTCAATCTGGCCACCTGCCATTCTTCCGCTTCTTCGCCGGCCAGAATCGTCACCAGTTCACCGCCCGAACCGAGCATCTGTTGAAGCAGCAGGCATGCTGCCTGCTCTGACGTATCGGCCGCCGTCACGATCTTGCCGTTCAGAATGCCGATGTATTGGCCTGTCTTGATATCAAGGCCGTCGATTTGCGTATCGCGCACCGCTTGCGTCACGGAACCGGACTGCACGCGCGCGGACGCTTCCGTCATCCGCTCGATGTTGACAGACTCGGATTCGTCTTCGCGGAAACCAAGCAAAGCGGCCATCCCTTCCGGAATCGTCCGGGTCGGCACGATGAGCACCTGGCGATCGGCCAATTCGGCGGCTTGCTTGGCAGCCAGCAATATGTTGGGATTGTTGGGCAACACCAGCACGGTCTGTGCGGACAGCGACCGGATGGCCCCCAGCAAATCTTCCGTGCTCGGATTCATGCTCTGTCCGCCGGAAATCACGACGTCTGCGCCCAGACTGCGAAACAACGCGGCATTGCCTTCGCCAACGCTGACCACCACAATGCCGTATGGCGCCAGTTCATGCACGTCGGGGTTCGGCTCGCTTTCGGGCGAGGCTGCCAGTTCCGGCAGTTCGTATGGACCTCCGGTGATGACGGCAGCGGCTTCCAGCCCCAGCATATCGGCATCTTCGGCTTCCTGTGCGTCAAGGGACGAAGCGTTTTCCTGCGGAGCGACCTTCGCATGGCCAGATGATTGCAGCAGCTCCCGATGCTGCTCCCGCATGTTCAAAATGTGCAAATGCGTCAGTTCGCCATATGCGATGGCCGCATTCAGCACATCGCCGGGCCGGCGGCTATGTACATGCACTTTCACGATGCCTTCGTCCCTGATCAGAATCACCGAATCGCCGTCCCGCTCCAGCATGCGCCGGAACGCGCGTTCGTCGTAATGGGCACCATTGGCGTGAAGATGGATGAAAAATTCCATGTCATATGGAAAACGGATGCTCTCCGTATCCAGTCTGGATTGCGCCTGCCCGTTGGATTCCGGTTTCAGCGCAGCCGGTTCAACAGATGCATTTGCCGGCTTCGGCGGTTCCGTCCGCTGGATCTTGCCTGCGGTTGGTGCACTACGCCCCGACAAATAGGCCAAAAATCCTTCATACAGACAGACGAGCCCCTGGCCGCCCGAATCGACAACACCGACTTGTTTCAGCACGGGCAGCATCTCGGGCGTCCGATTCAGCGTCTCGACGGCTTTGTCCAGCACTTCCTGCAAAAACGGAATCAAATCTGCCGTCCGCCGGGACGCAGCCGAAGCCTGGCGTGCAGCTTCCCGCGCCACCGTCAGAATCGTGCCCTCCACCGGCTTCACCACCGCTTTGTAAGCGGTATCAACTCCTTGTTGCAATGCGTTTGCGAACAACGGTACGGTCAATTCCCGTTCTCCTGCAACGGCCCGGGCAAAACCGCGAAACAATTGCGACAGGATGACACCCGAATTGCCACGGGCCCCCATCAGCAATCCTTTGGACAACACTTCCGCGGCTCGTCCGATTTCTTCTGACGGGCGCTGGGCCAATTCCGCCCTGCCGGCCGACATCGTCAAATTCATGTTGGTGCCCGTATCTCCGTCAGGCACGGGAAAAACATTGAGCGCATTGATACGCTGCTCGTTCGCAGCCAGATGATCCGCGCCGGCTTCAATCATTGCCGCCCATTCCAAACCGTTCATTGAACGTCTGCTCAAGCCGGTCTTCTCCTTCCATTTTGCATTCAACATCCCGCTTGGCATTGAGAGTTGTGCTACTTGATGATTCGTACACCCTGGACAAAAATGTTGACAAAGTCGACTTTCAGCCCGACGACCTCTTCGAGCACATATTTCACCTTGGATTGAATGTTGTGGGCCACTTCGGAAATCCGTGTACCGTAGCTGACAATGACATACAAATCCAGATGCAACGTGTCCCCTTCGCGCCTCACTTCAACACCGCGGGACAAATTGTCGCGTCCCAGCAAATCGGCGATGCCGTCCTTCAGACCCTTGCGCGAAGCCATGCCGACAAGTCCATAACAATCCAGTGCAGCCGAGCCTGCGATAACCGCGATCACCTGGTCCGCAATGTCGATCTTTCCGTATTCCGTCGATAATTGCATCGGCATGGAAATTCACTCCTTCATATTCGGTATTATGGACTATAAACCATTGTACTATAAAAAAACACCAGATTGAAGCCGAACCCGCCGTCTTTCGGCACCAATCTCCAACTTGCCGGTCCCATCCGGATATTCCGGCATGGTGACATTTTCATTGCGTCATCACTTGTTGGTATGTTATGATAAATTGGTGTTTGCAAGGTATCGGTTGGGAGGTGGATTCAATGGCTCGCAAATGTTACATTACAGGCAAAAAACCGGGTTCCGGCAATCATGTTTCTCACGCCAACAACCACAATCGCCGCACCTGGGGCGTCAACGTGCAAAAAGTTCGCATCCTGGTGAACGGAAAGCCGAAACGCGTTTATGTCAGCACCCGCGCATTGAAGTCCGGCAAAGTGACGCGCGTATAAATCGTTTGAAAATGAAACCAAAGGGCCTACCGAACGGATTCTGCAACATCCGTCAGGTGGGCCCTTTCTGGTGGTAAACATGGAACGGCGGTATAGAAAGCGGCTGCCGGAAACGGGCGTCAACTTTTGTGAAACGTGTTCAGAATCGCCTTGACGAAACCGCCCAGAAATTTCGGCAGCTTGATGGTGTAGAACTTCATTGCCCATCCCCCTTCCGGCCATCCGGCTGTTCCGGCTGATGCTACATCATATGCAGATCGGGATTTGTCCTACAACACTTGCATCAGGCCCTGATGAAAAAATATGCCGGAAGCCGAAAAACAGTCCGCCCAAGTCAGATCAACCCCGCAGGGAAGCGATCGCCGCCGCGCGATCGGCATGCCGGAAAATATAACTGCCTGCGACAAGCGAGTTCGCCCCGGCTTCCCGAACCAACGGGGCAGTCTGATCCGTAATGCCGCCATCCACCTGGATATCGACTTCCGGCCGGCCGATTTCATTCAGCCGGTTGCGGAGCGTCCGAATTTTGGGCAGCATGCCCGGGATGAACGATTGTCCCCCGAATCCGGGGTTCACGGTCATGATGAGCACCAGATCCAGATCCGGCAGCACATGATCCAAAACCGACAAGGGTGTATGCGGATTCAGGGCAACGCCTGCCTTCCAGCCCAGACTCCGCATCTGGTGAATCGTCCGGTGCAAATGCATGCAAGCTTCGGCATGCACGGTTACACGATCGGCACCGGCTTCCACCAGGTCCGGAAACAGCGATTCGGGCCTGTCCGTCATCAAATGCACATCAAATACCAGCCGGGTGGTCGGCCGCACCGCCTTGATCACGGGCGGACCGAACGTCAGATTGGGCACAAAGTGATTGTCCATGACATCAATATGAATCCAATCCGCGCCAGCCGACTCCACACTGCGAATTTCCTCACCCAGCCGCGCAAAATCGGCAGCCAGAATCGATGGTGCAATGGTCAGCATCTCAATACCTCCGAGCTTTCTCTTTCCATTCGGTCAAAAACGCTTTGTAATGCGCATAGCGGCTTTCGGCCACCCGTCCCGCTCCGACGGCTTCCAGGACGGCGCACCCCGGTTCATGGATGTGCGTGCAACCCCGGAACTTGCATCCGGCCGACAACGACCGGAATTCCCGGAAACAACCGCCGATTTCGTCAATGCCCAATTCCGCGAAATCCAGCTGGCTGAATCCCGGCGTATCCGCAACCAGCGCTCCGTTGTCCAAACGGATCAACTCGACATGCCGGGTCGTATGTTTGCCCCGGCCCAGTTTTTCGCTGATCATTCCCGTCTGCAGCGCAAGCCCCGGCACCAGCGCATTGAGCAGCGAGGATTTGCCGACGCCGGATTGTCCGGCGAATACGGCAATCCGGCCCGCCAGCCGGTCCTTCAGTTCCCCGATGCCTTCGTGCAGGACGGAACTGGTCAAGATGACGCCGTAGCCGATCGATTCGTAAAGTTCCTTCATCCGGATCATCACTTCGCGGACCGGATCCCCCGGCGACCCCGGCGGGATCAGATCCGTCTTCGTCCAAACGAGCAGCGCATCCAGCCCCGCATGTTCGATATGGACCAGAAATTTGTCCAGCAGCGTCGTATTCAAATCGGGCTGAACGACGGAAAAAACAAGCACGGCCAATTCCGCGTTCGCAACCGGCGGACGGATGAGCGCCGAGCGACGCGGCAACACCTCATCCACCGTCCCTTCGCCATTTTCCGTTGCGGTATACGCCACCCGGTCTCCTGCAAGCGGCGTAAGCCCCCGCTTTTTGAATATCCCGCGTGCCCTGCATTGAATGATGCGGCCGTCCAGGGCGTCCAACACGTAATAATAGCCGCTGAGCGCTTTGACGATGGTTCCATGCGGCATGGGTTCAACGCTCCTTTACCCCTGCGAATGCCATCATTGGGCCACTCCTTCGTCATCTTGCTGCTGCTCTTCGCCATTTTCCGCCGACTGTTCGGTTTGCGAGAGGATCGATTGCGGCGGTTCGGGGTTGAGCGCAGGCTTGTATTCGTACGGCACTGGTGTGCTCTCGATAAATTTGCCGTCCCGGTATACCGTAATTTTGCCATCTTTGTCCGGCATCAGGATCAGTTTGACCGGAATTGTCGTCATGGCCTTGATTTTGTAAACACCGGCTTCCACATTGTCGCCTCTGGCATCGGAGATGACGATCCGGATCGTGCTTTCCTGGCCGTCTACGGCCGGAGATTCCGTCATGTTCCAGGTCACTTCCTTCGCCTCAGGCGGTATGCCGCTGCTCACCCACAGCGTCACTTCCATGCCGGCGCTTGCCGACTCGTTCTCCTCGGCGGGAAATTGCTTGAATACGATGCCTTCGGGCACCGTAAAATGCGGTTCATAAATGACTTTGCCATCCTTGAGCTTCAAATTGTATTTTTCCAGCTCTGCCCTGGCCTGGTTTTCCGTTTTGTTGAGCAAATTCGGCATTGCAAACGTCTCGACGCCCTTGCTGACCGTCAGCTTGATCGTGACGGCACCGGGATCAAACTTTTCACCCGCGGCCGGCTCCTGGTTCAGCACGGTTCCCGGATCACTCTCGTCAAACTGCTCTTCAGGCACGATGTTGTCGGGATTGACACCCAGTTTGCCCAACGCTGCAATCGCATCGTCAAGTGTTCCTCCCGTCAGCCTGGGCATTTCGGGCAGATTCGGCCCCGTGCTGACCGTCAGCGTAATCAATGATCCTTCCCGGACGGTCACATCGATCTTCGATTGCTTGGTCACCCTGCCCGCTTCAATTTCGTCGCTCGGCTCTTCCAGCACGACATCGTCGACTTTCAGTCCCGCTTTTTCCAGTTCCGCCCGGGCGTCTTCCAGCGTCATGTTGATTACGTCGGGTACAACGACGTTTTTCGGACTGAGTTCCTGCTTGAGCGCCATGACGGCCCAGACCAGCACCCCGATCAGCGCAACAGCCAGTATGCCCAGCACGGTCGGGGCCACCCAGCGCCGGCGCGGACGTTCCTCGAGCCCCCTTGAATCCCAGTGCGGCTCATTCGCTTCCCCGGCGATGGTCGCCTTCGGCGATTCGAGGGTGCTGCGCATATCCGGGCGTATCGCCGGAATGACCCGCGTCCTGTCTGCATCCGAATTAAAGTCACTGTCAAAACTGAGAGGCGGTTCATGGAGTCGCTGGGGCTGCAGGCAAGTTTCCAGATCGGCCAGCATCTGCTGGGCGGAAGCATAACGCTCCTGCGGGTTTTTGCGCATGGCGCGAATGATGATATTTTCCACGCTTTGCGGAATGTGCGGATTTGCGCTCCGGGGTGCTTCAAACGGTTCCTGCAAATGCTTCAGCGCGACGCTGATGGGACTTTCGCCCAGGAACGGCAATCTTCCGGTCAACATCTGGTACAGGACGATGCCAAGCGAATAGATGTCCGATTTTTCGCCCGCAGCGACCCCTTTGGCATGCTCCGGCGAAAAATAATGGACCGAACCGATCACGGAACCGGTTTGTGTAATGGTGGACGAAGTGACTGCACGGGCAATGCCGAAATCCGTCACCTTCACCCGTCCGTTTTTGCCGATCAAGATATTGTGCGGTTTGATGTCCCGATGAATGATCTGGTTATAATGAGCATGATCCAGCGCATCGCAGATTTGCGATGCGATTTTGACCGCTTCGTCCACCTGCAGCGGCGCCCGTTCCCGGATAATTTCGTTCAAATTGGAACCATCCACGTATTCCATGACGATGTAATGGGTATCCTCGTCTTGTCCGACATCATAAATGCTCACGATGTTCGGATGCGACAGGGAAGCCGCCGCCTGCGCCTCGCGATTGAACCGCTTGATGAAATCCTCGTCGTGTACGAACTGCTGACGCAATACCTTGACCGCAACATAACGGTTCAGTAAATTGTCCCGCGCCTTGTAGACAAGAGCCATTCCGCCTCCGCCCACACGGGCCAGCAATTCGTATCGACCGCCAAGCGTATGTCCGATCACGCCGTTTCACCTCCCGAAGCAATCCCTTCTTCTCCGATCAGCACGACCGTCACATTGTCGTCCCCGCCCGCTTCCAATGCCATCTCGACGAGACGTTCCGCCGTCTCGTCCAGCGTCATGCCGGTTTGGCGCAGCACCATTTCCAACTGGTTTTTTTCCACCATGTTGCTCAGTCCGTCGCTGCACAGCAGCAACCGATCGCCCGGCTGCCAGTCGATCTTCGAAATATCCACCTTGACCTCGCGTTCGGTGCCCACCGATCTGGTGATGGCGTGGCGCAGCGGATGGCGGGCAGCCTCTTCGGGGGTGAGTTGTCCGTGTTTGGACAGCTCATTGACAACGGTATGATCCTCTGTCAACAGCTCCAGCACTCCGGCGCGCAACCGGTAAATCCGGCTGTCCCCGACATGTCCGATCCAGCCGCCCTTGGGACTCAGCACCGCCGCAGCGACCGTCGTGCCCATGTTGTGATAGCTTTCATTGAGCGAAGCCGTTTCAAAAACGACCTGGTTGGCTTTGCGTATCATTTCCTGCAAACGGACGCCGCCATCTTCAATCGTACCCGTACCCCAGAATTGCAGCGCGTCCATCATGCATCCGACAGCCAGTTCACTGGCCACATCGCCGGCCCGGTGACCGCCCATGCCGTCAGCGACGATAGCGGCCGTCCAACCGTCGCCGATCGGTCCGCACCAAGCCCTGTCTTCGTTTACCTGCCGTACATTGCCAACGTGCGTCCTCCAAGCCGTCCTCACACCATCACCCCGTCGTCGCTTCCATGTGTTTCGCCCGCAATTGGCCGCATGCGGCCGCAATGTCATGTCCCTGCTCCCGGCGAATGGTTGCATTGATGTTGTTTCTCGTCAAGATGCGCTGGAATTCGAAGATGTCTTCCCGCGGCGTCCGGACATAGTTCCGTTCCGGCACGTAGTTGACCGGAATGAGGTTGACATGGCAAAGCATATCCTTCAATACCGCGGCCAATTCTTCCGCATGCTCCGGCCGGTCATTGACGCCACCGATCAGCGCATATTCGAACGTCACCCGTCGTCCGGTTTTATTGATGTAGTAGCGGATGGCGTCCATCACTTCGTCGAATGGATACCGCCGGTTCACCGGCATCAGTTTGGAACGCAGCGCATCATTGGGCGCATGGATGGAAATCGCCAGGTTGATCTGGGTATTTTCGTCGGCAAACCGGTAGATGTTCGGCACAATGCCGCTTGTGGAAACGGTAATGTGGCGAGCGCCGATATTCAATCCGCGGGGATGAATCATCGTGCGCAAAAATTTCATCGTTGCGTCATAATTCTCGAAGGGTTCGCCAGAACCCATGATGACAATGCTGGACACCCGCCCATTTTCCGCATCCAGCAGCTTCTGGCATTGCACCACCTGTGCGACGATTTCGCCAGCCGAGAGGTTTCGCTTCAGTCCGCCCAGTGTTGATGCGCAAAACGTGCAGCCGATCCGGCAGCCGACCTGGGTGGTCACACAGACGCTATTGCCGTAATTGTGGCGCATCAGCACTGTTTCGATCGCGTGATTGTCGTGCAGGCCGAACAAAAATTTGACGGTGCCGTCCTTGGACGACAGCTTCGTAATTTCCGTCAGCGCAACAAACCGGAAACTTTCGTCCAGCTTCGCCCGCAACGATTTGGGCAGGTTGCTCATCTCGTCAAACGTGCCGACCCGCTTGGCATAAAGCCAGTCGTAAATCTGGCCAGCCCTGAACTGCGGCTCGCCCTGCGCCTTGACCCAGTCCTGGAGTTCTTCCAGGGACAAATCGTAAATAAAAGGCTTATCTGTGGAAACCCCGTCTTTCAATTTCTTCACCACCATTCGATCTATTTTAGCACACAGGGGACCCGATCAGGAAGATCACGCCCCGGCCAACGGCTATCGCGTCAGCCGACCGGCTTTTTGCGCATCCGCGCGATAAAAAATCCGTCGCTGCCGAAATGATGCGGCAAAAGTTGCACACATCCCGCAAAAGGCGTGGCAATGACGCGTTTCTCGCGCAACGGTTCGAGCGTTTCCGCAGGCCAATCCAAATCAGGCTCGAATGCCGGGTGATCCGCCAAAAAACGGCCAATCATCTCCTCATTTTCTTCCCGGGCGATCGTGCACGTGCTGTATACCAGCACGCCGCCCGGCTTGACCAGCCGGCTGGCCGTTTGCAGCAATCGTTGCTGCAGTCCGGCGAGCGCGGTGACCTGGTCAGGCTGCCTGTTCCATTTGATTTCCGGTTTGCGCCGGATGACACCGAGCCCGGAACAGGGCGCATCCAGTACGACGATATCCATGGATTGCTCCGGGTACAAGCGATCCAGTTCCACCGCATCCGCCGTCACCGTCTCGACGATGCCGATTCCCAGGCGCGTCATCTGCTCCTCGATCAGCAAACGTTTGTGCGGATGGATGTCTGCGGCAATAATCCGGCCCCGGTTGGCCATCAATTCGGCCATATGTGCCGTTTTGCCGCCGGGAGCGGCACAGCAGTCCAGCACGGTCATGCCCGGCCGGGGTGCCGCTACGCGGGAGACAAGTGCTGCGCTCTCGTCCTGCACGGAAATCAGGCCATCACGATACCACGGAGTATTGGCCAGATTGCCGGCCCGCTCGGCAACGATGACGTCCGGACATAGCCGGGATGGCCGCACGGCCAGGCCGGCTTCCGCCATTTCGGACAGCATGGCTTCCCGACTGGTGCGCAGCCGGTTCACGCGCACGGTCGCATGCGGCGCTTCGTTTCCGGCTTCACATATCCGGATCGTTTCTTTCTCTCCGTAAGCAGCGATCCACCGTTCCACCAGCCAAACCGGATGGCTGTAAGCAAGCGCGATCCGTTCGGCCGGCGGCAAATCGGCGGGAATGGCCGCGGCCAATCCGTCGCGCAGCAAAGCGCGCAACACGCCATTCACCAGTCCGGCCACGCCGGAATGACCGCGTTTTTTGGCGATGCGAACCGCTTCGTCAACTGCTGCATGCGCGGGGATGCGATCCAGCCAGCGAAGCTGGTAATAGCTCAACCGGAGCAACTGCCGGACCCACGGTTCGATTTTGCGAGGCCATCCCTTGACGCGCGAAGCCAATACCGCATCTATGGTATTTCGTCTTTGAATCGTACCGTACACAAGTTCTGTCGCCAATCCGGCATCCGGACGGGACAGTTTCGCCTCCGCAAGCGCCGCATTCAGCACCAGGCCGCTGTATGCCCCTTCCGCTTCCACGCGCTGCAGCACTTCCAGCGCCAATTCCCGGGGACCGGCGGGCACAGTGCGCAACGTTCGCCGGGTTTGGCCGTTTCTTTTTTCACCATGCATGGCCCAACCCCCCTTTTTCCGAGGCGTACACCCATTGTTTCCAAATCTGGCGCCGCCGTTGCATCCACTGCATCGTTGGTGAAATCTGCCCTACTGTCAGGTTCGTTATACAAAAAACGGCGCCCGGTTCATCCGAGCACCGTGCCGACGGCAAGTCGCGCGCCTTTGGCGAATTCGGCAGCCGCCAGCACCTTGCGTCCGGCCGGCTGCACTTCCGTCAGGACGACGCTGCCGTCGCCCGTACGCACCCGAATGCCGAAGGCCCCGCATTCCAGCACCGTTCCCGGCGAAAGCGCAACCCATTCCGGGCGCAAAACCGCATCGGCGGGCTGCGGCGCCTGGCATCGCCACACTTTGAACACTTCACCATTCCACAACGTAAAGCCGCCAGCCATCGGATTCAAGCCGCGCACCCGGTTGAAGATGTCCCGTGCCGTTTGCGACCAGTCGATTCGTTCATCTTCCCGCGTCAAATTGGGCGCATATGTCGCTTCGGACTCGTTTTGCGGCAGACGCGGGGCCGTGCCATCCGCAATGCGCGGCAGCCACTCCCGCAACAATGCCGCGCCGGCTTCGCTCAGTTTGCCGAACAGGGAGCCGGCCGTATCTTCATCCGTAATGGGCACTTCCACACGGGCAATCATATCACCGGTATCCAATCCTTCCGCCATGTACATCAGCGTAACGCCCGTCACCTTCTCGCCTTCGATCAGGCACCGCTGGATCGGCGCGCCGCCCCGGTAACGCGGCAAGAGCGATCCATGCACATTGATGCAGCCAAGCGGCGGCAGCGTCAGGATGGACGACGGTAATATTTGGCCATAGGCGGCCGTCACGATCAAATCCGGCTTCAGCGCCGAAACTTCCGAGACGGCTTCCGGGGAACGCAGTTTCACCGGTTGCAACACCGGCAGGCCGTGCTCCAGCGCAACCGTTTTGACCGGAGGCGGGGTCAGCTCCCGCTTCCTTCCCTTGGGCCGGTCAGGCTGCGTTACAACGCCTGCAATCTCATAGCCCTCATCCAAAAGCATCCGCAAAGAAGGGACGGCGAATTCCGGCGTCCCCATAAATACGATCCGCATATTAGCTTTCACCTTTTTCCGGTGCCAGCTTCGGCGATTCGTACACCGATTCGGCCAAATCGATGAACAGCACGCCGTTCAGATGGTCCAGTTCATGCTGAAAAGCGCGCGCCAGAAGCTCCGTGCCCTCGTATTGCACCGGATTGCCGTATCGATCCTGCCCTTTGATGACCACCTTGTTCGCGCGCCGGACATCCCCTTGCAATCCAGGAATGCTCAGGCAGCCCTCCGGGCCGAACTGCTCTCCCTCCATCGATACGATTTCCGGATTGACCAGTTCGATCAAACCATGCTCTTCGTCGGCATCAACGACAAATACACGTTTCAGGACGCCGACTTGCGGCGCAGCCAGTCCGACGCCATTGGCATCGTACATCGTCTCCGCCATGTCGTCCAGCAGCTTGTGCAGGTTCGCATTGAATTTCGTCACTTCTTTTGCGCGTTCGCGCAACAAAGGTTCAGGATGCTTAACAATCAATCGTATGGCCATTTCCATCCGTCCTTTTTCACAACATCATCTGCGGGTCTACATCGATGCCGATCTGCACGCCGCCGCGCCTTGCCGCTTCGTGCATTTCCTCCAGGATACCGGCAGCCATCGCACCCGCATCGACCGTACCCCGATATTTTACCATACATTGAAACCGGTAGCGATCTTTTAACCGGGGAATGGGCGATGGAACAGGTCCCAGGATCTCGATCCCGTCCGTCGACTCCGGACGGGATGCGGTTGAAAGCCGGGCATCGCGGGCCCGCTCGCGCATCCTTTCGGCGAACATTTCCGCAACAGAGAGCAGCACCGGAACCGATTCGTGCGCAAAAGTGACCGCAATCAAACGGCCGAACGGCGGATAGCCGAGCAATCTGCGGGCTTGCAGTTCCTGCCGCACAAATCCGGCATAATCGTGGGTGACCACCGACGACACCGAAACATGTGCCGGATCATAGGTCTGGATGATGACTTCGCCCGGCAATTCATGCCTGCCCGCGCGGCCGGCCACCTGTGTCAGCAATTGGAACGACCGCTCCGCCGCCCGGAAATCGGGCAGGCGCAGCGCCGCATCTGCCGCAAGCACGCCTACGAGCGTGACGTCGGGAAAATCGAGTCCCTTGGCCACCATCTGGGTACCCAGCAACACATCGGCTTTGCGCTCCCGAAACAGGGTCAGCCATTTTTCGTGGGCGCCTTTTTCCGCCGTCGTGTCCACATCCATCCGGATGACCCGGATGCCCGGAAACGTCGTGGCCAGCGCTTCTTCGACCTTTTGCGTCCCCGTGCCGAAGAACCGGATATGCGTGCTCTGGCAGGAAGGACAAATGGCCGGTTCCGGCTCGGCATGGCCGCAATAGTGGCAGCGGAGATTGCGCGAGCCCAGATGGTAGGTAAGCGCAATGTCGCAATGCGGGCAGATGCAGGTATATCCGCATGAACGACACATGATGAACGTCGCGTAACCGCGGCGATTGAGCAGCAGGACGGTTTGTTCGCCACGCTCAAGCCGCTTCTCCAGGGCGGATTTCAGCGCCCGGCTGAACATGGCACGATTGCCATGCCGCAATTCTTCCCGCATGTCGACGATGTGCACATCCGGCAGCGGACGGGCACCGACCCGCTCGGGCAGAGCGATGTAGCGGATGGGCGGACTATGAACGATCACCGCCTCTTCCCGGACGGCGGCCGCATAGCTTTCCAGCGAAGGTGTCGCCGAGCCGAGCACAACGGCTGCTCCCTGGATGCGTGCGCGTTCGATGGCCACATCCCGTGCGTGGTATTTCGGACTTTCTTCCTGCTTGTAAGACGTTTCGTGCTCTTCGTCAATGACCAGAAGCCCCAGCCGGGAAAAAGGCGCGAAAACCGCAGAGCGGGCGCCGACGGCCACTTGCGCGCGCCCTTCGCGAATTTTGCGCCATTCATCGTAACGTTCCCCCTGGGACAAACGGCTGTGCAATACCGCCACCCTCGCGCCAAAACGGCTTTTGAACCGCTCCACCATCTGTGGCGTCAGCGCAATTTCCGGCACCAGCACGATCGCTTCCCGGCCTTGTGACAGACATTGCTGGATCGCCTGCAGATAGATTTCCGTCTTGCCGCTGCCCGTCACGCCATGCAGCAGAAAGGTCTGATGCCGTCTATCGGACAGCGCTTCGGCAATCGGCGCCAGCGCCGCCCGCTGCGCCTCCGTCAGCGTCAAAGGTTGCGATTGCCCGAAAGATCGTCCCTGATAGGGGTCGCGATCCGCCGCAACATGCCGGATTTCAAATGCGCCCTTCCCGGCCAGCGTACGAATGACCGACGGGCCAACTTCCGCAGCGGCGGCCAATACCGCAAGTGCAACGGGCTGCGGGTGCGACGCCAGATATGCCAGTACCGCACGCTGCTTGGTGGCGTTGGCGGGCAGTTGGTCCAGCCATGCTGCGACCCGATCCGCCGGGGGCGGAATGACGGTCGCCACCTTTTTGACCGACAGACGGTTCTCCACTTTTTGCCGCTCGGTCAGCCAACCTTCTTTCAGCCAGCGCTTCAACAGGGGACCGCTGTCCGGAAACTGTTGCAGCATTACCGACCATTTGATGGCCGCCCCGCCCCGAAACATTTGCCACAAGGCCGCATCCGTGCCGGACAGGCCCGGCGGTTCCCCATGCCGGTCCGCTTCAGGCGATGCCGACAAATATTTTTCCGTGCGTCCCTTCAGCGCCGCCGGCAACATCGCTTGCAACGCCACGGCGACCGGACAGATCCACCTCCTGCTGATCCAGAAAGCCAATTCGACCAGTTCCGGCGTCAGCGGCGGCATCGCATCCAGAATATCCGCAATCGGTTTGAGCCGGCTGGCATCGACCTCCGCTTCTTCCGCAAAGCCGACGACAAATCCCTGCAGCACCCTTCCGCCAAACGGCACGGCCACGCGGCTGCCGATTTCCGTCCACGGGATGAGCCGATCCGGCACCGCATAATCGAACGGCCGATCGGTCTGGCGGGCTGGCACGTCAACGATGACGCGCGCGATGATCATGCCCGCTCCATCCGTTCCGCCGCAATTTGCCAGATCCGTTCGGCGACTTCCCGCTTGGTCGCCATGGGCAAGTCGGCGATCAACCCTTGCGGTCCATAAATTTGCACGATGTTGGTCTGGCTGCCGAATCCGGCACCAGGCGCGGTCACATCGTTGGCAACGATCAAATCGCATTTTTTACGGACCAGCTTGTCCATCGCATACTTTTCCAGTTCGCCCGTTTCCGCCGCAAATCCGATGAGAAAGGGCGTGCGCTCGCTCGCTCTGGCCGCCTTCCATTCGCCGATCGTCTGCAAAATGTCCGGATTGCGCACCAGTTCCAGCGTCAAATGCGCATCGTGCTTTTTGATTTTCCCCTCGTGCCGGTCAGCCGGACGATAATCGGCGACGGCAGCCGCCTTGACGATCGCGTCCATCTCGCCGATTCGTGCCATGACCGCTTCCAGCATGTCCGTCGCGGATTCCACGCGCACCACCTCCACGCCGCCGGGAGGCGCATCATCCGTCCTGGCGCAAACCAGCGTAACCGACGCACCATAATCCCGGGCCGCTTCAGCAAGCGCAAATCCCATTTTGCCGGATGAATCGTTCGTGATATAGCGAACCGCATCGATCCGTTCGACGGTCCCGCCCGCCGTCACCAGCACCTTGCGGCCGGCAAGGGGTCTGGCGCCGACGAGCCAGGATGTGATGGCTTCCGCGATTTCTTCCGGCTCCGCAAGCCTTCCCTTGCCAACATATCCGCATGCCAACTGTCCGGTTCCCGGCTCCACGAACCGGACACCGCGCGCCGTCAGCTTGCGGATGTTGTCCTGGACGGCCGGATGTTCCCACATGTGGACATTCATCGCCGGCGCAAGCACCACCGGAGCCGTTGTTGCCAGCAGTGTCGTGCTGAGCATGTCGTCGGCAATGCCTGCCGCCAGCTTGCCGATCAGATTGGCCGTTGCCGGTGCCACGACGACCAGATCGGCCGCATCCGCCCAATCGATATGCTGCACGATCGCCGCATCCCGCTCATCGAAAACGTCTGTCGCCACCGGATGGCGCGATAGCGTTTGCAGGGTAAGCGGCGTGACAAACCGGGTCGCTCCTTCCGTCATGATGACCCGGACGGCCGCGCCAGCCGAAACGAGGCGGCTGCACAGCGTTGCAGCCTTGTAGGCGGCAATTCCTCCCGTGATGCCCAGTACGATCGTTTTTCCCGCGAGCGGTTTCATTGCGGCTTCTCCTTTTCCGCAGTCCCTCTTCCGGTTGCCTGGACGAGAAAAAAAACAACCTCAAGGGTTGTCCTTCCCGGAATCTGGGTCCGGCCATTATTTGTTCGGATGTTCGACTTGCACATAGTCATGATAGATTTCTTCCAACGCGACGCCAACCACTTTGTGCGATTTGGGAGCCGCCATTTCGGTTTGCTGGCCGTCCCGCAATGCACGGGCCCGTTTGGACGCCGCTACGACCAGCGTATATTTGCTGTCCACTTTCCGCATCAGTTCGTCTATGGAAGGATATAACATGGCAATCACCTTTCCGATACTTGATCTGCTGTCGTCAAATCTTTCAATTCCCGGAACAATTCGTGCAGGAACCGTTCCCGTTTGCAATGTTCGGCCGTAATGATGGCCGCGATCCGGTTGCAGGCGGAATCGATTTCATCGTTGATGACTGCATAATCATAATGATAGAGCAAATTCATTTCATCCACGGCCACTGACAACCGATGCTCGATCGTATCCGCAGATTCGGTGCCCCTGCCGGTGATCCGCTGTTTCAATTCCTTGAGCGATGGCGGAAGTAAAAACACGAATACGCCTTCCGGGAACTTTTCCTTGACCTTCAGGGCGCCCTGCACTTCAATTTCCAGAATGATGTCTTTGCCCTCGGCCAAAGTCCGCTCCACGAAATCGCGCGGCGTACCGTAATAGTTGCCGACATACTCGGCATATTCCAGCAAAGCATCCTGTTCGATCATCTGCCGGAACTGCTCTTTCGTTTTGAAAAAATAGTTGACGCCTTCACGTTCGCCTTCTCTCGGCGCCCGCGTCGTGGCGGATACGGAGTAGACGAGTTCCGGATGTCTCCGCCTGAGTTCGTTGCATACCGTTCCCTTGCCAACGCCGGAAGGGCCGGACAATACGATCAGTAATCCCTTGTTCATGGACTTCTCCGATTCATTCATCATGTTCATCATCTTTGGTGGACAATCGATGGGCAACCGTTTCGGGCTGGACTGCGGACAGGATGACATGGTCGCTGTCCGTGATGATGACAGCGCGCGTCCGGCGGCCGTAAGTCGCATCGATCAGCATATGCCGGTCACGGGCTTCCTGGATGATTCGTTTGATCGGTGCCGATTCCGGACTCACGATGGAAATGATCCGGTTGGCCGAAACAATGTTCCCGAAACCGATATTGATCAATTTAATTGACATGCAACGATTCCCTCCGGTTGATCCTCGCCAGCAGTCGCCGGAGCCACTCGCCACGCTCCCATTGTTGCCGAATCTGGCTTTCCGCATACTGCGAGTCGGATGTGCGGCCACATCCTATGATTTATTGCTTTATTGTACTGCAAATTTATAGATGGAACAAGTGTGGTCCTGCATTATTTGAGACCGGATGCGGATGCATGCCGGCTTGCCACGTACGCGGTCAGGCTGGCCGTCATTTCGTAAAACATGAACGGCGTGATCAGATAGATACCGTTGAAATGGGCCATCGCCACATCCAGCAGTTCCCTGGCGATGGCGGTGCCTTCGCTGCGCCCGGCAGGCCCTTCCAGACCGCTCATCCGCCGCCGGACTTCATCGGACAACTGGATGCCGGGCACCTCGTTGTGCAAATATTCGGCGTTGCGTCCGCTGGCCAGCGGCATGATGCCGATGAAGATCGGCACGTCCAGATGCCGCGTCGCTTCCGCCAGCCGCTCAATGAGCGCCGGATCGTAGACCGGCTGCGTCATGATGTAGTCGGCGCCCGCTTCGATTTTGCGCTCCAGGCGCTGGATCGCCTTGTCGAGATGCTTGACGTTCGGATTGAATGCGGCGCCGACCACGAATCGGGCCTTCTGCTTGAGCGGTTTGCCGGAAAAGGCAATGCCTTCGTTCAACTGCTTGATCATGCGGATGAGTTCGAACGAAGTCAGATCATACACCGAGCTGGCGCCCGGCAAGTCGCCAAATTTGGCCGGATCGCCGGTCACCGCGAGCACGTGGTCGATGCCCAGGGCATCGAATCCCATCATATGCGATTGGGTGCCGATCAGGTTGCGGTCCCGGCAGGCGATATGCGCCAGCGGACGAATGCCGATCCGCTCCTTGAGCAGCGCGCCCAGGGCCAGGTTGCTCATTCGGGTGACCGCCAGCGAATTGTCGGCCATCGTTACCGCATCGGCGCCGGCTTCCTTGAGCGCGCTGGCACCTTCCATGAAACGGCCAATATCGAGATCGCGCGGCGGGTCCAGCTCGACGATTACCGTATGGCGCTGGCGGACCAGCGTCACCAGATCCGGCTCCCGGCCGATTGACGCCCCGTCCGCCTGCGCGACTTCCGCTTCCCGGACAGCAATTCGTGCACCGGCCGGCGCTTTTTCCGCGGGTGGCGTGACGGCATGCGGCTGGTAGTGGCGGAGCGATTCGGCAATCGCCCGGATATGCGCCGGTGTCGTACCGCAACAGCCGCCGATCAGACGTGCGCCAAGATCGGCAAACTTGATGGCGGCCTGTCCCAGATATTCCGGCGTTGCCTTGTATTCCACCTTGCCATCCACATAGTCCGCCAGACCGGCGTTTGGATATACGCTGAACGGAAGGTCCAGACCGGACGGAACCAGTTCCAGCGCCCGGAGGATGCCGTTGGGCCCGCTGCGGCAATTGAAGCCGACAACATCGGCGCCTTCGGCCTTCAGGCGTTGAAAAGCATCACCCAGTTTCACGCCGTCAAGCGTGCGTCCGCCGTCTTCCACCGCAAACTGGCAGATGACGGGCAGATCACTCCGTTTGCGGATAAGCGAAAGCGCCAGCGACAATTCCTCCAGGTCGAAAAACGTCTCCAGCAGCAAACCGTCAGGCTTCGCAGCCAGCAGTGCGCCGATCTGTTCCTCGAAATCGCGTTTGATTTGCGCCGTCCTGACGTTTTTTCGCCGTCCGGCCCGGATCGCTCCGATGGCGCCGACCACAAAGGCTTCATCACCCGCAACCCGCCGGGCAATCGCGACACCGGCTTCATTGATAGCTTCGGTTTTTTTCTCCAATCCGTATTTGGACAGTTTTCCGCTCTGGGCGGAAAACGTGTTGGTTTCGATCACTTGTGCGCCAGCCTGCACATAATCACGGTGTACACCCGCAATGATGTCCGGCTTCAGCAAATTGAATTCCTCATAAGACACGCCGACCGGAAACCCGAGCTGGTACAAATACGTACCCATCGCTCCGTCGCCGACCAGCGGCTTTTGCCCCAGCGCTTTGCGCAAATCAGGCTTCATATCGGCCTCCCACCCATTCTGCCTCAACATAATAACTAATGTAGCATTTTTCGGGGGGTTCGCCTAGTTTCTTTTTTTGAATAACCTACAGCAGCACGCCTTCAAATACAAATGCGGCCGGACCTGTCATATAAACGTGGTTGTCCGATTCCTTCCACTCGATTTGCAAGTCCCCTCCTGCCAGGGACACCGTTGCCCGCCGATCCGAAAGTCCGTTCAGCACGGACGACACCAGCGTCGCGCAGGCACCGGTGCCGCAGGCCAGCGTCGGACCAGCGCCCCGCTCCCAAACGCGCATGTCGATATGGTTGCGTGATTTGACGGTGGCAAATTCCACGTTGATCCGGCGCGGAAAAAGCGGATGGCATTCCAGGCGGGGGCCCCAGGATGCCAGATCAAACCGGGCCGCATCTTCCACATAGATGACGCAATGCGGATTGCCCATGGACACCGCTGTAAACCGGAATTTGCGGCCGTCCACCTCGACGGGATGGGCGATGACCGTTTCCGCATCGATCGTTGTCGGCACTTCCAGTCCTTTCAGGATCGGGGTCCCCATATCCACGGTGACATTGGCCACCTTGCCCCCGGAAACTTCCAATGCCAGCGTCTGGACCCCGGCGCCCAGCGTTTCGACACGCAGCGTTGTTTGACTGGTCAAACCTTTGTCATAGACATACTTGGCTACACAGCGGATGGCGTTGCCGCACTGCTCCGCTTCCGAACCGTCCGAATTGATGATGCGCATCCGGAAATCCGCCCGTTCCGAAGGCAAAATGTACACCAGTCCGTCGGCACCGATGCCGAAATACCGGTTGCAAAGTTTGGTCGCCAGGTCACCGGCTCCTGCCGGCAGTTCACGTTCCCCGTAAATGACAATAAAATCGTTGCCCAATCCGTGCATTTTCACAAATTCCATCGCCAGTTCATCCCCCTGCAGCTGCCGTTTCTACGTCTTGGCCTGTATGCTACCGCATCGGAAGAAAAATGAGCATACAGTCTGCGATGGATTGTTTGCACTTTTTGCGTCAGACCGGAAATGGCGGGCAGATCACTCTGCGAAGGCGATGCCTGGATTCAGCGGGAAAACGACTGCGGTCCCATGGAACCGGGGGAGCGGATTTGCCGCCTGGTCGGCCTGGAAGTGCCCAGCACGCTGCCGATGCCCATCACAAACGTCGGAATGCCAGCGGCCACCAGAATCAGCGCCCAATCCCGCAAGCCAAGCGCCGTCGTATTGAAAATCGGCTGGAGCGGTTCAAGATACAGGACGGCCAGCATCAATAGAAGCGACGACAGGACGCTGTACACCAGAAACCGGTTCTCCAGCAAATTCCGGTGGAAAATGGAGCGTGAACTCCGGCAGTCGAATACATGGATCAATTGCGCGATGACCAGCGTTGCAAACGCCACGGTCTGCGCATGCACGAGCGATGCGTCGTCACCTGTTCCCGCACGAAGGGTAAGGACAAATGCGCCAAGCGTGCACAGCCCGATCAGGATGCCACGGCTGATGATCTTCCAGCCAAGCCTGCGCGCAAAAATATTTTCCCTGGCGGGTCGCGGCTTCTGGCGCATCAGGTCGCTTTCGGATGAATCGACGCCCAGCGCCATCGCCGGCAGGCCGTCGGTCACGAGATTGACCCACAGGATTTGAATCGGCACCAGCGGCAGCGGCAGCCCGGCCATCATCGCCAGGAACATGGTCAATATTTCCCCGACATTGGATGCGAGCAAATAGCGGATGAATTTGCGGATGTTCTCGTAGATGCCCCTGCCTTCTTCGACGGCCGAGACGATCGTGGCGAAATTGTCATCCGCCAGCACGAGCGCCGAAGCTTCCTTGGTGACATCGGTTCCGGTAATTCCCATGGCGATGCCGATATCCGCCGCCTTGACCGCAGGCGCGTCATTGACGCCGTCTCCCGTCATCGCAACGACATGGCCGTTGCGCTGCAATGCCTGCACGATGCGCAGCTTGTGCGAAGGCGACACGCGCGCATAGACGTTCACCTTGTCTGCAATCCGGTTCAACTGGTCGTCATCCATCGCGTCCAGTTCCGTGCCGCTGACGACCCGGCCATCCCGTTGCAAAATGCCGATGCTGCGCGCAATGGCGGCCGCCGTCAGGCCATGATCGCCGGTAATCATGACCGTCTTGATACCGGCTTGCCGGCATTTGGCGATGGCTTCCGGCACTTCCTTGCGCGGCGGATCGATCATGCCCGCGAGCCCGATGAAAATGAGACTGCGTTCCGCCTGCTCTTCCGTTTCGCAATTTTCCTGCGGCTTCAGTTCGCGATAGGCAAAACCGAGCACGCGAAGCGCATCTCCGGCAAGCGCCTCGCCCGCTTTCAACACTTTCTGGCGCAAGGAAGGCGTCAGCGGGATCACCTGATGGTCCCACAACAGATAATCGCATCGCTCCACCAGCAAATCGGAAGCGCCTTTGGTCAGCACGAGGTTCCCGCCCTGGTGCGCGACGATGACGGACATTCGCTTGCGCACCGGATCAAACGGAAATTCCCGCGTCCTCCGATATTGCAATTCCAGAGTACTCCGGGCTTGCCCCGCCTTGGCCGCCAGCACCAGCAGCGCGCCCTCGGTCGGATCGCCCTTCATCGTCCATTCCCCATTACCCGCATCCGAAAGTCCGCCGTCCGATTTTTTCTTTCGCGCCTCCGTCCCGGCAGACTGCCGGACCAGATCGGCATTGTTGCACAGCGCCGCCACCTGGGACAGCCGCCGTATCGTCGCGTCCGTTCTGCCATCAACCGGTTTTCCCGCCTCCAGCAGTTGTCCGGCGGGCTCGTATCCTTCGCCGGAAACTTCGATCGTCCTGCCGCCCATCCACAGGCGTTTGACCGTCATCTGATTCTGCGTCAGCGTGCCGGTTTTGTCCGAACAAATGACGGAGGCGCATCCCAGCGTTTCCACGGAAGGCAGCTTGCGCACGATGGCCCGGCGGCGGATCATGCGCTGGACTCCCAGCGCCAGTGCAATCGTGACGATCGCGGGCAGACCTTCCGGAATTGCCGCGACAGCCAGGCTGACACCGGCAAGAAACATCTCATAAAGCGGCTGACCGTGCAGCACCCCGGCAACGACCACCATCACCGTAAGCAGTATCGCGATGCCGATCAGCAGTTTGCCCAGTTGGTCAAGCCGCCGCTGCAACGGGGTTTGCGCCTCTTCCGTCTGTTGGATCAGATCCGCGATTTTTCCCATCTCCGTCGACATCCCGGTTGTCGTCACGATGCCCCTGGCCGTCCCCCGCGTCACCATCGTGCCCAGATAGCCGCAATTTTTGCGATCCCCCAGCGGCAAATCACTCGCGGCAATCGGATCTGCCGATTTGACGACCGGCACCGATTCGCCGGTGAGCACCGATTCGTCCACGGCAAACTGCTGGCAATCAACCAGACGCAAATCGGCGGGAATGCGGTCTCCGCTCTCCAGCAGTACCAGATCACCGGGAACGAGCGATTTGGCCGGAACGACCTCCTGCCGACCCCCGCGAACCACCTTGGCAAGCGGCGCGGACATTTCCTTCAGGGCGCGCAGCGACCGTTCGGCACGGTACTCCTGGAAAAATCCGAGGACCCCGTTCAGCAAAATGATCGCGATGATGGTAATCGCGTCCAGCATTTCTCCCAGCAACCCGGATATGATGACCGCTCCGACCAGCACGAGTACCATGAAATCTTTGAACTGGTGCAAAAACAGCTTGAGCGGCGATGTTTCCTGCTGCTCCCTGAGTTCGTTGGTGCCGTGTTCCCCCAGCCGTTTCTGCGCTTCTTCCGGCGTCAGTCCGAGCTGCAAATCGGTCCCCAACGCAGCCGCAAGATCAGCTTCGTCCAACTGATGCCAGTTTTTTTGTTCCACCGCGCGTTCAACTCCTCCCGTAAATCCCTGTTTCGGTCACTCATCTGGACATACCGTATGTTCACCGTATGTCTATTCAGACAAGCGGGGAATTATCCCGGTCTCCCTTTTCCTTTGCGCGCAAGTGTGGCATCATAGCTAGTGACAACCAAAACCCGGAAGGACTTTTTTGGAACAGGAGCAATTTTTATGTCTTTTGACGGCATTGTGGTGCGAGCGCTCGTGCATGAACTGCAAGCCTGCAGGGGCGCCAGGATCGCCAAAATCTATCAGCCGACGGAATATGAAATCATCCTCCATCTTCGTGGCCAGGGGGGAAGCGGACGCTTGCTGCTGTCTGCCCATCCTTCCATGCCGCGATTCCATCTGACCGAATCCGCATGGGAAAATCCCGCATCTCCTCCCATGTTCTGCATGTTGTTGCGCAAGCATTGTGAAGGCGGCGTGATCGAGCAGATTGCGCAGGATGGCCTGGAGCGCATCGTCCGGATTGACATCCGCCACCGCAATGAACTGGGCGACGCCATCCGGAAACAGATCATCCTGGAAGTGATGGGCAGGCACAGCAACCTGATGCTGGTGGATCCGGCCACCGGCCAGATCCATGACGGCATTCGCCATGTCACCCCTTCGATCAGCACTTATCGCGTCGTACTACCGGGCGCAACCTATGTCGCACCGCCTCCGCAAAACAAGCAAGATCCGCTTGAGGCCACGGAACAAACCTTGCTTCAGGCGATCTCGAATGTACAGTCCGGGGAGGCCGCCGATTGGCCCGTCCGTGCCATCGTGCAGGCGCTTGTGGATACCTATGCCGGCATAAGTCCGCTTCTGGCTGAAGAAATTGTCAGCCGCGCCGGAACGGCAGAGCGGCTCTGGCCCGCCTTCCATCAGGCGATTGAACAGGTGCGGCAGCACAAATATGAGCCGAATATCGCCGTATCGGCGGGCGGCAAAACTTTTTTTTCGGCCTTGAAGTTATGGCATATCCAGAAAACGCCGCAAAGCTTCCCCACAATGAACGCGTGCCTGGATCATTACTACCGGGAGAAGGCCCAAACCGATCTGGTCCGGCAGCGCACGGCGGATCTGAACCGGTTGCTGGCCAATGAGACGGCCAAGCTGGAAAAGAAGCTCGTCAAGCTCGAAGAAACGCTGCGTGAAACCGCAGAAGCCGAAAAAGTGCGGCGGATCGGCGAATTGTTGACCGCACATCTGCATTTGATCAAACGCGGAGATGTCTCGGTGGAATTGACGGACTATTACGAACCCGACCAACCGCTCGTGACGGTCGAACTTGACCCGACGGCGTCACCCGCCGAAAACGCCCAGCGTTATTTTCGCAAATACAACAAGCTGAAAAACAGCAAAGTGGCAGTTGAAGCGCAATTGGCAACCGCAAGGGAAGAACTGGCCTATCTGGCGTCCGTGCAGCAGGCGCTTGCTTCCGCCGGACCGGCCGATATCGAGGAAATTCGGGAGGAATTGGCGGAACAGGGATACATCCGCCATCGGGGGACGAGGCAGGACGCGCGCAAAAAAAAGAAAGATACGCCTGCCGTACTATGCTATACATCCAGCGAAGGCATTCCCATCTATGTGGGCAAAAACAACATCCAGAACGATTATGTCACGAACCGTCTCGCGCATCCTTCCGATACGTGGCTTCATACGAAAGATATCCCGGGGTCGCATGTCGTCATTCGCAGTCCGTCATTCGGGGAAGATACGCTGCGCGAGGCGGCCGTCATTGCAGCCTATTACAGCAAAGCGAGAGCGTCGGCCAACGTTCCCGTCGATTATACCCGCATCCGCAACGTCCGCAAACCGAACGGCGCCAAGCCGGGCTTTGTGATCTATGAAGGACAGAAGACGCTGTATGTCAATCCGGATGAATCCCTCATCCAGTCCTTGCCATGCCACGTCAAAGCATGATTGGGAAAGAATGCATTTGAACACTTGATCGATTGGCTTGAACGCACTGCCAGATGGATGGCACCGCATCAACTGTAGCCGGAGCGACATCAAGCCCCATGCCGCTGCTGAAGCAGACGCGCGACGACTTCAGACGGTACGGTCCTGTTGCCGATCGGCCCATGAAACACTTCTCCATCCCGCGATCCATGAAAATCCGATCCTCCCGTCGCAAGCTTGCCGTGTTCCCCGGCAATCCGCCGATATTTTTGCGCGGTCTCTTCATCGTGATCGGAATGATCGGCTTCCAGCCCATCGGCGCCACCTTCCAGCAATGAAAAAACCAGCCTGTCGTCATGATACAAACCCGGATGTGCCACGATCGCCCTGCCGCCGGCTTCATGTATCCAGCGAATGGCTTCAAGCGGATGGATGCGCGGCGGGTTAACGAAAGCAGGTTTACCTTCGGCGAGAAAACGGTCGAACGCTTCCCGCACATCCTTGACATATCCTTTGCGTACGAGCACTTCCGCAAAATGGGGGCGGCCGATCGTTCCGTCTCCGCGCGACGATTTGGCCGCCGCCTCTTCCACTTCCCGCAAAGTCAGCGCCATGCCCAATTCGTTGAGTCGCGTGACGATCTGTTCGTTGCGCCGCACCCGGACCTGCCGCTGGGATACAAGCCGCTCCAGGAGCAAAGCATCCGCCGTATCGATGCCGTAACCCAGTATGTGGATGTCCCTGCCCCCGGCAGATGTACTGATTTCGACACCGGGGATGACCTGGACGCCATATTCCCGCCCCGCATTCAGCGCTTCCGCGATGCCGGCCACCGTATCGTGATCAGTAATGGCAATACCTGCCAAATTTGCATCCCGTGCCATACGAACCACCTCCGAGGGACGATGGCGACCATCGGATGCGGTCGTATGTGTGTGCAAATCAAATCGGCTCATGGGATAACCCCCTTAATTGTTCCATAAACGCAACCGCAGGTACGGAAAGCGGCGCAGACGGCAGCCGGATCGCATAGAACTGGCGCCGGAACGCCACTTCCCGTATCCGCACCGTCTTGAGCAGTCCCAGCGCCGTCTCGTGCTTGATCGTCCATACCGACAAAACGGACAGGCCCATGCCGGATTCCACCGCCGACTTGATTGCCGCCGTGCTGCCAAACTCGCCCACGATTTTCAGGTCTTTCTCTTCAATGCCGTGACGCAGCAGTTCTTCGGCCACCACCTGGCGCGTGCCCGATCCTTTTTCGCGCAGCACAAGCGGTTGCGAGAGCACTTCATCCAGGCGGACGGATGATTTCTCCGCAAAAGGGTGTGCGGCGGGCACGACCAGCACCAATTCATCATCCATGACCGCTTCGGCCAATAGATCAGGCATCGTGCACGGCGCTTCAATCAATCCGAATTCGAGTCCGTGATGCCGGATCGCATCGATGATTTCGGTCGTATTCATCACATTCATGCTGACAGAAAGTCCGGTATGGCGCCGCAAAAAAGGACCCAGCAATCGCGGCAGCACATATTCACCGATCGTCAGGCTGGCGGCGAACTGCAACCGGCCCTTCAAGTCTTCGGCAAAACGGATCATCATCGCGTCGGTTTCCCGCATCAATTCGACCGCCTTGCGCGCTTGCGGGAGCAGCCATTTGCCGGCCTCGGTCAATTCCAGTTTTTTGGTCGTCCGTTTCAGCAACTTTGTGCCGTACCGTTCTTCCAGTGCCTGGATTTGCATCGTGACGGCCGGCTGGGTCATATGGAGCGTTTGCGCGGCTGCCGAAAAACTGCCCCGTTCAGCTACCGTGTAAAAAATGTGCAATTGGTGTACGCTCAGCGTCATCCCGTTTCCGTCCTTTGGTTCCCGAATCGAATTATAGGTGAATTATACCACAGTCGTATGCCCCCAGCCGCCCTCCAGCCGAACGAAAAGCCGCTTCCCGCGGTGGATTCCGCAAGGAAACGGCTGTCAGAAGAAGACGCTTGCATTGGCTATCGGCGTTTGCGGTTGTTTTTGATCAGCGTCATGCGGCGGGAATGGCGAAGCCAGGAGTAGTACGTTTTCAAATCGCGCAGTTCCATCGTCTCCGACATTCTGCCCAGAAATGTCACCACGATCATCTTGTGCAGCGGATTGCCCACCAGGTCGAAATCTTTTTCCGACTCTGCAAATTCGGCAACAAACACGAGATCGTCATCTATCGTATATACATCCTGCTCATTGCGATAGTAGGAAACGATGCGGTTTTCCTTCAAACACTGCCACATGAATTGCGCGATATCGGCATATCCTGTTTTCTCGCTTTCTATCCTGTCGGACCATCGTGTTTTGGCATGGTTGGTGATGATAATGTCTGCGATTCGTTTGTCCCCGAGCTCGATATAGAACGGCTCGTAAGTATTCCATCGCTCCATTTGCTTGTCCTTCACCGGGCATCCCCTTCCCGACAGTAGGCCTCAAGTCCCAAAAAACGAAATGGATCGTATAGGTATATAAATCTATTTTACTGTATGGATTCTGTACGTTTCAACAAAAATTTCATGCCTGGCCAAAGGCGACGATGTATAGAAAAAAGTCTCCGTTGCGGAGACTTTTGGTCGGGCCCGGTACCATTACAGCCCATAGTAACGCGTTTGTTCTGTTGTCTTCTTCTCGTATTCGGTTTTGATTTCCGTCCGGTACGATCGTTCAATGCGGCGAACATAAGGCAGACGCTGCATGTTGCGCACGGTTTCTTCGGCGGTATCCGCATTCATGTAGAGCACGGCGTACTGCATTTTCCGGGATATATAATGCAGCGATCCATATTTGTCCAATCCTCTTGCAGCCTTCCAATCGCTGAACCAGACGATATATCCGACACGTTCTGCAAACATCCAATCATTCCTCCGGAGTGGTTATCCTCTGCTGCGGACTGGACCGTCTGGCGGTCATCAACCGCATCCGCCTCCTCCGCATGAACATTTGCCGCCGCTTCCGCATCCTTTTTCCATGTCCGCTTCGGGACCCGGCACCTTGATGCTGGGCGACACGGAACTGGCGATGGCAAACGCGACTTCGTGCAACAGCTCGTCCAGTTCACGCTCGACCTGTTTGAACCGGCTGACCGATTCCAGTTGGTCCAGTTCAGCCTGTATGGCATAAACCCGTTCAAGCGATTCGTGATAATCGGGGTGAAAACGGCCGAAACGTTCGCATTCCGCAAACTTCTCCTTCGCCTCGGCCAATTGGCGCTTCAGGCGGCTGGCCGCTTCATCCCGCTGCAACTGCTGTTTCAGGTATACATAAGCATCCGCCAGGGCAGAATGTTTGATCATTTCCCCCAGGACAAATGCGTGGGACAACAATTCCGTATAATCAACCGGTGTCTCTCCTGTCTCTCCGGCATTGGCCGGACAGGTCGCCAAGAGACGCCCCGACGCAACAGCCAACCACATCACCTCACCTTGCGGATTGATCAATCCGTATATAATTATATCATAAAATGGCGAGATGCGCTCAAACGTTATCCTACCTGTACCGAAGGAAGCCATTCAGGACGGTACCAAGGCATTCAACGCGAAGCCTTGCGGAACCCTGCCGCAATCGCTTCTTCTTCCGAGCAAAACCATTGCTCCGGTTTGGTGGCTTCATAGGAGCGGCCGCCAGGAACATGATAGATTTTGTCTCCCCTGGAATTGATGTTTCCTTTGATCGGGTCGGGACAAGGCGGCGGCGTGTCCGTGTCGCCTGTCTTGCCTGCGTTGATCCTGCCGTTGCCTTTTCCTTCTGCGCCAGCATCATCTTGTGCGCCGGATGCGGCCCACAAACCGGCTTGGCGGGCCCGCGCTTCCCGCTGCAACGCCACGAAGGCATCGGCAAACAGAACGTCCGGCGAAACGGTCATGACCTGCGCATAGCCTTCCCGCAGCAACCGTTCATTGAACATGACCTCGTCGCCCTCCACGAACACATACCGCAGCAATCTTCCGTAACGGTCCCGATCCGATACGTCCCGAAACAGGTAGACCGAACGGCCGGTCAGTTCCCGCTCGGCAAATGCCGCGGCCTCTTTGCCATAATGTTCTGTCTGCCCGTGAATTTCCGGTGTATTGACGCCGATCAGCCTCACTTTTTCACCGGATGCCAACTCGAAAGTATCGCCATCGATGACGCGCTTTACCTGTCCCGTTTCGAGTCGATCCCCGGACAACAGCGGATATTTTTCCAACAGCCTTGATAACGCATCTGCATTTGACCGATCCGTTTTCCCACAACCCGCGATGATGATCATCATCACTGCAATCCATAACCATGCCAACCGGCGGAATCCCGTTTCCATGATGCCTTCCTTTCCGTTTCTCCCGTACGTTTCTGCCAAAAGCATGTTGATGCTTGAACAAGAGAAAAGCTCGTACGAACGGCAACGCCGTCATACGAGCCGACTGTGTCCAAGCGATTAATGCGGTACTGCCGATCCGTGGTGATTGTGTTCGGAGATGGCGCTGAGCGCTTCTCCGGCTTCGTTTACGAATATTTCCCGGACCGCCAGATCACCCAATGCCACGATGCCTTTCAGTTCTCCATGCTCGACAACCGGCAAGCGGCGAATTTGTTCGGCTGCCATAATCGATGCCGCTTCATCTACCGAAAGGTTGGGTGAAATGGTGCGCACTTCATCCGTCATGACTTCCCTGACCGAAGCGGAACCCGAATGTTTTTCGGCATATCCGCGAATGACCAGGTCCCGGTCGGTAATGACACCAATCAGCTTGCGATCTTCCACGACCGGCACAAATCCGATGTCATGATCGCGCATGGCCACCGCAACTTCATAAATGTTGTCATTCGGTGTTACCGTCACACAGTCGGTTGTCATCACATCAGCAATTTTACGCATGGGTTTACCTCCTTTCCGGTTTAGCGTGACCGAAAAAGGGCCATTCCATGCGAATCAATTGCCGGAAATGCCGGAAGCGGCCGCATCGTCCGCAACCGCTACCAGCAAGCGGGCGGCAACCAGCATCGCCCGCTCGTCGATATCAAACAGGGGATGATGATGGGGAGCGGATGTCCCGTCTTCGCGACCGGCGCCGACAAAGATGAAACAGCCGGGCTTCTCTCGCAAATAATAAGCAAAGTCTTCTCCCGCCATGACGGGGTCGCATTCATACGAACGGCATTCCGGCAATGCCCGGGCCGCCACGGTCAATACGCGTCTGGCTTCAGCTTCGTCGTTGACCAGGGCTGGATAGCCTTCCGTAAATTGCATTTTGTATTCCGTTCCATGCATCTTGCACACATGATCGACGATTTCTTCCAGTCGACTGCGCATCCGTTTCCTCACTTCGGGCGTAAAACTGCGGATGGTACCGCCCAGTTTGCACCGGTCCGCAATGACGTTTTTGGCTGCTCCCGCCTGGAAATACCCGACGGACAACACCGCCGAATCCAGCGGGTTGACATTGCGCGAAACGACAGTTTGGAGCGCCTGGACAACCGCGGAACCGGTCACGATCGCATCGGCGGCTTGATGGGGCATTCCCGCGTGGCCGCCTTTGCCGATAATTTCAATGTCAAATTCATCCGGGCTGGCCATGCAGGCACCCGGACGCGTGGCAATGGTCCCATAGGGGGCTGTCGACCACAAATGGACCCCAAATATGGCATCGACGCCATCCAGTGCGCCATCCTGGATCATGTCTGCCGCGCCCCCGGGCAGCATTTCTTCCGCAGGTTGGAACAAAAATACGCGCGTGCCGGCCGTCTCTTCCCGGTGCAGGCTATAATAACGGGCAACCGCGAGCAATTCGGCGGTATGCGCATCATGCCCGCAAGCATGCATCACGCCAGGTACCCTGGACGCATATTCACAATCTTTTTCATCGGTGATCGGAAGGGCGTCAAAATCGGCACGCAACGCGATCGTCCTGCCCGGAAGCGAACCTTTCAGCGTCGCTGCAATGCCGGTTCCGGTGCCCGACTGGCGTACTTCAAGTCCCCAGGATTGCAGCAGTTCGGCAACCATCCTGGATGTTTCATATTCCTGAAATGAAAGCTCGGGATGCTGGTGCAAATGGCGGCGCCACTTGACCATATCGAAGTACAGCTGTTCCAACGTTTCCACGACCACAAGAGGCTCCTCCTTCTCCTGCCGGGCCGAACTCGGACTACGGCCTCCATTATTTGTATTGTAGCAGAATCTGTCTGGTGCGTCACTTGGACGCACGAACGCCGGCAAATTGTCAACGAACGTTCGAAGTTGGACCTCCGGCAGGGTTGCAGAAGCCCGTCAAACCGTCTATGATGAAGGTTGAAGATGTTCCAGCTTGGACCGACCTTTGAAGGAGGAGCTTGAAACCTTATGATTCTTGAGAATACAGGCTTGAATGGTGTACGCAGCGACCTGGCCCATCTGGACGAATCTGGCGAGAAGCTCGGTTTCGTCCGCTGGCAGTGGGAATATCGCCGCGCTACATATGATTTGAAACTGCATGATCGGTCTTCGGGTCAAGATTATTATTTGCGGATCAGCACCCGGGCAGTGGAAGGAAAACTTGAACAGCCGGACGCCATTCTGGAAATCGAGTCCGTCTATATCGGTCGGGCGACATTTCCGCATGGTCTCGAGTATGAGTCCCCCATTCCCCAGCAGATCTTGAACACGGCAACACAGAAAGCCGAGGATTTAAGGAAACTGCTCGTCTGAGCACCAGGAGATGCCAATGATGAAACAACCGGTTCCCAGCCATCGCGGTACGCCGGATTTTTTGTTGTTGATCCTGACGCTGCTATTGGTCGGTTTCGGTCTCGTCATGGTATTTAGCGCCAGTTCCAGCATGACTGTCGTTTCGGACAAATTCGGCAACGACGCCCTGTATTTCACGAAGAAACAACTGATCTGGGCAGGGCTGGGAACGCTGATCATGCTGATCGTGATGAACATTCCCTACTACAAATTCAAAATCTGGTTCATGCCGTTTTTGTTTCTCACGATACTGCTGCTAATCGGCGTATTGATTTTCGGGGAACGCATCAACGGTGCCAGAAGCTGGTTTGGAATCGGAGGATTCGGCATTCAGCCGACGGAATTTGCCAAGCTGGCGATCATATTGTATCTGGCAGCCATCATTGCCAAAAAAGACGAGAAATTCCGCGAGTTCAAGCGAGGCTTGTTGCCGATCATGATCGTGATCGGCTTCATTGCCTTTCTCATCATGCTCCAGCCGGACATGGGATCTTGTTTGATCTTGCTGCTGTGTGCATCCGCAATGATTTTGGCTGGCGGTGCTAACCTGAAGCACGTATTTTTGTCCGCCTGCGTTCTCCTCGGACTCGCCGGAATCGGCATCAGCATCTATTTGCTGGCCAACCCCGATTTTGACGGCGGATTTCGTCTGGCTCGCGTCACGGCTTTTCTCGATCCGTTGGCTGACGAGCAAGGTTCGGGGTATCATTTGACCCGATCACTTGAAGCGTTTGGTCATGGCGGTTTGATGGGTGCGGGACTGGGCAACAGCGTCCAGAAGCTTTTTTATTTGCCGTATGCCTACAACGATTTTATCTTTGCCGTCATCGCAGAAGAGCTCGGATTTATCGGTACGACGGTGTTTATTTTGTTCTATCTGCTTTTTTTGTGGCGGGCAATCATTGTCGCATTGCGTTGTCCCGACATTTACGGCACGCTTGTAGGGGTCGGCATCGTTTCGCTGATTGCCATTCAGGCGTTGACCAACATGGGCGGCGTCAGCGGCGCCATACCGGTTACCGGCGTCACGCTTCCCTTGATCAGCTACGGCGGTTCTTCGTTGTTGATGACGCTATTTGGCATGGGCATCCTGCTCAGCATCTCCAGGGAGTATAACCGGATCGAACGCGAACGGCGCCCCCAGCATGCTGCAAAAGGTTAAGAGGTAACCAAACGGTTTCATCGATGCCTTTCATTCGCACACTGCGTATGAAGGGCATTTGCATTTTTGCGCAATCACGCATTCTTTCATGTTTGCGCATGGTCACCATTGGAATATTCCTGATCAAAATCTTTTTTTCATTTTGTACACGAAAAAGTTTGTATGTTCGCGAAAGAAAATCGAAATGACGATTTCGCGGGAATGCAAATTGCGACCGCAAAACACCATTTCCACACAGGTCTCCATAAAAAAAAGAATCGGGCTGGATCATGGTCCAGCCCGATTCTCCCTTATTTCACCCGCACCGGGGCAGTTTCTTCAGGTTCTTCATCCTTGAAGGAAACACCTTCTACCTTCACATTCACTTCCACCACACGCAATCCGGTCATATTCTCGACCGCTTCGCGTACATTTTCCTGAAGATTTCGACAGACTACCTGAATCGGCATTCCATATTGAACGACGATGCGCAAATCAATTGCCGCTTCGAGTTGGCCTACTTCAACGGTTACACCTTTTTGCGCATTGCGGCCGCTAAGCCGTTTGGCCAATCCTTCCGATATGCCGCCGGACATGGCCGTGACGCCCGGTGTTTCCAATGCGGCAAGTCCCGCGATGGTCGCAACTACGTCGTCGGATATGCGTATGAGTCCTTCTTGCACCAACTCTTCCGTCATGGCGGTCCACTCTCCCGAACCTTTAATGACTTCATTGTACCGGAATTGACAAGCGGAAATCAACCGCCACCACCGGGGCATAAAGAAAATCACCGTTCATCACAAGATGAGCAGCGATTCGGGATGGGTGCTATTTCATTGGTGACACAAGCGGCGCCGGATTCAATTTTGTGCATTCTTCTGGTTCAGTGCTTCGTACAATATCGCCAAATTGCGTTCGAGCTCGCTTACAAGCTGCTTTCCGGCACCTTCGTCAACCAAACCGGAGCGCACAGCAAAATCAACGGCACGCGAAAAACCGTACATCTGCGTATCAAGCACTTCCTCGTATAGCGGACATTGCCGGGTTGTCAGGTTCTCCATCTGAATGGCAATCAATTTCTCGATTTTATCGGCATCATCCCTCAGCAGGCGAAGCGCTTTCTGCTTCAGGCCATCCAAAGTTTCCGTATCCAGCAGCGACATGATCACTCCCCCTGAGCCAAGCTCCCAAACATCTTGATTACTTTTCATATTAGACGAAATTCAGTCGAAGCACAAGGACAGTGCCTGCATCGGAAAGTTTTCCCGCAAAGAGAGCTGCAACATACCAAACCGAGATGAAATCCTTCCAGCACCAGAGGCCCAGAGGCTCACCGGCCCCGATGAAGACCCGCTAGCTTTGCGGGACCATCCAATGCAGCCAAACAAAACCGCCTGCATGCAGGGGCTTCACCGCATCATCATAAAAACACCCCGCATGTATGCGGGGCGTCCAGTCCATTATGATCAGATTAATCCACAACCGTGACATTCAAATTGTGCTTGGCAAAAATCGCGGCCAATTCGCGCTTGGCTTCTTCGGCGTCAGGTCCATGAACGTGCAATTCATAGGAATGGCTGCTGACCAATGTGGTGAACAAGCCCAAAATACTTTTTACGTCGATGTACTTGTTTTCGGCCTGAAGCACAATGGATGAACGAAATTTATTCGCAGCTTGAGACAATTCAACGACAGCCGCATTAGTGGACATCGGAATCCCTCCATTTTTTAGCACAAATATCTCTCTTCCCCATCATACCTTGTCATCCCGAATACGTGCAAGCGAAAAAGTTATTTCAGCGCTTCCGGATTCAATCCTTCCAGTTCCTTCACGACAAAAATGCCGTCCTTGCGGATGAGACGGTCATCGAAATAGACTTCGCCGCCTCCGTATTCCGGCCTTTGGATGAGCACCAGGTCCCAATGAATCGAGGAGCGATTGCCGTTGTCGGTTTCCTCATAGGCTTGCCCCGGCGTAAAATGAAGGCTTCCCGCAATTTTCTCGTCGAAAAGCGTGTCTTTCATCGGATGCAAAATATACGGGTTGAACCCCAGGCTGAACTCGCCGATGTAGCGGGCGCCCTCGTCGGTATCCAGCAATGCGTTGATGCGTGCCGTGTCGTTGGCGGTCGCCTCGACGATTTTCCCGTTTTCGAATGTGAACCGGACTTGCTCGTACGTAAATCCGTTGTAGACACTGGGCGTGTTGTACGTGATCGTACCGTTGACAGAATCGCGTACCGGACAGGAGAATACTTCCCCGTCGGGAATGTTGCGATGACCCGCGCATTTTTTGGAACCGATGCCTTTGATCGAAAAAGTCAAATCCGTGCCGGGCCCCACAATCCGCACTTTGTCGGTCTGATTCATCAATTGTTCCAGCGGCTCCATGGCCCGTGACATTTTGGCATAGTCCAGATTGCAGACTGAAAAATAAAAATCTTCGAATGCTTCCGTCGACATGTTCGCAAGCTGCGCCATGGACGGATTCGGATAGCGAAGCACGACCCATTTCGTTTTTTTGACGCGCTGTTCACTATGAATCGGATGGCGATACATTCGGTCATACAACTGGTACAGATGCGAAGGAACGTCGGACAATTCGTTAATGTTATCCCCGGACCGGATGCCGATGTAGCCCTGCATGCGTTTCATGCGTTCCATGTCGTATTCCGCCCACGTTTCGATCATCTGCGGGGTGGCATGCTTGAGCAGCGTCCGCTCCACCGACCGGTCTGTCAGCTCGACATGGGGATGACCGCCCCGACGGGCAATTTCCTCTATAACACATTTCAACAGTTCCCTTTCGGAACCAATCATCTCCACAAGCACATGTTCTCCCGGCTGCACATCAATGGAATATCCGACGAGGTTTTCAGCCAATTGCCGCAGTCTTGGATCTCTCATGAATCTGTCCTCCCTGTACACTTTGCTGTTCGTTGAATCGCTTCCCCATTTTACCATTCCAAACCGAATGGAGAAAGCAGGCGCGGGTACTCCTTTGCTTTGCAATGGTCTCCCGGGTAAGATTTCCCTGAAACTGTCCGCTCATGCAGTGAATCGGCTGCCCGCCCCGATGCCGATCGTTCATGAAATGAAACGGCTGCTTTGCCGGCCGGATGAAAAAGGACAACCCGTCAGGTCTTCTGCGACCTGACGGGTTGTCCCATGTCTGCGTTCAATCAATCGATGATCTGCCGGCCGGCCTCCTGGCCGATCATCGGAACTTCATCCGATGGCGACACGATTCCGGCCTTTGTGTTTAGCTTCGTACAATGCCATATCCGCCCGGTAAAACAGCGATTCGACACTGATGCGTTCATCGGTTGCATGCCATTCCGACATGCCGCAGGATACGGTGACCGACGGATTCGTTTCCTGTTCAACACGACGGCGTATGCGTTCCGCCACCTTTTTGGTGACCTCGAATCCCACTTCCGGCAAATAGATCGCCATCTCTTCGCCCCCCCAGCGGGCGGCGATATCTCCATCCCGGATGGAAGTCCGGATGATATGGCTGACCTGCTTCAAAATTTCGTCCCCTACCTGGTGGCCGTACGTATCGTTGACCTTTTTGAAATGATCGATATCGAGCAAGATCAACGAGCCGGTTGCATCCCGATTTTGGCGCTTGCTGATTCGTTCATTCAAATAATGACGGGCGAACAGGCCGGTCAAATTGTCCGTAATGACCATCCTGCGCACTTCCGCATGCAAATTCGCATTGGATACCGCCAGCCCGAGATGCGTCGAAAGCACCTGGAGCATCTTGTAATTGTCGTACGAAAAATGGTTCGGTTCCCGATGGCTGATCATGACCGCGCCAATCATTTCACCGTTGAGCACAAGCGGCGAGGCGAGCAGTGACCGGGCCCCGGTCTCCGACATCATCTTCGAATGAACGGGCGACGTCGAATCATAGTCGGAGAGAATGATTGGCTCCTTCGTCGACCACATGATGCCGACGAATCCGTAATCCACCGGAAAAGATTCTCCGATCATGTGCGGCGTATTGGATGTCATGACGACAAATTCGTTTTTGGCATGGTTCAACTGGAGAATGCAGCAATAATCCGCGCGGAAAATTTTCAGGAACTCCGATGAAGCAAATTGCAGCGTCTCGGACAATTTGAGGCTGCTGTTCATCCGTTTGGCCAACTCGTTGATCAAGCGCAATTCGCCGACAAGCGTATTGGCCTGTTCATGCAATCTGGCTTTCTCGAATGCCGCGCCGGCCGAGCCAGCCAAAATTTTCAAGATCCGCAGATCCAGTTCGTCAAAATCGGCTTCCGGCACTTCCATGCGCAATACGCCATACACACCTTGCTTGCCTGTAAGCGGAATGGCAAGTTTCCTGCATCCATCCAGCATTTCGTTGCGCATCTTGCCATCCAGGAACGCCTGCCGGCTCAGTTCCATGCCCAGCTCGTGGAAGGCCAGCGGTTTGACCTTCTCGTTCGTGCTGCAATAATCCTGGGACAGCAGCAAATCGACCTTGCCTGTCGGATTGATCAGTTCCACGCTGTTGATGATTTCGGCCAGCACCTGTTCGACTTCCAGATGATCGTTCAGCCTCCGCAAAGCCTCGAAAAGAATTTCCCGCTTTTTCTCCTCGCGCATCCCCATCTTCTGTTCGTCAAGAATGCTGCTCACAAACAGATGCTCGAACTTGCGGTAAACGCAACTGCGATAATGCAGTGAAGCAGCCTGCAACAGCTTCAAATCGCTTTCTTGTACGGTCCCGCCAGGGAACAGGCAAGCCAGTATCGCGCAAACGATTCCATCTGATTTGGAAAAAACAGGTACGGCGATCGAATCCCATGTTGATTGGGGGGCTTGCCCCTGGTCTGCCCTGATCATTTCCGCTCGTCCGGAAACCAATGCGGCTTCAACGGCAGCGGGAATGACGGAATTACCCGTTGCGGCCTGCAGGGAAAACCATTCATCGTGCAATCCCTGCCTGATGGCGAGCAATGTGCCGTCCGCATGATAAAGCAAACAAACGCCATTCAACCAGGGATACCCGTCCGCCTGTTCCAGCCAATCCTTAAAGCCGATTGCCAATAGTTCGTTCAAATATGGCAAATCCGCCTCATTGATGTCCTGTTGCGTAAACCAAGAAGGAAGCTTGGGAATGAAGTGCGACTGATCGGCTTCGATCGGATGTCTTTTATCCGTAAAAACTACATGCCACCCGTCCGCCATCGTCATCTTCACCTCCGAACCTTCATCTATACTTTTTCAAATATACAATGAATACGTGAACTTTGCACTAGATTCCTCGTCAGAATTTGGGACTTTCATCCTTTTGGTTGCATCCGGTTGCTTCTCAAGTCTCCAGCTTTGGGTCACTGTGGCTGGATGAACATTATTTTTTCATTACTCTTTTTTACTTTATTTTAACATAATAGGTTTCAAAAAGGGACAATTATCGACTTTTTGTTTGCATTTTCTTTTTGTGCAAAGGTTTGAAAGTTTATTCTTCGCGACCTTGACAATGGCCCTTAGTTTTTTATAATATAACTTGTTGATTATCGGACTGATCTTGTGTCACCCTCACGGATTTTCCACCGGCAGGCAGCGGCTGAACTTTTCCTTCCGGAACCGATGGTATCGGTTGCTTCGAAAGTCCGGCACATGTCAGGCCCAACACGAATCCATTCAATCTTTGAATTGAAGAAAAAGGAGTCTACACGACATGTCACGCTATACAGGACCGAAGTTCAAACTTAGCCGTCGACTCGGCATCTCCCTGAGCGGTACCGGCAAAGAATTGAAACGCCCGTTTCCTCCGGGTCAACATGGCGCAGGCCAACGCCGCAAACTGAGCGGTTACGGTCTCCAGCTCCAGGAAAAACAAAAACTCCGCCATATGTATGGTTTGAACGAAAAGCAATTCCGCAACCTGTTCAATCGTGCTTCCAAAATGAAAGGGATTGCCGGCGAAAACTTCATGTTCTTGCTGGAAAGCCGTCTGGACAACCTGGTATATCGGCTCGGCTGGGCCAACTCTCGCGCAGGTGCCCGCCAATTGGTATCCCACGGACATGTGACGGTCAACGGCAAGAAAGTCGACATCGCCTCCTACCTAGTACAACCGGGCGATGTGATCGGTCTGCGTGAACGCAGCCGGAACCTGAAATCGATCAAGGAAGCGATTGCGGCTCGCCATCACCTGCCGAGCTATGTCGAATTCAATGAACAGGCAATGGAAGGCAAATATGTGCGCCTGCCCAGCCGCGATGAATTGTCCCAGGATATCGATGAAAAGCAAATCGTCGAGTTCTATTCCCGGTAATTGCACCAGAAACGATTTGTCCACAAGTGTCCCGCAAGCAGTGTTCCACTGTTTGCGGGACTTTTTTTCGTGTGGATTTCCATGTGCAACGTCCTGCACCGCTTCCGGCTCCTTGTGGAGTTCCCGTAACGGGGCAGCAGCGCAACCGCCCAGCCAAAAAGCGGGACCTGCGACAGGCGGCCGCATGGTCCCGCTGATGAAGCTCACTCGATGGCACCAAAAGTGATGCCGGCGTAATTTTTTTTGCCGCGGCGCAGTACGACATATTTGCCGAACAGCCGATCGCTCCGCTCAATCACCGCATTTATGCTCGATTGTCTGACGCCATTGACATAGACCGCACCGCTTTCGATGTCCTGCCGCGCTTGCCGCTTGGAAGAGGACAGGCCAGCCGCGACAAGCAGATCCACGAGCGGAGCCGCCTCGGTCTCCTCCACGACGGCGCTGGCCATGTCCCGCATCGCTTCGATCAATTCGTTTTCCCCAAGCATGGACACATTGCCCGAGAACAGGGATTGGGTGACCCGTTCGGCCGTTTCCACGGCTTCCTGCCCATGCACGAGGCGCGTCACTTCCCGCGCCAGCGTGCGCTGGGCAACCCGTTTTTCGGGATTTGTCGCAACCTCCGCTTCCAGTTCTCTGATCTCCTGGCGGGAAAGGAACGTAAAATACTTCAGAAAACGAATGACGTCCGCATCATCCGTATTGAACCAGAACTGATAAAACTGGTAGGCCGTTGTTTTGTTCCGGTCCAGCCATACCGCGCCTGATTCCGTTTTACCGAACTTTTTGCCGTCGCTCTTGGTGACAAGCGGCAAGGTCAGTCCGTATGCGTCGCCGCCACCCAGTTTGCCGATCAAATCCAGGCCCGCCGTAATGTTCCCCCACTGGTCGCTGCCGCCGATCTGGAGCGAGCATCCGTGCGTTTGGTGGAGAATACTGAAATCATAGGCCTGCAAGATCATGTAGGTAAATTCCGTGAAAGAAATGCCATTTGCCAGCCGCGAGTCGACCGAATCTTTGGCCAGCATGTAATTGACGGTGAAATGTTTGCCTACATCCCGCAAAAAGGTAATGATGTCCAATTTCGACAGCCAGTCATAGTTGCTGACCAGCTTGGCCGCATTCGGCTGCGCATCAAAATCCAGAAAACGGGACAACTGCCCTTTCAGCCTTTCCGCCCAGGCTGCTACGGTTTCCGCAGCGTTCAGCGAACGTTCTGTGCTCCGGCCGCTGGGATCGCCGATCAGCCCGGTTCCGCCGCCGACAACGGCAATCGGTACATGGCCGGCCTGCTGAAAGTGGCGCAGCGTCAAGATCGGCAGCAGGTGTCCGATATGCAAACTGTCCGCCGTCGGATCGAAACCGCAATACAACGTAACCCGTTCGGCGTTGAGTTTGGCGTTCAACTGCTCCCTGTTGGTCACTTGATACACCAGTCCCCGATATTCCAGTTCGTCCAGCAAATTGCGCGACAAATCGGGATTCGATGCTTGAGTTGTCATATCCATCACCTCTTGATTGATTCAGGCGGCAAACATCAAAAAAACCCGTCTCTGCCTGCGCAGGGACGAGTTATCGCGGTACCACCCTCGTTGAACGGCAGCTGCGCGCATATGTACGCCAGCTTCGTTCCTCTCCAATCGGATATCGGCCGATTGCCGTCTTTGCCTTCCGCCGGTCCGGCGGTTTCGGCCAAAGAAGCTCCGGGACGTAATTCACGAGCGTCAACCACCGGCTTGCACCGTCCGCCGGCTCTCTGGCGTGTTGATACGCACGCTACTGGGTTCCCATCATTGCCCTGTTTTTTTGATTTCCGTTATATCATGCCCTGCAACTTCTGTCAACAAAACAAAAAATGGGACGATTCGTGCAGCCGGGAAAATCGATAATGTGCTATAATAATTCTGTTTGTTGAAGGAGGCCTCATCATGGAACAACCGAAACAACCCGATCCGAACGCACTTCCGCCCAAACGCAGAGGTTACGGCTGGATCGTTGCCGGAAAAATTGCCGGTTTGACCATCCTCTGGCTGGTGTTATTCGGCGTTCTTGCCGCTTTGACGGCCGCCGGCGCAGCCGCTGGATTCGTCGCATCGCTCGTTCAGGACGAACCGGTGCGAAGCCAGAAAATGATCGAAGAAAAAATCAGCCAGAATGCCGAAACCGGGTTTGTCTATTTCCGGGATGGTTCGCTGGTGGGCCAACTGCGGACCGAGGAAGACCGCATCCCCATTACATATAAAGAGATTCCGCAAGTGGTCATCGATGCGGTCATCGCTATTGAAGACAAAAACTTTTTCAACCATATCGGCGTGGATTCCAACGGCTTGCTGCGCGCGATCAAACAACAATTGCTGAATGAAAGCGTGCAAACCGGCGGCAGCACCATCACCCAGCAAGTGGCGCGCCGGGTATTTCTGACGCTCGACCAGACTTCCAGCCGGAAAGCCAGGGAAATTTTCCTGTCCCTGCGTCTGGAACGTTACCTGAGCAAGCAGGAGATCCTGACCGCCTATCTGAACAAAATTCCCTACGGCAACAGTTCGTCCGGCTACCAGATCTTCGGGATCAAAGCGGCTGCCAAAGGCATTTTTGGCCTCGACAACCTGAACGATATCAATATCGCGCAGGCCGCCTATCTCGCAGGCGTTCCCCAGCTGCCTTCCCTGTACTCCGCCTTCAACAGCCGGGGCGAATTCCGGGAAGCCAACTTCAAAAGGGCGATCGAGCGGCAGAAGCTGGTATTGCGCCGCATGCTGGAAGAAAACAAGATTACGCAAGCGCAATATGAAGAGGCGCTGGCATTCGATATCTACAGTTCGTTGGCAAAACCGACCGAAAAAGCGTACAATACGTATCCCTATTTGATGCTGGAAGTGGAACGTCAGGCGTCACAAATTCTCGCGCTGCAGCAAAATCCGAACCTGACCCGCGAAGATCTGGACAAGAAAGAATATGCGGGTCTGGTGGAAGACGCACGCCAGCAATTGCTGCGAGGCGGCTACAAAATCAAGACGACGATCGACAAGGACATTTATGGCATCATGCGGAGTATCGCCGAAAATCCGGACAATTTCTCACCGGACAGCAAGACCAAAGGCGTGGAGCAAACCGCAGCCGTCATGATCGATCACAAGACCGGCGCCATTCTGGGCATGATCGAAGGCCGGGATTTCCATCTGGAACAAATGAACTTCGCGACCCAGATGACCCGTCAGCCAGGTTCGGCGATGAAACCGATCGCCGCCTACCTGCCAGCCATCGACATGGGACTGATCCAGCCTGCCAGCATCCTGGATGACGCGCCGATCATTCTGGACAATGGTACCAGGTCCAAACATATTCCGAAGAATGTCAACAACAAATATGCCGGTTTGATGACCGCCCGCAGAGCGCTCAACGATTCAAACAACTTGCCGGCCCTCAAAATCTTCCTGGACATGGTGACGATTCCGGAAGCATGGAAATTCGCCAAGTCCGTCGGCATTACGACGATTACGGAAGACGACTATCATTCGCAGACAGGCGTCATCGGCGGTCTGAAATATGGCGTCACCGTGGAGGAACTGACGGGAGCATACGGTGCCATTGCCAATAAAGGGGTGTTCAACGACACCTATCTGATCGAGGAAATTACAACTTCCGACAACAAAGTGGTCTACAAGCATCAACCCAATCCGACCCGGGTCGTATCCGAGCAGTCGGCATACCTGATGACCGACATGCTGAGAACGGTCATTACGGACGGTTCGGGTACCATGGTCAAATCCAAATTCAAACATTTTGGCAAAATACCGATCGCCGGCAAAACCGGTACAACGCAAAATTACGGCGATGTCTGGTTCCAGGGATTTACGCCGGATATTACGCTGGGCGTATGGGTCGGCTATGAAAAACAAATTCATGAATTATCCAAGGACGGCCGCAATCGCGCGAAGCTCATTTGGGCCGAAATCATGAACCAGGTCGCCGATGCCAAACCGGAATATTTCCCGACGAAAACCTTCGAACGGCCGGAAGGCATCGTCTCCATGACCGTCTCGAGCGTCAGCGGCAAGCTGCCAACCGCTTTGACGAAAGAAGCCGGAAAACTCGTCACCGACTTGTTCAACCGGAAATTCATTCCGACGGAAGCGGATGATGCTCTGGTTGCCATGAAATATATTACCTATAATGGCGTCAACTATCTCCCGCAACCGGAGACGCCGGAGGACATGCTTCGCGAAGCGATCATGATCAAGCGGCAAAAACCGATCGATGTCCTGATGGATGAAATCCAGGAAGCGTTGAAGTTTGTCCCGGCACAAAGCCGCAGGGCATTGTCCTTCTACCTTCCGGCAGATGCGGCGAACAGCGCGCCGGGCAGAACCGATCCGCGCGTCGAGGACGGCAGTGCGCCGCCCGCGCCAGGCAACGTCATGGCGGAAATGGTCAACAAGGAAGCACACATTTCGTTTTCGCCTGTGGCGAAGGAGGATGTCGTCGGATATCGGTTGTACCGGTCAGCTGACGGAGTGAACTTTGAAAAATGGGGTCCTTCCATTCTGACCGGGGAACCGACCAGATTCGTCGATACGGCGGCAGAAGGCAGGGCTTACAGTTACTATGTTACGGCCGTCGATGTCGGTGGACACGAGTCCCCGAAAAGTGCGATCGTCACCACTGACGGCCTGCCACCGATCGATCCGAACGGAAATACAGGCGTCAGTGATCTTCCCGGCGGCGGAGACGATGTCATCATCGGGGAACCCCAAACGTATCCGACACAACCGACCGGACTGAGCGCAAGCGCATCGGCCATCAGCGTAACGCTGACTTGGGATGCCAATCCGTCCAATCAGGCAGTCACTTCCTACAACGTCTGGTTTGCTCCGACCGGCTCCAGCAACTACACGCTGCTCGGTTCCACGCCTACAAACCGGTTCGAGCACCTTTCGCCGCTGTCTGCGGGGCTGTATCGCATCACCGCGGTCAACGCCCTGGGAGAATCGCTTCCTTCGGCCGCAGTTCAAACCGGCGAAGCGCAGCCTTGAATCAGCGCCATTGAATTGCATGGTGCAACCTTATAGTCACACAACGCTGTTGCAAACAAGAAGCAGCCAAAAAGATGGCGATGCCAGGGATCGGTCGATCCCTGGCATCGCCATCTTTGATTTGGCATGGCTGATTCTATTGGGCGCATGGAAACAGGGAAGACTCCCCCGCCATATTCGATGATGGGGAGCCTTCAGCTTTAGCTTCAATCTTCAATCGTGGAAAGGTCGCCGGTTGGCAAATTCAATTCCCATGCTTTCAGCACGCGACGCATGATTTTGCCGCTGCGGGTTTTCGGCAATTTGTCCCTGAATTCAATTTCGCGGGGTGCCGCGTGGGCGGACAAACCTTCTTTCACGAACTTGGCAATGTCTGCCTTCAATTCTTCCGAAGGCTTGTAACCTTCACGCAGGGAGATAAATGCCTTGATGATTTCCCCGCGGACCGGGTCCGGCTTGCCGATGACGCCGGCTTCGGCAACGGCCGGATGCTCGACCAGCTTGCTTTCCACTTCAAACGGTCCGACACGTTCACCGGACGTATTGATGACATCATCGATTCTGCCCTGGAACCAGAAGTAGCCTTCATCGTCCATGTAGGCGCTGTCACCCGATACATACCATCCGGGAATGCGGAAATATTCTTCGTACTTCGCCGGATTGTTCCAAACTTTGCGCATCATCGAAGGCCATGGTGTACGAATGGCCAAATTGCCCATCCGGAACGGCGGAAGCTCATTGCCTTGATCGTCGATGATTGCAGCCTTTACGCCAGGAATCGGCTTGCCCATTGATCCCGGCTTGATCGGCATGCTCGGATAATTGCAGATCAGCTGGGCTCCCGTTTCCGTCATCCACCAGGTATCGTGGATGCGTTGTCCGTATACTTTGTAGCCCCAGCGCACCACTTCCGGATTGAGCGGCTCACCTACACTCAATACATGACGCAAGCTGGACAGATCATAGGCCTTCACAACATCGTCACCGGCGCCCATCAACATGCGGAACGCAGTCGGTGCGCTATACCAGACAGTCACTTTGTATTTTTGCAGTGTCGCATACCAGTCCTGGGGACTGAATCTGCCGCCCCGAACGACATTGGTAACGCCATTGAGCCACGGTGCAAAAATGCCGTAGGAAGTACCCGTCACCCAGCCGGGGTCTGCCGTACACCAGTAAACGTCGTTTTCGCGCAGATCGAGCACGATCCTGCCCGTGTAGTAATGCTGGATCATCGCATTGTGCACGTGGTAAATGCCTTTTGGCTTGCCGGTGGAACCGGACGTATAATGCAGCAAAAGGCCATCTTCCCGATCCACCCATTCAATGGATGACTCTTCGGAAGCCGCGGCCATCGCTTTCGCGTAGTCCACGATGCCGTCACCTTCCACCACACCTTCGCCAAATACGATCAGATGTTTCAAATGGGGCAACTCGGCCCGCGGTACCCGGTCCAGCAAGGCAGGCGTCGTGACGATAGCGACGGCTTCGCTGTCCTGCAGACGGTCCTTGACCGCCGTTTCCATGAACGCTTCGAAGAGCGGACCGCAGACGGCCCCAATTTTGAGCGTGCCGAGCAACGCAAAATAGAGTTCAGGCGTCCGGGGCATGAAAATAAAGACACGTTCTCCTTTGCCGATTCCCAGTCCCCGAAGCACATTGGCAAATTTGTCGGATTGCCGCTTGAGATCCGCAAACGTATAACTTTCTTCCCGTACATTGTCGCTATAGTGAAGGGCAATTTTATCGCCCCGGCCAGCTTCCACGTGACGATCGATTGCTTCATATGCCATATTGACCTTGCCGGTCTTCGACCAGGTAAATTGCGCCTCCACATCTGCCCAGTTAAACCGACTGACCGCTTCTTCGTATGATCCCAGGTTCGAGTTTTGGACGACGACGTCCAATTTCTCATTGTGTTCCAATGCCATTCGATTGTCACCTTCCCGTTTTTGTTCCTTCCTGCCGTCGTTAAAGTAATCGCTTTCACAAATAAATTTTCCGCCTTGTTTCATCTGTATTATAACATAGCTGGTGAGCTTCGGCGAATCTTTTCGGAACATTTTCTGACGGTTAAGACAAATGGCCGCAACTGTTGTATAATGACTCCAAATCAATGAAGCCAATTCTTCGAAACAACCTCGTCGCTAGCGCTTTGCCTGACCATGCTGCGCCTGGAGAGAAACACGATGGAACATATTAAAATCGAAGTCAAGCATACCCTTGAAAGAAACGGCCGGACGCTGATCGTTGAAGGACCCGTTCCGCCCGAGCGGCTCGGCACCATGACCATGCACCACAAACTGGATGCTTTCCGAAATCCGCAGGATCAGCACAAAGCGCTGATTGAAATTGCAGGATTGCCCGAAGGCCGCATCATCGTGGCCAGGAAAGATCAACTGATCGTCGGCTACGTCACCTTTCATTACCCGGACGAGTTGGAGCGCTGGCATGATGGCGGCATGGAAGATCTGGTGGAACTGGGTGCGATTGAAGTTGCAGACGATTACCGCAATCTGGGACTCGGCAAAAAAATGATCGCCGCCGCTTTCGAACATGGCCAACTGGACAATATGATCGTCTTTACGACGGAATATTATTGGCATTGGGATCTGGAAGGCAGCAAATTGTCCGTGTGGGAATACCGCAAAATGATGGAACAGTTGATGCAAACGGTCGGCATGGTATGGTTTGCAACAGACGATCCCGAAATATGCGCGCATCCGGCCAACTGCCTGATGGTACGCATCGGCAAGGACGTACCGCTCTCTTCGATCGAGCGGTTCGATCGGGTCCGTTTTCGCCAGCGGTTCATGTACTGAACGCACATGAAAGGAAGGAAAGGCCACTTGAATGGGAATGCCATCTGGATCGATGCCTCGGCTGCCGGGCAGTATCATTTTTGCGATGATCATCCGTTTCATCCGGTCCGGCTGAAATTGACGGAGCAATTGCTGAAGCGAATCAATGCGCTGGACCCATCCCGCATTTTCCCGATATTCGACTTGGATGCGACCGATCATATCGTCCGATCGCTGCACAGGCCGGACTATGTTGCCGCTGTCCAGTCCCTGAGCTTGCCATCACCGGCACCGGAGGCTGTCCGGCAAGCCGAAGCATACGGACTGGCCGCCGATGGAGATACGCCTTATTTTCCGAATATGCACGAAACCTCGCTCGCGATTGCTGCCGGCTCTCTTGCGGCTGCTGAAGCCGTCATGTCCGGCAAATGCACACGGGCCCTGCATCTGGGCGGAGGGCTCCATCACGCGTTTCCCGGCAAAGCCTCCGGATTTTGCATTTATAACGACGCAGCGGCCGCAATTGCCCATATTCGTAATCGATATGGCGCCAAAGTGCTGTATGTCGACACCGATGTCCACCACGGGGACGGCGTTCAATGGTTTTTTTACACCGATCCGGACGTCTTTACCCTTTCGATTCATGAAACCGGCAAATATTTGTTTCCGGGAACCGGATTCGCCAATGAACGCGGGGAGTCTGCCGGCTACGGCACTTGCCTGAACCTGCCCATGGAACCGTATACAGAAGATGAGTCCTGGCTATCCTGCTTCAGCCAGGCACTGGAAGCGGCAGTCGCATCATTCAAACCTGATGTCATCGTCAGCCAGCATGGTTGCGACGCGCACGCTTTCGACCCTTTGGCGCATCTTCATTGCAGCATGAAGATTTACCGGGAGATGCCACGGCTTATTCGCGAACAGGCCGATCAGCACACGGGAGGCAGATGGGTGGCATTGGGCGGAGGTGGATATGACCATTGGCGGGTCGTCCCCCGCGCCTGGGGCCTGCTATGGCTGGAAATGAGCGGACACCCGCTGCTGGAAGCGATCGACGCGACGCCGGGTGGCACACCGCTGCCGGATAACTGGCTGGGGCCATACAGCAGCGGGTGTCCGCATGCGCAGATGCCGACAAGCTGGCTGGACGATACTTCTGCCTGGCCCCCGATGCCCAGACGGACCGAAATTACCGAAACCAACAAAAGAATGCTGGAAATTGCGCTCCAGCATCTCTAGGCGGGCAACCGGTCATCATCCATCATGCGCTCCGCAAACGCTTCATCATGACTTGTCGGCTGCAGCAGCCAGATGACGGATCATCTCTTCCACGATGGCGAACGATCGGTTGGCCGCTGCTTCGGCAAATTCGGCAAAGTTGACGTGGGCCGATCCGTCGGCCTTGTCGGACATCGAGCGGATGATGACGAAGGGAACGCTGTTCAAATGGCATACCTGGGCAACCGCGGCGCCTTCCATCTCGGTGCAGGTGCCGCCCAGCGCGTCGTGCAGCTGCCTGACCAGCTTGCGGTCGGCGATAAATTGGTCGCCAGACAGCACTTTCCCGACGCTGCAGCGCCCGGGATAAACGCGTTGTCCCGCTTGTTCCGCCAATGAAACCAGCTCTGGATCAGCAGGAAATTCGGAAACTTCCTGGAACGGAATTACGCCTCTTGGAAACCCCAGCGCACTTGCATCCATATCATGATGCATGCAACTGCGTGAAATGACGATGTCCCCGATGTCGAGCCGGGGATCCAAAGCTCCGGCCACCCCCGTAAAGATGACGGCTTGCACGCCAAAACGATCAATCAACACCTGGGTGCAGACCGCCGCATTCACTTTGCCTACACCCGACTTGCAAACAATGATCCTCTGCGCATGCAGCGTCCCCGACACGTATTCGATACCTGCATATTTGTGGGTCGATTGATTTTGCATCCGGCCCAGCAACAGGCCGACTTCCTCGGCCATCGCCCCGATGATGCCGATGGTCTTTTCCAAACGCCAGTCCCTCCTGCCACATGAAGACGCCCCGTCGCGGAATGAATTCCCGTACGGGGCGCTTAATGGATGGTCATCTGCGAATTTTACGATTTGGGCGCTGCCACGGATCGGCGTACAATCAATTCGTGTTGCAGCGTGACCTTATTGTTGTCGACCGTTTCCTTCTTCATCAGTTTGGTCAGCAACCTCATGGAAACGGCACCAATGTCATACATCGGTTGTGCAACCGTCGTCAGCAAAGGCCGAACCATCGAAGCGATGCGGCTGTTGTCGACACTGATGACCGAGACGTCATCCGGTACGGTCAAACCGGCATCCTGCAGACCATGAATGACGCCGATCGCCATTTCGTCGGTCGCGGCGAATATCGCCGTTGGCCGCTCGGGAAGTTCGAGAAAATATTGCGTTGCTTCGATACCGGATTCGTACCGATAATTTCCGACCCGGATGTAGTCCTCCCTGTAGGGCAAACCCGCCTGCTCGAGCGCACGCTTGTAGCCCTGGAATCGGGCAAAACCGTTCGCGGGGTCCTGCAATGTGCCGCTTACCATCGCGATCGAACGATGGCCTTCCTCGATCAGCTTGTTCACGGCATCAAAAGCCGCTCCCTCATGGTCAATATCCACGGAAGGCATGATGCCCTTCTCGTCGGTGGTCGCACACAGGACAATCGGCACGTTGGAAGTATTGAACGCCTGCAAATGTTCTTCCGTAACGACGCCGCCCATGAACAACAGGCCGTCCACTTGTTTTTCCAGCAATGTGTTGATGACGCGGATCTCTTTTTCCTTCCGTTTGTCCGCGTTGCTCAAAATGATATTGTAATGATACATATTCGCAATATCTTCAATGCCTCGCGCCACTTCGGCGAAGTTGGCATTGGCGATATCGGGAATGACGACTCCTACCGTCGTCGTCTTCTTGCTCGCCAAACCGCGTGCTACCGCATTCGGACGATAGCCGAGCCGTTCGATGGCTTCAAACACTTTTTTTCGAGTTTGCGGTTTCACATTCGGATTATGGTTGACAACACGGGACACTGTCGCCATCGACACGCCCGCTTCACGTGCCACATCATAAATGGTTACCGTCACATTCGCTCGCTCCAATGTCATGTGCAGATGCTCAACTTGTCCACACATGGATATTTAAGGTAAATGATACGATAAAAATTTCGATTTCGCAATGCAACGCCGCGATTTATGCGCGGCGCCGCCAAATTCGGGTCAATTGTCGTGGTTTCCGGGTTGGCCGAGCTTGCCGGCAAGAAAATCATAAGTAATTCTCCAGTGGGATTCATCCCATACGGGCTGGCCATCTTTGACCAGAATCGCTTGCGGAGACTGGTGCCGAATACCCAAATCTTCCGCAATCGCATTGCTCACCGGGCGATCCTCAATGACATGCACGATGGCAAAATCGACAGCAGGGTCGGCGGAATCTGCAACATACTTGTGAAATTCTTCGTGAGCCCCTGCGCTGACCGGACAACTGGTACTATGCTTGAACACGAGCAACGGCCGTTCGGAAGTACGTTCCAATGCCTCACGCCAATGATCCAGCGTCGTCAATTGGCGAATGTTCGTCATCATCGATGTGCCTCCTTGAAAAAACCCCTTGTTTTTCATGTTAACAAATCGTGTGAACAATCGCAAAATGCAAAAGACCCATGAACGTGAAAATTTTATGAAAACGTAAAATGCCGATTCCCTTGCATCAGGATATGTACACTTTGCGTAGTTGGGACAATCTGTCTTGCAGTTCGGATTTCCATTTTTCGTCACCCAGCGATGCCGCAATGAGCCACAGGTCAAGCAGTTCATTTGTCCGCTCTTCGGCGGCACGCATGATTTCGGACGATTGCAGACCGTTAGGTGCCGATTTGATCGCCCTGGCAAGCAGATTCGCCCACTCATTGCGCTCACAGAAAGATATGGTTGCAGGTTCGGGTTTCGATCCAAGTGTGGCGAGCAGGAGCCCCACTTCTTTTTTGACCCCTTCGAACACTTCATGGTTGCCGCAATTCGGGCAACAAATCACGGGTACGCCCGTAATTTTGACATGACGGGCATAAACGACGGTGCGCAGTTGCAAACAGGTTGCACCTCCGCAAAGACAAGGCGAATTCAAGCGAGATTCTCTCCTAACTTAGCAAACATCATAGAGATGGTTTAACTTACTTCGAGACGGGGACCCGTTATTCCTGCTCCGCTTGATCTGCAATTTCTTCCTTTCCGTTGTGAATCCCCGTTTTGCCCAATCGGTAGCATTGCAACAGCAGACAAGCTGCGGATGCGCCAATGACATCGTGCCACAGGTCCAACAGGTCCGCCGAACGGTTGGGCACAAATGATTGGTGCCATTCATCCGTCATGCCGTAGAAGAAACTGATGGCGATGATCCACAGGCACCCCCTCCACGAAAAAGCGAATGCGCCAAAACCGTATGCAATCGCGAGTGCCAAAACAAAATATGCCGCATAATGCATCGGATCAAAACTTTCCAGCCACGGCAACCAATGCTGGAAGTGCGGCAACCACGAATCCAATTGTTCACCGCTTCGGTGGGACAAGATGAATATCACGACCATGCAGCCGATCGCCGGCAGCCACCGCCATAACCGTATTTGAGACAGCATCCCCATCCCCTCTCGCCGTCACCCCGGACCATGTCTACCCAGCCCTGCTCACACGCTGGGGCGAACACCGGATGAACGGGCAGCAGACGACGCAAGAAATTGTTCCGCCCGCTTGCGAATTTCCTCTGCCGTACGGCAACGCAACATCTGTTCGACTTCCTGGACGCAATCCGATGCACGTGTACGCAACAAAATATCTTTCAATGGCAAGATCGCCTGTGCCGATAAGCTCAGCTTCTGGATGCCCAGGCCAATCCAGATGGGCAGTGCCCGCGCATCGCCAGCCAACTCGCCGCAAACGCTCACGGGAATGCCATGATTTTTGGCGGCCGCCGCAACACTGGCCACCATGCGCAATACGGCCGGATGAAACGGTTCGTACAAATGGTTGATTTGCTCATTCATGCGATCGACCGCCAGCACAAACTGAATGAGGTCATTGGTGCCGATGCTGAAAAAATCGACTTCCTGGGCCAGCAAATCCGCGATGGCAACAGCCGCGGGCACTTCAATCATGATGCCGGTCGGCACATCGGCCTTGAATTCGGCGCCTTCGGACGTCAATTCCTTGCGCGCCTCCTCCAGGATGGCGTTGGCTGCCCGGACTTCTTCCACCGACGAAATAAGCGGGTACATGATCCGGATGTCGCCATGGACAGCCGCCCGTAAAATGGCACGCAGTTGCGTTTTGAACAGATCTTTGCGGTCCAGGCTGAATCGAATGGCCCGGTAGCCAAGAAACGGATTTTCCTCGGACGGCAATTCATAATAGTCCAGATGTTTATCTCCACCGATATCGAGGGTACGGATGATGATCGGTTTCCCCTGCAGCAGCCAGGTTGCTTCCCTGTACACGTCAAACTGTTCTTCTTCTGTCGGAAAATGGTTCCGGTCCATGTACAAAAATTCCGTGCGGAACAACCCGACACCTTCCGCTCCGCACGCCAGCGAAGCCTCCAGTTCCTTCAACGAACTGATGTTGGCTTCCAGGGCCAGGGGGAATTGGTCCAACGTCAACGAAGGCACGCCGACCAGCGGTCTCAGCCTTTCCCGTTCCTCGATTTGCTGAAGACGCAAATTGGCATACCGATCCAGCGTTTCAGGGTCCGGATCAATGTGCAGCTGACCGGTTCCGCCGTCCACGATCAGCAAATCACCCGTACCGATTTGCCGATCCAGCTTGCCTTCGACGCCCATGACCAGTGGGATGCCGAATGCCCGGGCCATGATGGCGGCATGGGAAGACGGGCTGCCGACCATCGTGACGATGCCGAGCACCATTTCGGGACGCAAATGGATCAGTTGCGATGGCGCCAGCTCGCGAACCACCAGAATAAACGGTTGCGCATTTTCCGGCAATTCGATTTCAGGAATGCCAAGCAAATGTTTGAGCAGCCGGTTGCCGACATCGCGGATGTCCGTCGCCCGTTCCTTCATGTACTCGTCATCCAGCAAATCGAACATTTTGACGAAATGATCGACCGTTTCCTTGACGGCCACTTCGGCTGCCTTGTATTGGCGCTGGATGATGCCCTGAACTTCCGCCATGAACACAGGATCGTCCAATATGGCCAGATGCGCATCGAAAATGCTGATTTCCTGTTTTCCGACAGTTTCATCCAATTCGGATTTGATCTGGGCAATCTCGTTTTTGGATCGCCGGATGCCTTCGTACAACCTCTCGAATTCCTTGGCCAAATCGGCGACATCAATGTTTTTGTCCGGTAAATCCCATTCCCAGTGCGGGAGAACGAACGCCCTGCCGATCGCGATGCCTTCAGACGCCCCCAGTGCCTGTATCATCTCTATACCCCCTGGCGAATCTTGTCTCTCTGATCAACAACAACCGACATGACAGCGGCCTGCCCCTTTTTCACCGGTTTGAACGGCGCGAACCGCCACGATTTGACGATGTCCGGATTCGTAATGACCATCGGCGTGGCAAGCGATTTGGCTTTTTTGCGGAGCGTCGGCAGATGGAACCGTAGCAGCGGCTGGCCCGGGGACACTTCGTCACCTTCCGCAACCAGCGCCGTAAACCCGTCCCCTTTCAGCAGGGAAGTGTCGATGCCAACGTGCAGCAGCACTTCCAGTCCGTCTTCCGTCCGCAATCCGATTGCATGGCGGGAAGGATGCAGATGAATGACGGTCCCCTTGACGGGAGCCACCAATTCCCCTTTCTCCGGCAAAAATGCGACGCCTCGTCCGACAAGCTTGCCGGCAAATATCGGATCGCCCACCTCTTCCAGCGGAATCATGCGTCCCTGTACGGGCGCATGGAATTGTACCTGCTGAACATCCTGTTGCATCAACTTCTGGATTTCTTCCCGGATCAATTCCGAATAGGTACCGAATACAACCTGGATATGTCCGCCGCCCAGCCGGATGACGCCTGCCGCCCCGAGATGCCGCAACGCCTGCCCGTCCACCTTGTTGTCATTTTCGAGCGTCAGGCGCAGCCTCGTAATGCACGCTTCGATGCGGACAATGTTGTCTTTGCCGCCCAGGGCTTGCAAGATCAACGGTGCCCGGTAGGGCACATCTCCCGCCCAGTCGTCAAGCCGGGTCGCATCCTCGCGTCCGGGCGTCGTCAGCTGAAAACGCCGGATGCTCCAGCGGAACAGAATGTAATAGAACAACCCGACGGCCAGGCCCAGCGGTAGAATGAGCCATCCCCGCGTCGCGAGCGGCAGGTTGATCAAATATTCCAGCGCGCCTGCCGAGAAGCTGAAGCCGTGCAGGATGCCCAGTTCGTAGGTCAGCCACATGATGATGCCGGATAGTACGGCGTGAACCAGGAACAAGTACGGCGCAACAAACAGAAAGGCGAATTCGACCGGTTCCGTAACACCCGTCAAAAAAGATCCCAACGCCGCAATGCGAAATTGTCTGGCAATTTTGGGCTTCAAATCTTCCCTTGCTTCGTGAATGATCGCAAAGGCAACCGCCGGCAGCGCAAACATCAAAATCGGATACAAACCCGCCATGTAGGCGCCGGCTCCCGGATCACCGGCAAAAAAACGCGGCAAATCACCAAAATAGACGGTTCCTTCATCATCCGTAAACTCGCCCACCTGAAACCAGAAAAGATGATTGATCAGATGATGCAGGCCGAAAGCGACCAAAATGCGATGCAGGAATCCGTACAGAAAAATGCCGAAGCCACCGGCGGATTCAACCAGCGTTCCGGCAATCGCAACCATCTCGGCAATCCGTTCGCCCGTCCCGATCATCACCCAGGCAAACAGCAGGGAAAAACCGCTCATAAACAAGGGAACGAACCGGGAGCCACCGAAAAACTGCAAAAATTCCGGCAAAACAATCGACTTGAAACGGTCGTGCGCCCATCCGGAGGCAATGCCGATGACTGCACCCGCAAACATGGATGGCTGTACGCCTTCCGGATCATAGGCATGCGTAATCGCCGTAAAGATGAACATGCCGGCCAGCGCGGCGATCCCGGCTGCTGCTGTCTGATTGGACAAACCGAGCGCGATGCCAACAGCAAATATATGTGGCGTGTATTGAAACATGACAAGCCCCGCAGCGTGAAGCAGATCGGGAATTTGCGGCCAGCCGAGCGCTTCCCAGGGCAGTCTTGCAAGCATCATGAAAATGGCGGCGGCGGGCAGCACCGTCATCGGCAGCATTAACGCCCGTCCCAACCGCTGAAGATAGCCTACACCCACCATGCGGCGATACCCTCCTCTGTTACGATGGTAAGCCCGGGGCAGCCATTTGTCAAAACAAACAACCCGAGCGCAATCTGCGTCCCGGGTTTGGCGATGAGCTGCTGCCTGGTCAGCCTTTGCCCCTGGGCAGCAGGATCGAATCCTCGACTTTGATACACCGGTCCATGATGACATTCAGCCCGGCCGATTTTGCAATTTCTGCCGCTTCTTCATTGATGACGCCCAATTGCAGCCACAATGTTTTGGCGCCGATGGCCACCGCTTCGCGCGCCACATCGGGTGTATATTCCGGACGCCGGAATACGTTGACGATGTCTACCGGTACCGGGATGTCCTTCAGGGAGGGATAGGCTTTTTCTCCCAGGATGTTGTCCGCTTTCGGATTGACCGGCACAATCTTGTAGCCTTTGGCCTGCATCGCGGCCGCGATCATATGCGATACCTTCGACGGATCGTCCGACAGGCCCACGACGGCGATCGTGTCAGACTGTTCCAAAATGCGCTTGATTTCCTCGCGTGACGGATTTTCAAATGCCATAGCCAATTGCCTCCCTTTGGTGATTTATTTTACCCATTCAACATTGGCGCCCAACGACTTCAGATGGTCAAAAAACTGGGGATACGATTTGGCAACATGATGCGCATCGCGGATGCGGATCGGCCGTGCCGCGCGAAGCCCGACCACCGTCAGCGCCATGATGACGCGGTGATCATAATGGGCGTCGATTTCCACGCCGCCTTCCACGCCCTCCGGCCTGCCGTGGACGATGATTTCATCCCTTTTCTCTTCCACGTTGGCACCGGCTTTGCGCAGTTCGGCCAAAAAATCGGTGATTCTGTCGCATTCTTTGTACCGCAAGTTTTCCACGTTGTAGAACCGGGATGTCCCTTCGGCAAAGACGCTGGCCGCAACCATGGCAAGCACGCCATCGGTAAAGGCGTCGCCATCGAATTCGACCGCTTTCAGGCGGCCGTTGCCTCGCACATGCACAATCCCGTTCCGATGGTCCAGCGGCACCTCCATGGCGCGAAGCACATCAACGACGGCGCGTTCGCCCTGTTTGCTGTCTTCCATCAGCCGGTGCAGCTTGACATCCGATTGCGTGACCGCTGCGGCTGCCAGTACCGCCGCCGAGCCCGGATAATCCCCCTGCACCGTATAGGTTTGTGCCCGATAGCGTTGTCTGCCCTTCACGCGATAATGCATCAGATCTTCCGATGCCTCGACTTCAATGCCGGCCTGCGCCAATACTTCCAGTGTTTGTCCGACAACCACTTTGGATTTCAGGTCGTTCAGCACTTCAATTTCGCTGTCCTCGTCCAGAAGTGGCGTCAAAAACAGCAAAGCGCTCAAAAACTGGGAGCTGACGCTGCCGGATACGCGGATATGCCCGCCCTTCGGGTTGCCTCCCCTGAGCGTGATCGGCAGCTTGCCATCCCGATGTTCGATCTCAACCCCCATCCCCTGAAGCGCCTGGATCAAATCCGAATGCGGACGCTTGCCCAGCGATTCCGGATACCGGTTTATAAAGGTTACCTGCTCCGGCAACAGGGAGGCGATAGCCAGCATGAAACGCAGCACGGCTCCCGCATTGCCGACATCCAGTTCTTTGGCCGGTTTGGGATGCCGTCCGAATCCGGTAACGACAATTTTCTCTTCGTCTTCCACCAATTCGGCGCCCAGAGCCCGAATACAGCGACGCATCGCTTCCCCGTCTTCGCTGTGCGCCGGATACATGATGGTGCTGGTCCCTTCCGCCAATGCCGCGACCAGCAAATAGCGCGTCGTATAGTTTTTGGATGACAGCGCTTGAATCTCCCCCGCCAGTTTCGCGGTAGGCGTCACAATCATATCGGCCATTCTCGTTCCACTCCCTATGCTAATTCATTACAGCAGCCGCTTGTCCAATGACTACACCGATGGCGGTCAATGTCCATCCGCCCGGATAGGTCGCCAGGATATATTTCAACAGCGATTTCCGCTTTCGCACATTCCACATAACCGCTTTCTGGACGTTCAGCGTGGAATAGGTGGTCAAACCGCCCAGAAACCCGATGCCGAGCAACACATGGACATCCGGCTTCATAGTTGGCAATTGCAGGCCGATGAGCACACCGATGGCCAGCGACCCTGCCAGATTGACTGACAGGGTGGCCAGCATCGGCTGCCAGCCCCTGGCCACAAACAGCCGGGATACGGCATATCGGACAGCAGCCCCTGCCGCACCGCCAATGCCGGCCAGCACAAACATCCATCCCGTCATTGCGGTCTGCCCCTTCCCCAATGCCATCCGGCGAAGGCCAACCCGGCACCCAAGCCGCCGCTCAGTGCGGTATACAGAAGCGCTATCAGAAAATGCCCCTGGCCCATAAGGCTGATCCATTGCGCACTGAACGCGCTGAACGTGGTAAAGGCGCCCAAAAAACCGGTGCCCGCCGCTTCCGTCAGCCATGCTGGCAACTTCCTGCGGGAAGCGATTCCGGTCAACCAGCCTAATAGCAGCGAACCGCTCAAATTGACAATCAATGTAGCCCATGGCATCTGACCGTTGCCGCTTTCCGGCAATGCGACTCCGATTGCGTAACGCAGCCCCGCACCCAAAAAACCGGCGGCAGCCACGATGAGCGTCAATCTCATCTTCTCTCCTCCGCCCGTTCCCTGGCCGATTCCGGCCAGATCCACAGCCTGTGTTGACAGCCCGCCGCCTGGTTTCTTATGATGAAACCAAAACGCTCGTGAAAGGACGAATCTCCATGCATCCGCTCGTGATCACTGTTGAGGAATTGAAAGCAAGGCTGGACGCCGGCGAAAAACCGCTGATGATCGACGTCCGTGAATCCGAAGAAGTCGCGCAGGGCATGATTCCCGGCGCCATTCACCTGCCGATGGGACAAGTGCCGGAACGGCTGGATGAAATCCCGCGGAATGACGAAGTGATTTTCATCTGCCGCAGCGGCAATCGCAGCGGAAAAGTTTGCGAGTACCTTGCGTCGCTGGGATATGAAAAACCCGTCAACATGGTCGGCGGCATGCTTGCCTGGGCTCAACTGAATGATTGAATGCCGCGCGGAGCTGATGCTCCGCTGTTTTTATATCATAGCACAATTTTGCAGCACAATATCGCGTTCCAAGCACAATATCGCACCAACATCCGCCCCGGAAGCGCGCCGCGGTCCGCGGTACTAGTGGCAGATGCAGACATAATTCCCTCATGCGTTTCGTAGAACAGAAGTAGTAAAGCTGAACTTTGCCAAGGCGGTGAATGACCGTGAAAGATGCCGCAATGCATCCGAATACTTCTGCGCGTACGAATACACCTGCCCAGCTGCAGCGTCTGCTGGACCCAACCCAGCCCTTCTGCCGGGAAGACGTCCTGTGGGCATTGCACGCGATAAAACGCAAAGCGGCCGAAGGAGCGCCCGAATGGTCGAGGCTCGATCGGCCGGAACTGCTCGTTTATTTCTCCTGTTTCGCCGAGATGTCGCTTTTGCTGCTTCAGCGCCAAACACCCGGACGCCCGGAGACGGATCGTTTCCGCGCCATGATTGCGAAATTGCTGGTGCCGTAACGTGCTTAGCCATGAATCCAATTGTGGTGAAACGTGCCTTCCTTGTCAACCCGCTTGAACGTATGCGCCCCGAAATAATCGCGTTGCGCTTGCAGCAGATTGGCAGGCAAACGCTCCGAGCGATAGCTGTCGTAGTAGGCAAGCGCGCTTGAGAATGCCGGAACCGGAATGCCGTAACGAACGGCCGTAGCCACAACTTCACGCCATGCATCCTGATACTGTTCGACGACACCTTTGAAATATTCGTCAAGCAGCAAATTGCGCAAATCCGGATTGCGGTCGTAAGCATCCTTGATGTTTTGCAGGAACCGGGCGCGAATGATGCAACCGCCGCGGAAGATCATCGCGATGTCGCCGTAACGCAGGTTCCAGCCATACTCTTCGGAAGCTGCCCGCATTTGCGCAAATCCCTGGGCATAGGAACAAATTTTGCTCGCGAACAGTGCCCTGCGGACGTTTTCGACAAACGCCGCCTTGTCCCCTTCGAACTTTTGGGCGGCAGGACCGCGAAGCACTTTGCTTGCTGCAACACGCTCCTCCTTGATCGCGGACAGGAAGCGCGAAAATACCGATTCCGTAATGATGGACAGCGGCACGCCAAGATCGAGCGCACTTTGGCTCGTCCATTTTCCCGTGCCTTTCTGGCCGGCTGCGTCCAGGATCACATCCACCATCGGCTTGCCGGTTTCCGGATCTTTCTGCGCAAAAATGTCGGCCGTAATTTCAATCAGGTAGCTGTCCAGCTCGCCGCGGTTCCACTCCTTGAAGATTTCATGCAGTTCTTCTGCAGACAGGCCAAGCAGGTCATGCAGCAACTGGTATGCTTCGCAGATCAATTGCATGTCGCCATATTCGATGCCGTTGTGCACCATTTTGACGTAATGTCCGGCGCCATCCGGTCCGATATATGTACAGCAGGGATCACCGTTCACTTTTGCGGAAATGCCTGTTAAAATGGGTTCAACCAACCGGTACGCTTCTTCCGGTCCGCCAGGCATGATGGACGGGCCTTTCAGCGCACCTTCCTCGCCCCCGGATACCCCGGTTCCGATAAAATGGAATCCTTTTGCAGTCAATTCGCGGCTTCTGCGCTGCGTATCCTGGAAAAAGGCATTGCCTCCGTCAATAATGATGTCGCCTTTGTCCAGATGGGGTACCAGCGATTCAATCGTCGCATCGGTTCCGGAACCGGCCTGAACCATGATGAGGATTTTGCGCGGCTTCTCCAGCGCATTGACGAATTCTTCAATCGTATAAGTGCCGATCAGATTTTTTCCCTTGCCGTCCGTTTCGAGCAGATCGCGCGTTTTGTCCGGCGAACGGTTGAATACGGCAACGGTGAAGCCCCGGCTTTCGATATTGAGCGCCAGGTTCCTTCCCATGACGGCCATACCTACGACACCGATATTCGCTTTGGTCATTTCTCTCCATCCTTACATTCCGTTATTTGCAACATTTCTTATTGTATACTTTTTGTTGAAATATGAAAACCATACTTTGACTTTTTTCATCTAGTAACGCATAAATGTGGGTATTCGCTGGAAATTCGCAACCCGTTTGGCCAAATCCGATTTCCGGTTTTGTCCGATTGGCCTCATGCCTGTGAGCTCGATCCTGCGGTAATCATCTTAATGTGTCACACCGGATCAGTTTACGAGCTATCGTTCTGGTCCGTCCGTTTCTGTCGTGTCCGGTCTTTTCGCAGTCTCGCGGTCTCTTCCCAGTCTCGTATGATTCAACTTCATTCTTACTTGATTTTTTATAGTAATGTATAATATATTATAAACTAGATATAAACAAGGAGGATAACCAATATGTCTATCGCTAACTGGACGCTTGATCTCTCTCACAGCAGCATCACCTTCAGCGTACGTCACATGATGATCGCCAACGTTCGCGGCAGCTTTTCGAAATTCGATGCAACTGTCTCAGCCGATCCGACCGACCCGACCACCGCAAAAGCAACGATCACGATCGACGTGTCGAGTGTGGATACGAAGGATGAAGGACGCGACGGACATTTGAAATCCCCTGACTTCTTCAATGTCGAGAAGTATCCGAACATGGTATTCAACCTTAACAAAGTAACGCCCAAGGGTGATGGTGAATACGAAATTTCCGGCGACCTGACGATTGTCGGAGTCACCAAGCCCATTACACTGACAGGCGAAATTTCCGGTCCGGCCAAAGATCCATGGGGCAATGAGAAAATGGCCGTTTCCGCTACCGGATCCATCATCCGCTCCGAATTCGGCCTGTCCTGGAATGCGGCGCTGGAAGCTGGCGGCGTACTGGTCAGCGACACCGTCAAGATCAACATTGAATTGGAGTTCACCAAGGCTTCCTGATCCGCTGCGAGGCAGGTTGGTTAGCTGCATGTGACGGATTGGATTGCAGCCTATGGCAGATGGGTTTGCATGATAAAGATTCAAATTCTGATTGCAAATGTTTCAGTATGTAATCGTAGATGACCTGGTTTTATATTGATCAGTACTGCAAATGAAGGGTGGTCCACTAGATCAGCGTGATCTAGTGGATCGCTTTTGTTTTCGCGATTCAGGCACCTCTGTAGCGACATTTTTTGTCCTTGCAACATATGGATGAAGAACCTGCGCTGGCTTCCGGGTACATCTCCTCCGTTCGTGTAAGGAGAACGAAAAAAATCGGCCGGGTAACCTGCCTTCGGCCGACGATAAACGATCAATTCCAATAATTGCGCATTCAATCCAAAAAATCAGAGCTCCAACTGAAGCATTTCCAGCCGCATTGCCTCCAGTCGCTTTTTCGATGCCTCCACCTCCGCTTGTTGCCCCTGCGTCAGCGCTTCATGGAGCACTGCCAGTTCATAATCCAACTCCAGACGCAGGACAGACGCACGCAACTCCGCGCGATTCGATTTGAATGCCTGCATGATATCTTCAATCGTCACTTGTGGCTTCTTCTGGTAAATAATGCGATGCTCCATGCCCGACACCTCCACCATGCGTATGATTTCTCCATACATAATGTTTTCAATCAGAATCTGCCGATCTCGAAAACGCTTAACAATTGCGTGACCTTTTGAACTGCCGATCCATTTCTCCAACCATTGCGATAATCGCTCGTCTTTCACCACATAATCGCCCGTCATCCGATAACGATCCTCGCTACGCAAAAACCTGAGCTTGAGCAGTCTTCGTCCCGTACGAACGGCCAAAATGAACTGCTCGTCATTTTCACTGGCATACAATGCGTAACCTTGTTGGATCAACTCCCGCATCAATGCTTGAATTTGCCGCTGTTCGAATCTGACTTCCAGGTTGCAATATTCCACCTCGTAACTGCGATTCACAGCCAGCGACCTCCTCTGTTGAATGTCGCACGACTTGGGCAACAGGGCATGACCGAATGTTCTGAATATTCGCTTCTTATCTTTATCTTATACTCCATTCTATGTATTGGCAACTTGGTTTCTTGACTAATTTCACGTATATTGAAATTGCGCAATGATGAGTTCAAGAGGTGATCCCCATCGCAACGATGGAATTTCAAGGTTTTGGACAAGCTGATTTTGACGCGATGCAGGTAGAAGGTCTGGAAGGCCGCATGCAGGCCATCATTGAAATTGTCCGCCCCAAGCTGGAATCGCTCGGGGAAACACTCGCTCCCGTCCTGAGCCGGTTATGCGGTGAACCGATGCATCCCCATGTCGCCAAACATGCAAGACGTTCCGTCCATCCGCCTGCCGACACCTGGGTGGCATGGTCCCGGAGCCCGCGCGGCTACAAAATGCTGCCCCATTTCCAGGTTGGTATTTGGCCGACACATCTGTTCATGCAATTTGCCATCATTTACGAGTGTCCGAACAAAAATGTATTCGCTGAACATGCCCTGCGGGAGCTTGATTCCATTCGGCAGCATGTGCCCGCGCATTTCATTTGGTCCAGGGATCATACCTTGCCGCATGGGTCTGCGCACAGCGAGCTTTCGGACAGGGAACTGGCCGATTGGCTGCAGCGATTGCATACCGTCAAGTCCGCAGAAATCACTTGCGGCATTCATATCAATCGCCATGACGACTTGCTGACAGACGGAGCAGCCCTCCTGCAAAAAGCGGCGGATACGTTTGAGACGCTGCTGCCTTTGTATCGCATGGCCGGAAACTGAGCAACAAGCGCCACTGCAATGCATTTTGAATCGCAAAAGCAAAAAAGATCAGCGAAGCCGACGCTTCGACTGATCTTTTTTGACGATCTGTACCCGCTGAACCCAATTGGCCAAACGCAAAAGGTACGGGTCAAGCAGGTTGTCCGGTTCAATTGGCTTTTGCCGACGCCAAACGGTCCAATACACGGAATCGTGCCAGCAAGCCGAGTGCGGCAAACGAAAGGGCACCCGAGACGACAAACGGCAGCCATTGGGACAGTCCCAGCAATGCAGAGCCCATCAGCGGACCGATGATGCGGCCCAGGCTGTCCATCGACGAACTGAGCCCGGAAGCCGTTCCCTGGTCGACCGTCGTTTTCTGCGTAATGAGTGAAGTAACGCATGGTCTCAGCAATGCGTTGCCAACCCCGTAGATCCCGAGGAAGACGGTCGCGGCAATCCAGTTGTTGGCCGTCAAGAGCAACCAGAAACCCGCACCGGACAGCACCAGTCCCACCGCGATGTATTTGCCTTCCTGGCCGTTTTTCACGTAGCGCCTGACGATGCCCCCCTGGACCAATGCGCCGATCAAGCCGCAGAAAAAGAACATATAGCCAACCTGCAGGGGCGTGACGTCGAATTTGCTCATGCCATACAGTTGTAAAGTCGCTTCAAGAATGGCCAGGGAGAAAGTGACAAAAAAAGCCAGCGAATACAAATATTTAAGCGGTCCCTGAAATGCCGTCCAGCGGGAAACCCGCTTTCTGCTCCTGGCTGCGGCACGTTTCTCCGGCGACAGCGACTCCTCCAGTTTGATCCAGGCTGCAATAAAGGTAATCAATGACAACAAGGCGGCAGCAAAAAACGGCGTATGATCGGTAATTTTGCTCAACAATCCGCCGAACAGCGGCCCAAACGTGAATCCCATACCGATGCTCATGCCGACAACCGCCATGCCTTTTGTCCGTTGCTCATTTGTGGTTACATCCGCCACATAGGCGACAATGCATGCCGTTACCGCACCGGAAAACAACCCGCCCAAAAAACGCGAAGCATACATTAATACCAGATTGTCACCTGAAATGCCGAACAGCAAAAAACTGATGCTGAAGCCAAATACGCCAATCATGATGACCGGACGGCGACCCATGCGTTCGGATACCGCCCCCCAGACCGGCGCGAGCAAAAAGGACATGAGCGAATAAATGGTCAACATCAAACCTGTATGCCAATTGGCCGCATCGGGACTGATATTGGCAACAAGCTGTGGAAGCACCGGAATGATGATGCCAAATCCGATAAACACCGTAAACAGCATCAATCCGACGATCATCAATTTGCTTTTCAACCGATTTCTCTCCTTGGTGTCGATGAACCGAGAAAACTCAATACACTCAATGTAGCATAGATCATCGTCCGGTTCCAAATGCCAGTTGATGACGTTTGTGTGACAAATTCACGGATCGTTTGCCACCTGCAACCCAAGTCTGTTGAATTCGGTTGTTTTTTGCTATACTCTAGCTTGTTCAATACCTGTTGCGAGCCATTATTGAGAAAGGCAGGTGTCCCGATTGGACCATTCCCGAACCCCGTTATTCGACATGCTTCGGCAGCACGCCAGGCAAAATCCGCTGCAATTCCATATCCCCGGCCACAAAGCCGGTGCAGGAATGGACCCGGAGTTCCGGGAATTTGTCGGCAGCAACATTCTTTCCATTGATCTGATCAATATTGCACCACTCGACGATTTGCATCAGCCATCGGGCATCATCCAAGAAGCACAGCGGTTGGCTGCCGACGCTTTTGGTGCTGACGCCACCTTCTTTTCCGTACAAGGCACCAGCACCGCCATCATGGCCATGATATTGTCCGTTTGCGGTCAGGGCGACAAAATCATCGTTCCCCGCAACGTGCATAAATCCGTTTTGTCAGCAATCATATTTGCCGGCGCACGTCCCGTTTTCCTGTCTCCGGTACGTGACCGCAATCTCGGCATTGACCACGGGGTGACAACAAGCGCAGTAAGGCGCGCACTGGAACGGCATCCGGACGCGGCTGGCGTGCTGGTCATCAATCCGACCTACTACGGGGTCTGTGCCAATTTGAAAGAAATCGTCGATCTGGTCCACGAATACGACATTCCGGTACTGGTCGACGAAGCGCATGGCGCACTCATCCATTTTTCGGACAAGCTTCCGCTATCCGCGATGCAGGCAGGTGCCGACCTGGCCGCCACAAGCATGCACAAGCTGGGCGGTTCCATGACGCAAAGCTCGGTGCTGAATGTGCGGACCGGTCTGGTGAACTTGCAGCGCATCCAGACGATCATGAGCATGCTGACGACGACTTCCACCTCTTATCCGTTACTCGCATCGCTGGATGCCGCCCGCCGCCAGCTTGCCCTGCATGGCCGGGAAATTGCGGAACGTGCCGTTGCGTTGGCGGAAAAAACACGCAAAGCCATCAACGAAATTCCGGGACTCTATTGCTTTGGTGAGGAAATTCTGGGTGATGAAGCGACTTATGATTACGATGCGACGAAGCTGACCATTCATGTCAGACGATTGGGCATTTCCGGCTATGACGCTGAAAATTGGCTTCGGGAGCATTATCGCATCGAAGTCGAATTGAGCGACATGTACAACATTTTGTGCCTGGTTACGCCCGGTGATGACGGCCAGGCGCTGGAGACGCTGGTGGAAGCATTGAGGGAGATGGCTAATACGTACCGCAACGCTTCGAATATCCAGGAAATTGCCGTCGAGATCCCGGAAATCCCGCATTTGTCGCTGACACCCCGGGATGCCTTCCTGGGCGAAACCGAGCTTGTGCCGTTCAGGGAATCCGCCGGCCGGATCATTGCCGAATTCATCTATGTCTATCCGCCCGGCATCCCGATCTTATTGCCAGGTGAAGTCATCTCCCAGGAAAATATCGATTACATCATCAACCATATCAAGGTGGGACTTCCCGTCAAAGGGCCCGAGGATCGAACAGTAACCAACGTCAAGGTGATTGTCGAGACGTCCGCAATCTCGTAATTGCCAGCATAATCCGGAAATGCTATCATGAGCGTGGAGGTGCCGCAGATGAGTCAGAGCGCTTACATTTCTTTGGTGCAAGGTTCTACGATCGCCGAAATTACGCTAGATGGCGTCAAGGAACAACTACGCCAATACGAAGAGCAGTTGACGCTAACCGGACGCCAGTTGGGGTGGGATTATGCGGAGGCCGCTTTTCCCTATACCATCGAAGAAAAAAGCGAAGCCCAAAACCGGTGGTTCTACCTGAAGGGCAAAAACCCGCTCTACCGTCATATTGTCATCGGCACCGGAGTACGACAATCAGAAGAAACAACGACTCCCTACATCCACTTCGTACTTCCGGATGACGCCACGCATGGCGACAAAGCCAAAGCAAACGAGTTGTGCAAATGGATCGGCAAACGACTGAAGGCGGAAGTCAAGATGTTCAACGGTCGCACTTTTTACTTCAATCCGCGCAAGTAAATTCAATATTGCTCGATATGGCTTACTGCCGTTAGCCTGTGCCCCAGCAGCGTCCGAATCGCTTCGGCCGCCTGGGGATCGCTGACGGCGAACCGGGAACGCAGCCATTCCGCATCCTTCAGGTCGTCGCTGCACATCGGTGCAGAACGGCCTGTTTGCATGCAGATGACTAGCGGCTTGCCCCAAAATTGATGCGTATACAGAATTGCAAAATCAAACCGCCTTCCTTCCGACACGCATCCGAAAAAATTGACGATCGAATGCTCTGTTTGATCATAAAGCGATTCCAGCATAATTGTTCCCTCCTCACGAAAAATCATTAATTGTCTGAATATTTTTTAAATTCTATCACTTGAAGCCTGTCCACTGCAAGTGTTTGTTGGCCCAACCATGCGCCCAAAATGAAAAAACGGTGTGATCCTGCAAGAGGTCACACCGTTTCATTCCATCAGGCAATATTTTCAACTGCATGCACCGCGTCAGCAGTTAACGCTGCCCTGTTTCCTCGGCAGCCAATTGTTCGTAAACCTGCATGACACGTTCCCATTCTTCATCATCTTCAATGTTGACGAGAATTTCATCGTCACCCTCTTCTTCAATCCGGAAAATGACACCTTCATCGTCCGGATCATTGCGGTCAAGCAGTACTGCATACGCGCGATCGCCTGTCTCAAACGTGTAGACGAGCACCATCTCGTGTTCGTTGCCGTCTTCGTCGGTGACGACAAAAATCGCTTCATCCTCGTGATCGTGGTTGCAATTCTCGTCATGAATATGATCGCTCATGGCGAACCTCCGTTCCAAACGGTTAAATTCACTTCCCACGTATCGTATCATGTCTCGGGTGCCGGGTCAAACATACAAGCGCCCAACCATTCAATGACTGGATGGGCGCTTGCGCATGAAAAACGTTATTTGGACGAAATCACTTTCTCGGCAACGACCTGCATGGGCGAATCTTCACCGGTTTGCATCCAGAAACGGATCGTATAGGGACCTACATGGGCAAAATCATAGGAGATTTCACGTGTTTTGAACCAGAAGTCCTGCTTCTTGGTCGGGAAATCCCTGTCAGCCGAATTGCGTCCGTCAATGAACATTTCCTCACCGTACGGATTCGTAATCGTAACCTTGAAAGCGGAAATATCGGTATACAGGCTGTCGATCTGGGCAAACACCAGAAACTTGGTGCGGCCGGTCAGCACGGATCCGAATGTGGCATTGTCCTTCATCGTAAACATGTGCACATTCGGCTTGTTGATGGTCACTTTCTTCGCATCATTGTCCCAGAATACAAGCGCTTGCATTGCTCTGGCCAACGTGCCCGCCGCCAAATAGGTTTTGTTATCGACCAGCAGCCCGCCGTCGGCAATTTCTCTTTTGTTGAATTCAACCCGAATGTTTTGGGTAACGGTTTCCGCGAATGCTGCCGTTCCAAAAACCAGTGTCAGCACCGCCGTCAGAATGAGCATCTTCCGAAACTTCATCACTGCAACCTCCGTCGCTTCTCTCGTCAACTGCTCTTACTTGTAATACCGGACAATGCCAAAAAAGTTGCGGTCAAACGCTTACTTTTTTTTCGTACATTTCAAATCGGAAATGCAAACCGTCGTGTGTTTGCTTCCTTTGGTGCAAAATGCGTCAAATTGCCTATGTACGCATTTCAGAAATCGTTCATGATATTCATATATTATACTGTTGCTGGACAGGATATTATGGTACATTTGGAAGAGTAAATGCATATGTGTGATGGTGTCAAAAGGGAGGAGGTTTCCTTTTGGAACTGCGGATGTTGGGCACCGGCAGTGCTTTTGCCAAAGCATTCTACAACAACAACGCACTTCTGGATTTCCAGGGAGCAAAATTGCTGGTCGATTGCGGCCATACGGCTCCCAGGGCGCTGAAGGAACTGGGAATCGGATTCAATGAAATTGATGCGGTGCTCATAACGCACATTCATGCCGATCATATAGGCGGTCTTGAGGAATTGGCGTTTCAAAGCAAATTTTTTTTCAACCGCAAACCGGTCTTGTACATAAGCGAAGATTTGATCGAACCCCTGTGGCAACATTCGTTGCGCGGGGGACTGGAACAGGATGATTGCAGCAAAATCGATGATTATTTCGAGATCCGGCCCTTGCAGGCCAACGTTCCCCGCGAGGTTTTTCCGGGTTTGCGGGTGGAATTGCTGCTGACGCCGCACATTCCCGGCAAAAACAGCTACTCCATTTTGTTCAACGATTATTTTTTCTATACCTCCGATATGGTGTTCAACCGGGAACTGCTGGAGCGATTGGTTCGCGAACGCGGGGTCGCCGTCATATTCCATGACTGCCAGTTGCATCCCCCCGGTACGGTGCATGCGGATCTGAACAGTCTGTTGACCCTGCCGGAAGAGCTGCAGCAACGCATTTACTTGATGCATTATGGAGACGACCAACCCCAATTCGTCGGCAAGACGGGCCGGATGAAATTTGTGGAACAGCATAAAGTTTATAAAATTGACAAAGATCAAGTGGTTCTTGTGGACACAAATTCGGTACAATAGGGGTAAGCCCTTTTGAAAGGAAGAGCATCCTATGGTGACGACGTATGTCATTTCATTCATCATCCTGATCATCATCACCTGGCTGTCTTTATGGGTAACCAAAAAAGCTTATTCCCGCAAGTGGGATGAATAAACATGGGCGCCAACCGCGTTGTTGCGGTTGGCGTTATTTTGTCAAGGTGTCTGATGGCTCCGGCATAGTCATTTCAGTTGGAATCATTGCGGGCGGCAAGTTCGCCAATTGTTCACAAACAAGCTACAAAAAAATTGACCCGATGCAGTTGACTTCCGCTCGCGCAGCTGGTATTATAACAAATGTCTCTTGCGCAACATGATCTCATAGCTCAGCTGGGAGAGCACCATCTTGACAGGGTGGGGGTCGCAGGTTCGAACCCTGCTGAGATCACCATACTTAATCTCACAAGGGATTAATCCCTTATCAAATAATGGTGGTCGCACCAAAACACGTTTTCACTGTAGAAGACCATTATCTTTAGGTACACAAATCCTAAAGGTGGTGGTCTTTTGCTATGCTCATGAAATTTGCTTTATCGGAATTTAAGTCAGACCGCGAATATCGGAACATATCGCCTAGAACAATCACGGCGTACATGGCGGTTCTGGATGAGTTCCACAATTACTGTATCGAAAATCAAATTATCAACATCGAAGATTGTACCCCATCATTAGTAAAGCAGTACCTTCTCCACTGTTCTAAAGACCGCAAGAACAATCCAACCACGGTAAACAGTAAGTTGCATGTATTAAAAATCTTCTTCAATTACTTTGAATCGGAAATGGAGATTTTCACGCCCAAGACAAACCCCGCTAAACGTATTCCATTTGCCAAAGAAGAAATCAAAATTGAAGTGTTTACGGATGCACAAATTAAGCAAATGCTTCGCTATTATCAAACGCTTAAATTTCGTGACAAATCGCTTTACAGTTATCGGGATTACTTCATGATTATATTCCTTCTTGGTTCTGCTTGTCGGTTGGGCGAAACCGTCAATTTAAAATGGACTGACGTAAATTTGATTAATCAAGTCATTACGGTTTACGGAAAAAAACGAATTGCCAGTTCCATTCCCATGACCGACAAACTGAAAAGTGAATTTCTTGAATATCGCTTGTTTGTAGAACAATACTTTGACCAATTGCCTGAATATGTTTTTACTGACCGTAACGGAAAAAAATTAACCGAAAATGCTGTCAAGTGTATTTTCAAGCACTTAAAGAAAGTGATGAACTTTTCAGGCGTTCGTTTGTCGGCACATACATTTAGACATACGGCTGCCCACAGAATGATTATGGCTGGTTGTGATGTTAGTTGAGTCCGTATAATTGTGTAAAAACGGAATCTCTTTTAAAAAATTAAGAGAGCCATTTCAAAAACCCCTCGGTTAGAATGAAGTTTGCGGACACCATTCCTGGAGAGGAGTTTTTGTTATGGCTCAATATCAGATTACTGTAGATTCGCAGCTTTTGCAGCAACTTTTTCTCGGAAATTCGAAGGATTCGGG